>Ga0335085_10000030_pt1 | contig 509144 bp, 462 predicted proteins | sample Lox_Sample_45_FD_206712 | JGI IMG/M metagenome (GOLD analysis project Ga0335085, IMG submission 206712) | Soil microbial communities from Loxahatchee National Wildlife Refuge, Florida, United States - Lox_Sample_4.5 | ecosystem: Environmental > Terrestrial > Soil > Wetlands | place: USA... | reverse complement strand
GTTTAATTTCAAAGGCGGGTATGACTGAAGAAGAATTCATCGATACTGCAAAATAATCACTTCTCAATCGCTTTTGCCAGCCTAACCAAGTCGCTCAAGCTGACGGAAATAGCCGTCGATGATTCAATGCGCGCGAATCAACCAGTTACTTGTTGGACAGGACTTATCTCGCGCGGACTGGCACCATCGCTGCGGCGCTTCGCCGCCGCAGCTTAGCTCCGGTCCGTTAGGCGGCATAGCCACCTTCGAAACATGCTCCTTAAATAATCAATACCATTCCACTCCAATTATTCAAGACACGCATTATGAATATGAAACTCGTGATTGCAAGAAATGTTGCGCTGATGATAGTTTTCGGCGCGATTGGTTTAACCAAGTTCAGCGAAAATGTGCGAACTGTCCAGATAGTCGGGCTTCTAGGCTGTGGGGCAGTTTTTGGGGTTGCATTTATGATGATCATTTCTGCCTTCAAGTCAAAGCAGACAAAAACAGAGATTTAGAGCCAATCAGCTTTGTGCTTGGTGGCTATGCCGCCTAACCAGTCGCTCAAGCTGACGGAAACAGCCGTCGATGATTCAACACGCGCGTAATAACCAGTCACTATCGGACGGGACTTATCTCGCGCGGACAGGCACCGTCGCTGCGGCGCTTCGCCGCCGCAGCTTAGCTCCCATCCGTTAGCCAGCGAAAACAACTTTACCAATGATTAAAGTTGCTCTAATAGTCGTTCTTTACTCGGTAGCTATTCCATTTGCTGCCATTTCTCAGATTAAATATCTTGAGGAAGGCAACAAAGGTCTCGGCATCGACCTCAATTACTCCTATTTGAATAACACCGACAATTTTCAAGGACAGGTCGGATATTCAGGCAGTGGAGTCTTTGACATAGGAGTGATTTACGCCAAGGCATCAGTGGCAAACCTGATTGGAGCATATTGCGAACGAAGCGTTCTGAAACCAAATCAGGATCTCCCATTCGGAATTAACTTAGGATTATCAGTGTCCCGATCATGGGCTTCAGACTACTTTTATTATGCATATGGTCCATACCGAGACCCTATGAGATACGAAGTTAATGTCAGGACACAATCCGCAAGCATCGATATCGAGGCATATTTGCTGATTAAGGCGAACGAGGGAGTATCCTTCTATCCATCTATTCAGATAGCACGTGAGTTCATCTCTACAAATCCTTCTGGCTTTTCCGATGACAGTCCCTACATGGGCTATATTTACGATATCGATATTTACATCAAAGCTTCTAACAAAATCGCAATCATTTTCACGCCGGGCTATCTACAAATAAAAGGAGAAAACAGCATCGCATTTTCATTGGCATTTATGAAGTATATCTGACCTCGCTGGCTAACCAGTCGCTCAAGCTGACGGAAATAGCCGTCGACAATTCAATGCGCGCGAAACAACCAGTTACTTGTTGGACAGGAATTATCTCGCGCGGACTGGCACCGTCGCTGCGGCGCTTCGCCGCCGCAGCTTAGCTCCGGTCCGTTAGGCCGCCGCTTGATCCTAAAAGTGAGTATAAATCGGCTGTACCGAAAAAATTTTTGAAATAAAGTAAATACAGCAAGTTCGTCGCGTCCGTACAGTCTTCGAGTACTCCACATCTAGTCGCAACGAACTTGAATATCTAGTGTAATAGCTTAAATTGCAGTCGGGGTGGCGGGGTTTGTGAACTCACCTACTACCTGCATCGGGTTCACGCTTCTCAAATTCATTCTTCAATTTCAATGGGGTGCGGCGTGCCTAACCAAGTCGCTCAAGCTGACGGAAATAGCCGTCGATGATTCAACACGCGCGTAAGAACCAGTTACTTGTTGGACAGGAATTATCTCGCGCGGATTGGCACCGTCGCTGCGGCGCTTCGCCGCCGCAGCTTAGCTCCCATCCGTTAGGTGCACAGAAGAAATATTGTCAAAGTAACGTTTTGTAATTGCGGGCGCCGTGCAGGATGCGGTAAACAAAGATTGTACTACCTTCGATTTTGTAAAATATCAAGTAATCTAAGACAATTAAATAACGATAGCCCAATCGAAGTAGTTCATCATCATTAGGAATGCGACCCAATTGCGGACTGTTTTCGAGGTACTCTAAATTGGTTTCTATTTTATCGGCAATAGAAAGCGCGGCCGTAGCATTGTCGGCTAAAATGTAGTCTATGATCTCTTTAAAATCTTGCTCGGCAGCAGTTAATAAGCGAACTCGATATTTAGGCTTTGGCACGAATTTGCTTTCTAATGTCTTTCATAATCTTACCAAGCGGCCGCCCTTTATCTCCAGCAACTCGCTGAGATTCAGCCACTGCCAGTTTAGAATAGAGTTCAAGTTTTTTCTGCAGTTGGCTATAATGAGCAATAGACATAACAACCATATCACCTTCGCCATTCTTGGTGATAAAAATAGGTTCGCTGGAACTATGAACGAAATTTGAAATTTCATTCGATTTGTTTCTCAAATCCGAAATGGGTCTGATTGTTGGCATTCTTTTAGCTCCTTTTTGTATCAATATAATATCATTTGCATGATAAAGCAAGACCGCTGTGCACCTAACCAGTCGCTCAAGCTGACGGAAACAGCCGTTGATGATTTAACACGCGCGTAACAACCAGTTTCTATCGGACAGAACTTGTCTCGCGCGGACTGGCTCTGTCGCTGCGGCGCTTCGCCGCCGCAGCTTAGCTCCGGTCCGTTAGGTTGCCAAAAAATCTAATCCAATGGCCATTAATCCAAAGCAGTTTTTTCTATTTCCAGGCTCAGTTTTTCTAATAATCATTCTCAGTTCTTGTTCTTCAAATCCTATATTGAGTGTGAATCATTTTCAAGACGCCACAATCCTCCGGCCCGGCGAATCAAAATGCTTTATTTCATATGAAGAGGCGTTATATTTTCAATCTTATATTACAAGTCGAACGACCAACGATTTTACAAAACGGCCATTTGTCGTTACACCGAATTACCATTTGGGCCTCGGCCATCACTTTGAACTAGGGGCCCAAGTGCTCCCATTTACCGTATTCTCAGACGGGGGTAATTTTTATTTCAAATATTCGGATAGTTTATCTTCATTCTCATCACTTGGGGTTGTCGCTCTTGGAGGGGTATCCGAAGCAACCGGCAATGACGATCAGGCTTTCGTCCTTTTTGGGCAGCATCGCATGAGATACTCCAAAGCATCCAATTTTGGTCTCATGGTTCCTTTTACGATAACAATGAAGCGTTTCGCTTTCACAATTAGTCCAGGCATGGGAAGCTATCATGCATATTTACATGATATCTATACTTCAGATAATCATATTGTCTCGAATTATTTGCTACCCAGTGTTTCAACAGATGCATCTTTTAATTTACCCCTGAATTCTTTTGTCTCATTTGAGTTCTGTGCAATACAAATCGAGAATGCTATTCTTGGTTTTTATGGACTCGGATTTGGAATGAAGGGAAATCCGTTCTAATTCAAAACGTCAATTTGTCGTGGCAACCTAACCAGTCGCTCAAGCTGACGGAAACAGCCGTCGATGATTCAACACGCGCGTAATAACCGGTCACTATCGGACGGGACTTATCTCGCGCGGACTGGCACCGTCGCTGCGGCGCTTCGCCGCCACAATGAAACAGATAGTCAAAGTGCGTGTACACAAAAAATTTTTGAGAAAAGGTAAATTGAGGTGCATGTTCCAATTTTGGCGCGAGCTTGCAAACAACCCGAACAATAGTTTTCGGCGCGCCAAAATTGAATAAAAAGACGAATCAAGGAAATGTCATAAGGGCGAAAGTCCATTCTCTCCTACTTGCTGTCACGGTCTTTCGCTCCAAGCGAATTGTTACAAAGAAACTGGCAAGCGGCGTGCCTAACCAAGCGGCTCAAGCTGACGGAAACAGCCGTTGGCGAATGAGCCGCGCGAAGCAAACAGCAATCGGTTGGACGTAGCCTGCCTCGCGCGGACGAGCTACCACGGCGACGTTGCACGTCGCCGCAGCTTAGCCGCCATCCGTTAGCCGGCACGGTCAACATCTCACCTCAACGCCTTTTTTAATGCCCCCTTTTTCGTATATTTAAGTGATGAAAACAACTCGCTATTTCAGAGAACAAGTGGTCGTAAAACGACCTTATTTAAGGACTGAATGGATCGAACAAGTTCTCCAAAAGCCAGTTAAGAGGGAAATTCAACCAGAAGGACGAATTCGCTATTGGGCCTATATTGACGAGTTGCAAAAGTATCTGAGAGTCGTTACTTTAGCTGATGGAGAAACTGTCCACAATGCTTTTCCTGACAGGGATTTTAAGGAGGAACGAAAATGAAATTCAACTATTATCCAGAAACCGACTCACTCTATATAGATCTGTCGGAAAAGACGAGTGTGGAATCCAAAGAAGTCGCAAATGGGGTTGTCATAGATTTTGATGACAAAGGTGCTATTGTTGGAATTGATATTGACCGTGCAAGCAAAATTGTAGACCTGCGACGGCTTGAGTCTGCATCGCTTCCAATTAAATCACTTGCGATCGCCTCTTAGCTCTACTCACCTATCTTACTCCAAGGGGCCTTCCAAAATTATTTTGCGTGCCGGCTAACCAGTCGCTCAAGCTGACGGAACCAGCCGTTGATGATTTAACACGCGCGAAACAACCAGTTGCTTGTTGGACAGGAATTATCTCGCGCGGACTGGCACCATCGCTGCGGCGCTTCGCCGCCGCAGCTTAGCTCCCATCCGTTAGGGCGCAAGAAAATGGATCACCTAACACAAGAGGCAAAAAGCTTATGAGAACACTATTCCAAATACTCGGCCTCATTCTCATGGTTGCAGTCTCATTTTCGCAGTCCAACGAGAATGGTCTGGCATTGTTTGAAAGGAGTGACAAAAAGTTAAATGATACTTACCAAAAACTACTTCTGGCAAGGCGTTCGGATACGATATTCTTAAAGAATCTTAGGACATCCCAGCGCATATGGATTCAGTTTCGAGATGCTCAATTGACATTAAAATATCCTCATCATGCTTCCATCGCGAACAAGGACCCCCTTCCTTTGAATCAGGCTATCTATCTAGCACGCCTGACTGATGACCGAACTGAAGTGTTGCTCGAATGGCTAAAGACACCGACGACCGGATTAATAGCTCATTATACCTTCAACGATGACGTATATGATGATACTGGTAACGGATATGATCCGATCCTCATTCACGCCACTCCAACTTCAGGTCGCTTAAGCCACGAAGGCGGAGCATATAGATTTAACGGGCACAGCAGTATTATCGACTGTGGCGATATCCTCGATGACGTCTTTTGTGCGCCCATCGCACAATTTAGCATCGCCGGTTGGGCAAAAACAAGAACCTGTGGAACTGTGGAATATGGCGGAGGATTCATCATAGGTAAAAATGCAGGTGGAAGTGTGGGTCCTTATCAATGGAATGTTACACATAGAGATGGCTTTGTCTATGCTGCTGTCTTTTCAGATCCGGCTCAACGCGATTATCTGGCATTAGTAAGTCCTATGTCAACAAACCAATGGTTTCACTTCGTGCTCGTCTTTGACGGATCTCTCCCTGAAATGGAAAGGGTCAAACTCTACGTTGATGGGCAATCGTCCAATACCTCGGTCTATCAACATGTTGGGAATCTGGGCACAACGACCAGCAGAACTGGACAACATCTTACAATCGGCGCATCCCACGCTGCTCATGATCCACAATCATTTCACGCTTTTTACGACGGCGATATTGATGATATTCGAATTTATGACCGAGCTCTTACGGCGGCCGAGATTGAGGAATTGTATTTTTCAAAATGATCACATCCTTGCGCCCTAACCAGTCGCTCAAGCTGACGGAAACAGCCGTCGACAATTCAATGCGCGCGAATCAACCAGTTACTTGTTGGACAAGAATTATCTCGCGCGGACTGGCTCTGTCGCTGCGGCGCTTCGCCGCCGCAGCTTAGCTCCGGTCCGTTAGTCCGCAAACTTGAAAGGCAGTCAGTGGGTAAACCTTTTGCATTGATTCTAGCTCTCGTAGTATTTCCAGTTGTAATAATTGCTCAGGATCAGGTATCAGTGAAAACAGGAATTAAAGCAGGGTTTGAATTTGCGGATTACTTCTCATTTCATAGTGGGAGTTTCACGAAAGAACCCGGATCAATATTTGGCCTGTTTACAGGAATAGCGCTACATAGGGACTCGGAGGGTCTAGTTATCTTGGGAATAGAGCTCAATTACGTAAAGTTGCTTTATTACAGAAATAATCAATCAATTTTCTATAATGATTATACACCTTATCCTCCTATTCAATACGATGGTGTGTTCGATGAGAAACTTAGTAATCAATTTGTCGAGATCTATTTACCGTTGGAGTTCTGTTGGCCAATTTTCAATAATGACATCGCTATGGCAATATATGCTGGCCCTGCAATTGGGTTGGGAGATGAGAACATGGAGGTCAGAGAAACATCTCGCACTCTAGTTGATACGTTGAAATATCCTGGGGAATATAATCCTGATCCTGAAAACACACCCTATTCTTATCCTGGCGGAAGAAACACATGTGTCCCCACTTCGTTCGTTATCGGAGCGAGCCTTTCTTATGAATTCTTGACGGTCGATCTCAGATATAAAAGAACGTTCAATATTTCTAATCCTAATAATGCTTTATTTTTACAGCTTGGTTTGGCATACTAATTCTTAGCTTATGAATCTAATTGCATACAGGAGTTTGCGGGCTAACCAGTCGCTGAAGCTGATGGGAATAGTCGTCGACATTTCAATGCGGGCGAAACAACCAGTCACTTGTTGGACAGGACTTGTCTCGCGCGGACGGGCACCGTCGCTGCGGCGCTTCGCCGCCGCAGCTTAGCTCCGGTCCGTTAGGCGGGAGCGGATATCAACACAACCTTAAACAAAGGGCAGAACCATGAGCAAACAAGTATTCATCAACCTCCCCGTCGCCGACCTTCCAAAGTCAATTGCCTTTTTCAAGGCACTCGGTTTTTCACTCAACCCGCAGATGAGCGATGACAGTGGCGCGTGCTTCGTCGTCACCGACACGATTTTTGTCATGTTGGCTACGCATGCGAGGTTTCGTGACTTCACACCCAAAGCCGTCTGCGATACGAACCAGGCCGTCGAAGTTTTGCTCAACCTCAGTTGTGAGAGTCGTAATGAGGTAGATAGTCTCGTCGCCAAAGCTCTTGCCGCAGGCGGTTCGACTTACGACAAGCCGGAGGATTTAGGCTTCATGTATTCGCACAGTTTTGTCGATCTGGACGGCCATGGGTGGGGGATCTTCCACATGAGTGACATGCCGGCACAGAAGTAATCCTCCTGATTCAAACACGAAATCATGTGGCCTAACCAGTCGCTCAAACTGACGGAAATAGCCGTCGATGATTCAACACGCGCAAAACAACCAGTCACTATCGGACGGGAATTGTCTCGCGCGGACTGACACCGTCGCTGCGGCGCTTCGCCGCCGCAGCTTAGCTCCGGCCCGTTAGGGTGCGACACCAGTCGCACTAGAATATGGGGAAAAAAGACTACCATGAAAAATATATTTCTTCTTTTAGGAGTTTGCGGAACTATGATATCAATAACCCAAGCGCAAGAAGACTCAATCTTAAATTACTATCCATTACAGATCGGCAATGTCTGGCAATACCAGTCTTCTGAAATGCCGCCAAATAGTCTTTATCCTTACCACTATTACACTGTGACGGTTAAGGGAGATACAACTTTTGAAAACGGGAAGACTTATCGCTGTATTTATTGTTCCGATAACAGAGAGATTCACCCAAAATACCAACGAATTGATTCCATTACTTGTCAAGTATTTGCATTTGATACTTCACACGGAGGAAGCGAATTTGAAATTGACAGCCTCCTTGCCCAACCTGTTTCCGTTTTTGCAGGATGTAGGGTTCGTTCAATTGGAACAACCATTATGACGTCAATAGATTCAGTGAGCTGTTTCAGTTTGGAGTTGCCATGTCGCAATTATACCACACTCGCCGGATTAGATGGGCTTCGAGATATTCGGTATACTTTAACTCAAGGAATCGGCATTACATCGATAGTCGATGAGGTATATGATGATCCAATGGGTGCGTCGGTCGGACTCAGCGATCGTTTAGTCTATGCTAAAATCAATGGCAAAGAATATGGAACTTTTCTTTCTGTCCGGGGTAATGAGACCGAGCCAAACATATTTGTTTTGCGCCAGAATTATCCGAATCCATTTAATCCGTCAACCATTATTGAATACTCTCTTTCGCGCCGAGATCATGTTCTCCTCAAAATCTTTGATGATTTAGGAAGGCAAGTTGATGTCATTGTCGATGAGTGGCAGGAGTCAGGTATCCATCAGTATAAGTTCGTCGGGAACAGTCTTCCGTCTGGGGTCTATTTTTACCGTTTGGAAACAAGTTCACTTAGTGAAACGCTAAAACTCATCCTTTTGAGGTAAGTTGCACCCTAACCAGTCGCTCAAGCTGACGGAAATAGCCCTCGACAATTCAACACTCGCAAAACAACCAGTTACTTGTTGGACAGAATTGTCTCGCGCGGACTGGCAGAGCGCTGCGGCGTTTCGCCACCGCAGTTTAGCTCCGCTCCACTACGGAACTTAAAAATATTACTATACAAAGGGAGACGGTATGTTAAAAGGAACAATGAGAAACTTCGGTGAAATGACTTTGCATATTAGGCAGTTTTTACTGATTTCACTGCTGGTGCTGTCCGTTTTGATTCCAATGTCCGTTAAAGCTCAGCGACGCCTAGTGCTTATCGACCAGGATGGTTCCGGGCCTGGAGATAGCAACCAAATGTCTATGATGGTCCTATTGCAGTCGCATGATGTAGAGGTGCTCGGAATCACTATTGTAACGGGAGACGCATGGCGAGATGAAGAAGTGCAGCACACGTTGCGCATGCTTGAGCTCATTGGTCGCAGCGATGTGCCGGTTGTTCCCGGCGCTGTGTTTCCCTTGGTACGTACGCAAGAGGAGACCCGCCTCGCCATGCAGCAGTTCGGCAAACCGGCATGGTTGGGGGCGTGGGGTGAGCAAACGACGGACCTCGCGCTGCCGGTCGGAGGAGTGATCGCAGCGAACGCAGTACACGGGCCCTGGGAGATTCCGCCACTTCGTGAAGGATCACCACGAACCCAACCAATGGCTGAAGATGCACCACATTTTCTAATTCGCCAAGTTCATGCGCATCCAAAACAAGTTACAATTTATGCCGCCGGGCCGCTTACGAATATCGCTCTAGCAATTGCGATTGACCCTATGTTCGCGGAACTGACAAGAGGGATCGTCATCATGGGTGGCAGCCTGAACCCACAAACAGACGATCCGGAGTTTGCGATGAATCCGCGCCACGAGTTCAATTTCTGGTTCGATCCGGAAGCAACCCACATTGTTCTTCGGGCACACTGGCCAAGAATTGATGTGACAACCGTTGACATCTCGATCAAAACGATGTTTACTCAAAAGATGTTCGACGAGATCTCACAATCCCCTAGTGCTGCGGCAAAGTATATCGCTAAGTATGCAAATGAGCGCTACTACTTATGGGACGAACTCGCCGCTTGCGCCTGGCTTGATCCAAGTATCATCACAAAGGTCTCAGACGTGTATATGGATGTAGATCTCAGTCGCGGCCCCAATTACGGTCACACCCTCACTTGGATCGAGAAGCTTAAACCGACAACGGATGTGCAACTCGTACATGCACAGATCGATGTTGATCTACCAAAATTTACCAAGATGTTCGTAGGCCTAATGTCAGCGCCCTAACCTGTCGCTCAAACTGACGGAAATAGCTGTCGACGGCTTAATGCGCACGCATCAGGCAACAATCGGATGAACATAGCCTACCTTGGCGGACTGGCATCGTCGCTCCGGCGCTTCGCCGGCGTATCTTACTCCATTCGGTTATAACATATAAAAGCTTATTTCGTAAACCGCAAATGATCTAAAAACTAAACAACATCAACGACAAACATTATTCGTCAAAAACATGAAAAAGAAGCCATTTGTAATTTTGGCCTTGGCAATTTCATTCGGCTGCGGCTTTGCATTCAATACGATCATTACAGGCAAATCCAACAGCCAGCCACCATCGAAAAAAGTCACAGGCATTGGTGGAATCTTCTTTAAGTGCAAAGACCCCAAGAAACTGAAAGATTGGTACAAAGAACATTTAGGAATGAAAACTGACCAGTATGGGACGATGTTTGAATGGCGAGAAGCCTCTGATACGTCAAAAAAAGGCCTTACGCAATGGACACCCTTTGCCCAGACCACAAAATATTTCGATCCTTCTACAAAAGATTTCATGATCAATTATCGAGTAGAAAACCTAGAATCACTTGTTGAAGACCTGAAAAAAGATAGCGTCATAGTTGTAGACACAATCGAGACCTACAGTTACGGTAAATTTGTTCACATCATGGACATTGAGGGCAACAAAATTGAGCTTTGGCAACCTTGAGACATCGCATAGGGGGAGCAAACAAAATAGTTTAACAACATTCTCCCGTGTGTGTTCTACCCAATCGCTCAACCTGAGGGAGATAACCTTCGACGATTCTGTACGTTCGTCACAAACAATAATGATCGGACACAGGTTATCTCGCGTGAACTGAAGTCCGTTACATCGCTGAAGAAGCATTCCACTCACGTACACAAACAGGAGTTCAGATGAAACGAGTCACTGGTATCGGCGGCATCTTCTTTAAAGCCAAAGACGCTCCAGCACTGCAGGCTTGGTACAAACGGCACTTGGGAATCGATGTTCAAGCCTGGGGCGGTACTGCCTTCGATTGGACCGACGCCATGGGTAAGCCAGTTGCAGGCACAACAGCTTGGTTGATCGATCCGCAAGAAAGTAAGCACTTTGCTCCGAGTTCAGCTCCCTTCATGGTCAACTACCGAGTGGAGGACCTCCATGTTTTGGTCAAGGCCTTGAAAGAAGAAGGCTGCAATGTGCTTGAGAAAATTGATGAGTCCGAGTATGGGAAGTTTGCTTGGGTCATTGATCCAGAGGGAAACAAAGTCGAGTTGTGGGAACCGCCTCAAGGCCAGTGAGCGGGCTCCTTGGCGGCGGCTGTGAACTTCAGTCTAAGCCGTCGCTCAAGTCTATGGAAACACCTATCAGTGATTTCACACTCGCTAAATTAATAGTTACAGTCGGGCGGAAAGTACTTCGCGCGGACCCCGTTTGATGTCTGCGGCTCTTGCCGGATCAACGTATTTCTCCTCCATTGACCGCCAGACGTGCGTTACCGCAGGCTCAAAAGCCCATAGTCGCCGGTGCGCAATAGAGCTTCACTCAAACCTGAAGAGGAACACCATGATCGTTGAAGCACAAATAAACATCGTCGGATCCAAGTCGGCCGTTTGGGCCGTAATGACCAACATCGAGAACGCCTCGCAACTTATCAGCGGAATCGAAAAGATTGAAGTTCTCGAAAAACCGAAAAACGGGTTCGTAGGACTAAGGTGGCGAGAAACGAGGATGTATTTCGGGAAACCCGCTACCGTGGAAAAGCAGATCACGGAGGCTGTCGAGAACGAGTTCTACAAAACCAGGGCAGAAAGCGACGGATTTGAATTCTTGTCGAGCATGAGTATATCAGGGAACAATGACTCCGTTGTGCTGACTAGTTCACATGATTCCAAAGCTCAAGGCATTGTTGCAAAACTAAAATCGATTCCCATGCCCCTGTTCAAGGGCATGGTGAAGAAGGCCCTGCTGCAAGACCTGAACGATATTAAAGCCGCCGTTGAACGGGAATGATCGAAGGCAACCTGATCAGTCGCTCAAGTTGATGGAAACAGCCATCGACGATCTAATGCGTTAATCAGCCAGCATACAATTGAACATAGATTACCCGCGCTTGTCGACGGCGGCGCAGCTTAGCTTCGGCGGCATAGGCGGCATTTGTATGCAGGCGTTTCCACTGCTGCATTGACATCAATTATAAATTCAATTATATATCTCCCGTTCTTAGAAAACAAGAAATGACGAACTGGAACACAGCAATCTCCGAAACAAACGGAATCAAGATGCACTATATTAGAACCGGAGGAAGCAAACCCCCTCTTATTTTGCTGCACGGGTTGACCGGTAATGGGGCTTGCTGGACTGCCTTGGCACATGCTTTAGAGAAAGAATATGATGTGATCATGCCGGATGCTCGAGGCCATGGCAAGTCGAGCATACCCGAACGCGGATACCGGTACGACGATCATGCAAACGATGTCGTTGGTCTTATAGAGGCGATGAAACTTTCTTCTCCGGTTCTGCTTGGACACTCTATGGGCGGTATGACAGCCGCCGTGGTCGCAAGCCGCAGACCTAAGGGACTCCGTAGTCTCATGTTAGCCGACCCAACCTTTTTGAGCCCAGAACGTCAGCGTCAAGTATTCGAGAGCAATGTCGCCGATCTGCATCGGCAGATGCTCACAAAATCATTGGATGAGCTTGTGGCAGATGCGCGCAAAAGACATCCCGACCGTTTACCCCAAACCATCGACCTCATTGCCCGCGCACGGCTTCAAACCAGCATGCATGCTTTCGATGTTCTCACGCCGCCGAACCCGGACTACGGAGAGTTAGTGCGTTCGATCGACGTTCCGACCCTGTTCATAATTGGTGATGCCGGCGTCGTTTCGCTTGATGTGGCTGCACAACTACAACGTATTAACCCGAGAATCCATGTTGAACAAATTTCGGGAGCCGGCCACGGGATCCAATACGACCAGCCCGACCGTTTCGCCGCAGTTGTGAAATTGTTTTTGCATTCCATGCCCGAGGCGATTGAGTCGTGAGGCCGTTTGAACCAGAAACCTTCTGTCGATCGACGACGCGGCCACTACGAAGGCGTCTATCCTGCCGCCCAAGATGATTTAATAGCTTTCGTCGATTGCGCTTGTCCGTTAAGTGGTGAACTCTTTCCATTATAGGAGTAAGAACCTTGAAATGTGTATTCACTTTCTTTTTGCTATTGACGTTGACTTTTTGCTTCGGGTGCAGGCCAACATCTGACTCTGTTCCCAAAGGAGCGTATGCCTACACAAGCTACGATTCAAGCGGTGCATCGCTGGCTCGAGGATGGTTCACTATTGTCGTTTCAGATTCCACATCCATTTCCGGTGAATGGCACTTCGATCCAATCGGAAGCCCTGAGAAGATCGGCCCGCAAACAGGGAATGGAAAACTCGTTGGCGGCATTGATGGTCAAAAGATCTGGATCGAACTACACCCCGAAGTGAGGAACAATAACCTCCAACTTAATGGGATCTTAGTGAACGATCGAGTGGATGGCCAATGGACTTGGCTAAAATATGATGGAATCGGAAATCAGGGCGTGTTTCACGCCGTCAAAAAATAGCATCGCACACCTGTTCTCGGATCGCTCAAGCCAGCGGAAAATAGCCATGATAGAACGGCCCGTAAATCAAAAAGCTAATATCGGACGGGACTTGCCGCGCACAGAAAGGGTTCCATCGCTGCGCCGGTTGCGCCCACGATAAGAATTCATCCGTCGAAGATCCTGTGTTTTTTCAAAGCACGTTTGCATATTTCGATTGGAGGACAAAAGCATGCAATTGCACAAATTCGCAGCGACCGCCGGCGCGAACATCGTCAAGGCTGCGGCAGGGATCAATCGATTTGCCGAACTCGAACGAGTCTTAGCCACATTTTGTATCTCCATCCCTGCTTTGCTCATCTGGTTCGATCACGGTCAAATTCTGCCAAGTATTAGCGCATACTATAGTATGTGCGAACATGAGATCTTCTACTTTCCGTTGACGGTGGCGTCTATGCTGTTCATCGTCAACGGTCTTATCAAGAATAAACATATCTATAACACCATTCTCGGCACAATGCTAGCTGGTGTGATTTTATTCAACTGTGACGATTTCACTCTGGTTCATGCTCTGTTTGCAGTTGCATTCTTCGGCGGAAACGGAATCGTGATCCTTGTGTTCTCGTCGAAAAAGGACCTTTGGTTCAAGGCGGTTTTGGTTATAGTTATTTGCATGGCGATACTCGGATGGATCGCATTCCAGTGGTATTCGCTTTTCTGGGCCGAATGGGTGTCGTTCGCTATCATTGCCCTCCACTATGTGCTTGAATCGGCAGGCGTCATCGACGTTCAAACCAAAATAAACGGTCCAACCGTAACGCACCAACACCAACTTGAGTAATTTCTATGTTACGAGTTCTCTCAAAGTGAGAAACAACGCCTAAGATCTTTGGACAGGTGTCGCTATCTGACGATTTAATCGCGATCCATTTATTGCCTTCGTTTATCTATTCAGCAACACCATAAAATCATCCGTCCATTGGATCGCCGTACGAGTAACCATTTGATGGAACAATGACATCTAGAGCAAAAACATTTATTCCAACGTCGGGCGCGCTAGTCATTATGACGGTCGCTCTAATGAATCCGGTTGTTACGCCGTGTATTTCGTGATCTATCAAGTGATTGAATAGAATGACAATCGTTCGCAAGTTCGAAGAATTACGGAATTTTATCCTCAAGCTCAACCTCACGTCGCCGAAGAAAATCATTTCGGTTGATGGTTTTCCGGGCGCGGGCAATAGTATGGTTGGCGCATATCTTAATGAAATTCTCTCTTTGCCGGTCATTTATATCGATGATTTCTTTACTCATGATCCCAGGTCTCTTGAGAACTTTAAGTTTCAGTCATTCTCTGAATTGATCCGGAAGTTGCATCAGAACTCCTCGATTATTATTGATGGAGCTCTGGTCGAGGATGTGCTCGCCCGGATAAAGATCAAGCCAGATTTGCTCATTTATATCAAACGCACGAACGAATACGGCGGCTGGCGGGATGAATTTAAATTGAACAAATTATTGCGCACGGAAGAGGTGCCGGACGCTTCCCGTTTTGACCCTTTTCAAGATCAACTCATTCAATACCACTTGCGCGTTCGACCTCATGAACACGCGGCCGTTATTTTCGAACTAGGCGATGTCGGCTCCTGACCAGATGTTCAAGCTGATGGGTTCAATACTCCGAATATTTTTGCTCCTTTTGTTTTTCCTTTACTCAGGGTGTAAAGACGATAAACCTTGTACCGCATGCCCCCCTTCAACCCCGCCGGCAGACGATACCACGGCAAATCCGCGAAAACTTATTTCAAACGGTGGCTATCCGGATTGGTCTCCGACCAATGAGCGTTTGGCATTTGTCAGAGACTCGTCAATTTTTCTTTATTATTTTTCTGATAAGCACATTGATTCTGTTACAATCGGTACTGAACCGAACTTCTCTCACGATGGCACGAAGCTTACATTTGAAAGAGATAAGAAAATTTATTGGATGGATTTGACCACCAAGCAAGAAACATATCTTGCCGACGGGATAACCCCTAATTGGAGCGCAAATGGGAAGTGGATTGCATTTGCGAATAAAAATGCTTCAAGGTTTCTCACCGACGGAACAATTATTTATGGACAGCCATCACCCGACAGCAGCCTCTACTATTACGACTTAGATGAAAATAGCGTTAAAAGGATTGTGATAACAAATTACGATTCGCTGTGGACAGGTAACCTTTCGCTTTTCTTTCCGACATGGGCAATGCATGACTCTATCTTATTTTTCTCGTCTGAATTTGGAATATGGAAAGTACACAATACAGGTGGGGTGGGAGTCTACTTTATCAAAGATTTCTCATCGAATGCTAATCTTTATAAAAGAACTTCAATTGAAGATTTGGGAAACAGCGGGCAGCAAAGATGGAATGAGGCTACCCGTCGATTGGCATATTTCCAACTTGATGAAAGCGGAGACCATGTCTACATACCCAGGGTTCATGTGCTAAACTTTAATACGGGCTTTGAGGATGGAGGAATCGGAGTAGCAACAGACCCCTGTTTGTCGCCCGATGGCACTCGGTTTGCTTATTTTGCCGGCAGCTCAATCTTCGTCTATAAGCTTTAAGGATAAGACAAAGAAATACACAAAATCGGGAGGAGAAATGGAATCGAAATGTAAACACTTTCTTAAAATATTAGTATCTCTAATTACCCTCTCAATGCTCACAAGAGCCAACCCCCCTTCCGCCAGTGCTTTCGGGTCTATCGGTAAGGAACCCGGGCGTTGGAAATATCGTTGACTTTGTCTGGATTGTAAAACGTTCTTAAAATTACTATCATTGGGTAAGTGATAAACATTTCGCTCTGCTTTCAGAAATAGTTTGGATCCGAAGCAACAAGGGCAGGAAAAAACAAGGACGGGCGCCATGAAAACGAAAATGATCCTTCTAACACTTTTGTTCAATGCTTTTGCATTCCTCGCTTCATTTTCTCAGCCATTGCCTCTCGTCTACAATGTTGAGAACACAGGGGCCGGCTTTTCAATCCCCTATTTGCCTTCTTTCACGGAGCTCCCAACAATCCAAGCATTACCCGATCCCTTCGAGTGGGCAGATGGCCGGGGGCGCATATCATATTTTTCGGATTGGGAACACCGGAGGGCTGAGATCAGTGCTCAGGTCCAAAATTATGAGATCGGAGTGAAGCCTCCCCGTCCCGACACCATAACTGCAAGTTATTCCGCAGGCATCCTTACAGTGCATGTTACTGTGAACGGCAAAACGCTTACGCTGACGTCGCAAGTGATTCTTCCGGCCGGAATCGGACCCTTCCCTGCAGTGATCGGTATGAATAGTCCAAGTGGGAGTATTCCTTCAAGCATTTTTAGCAGCCGGAATATTGCGGAAATTACATTCAGTCATGACCAAGTCACAACATATGGTAACCCACAAATTGCTAATCCCTACTATCAGCTTTATCCCAATCTGAACCCGACTAATACAGGTCAGTACAGTGCATGGGCATGGGGAGTCAGCCGCATCATCGATGGATTAGAGCTTGTCCAGGATTCTCTCCCCATAGATCTGAATCATATAGCTGTTACCGGTTGTTCCTATGCCGGCAAGTTAGCGCTTTTTGCCGGGGCGCTTGACGAGCGGGTTGCTCTTACAATTGCGCAAGAGTCTGGCGGCGGTGGCGCGACGTCGTGGCGGTACTCGCATACCCTCCCGGCTTCGACGGTGGAAGACATTGATAACACAGATTATAATTGGTTTAGGGATTCAATGAAAGTATTTGCCGGCAATAATGTTTCCCGCCTTCCCGAAGACCATCACGAGTTGATGGCGCTGTGCGCACCGCGTGCATTATTCGTAACGGGAAACCCGGACTATACTTGGTTGTCAAATCCGTCTTGTTACGTCTGCAGCAAAGCCGGCGAGACAGTTTATGACGGTTTAGGCATATCCGACAGGTTTGGTTATTCAATTATCGGCGGACATTCTCACTGCGCGCTTCCGGACAGCCAAGTACCGGAAATTGGAGCCTTTGTCGACAAGTTCCTGCTTGGAAAGGATAGCGTTAGCACGAACATATCCGACACTCCTTATAGTGTCGACCTTTCTCCGTGGATCACATGGAGTACTCCCACGATTACGAACGGAACGTCCTATTTTGGAAAAACGTCTTTGGTCTCTCCCCCAAACCTGCAAGCCGGAATGGATACGACTATTGTTTTTAAGTGGAACAAGGCAAGCGACGCTAACGAGTACTTCATCCAGTTATCTAACGACCTCACATTTGCAAATAATGCCAGGATCGATTCGACAACGGATACGGTTAAAACAATAGCCGGCTTATTAAAAAGCAGACGCTACTATTGGCGTGTCCAAATAAAGGCTGCTTCCGGTGCGGGGCCATGGAGCGAGGTCTGGCAAATCACGACGGCAGGGCCCTTACCCGCGAAACCGGAATTAAGCACCGTTGTACAAGATTCCTCGGCATTCGGCTATGCTGGATACCAATTTACATGGAAAAAAGCTGCCTACGCCGATCAATATACGCTGCAGGTATCGAACGATTCAGCATTGCTTCATATTAACCAATCAGTTTCAATGTCCGATACCGTCACGAAATTATTCGGTTTTCTTCAAGGGCAAGAGTACTATTGGCGGGTTCAAGCGAGCAATGTGATAGGCACCGGCCCATGGAGCGATATATCAGGCTTTCCTCAATCTGTAGCGGATGTCAAGACCGAGAACGAAATGCCAAAAGAATATTCACTCAGTCAGAATTACCCCAACCCCTTCAACCCGACAACCACAATTGATTTTGCATTGCCGAACAAAGCGCTCACAAAGATCGTCGTCTATGATATTCTCGGCAGAGAAATCCAAACCGCGATCGATCGAGAATTACAACCCGGGTACTATGAAGTAAATTTCAACGCAAGCAATTTCCCAAGCGGGGTATATTTCTACAGAATCCAATCGGGAAATTTTGTTCAAACGAAGAAAATGATATTGATGAAATAGCAAAGGCGCACCATGTATGCTTCAATCGGAAGAACATTTCATTCCATGATCACCGCACGGCACTCGGCTGGACCTCTTGAATATGTGATCTTTCTATGAAAAGATCCGGGACGCACAAGCCCGATTACGGAGTCGACGCACCAAACGTCATTAGGAACCTCTTCGTCATCGGGCTTATCCTTTTAATCCTTTCGTTTCTTGTTCCTTTTGCCTCCCTAAGACTCAATGCCATAATCGTTGGGACGATTTTTTTGGCTGAAGCATTCCTCATGCTTCTGTATTCGAAGGTCGGGAAGTTTAGGCATCGCGACCGAATGCTCAGTCTCCACAATTGGACGGGAAAGGAAAACATCCTTGATGTTGGAACGGGAGGCGGGTTGCTCCTCATTGGAGCGGCGAAACGTATCACAACCGGCAAAGCGATTGGTATCGATATTTGGAATAAAGAAGACTTGCTGAAAAATAACCCGGAGCGTGTGCGCAATAATGCCGGGGTTGAAAACGTGAGCGAGAGAATTGAGGTCCTCAACGAGGACATCCAAAAAACGACGTTCCACAACGAGACGTTCGACGTTATTCTCAGCAACCTTTGCCTCCATAACATTTATTCGCGGGATGGCCGAAAGACGGCTTGCCAAGAAATTTACAGGATACTGAAGCCCGGCGGTGTAGCGATCATTTCAGATTTTCGTAAGACGGGTGAATATGAGCGTGAATTTAGGAACAAGAAAATGGACGTAAGAAAACACGGCCCTTTTCTTCTCGACACATTTCCCCCTTTGACGATAGTCGTCGCGAGAAAAGAAGCTTCAAAAAATTGATGTGGCATATCAAGCGCATGATGACTGGAAATTGTTCAATTAGGAATGCTGTAATATCAGATCTCGATGCGATCACGGAAATCTACAATGAAGCGATCTTATCGACTACTGCCACTTTTGACACCGAACCAAAGAAGCCCACTGAACGGCTGGAATGGTTCAAATCCCATCGGGAAAGACATCCAATACTGGTCGCTGTCATCGACGGAAAAGTTGTCGGATGGGCGTCATTGAGTCGGTGGTCAGATCGCGCGGCGTACGACGGCACGGCCGAAACTTCGTTTTATGTGAAAGCTGAATATCGTGGGCACGGGATTGGACGTAAACTCAAAGGGGCAATTATCAGTGAGGCGCAAAGATTAAAATTTCATACTCTCATCGCCCGCGTAGCGGAAGGAAGTGAAGAGAGCTTGCACTTAAATAAGAGCTTTGGCTTCGTCTACGTCGGCACGCTCAAACAAGTCGGCAGAAAATTTGGGAAATTGTTGGATGTAGATATCCTTCAAAAAATTCTCGAGTAATTTGCCCTTTATGGCATTAGCGATCGCTTATTCCTCTGACCATCGTGACGTACCACGTGGTCCTCGAAGTCCCTCTCGCGAACAAATAGCGCGCCTATTCGCCTTTCGTCGGTAACAGTGCTTGGTAGTGGTACGTTTTGGATGCCCGCCTAAAACACGCGGGCATGACGGAAAAAAGATGCATCATTCCCGAATGTTTCTATCGGGAATCTTAAGATGGTATCACTATACGACACAAACGTACCATTACCCAATGCTTGCATTACCTTCTGTAAATTTGTAAGTTTGCCTTAGTTATCTTAGGATTCTTAGGGCGAATCCTCTCGACTTTTCTTCTTCACTTCGACCCGCAGCTCTCACAAAACGAATACTTAGGCAGAGAAATGGCAATAAAGAATTATACCTTTCTCATTATCACGGCCATTGTAATTATCGTAATTTTGATGGAGTTTGCTCATAAGGTCGCGATAGAGAAGGTAAAGGATAAGCTTGAAGGCAATCCGAATCATTGGAAGTGGGGAATATTTTATTTTAATCCGGAAGACCCACGAGTCATCATCCCTAAAAGAATTCCGTGGATGGGTTGGACCTTAAATATGGCGCGGCCAGCCTCCTTGATATTTGTAGCCGCTATAATTCTCATTATGGTTATGTCAAAACTTCACAGCCACTAATTTGCACGACAATGAACTCTGCATGGCACACACATCATCCGATGCCTCCAAGGGCAACACTGAAACAGCGTATCGAATGGCATATCGCGCACGCCAAACACTGCGCGTGCCGGCCAATTCCTCCGAATTTGAAAGAACACATCTCAAAATTAAATAAAGCTTCAACAAAGAAAGTCCGTGCGCGTAATCTTGTCTAATCAAGCCGACGAACTAGCCGTCCACGATTCGGCCCGCGATAAGATAACACAGAGACGTCATGCGCGCCGCTACAACCCACATCGGATCTGTCAGCCGGAAAGGAGTTTCACGTGATTCGATTCCTCATATTTGCGCTCTTCTGTCAGACTGCGGTATCTCAAGACCTTATGTCGGCAGGCAAGACGATGACCGAGCTTTCAAGCTTCTATCAGCATCCTAGTTACCTGCTGCTCGTCAGCATCATTGAAAGCATCGATGCCGACCCGAACCTGCCAACGAGTAAAGACGTGCAATCGCCCATCATGGCTTTTTTTACAGTCGCGTTTGAGCGTTATCCGGAAAAGATCGGCGCCATCAATTCTTTATCAGACAGTCTTGGAAACGTGAAGGATCTGGTTCGAGAAGCGATCCGTTTAAGCGGGAAACACGACGCCATCCTTCACTGGAAGGAAAATAAGCCCGTGACAATCGACATGCTATGGTTCGGTTATTTTGCTTCGGGGGAATCAAGTTATTTAAAACGGCTTATTTCAGAGATGAGCCTTTGCGACCGTACTGATTCGATCGACGCGATCCTGACGGGCTATGGCGCTAAATATTCCCTTGCGATCAGAGCGCGGCAGTTTCCGGAAGTGAGGCAATTTTTAGAGGATGCATCTGGCAACGCTTCGGGCAAACTTCTTCAAAATATTCATGACATACTTAACTCGTCGCCCGGGGAAATTTATGAACAAATGCTGGAACGGCAAAGACAATACAATAGTGACCGGATGTGATGGCTGTGGCTGTCATTTAAACGTGTATTACAGAGAAGTACAAAACTTTGGCTAATTGAACCTCAGGACTGTTGCCTGAGGTGTTTTATAGGAGGAAAACTGACGATGTTCTATTTCATGCTCGAAGTCATTTTTGTTTCAATCCTCGTTTCACTCTTTGGAACATGGATCAGGCTGGTCCCGCGGTATCCGAAATGGAAATATACTTTTGTCCAGCAAGCGATCAATATTGTCCTCCAGTCTCTTGTCGTTACTTTGTTGTTCATTCTTGGACTCTATCCATCGTGGCTGCTCCTTTTCGCGATGATCCTTTTCATCGTGTGGCTCTCGGTCCGAGTGACAAACAATATTGTTAAAAGGTCAGAGAGGTTGATCGCCGAAACATCAGAGGGCATGAGCGGCAACGACGAGAAGGGGTCGAGTAGAATGTTTTAAGCCGAGATCAAAATGGGCCAAAAAGCCCGATGTTGTGGAACTTCATGCGCAATTCAATCAGACTGAGTCTTGTATTTTTGTCCTCTACGGTAGTAATGGGCTGCAGATTCAGTCCATCGCATGATGACTTTTCCGTCTATGGCTATTGGGAATGGGTTAAAACTCAAGGCGCATGGACCGGATCGATCAATACTCCGGCCTTATCGGGTTATACGGCGAAAGTTCTTTTCCAAGAAAACGGCGTCGCTCAGTTCTACAGGAACGATACGTTGGTGACTCAAATACCTTTTACGCTCTCGACAACGAATATCCTCGGCGATCGAAAGGACGTCTTTGTGATCCATTGGAGCAACAAAAACTACCCCGACGATCAATGCATTCTGTTTAGCGGCAACGACACCTTGCATCTGACGGCACGAGGAACTGAGATTTCCCATTATTATTATGTTAGAGTCCATCATTAATTTTACTATGGAAACAAGTTCCTCTATCGGGATGACAACGTTGCAAACCCCAATGGAATTGATGCTTCAAACATCTCCCCCACTTCGCTAAGCTGGTAATTTCGGATAAGTGATAAAGGTTGATAAAAATAATTAGAACCGACTCAGACAATCGCGATTTTATTGAACTTGTTAAACACCTTGACGCCGATTTGGCTCAAAGGGACGGAAGCGAGCACTCATTCTACGCCCAGTTCAATAAAGTCGACAAAATTAAACATGTCGTGGTGGCCTATGAAAATGACGTGCCGGCCGCGTGCGGAGCAATGAAACACTATTCTCCATCTGCCATGGAAATTAAACGAATGTATACCTTGCCGGCGCTCAGAGGAAAAGGAATTGCTTCAGCTGTCTTGAAAGAATTGGAAACATGGGCGCATGAATTGTCCTTCGAAAAATGCGTCTTAGAGACTGGGAAAAGGCAGCCTGAAGCCATTGGCCTTTATACAAAGAGCGGGTATAAAGTGATTCCAAACTATGGACAGTATATCGGAATTCAAAACAGTGTATGTTTCGAAAAAGAGACCATTTGATCGATAAAAAACCTACAAGGCGAGAAATGAAAACAGAGTTCCAACCGGTTTTTCTTCAGCTACGTGAAATCCTTCAAAAACACAAAGGTAGGATGTCCGTGAAAGAAGACGGGCATTCGTCGTATTGTTTAGAGGCTGCGGTCGGGCTCGGCACGATTAAAGTTTGGAAAAATAAAATGAGGGCGCCGATGATTCCCGTGGCCTGGGTCGATCTGAAAAAATCGTATGTCAGCTATCATTTGATGGGCATTTATATGAACCCGAAGCTGCAAGCCGGCATATCGAAACAACTCAAAGCTCGCATGCAGGGCAAGTCATGCTTCAACTTTAACACGGTGGACAATGTTCTATTTACAGAGCTCGATCAATTAACTGCGCGATCTATTAAAGCGTTCAAGCGCGGAGGATATATTTCGTGATCAGTTCGCCGGACAGTTACAATTTTCCATCCATTCAAACATACTGCAATTAGGCAATGCTGGAACTCAGACCAAATTGTGAATGCTGCAACAAAGATCTGCCGCCAGACTCTACGGAAGCGATGATCTGCACGTTCGAATGTTCTTTTTGCAAAGACTGTGTTGAACATAAGCTCGGGTCGACATGTCCAAATTGCGGCGGGGATCTTGTCCAACGCCCGATTCGACCGAAGGAGCTTTTGACAAAATATCCCGCTTCAACCAAACGGATCTACAAACCGGAAGGTTGCGACAAGTTTTCCAAAAGGAATCTTGCATCCGCTTAAATAATAGATCTTTGGGCTTGAGAAAATTCCTGAGAGTCAACATTTGCCTCCCCATCTTGACTTCGACCGCTCAGTCGGACCCGATAATGGGAGTGTAAAAAAATCATACTCCCTATTCTTCATCTTAAGTTTTTTTGAATGTCCCCGCCCATTCCATTTTGAACTCTTGATAAATAAATATATTATTAAGGGAAGCGGAAAGGTTATATATGATCCTTGATCCATCAAAAACAGCAGCATTGACCCTTGATTTTCAAAATGGAATTTTGGAAATGGCAGCCGGGTCTAGCACAATTATCCCGTTAGCATCCAAAGCGGTAGAGTTTTGCCGGAAGAAGCGATTTCTCATTATCCATGTGGGGCTTGGATTTTCTCAACGGTATCCAGAACTTCCCGATACGAACTCACCACTCCAGCGGGTAAAACAAAATAATCTTTTTGTAAAGGGTACCCCGTCGGCTGAATTCCATAATTCTATTGCCCAGCCCGGTGAGCTTATTGTCTATAAGCAGCGCATCAGTGCATTTTCGGAAAATCAACTTCATTTGATCCTCCGTTCACGCGGCGTTGAGAACCTCGTACTTTTTGGCGTTTCGACGAGCGGCATTACTTTATCGACATTACGACGAGCATACGACCTCGATTTCAAGTGTATTGTCCTCAAAGACGCGTGTTTCGACGCCGATCAAGAAGTTCATCGCGTTCTCACTGAAAAGATTTTTCCGCGGCAGGCAGATGTCCTCTTCGTGGATGACTTCATCGCAGAACAGGGGGGCAATTGAGGTCAGAGAGTGCGCAGGAAACGTTGGGTCAATCGGAAGCAAGTAATGCGGGTCTCCCTCCTTCCAAAGGCTGGCATAAAACTTTTTCTGCATTACGCAACCCCAATTACAGATTTTTTTATTCGGGCCAAACCGTATCGCTGATCGGCACGTGGACTCGCACAGCTGCGTTGGGATGGGTCGCTTTTCAGGTCACCCAGTCGGAATTTTTGCTGGGAATTGTTTTTATGCTCAACTCCCTTCCCATTTTTCTTTTCGCGGTGTACTCCGGCTCTTTAGCAGACCGTATTCCCAAGATCCGAATCTTTACGTTCACAAGTTGGTTTTCGCTTATCTCTTCGTTGACGCTAGCGATCATGCTGTTCCGCGGCCCTGTGCACATCGCCTACCTCATGACCTTTTCTGTCCTGTGGGGTTTATCCACGACATTCGAGATGCCATCCCGGCAAACCCTTATGGTCGAACTGGTGGGCAAAAAGGATTTGGTGAACGCGATCGCCCTCAACAGCGCCATGGTGAATTCGACGCGGGTTATCGGCCCCGCCATCGGCGGTCTATTACTGGGGTCCGTCGGAGCCGCTTGGTGTTTCCTTTTGGATGCCATGAGTTATTTGGCGGTCCTTTATGCGATCCATAAGATCCAACTCCCGCCGTCACATTACTCCCCAAAGAAAGTGAAGGCCGACCTGAAATATACTCTCGAAGGGTTTAAATATTTAAAAACAAATTCCGCGATTGCCCAAACGATAACTCTGCTTTTCATCATGGGAATTGGCGGTTGGGCATATCAATCGCAGCTGTCCGCTTTCGCCGTTACACAATTGAATATGGATGCCCAAGGTTACGGTTGGCTTTTAGCCTTAAATGGTTTGGGCGCTTGCACCGCGGCGTTGTTCGTCGCCTCTCAGGGCTCTCGGATCGTCATCGTTAAGACGCTGTTTATTGGAGCCGCCATCTATGGGACATTCATCATCCTTTTCGGCTTCATGCATCAACCGATCGGAGCGGCTTTTCTTCTTTTCTTCGCCGGCTTTGGCATCATTCTATTTTTTTCTATCGGAAACAGCATCATACAAACCCAGTCCCCCGACCACCTGCGCGGGCGATTGATGGGAATTTGGGCTCTTGTTTTCGGAGGAGGTTTGCCGATCGGCAGTTTCTGGATGGGCCTTGTAGCATCTCATACTTCATCGGGATTTTCGCTTCAAATTGGCGGTCTTTTTTGCCTGTTGGGAGCTTTTTCTGTTTATTGGTTCTTTAAGAAGATGACTCCCCTCGCCGGTTCGCCCGCGACAGTGGTTTCAAAACAACCATTGGAGGATGGAAGAAAGAACGTCCACAAATTTACATGAGCTTATAGCATTTACGATACCAATTCTATATCGTTCATGGTATCAATATCCGTTGAAGCGCGCAGGGAAAAATTTCAATGTAACGAGTCTTTTACTTTCACCGCAATCCCATTTCGTATGATGGGGACAGACTATAAAATTGCTGGACTGTCTATCACAATCACAGAAATAGTCAATACTAATTCATCGAAGTAGCTCGGACCTGATTTCCAAATCCGATGTAGTATGAAGGGTTGCAAACCCCAAAAACAAAGGAGAAAATTATGTCAGCATCATTTTTGATAGTGTTGTTCATCGCGGCAGGAATTGCTTTGTTGACTCTTAAGCCGAGTGATCCTTCCTATACGACGAGATTCAGAAAAATCGGCTTTGCGAGCCTTGGGCTGGCCATCTTGTCCTTGCTCTCCACGTCTTTTACCATCGTTGAACCGGGATACGTAGGAGTCCCTGTGACGTTCGGCAATGTGGGCTCACAATCTCTTCCGGCCGGAATTCATCCGATTTTTTTTCTCACCGACGTCTATAAAATGTCTATCCAAACGAAAAACTATACGATGTCTTCGGTCAACAATGAGGGAAATAGAACTGGCGACGATGCAGTCTCCACCCTTTCCCGCGACCAACTTATTCTGAAGTTCGATGTCAGCGTATGGTATCATTTGGATCCATCGCAAGCGAACAACGTATACAGCAATATCGGAATGAATTACGAGGAAGTGATCGTAAGGCCGGCAATTAGAACAGCGCTTGTAGACGCCGCGACGAAATTTGACGCCAGCGACGTCATGTCGATGCAACGGGACGCCTATACAAAGATGGTGACGGAGATATTGCTCCAAGAGCTGAAGGGCAAAGGGGTCATTTTGGACAACGTCTTGATCCGAAATGTTGAACCACCCACAACGGTCAGCGATGCCATTGCAGCTAAGTTAAAAGCTTCGCAAGAAGCGCAGCAAATGGAGTATACCATACAGTACGCGCAGAAGGAGGCCCAGCGAAAAGCGATCGAAGCCCAGGGGATCTCGAATGCCCAGAAAATAATCGGCAACGGGTTAACGCAGAACTATCTACAATGGTATTACATCACGCAGCTCAAGGATTTATTGAATAGTCCGAATAACTCCACAATCATTTTACCGTACGACCAAAAATTGACGCCTTTGTTGAATATCCAGGGGACCAAGAAATAGCAAAAGGTGCGGCGCCGACTGAAGCTTCAATGTTACCAAGACGTAGCTGGCCAAGGGCTTGGAAATATGAAAATCCGCAACGCAAAGAAATCTGATGCGAAAGCTTTAGCGGGACTTGCCGGAGAGCTTGGTTATCCGACTTCGGCGACTGAGATGGAAAGCCGATTAGAGAATATTATATTAGAGCGACGGAACGCAGTGTTTGTTGCAGAACTTGATCTAGTTGTCGGCTGGATCCACGTTTCGCTTATTCAATCTTTAGAGAGCGGTTCTTTTGCGGAGATCCGAGGATTGGTTGTAAAAGAATCACGGCGTAATGCGGGAGTCGGAACTGCACTTGTTGCAGCTGCCGAATCGTGGGCTCTCAAGAACGGCTGCCGGCAAATTCGTGTGAGAACAAATTCAGTGCGGGAAAAAGCAAAAACTTTTTATAAAAACCTTGGCTTCCAACAAAAGAAAACTCAGGAAGTATTCGATAAAATACTTGGAGGTGAACCATCTATTTAAAATCGAATCAAGACTAGTCAAATGGATTGTCTCTGAAGAAACAGGCACATGAATCAACAAATAAGCCGGATAATATTCATCCTCCTTTTCGGATCGGCAGCAATCGGCCTGCCTATCTGGGATAAACTCTCTCCGATGCAGGATTTCGACAGAGTTATTGAATCACACTACGGCAATCAATTTGCGTGGTGCGTGGGGTTGAACTATTCTTTTCGCAATCACAGCACCACTGCAATGAGAGCCTATATTCTTATGCCGAATTGTTTTTCACATCTGTCAGCCACGTTGGTGACAAAAGTCAACGATGATGAGCCGTCTGTTTCCGATTCAATTCCTGTGCTCCTCGGGGCGCTTTTCGTCTACGCCAATCTAGCCTGGGTTATTTGGAAATCTTTCAACCGCTCTGAGGAACCTTCTCAGCAAGGTCCAAACCCTGAGATCGGTAATCAGTAACATCATCGCCATCATCCTCAACACCGATCGGAGACGAAAACGGCATCTCGCCCTAAACACATTTGTTTTCATATTTAAAAGACCTGCTGTGAAGATCAAAACGATCCTCTGTTTGACTGTTTGCATTTCTTCCATTGTATTCGCGCAAACGGTGAAAGACTCTCTCTTAAGGGCTGAGCTCCTCGATCATTTGAAGGCCGACCAGGACGTCCGACAAACGCATTTTATTGATAAACTCCAGCGAGGGATCCAACCGGGTTTTGAGGATGTTCTCGCATTAAACAAAGTAGACTCTGCTGATATATTTTGGATGAAACACTATGTCATCCCGAGGGGATGGCCCGGAATCTCGCTCGTCGGAAAAGATGGAGAGGAAGCGGCGTTCTTGCTTGTGCAACACGCCGACCTCGATACAGCTTTTCAATCCTATTGTCTCAAGCTTCTAAAAAAAGCCTACAATGAAGGCGAAACTTCTGCCGAACATCTCGCCTATCTTGTTGACCGGCTCGAAGTTGCCGCGGGGCGTCCGCAAATTTATGGCTCGCAATCGTTCGTCAAAGACGGTCAAGTAATTTTTAGACCGATCCGAGATTCAAGCACGGTGGACGAAAGAAGGGCGCGCCTGGGACTCATGCCGCTGGGAGAGTACAAAAACCTCCTTGATTCAATGTTCACTCCTCGAGGAAATCCAAAATAAAAGGACCCGTTAATCCTTGAGAAAAGTTGAGCCACTAATTAATTATGACAATCCATCACCGACGACACTGCATTCAAAAAATGACAACAGCGTTACAACGCGTGATACTTTTCCTCGCATGAAGAACAAGGAGTAACGAAACGGACAAGATGTATTCCCCTTTGTCCTAACCCCAGAGTATGGAAACCTCTCCCAAGCTTCTCGACGTTGCCCGGAACAAATTCCGATTAAAACGATATTCTCTAAAGACTGAACAGCACTATATAAAGTGGATCATCAGGTACGTCAAATTTCATAAAATGCAGCATCCTTCAACTCTCACTGAAAAAGACATCGAAAAATATTTAACCTATCTTGCCGTCAGTCAGAAAGTAGCCGCTTCGACACAAAACATTGCGATGAACGCGATCCTTTTTTTGTATAAAGAAGTTTTAGGGATCAATTTAAGCGGCAAAATTAACGCGATGAGGGCTTTCAGGTCGAAAAGGCTTCCCGTTATTTTGAGCAAAATTGAGGTCAATAAGTTGATAAAGGCTGAAGCGGGGACAAAAAGACTTATCATTGAAATGCTGTACGGAACAGGCTTACGTGTGAACGAATTAATAAACCTCCGCATAAAGGACATAGATTTTAACTTAAAGAGAATAAATGTTGTGGGTGGAAAAGGCAACAAAGACCGGATTACGTTGCTTCCTGCGCCGTTAACGGATAAACTCAAAGATCATATTTCTAAAGTGATTGCGTTACATTCCAAAGACCTCCAAAACGGCAAAGGAGAAACTTATCTTCCGGACAGGTTAGGAAGAAAGTATAAGGACATGGGAAAGGAGGCGATTTGGCAATTTATTTTCCCATCACGGGAACTTTTCAAAGACCCTATCACCGGAAACGAAGGAAGATGGCATGTCGACACAACGACAATTTCACGAATAGTGAGAGCCGCAGCATTGAGAGCAAAGATACGAAAGAGAGTGACCCCTCATACTTTGCGGCATACATTTGCAACTCATTTGCTCGAATCCGGCGTTAATTTGCGCATCATACAAGAATTATTGGGACATCGTTCTCCTGAAACGACTATGATATATACGCATGTCATGGAAACGAACCTTAATGTGAAAAGCCCGCTGGAAATTTACGGAACAGAGAGTTAACATAGGAAAGCTGTCCAATAAACCGGATGCCGTACTCTTTCATGAGCGGCATCGTTGCACCATCGACGGAGGAATTTATGAGCAAAGGACTTCTTGCTACACAATCGATCTTCGTGAGGGCTCATGCTGCTGACGTATGGAACGCGCTGCAGAACCCTCAGATGATTAAACAATATCTCTTTGGCACGGACGTTTCTTCCGATTGGAAAGTCGGCAGTTCAATCACCTATAGAGGCGTTTGGAAGGGAACGGCGTATGAAGACAAGGGAACGATCCTTCGCATCGTCCCGGAAAAAATATTGGAGTCTACATATTGGAGCAGTATGAGCGGCATTCCCGACCTTCCGGAAAATTACAAAACCGTGAAATGGGAATTGACGCCAACGCCTAACGGCGTAACGCTTACGGTCTCTCAGGATAATAATGCCAACGATGAGGAAAAGAACCATTCAGAGCAGAACTGGAAATTTGTGCTCGACAGCATAAAAGCGCTGGTAGAAAAGCAACACCCCTCTCAATAGCATGCATCGTTCGATTATGAATCTTTACATCACGGATCGTTAGATACGAAACGCAACGTCGACATAGAGCGCATCGGGGAAAAATTCGCCGCATCATCGCTTGCGAGCAGAGGATACATTACGAATATCGACGCGAAGAATCCCGGGTCAAAGGACATCGAAGCGACGGGCGACGAAATCGGCCTTCTCATCCGTGTTTGCACCGCCGTCCTCCCTCAAAAGCCTGTTTCGTTATCCGCCGTGGAAGCGAAAAATGTCGTTGCCCGGGCTTCACGCATCGGCTATCAAGCATGGGAAGCGAAAGTCCAACTTGATTCAAAGTTTCGATTGATCGGCGATATCGAATGGAGCCAACTCACTTAAAGACCTCGACCATTGATACATAAATGAAGCACAGCATCTTTCTCATCGGAATTTTCTTCCTCATTCCTTTTAAGACGTCGGCTCAATTTCTTTCAACACGAATCATTACCGGAGAAGGGGTCTACATTTTTGGCCCTTCCGTAGCGGAGGCGGATTCATTATCGCTCGATGAAGGAGAAGCGTTGAGTGATTTTTCGTATTACAGTACAAGGATCGCCGCATTTGTGAGAGCGAAAGGTTTACCGTGCGAGTATGTCTCGGATCGAACGATCCGTGTCCGATTCGGCTCCAATCAATCGTTTACGGTTTCGAGAGATTCGGTCGAATTTGGGACAATCCTCACTAACGGGAAAGACAAGCCCTGGCTGTTGAAATATGTAGTGACCGATGATCAGCTGAAAGAGGAATGTAAAGAGTTTTTCGGCCTCAAATAGCCGAAGATGCATTCAGCGTAAAACCTCCGTACTGGCGATCATCTTCGGACAACATATTGCTTCATAAGCAGATGACTAAAAAAGCTAAAATAGATCTGCCGGTGAAACTTTTCACACATCAGAGGGCTTGGGAAACCTGGCTTGGGAAGCATTTCGATTCGTCGGCCGGTCTTTGGGTGAGGATTGGGAAAAAAGGGACGGACATTCAATCCGTCACATACCAGGAAGCGCTCGAATCTGCTCTCTGCTATGGATGGATCGATGGTCAGAAAAAGACGTTCGACGACAAAACCTGGCTGCAAAGATTTACCCCGCGCGGACCAAAAAGCATCTGGTCCAAGATCAATCGCGCCAAAGCGTTGGAGCTCATCAAACTCGGCCGAATGAGAAAACCGGGACTTGTTGCGATTGAGACCGCTAAAGAGAACGGACGATGGGACGCTGCATACGATTCACACAGAACGGCATCGCCTCCCCTTGATTTTAAAAAGTCCCTCAGCAAAAATCCGAAAGCCAAAGCCTTTTTTGCTACCCTCAACAGTCAAAACAGATACTCCATTTTATTCAGGATACAAACGGCAAAAAAGGCGGAGACCCGGAAGGACAGAATCAATAAGTTTGTGCGGATGCTCGAGATGCATGGCAAGCTTTACCCTTAAGAAACATATTCGAGGTAAGCGAAAAAAGGACCAGATGGAGTGACGATGCTGACACATACTCGATGACCGCTCGAAGTAAAATTGACACACCACGAATTAGAAAACAAATCATAAGAACCTACAATGACAATTTCACTTTACATAGTGTTAGGCCTAGCCGCGGGAGTCCTTAGCGGATTGATAGGAGTTGGTGGGGGCATCATCATTATTCCGTCCCTCGTTTTTTTCTTCGGCCTTTCGCAGCATCAAGCGCAGGGCACAACCCTCGCGACACTGGTCCCTCCTATCGGCATATTAGCCGCGTGGAAATACTATTCCGCGGGTTACGTCGATTTAAAAATCGCGGCCTTCGTCTGCATCGGTTTTGTCATCGGTGGCTTGTTGGGAGCTAATATCGCTACGGATCTTTCAAACGATGTTCTCCGAAAAATTTTCGGAGTTGTACTCCTCATTACCGGCACGAAAATGATCTTGGGCAAATGATCCCTCGGTCAGCACGAATCATCCATAAGACCGCCGAAAAGCTGTATTGATTCCTGCGGAGCAAATATTTAATTTACGCCGCTTCTCCGGATGTCTTCAACTGTGAGGCGTTCAAAGATTGAAAAGCTCAATTTGGACAAAATCAGGACGAAGAGTCCGGAATTTAGAGATCCGCTTCAACGGCTCCTGGACAGATTTTAGCTTAATCGAGGCTGTAGCGTGTAGAATAAGGCTGCAGAGCTTGCTCATGCAATCGGAAGACTACCTGCGTGATAAAAATTTGAAAGGATAATGCGAATGGCAAAAATAAATTGGGGCGTTCTCAGCACGGCACGAATTGGGACTGAAAAAGTCATTCCCGCGATGCAACGGGGGCAATATACGTCCATCACAGCGATCGCTTCCCGGAAGCTGGCTTCCGCTCAGCAAGCGGCGAAAAAGCTGGGTATCGCAAAGGCGTACGGCTCTTACGAAGAACTCTTGGCAGATGATGATATCCAAGCAATTTATATTTCCCTCCCAAATCATCTTCATGTCGAATGGACGCTCAAAGCCCTAAGAGCGGGAAAGCATGTCCTGTGCGAAAAACCGATTGCTATCAACGCTCGGGACGCAGAATATTTGCAGGAGGAGGCACAAAAGTTTCCAAAGCTCAAACTCATGGAAGCGTTCATGTACCGCCATCATCCACAAACTATCGGGGTCAAGAAACTTGTCGATAGCGGCGCGATCGGCGAAGTAAGACATATCCATGCAATGTTCTCGTACTACAACGATAATCCACAAGACATCCGGAACCAGGCGGACATAGGCGGAGGAGGACTTCTCGATATCGGTTGTTATTGTATCTCCCTCTCACGCTTTCTTTTCGACGTCGAGCCGCAGCGTGTATGCGGGGCGGTTGAATACGACCCCAAAATGCGGACCGATCGATTGGTATCGGGCATCCTCGATTTTCCGAAAGGAAGTTCGACCTTTTCATGCTCGACGCAGCTGCCTCCTTACCAATACGCTAAAGTATTCGGGACACAGGGATTCCTTGAAATAGAAACCCCTTTTACTCCCGCTCCCGACCGTCCCTCCAAAGTGATCCGACACAGCAGAGAGAAAGTAGAAGAGATTGTTTTCGCACCATACGACCACTATACAATTCAGGGAGATTCATTCTCCCGCGCTATACTGGAAAATGCCCCGGTGCCCACTCCGATCGAAGATGGGGTGGCAAATATGAAGGTCATTGATGGAATATCTGAGAGCTCGAGAAGCGGGTCGTGGGTCGAATTGTAGGAAGAAAATCGGATCGCCTCCTATCGGGATCAACATAACAAAACGGAGCCCGCATTCTTAAGGAAATAACATTTGCAGAGAGAACCACCATGAATAAGAAAATTACCGCTTTTTTTTCCTTTTCCTTAATTTCGTTATACGTCGCGTTTGCTCAATCGCCCGACAAAGAAGACATTCCGTTTCAACCGCTCTCATACGAGCGAGCCGATGCGATGGCCGATTCAATGCTGACGCTGATGACGCTGAATGAGAAAGTGGCCTTTGTCGGAGGCGATAGATCTTTCTTTTTGAGGCCGATTCCCAGGCTGCACCTTGGGGAAGTCTATATGTCCGACGCAACGCAAGGTGTCCATATTCGCGAGACCCCAGGGGACACCAGCGTTGCCCGATATCATCTTGATAAATCCACGGCATTCCCCTGCCCGCTCTGTCTTGCCGCGTCATGGAACCCGAAACTTTCATATGCATATGCGGAAGCGATCGGAGAAGAATGTCGTGCCGCCGGAATTGGCATATTGCTCGGTCCTGGAATGAACGAGTACCGTCAGTCTCAGTGTGGGCGCAACTTCGAATATTTCGGAGAAGACCCATTTCTCCGATCACGAATGATCGAACAATACGTTAAAGGCCTCCAGAGTACGGGCACCGTTGCCACGCTGAAGCACTTTGTCGCCAACAATACGGATTTTTATAGAAGGAAAAGCAATTCAGTCGTCGACGAGCGAGCGCTTCACGAAATTTATTTGCCCCCGTTCAAAGCCGGCGTTGATGCGGGCGCGAAAGCTGTTATGACTTCATACAACCAGTTAAACGGCGAATGGTGCGGCCAGAGTGATACCGTTATTACGGAAATTTTAAGAAAGCAGTTGGGCTACAAATGGATGGTCATGACCGATTGGTGGTCTGTTTATGACGGAGAAAAAGTTGCGAAATCAGGCCAGGACCTCGAAATGCCCCTTGCCTTGGCTCTGAAGAATGCAGACTCTCTCATCAATGAAGCGAAGATCCGCGTAAGTGATATTGACAGGATGGTAAAAAGTATTCTGAGAACATATTTTGCGATGAAACTCAATGAACGGAAAAAGGATCCCTCCTTTGAAGCGAAATTCCCCGCGCATGAATCGATCGCTCTTCAAACTGCACGAGACGGAATTGTCTTGCTAAAAAACGACGGAAACATCCTTCCTATCCGGGACAACGTGAAGACAATACTCATCACCGGCGATTATGTCGAGAAGCTGGCAGTGGGAGGCGGTTCTGCGGCGGTCAAAGGATACGATATCAGGCTCATGGGAGACGAACTTCGAAAAGTCCTCGGCGACAGGATGACTTACGTTAAAAATCCAACCGTAGAACAAATCAAGTCGGCGGAAATTGTTTTGTGCAATGTCGGGACCGAAGACAGCGAAGGACGGGACAGACCTTTTGATTTACCGCAAAACCAGGAGGCGCTTGTCGAGGAATGCGTCAACAACAATCCGAACACCGTGGTCATTGTCACCTCGGGCAGCGGCATTAAGATGACACAATGGAATGCGCGTGCGAAAGCGATCATTTATGCGTGGTATCTTGGGCAAGCCGGAAACACCGCTCTCGCGGAAATCATCGGCGGCATGACGAATCCTTCAGGCAAACTCCCCATTTCGATCGAAAAGGATTTCGAGGATTCACCCGGCTTCGGATATATCCCTGCGGGGGAAAGCCTCTACACGGGTTGGAACGGCCCGGAAGAGAAAGCCCACCCCGTGTTCGATATCAAATACAACGAAGGAATCTTCGTCGGGTATCGATGGTATGATGAAAAAAACATCGAGCCTCTCTATCCCTTCGGGTACGGCTTGTCGTACACAAAATTTGAATACAGCGACCTCACTGTGTCCAAAGAGAAGTTCGAGCCCGCCGACGTTGTAGAAGTGAGATTTACAGTGAAGAATGTCGGCACTCGAAAAGGGGCAGAAATTGCTCAGCTATACGTTCACGATGTCGCAAGTTCTCTCCAGCGTCCCGTCAAAGAATTGAAGGGCTTCCGACGCATAGAATTAGATGCAGGACAAAGCGCAGTGATCACCCTGGAACTCTCAAGTCAGGCGTTTTCGTACTGGAATCCGGCCTCAAAGGGATGGTTTGAAGAAAGAGGAAACTTCGTCCTTCAAATCGGGTCATCATCTCGGGATATCAAGCTTCAGAAGGAAATCGAGCTTCTGTAAATTCTCAAGGCGGCTCGAATCTTTTTTTGAAAAACATTTCTCACTCGGTGCGTCGACCACTCGGCAATGAAAGAACCTCTTCTTAAGCGTCTCACTTTTGTTGATTTCGGAATGATCGGGATAGGCAGTCTACTGTTCCTGTACCTCTATGCCGGATTCTTTTTTCCGGATTCTTACCTCATGTCTTACGGGAAGAATCCGACGAGAATACTTTGGTTCATCCGTATCGTATTACCGTTAATTTTGGGGGGCCTCGTTGCGCTATACGTTAACGTACGATTGGGCAGAATCGGAGCAGGGCATATCGTCGTGCTGAGTATCGTAACATTTTTCAGCGTGATTATTGTTTACCTTGTTGCCGACGCTTACTACCAGCACTGGTTTGACAAGCATCGTCAGCAGTACCATCCTTTTCTCCAGCTCATGCCGCCCGACGACAAACCTCTCGACAAGGATACAACGGGCGAACTGACAATTTACTTCGTCGGGGGATCGACGACTGAATTGACCGACTCGAAAGGAAGAGACTGGCCGTCGCGAGTCGATTCGATCTTGCGAACGCATTACGGAATGCGATCAGTCAAAGTCCACAACCTTGGCCGGCAATGGTATACGTCGCTTCACACACTGATCAACTACGAGACAAACCTCCGCAAACACCATCCTTCCCTCATCGTCTACATGGAGTCGATCAACGATGTGCTGCAAAACGCCGACTTTTCCTATTTTAGTCACGGCCCTTTCAGGGATGATTACGGTCATTTCTACGGTCCGGTGAACAGAATCATCGACCGACGCACGCTCTTTCGGTATGTCCTGGATGTCGTACGGGGATTCTGGTATGCAACGCCGCGAAAAGTCCTCACGATAGACAATTTTCCCGGTCTGAGCGTTTATGAACGAAATGTCGAAACCATCATTCAACTGGCAACGCACGATACGACTAAGGTCATCCTTATGACCGAGCCGTACCTCATCAAAAAAGAAATGACGCAGGAGGAACTGTCGGCAATCGGGATGATTAAGGTCGAAGCCATCAATGACACGATGGTCTGGAGCAGCGAAACGATCAGGTCGGGAATGGAACAATACAATAACGCGCTCGCCGGGTTAGCTCGGAAGAATAACCTGCTGCTCATCGACCTCGAAAAGCAAGTACCTAAATCTCTCCAGTACTTCACCGATGAAGTGCATTATCGGGACACGACGTTTTCGCTTATCGCTCCGTTTGTCGCTGAAAAACTCTATCGCTATGTCAATTCCATGCGACCAAATTGACAAAGAATCCAAAACCATCAGACCGATCTTGGACCAAATCATAGAGCTGCACCGATCCGCGCGCAATGAGAAGATCCTCCTTCTGAACGACATTTTCCCCGCGATCATTCTCTTCGGGTCCGGCGTTCAGACATTGCTGTCGGAAGGGAGCACAAAGGTTGCGCTGATCAATATCGTATCCGGAGGACTGATCCTAGTTTTCGGAACGCGCGAGTGGCGGGCACTCTCAAAGCACCACCATAGACGAATTCAGTGGTACGACGTGGCTTCGGGCGTGGTCATGCTGTTAAACGTGTATAGCATGTATAAGCCATGGAAAGGTTTCCAGCCGGCCGACCTCTACCTTGCATTAGCGCTGTTCCTCCTCCTCAGAGGCTTCTCGATCATCCGTCTGCCGCACAGGAGGAAGTTAACCCTGTCGGAAAACGAGTTTACGATCAGAACCAGGCCGCTATCTTTTCTGCGGTGTTCCTGGAAAGACGTCGAAAAGATTTCCATGGAAAATTCAACGCTTGTCGTTTTAACATCAACGGGGAAGAAAAAGATCTCGCTGCGCCAAATTGAAAATAAAGATGACGCATATCTTGCTCTTCAAGCATTTTTTGAGGGGCGGACGGCGCAATGATCCAGAATGAGCGTTGACAACGCGAATGTTAGGGAAGTGGTACGTTTTGAGTAGTATAGGGACACCATCTTAAGATTCCCGATAGAAACATTCGGGAATGACGCATCTTTTTTTTCCCGTCATTCCCTCGTGTTTTAAGCGGGCATCCAAAACGCACCACTACCAATATTGAGCATTGTTTGGAAGTCGTCCCGATCTTATCTATATTTGTTGAAAAATTTCAGAGACCGATGACTTTCCTGCTTAACAAAAATCCGAACCCACAACGATGCATGAATTCAGCTGTAACGGGTAACGGTCGGAACGTGTTGGGGAACAAATGACCGGCGACTTCCTCGCCCGGGCCGAAGACACTATCCGTAAATGCCGGACGCTTGCCGATTGTACAGACCAACCAGGAGTCACAACAAGAACGTTCCTTTCGCCGGCCATGCACAAAGTCCATGCCTTGGTCAAAGAATGGATGGAGCAAGCGGGCTTAACGGTTCATGTTGATGCTGCGGGGAATATTCGCGGAACGCTCGCTGGCACTTCCCCTACGCCCTGTCGTCTGCTCATTGGATCGCATCTCGACACTGTCCCGAACGCCGGGGCATTTGACGGGATCCTTGGTGTTATCATCGGGCTGACAATCACGGAAATGTTTGCGGGCCGAAGACCTCGCAACACAATAGAGATCATCGGATTTTCGGACGAAGAGGGTGTTCGATTTGGGATCCCTTTTATCGGAAGCCGAGCCGTTGCAGGTTCATTGACCAACGAGGTGATGAAATCAGCGGATGCGCGCGGTGTAAGCCTCGAAGAAGCTATCCGTGCATTCGGTCTTGATCCGGGAAAAGTTCAGGAAGCCGAAGCGCACAGCGATGCCCGAGGGTATGTTGAATTCCATATCGAGCAAGGACCCGTGCTCGAACAGAAAAAATTGCCAGTCGGGGTTGTCGATGCCATCGTCGGTCAAAGCAGGCGTGAAATTATTTTTGAAGGCCAGGCAAGCCATGCAGGCACGACTCCGATGAGCATGAGAAGCGATGCTCTTGCTGGCGCGGCTGAATGGATCGGCGTCGTTGAGCGCGAGGCGCGTACGATTCCGGACCTTGTGGCGACCGTCGGCAAACTAGACGTGCAACCGGGAGCGGGGAATGTGATTCCAGGGTCGGCGCTTGCGAGTCTCGATGTCCGTCACAAAGAAAATTCCATCCGAAGCAAGTTTACCGAAGAAGTCATACGCTTTGCGAATGATATCGCGAAACGCCGCAAATTAGGAGTAACCATCCGGCCGACTCTTGATCAGCCGTCTGTGTCCATGGATCGGAAGCTCACCGACCTGCTCGCAAAGGAAGTCGAGAGCGCAGGGTTCCCTGCAATGAAGATGGCCAGCGGAGCCGGACACGATGCAATGGTCGTCGCGGAAAAGATCCCATCGACGATGCTCTTCCTGCGAAGCCCCGGCGGAATCAGCCATCACCCGGATGAAACAGTCCTGGCGACGGATGTAGCAGTTGCATTAGAGATAGGGTCGAAATTCGTCCGCGATTGGGACGCTCAATTTTCGTAAGCGTTTTTATTTTTATTCTCGAAAGGATATTGCATGCAAAACCTCGGATTCACGCGCAGTTCTCGTCAACCAGACCATGTACTCTTCACGCCTGAGACTTTCGTTCGGGCGCCATGGCCGGGCATGAAAAAAGCGACCGCAATTGTGCACGCCTCTCCTGCGATGGGAGCAGCGTTCACACAATACACTGCGGAATTCGAGGAAGGAGGCGTCCTCGGACCCTCCGAACATCAACGATTCCTTTTTGTTCTGGAGGGTGAAATGATGCTCGCAGTGGAAGCCAAGCAACATCGGTTAAGCAGCAATATGTATGCGTATATTCCGTCCGGAAGCGATGCGATGATTTCTGCAACCCGTCCGAGCCGGGCCGTCGTCATCGAGAAATCGTACGTCCCCGTTCAGGGCGCAGCAATGCCCAAATTTTTCGTCGGCAACGAGAGAACAATCGTTGCGCAGCCCCTTCAGGGAGATGAAGCGCTCCAGGTGCGCACGTTAATTCCAGATAACCCCGCTTTCGATTTCGCAGTGAACACGATGGCGTATCAACCCGGCGCCGGGCTTCCGGCTGTCGAAATTCATGTGATGGAGCATGGGTTGATCATGCTTGAAGGAGGAGGTATCTATCGGTTGAACGACAAATGGTACCCCGTTGCCGCTGGCGATTTTATTTGGATGGCGCCCTTCTGCCCTCAGTGGTTTGGGGCGATAGGCAAGGCTCCAGCAAAATATCTCATCTATAAAGATTGGAACAGACATCCGTAAAAAAGAATCCCGTCATTCTTTGAAATTGATCCTTATCGCGAAAGGGATAAAAGCATCATAAAAGGTTTGCACCATAATGATTTCGTAAATATGATCCACCGGAATCTGTTAAATTCATACAAACGGAGGTTGCATGGTGTCTCTCGCTTCCATATTCTCTTTGATTCTGGGATTTGTTCTTTTGTTTCAACCGGAGCCTTTCATGGCTGATCCATCGCTGGGAATTTTTGAAGGCCACGGGGATATCGGGCACGTTCTCAAGGCCGGTTCTGCCCGATATGACACTTCCCAGAAGAGTTACCTTATCGGTGCAAGCGGAGATAACATGTGGTTTAATAATGACGACTTCCATTTTGTCTGGAAGAAGATGTCCGGCGACATTTCACTCACAGCCGATATTCGGTGGATCGGAACCGGCGGAAACCCTCATCGAAAAGCATGTCTTCTCATCCGCCAAAGCCTCGAGCCCGGGTCCCCTTATGTGGATGCCGCTCTTCACGGCGTAGGCCTCACTTCGCTCCAATACCGCGACACAATTGGCGGACCAACACGAGAGATCCAATCGAATGTGTCCGCCCCACAAAGGATTAGCATCCAAAAAGAGGGCGACTACGTCTTCATGTCGATCGGACAGGATGGAGAACCGTTGCATTCTGCCGGCGGGTCGTTCAAGATAAAACTGACGGGTCCATATTATGTCGGACTCGGTGTGTGTGCTCATGACAGCAACGCCTTCGAGCAAGCTATTTTTACAAACGTCGAACTGACGAGTGGGCAAGCTTCTTCTTCGGGCGAGCCGATCCTTGAAAGCACGCTGGAGACTGTGGCTATTGCGTCAACCGACCGCCGGGTTGTTTATCATACGCGCGACCATATTGAAGCTCCCAATTGGTCGCGCGACGGCCAGTTTTTGATCTTTAACCGCGATGGCGGCCTGTTTACAATTCCAGTCGCGGGCGGCGAGGTCAAACCCATCGATGCAGGATTCGCAAATAAATGCAACAACGATCATGGCCTTTCTCCGGATGGAACTCAGCTGGCCATCAGCGATCAGTCAAAAGATGGGAAATCGCGTATCTACATCCTCCCAAGCAACGGAGGCACGCCGCGGCAGATAACCGACGAGGGCCCCTCCTATTGGCACGGCTGGTCCCCAGATGGAAAAACTCTTGCGTATTGCGCCGAGCGGAACGGTGAGTTTGACATTTACACAATACCATCTGCCGGAGGAGTGGAAAACCGTTTGACGACCGCTCCCGGATTGGACGATGGACCGGACTACTCACCCGACGGCAAATATATCTACTTCAACTCCGAACGAACCGGGACCATGCAAATCTGGCGAATGAAGGCCAATGGAACCGATCAAGAACAAGTCACTTCGGATAAGTACAATAATTGGTTTGCGCATCCTTCCCCCGACGGTAAATGGATCGTGTTCCTTTCGTACGAAAAGGAAGTCACAGGACATCCAGCGAACAAAGACGTCATGCTTCGCCTTATGCCGCTTAACGGTGGAGCGATACAAGTCCTTGCGAAGCTTTTCGGTGGACAGGGGACGATCAACGTCCCATCGTGGTCGCCGGATAGTCAAAACGTGGCTTTCGTCAGTTATCGATTGGCCGCTCACTAATTACTCATGCTCGGCATTGTTGTTGCCGAGCATGGGCAATCTCTCATTATATTTCCCCGCTTGGCTTCCGCATATTTTTTTTCTCGCCGAATCGTCTTAATATTTTCATTGAACTCCTATTCGCAAAAAGATGCGGTGAAAAATTTTATCGAAATTTTTAATTCTTTTTATTGAAACTCTATTGAGATTTGAAAATCTTTTGCCGATACTTACGTCCATGATCTATTGATGTATTCATTCCACAAACTTCCGCAACGGCGATCACCAGATCAACCATAACCTCGGCACAAAATCTCAGTAACTCCTCCGCAGTATCGCTGTCCCGTTTCGGATCATTCGCCGAGCCTTCGGTCTCGACAAGTTCTCGACTTCCCCGATGTTAAACTTCATAGGACACCGACCACTATCGGTTGCTTTCGTAGCGATGGTCGTTCTGTCTTCCAGTCCGCCGTCTTTTGCTCTCGATCCGCAAAAAACCATCGCGCAATACGGGCAAATCGTGTGGCTGCGGCAGAATGGCTTACCCGCGAATGCAATTAATGTGAGTCTTCAAACGCCCGATGGCTACCTCTGGCTTGGCACTTCCGCTGGATTATTTCGATTTGACGGAGTGAGTTTTGCCAGAATACAAATAGATTCGAATGCCAGACAGTCCCACGAAACAATTTCCTCTTTGTGTGCTTCGCACGATAGCAGCCTATGGGTCGGGACGGAATACGGGGGGCTGCGAAGAATTAAAAAGGGGATAATTTCGCGATTCGCCCGGAAAGAAGGTTTTTTTGACACTCAAGTCTTTGAATTACTTGAGAGCAGGAACGGGCATCTTTTTATCGGTACTTCCATTGGCGTTTATATGTACGATAATGGAGAATTTACTCCGGTCCTTCTCAAACCCAACTACATCACTGCTCTTGCAGAAGATTCCGCGGGAAGGATCTGGATAGGAACTCATGAAGGTGTTCGAATTTATGACCCGAGGGATCCAGGGCACATCATTGCGCTTTCAACAAAAAATGGGTTGTCCCATGATATCACAACGTGCCTGTATGCCGATCGTGAGGCAAACATCTGGATCGGGACGGTTGACGGCCTGGTCCGATGGAAAAACGGCGCCATGAAAGTGTTCACGTGGAAAAATGGAATCTCCGATAATCATGTGACCGCGATCTTCGAAGACCGCGACAGAAATCTTTGGGTCGGTACGAACATTGGCGGGCTCGATCGCTTTACAAACGGCAGGTGGAGCACTTTTACCAAAAGCGACGGCCTTACGGACAATCAGGTGCTATCCATTTCAGAGGATCACGAGGGGAGCGTCTGGGTATGCACGGCAGACGGCCTTAACCAGTTTAAAGATGTCAACCTTACAACATTTACTACATACGAGGGGCTCACAAACAATTTTATTTCGACCGTCATTGAGACGCCGGATAAAAGCTTATTCTTTCTTAGCGATCAGGGCTCGAGCATCGAGCGGATGAAGGATGGAAAGATCACAAAGTATTCGACTTCGGTCGGACCCGCTTATGTTGCGCACGATGGATCTTTGTGGGTCGGCCAGAACGGCCTCCTCATTCATCTGAAGGATGGCCAGATGCACCGTTACGATACAAGATCCGGAATACCTCCCCAATGGATTTCCGCGATCACTGAAGACGACCGCAGCCTTCTTATGTACATCGACCATATCGGAATTTTCCGGTTTATTAACGACCGATTACAGCCGTACCTCATGAAAAACGGACGGCAGTATCCATCCGCCGAATACGTCGTTTGCTTCTATCCCCAGAGCAAGGATGTACTCTGGATCGGCACGGCCGATTCACTCGTCAAAATTCAAAACGGAGAGAGCACAAGCTTCACGACTAAGGACGGACTTGCCGGCAATTGGGTCAGTTCGATCTATGATGACCGCCAAGGATCATTATGGATCAGTTCGCCACAGGGCGGCCTGACATTGTACAGGAACGGCAAGTTCACCCCTTTCAACTCATCGATCGGATTGTTTACCGATGAAATCTATTGTGTTTTGGGAGACGACGAGGGCGGGTTATGGCTAAGCAGTCCCGTCGGTATCGGTCATCTCGAACAGAAAGAACTCGACGATTTTGCCAATGGCCGGATACTGCGCATTCATTCGAAAGTGTATACTATCGCCGATGGAATGAAAACCGATGAATGTTTTGGCGCTTGGCAGCCCGCCGGATGGAAAACGCTCGACGGACGTATGTGGTTTGCCACGCGCAAAGGGGCGGTGATGATCGATCCGAAATCTTTCCGATCAAACAAGCTTGCCCCTTCAGTCCTTCTTGAAGAAGTGGTGGTAAACCAGCACAGAATCAAGATCTCGGATTCGACGACAATAGCTCCCGACGCCGAAAAATTCGAATTTCATTACGCTGCGCTCAGTTTCCAAGTTCCGAACCGGGTCTTCTTCCGATATCTTCTGGAGGGATATGATCGATCATGGGTCGATGCGGGAACGCAACGAACCGCATATTATACAAATTTGCCTCCCGGAAAATATCTCTTCAGGGTCAAAGCACGTAACAACGACGGAGTATGGAACGAACAAGGAGCAAGTTTCAGTTTTGTTTTAAAACCCCATTATTATCAGACATACTGGTTTTATTCTCTCATGCTCATCGTTCTCATCGCAAGTGCTTTCGGGCTATACCGATTGAGGGTGTGGCAATTGCTGGAGAAAGAAAAAGAGCTGAATGCCCGCGTTCAGGAAGGCCTCGCTAGCATCAAAGTGCTCGGAGGACTTATTCCCATCTGCTCCAATTGCAAAAAAATCCGGAATGACTCGGGCTACTGGGATCTGCTCGAAGGTTATATTCAAAGCCATTCAGAGGCGAAATTCACTCACGGGATTTGCCCCGATTGCGCGAAACTCCTGTATCCGGACATACTCCCTCCTAAAAAGAATCCTTGATTCTCGCTCTTGCTTCATTGAAGAACGACTTTCCTTTCAACTATTTTTCCATCGAGCCCTGCACAACAAGGCGTTTAATATCGACGTGTGCTGTATGGATGCTTCTCTCGTCCATCCGGTAATGTCTCAGTTTGAAAATGAACCGGGGACTCGAACCTTTTAGCCAGTTCAATGCGAAGGCTTTTGACGGACTTAAAGAGAAAAGCGTCCGGTTCATTTCTGCATTAGTCAAACTGATACACCGCCCTCTATCCGGCAGCTTTGCATTTTTCACGGCTCCTCGCTATATTGACCAATAACGCTCGCAAATACGACCACTTCTTTCTCACACCGGGAGATCTTCAATGGGACCATTATTGATCGTGATCGTTCTTATCGCCATCGTTGTTTTCTGGGTTGTGGCGCAATATAATAGTCTGATTACTTTACGTAACCAGGTCACAAACGGTTGGAAACAGATCGACGTTCAGCTTAAACGCCGTCATGACCTCATCCCGAACCTTGTCAACACTGTCCGCGGCTACATGGAATTCGAGCAGGAGACGCTCGAGAAGGTCATCAACGCACGGAACGCTGCAGTCTCCGCGACAGGGGTCGCCGACGCAGCCGCCAAGGAGGGAGCGCTAAGTGGGGCGCTTTCACATCTCTTCGCCCTCGCGGAAAATTACCCGACGCTGAAGGCCAACGAAAACGTCAAGCAGCTTCAGGAAGAATTGACGAGTACGGAGAACAAGATCAGTTTTGCCCGGCAATTCTACAACGATATCGCCACGAAGTTTAACACTGCACAACAAGTTTTCCCTGGGAACATCATCGCGGGGATGTTCAAATTTCAACCCTCCGAATTATTCGAGATCAAAGAGAGCAGTGAACGGGACGTGCCGTCCGTAGATCTCTCGCTAAAAAAATAGAGAGACTCCCTTATGGTCTCCCGTAACCTTTACGAGCAGCAGAGCGCCAACAAGCACAAAACCGTGGCCGTCATGGCATTGTTTGCTTTGTTTGTAGGCTTTATTGGATGGGGATTTGACGTCTACTTCTTCCATTTCGGCGACGGCGGTCTGCCGATACCCATCGCTACGATCGCGGCGATCTGTTTCGGGGGATGGAGCGCCATGTGGGGTCTCGAAAGCGGCGCTTCGACAATTCTCTCCTCTTCCGATGCGATACCCGTTGAGGACAACGACCCGAAGTATCAGGTCTTGCGCGACGTCACCGAAGAAATGGCCATTGCTTCGGGGTTGCCGAAACCTCGGCTGTACATTATTCCGGACCCCGACCCAAACGCCTTCGCTACCGGAAAAGACCCGGAACATGCCTGCATTGCAGTGACGGAAGGATTGTTGGAAAAACTCGATCGCGAAGAACTTCAAGGGGTGATCGCCCACGAAATGGGCCACGTCCGCAATTACGATATCAGGATGATGACGGTGGTAGCGGCCCTCATCGGCGCAGTGATGCTGCTCTCTGAAGTCGGACTGAGGTCGGGCGGATTCGGCATCGGGCGCAGAAGAAGTTCCTCGTCCCGAAACAGCGGAGGCGGAGTGATCCTTCTCGTTCTTTGGATCGTCGCGATGATCCTCGCTCCGCTCGTGGCGCAGATACTGGCGATGGCAGTCTCCCGGCAACGGGAATACCTTGCGGATGCATCCGGCGCCGAGTTGACGAGGAATCCCAACGCTCTCGCGTCGGCGCTTGAAAAAATCGACAACGCCGTCGAGCCGACCCGGTCGATAAAAAAAGGGACCGGCAATCTTTGCATTGCGGATCCGCTCGGACGTAACATCAACGGCAAGGAAGGATTTTTTGCCGAACTGTTCGGGACACACCCCCCCATTAGCAAGAGGATCATGCTCCTTCACGCGATGTCGTACCGCCAGACATAAACAGCATGCTTGCAATATCCCACCTCACGAAATATTTCTCCGGCTTCAAAGCGGTTGACGACCTGTCCTTCGAACTCCGTCCAGGGGAGATCGTAGGCCTGCTCGGTCCCAACGGAGCGGGGAAAACGACGACGCTCCGATCGATCTGCGGGATCCTTCGTCCCGACGGCGGGAGTATCACGGCAGGCGGATTCGACCTCTATACGCAGGAGAGCGAGGCGAAGCGCCTCATGGCGTTTGTCCCCGAAACGCCCAACCCGTATGATCTGCTCACGGTGCGCGAGCATATAAAATTCATCGCCATGTGCTACAACACGGTGGAAATTTTCGACGCGGCGATCGAAGACCTGCTCGCGCGGTTCGACCTGAAAGAAAAGGAGAACGAGCTGTGCGTGTCGCTTTCGAAAGGGATGAAGCAAAAGTTGATGATCGCGTGTGCGTTTGTCCATCGCGCGACGATCTTCCTTTTCGACGAACCGATGATGGGGCTGGACCCCAAAAGCCAGTTCACGCTCAAGAGCGAGATGCACAGGCTCCGCTCCGAAGGGGCCGCGCTTCTCATCAGCACCCATCAGCTCGACACCACGGAAAAGCTCTGCGATAGAGTTCTCATTATGCAGCACGGGAAGAAACTTGCCGAAGGAAGCATGCAAGATCTCCAACATAAGGCGGCGATGAAAAGCAACTCTCTCGAGGAAGTGTTCTTGCGGCTTACTGAGGATCAAACGTGAACGCGCTCTTATTTCTTGTAACGAGGAGGTTCATCAACAGTTTTCGACGGGCGTTCAATAATCCCGGGCGGACGGTCGGAACGCTTGTGGTCGTCGGGCTATTCCTCTTTGTCTATGGCGGGCCTCTCGTGATGTCGAAGCACCAACCGACCCCTCCGAACGTGCTCCTTCGCGTCCTTCCCCCCGTAGAGATCGTCTCGTCGATACTGACGCTAATGGTCTTCGGATTCCTCGCTCTATCCTTTTTTTCGGCAATGAATTATACAAGCGCGTTCACCGAACACGACGTGCTCAACCTGTTCCCAACGCCTCTCCCGCGCAGGCTCGTCTTCCAGTTTTCCCTTTTCACAAGAGGCCTTCTTGGAAGCATCTTCGGCGCCGTCGTCATCGCATATTTCTTTTTCCGCGTTAGCCGCTCGTATCTCGACGCGATGACCGGGGCTGGCTTCAGCTGGGGTTCGATCGGGGCAGTGATCTTTATCGTGCTGTTCATCATCGCGAACAGCGCCATGATCCAAATTGGAGTAGACTGCGGACTCGCTGTGTTCAACAAACGAACCCTAAAAATAGGCCTCTGGTCGATGATCCTCGGGGTCGCAACGGTTTTTCTCGGAACCCTTTTGTATTGTGCTGCCGAATACCCCCAACCGGGCGGCTCCTTCTGGGGATCAATGCTGCACCAATTGCATGAGCCGCCCTGCGTATGGCTCTTCCTTCCATTTCGGGGGATAGCAGATTGTGCGCTCGTCTCCGTTCATAGTTGGACTACCTCAATTCCATTTGCGGTTATTTTATGGGCGGCGACCTTCATTATCGGCCACCAGTTTCTCGTTAAACGCTCTTCGTTTCTGTACGAATATGCAGTGCATCTTGCGCAAGGAAACACTCGCCGCAAGGAGACGCTGAAACGCCACTCCTTTTATTCTAAAACAAAGATCGAGCCCCCTCATGATACAAGGACTGCCTCCTTCGTCGGATGGAGATGGCTCGATGAGTGGACCCCGAGCGGCTCCAAAGCGCTCTTCTGGAGAAACCTTTTACTCATGCGACGTTCCGGCAGCTTGCTGACGATTAAGATTTATATTGGAATGACAGCCCTGCTCGATGCCTGTCTTTTTGCGATGCGCACATTTAGACCGGGGACCGGGGAAACGGAACTCCTTTCAATGGCGGTCGCAATACAGTTCATTTTGATTTTCACCTTCGTCCCCGCCAGCATCGCATGGCTCGCAACAACTCTGAAACGATTCGAAATACAGAAACCGCTTCCATTGAAGCCCCGATCCGCCGTTCTTGCAGAACTACTTACGCCGACACTCGCAGTGGCGTTATCTAATCTGTTCGGGATGGTATCGCTCATCGTTTTTTTCCCGAACAGGTGGCAGATATTCGTCCTTGGATATTCGGCCGTCGGTTCCGCGTATATGCTTGTTTGCTGCTGCCTGTTCATCGTCTTGATGTTCAATCCGGATCAGGACGACACCCTGCAGAGAATGCTTTTCGGGATCTATCAGCTGATCTCTTTGGTAATTGGATTTTTGCCGGCGGGCATTGTCATTGCGGGAGGCTTCATTCTTCATATTTCTCCGGTGAGCCAGGGGGCCGCCGTCGTCGTGGTCAACGTCGCCTGCATGTCAATATTAATCGGCCTAGCCGCTAAGAAATATGAATCGTTCAACCCCGTAGAATAATACTCGGCGCATATGGAATCTCACATCAGCATGAGGAGCGATCAGGTGACCCCAGAACATCTCACAGCCATCCTTCTTTTTTCTTGCCCCGACAGAAAAGGATTAGTCTCGCGAATTTCAAATTTCATCTTCGAACGGGGGGGAAACATCATCGACTTGGATGAGCATGTCAATGCGCACGAGCAGCGATTTTTTCTTCGGGTTGCGTGGGACATGAAGGAGTTCAGCGTCAAACCCGAGCAGGTCGAAGCGGCATTTCTTCCGATGGCAAAGGAGTTCGAAGCCGAATGGACGATCCGGCTGAACCGCGTGCGGCGCCGGCTGGCGATCTTCGTTTCGAAGTACGACCATTGCCTGCAAGAGATCCTCTGGCGGCACGGGATGGGAGAATTCGACGCGGAAATTGCAATGATCGTTTCAAACCATCCGGACCTTGGCTACCTTGCAGAACGGTACCATCTTCCCTTCCACGTCTTTCCTATCTCGAGCGAAAACAAAAGCGCGCAGGAAGCGAAAGAGCTTTCGTTACTCGAGAAAGAAAGAGTCGACACGGTGATCCTCGCTCGGTATATGCAAGTGGTGTCGCCGACATTCGTCCACAAATTTCCGAACCGCATCATCAACATCCATCATTCATTCCTCCCGGCTTTCGCCGGAAGCAACCCTTACAAACAAGCGTACGAACGCGGCGTGAAAATTGTCGGCGCGACAAGCCATTACGTGACCGATATCCTCGACGAGGGACCGATCATCGAACAAGAGATTGTCCATATTACGCACAAAGATTCGCTGGACGATCTCATTCGTAAAGGAAGGGATCTCGAACGGCTCGTTCTTGCTCGGGCGTTGCGTCTTCACTTTCAGGACCGTATTCTGGTCCATGGAAGAAAAACCATTGTGTTCGAGTGACCAGCTAGAGCGAAGGGCTTTTAGGGGGATGAGGTCTCGGGGGCGCTATCGGACCAAGTCCTTCATTGTGCCGACCACCTGACCGTAATACCCTTCCCCAAAAAGATTGAGGTGATTAAAAAGATGGTAGAGTTTATACACCGCCCCTCTTCTCTGCCAACCCGGATTCAACGGATACGCTTCATCGTACGCCGCATAAAACGAATCGTCGAAACCACCGAATAGGATCGTCATCGCGAGATCGGCTTCTCTGTGCCCATAATAGACTGCGGGATCTATGAGCGCCGGTGCGTTATTTTCCAGGCACAGAAAATTTCCCCTCCAAAGATCTCCATGCAACAATGCGGGCGGCTCACCGTCTTCAGGAATAAGCCTGTCAATTGCGCGTCCGACCTCTCCAAACAATTTGGCCAGCGTAGAATCCGCATAGCCGTTCTTCTCCGCTAGGCGATATTGAAATTCGAGACGTCTGGTAAAATAGAATTCTCTCCATGAAAAAGCGGGCGGCGTATTGGGTTGAGGTGTAGAGCCGATGTAATTATCTTCAGAGAAGCCGAATGTCGGGGAGGTTGTGCGGTGAAGCCGGGAAAACTTTTCCCCAAATACCTGAAAGAATTTTTTTCTGTTCGATGGAGCCTGGGACGGAAGGTATTCAAGGATGAGAATTTCTTCGTCCACAAACAGCACACGGGGAACTTTTATTGCGGCGGACTTGGCTAACTCACGCAACCCGTTACCTTCTTTCACAAAGATATCTTTGCTTTGAGGTGCCGTCTTGACAAAAACGGACTCACCGTCGGCGAGCGTGGCTCTCATTACAGTCGAGATCGAACCGCCCCCAATTGGGCTGATCGAAGAAACTGCATTCTTCAGAGCACGTTCGATTTGAAGGATGGGCGTATTCATGAGGCGTCGTTCAGCGCTGCAAACTCCTGCTTATCGCAATTTAACGAGCAGCCCCTCGCAGGCATCTTCAAGAATATCGAGCACGCGTTCAAATCCTTCGGGGCCCTCGTAGTAAGGGTCCGGCACCTCGGCGGCAATGATCTTTGTGCAGTAATCGGTCATCAACGAAAGTTTGTCGCGGAATCGTTTCTTACCGTCCATTGATTGTAAATCGTGAAGATTGTCTTTGTCCATCGCAATGATCATGTCGAAGCGTTCGAAATCGACCGCCGGGTCGAATTTCCGTGCACGGCTGTCCAGAACATAACCGCGTTCGCTCGCGGCCTTGCGCATCCGCCGATCGGGAAGGTCTCCGATGTGGTAGCCGGCAGTCCCCGCTGAATCAATTTCAATCGGAAGCCCTGCGGCTTTCTTTTTCATAATTCCTTCAGCGGCCGGGGAACGGCAGATATTGCCGAGGCACACGAACAGTATTTTTTTCGACATGGCGAATAGATTTTCGAGATGTGAGTTATCTTGAACCGACGGGAGCGTTGGAAGATGAGAAACGGGACCGGCCGTTAGAGAAGTTCCCCTTGAGCGGCGGGCGGGAGCGTTCCACCCGAAGAATTTTTGAGTTTCTCTTCAAATGTGTCGAGCCTCCGCGCAGCTTCGTCGTACTTATTTTTGGCGTTGGTGAGATGCTTCCCGACTGTTTCGAACTCATCTGCAAACCGCATCAGATCCCCCTGTAGTCGCGCGAGGTTTTGGATGATCTCCTTGGCGCTTTTTTCTACCTCCATTCCTTTGAACCCTAACGCAATGACGTGAAGCTGCGCATAGAATGTATTCGGAGAGACGGAAAACACTCTATGCTGTACGCCGTAGTTGTAAATATTTGTTGCGTCGTCGTAGTCATCATTCTTGATGATCGTCTCGTAGTAGATATTTTCCGCCGGAATGTACATAAGGGCAAAATCGAACGTCCCTTCGTCGGGGGCGATGTATTTCTCTGCGATCGCGTCGATGTGCTTCTTTACATCGCCGACAAAAAGTTTGTACGCGGCCTTTTTTTCCGTTTCGTTTGTCGTTTCCGCCATCTTTCGGAAATTTTCCAGGGGGAATTTTGAGTCGATCGGAATGATGCCGTTCGCCGTCTTCACGATCGCGTCGACCGTATTGCCGTTACGAAACCGGTACTGCGTTGCATAAGCGGAAGCGGGAATAACCTGCTTCAACAAGTCCTCGAGCATAGATTCACCGAGGCCTCCGCGTAATTTTGGCGCCTTCAATAGTCCCTCCAATTGTGCGACGCTTTCCCCCAGTTGCTTCATTTCTTCAGTCGCTTGTAAAAGCTGTCCTTGGCTTTTTTGAAGATCGCCGATCACCTTCGCCGCGGTGTCCAGCCTTGTGCCGATGGTGCTCGTTTGCGCAGACAATTGCTGGTTCAGTTGCTCCGTCGTTTTTTGAATGGACTGAGTCACCAGGGCGACCTGCTGATTGAGATTATCCGAAGTCGCACGCATGCTTTGAAACATCGTATCCGTCGCGGACTTTAAGCTTTGCGAAACCTCGTTCCGAAGCGATTCGATCTGCTGCTGTACCATCATAGATGACTGAGCCGTGTTCTCCGCCGGCCGATCCTGCTTTTTGAAAAGGAACGTTCCGACTAAGCCTACAAGTATTACCAACAATATGAGAATGCTGATTTCCATGAGGTAGATTTTAGTTCGTGGTTCGTGGTTCGTCGTTCATGGTTCGTAGTTCGTGGTTCGTGGTTCGTCGTTCATGGTTCGTAGTTCTTGGTTCTTAGTTGACTTTAAGTTGAACTGTTTCCTGTTCACTGGTTACTGCTTACTGTCCACTGTTAATACGGCTTAGTCAAAAATACCGCAAGCAACACGCAAAGTATCGAATACTGAAGGACCCGCGCTTGGAACATACTCTTTTTCTTCAATGAATTCCAGATATAAGCGACCGCACCCATGACAATGATAAGAAGAACAGATATTCCGATCACTTGCGGAACTGTACGGGTCGTCCCGATAATTGATGCAAGATTTTTTTCTCCGAAGAACAGCCCGTAGATGACAAGAAGGTGAAGCGTGTATGTGACAAGAGATTCCGATCCGAGCAGGCTTACGAGCGACCTTCCTGAACTGTATCGTTGCTCCCAAAACCATAATCCCGCAAGGATCATCAAAACGATGCCTAAGCGGATAAACACAAACTCCGGGCTCGAAACCCAAAATTCATGCGGCGGATAAATTGTTATCGGAATGAAGCGGGCCGCAATTGAGACAAGAATCATGGCAACTCCTCCGATGCCGATGTAGCGAAAATATTCCCGCTCAGGCCTTTTTTCCTTCCAAAACACAAGTAATTGACCGACCACTCCCCCCGACAGCAAAAAGCCCATCCACGGAAAAAGAGGGAACAACGACCCGTGAAGCGCGTTGAGATAATTCGAAAACGGAAGCGAGAAGATGTCGTCGATGTTCAACGTTGCCGTGTACGGAGTCGCGAAGACCACGAGCGCGCTGATCGCGCAAAGGACAAGAAAGAATGTGCGCCGATTCCTTGTTACCACGACAAGCAGCAGCATCAACAACAACGAGACGGCAATGCATTGGAGAACGTCGACCGGCCAGAACGACGTCCATTCTTCCCATCCGATGAGATATGCGAGCTTATGGAACGAAAAGAAGGGAAGGTGGAGCGCGTAGCCGATGATCCATATTTGAAGGATCCTGCCGATCTGCTTCCAGAAAACCCAGTTGAACGCGAGGTAATCATTCCATTTCCTTTGGCCGACGATCGCAAATGCATAGCCGGCGACAAAAAGGAACGACGGCGCCACAATCCCATTCGTGAAATTGACGACGTTGAACCACGGCTCCAAGCGAATCGCCGGAAGGATGAATGCATTCGTGACATGGGTCTCGATCATGACGAACACGGCCCAGCCGCGAAGGAGGTCGATGTACACGTAGCGGGGCTTAGCGGATGAGTGCGATTGAGATTGAGGGGGCATCAACGGACGCTGGACTTATAGTACGCTCAATTTCTTTCCGACCTTGTGGAATGCCTCGAGAGCGCGATCGATATCCTTTTTCGACAACGCTGCCGAAACCTGTGCGCGCAACCGCGCTTCGCCTTTCGGCACGACGGGAAACCAGAGGCCCTTAATGTAAACGCCCGCCTTCAACATCGCGACGCTCATCTCCTGCGCAAGCGAAGCTTCTCCCAGCATGATCGGAACGATGGGGTGATCCCCTTCCAGAATTCTAAACCCGAGGGCTTTGATCTCTTTTCGAAAGTACGCCGTGTTTTCGTGGAGCCGACGTACGATCGATTTGTCATGCGTTAAAAGGTCGAACGCTGCAAGGCATGCGCACACGATAGACGGGGGCAGCGAATTCGAAAATGTATAGGGACGCGATTTTTGGCGAAGATATGCGATGAGGTCTTTCTTTCCGCTCACATACCCTCCGGCAGCGCCGCCGATCGCCTTCCCCAGCGTCCCGGAGATCACATCGACCTTGCCGAGAACGTTGAATCGCTCGGGCGTTCCGCGTCCCGATTTTCCGCACACGCCGATGGCGTGCGAGTCGTCCACGAAAACGATGGCATCATGTTGATGAGCTATATCGACGATGCGGTCTAGCGGCGCAAGATCTCCTTCCATGCTGAATACGCCGTCCGTTGCGACGATGCGAAGGCGATATCCCTTGTCATCGTCCTCCCGCAAGAGCCGTTCAAGATCGTCGACATCTGCGTGATTGTATATCTTCTTGTCGGTCGTTTCGGGCTTACAGAGCCGCATGCCGTCAATGATGCTGGCATGATTGAGCTTATCGGTGTAAATAACATCCTTGTATTGTTCGATCCCTAATTTTTCGTTCACGAGGCTCGCAAAAAATCCTTCGTTGGCAGCGAAACAGGAAGAAAAAAGAATCGTGTCTTCCGATCCGACGAACTTGGAAATTTTTTTCTCCAGCTCGAGATGGATCGTCTGCGTTCCGCAGATAAACCTTACAGAGGCGACTCCATAACCGTATTCTTTTATTCCTTCGATCGCTGCTTTTCGCACCAGCGGGTGGTTCGACATGCCGAGATAATTATTGGATGCCATCATCACGACCTTTTTCCCCTTGACGGTCACAGTGCCCGCTTGGGCGGACTCGATGGCCGTTTCCGTCTTAAAGGTATTCGCCTCACGAATGCGCGAAAGCTCCGACGTCACAAGCTCGATATAATTCATAAAAGCACCAGATCTTTATTTTCCCGTCTTTGCAGAAACGTTGAGGGACCCCGGCTCGCGATTCGCGACTAGGGTTTGAGAAGCACCTTGAATGCATCTCCCCTGCGTATCACATCAAACGCTTCCTCGTAGCTCTCGAGAGGAAATTGATGTGTGATAAACCCGGTCTTAAGGAATTTCTTTGCAAGGCCTGCTTTAAGGATCCGTTCCATGTGGTCCCATGTTTCAAAGACTCGTCTCCCGATAATTCCTTTGATGGTCACGCCTTTAAAAATAACGTCTCGCGCGAAATCTACTTCCATCGTCCCGGTCGGCAATCCAAGAAGAGAGAACGTCCCTCCCATTCGGATCGCTTTGAACGCATCGTCGTACGCTCTATAACTTCCCGACATTTCGAAGACCGCGTCCACTCCGGAATGGTCCGTTTCCTTCTGGACGACCGCGTGAAATCGCTCCCGCTCTTCGGGCATCGCCATATCGAAACAATCGGTCGCACCGTACAGCCTCGCCATGCGGAATCTTTTCCCCTCCAGCTTCTCGTGAGAAAAATCCCCGTGGGAAGCATCGGTGACAAAGATCTTGCGCGCACCGGCAAAATGAGCGACGGCGATCGCCATCAGTCCCTGAACTCCGCACCCGAGCACGACAACGTTTCGGCCTTTCACGTCGACGGACATCACGGTATGAGTTGCATTGCCGAGCGCATCCATGAAGGAGATGATTTCCAAGGGGATCTCGCTCTCATGGAAAAGGACGAGGTTTTCCGCAGGAACCTTGACGTACTCCGCAAAGGCGCCGTCGTCATGGACTCCCTTGATGACAGTGTTTCTGCATACATGTTTTTCCCCGAGACGGCACTGGTAACATTTTCCGCAGGTGACATGCATTTCTGCTGAGGCGTGAAAATATTTTTCCACGATGGGGAAGAATTTTTTGCTCTTCGGGAATGCCGCCTCTTTTTCTCCTCGTAGCAATTTTTTGACCTTGGGGTTTGTTGCCGCCTTCGCGAAGATCATTTGTGCAATCCTTTTCCGGGCGGCCGTTCCGGCATCGACGATACGGCCGGAGAACTCATGTCCCACGGTGACCGGGTCCGTTAACGCACGGGACATTTCTACGCGCAGGGATTCTTTCGCATTGTAAATTCCTACGTCCGTTCCGCACACCGCAGCGGCAAACACTTTGATGATGACATCGCGCGGTGATGTCACTTTTGGCGCAGGCTTGTCGATCAGGCGAAATCCTTGCGCCCATTCTTGCCCTTCTGCGGGCCTACGTTTCGTTATTGCTTTCATTGAAAAATCAGTTTGATTTTCGTAATCGAATGCTGAACGATCCGTCCATGTTGTGTTTATGAGGGAATGTCTCGACAAATCCGTCTGGAGTCACGAGAGCGGGAGGGACGAACGCCGCAGCCGACTCAACACAAAATTCAGGATGTCGCTCGAGAAAAGTCCTCATCACTCCAAAATTTTCTTCTGGTTCGGTTGTGCACGTGCTATACACAAAAACGCCCCCCGGCTTCACAAGCTTTGCCGCATTTTCCGCGAGAAGACTCTGGATCTTCACCAGATCCCTGATATCCTCGGACTCTCGCTTTAGCTTGACGTCCGGCTTCTTCGCAAGAACGCCGAGGCCAGAGCAAGGAGCGTCCAAAAGGACTTTATCCGCGGGCTCCGTGGAATATTCCGTACTGTCAGCGGCGACAAAATTGACATTCGTGATGCCGAGCCGATCGCAGCTCGACTTAATGAGGTTCAGCCGGGTCGAATATTTATCGACGGCAATGACGACCCCGTTATTGTGCAGCGCTTCCCCAATGTAAGTCGTTTTCCCGCCGGGGGCCGCACACATATCGATCACCCTGTCGCCGGGCTGCACGCCGAGCAGTTGGCACGCAATGCCGGCGCTTTCGTCCTGGACGGAGAACAACCCCTTCCGGAAGATTTCAGTATGCGCAATGTCGGAAAGGTTGGACGTCCTTACAAAATTTCCGACGTACTTTGATCTCTCAAACGCGACATTTTGATTGGTCAAAAGCTCGAAGAATTTTTCGACGGATGTCCTTGCAGTATTGATGCGAAGCGACAGGGTCGGTCGTTCATTGTTGGATTGCAGCAGCTTTTCGGTTTCCGAAAACCCGAACCTGTTCATCCATCGCCGGACGGCCCAGACAGGATGAGAATACATCACTGCGAGGTACTGCGCGGCGTCGATCGTGACGTCCGGATAATGAATGCCGTCGATGTTGCGGATGATGTTACGAAGAACGGCGTTGACAAGGTTCGCGGCTTTCTCTCCTCGGATGCGCTTGACGAATTCGACCGCTTCATTGACGGCGGCATGGTGAGGGATTTTATCGAGGAACATGATCTGATACAATGCCGCGCGGAGCGCATTCTTCACGGTAATTTCCGCCTTGGTGAAATTTCCGTGAAAAAATCCGTTCAACACCCAATCGAGCTTCATTTGCCAACGTAGCACACCGTTGACGATCTCCGTCAACAGCGCTTTGTCCAGATCGTTGATATCCTCCGAGCGAAGTTCTCCATCGAGAAGTTTATCGAGATATGCATCTGTGCGTTCAATTCTGTTAAGAATTTTGACCGCGCTTCCCCTAACGCCGTGAAAGAGCAGCTTTTTTTCTTCTAAAACTTCCATACAACAATTTCGGTTAGACGATTGTTTCTCTCGTTTTTAACGCCCGACGCCGCTCGATCTCCGTCGCATCGAATATTTTTTTGAAAAGTTCCACCTCGGCTTCCGAGAGCGTCACTCCTCTTCGCGACATCGCCCGGCGAGCGGTCGCAATTGCTTTATCGCAATCGTGCACCGTCGCAGCAGTCATTCCCCATGCGAACGAAGGAATGAAACCGGGCGGGAATCCCGAGCCGAAGACATTGCATGCCACGCCCACGACTGTTCCGCTGTTCAAGAGAGTGTTGATCGCCGTTTTGGAATGATCCCCGATCGTAACGCCGACGAACTGTTCGCGGCTGTCAATCGATTCGCCATTGATGACAACTCTCACCGTGCCGTAGTTATTTTTCAGGTCGCTGTTTGTCGTGCCGGCTCCCAGGTTCACCCACGAGCCGATGTACGAATGTCCGAGAAATCCGTCGTGCTGTTTGTTCGAGTATCCGTGAATGATCGAGGCCTCCACTTCGCCCCCGACCTTGCACATCGGGCCGATGGTCGTGTCCTCATAAATCTTCGCGCCCACTTTAATTGTCGTACCGTCGCCGATATATGCCGGACCGATGATCGTCGCGTGAGGCATGATTGTGACGCGCTTGCCGATGCAGACAGGGCCTCCCTCGGCGTCGATAACAACTCCGGGTTTAATAAAGGAACCTTCCCCCACCATAACGTCTTCCTTGTTCAGGATTTCGACGCCGTGGGATATTTTTCCCTTCATCTTTTTTCCCCGCGCTCCTTTGAGAAGGATCGAGCAATCCTTGTGCAATTGAGAGGCGTTCTGTGAAACCAGTTCCCACGGATAGCTGATCAGGCTTGCTTCAATTTCTCTTTGGGGGATCCCCGGGAAGTGATCGAGCGACAGAACTTCGTGCTCCACTTCGATCAACCTGCTTAAATTTTTCCCCGATACCCGTGCCGCAACGAGTTGTCCTTTCGTCACAAAAACCGCATCGGAGCGATCCGCGGCCCGGACAGCTTTGACAAAATTACTGTCCACGAGCGTTCGTCCGTTGATGAATAAATAACTCGATGCGGTAAATTTGTTCACGCTGGACTTTGGGGAGCGTAACCGGACAACATCGGTCAGGTATTGCCTGCAGTGCAGGGAAATTGGCGTTCCGGGAAAAAATCGTTCGACCTTTTCTTTGAGAGAGAACGCGCCGCATCTTAGGTTGTAGACCGGTCGGAAATGGACAAGGGGAAGGAGCCGCGGAAAGTGGGTATCCTCAAAGATGCAAATCGATGTCGACATGTGCGTACAGAAGCCGTCAGGTGAGAAGGGATCTCCGGAATCGGAGAGGTGCTACGGAATTATTTTCCAACGACTGTATGTGTTGATGCTTTAACGTCGCCCTGCAAGATAAAAAACGGAATGCATAGATCATACATTCCGTTTCAAAGATGCTGGCGCGAACCTCCGGTGATTATTACGCTGCCGGAGCCGCTGCCGCCTTCTTGGCGTATTTCTTGTTGTAGCGCTCCACACGGCCCGCCGAATCGACTAACTTCTGCTTGCCCGTGTAGTAGGGATGGCAATTGGAGCAAATTTCCACGTGGATATTGCCGACTGTAGAGCGGGTCTCGAACGTATTACCGCAAATACAAGTGACTATCGCGCGCTTATATTCGGGGTGAATTCCTTTTTTCATTACAGCCTCTCTCTTTCTCTAAAATTTATCTTTTTAAAGATACGAAATTCGGGGTTTAGTTGCAACTGGGGCATGATGAAGAAAAGTAACAACATCTTCAGTTCTGGCGCTAATTTGCAACGGAAATGCCTCATCATTTTCGTCTATCCCAGCTTGAATCCGGAGCCCTTATTTATGTTTTAAAATTCTTTCGATTTGTCCGAGGTGATTGAGATCGTGACCTGCCCACATACGGACCATCCGGTCTACAGTTTCCTTTCCCCGTTCAGTGTGCATTCCGTAATTTTTCCGCATCGCTTTGGGGATCGATGTCATCAGCCGTAAATTATCTTCGCGCAGGGCGCGCAGAGCCGCAAGAGACTTCAACGGATCTCGCTTTTTGTAATTGAATTTTTCTGCCCACACATCCTGGTCGTACGCCTGAATAATCGCGCCGTTTTCCCCCAGCACCAGGCGCGTGCGAAAACCGAGCACGAGTTCCGCATCCGCAAGATGAGCGAGGATTTCTGCAACGGACCACTTTGACGGTTCCGGCCGCTTCATAAGTTTTTTTCGCGGCACTCCTTTGATTAATCTCGCGATTTTTTTGACGGTGGTCCGGTGAATTTTTAACGGCTCCTTCCCTTCCTGGTAACTCAGAATCCTTGCGGTATACTGCTGCGCCGTTTCCTGCATGCTGTTTCTCCTTTACTGTTTAGGGTTTCTACGTGGTTTTCAGGTTACAAGTGAGAATGTTGTCCGAAGCAACAACAATAAAACAATATCCCCAACATTTCATTCTATCACTTTTCATTATTAATTCTTAATTATTAATTGCTTGTTCCTCAGTCTTAGGGAATTGGAAACAACGCTTACTGAACTTAGCGCCATTGCTCCTGCGGCGATCACGGGATTCAGCATACCGAGCGCTGCGAGAGGAATGCCGATGACGTTATAAAAGAAGGCCCAAAATAAATTCTGCTTGATCGTCAGGACCGTCTGCCGGGAAAGCTCGATCGCCTCCGACACGCCATTGATCTCCGGCTTCATCAGCGTAATATCCGCCGCCTCCATCGCAACATCGGTGCCGCTCCCCATCGCAACGCCGACGTCGGCCTGAGCAAGAGCAGGAGCATCGTTGATCCCGTCGCCGACCATCGCGACGATCTTTCCGCCATTTTGGAGCTCCTTGATTTTTCCGGCTTTCTCCTCGGGCAGCACCCCGGCGAAAAACTGTCCTATCCCGGCCGCTCGCGAGATTGCCGTTGCAACAAGTTCATGGTCTCCCGTCATCATCACAGCGTTAATGCCGATTTTGGAAAGACGGTTGACCGTCTCCTTCACTCCGTGTTTGAGTTTGTCGGCGACAAAGAAGGCGCCTGCTAATTTTCCATCGACAGCAACAAGGATAGGCGTCTTTCCTTCTGCGGCCATCGTTTTAAGCGATGCGTGTGCAACTCCCGTATCGATGGAATATTTCTCAATGAAATTCAGATTGCCGGCCAACACCGTCGTGTCATCAACCATACCGGCAACCCCTCGTCCTTCGAAATTTTCGAACGAGTCGACCCGTTCGAGCAGCGGGATCTTTTCAGCCCTGGCATATTCGACAACGGCGCGGCCGAGTGGATGTTCCGACCGGCTCTCGAGAGATGCCGATTGAGCGACGATGCGCCGCTTGTCGGACCCGCCGAACACCACGACGTCAGTGACAAACAGTTTGCCTTCCGTGATCGTGCCGGTTTTGTCGAAGACGATCGTCGTGACGTTATGCACGCGTTCAAGCGCTTGAGCATTCCTGATCAAGACGCCAAGCGAAGCGCCGCGTCCTGTGCCGACGATGATAGCCGTCGGCGTCGCAAGGCCAAGCGCACACGGACATGCGATGATCATCACCGCGATAAAATTGATCATGGCGGCGGAAAACCCGCTTCCCGCCACAAAATACCAGAGAAGAAACGTGATAAGCGCAATGCCAATAACGATAGGGACAAAGACCGAGGCGATAGAATCGGCTAAACTCTGAATAGGCGCTTTAGAGCCCTGCGCATCTTCCACAAGTTTGATAATTTGTGCGATGACTGTCTCTTTTCCAATCGCGGTCGTCCGGAAATCGATGCTGCCGTTTTTGTTGATCGTCGCGCCGATGACCTTTTGTCCGACGGTTTTCTCGACTGGAAAACTCTCTCCCGTCACCATCGATTCGTCCACGGTCGTGAACCCTCGTGTGATGATGCCGTCGACGGGAATTTTTCCCCCGGGTGTGACGCGAACGATATCGCCGACGGCAAGCTCTTCTATCGTAATCTTAACTTCTGCCCCGTTTCGGATGACCTTCGCGGTTTTTGGCTGAAGGCCCATAAGTTTTTTGATCGCATCGGACGCCCTCCATTTCGCACGAGCTTCAAGCAGTCTTCCGAGTAAAATAAGGGTAATGATCATAACGGCCGTATCAAAATAGACGTCGCCGGCCGACCCATTCCCGATCCACTGCGGAAACAATACTGCAAGGGCGCTGTAACAGTACGCCACCCCTGTGCCGACCGCCACGAGCGTATTCATATCGGCGGAAAAATGTTTTCCAACCTGCCACGCACTGATAAAAAATCTTTTTCCCGAAACGAACATAACAGGCGTGGCGGCGAGAAGAAGCAGTTTATTTATCTCGTCCGTGGAAAGAGGGCTCCATCGCGTAAACCATGACGCCATCCGCACCATGCTGACGGCCATCACCGGAACGGCAATAACGACGCTGAAAATAAATTCCTTTCTCAGTTGATCGTATGCTCGCTGTTGATGGGAATCCTCGGCGTCGGGGGCATTTTCCTTTTTCTCAGGCAAGAGCAGTTTGTAGCCCGCATCCTCAACGGCGCTCGAAAGAGCGGTGAGACTGGCCTTCGTCTCGTCAAAAGTGAGAGACACCTTTTCTGTTGCAAGGTTCACATTGGCTTCCGCCACACCCTCTACTTTTTTTAGCGCCTTTTCTACTCTGAGGACGCAGCTCGCGCACGTCATCCCTTCGACGGGAAGGCTTATTGTGATATTATGTATCGCGTTCATGATTTTTCAAAAAAGCGACGGTTCGCTCACGGAACCGTTCAGTGCTAATTCACTCCAACCAGCTTGTATCCGGCCCCTTCAACCGCCTGCTCGAAAACTCGGCGCATGACTTTCGCCTCGTCGTATTTCACCCGTGCCTTTCCGATCTGCACCTCTTCAACGACGACGTTTTCGAGTTTGGTCAATTCCTTTTTAACGCTCATAACGCAATGCCCGCACGTCATTCCTTCTATCTGCAACTCATGAGATTTCATAGGGACTCCTGTCTTTCGATGGCACCAGATATGTCTTCGCCATCAGAAATATGAATTGACTACAAAATACGAGAATTCTGAAAGACTCACAAACTCACTTGCCTTTTGTCATTCTCTCCCCTCTTAAACGAATTTTCCCCATTTTTCATTCCAACGAACTTCAGATTGTCAACCGTCAATTGTTCATTGTTGGTTGTCTCGGCTTTCCTTGCTTCCGTTGAATCTCTTTATTATTTTCTCTTACAAATTTTTCGAGTGCAAGTATGTCCCTCATGATTAGCATTTCCGGTATCCGAGGCGTCGTTGGCGAAGACCTGACTCCTGAAGTCGCTGTGCGTTACACAGCGGCATTCGCCGAGTATTCCAACCGCGGAACAATTGTCCTCGGTAGGGACGGTCGGGTGACCGGATCCTCAATTGCGCACATCGTCAGTTCGACGCTTCTGCAAATGGGATGCGATGTCGTCGCGCTCGGCATTTGCCCCACTCCGACAGTCGCGCTCGCCGTAGAAAAAAATCATGCAGCGGGCGGGATCGCCGTCACAGCAAGCCATAATCCGATGCAATGGAACGGGCTGAAATTCATCGCCTCGAACGGAATGTTCCTTGATGCTGCGGAGAACCGCAAATTCTGGCAAATCGCCGACCGGGGAAACTTCTCGTATGCAAAATGGGACGAACAAGGAACACACAGCGCGGACAGCGCTTTTATTCAAGAGCATATCCGCACAATCCTTTCTCTTCCCTACATTCATCCCGAAAAGATCAAAGAGAGAAAACTGAAGGTCGTTATCGATTGCGTCAATGCCGCGGGAGGGGTCATCGTGCCGAAGTTGCTGCGCGAATTTGGATGCCGGGTCGTCGAGATGAACGCAGACGTCAGCGGAATATTCGCCCACACTCCCGAGCCATTGCCTGAAAATCTAACAGACCTCGCGGCAAAAGTGGTCGCGGAAAAAGCCGATCTCGGCATCGCGGTCGACCCGGACGTAGACCGGCTCGTTTTTATCGACGAAACGGGCAAGCCGTTCGGCGAAGAATATACGATTGCATCGGCTGTGAAATTTGTCCTTGACGCGGAAAAAAAACTAGGTAAAAACAACCATTCTGTGGTTGTCAACCTTTCAACGACAAGAGCAGTGGATGATATTGCGTCGGCATACGGCGCGACCGTCGCGAGGACCCCGGTCGGTGAAATCAATGTTGCCTCAAAAATGAAAGCGCTTCACTCTGTCATCGGAGGGGAAGGGAGCGGCGGCGTGATACTGCCGGCGATCCATTTTGGCCGCGATGCGATCGTCGGCGTAGGGTTATTCCTCCAACTTCTTGTGGACTTTGGTGGAAAAACTTCCGAGCTTAAGGCAAGCCTTCCCCATTACACGATCGTCAAGAGCAAGATCAATCTCAGTTCTTTGAAGCCCGACGACATTCTGAAACGGCTTCACGAAAAATACTCGCCAAGAGAGCGGACGAACACCGATGACGGACTTAAGATCGATTTTGCTTCATCGTGGGTACATTTGCGTAAATCGAACACCGAACCGATCATCCGCATTATTGCCGAAGCCAAGACGCATGAGGATGCCGCTTCGCTCGTCGAACAATTTAAGAAGGAAATCAACGGCTGACGCCGCGTTGAATGCGGAGTGGCCAATGTGTTTTTATCGGAATTACAAAAGTTATGACCCTTTGTAAAGTTACGGGAACGATCGTCGCTACACAGAAGAACCAGACGCTGAAAGACTACAAAGTACTTGTCGTTCGGCCGATCGATCTCGACGGCGCTTTCATCGGAAGAGATGTGCTTGCGATCGATACCGTCGATGCGGGCACGGGCGACACTGTGCTTATTATTCAAGAAGGAGCGGGCGCGCAGCAGGCGTTAAAGCGAAAAGACATGCCCGTGCATACCGTCGTCATTGCCGTTGTCGACGGCTTGGATATCGTCATCCACTAAGGGTCTCAGGGGACCCAACAGACTCTCCAATTTTCCATGCAACAATCCGACTCACAACTCGGGATGAATATCTCCGACCTGTTGCGCCTTTCCGCAATTCCGGGCGTCGGAGGGAACAGGCTTCGCACCCTGATCGGCCATTTCGGCTCTCCGTCGAAAGTGCTCGAGGCAAGTCCGCGCGAATTGCTTCGCGTCGGCGGCATTGAAAAAAAACTGGCTTCGACCATTGCACACTACACAGGAGGCGATGCGTTTGCGGAAGAACAGCTTTCTCTGCTCAACAAAGTGGAAGGAAGAATCGTGACGATATGGGATGAAGAATATCCCGCATATCTAAAAAAAATCTATGACCCGCCGCCGTTCCTGTTTATCCGCGGACGGATCGAGCGCGACGACCAGTATGCCATTGCGGTCGTTGGAACGAGGAACCCCTCTTCGTATGCCGGCGTCGTTGCGGAGCGATTCAGCAAGGACCTTTGCGCGAAAGGGATCACCATTGTCAGCGGGTTGGCCCGAGGCATTGATACGATCGCGCACCGGTCGGCGCTGAGATCGGACGGCAGAACGATCGCCGTCATTGGTTCGGGGATCGATATCATCTATCCCGGAGAGAATAAGGGGCTCGCCGAGCAGATCGAAAAGAACGGAGCCGTGGTCTCTGAGTTCTTTATGGGGACAAACCCGGACCCGGGAAATTTTCCACGGCGCAACCGGATCGTCAGCGGCATGAGCCTCGGGACGCTCATCGTCGAAACGGCGGAAAACGGGGGCGCGATGATCACTGCGTCGACGACGCTCGACCAAAATCGAGAACTTTTTTGCGTTCCGGGAAACATCACCGAGAAAAACAGCGTCGGGGCGAACAAACTCATCCGCGAAGGACATGGAAAACTTGTGCAAAACGTCGACGACATTCTGGCCGAACTCGGACCGTCGCTCCAGCCGATCCTCAAAACCCTCTCCCCTCACCCTCCGGTACAACTCTCGGTCTTTGAACAGCGATTGTTCGACCTTTTGACAACCTCTCCAACCCACGTGGATATTCTTTCCGAACGGTCTGGGTTGTCAGTCCCCGATACTCTCGTCAACCTTCTCGGCCTGGAGTTCAAGGGGATGGTGAAACAACTCGCGGGAAAAATGTTCGTGAAAACGTAGAATTGTCTTGACAGGTTCACGCATTAACAATAATCACGCCAAAAAACCTTTTCTCTTTGTCCGAAAAGTTATATCTTAATCTATAGAATTATGTTTGTAATTGACGAAATAGCCGTCGGGGCAAACGTCCCGCACCTGCATTTTGCATGCGATCTTGGCGCATGCAAGGGGGCATGCTGCACTCTTAAAGGAGGACGCGGAGCGCCCGTGAGCGACGGTGAAGTCGACGAGATCTATAACGCCTATCCCATCGTCGAGAAATATCTTCCCGACGAGCACAAGGCCTGGATCGAACAACATGGTCTGGTTGAAGGAAGTCCGGGCAGATACGCCACGGTGTGCATAGAAGAAGAGGCGTGCGTTTTTGTCCATTACGAAAAAGGGGTCGCAAAATGTTCGTTCGAGAAAGCTTTCCACAACGGGGAAATTTTATGGCGAAAGCCGCTCTCGTGTCATCTCTTCCCGCTACGTGGAAGCGATGAAAGCGGCCACGAGCTGCGTTTCGAATATCTTCCCGAATGCGAGCCGGCGCTCATTAAAGGCGCGAGAGAGGATGTCTCTCTGTTCAAATTTCTTAAAGATGTTTTAGTGCGCGCGTACGGAGACGCTTGGTACGACCGCTTTGCCGCGGAATGTGAAAAGCGCATCCCCATTTCCGAGCATAGGGACTAAGACCATATGCTCCAAATCTCTCAACAACAAAGACTCCTTCAAAAGCTCACCCCGCAGCAGATCCAGTATCTCAAACTCCTCCAGCTCCCTACGATCGCGCTCGAGCAGAGGATCAAAACGGAGCTTGAACAGAACCCGCTCCTCGAGGAGGGCGTAGAAGACGAAATTGAATTGAACCAGGAAGACCCGATCGTAGAGGAACCCGAAGTCGACGAGTCGGCAAACGGCGAAGCGGAACTCAAGAAAGACAAGGACGAGGAGTTCTCGTTTGAAGACTTTGTGAACGACGAGCAAAACAACGCTCCCAGAGCCAGCGCTCCGCAGGACGACGAAGAGAGAGATGAAATTCCCATCTCCGCTCCGGAAGGACTCACGCAAAAGCTCACCGCCCAGCTGCATCTGGCCGACCTGACGGACATCGGGATGCTCATCGCTGATGAGATCATCGGCAACATCGACGAGGACGGATATCTCCGCCGTGATCTAAGCCTCATCGTCCAGGATATCAACCTTTCGCACGACATGCATCTCACGGTCGCTCAGGCGGAGATCGTGCTCAAACGGATCCAGCGCCTCGAACCTGTCGGCATCGGGTCGCGATCGCTTCAGGAATGTCTTCTCCTGCAACTCGAAGCGCGCGACTTCGACCCGCATCTTAAAGAACTTGCGCGTGTCATGCTGGAAAAATATTTCGACGAGTTCACGAAGAAGCATTTTGAACAACTCTCGAAACAGCTGGGCGTTTCGCTGCAGGAAGTAGAAGAGGTCCTTGACCTCGTTTCTCATCTCAACCCGAAACCCGGTGAGGGTGAGATCACGACCCAAGAAAATTACATCACCGTCGATTTCATCGTCCATTTTGAGGACGGAGAATTCATCATCCAGCTCAACGACAAAAACATCCCTCCCCTGCGCATCAACAAAGAATACAAAGACATGATGTCGCGGAAGAAAAAAAACGGAGTAAATTCCGAGACGAAAACGTTCATCCGTCAGAAATTCGAGGCGGCGAAATGGTTCATCGCCTCCATTTATCAGCGGCGCGACACGATGCTTCGCGTCATGAGGACCATCGTCGATAAACAACGGCAGTTCTTCGAGACCGGCGAAGGGCTCAAGCCGATGATCTACAAAGACATCGCTGAAGTGATTCACATGGATATTTCCACCATCAGCCGGGTCGTGAACGGCAAGTACGTGCAGACCGATTACGGAGTGCACGAACTGAGATATTTTTTCAGCGAAGGCATCAGCACGCAAAGCGGCGAAGACGTATCGAACAAAGAAGTGAAACTACGGATCAAGGAAATTCTCGAGACGGAAGACCCTCATAAACCGCTGAGCGACGACAGGATCGCGGAGATCCTTAACGAGCGCGGGTTCAACATTGCGCGGCGAACGGTCGCAAAATACAGAGAGTCGATGATGATCCCGGTCGCGCGCCTTCGAAGAAAGATCTCTTCATCCCAATCTCAACCTGAATCTCAACCTCAATCTCAACCTTAATCTCATTCTAGTCCGGCTATGACAACAACAATCCGATCTACTACGATCGTCGGCCTTGCGCGCAACGGAAAAGTCGCGCTCGGCAGCGACGGGCAGGTCACGCTCGGCGCCACGGTCGTTAAACATACTGCGAAGAAGGTCCAGCGGCTCTACAATAATACCGTCCTTGTCGGCTTTGCGGGCGCTTCGGCGGACGCCTTCACGCTCATGGAGCGATTTGAGGAAAAACTCCAAAAGCATCAGGGGAATCTAGAACGATCGGCCGTCGAATTGGCAAAGGACTGGCGCATGGATAAATACCTCCGGCGGCTCGAAGCAATGATCGGCGTCCTCGATAAAGACCATGCGTTCATTATTTCCGGCACGGGCGACGTCATTACGCCCGACGATGGGATCGTCGCTATCGGTTCCGGAGGACCGTACGCACTCGCGGCGGCGAGGATGCTCGTCAAATACACGAACCTCTCCTCGAAGGAAATTGTTGAACAGGCAATGAGGACAGCGGCGGATATCTGCATCTACACGAATCAAAACATCACCATAGAAGAATTGTAACCCGATGAAATCACAAAGCGCAGTTGAAAAGATGCCGGGCGACGGCAAGCACAACGAACGTTCGAGGGCTTCCCAGGACCTGACGCCGACACAAATTGTGCGCGAGCTCGACAAGTACATTATCGGCCAGCACGATGCGAAAAAGTCCGTCGCGATCGCGCTGCGGAACCGATGGCGGCGTCTCCAAGTCCCGGAAAATTTGCGCGAAGAGATCATGCCCAACAACATCATCCTCATCGGACCGACGGGCGTCGGAAAAACGGAGATCGCGCGGAGGCTTGCCAAATTGTCCAACGCTCCCTTCATCAAAGTGGAAGCGTCAAAGTTCACGGAAGTGGGGTACGTAGGAAGGGACGTCGATTCGATGATCAGGGATCTCACGGAGCTTGCGGTCGTCATGGTAAAATCCGAGCGCACCGCCGAGGTACAGGAAAAAGCGGAGCGTCTCGCAGAGGAGCGCATTCTCGACATCATCATCCCCTCCGTCCGTAAACCGAAAGCGGACTCGAATACGGCCGTCGAGGCAACTGCGGACGAAGACTTGAACGAAAAAACGCGTGACCGCTTTCGGGAAAAGATCAGGGCCGGGCAGCTCGACGACAGGGTCATCGAACTCGACGTGCCGACCGATCAGTTTCCCGCCATGCAAATCCTCGGTCCTATGAACCTCGAAGAGATCGGCGTCAATCTTCAGGATGTATTCGGCAACCTTATGCCGAAGAAAATGAAAAAGCGGAAGCTGTCGGTGGCCGATGCAAAGGTCATTCTCGTTCAGGAGGAGGCGCAGAAGCTCATCGATCAGGATGCGGCCGTCAAAGATGCGATCCATCGCGTTGAGAATTCGGGCATCGTGTTCCTGGACGAAGTCGATAAGATCGCGGGATCACGCGGCGCCGCAGGCGGCCCGGACGTTTCGCGAGAAGGAGTGCAACGGGACCTTCTGCCCATCGTCGAAGGGTCGACCGTGACGACAAAGTACGGCATGGTGCGCACCGATCATATCCTTTTCATTGCGTCGGGGGCGTTCCACGTCTCAAAACCGTCGGACCTTATCCCGGAGCTTCAAGGCCGATTCCCGATCCGGGTCGAATTAAAAAATCTTACGGAAGAAGATTTCGTAAAGATCCTCACCTTGCCGCAGAATGCGCTCATCAAACAATACACCGCATTGCTGAAACCGGACAACGTCGAAATCGAATTCACACCGGACGCCATCCGGGCCATTGCTCAAACGGCAACCCAAGTGAACGACGAGGTGGAGAACATCGGGGCGCGAAGACTCCACACGATCATGACTTCGCTCCTGGAAGAAATTCTCTTCGATGCGCCGGAAAAAGTCTCATCCTCTAAACTTATCATTACGAAAGAACTGGTCACGAAGAAACTCAGCACGATCGTCAAAGACAAAGATTTGAGCAGGTTTATTTTATAAAAGCGGCTTCTCACGCCGACATTCATTGCGGCGGAAATTGCCTCATAAAAAAAAACCCGGTTCATACGAGCCGGGTTTTTGTTTTTCTACTATGATTGGATTTTCAAATCCTGAACCTCATCCCGAGCGTGAACGAGCCGTTCCGGAATCCGTTAGGGTTCGTCAGCAGGGCGATGCTTTCGGTCCCTAAATCAAGATCCCAGACGGGCGTATTGATGCCGAAACCGAGCGCCCACGTGAATCGCTCGCGTCCTCCGATAGAAATTCCCGTTCGAATCGGGAACGCGCCTATGGGACGGTATTCTGTGCCGAGGGAAAAGCGGGGCGACGTCGAATTCCCTGGTTCATTGTTGAACCCAAAGTGCATGTCAGCCGCAACCAGAAGTTGACCCGGAAAATGACTCACGAATGGAGCCTTGTCGACTTGGAGAGCGGCGCCGATGTTGAGCGCCCCAGGAAGGCTCGACTTGAACGAGGTCGTATCGCGGGTCTGTCCTTTAAACGCGTTCTTGACGGAATCCTGCTGGTTGATGTCCGATACGGTGAAGCCGCCCGTTCCCTCGATCGCCTTCGTAAATTTGTTCCAGGTGACCTTTCCGATATCGGTCACACTTATCCCGACGTTCATGGCTTGAAAGACCTCGCCGTTAACGCCGACGTCGAAACCTATTCCTGTTCCTGCCGGTTTTGTAACGTAATTGCCGATACTATCAAAAGGGATATGCGATTGATATTGGAGAAAGTTGAGCGTGCCGGTAAGCGGCCCGGGCGTGACAATCGTCGTGCCGTCGTCAAGCGTGTTAACAGTCGGCGTGATATGGATATTGCCAGTATAATGGTCGGTCCCAAAATAGCCGAAACCCTGAACATACTTTATCCCGATACCCACCGAGATATTTTTTAGCCAACGAGTTTGGAACGGAAGCATACGAGCGTACGAAAAATTGTATTCCCGAAGCCATGAAGCGTTGACTGAAGTATTATCGAGCGTGTACGTAGCTCCGTTTTCCGGGAACGCGTCAAGGAACAATTTCAAGTATCCTTCCGGGAGGTCAAGGTTGATGCCGACCTGATCGCTGACCGAGAAACCGATCCCTCCAAGCGTTTGGCTGTGTATTGTGAACCCAAATTCTGTCACGTCAAAATCGAACTGCGTATGTGCGGTTCCACCGGGGAACAACCCCAAAATTGCGTCCTTGTCCGATTGTGTCAGTTGTTTCGGGATACGGATTGTCTTGCCGTTCTGATCGTGAGCGGGCTGTCCATTTGCCGCCAGACTGTCCATCCCGGTAAAATAATCCTGATAGATCTGGTAGTTAATCAAGTCGCTTCCGACCCTAAACCCTAGCGGGGCGATTTCGAACGTCACAGTGCTTCCTCGGTCGTCGAGCGCGAGGTTTGCGGGATTGAGGCCGATCGCGTCGAGTCCGCGCGATGATGCAGTAAATGTACGGGCCATGCCGATCGTTCGTCCGGAGACCCGATCGTTGCCGGCATAAGATGTGTTGACGATAACCACACCCAATACCGCGGCCAAAAAGCCTGCTAAGTATTTTTTCTCATTCACCTTGTTCATTGTATTTCTCCTGCGAATCGATGGTATGAGTGGTGCAGTTATTTTTTGTCAAAATTGACATTATACTGAACGCTGAGGAACGCTTTCAATTCCACGTAATAATCGTCCTTGAACACAACAGGTTGGTTGCTCCCCGAGGTATTGAGCCGGATATTGATTGCCACGAAATCTGCGGGGTTCACCTGAAGGATGTCATCCGTCGTTAACCCGATGACCGTCCCCGTCAGGCCAAGAGGTGCCGTCGGCTTCGAAACGTACCGCGCACTATCCGCCCTGATGGTCCCGACTTTCGGCAGCAGAAGAAGCGCAGTCGTATCGGGCTTCGACCTGTCGGTTGCAAGGCCCGGCAATAATTTCGAGCTCACGTCGAGCTGGAACGGAAAAGCGTTGGAGATAATGAATGTCACTTTTCCGCTGTCGATCGAGGTCAGATTTTTCTTGTCGATCTTATTTCCCGACGTATCGGAAATGACGATCGTGTCTCGGTATGTCCCGTTGATAATGCCTATGCGAACGGGGAAAAGGAATTGCACCGAAGTAAAAACGCTGTCGCCGGCCTTCACCGTCCCCGTGCTGTCCGGGTATTTATAGTAGGAGACCGGATCGACGATCGCCTGCCCTTTAACGATGAGCTTTTGAGGCAAACTGCCGCTCCCTCCCGCAAAGAAGCTTGAAAGGAATTGATCGATCCCATTCCCTGCCTGACTCGTTGATTTGTCGAACACGATCTCTTTCGTGACCCCCGGATCGATGCGCAGAGTGTCCGTAAGAACTCCGCTTGAATTTCGCTCTCGGGCGGTAAGCGAATCGCCTATCGCTCCTTTTTTGTCGACGCCGTAGATCTTCATGCTCAGATCGGTCGGGAACGATCCCGTGCTCAATATTTTCAGCGTGATCGACACCGAATCGAATTTAATGCTGTCGGCCGTGAACTTATTGCCGATATCTCCTATTGCCGCATCGACCGTTTCATTGATCGGCACGGGCGTCGGCCTCACTTTGCCGATGACCTTCGTCAAAACATATGTCTTTCGCGGAGGGCTTTGGTTGTTGAGCAACGGCGTAATATCGACGCGGACCGAATCGTCTTTTGAGATGACAACTTTGCCGTTCGTGACACCGAGAGTTTTAATGGAGATTTTAAAATGAACGTTGGCGTCAGAGAGCGTATCAGGCCGTCCTCCAATTATCGTGTCGAGCTGGGATTGAATAGCGTAATTCTTCATGTGAACTGTCTGGATGAAAACGCTATTCGGCTGAATGATGCCGGACGTATCGCCCGTAGCGTCATCCGTCAAGACAAAAGGAGCGCCCGAAATTCGGTTGACAAATTCAGGCACTTCAAAATCCACAGCGATGCTCGTCGCAATTCCATTAGCGATCTTGATCTGAAAACTCCCGTCAGAGAATTCCGCCCTTTTAATTTTTGTCGAATCATCGACAAGTTGGACTGCCGAATCGGGCTGATTATATACCGGATACGTGGTCGCAAGTTCTACCTTGGCGCTCTTTAATGTTGCAGTCGGGCCGGTCGTTCCGCTTATCGCCAAATGAGAGACCAGATTTTGGCTATTCGTGATCGTCTGCCCCGATGCGCCGGACGTCGTAATAGTTGACTGCATCTTTAAATTGGCGCTCATCAGCTTTCCCGAAACAACCGCTTGTTTTGTCACCTGGCTGTGCGCGCTGATCGTAGTGAACCCAAAATTGGCCACGACAGCTAAACCCAGATCGGAGTTCGACAACTGTACGCCGTTCTGAAAACTGACAGCAAATGGAAAGTTGTTCGTAATGGTCAGACTCATCTGGCCGTCATCAAAGACCAGATAATCATACGTTGCAGTAGGGTTGTTGATATTGTTGTTCAGAGGGGCCGTAGCATCGGGGCCAAGATAAGTGATCCCACTTCCGGGATCTACCCCAAAGATATCCTGGAAAGTCACATTGACGTCGGGAATGGACGGCACAGATAAAGGCACAACGCCAAGTTTCTGACTGATCGTCGTGGGTTCCGGCGTCAACTCCGGCAACTCTATCGGAGTCGGATCGTTGACGAGCGACGATGGCTGGTAGTACACGTTGCTCGTGCTTGAGTCTGTGATGAACTTCGAGTCCTTCGAAACCATTTGGCCAAACGTGAACGTTCGGTCGATCAATCCAATATTCAGAGGAACGTTGAAGGAGGGTGCTTTGGGTTCGAGGGGGGCTTTGATGCACTGGAACGAGATTGTAGCCGTAAGGAGAAGCAGTAAAAAGGCGAACGGCTTCACCTTACTGACCGTTCCGGGATGAAAAAACTTCATGCGATCCTCCAAGATGATTTCTGGCAAACGGCTTTGGCAATCGAAGTTCGCCGTAAACGGCGATTACAGGATAAACTCAATGTACGTGATCCGACGACATCAATTGTTGATTTGCGTCATACTGACCGCCGGGCAGCGGAAAGGAAATTGGCGGCCGTCATACTAGAAAGAGGCCCAACGGAAAACGGCTTAGTGAATCTTCTCTTCTTTGGTGGGGAGTTGAAAACCGAAGCTCGGCGTCGGCGGCTGATCGCCGGAGACTTTGATCTCTCCGAATTTCGACTCGTATTTCTCGATATTATCTTTGAGCGCGTTCAACAGCAAACGGCCGTGCTGGGGGGTCATGACGATCCGCGCAAAGACCTTTGCTTTAGGCACGCCCGGCAAGATCCGCGTAAAATCGATGACGAACTCAGCCGGAGAGTGCGTGATAATTGCCAGGTTAGAATAGATCCCCTCGGCCTCTTTTTCTCCCAACTCGATATTGATTTGTTGCCCCGGCGGTGGCTGCGGATTGTTCATTGGAATTCCTTTTTCATGATACATCGTGTCGACCGGCAAATCTCCCGGCAGTTAATTGTCGCCGTAACTGCCGGGCTCTTGCCGTGTGGAATGGTCTAATTTTTTCCCGAGCGGATCGCATCGGCTTTGCCGTACGCTTCGAGCGCTTTATCCTTCATCCCGAGGTTGGCATACACCTGTCCAAGCAACTCCCACATCCGGATGTCGTCTTTCTTTTCTGAGACGACCCTCTCAAGGAACGGGAGCGCCATTTTGAATTTTTCCTTATAGGACAAGTCGTCTTCCTTGCCTGCCGCACGAAGGGCCGTTTGGTCCATGACGCCCCAATTGACATAGCAGGCCGCGATGTTATACACGACTGCCGACGAAAAAGCAGGGTCGATCTTCACCGATCCCATCGAATCGCTCGCCTCAGCGGCACCGACGCTATCGAGCCGCAAGGCCTCTTTAAATTCGGTGATCGCGTCTGCGTACGAAGAATCTTTCAGAAGGAATACGCCAAGGTTGTACCGGTCGTATTTTCTGTCCGGATACTTTTTCACCCGGTCGTTGAGAAGAGCTCGGGCTTCGTCGTTCCGGTCGGCGCCGATGTAAGCGTTCATAAGTTTTTCGGAAATATCCGGATCCTCGGGGAACGCCTTTTGCGCCTTCTTCATGGCGTCGATCGTCTTATCGAACTCATTGACCGCTTGAAAGTACAGCGACGAATCGATGACCGGTGTGTAGGGCTTATCGTTGTCGTACGCCACCTTTGTCACTTCTCCCTTTTCGACAGTCAGAGTCAAATGATACTTCTGAATCCTCCATGTTTCCTTCGCTTCCCCTTTCTTGGGTTTCGGGCCCTTTGTCACGGCGATGAGCGAGTCTCCCAGGAACAGGCGGACGTCGTCGGCCTTCATCTTCTCCTGGATACTGGCGAGGTTTTGGATCTCTTGGAACGCATTGCGGTTGACGTTTGTGAACATATCTTTAAGCGTGTTGGCGCTGTCAAGGTAGATCCGTCCAAGGAGATTCGCGGCGCCAACGTCGTTGCCTTTTTCAAACGCCATCGTCAATTGAGTCGCTGCGTTCGCCATGTCTCCCTTGCGAAAATACGCCAAGCCGAGATTCCGGCGCGTCATGAGGCTCTCCGGAAGTACGTCTGCCGCGAGCGAAAATTTCACGATCGCCGTGTCAAGATATGTCGTCGAATCGACGGCCTTGTTGATCGCGTCAACGGCTTGATTGAACAAGCGTCCCCATACGCTGAGAGTAATCGACGAGATCTCTTTTTTATGGGTCTGGGAAAGGGCGAGCGTCTGATCGAAGGCTTCTTTCATGCCGCGGTATTCTTTGAGTTCTTCGCGAACTTCGCCCAGCAGAAAAAATCCTTCTTCGCTCTTCGGATTCTTTTCGACCTCCTTTTCCAATTGCTTTTCTGCGTTCACGTAATCTTTGCGTTGTAAATACAATTTCGCGCTTGTCATCTCCGACGATGCGCATTGAAATCCCGTTGTCAGGATTGCGGCGAGCGTAACGCCGAGAATCCCCCAATAGAGTAGTTTCATACCATATTCCTTGGATAATTCGATAGGATAACTTTTTTGTAGGAAAAATTCCGTGAAAATATAGAGAAAATACGTTTTATAGTCAATCCGTTATTTTACGGGGGAGAGGGCTACTTTCAGAAACCTTCCGAAGGTTTTTTGATTGAACATCGAAAAAGCTTTGGCATTTGCTCATTTTAGATAGAAAGCCTTCGGAAGGTTTGCGGTCAATCGTCAAATGTAACCCACTACCTTTTACGGGTGAGTGCCCGGTTCAATTCAAAACTAGAGACTGCCCGGTCTTGATTTGGCATTGGTACGCTTCGCTTTTTTTTCACTGTTATGTGGATGCCCGCCAGAAGCATGCGGGTATGACGAGCGCTCAAGTTGCGCCATTCCCGAACGTTTCCATCGGGAATCCAAAACATACCACTACCCTTGATTTCGCTCGTTCATTTGTGTACCTTGGAGTGACGTTCCGTGGGGGTGCCTTTTTCTCGCCGATGATAATGAAAACGACCACGATACTTCTCTTAGCCCTCCTCATCCAACCATCATTCGCCGAAAATGGCGTCGCGCTGTTCCTCACGATAGACGGCTCCATCAATCCTGCCTCATCGGATTATCTTCATGAAGGCATCAAACGGGCGGAGAAGATGAACGCCGCGTGCGTTGTCGTCGAGCTTAACACACCCGGCGGCCTTTTACAATCGACGCGGATGATTGTCAGCGATTTTCTCACGTCCACGGTACCAGTGATCGTCTACGTCTCACCGGCCGGTGCGCAAGCGGCGTCCGCGGGGGTCTTTGTGACGCTTGCTGCAAACGTCGCCGCGATGGCTCCGGGGACGAATATCGGCGCCGCTCATCCGGTCAATATGCAGGGAGGGATGGATTCGACGATGGCCGAAAAAGTAACGAACGACGCTGCGGCTTTTATACGAACAATCTCGGAGAAGAGGCACCGCAACATGCAATGGGCCGAGGAGGCCGTTCGCAAAAGTCTCTCGATCACGGAAACAGAGGCGCTGAAGAAAAACGTCATAGATTTCGTTGCGAGGGACCGCGCCGATCTTCTGGATTCCCTCGACGGAAGAAAGGTCCAAATCGGCGACAGGATCGTCACGCTTGCAACACGCGGAGCGACGATCGAGTCCCGTGAGATGGGGTGGCAATACAAGATCTTAGATACGATCAGCGACCCGAACATCGCGTACATTTTCATGATGATCGGAATGTACGGGATCCTTTTTGAGCTCTATAATCCCGGATCGATTTTTCCCGGAGTGGCCGGAGCAATTTCTCTGCTCATCGCGTTGTACGCGTTCCATACGCTCTCGATCAATTATTCGGGAGTCGCGCTCATCATTCTCGGCATCATCCTGTTTGTCCTTGAGATCAAAATCACGAGCCATGGCTTGCTGACCGTCGGCGGCGTTATCTCTCTCTTCATGGGGTCAATTATGCTCATCAATACGGACACGTTGTTCGATTTTCAGACTATTTCACTCGAGGTGATCATTCCCACCGTCCTCCTTACTGCGGCATTTTTCGTTTTCGCGATCGGCGCGGGACTAAAGGCGCAGATGCGTCGTCCGGCGACCGGCGCCGAAGGGCTTATCGGCGAGGAAGGCGTCGCCATTACGAAGCTCAACCCTTCGGGGCAAGTGAAAATACAGGGAGAGATGTGGAATGCCGAAAGCATCGACGGCGATCTGCCAAAGGAAACGCCGGTCATCGTAGCAGAGGTGAACGGCCTTGCGTTAAAAGTAAAAAAGCGCGGCGAGCATGGAACCAGTCGCACGAGATCGTAATGTTTCTTCACTTTCTCAATAACCCGAAAGGAAATTTTTCATGGGACCGATAGGAGTTGTTACAGTTATTATTATTTTTTTCGTCGCAATCATTCTCTCAAACGCAGTGAGGATCCTTTCCGAGTATGAGCGCGGCGTCATTTTTCGGCTGGGACGGTTAGTGAACGTAAAGGGACCTGGGTTGATTCTTCTTATCCCGATGGTCGATCGGATGGTGAGGGTGAGTCTGCGAACTGTCGTGCTCGACGTCCCTCCGCAGGACATCATCACAAAAGATAACGTGTCGATCAAAGTGAACGCCGTTGTCTACTTCCGCGTCGTGCAGCCCGACAAGGCGATCATCAGCGTTGAGAATTATATCTACGCCACGTCGCAGCTCGCACAGACAACGCTCCGCAGTATTCTCGGGCAGTCCGAGCTCGATGAGCTGCTCGCACAACGCGATAAGATCAACCATGAGCTGCAGATGATCATCGACCAACACACGGAGCCGTGGGGGATCAAGATCTCAACAGTGGAGGTGAAACAGATCGACCTTCCCCCGGAAATGCAGCGTGCGATGGCGAAACAGGCAGAAGCGGAGCGGGAACGCCGGGCGAAAGTCGTGCATGCGGAAGGCGAGTTGCAGGCGAGTCAGAAATTAGGAGAAGCGGCGGCGATCATCCAGAAGAATCCCATCGCACTGCAGCTGCGCTATCTTCAAACGCTTACCGAGGTCGCGTCGGAAAATAACTCGACGACGATCTTTCCGTTCCCGATGGAACTGCTCACGCCGTTTATCGAGGCCTACAAGAAAAAATAGTTCTCCGGCGGAGAGAGGGCGCTGTAATGCACCCTCTCCGTCCATCAGAGATCTGAAAGCTTCAGGGGAGTCTTACAGAAGAGTGAGATCTTTACGCCGTAACTTTTTCAGCGCTGCAGTATTCGTCGAAAGCGCTTGTCAGATCCGCAGCGATCGCCTGGGCGTCCCGATTTTCGATCCTGAAACGCGGAATAAAATGGACAAGCTCTCCGTCTTTAAATAGCGCAACAGAGGGGGAAGACGGCGGAATCTGTCCGAACCATTCCCGCGCACGCGCAGTCGCTTCCATATCCTGCCCCGCAAAAACGCTCGTCAGCACATCGGGCTTGTTGGCATGCTGAAGCGCCTGAGTAATTGCAGGCCTCGCCCTTCCAGCCGCACATCCGCATACCGAATTGACAACGACGAGTACCGTCCCTTTTTTCTGATTCAACACGTCGTCGACCTCTGCCGCTGTCCGCAGTTCGCGGATGCCGACTCTCGTCAAATCATCGCGGAAAGGCTGGATTAATACTGGATCGTACATTTTAACCTCAATGAATAATTAATAATGAAGAATGAATAATTAAAAAAATCAATGAGAGGATTGCATCGTTTTGAGAATCGAAGTTAAAATTTTTAACAATTCCTCACAATCTTTACGTATACTTGAGCACTGCTGTATACTCAAATAACCTGTATCTTGTAACAATCTCAACCAAAAATAAGTTTCTCGAGCTTCTTTGTATGAAATTCGAATTTTAGCGGCAAATTCCTTTTTCGATTGCGCCCCGATCGCCTCCTCGACGTTTGCTCCAACTGAAGTTCCGGACCTTAATAATTGCTTTGAAAGAGTTGTCTCTCGCTTCTGATCAGCAAGCCATTTGCACAATTTGACGATGCGAAGAGCAAACAAATAACTCTTCGTCTGAATAGCATTGTTTTCTTTCATCCCGCCCCCCCCTTAGGACAATTAATAATGAAGAATGAATAATTAATAAAAAATTCTGACTTATTGCATCCTGCTTAGTTCTGAATTATTAATTCTTCATTATTAATTCTTCATTGCATTAAGGGCGCTTCCCGCCTTGAACCATGCGATTTGCTCCTCGAAGAATGAATAATTAATGATAAAAAATGAAAATCTGGCTCATCGCATACTAGAGTTTTGAATTATTAATTCTTCATTATTAATTCTTCATCGCATTAAGGGCGCTTCCCGCTTTGAACCATGCGATCTGCCCCTCGTTGAACGAGTGATTCAGCTCTGCCGTGTGCATCGAACCGTCGCTGTGACGGATCTCTAATTTCAAGGGTACGCCCGGAGCGAAGGTCGTCAATCCGCGGATCGCCAGAAGGTCGTCCTCGCGGATAAGGTCGTAATCGGCCGGGTTCTTGAACGTCAACGCGAGCATCCCCTGTTTCTTGAGATTCGTCTCGTGAATCCTCGCAAAACTTTTCACAATGATCGCCCGGCCGCCGAGAAAACGAGGCTCCATCGCAGCGTGCTCGCGCGACGAGCCTTCTCCGTAATTTTCATCCCCGATCGCGACCCAGCCGATTCCCTGCGATTTGTATGCGCGAGCAACCGCCGAAAAATCTTTTGCCTCCCCGGTGAGAACATTCTTCCCTTTCCCCGCTTCGCCGCTGAAAGCATTGACGGCGCCGATGAACATATTGTTCGAGATGTTGTCGAGATGACCGCGATACTTCAGCCATTTGCCCGCGGGAGAGATATGGTCGGTCGTGCATTTCCCTTTTACTTTGACGAGCACGCGGAGATTTTCAAGGTCCTTCTTTTCCCACGGCTTGAACGGTTCGAGAATTTGGAGCCGGTCGCTCTTCGGGTCGACTTTGACCTGAACAGCCGAACCGTCGCGAGCGGGTTCGACATATCCCCGTTCGCCGGGTGTGAAGCCCTTTTTGGGAAGCTCCTCGCCGGAGGGGGGATCGAGCTTCACAGGCTCGCCTTTACTGTTCACGATCGTGTCGGTCACAGGATTGAACGTCAGCTTTCCCGCGAGCGCAAACGCTGTGACAATTTCGGGACTGGCGACGAAAGCGTGGGTGTCGGGGTTGCCGTCGTTCCGTCCGGTGAAATTTCTATTATAAGAAGTAATGATGGAATTCTTTTCGCCTTGCTTGACGTCGTGGCGTTTCCATTGGCCGATGCACGGTCCGCACGCATTTGCGAGCACCAGCCCTCCCATGTCGGTCAAGGTCTTCAACTGTCCGTCCCGTTCGATCGTCGCGTGAATCTGCTCGCTGCCCGGCGTGATCGTAAATTCGGATTTTGCCTTCAGCCCTTTACCGATCGCCTGCTCGGCGACCGAGGCGGCGCGCTCGATATCTTCGTAAGAAGAATTTGTGCAGCTTCCGATCAATGCGACCTTCAGTTCTTCGGGATAATTATTCTTCCTGACCGCGTCCGCAAACTTCGAGATCGGCCATGCCAAATCGGGCGTGAACGGTCCGTTGACGTGCGGTTCCAATTCGCTCAAATTTATTGAAATTACCCGGTCGTAGTATTTTTCGGGTTGAGAAAGAATTTCTTTGTCAGGTCTCAGGAAATCGGCGATCTTTTCCGCCAAGCCGGCTATTTCTCCGCGCTCCGTCGCACGCAAGTAATCGGACATCCGGGAATCGAACGGAAAAACGGAAGTCGTCGCCCCGATTTCCGCTCCCATATTGCAAATTGTTCCCTTGCCCGTGCACGAAATTGATTTCGTCCCTTCGCCAAAATATTCGACGATCGCTCCGGTTCCCCCTTTCACCGTAAGAATTCCGGCTACTTTCAGAATGACATCCTTTGCCGATGTCCAGCCATTGAGCGATCCTGTAAGGTTCACTCCGATCACTTTCGGGAATTTCAATTCCCACGGCATTCCGGCCATCACATCTACGGCATCGGCGCCGCCGACGCCGATCGCGATCATCCCCAACCCTCCCGCATTCGGCGTATGCGAATCCGTCCCGATCATCATCCCACCGGGGAACGCATAGTTTTCAAGAACGACTTGATGGATAATTCCTGCGCCAGGTTTCCAAAAACCGATGCCATATTTGTTGGAAACGCTGGCGAGAAAATCATACACTTCCTTGTTATCCTCGCTCGCTCGCAGCAGATCTCCTTTTGCGCCAACCTGCGCCTGGATCAAATGGTCGCAATGAACCGTCGATGGAACGGCTGCGCTCTTTCTACCGGCCGACATGAATTGAAGCAGCGCCATTTGCGCAGTCGCATCCTGCATAGCGACGCGGTCGGGAGCAAAATCGACATACGATTTGCTCCTCTCCGCCGGTTTGGCGAGCGACGAGAATGTATGGGAGTAGAGAATTTTTTCCGTCAGCGTCAACGGACGACCGACAAGTTTTCTGGCCTGCTGAACACGTTCAGGCAGTCCGGCATAAACCTTCTTAACAACATCGATATCGAAGATCATCGCAAAGCTTCCTTGACAAAATAGGGTAAAGTGGCAAGTTTCTATTGTAATATATGAATCCAGCGGCTTCCCTGCAAGCCTTTACCTTGCACGGTAGCTGTTTTTTCGTTACTTTTTGATAGTTTTTCGATTTGAGAAAGAACTAGTGCCGTTCCTCACAATTCATCTTGTGTCTTGGAACCGCAAGGCGCTAAGAACGCCAGGAAGGATGAGCAAGGCCAATATTCTTTGTGGTCTTAGCGCCCTTGCGCTGACATACAAAATTATTTATTGCACGTAGCACTAGTATGAGCGACGCACCCCAGACTGAATCCGACGTTCTGGAAGACCTGCTCGATGAGACAAAGATCAAAGAGCCCGCACGGGCGATCTTGTTCAATGACGAGGTGCATACCTTTGAAGAGGTGATCAACCAGCTCATTAAGGCGCTCAGGTGCGATCATGCAAAGGCGGAAGCTCTGACATGGGAAGTTCATAACACGGGAAAATCATGCGTCTACACCGGTGAGTTAAACCGATGCCTTGAAATCACGCATGTGTTGGAAGAAATTGAACTCATGACACAAATTGAAGTTTAACAAACGGAGGTTCCGATGAGAAGAATGTGCTACAAATTAATTGTATCGATGTTGGTCTTGTCGGCGTACGCGCCGGCGAGCGAATTGATCCATTTCAGAGATACGACCACTTCGTGGAGCGAGGTGAAGTCGATCGCGGAGAAGGAGCATAAGCTTGTTTTCATAGACGCGTATACGGATTGGTGCATCTGGTGCAAAGTGATGGATCGGGAGACTTTTGCGGATTCCACTGTCGCAAAGTTCATGGAAGAAAAATTCGTGCCGGTACGGTATGAAATGGAAACCGGGTTTGGGTTAAAGATGTCTGAAAAGTATCGGGTGAATGGGTATCCCACATTCCTGATCTTCACGCCCGATGGCAAGCTTGTTTACCGAATCCTCGGCTACGTCAAATCGAAAGAATTCCTCGAAAAACTCGCCAGCGCGCTCGACCCGGCTCAACAAGATCATCTCACCGGAATTTCCAATGAGCTCGACCCGGGGTTCCCAGAATTCTACAAGCGCTCTTTCGGGAAAAAGGAGGTTCGCGTGAGACCCGATAGTGCCACCGTAGTCGGTTATCTGGCAACTCAAAGCGATCTATTCGGAGAAGTTCCATGGTCGGTCATGTTCCATTTCAGTTATTTATTGACGGACAAGTACAAGGATTTTATTTATGCGAACTACGATAAACTGAAGGGTATGTACGGATCTAACGACGTCGAAAGCGCCGTAAGCACATTCCTGGCATCGGACCTTACGAGCGCTATCAAAGCAAACGACGAAACGGCCCTCGCGAAGGTCATCGCATCGTCAGAAAAATATATGTCCCAACCTGCGAATGAAATAGAGTTCAACGACAAGCTCAGGTTCGACGTCGGCACAAACAGGTGGACGTCGTATGCCGACCTCATCGACAGCGCAAAGCAATCAAGCGCCAAGATGGACCCGAATGCCGTCAACGATTACAGCTGGACCGTGTACACATCGTGCCCGGACAAAGCGGTAGTGGCCCGCGCGACAAAATGGATGAGCGAAGCCATCAGCGAGAGTCCGATGTATATGCTTCTCGATACGTACGCGGCATTGCTGTTCAAGAACGGCGAACTTGAGAACGCGAAAAAGTACGCTGAGATCGCGATCGACGAAGGCAAAAAGGAGAAGGAAGATTACAAAAGCACGGAAGAGCTCCTGAAAAAAATCAACGCATCATTGGAAAAGAAGCTGTAGAATTAGATGACATCCCGCGAAATCCGACAATCGTTCCTCGATTTTTTTAGCGCGAGGAATCATCGTATCGTTCCGAGTGCGCCCGTCATACCTCACGGCGACCCGACCCTCCTCTTTACGAACGCGGGGATGAATCAATTCAAAGAAGTGTTCCTGGGAACCGGCAAGCGCGACTACACGCGCGCTGCCGATACGCAAAAATGCATCCGCGTCAGCGGAAAGCACAACGACCTCGAGGAAGTAGGACGCGACACGTATCATCATACGTTCTTCGAGATGCTCGGCAACTGGTCGTTCGGGGACTACTACAAAAAGGAGGCGATCGCCTGGGCGTGGGAATTATTGACGGTCGTGTGGAAACTCCCGAAGAAACGATTGTGGGCAACGGTCTATCAGTCCGACGACGAATCGTTCAATCTTTGGAAAAGCGTCACGGACATCAATCCTTCGCACATTCTCCGTTTCGGGGAAAAGGATAATTTCTGGGAGATGGGCGAAACGGGTCCATGCGGACCATGTTCGGAGATCCATATAGACCTCACTCCGGAAGGAAACGCGACAGCGGCGATGGTGAATGCCGGGACGTCAAGCGTCATCGAAATCTGGAACCTTGTCTTCATCCAACACAATCGGCTGCCCGGGGGAAAACTCGAAAACCTCCCGATGAAACATGTCGACACCGGCATGGGCTTCGAGCGCGTGTGTGCGGTGATGGAGGCGATGAAGAGCAATTTCGCCAAGCCTTCCTCGAATTACGATTCCGACGTTTTCATGCCGATCATTCAACGGATCTCCGCCCTCTCCGGAAAACCGTACGGGTCGAACTCAGATACCGATGTCGCCACACGCGTCGTGGCAGACCATATTCGTGCACTTACGTTTGCCATCGGAGATGGCGCGATCCCTTCAAACGAGGGACGAGGGTACGTCCTGAGGAGAATTCTGCGACGTGCCGCGCGCTTCGGAAGGAATCTCGGTTTCCACGAACCGTTTCTTTTTAAACTCGTCGACACACTTGTCGCGACGATGTCGCACGTTTTCCCCGAGATCAAAGAGCATCAGAAACATATCGAACGTGTGATAAAAGGAGAAGAAGAAGGATTCAATCAGACGCTCGACCGGGGGCTGGAGATCTTTGAGGACGCGGCGAGAAGAGCGTTGAGTTCTAAGTCAAAAGCTATAGGCGGAGAAGATGCATTTAAACTGTACGATACGTTTGGGTTCCCGTTGGATTTAACTCAGCTGCTTGGCGCTGAGCGCGGGCTGACTGTCGACGACGTTCTTTTTGCAAAACTGATGGAAGAGCAGAAAGACCGATCTCGGGATTCGGGGAAAATGACCGGCGTGCCTTCGGTATTAAAATTTATGCATGGGGAAAGCACCAATACTCCGACTGAATTTTTGGGATACGACCTTCTGGAGTCGCCCGCGAAGATCATAGACATTGCGCAAGGATATGTTGAACTCGACAGAACTCCCTTTTATGGCGAATCGGGAGGACAGGTTGGCGATACGGGAGAGCTGCGCTACGACAACGGTATCCTCCACGTCGTCGATACACAAAAGGACGGCAACATATTTGGGCACAGAATAATCGAGGAAGTCGGCGACGTGTTAGCTAAGAGCGTTACTGCGATCGTCGATAAACCGCGCCGCGTCTCCGTCATGCGCAATCATACGGCGACCCATCTGGTTCATTCCGCTTTGAGGCAGGTGCTCGGCACGCACGTGCATCAGGCCGGATCGCTCGTTGCGCCGGACCATCTCCGATTCGATTTCGCGCACTTTGCAAAAGTGAAGGACGAAGAAATTGCGGAGATCGAGAACATCGTCAACGAGAAGATCAAAGAGAACATTCAGCTCCAGCATCACCGGAACATTCCATTTGCTGAAGCGCAGAAGATGGGGGCGCTTATGTTCTTTGGGGATAAATACGGGGATAAAGTGAATGTCGTTCAGTTCGGCGAATTCAGCAAAGAATTCTGCGGCGGAACGCACGTAAAGAACACGGGCGAAATCGGCTACTTCAAAATCCGCTCGGAATCGAGCAGCGCCAGCGGCGTGCGTCGCATCGAAGCGATCACGCACAGCTTTGCCGCGGAATATCTGAAGATCCAAAATAAATCGTATAAAGAGCGGGTCGAATATGGATATCAACTGATCGACGAAATTCAGGATATCCAAAAGGAGATCACCCGTTTGAGCAGCGGCTCTTCCTTGATGTCCAAAGAAGATACGCTCAACCTCGACGTCGATCTTCGTAAACTCGAGCAAGTTCCGGATCCTCCTGTCTCGATCGCCGCTAACGAATTCTCGCGGCAGTTCTTGGATCTCCATGTGCGTTTCCGGAAACTCGAGGAGTATATTTTCATGCTTTCGGAAAAGAAGAAATCGTTCGAAAAAGAACTCGCGAAGTACAACCTGAGATCGGCCGCGTCGGAAATCGAGGGACTTATTCTCAATGCCACGGCGGTCGATGGGTTCAAAGTAGTCGCCTCAAAAGTCAATGCCGGGGACATGGACGCACTGAAATCGATCGGCGACACGTTAAGGTCGAAGATCGGAAGCGGCGTGGGGCTCCTTGCTTCGGTTATCGACGATAAAGTAGCGCTTGTGTGTGTTGTGAGCGACGATCTTATCAAGACGAAAAATATGCAGGCAGGAAAAATAGTGGGCGCGGTCGCGAAAGTCGTGGGCGGAGGAGGCGGTGGGAAACCACATCTTGCAACGGCCGGAGGCAAAGACGTCTCAAAACTGGACGAAGCGCTCCGGAGCGTCAAGGAAGTGGTCGAAGGGATGATGGAGAAAGTGTAAAGTTAAAAGTTGAGTGTTGACTTAATTGTACCGCGATGACGCTAAGTCGCAAAGCGGATATTTCTTAACCTTAATCTTAGCGTTAGCCTTAACCTTAATCTTAACCTCCACCTTAACCTTATTCTTATAAACCGGCTATCAAGTAATGTCCATCTATCAAACTCTTCTTTCATCCTCTAAAGCCAAGGGTGCGGCATATCTTATTCTTGTCGACCCCGATAAAATTGATGGAGACAACTTCGCAAAGTTCGTTGAGCATGCAACGACTGCGGGCGTGGACGGATTTCTCGTGGGCGGAAGCCTTGTCCTCGCGGACACGTTCGAAGAATGTATCAGAACGATGAAGAAGTCTACAAACGTGCCGGTAGTGATTTTTCCCGGCAGTGTACAGCAAGTTTCGAAAGAAGCGGATGCGATCCTCTATTTATCGCTGTTGAGCGGACGCAATGCAGAACACATTATTGGCAGTCAGGTGACCGCAGCTCCGATCATCAAGAAAATGAAGCTCGAGGCGATCTCTACGGCGTATATGCTCGTCGAATCCGGAAAGACGACCTCCGCAGAATTCATGAGCAACACCAAGCCGCTTCCGCGGAATAAGCCCGACATCGCCGTCGCGCACGCGCTCGCAGCGGAGTATATTGGGTTCAAGTTTCTCTACCTCGAAGCGGGCAGCGGTGCGGAGCAGTCTGTTCCCGAAGAAATGGTCGCTGCTGTATCGCAACATTGCACCGTCCCGCTCATTGTCGGCGGCGGCATCCGTTCTGCGGAGGACGCGCACAAGAAAGTCCGGGCGGGCGCGCGATTCATCGTCACCGGCAATATTCTGGAGGATAACGGTTCGCATGGTCTCGTTCGCGAATTTGCAGATGCAATCCATCATTCATAATCGTCGACATGCAAAGGACAACTCTCGGGCCAAACGTTCCTCATAATTCATAATTCTTAATTCATAATTCTTCATCGTCCTCATGCCCCATCTTCCTCTCACACTTGTCTACCGTCAGAGTTTTATCCAGGATTCGTTGAAGTCGAGCGCCGATACAAAAATAAAGATCGCAGAGCAGTGCAGCGCAGACATCTCGAAGGCGATCGACATCATCATCGGTGCATTTAACGGGAAGAAAAAGATCCTTCTTTGCGGGAACGGGGGAAGTGCGGCGGACGCGCAGCACCTCGCGACCGAATTCGTCGTCCGTCTTGCGCCGAACATCAAGCGGCCCGGCCTGCCGGCGATCGCCCTCACGACCGATGCATCGAACCTTACGGCCGGAGCCAACGATTTCGGATACGACCAGGTATTCGCACGATCGGTCGAAGCTCTTGGCAACGAAGGCGATGTCCTCATCGGCATATCGACGAGCGGGAATTCTGCGAGCGTGAACAATGCATTTATCAAAGCGCGGGAAAAGAAAATGGCGACGATAGCTTTTCTTGGCAAAGGAGGCGGAAAATCAAAAGGACTTGCCGACCTATCCATCATCGTCCCTTCCGACGACACTCAGCGAATTCAGGAAGGGCATATCACGATCGGGCATATTATATTCCAAGAAGTCGAACAAGAAATGTTCGGATGAAGACAACTGAGGGGAACAAAGTTCACGATGTAGATCTGCGAGCCGGCAATGAACAGTGAAAGGAACTATGAGCAATGAAAGGGATTCCGGGTTTGGGAGGCAATATGCAAGGGATGTTGAAACAGATGCAGCAAATGCAGGAAAAGATCGCCAAGGTGCAGACTGATCTCGAAGGAAAAACTGTCGCGGCGGAATCCGGCGGCGGGATGGTGAAGGTCACTGCCAACGGCAAGCAAATGATCTTGAAAGTCTCGATAGAAAAGGAAGTCATCAACCCGCAAGAAAGCGAAATGCTCGAAGACCTTATCGTTGCGGCGGTGAACAAAGCTCTTGAAGATTCTAACAAACTCGCGCAATCCGAAATGGCGAAAGTGACGAGCGGCATGCTTCCGAACATTCCCGGACTTAACTTGCCCGGCTTCTGATGCGCTACACGTCCGAATCGGTCGAACAGCTTGTCGAGGAGTTCGCTCAGCTCCCCGGCATCGGAAAAAAGACGGCGCAGCGCCTCGCGTTGTTCGTCCTTAAAATGCCGCGCGAAAACGTCGCGAAATTTGCCCAAGCGCTCGTGAACATCAAAGACAAGGTGAGATACTGTTCCGTGTGCAGCAACATCACCGAAAGCGACCCGTGCTTCATCTGTTCGAGCCCGAAACGTAACCGGCGCACCATATGCGTCGTCGAAGAGCCGAACGATGTTATGGCGCTGGAGAAAACGAACGAATACAACGGATTGTATCATGTTCTCGGGGGCGCGCTCTCCCCTCTGGATAACGTCGGGCCGGAAGACCTGAAAGTGAAAGAGCTTCTCGGCAGAATTAACGACGACATCGACGAGATCATTCTTGCCATGAACCCGAACGTCGAAGGCGAAACGACGACGATCTATCTATCGCGGCTTTTGAAACCCCTCGGCGTTCACACTACGCGCATCGCGCGGGGACTTCCGATCGGAGGCGATCTGGAATTCGCCGACGAAGCGACGCTCTCGCGTGCACTGGAGGGACGCATTGCGCTTTGAACGATTGGTCGTGGTGTGCATCGTTGTGGCCGCGATGACAGGGTCGTGCGATCTTCTCAAAACGAGAGACCCTCAACCCCCCGATCAGGAAAATACGGCGAATCCGCCTGCAACCACACCGCAGGTACTTATGTCCAATTTGCAGCTCTCCTTTGCCAATAAGAATGTGAACGATTACGAAAAGCTTTTTTCCGATACGGGATCGATCGGAAAGCAATACGCGTTCATTCCAACACAAAAAGCTGCCGCCAGTTACTCGACATTTTTTTCTCATTGGACGAAAGACTCGGAAGGCAATTATTTCCGGAAAGCTATGGCGAGCGTGAATGCCGACTTTACGCCGCAGGTGCTATTCACCGGTCCGCCGGTGCTGACCCCGTTCCAATCGGATTCTGCATTGTATGAAGCGAACTATTCTGTTTTTATTTCGCCTACGACGTACACAGGCCATGCCCGGTTTTTTCTCATTCCAAACAAGAATGCCGGGACATGGGTCATCTATCGTTGGGAGGATTTTCCCCCCGGGCAGGATTCTCTGAGCTGGAGCGATTTGAAAGGGCAGTTCAGTCAATGAAATCGGTCGCGCTCTATTGTTGTATGGTCGTCGTCATCTTCAGCGGCTGCCTTAATCCCTTTGCGCCGGCCCTCAACGACGCAAACCTCGGGAGCGGCTCTGTCCTCGGCGATCAAACGACCATCGACGGCATTTTTCAGAATTTCAAGCAAGCGTATCTTTTCAAGGATACGACCATCTACGGGCAAGTGCTGGCGCCCGATTTTATTTTCGTTTACCGCGACTATGACAAAGGAGTCGACGTGTTCTGGGGACGCGACGACGACATGCGGACGACGAACGGATTATTTCAAAACGCGCAGCGTCTCGACCTCGTCTGGAACAACACTGTCCCGATGAACGGCGACACAACAGACCTTAAAATAAACGTGACGAGAAATTTCAATTTGACGGTCACTTTCTCGCCGTCCGATATCGTCAACATCGACGGATATGCGAGTCTCACACTCGAGCGGTCGAGCAGCAAAGATGTGTGGCGGATCGCTCGGTGGGACGATCAGTCGAATTATTAAAATTCGGCAATTCATAATTCCTAATTCAAAATTCATAATTCTCTCAAGTTGATGAGGGTTTCATACCAAGGCGAGCCGGGCGCGTTCAGCGAGCAAGCCGCGCGCGCATATTTCGGGAAAAGCTGTACTCCGGTTGCGCGCGAGACGTTCCACGAGATTTTTGAGGACGTCGCAAAAAAGCGTTCGGCGTATGCGATGGTCCCGATTGAGAACTCAGTCCATGGAAGCGTCCATCAGAACTTCGACCTTCTCTGGAAGTATCGTGTCTTCATCGTGGGAGAAATCAAGCTCCGCATTAAAATGAATTTGCTCACGCTGCCCGGCATGACGATCAAGAACGTGCGGGCGATCTACTCGCACCCTCAAGCGCTCGGTCAATGCGAAAAGTTCTTACGCTCGTTGAAGGGAGTATCGGTGAACCCTTTTTATGATACCGCCGGCGCAGCAAAAATGATCTCTGAAAACAAACGACACGATGCCGCCGCGATCGCGAGCTCACAGGCGGCCTCGGATTATGGCTTGAAGATCCTGCGGTCTGGTATTGAAAACGACCATAGAAATTTTACAAGGTTTCTCGTCATTAAACGGACGGCCACGAAACCAAAGGGCCATGCGAAAACGTCGCTCATTTTCGCCACAAAAAACATCCCTGGCGCCCTCTTCAAATGCCTTTCCGTTTTCGCTTTGCGGAACATCAATCTATTGAAGATCGAGTCGCGGCCGATCGTCGGTTCGCCGTGGGAATATCTGTTTTACGTCGACATCGAGGGAGACGCGGGTGAAGCCGAGCGCATCAATGCATTGAATCATTTGCAGGAGCTGACATCAAACTACAAAAACCTCGGCTCGTACGAGACCGGGCGAATTGTTGAGCCATAAGAGATTGTCCGCTCGTTTCCTTCATTAGTACATCTATAAAAACGATGAATATTTTCTACATTCTTAAGGAAGGGATATCGGGGTTCAAGCGCGCAAGGCTGTCGATGATCATTTCTATTTTTACGATCATGATCTCGCTCATCATCCTCGGCCTTTTTACGATCGTGTTCCGCAATGCAAACCAGATCGTCGAATCGTTCCGCAACCGGGTGGAGATGGAAGCGTTCCTCGAAGAGCCGGTCACTGAGGAGACGTCGCCGATCATCGAGAAGAAGATCCTGTCGATTCCCGGGATCAAGGAAGTGAAATACATCTCGAAAGACCAGGCGGCGCAGATCTTTAAGCAGCAGTACGGCGAAGACATTCACAACATTCTCGACTTCAATCCCCTCCCCCCTTCGTTCAAGATCTATCTCGACCAAGGCTATAAGAATTCGGACAGCGCAAAAATCGTGTACGCTCAATTGAAACTCGTGCCGGGCGTCGACGACGTTATTTACCGGAAGACCCTTTTGGAACTTCTGGATCGGCGAGCCCAGATCTTTGCGATGGCGAGTCTCGCGGCCGGCGTCGCACTTCTGATCACAGCAATTTTCCTCGTGTCAAACACCATCCGTCTTGCAATCTACGCAAAGCGGAAGATCATCACTACGATGAAGCTGGTCGGGGCAACTCGAATGTTTATTCGGCTTCCGTTTGTCGTTGAGGGGATCATTCAGGGGGTCGTTGGAGGGACATTCTCTTCGGGATTCATCTACTTTGCGATTGATTACACGTCGAAACTATTCGGGGGAGATTTAGCGTCGATCCTCTACGTCGAACCGACGTTCTACGCCGTCGTTCTTGCAGCCGGCACGTTGCTTGGGTTCGTCGGCAGCGTTATTTCGGTGAGGAAGTTTATTTCGGAAAGCGTCGTTTTAGCGAATTAAGTTACCGCTAACCTTGTCAAGGTTTATAACCTTGACAAGGTTACTTACACGGGGGGGCAATGAAATATTTAGACGGTCACTATTACCATGTCTATAATCGGGGAGCCCACAAGAAGCAAATCTTTGTCGAATCGCCCAATTGCGCCTATCTTGTCTCTCTATTTGCCAAATACCGAACTCGGTACAATATTTCTATCTCAGCCTATTGCCTGATGCCGAATCATTACCATCTCATAGCCCGTCAAAATGAAGAGGGCGATATCGGCGGATTTCTCAGGACGACATTCAACGCTTATACCCAAGCGTTCAATAAGCGTTACGGTCACTCCGGAACACTGTTTCAAGGACAAGCGAAGGTAAAGCACGTCGATAACCAAAAGTATTGTCTTCAGCTTGTTCGATATATTCACCGAAATCCTATCGCTATGCCTTTTGTCTCCTCTCTTCGAGATTGGGAATTCTCAGACTATCTTGAATGGATCGGCCTGAGGCCGCGGTTGTTCGCGGATTTTGATCTGCGAGATACTTTTTTCAAGACCCCGATGGAGTACGAATCTTTTGTCGACAGTTATACTGGAGACACGGAAAAACCGTTGAAATGAAACGCGATCTCTGGCTGAGCGTTTTCACACTCGAATGAAGTTGAGATTTTGTCTATTGTTTCCTACATTACACCGGTTTGAGTTTTGTGCCGGCATGTCATCGTTTAAATGGCCGGCGGTCAGTTCAACATATCCCCGCTTTGCATAGGAGTTTACGTCGAATGTCGAGCAACTACCCCTCCCGCGGATGGGCGAAAGTCCTCCTTACATACCACAAATTCTCCGGCAGCTGGGCATGGGTTCTTCACCGGATCACAGGCCTTGTCCTCACTGCATACATCATGGTGCACATCTTTGCGTTGATGTCTCTTCAAAAAGGAAAAGCCGCGTTCGATTCTGAGATGGTCCTTTTCCGCACCCCGCTGTTCCTTTTTCTTGAATGGCTGCTCTTTGCGTTTGTGTTGTTCCATGCGCTCAACGGCATTCGCATCGTGTTGGTGGACCTCGCCGAGGGAGCCCGTTATCATAAAAAATTATACTACGCCGTCGTCATCATCGGGCTCATTCTCTTTTTCGGAATGGGATACATCATGTTCACTCAAGACACCGCCCACGCCGTCGCGTCCGTGCGGTGATGAAACTCTTCGGTCAAAGGACTTACGACTATGTCATCTAAATACTACGGTTCGCGAGGCTCCGGCGCGTTGTCATGGTACCTTCAGCGCGTGACGGGTGTTGTGCTGTTCGTCGTGACGATTGGACATTATATTCTCATGCACTATCATCTCGATTCGGGGCACACGTACGACGCCGTCCTTGCGCGGATGCAAAACCCTCTCTACAAAGCGCTGCAGATTTCATTCGTCGTTATCGGCTTATATCACGGCCTTTCGGGCACATGGAATATCTTCCGCGACTTTCGCATGCCGGCCTGGCTCAGCTGGACGATTCTCGGGATTCTCTGCATGGCAGGCGTAGGGTTCGGTGCCTTAGGCGTCGCGACCATTCTCTCTTTCTAAGGAAGTAAGGAATCTTGTTAGCAGTATTCATTAGACACGAATTTTTCTCTGGAGTTTTCAATGGTTCATACGTTTGATGTCGTCATCGTCGGCGCGGGCGGCGCTGGATTACGCGCTGCTCTGGAAATCCCGCAGGGTTATAGTTGCGCGGTATTGTCAAAAGTGTACCCTTCGCGTTCGCATACCGGAACGGCGCAGGGGGGCGTTTGTGCCGCCCTCGCAAACGAAGAGGAGGATTCATGGGAATGGCACATGTTCGATACCGTGAAAGGGAGCGACTATCTCGGCGACCAGGATGCGATAGAGATCATGTGTAAAGACGCTGTCCGTGCGATCATCGAGCTCGAGCACATGGGCCTGCCTTTTTCGCGCACACCGGAGGGAAAAATTGCCCAGAGAAGATTCGGAGGACACACGCGTCCCGAGAACCCCGACGACCCGAATTCAAAACGAGTCGCTGTGCGGCGAGCATGTTACTCCGCCGACAGGACCGGCCACGTGATGCTGCATACGCTGTTCGAGAACTGTATTAGGCAAGGGGTCCATTTCTACAACGAATTTTTCGTCACCGACCTCATCATGGAGAAAGGCGTCTGCTGCGGCGTTGTCGCACTCGAGATCGGCACCGGCGAGATTCACACTTTCCATGCGAGAGCGGTGATGTTCGCTACCGGCGGATACGGACGGGCATTCCGCATCACATCGAACGCTTTGATCGGCACCGGAGACGGATGCAACATCGCTTACGAGAATGAAATTCCGCTTGAGGATATGGAATTTTTCCAGTTCCACCCCACCGGCCTCTGGAAACTCGGCATCCTTATTTCGGAAGCAGCTCGCGGCGAAGGCGGTATCCTCCGCAATAATGCAGGAGAACGATTTATGGAGCGCTATGCTCCGACCGTGAAAGACCTTGCCCCCCGCGATATGGTCTCACGCGCGATCTATACCGAAATTAAAGAAGGACGCGGGATCAAAGGAAGCGACGGCACATTTTACGTCAACCTCGATCTCACAGGACTCGGCGAAGAGACCATCCGGGAGAAAATTCCCGAGATCACCGGATTCGCGAGAACGTATCTTGGCGTCGAGCCGTTGAAAGAGCCGATCCCGATCCAGCCAACGGCTCATTACGCGATGGGAGGAATTCCCACCGATAGCAACGCGAGGGTGTTACTCAACGCAAAGAGCAAAGTCGTGCCGGGATTCTACGCAGCTGGAGAATGTGCATGCGTATCGGTCCACGGTGCAAACAGATTGGGAACAAATTCACTTCTCGACATCATCGTTTTCGGGAGACGCGGAGGAAAAGCTATCGCCCAATACCTTAAGGAAGCCGACCACACTCCCCTTCCGAAAGACCCGACAGCGAAGACGCGCGAAGTGGTGGAAGAAATTTTCGCGAGCAAGGGGAGTGAAAACGCGTCGCAGATCAGGCTTGCAATGCAGGAAAAGATGATGGATAAATGCTCAATCTATCGCGAGGCGAAAATGATGAAAGAACTCGTCGGCGAGATCCACGAACTCAGAAGCCGCTACAAGAAGATCTCGATCGCCGATCATGGGAAGAAGTTCAACACCGAGCTCATGGAAGCGATCGAATTAAGAAATTTACTCGGCACAGCAGAGACCATCGCCGTGTCGGCGTTGAACCGCCAAGAGAGCCGCGGCGCTCATGCGCGCGAGGATTTCCCGAAACGCGACGACAAAAAATGGCTGAAGCATACGTTCATCCACTATAACAACGGAAAGCCGAAGATCTCGTACAAACCGGTCGTCGTTACAAAGTTTCAACCGAAGGAACGAGTATATTAAAATCCAGGAGCATCGGACGCTTCGTGGATGCGTTTAACGCTCAACATTTTCAAAGGTAAGGAACAACGCGATGCAAGTCACTTTTCGTATCCAGAAATACAACCCCGAGACTGATACGACTCCAAACTACAAAGAGTACGTCGTCGATGACGTCGATGTGACATGGAGAGTCTTGGACGTTCTTGAGAAGATCAAGGGGACAATGGACGGCACACTGACCTACCGCCGGTCGTGCGCCCACGGCATCTGCGGGTCGGACGGCATGCGTATTAACGGCCGGAACCGGCTTGCGTGTTCCATTTTGCTGAAGGACCTCGACTATACGAAGGTCGTGACCCTCGAGCCGCTGCCGTCGATGCCGGTCATCAAAGACCTCGTCGTCGACCTGACAGATTTCTATAAAAAATACGAGTTGGTGAAACCGTATCTTATCACCAAAACCAACCCTCCCGAGACGGAGCGGCTGCAAAGCAACGAAGACGCGGAGAAGTTGTTCGAGTCTGCAAAATGCATCCTGTGCGCCTGCTGCTCGACATCATGCCCATCCCTCTGGACAAACGAAAATTATCTCGGCCCGGCTGCCCTCCTCAAAGCATACCGGTTCGCGTTCGACACGCGCGACGAGGCGGGAGACCAACGGCTCGACATTATCGATACCCAAGATGGCGTCTGGCGATGTCACACAATCTTCAATTGTATCGAGGCCTGCCCGAAAGAAATCAACATTACATGGCATATATCGCAATTGAAAAAGGCGATGGTCAACAGGGAGATCTAAGTCCCTCATCCGCCGCCACGGACTATTGAGGTCAGAAAATAAAAAAGGCTGACGCGAAAGCGGCCAGCCTTTTTTATTTGGACCCAATTACAGCAAAAATTCAAAGCCTTATTTATCCTTTGAACGGCTTCGCGGCGCAGGGGTAGAACGCGCGGGCTGTTGAACCTGCGGTCGGGGCGCCTGCTGCATCTGACGAGCAGGAGCTTGCTGCATTTGACGCGATGGCGCTGGCTGCTGCGGTCGCACCGCCGGCTGCGTCTCCTCCCAAATATTCCTCTGATATTCTTGAGCTTTGTGAATCTTGTTAAAATTATACGACGGAGCAGGTGCAGGCCTCGACGTGATAGCCGGCTCTTGGTCGACCTTGTTGACCCTCACGGGTTCTTGTTTCACTTGTCGCTCCGCCGGCGCTTGCGCCGCATCTGATTTGTAATCGGGGCGAGCGACTGCCGGCTGAGGTACGGGTCCGAAAATTTTTACCGCCGGCTGTTTCTCTGGCCGTTGTATCTCGTCAGACTGATCTACGACGGCCCTCTCCGGAGTGACTTTGGGCGGAGTTCTCAGAGAAGGGAATTTATCCTTGTCGGCGATCAAGTATTTAGCTCGTACTGCCGGAGTGATGGGCTTGCCTTTGTTCGCTTTCTGCGCATCGAGGTCGAGCCGAGCCGCCTGTCTGATCACTTCGATCCGTTTAGCCGGCGGACTGCTGACAAAATCAGGCGGCAGATAATTTTTCCGCTGACGCACCCAGGTGTGTACAATGCTGCTGTTCCCTCCCGTCGACCGCCGCCTCTCGTAATAATGATCGATGTACGTATTGCACAGGTGGGGATAGCGATTCCAATGTTCAGGATAATAGAAATACCAATCGGTAAAATACCGTGAAGGGGTTCCTATCACGATGATGTTACCGTGTCGATCGCGGTAGAAACCGCAATCGAACCAATACGGGTAGGGATACCAATAGCTGTACGGATACCAGGTGGGATAGCCGAACCAGTACGAATATGGATTACACGTATAGTTTGCAACGTAGGCCGGGTCGGGCGGAGTGTCAATTTCGTCCTGGGTATATCCGTTTTCCGTTGCGTATTGGTCCGCGGCGGAGACTAACTCTTTCTGGTCGTCGGGGTCTTGTTCAATACTTTGCTTCCAGGCTTCTGCATCTGCGGCATTCTGCCTGGTGACAGCAAGGTTAAGAGAGTCGGCTTTGTGAATGACGCCCTGAGGATCGAGTCGATAACGATCGCCAACCCTCACGGTAAGTCCGAGATGGTCATTGAGAAGATTGATCACTTCGGGAAATTGGATAAGGTCCCTCAGCGCTTTTTGTGTGACCTGCGGATAATCGGCGAGGATCTGATCGAACTGGGCATCCGTTTCGGTCTGGATTCCATCCATTTTCTGGAGCGCATCAAAATACTTTGTTCCGTACTCCAAAGCGGTTTCATGGATCTCCGCAGGGTAATCTTTGAGGATAATGATAATCCTAGAGACAGATCTCTCCCCTTCCTGAGCGAGTCGTGAGATCAATCCCGGGTATCGGCTCAAATTCCAAAAATTTTCCTGTTCGGTTTTGGAGTAATTGCCGATCAAACTGTCGAATTGGGCGCTGGAATTTTTCTGCAGACTTGCGATACTCACGATCGCCGACGGGTACTCGCACGCTTCAAAAATATCGAGGCGGATCGTGTCGGGGTACATGACCAACGCATTCACCGCCGCCGAATCTTCCCTCATCATGTGCTTCTGAGAAGGCGCTTTTTCCTGCGCCTCGAGCGCGAAGGAAATGAGCACAAGCGACATTGCTGGTATGATCCATGTGATTTTTTTCATTTTATGTCCCTCCGATTTTTCAAAAGCAATTTTAGTCTCTCACCTATGGTATTGATACTACGGAACGAAAGCAATAGCAGCCGGGCAGTTTGATAAGACCTTCACTCGTCATCCGTGCGCAATTCTACAAGCGGTGTATCGTCATCGATCATTCTCACAGAAAGCGTTATCGGTCTACAACACACTTCACAATCTTCGATGTATTTTTGGTTCTGCTGGGAACAATCGATCAACATTTCGATCGTTTCACCGCAGTAAGGACATTCTACAAAAACGGATTTTAGGAGATCCATTGGAATTGTACTCGCACCCTATACCCGCGGCGAAAACCCTTGCCAGAAATGTACTCAATTCCGATCTATTTGACACTTCAGGGGAGGCGAAGTTACATCATGCCCTCGAAATCAACCTGAAACCCGACGCTTACACAGACCATCATGCTTAATGCCTTGTTGTCCTACGTTTGAATCAGGAGAGAAAGATATTTTCCGATATCTACTTCTCGCAAAAGGGTCTGACGGTAATTTTTTAATGGCTGGATTACTCACCGGAAAAACCGCGAGCAAAAAAATGCGCAAAACATCATTGCATGTCGGTCATCCTCGGAGGTTCGCGTTTCGGTCTGACTATGTGGACCTATTCGGTTGAGGCTTTGATCCGCATTTTAATATTACAAAAAAACGATCGGATGTCAAGAAATCCGGTAATGGTACGTTTTGGATTCCCAATGGAAACGTTTGGGAATGGTGCGGACGTAGCGCTCGTCATGCTCGACAGAGTTCGTCGAAGTCTGACGACCCGCGTGCTTTTGGCTGGCATCCATGTAACAGTGGAAAGAAATGGCTAAACGTACCACTACCAGAAATCCGCCGCCCTAGATTTTCGAAAAGCATGCGATGACGCATAAAATAGTTTTTTCGTCCGTCATCCAATTGACTTCAGAGGCGAAAATCGTAATATTCAACTCATTAATTTTTTGGTCCAAGGTATGACAATGGTTTCAAAGGGTGTCGCTTTCTTAACCGGTGCCACGGGATTTATCGGCTCGCGCGTGCTATTCCTCCTTTGTGAGCAGGGATGGAAAGTTCGTGCTCTCGTTCGTAACCCCGAGAAAGCCGGGACTGGGCTGGAAGGCTGGGACACGGGGATGCGTCAAAACGTCGAGTTTGTCAAGGGGGATTTGTTTGCGGGGACGCCTTCCGACAGAATGAAGTTATTTAGTACATGCCTGGACGGAGCCGAATTTGCCATTCATCTTGCCGAAGCGAAAACACAAGAGAAAGATTTCGACGTAAAAAACATCAAAGCCGTTGGATTGCTCCTCGAAGCGGCAGCGGCGAACGAAAGTCTTCAGCGGTTTGTGCTTGTTTCGGCATTCATGGCGGGAGGATTGCCCCAACCCCTGCCAAAAATATTGACGGAAGAAATGACGGGCGTCGAATTCCCCGATCGTTACTATCGATGGAAAAGAATGGCCGAGCGCCTGGTGATGAAAACCGCTTCACATTCCCGCTTCTCATTCTCCATTGTCCGGCCGGCGCTTGTTTACGGCCCCAACGCGCAATGGCTTGTCCCGATGCTGAAGATCATCAAGCGAATGGGAAAGTACTATCTTCCGCTCTCAAACGGCGGGACTGCGCTGTTAGGGACGGTCCATGTCGAGGATGTAGCCAATACGATCGCGTCCTCGGGATGGAGCGATCATGCCCGCAACCAGATCATTCATGCGGCGGACAATGGCGGAACAACGTACCGAGACTGGATCCAAACTATTGCGACAACTGCCGGTTGGAAAGTTCATATCGGACGAATTCCCCCCGGATTCGTTTACGGCACCGCAAAAGCCGCAGACACGGTCACAGCGCTGTTGAACCTGCACTATGGGGCGAACTTATGGGCACAGGTGCTGACAGTGGGATGTGCTTACTCAAACGAAAAGATGGTACGCATCGTCGGCCGACTAAAGAATCCGACTATTTACCAAGGCGTTCCTCAAATGATGGAGTGGTTCGCTCGAACCCATCCATAGCCCGTTCGCCCATCCACCTATTTTTCGCCCTGCTCCGTTCCTACTTTTCAATCGGCGCATTAATGAGGTTGCCCCACTCCGTCCACGAACCGTCGTAATTGCGGACGCTTGGATATCCGAGCAGGTATTTCAAAACAAACCATGTATGCGACGATCGTTCTCCGATGCGGCAATACGCCGTCACCTGCTTTAAGCCGGGAACAACTCCCTTTCCCTCATACAACGTACGGAGATCAGCCGCAGATTTGAACGTTCCATCTTCGTTGACGGCTTGCGACCAGGGAATATTTTTCGCGCCGGGAATGTGCCCACCACGCATGGATAGTTCCAAAAGTCCGGGAGGCGCCAGGATTTTTCCCGTATACTCGTCGTTCGACCGAACGTCGACCAAGCCATGCGTGCTTTCTTTTAGCGCGGATGCGACGTCGTCGCGCAATGCCCGCAAGTCCGTGTGGACCGCGGCTACCTTATACGACTTTGTCTCATAGTGCGGAACGTCGGTCGTCAATGGCTTTCCTTCTGCCACCCACTTTTTTCTCCCCCCGTTGATCAAGCGGACGTCTTTATGTCCGTAGTATTTCAACAGCCAAAACGCGTACGCCGCAAACCAATTGTTGTTATCGCCGTAGAGAATTAGACCGGTCTCGGGAGCGATGCCGGATTCCCCAAGAAATTTTTCGATCTGTTCCTTGCTCGGGATATCCCTGCGGGTTTGATCCTGGAGTTGTGTTTTCCAATTCCACCCTATCGCTCCTTCGATGTGCCCCTTTTCATATTCGGAAGTGTCGACATCCACCTCGACAAACCTCAACGATGAATCCTTTCTGTGTTGCTGCGCCCACTCGGTACTGACAAGGACGTCGGGATGTGAATATCCGTTGTTCGAAGACATAGTGCCTCCTCTCATAATGAAAGATTAGTTGCTGGCGAATTTTCGCAAAAACGCTTTAGTAAAAAACGATATCCTTCGCAGTCTCAGGTAGAGATAGCATCCGACGCAAAAGTTCACCGTCAAATTGATGAACGCTAAAGCGATCACAAGGAATGAAAGGCCCCAACCCCACAGAGGGTACCTTCCATCGACAAGCAGTGAGAATGCGACGACCAAGAAAATGCCGCCGAGCCCTTGTGCAAAAAGGTGCTGTATATTATCCTCCTCGACGACTTCCGGGCGCAGGATTTTCAACGGACGAAGGACATGAGCATAAATCAACTTGAACCCTCCGGCTGAGGGAATAACAGTGCCGACCAGCATGATGAGGGCGACGAATGCAACGAGCCATGGAAGCTTCAACGCAAAAGCGGCCACGAGAAGAGCGACGATAGAGCCCTGGTTGAATTTCAGAGCGGTCCGGTCGACCCGCGATAGTTCGTTTGACATACCGATAAACCCTTTCAGTTAAGTGAAAATAAAAAACCCTCTTCGTGACGGAAGAGGGTTCATGTTAAGAAACTTATGAGGCGTCTTTATGCAGCGCCTGCTAACCTTTCGCTTCCATCGCTTTTGCCGATGCGTGTACAGCAACAACACGCCGCACAACAACATGCGTTGCAGCAACAGTTCATGGAATCGATATGGGTTAGTTGAATTTTCACTACTAGTTAATATACATTTCTTTGATTCATTGTCAAGTCTTCCGGTAGTGTCTCAGTTTGAAAATGAACCGGACACTCGAACCTTTTGGCCAGTTCAATGTGAAGGCATTTAACGAACTTAAAGAGAAAAGTGTCCGGTTCATTTCTGCATCAGTTAAACTGATACAACACCAATCTTCCGGATGACTCTCATCTTCACTTAGAATTATTGACATCATCGATTCTTTTTATGTTCCCTGCTGATCGGAGAAGCGCGCCCAAGAATGGCGCCATCATGAGGAGTAAAGCGACAATGAATGTTGGCCAACCAAACGTGGTTGGCAATTCTGTGCGAGGATCGTTTCTTCCCTCGGCAATAATTCGAAAGGAATTTTCCATGAACGTGTACAATGCAAGGGCGATTCCGGCGCCGAAAATCCACCAGGATATCGTGTGTAGCCGGCCGAGTCGGTTGCCGTCATCATAGCGAACAAGGATGAATCCGAGGAGTATCAGCACAAGAGAAACAAGCATCGGCGATAGAACGGGGCCCCACCAGGGAACCGGAATCAAAAAAAGAACATCCCAATCGAATAACGTGTGCGGCCAGCCGACGATGATTCGCAAGAAGACATAATAGAAAATGTCCCACACGCCAAACGCTGCGATAAAATATCCAAACCTGCTTCGCCACGATTTCCCGGCAAGCCAACCCGCGGCGGCTAGCATGACGAGAGTAGCTGCTTCCCTGACTATCTCCGTCATCCCGAGAAAGCTTATCTCAGGCATTGGGGAAATCTGGTACGGTTCAACGCGGTGCACGAGCGTGCGCAGGTATGCCACTGTAGCCGCCTCCATCCATGCCATCGCAATGGAGAACAGCACAACGACAGAATAGCGGAAGGCATGTCTGTTTTGAATCTGTTCCACTCTCATTTCCTTAGGGCATAAGAATAATAAAATTCAAAAAAATGTATTCCGCTCGTATGTTCGCCTCTGTTCTTAATCTTTCAACCATCGGTCATTGTGATGATAACGACATATGGCCGAACTTATCTTCGGATCAGCGCGCGGACGAAATAGCAGGCAACCAGGGCTGCGACCACAAATGGAATCGCAATTCTAGGTACGTGCGTTCCGGATTGTAGACCTGCATGTAGTTCCTGTACAATCATGACATTCCCCTCGCTTCCGTCTTGACTGTGTCGTTCGATGAGTGCTGAGAGGGCGCTATAAACTTACCGAGGTAGACTCCCATAAATGCCGGAACAAAAGCAATAAGCGAACCCGCACCATCGGCGAACCACGATGCGTCAGGATGCAGCACAGCAATCGAGACAATTTCTGATAATGGGACAAAAGCTCCGAGGATGAAAGCATACTTCCATACTTTTTTTTGAGTGATGAATCCGATAAAGAAGCCGAACGCCAGAAGCAGTAACACCGGGAATTGCGCCTCCGTTGATCCAAGGTTAATGAACCCGGTCAGCCATCCCAAAAAAACCGACGCCATAATTCCGAACTGCCCAGGGCGCAGGTAAATAATAATGATCGCAGCGAGAAAAATAACTGCAAGCGAGTTGAAGCCGATTATTGTGACTAACAGTTTTGCCGGCATATCCTGCCTCCCTTATTGCGTGACTTGTTCTCGTTAAATAGTGAATTATTCTTGTAGCGACGACCGGATAAAGGCCTCTTCATTTCATCGAGAGCGCCGGATAAGCTTTTCCATCGCGTCGATGTGCTCGGAAAACGCTTTCCGTCCGGCCTGAGTCACAGAATACGTCGTCTGTGTTTTTTTCCCGACGAACTCTTTTTCTATTTTGAGATAACGCTTCCTTTCAAGCATCGCGATATGCGTAGCAAGATTGCCGTCGGTGAGACGGAGCATTTGTTTGAGTGAATTGAAGTCCTTCGAATCATTAACGACAAGGATCGACATCAAAGCCAGGCGCACCCGGTTTTCAAAAGCCTTATTAAGACATTCTACAATTTCTTTCACTACTCGTACTTGAAATACATGTATGCCCCATACACTATATGAAGCAGACCGAAGCCGGCACACCAACACACCAAGCCATAGTCCGTCCACATTGCGCTGATGAGGCCGAGGGCTATTTCGCTAAAGCCTAAGTAACGGATCTCCTTCAGCGTATATTTGCTGGAATTTAAAAGCGCAAGTCCGTAAAACAATAGCATCGAGGGGGCGATCAGAAGAAAAATGTCATGATACAAGAGAATGAGACAGAAAAGCCCACCCGCAATCAGCGGGGTAAAGAGACTCACGAGAAGATATTTCGTCCCGTCGGTCCAAAACGGGACTCCCTTTTGTTTCGCCATGCGTCGGGAAAAATATGCTGCCGATCCTAGCGCACAGACGAGGGTAACAATCGATTCGATGAATAGAAATGGAATGACATTGCCTGTCGAACCTTCATTTATCCCACGGCCAAGAGCGTTCCATGCAACCAGCGAGGCCGCAACACCGACTGTCCCAGCGGCTATGCCCGAAAGACCGCTCAACGACAGGAATTTCGAAGATTGTTCCATCATGGAACGGATTTCAGAGATGTCTTTCAGGCGTTCATCGAGAGAATCCATGTCGTCACTTAGAGTTTGTTAAGAACGATAGCCGGAATACATTGCTTTACAAAGCACTTTCTACTACAAAGTAAAAAGATAAAATTTCTTTGTCAAGGACAAAATATATGCGAGGTTAGCCATTGCTGCGCCAAAATTAAACGCAATCGAAGAGTGTCCAAGAAAAATACTAAGCGGGATGAAACAGCGAAGCCGCAGCGATTTGACATCACTGCGGCTTCAGGCTCGTATCAAATGCTGGAATGGAGCTTACTTATTCGCGCGGGCTGCGAGCTGACGATCCATCATAATGATGCTGACCGGCGAATCGCCGACCATCTTTAATTGTTCAAGAATATCTCCGGCGCTTTTCTCTTCCTCGAGCTGTTCGGTCACGAACCATTGAAGCATAATTTCCGTGGCGTAATCTTTTTCTTTGACCGCGAGGTCGTAGAGCTTATGGATCGATGCCGTCACTTTTTGTTCGTGGGCCAGCACCTCTTTAAACACCTCCACCGGTGATTTAAATTTCGCATTGGGTTTTTCGATCGCTTCGAGTTCAACATGGGCATTCCGTTCGATGAGGTAACCGTAAAACTTCATCGCATGCCCACATTCCTCCGAGCTTTGCACTTTCATCCAACTCGCAAAGCCACCGAGGTTCGACTCGGCAAAATGAGAAGACATCGCAAGGTATAAATAAGATGAATAGAGCTCTTTGTTGATCTGGCTATTGATCGCATCCTGCATCGCCTTACTCAGCATGGCACATCCCTTTCATGAATGGTCGGAAATGAACTTGCAATGTGTCCCGTATAAATATACGTATTAATATTATCGAATGCACATCGGGCATTTTTCCGCGCCGCCGCTTTGTTCCTTTTACGCCCAAATGACGAGGCCTTGTTTCAACGGGTTGTCGATCTCCTTATGCCGCGGAAGAATACGGATCGTGTAGCCGTGGCGGCCGCTCGTCTCCGATTTGATCGTTCCGTCAAATTCATACTGCGTACCTTTCGCCTTCCCCGATGTTGTCATCATCACAGTCAGAGGATTGACGATCTCCCCGTTCGAGTCGAGAGACCCGTGATATATTTCCACAGAAACGTCCCCCGGAACAAGACCTCCAAGCTCGATAGCGGCATGCACGTCGAGCGATTCGCCCACCTTCATTCCCTGCTTTCCATCCGATTTGATGTCAAGAAACTTAATGGCAGGCCAAGACCGCTGGACTTTGGATCTCCATACTGCGAGGGACTTTGCTCCCTGGAGTTTGTTGTCCGAGAGGGACAGATGCCGTTCGTGCGCCGGTAAATAATATTCTTCGGCATACTGACGGACCATTCGGTGCGTATTAAACACAGGACAAATTTCGCGCATCGATGTTTTCATCTTGTTGATCCAAGCCCTTGGCAAACCATCCGCACCTCGGTTATAGAACAGCGGAACAAGTTCTTTTTCGAGGAGGTCGTACAACGCGTTCGATTCGACTTCATCTTGATACTGCTCATCCCCGTATTCTTCGCCGTGTCCGATCGCCCATCCAGTGTTGGCGTTGCATGCTTCAACCCACCAACCGTCGAGAACGCTGAGGTTGAGCGCTCCGTTGACTGCCGCCTTCATTCCGCTTGTTCCGCTCGCCTCAAACGGCCGACGCGGCGTATTCAGCCATACGTCAACTCCCTGGACCAAATAACGAGCGACAACCATGTCGTAGTCCTCAATGAACACCATACGGCGCCTCATTTCCGGCTGGCGAGCACAATGGATGATTTCCCTGATGAATTCTTTCCCGGGGTTGTCCATCGGATGCGCCTTCCCGGCGAAAAGAATCTGCACCGGACGATCTTTGTCATTGAGAATGTGCATGAGCCGCTGCACGTCGCGGAGGAGGAGCGTCGCCCTTTTGTATGTCGCATACCGTCGCGCAAAACCGATCGTCAGCGCATCCGGATTGAGAACTTCCGAGGCTTGAGCGACTTCGGAGCGAGTTGCGCTGCGCGACTCGAGTTGAGTGCGCAGGCGCTGGCGCGCAAATGCCACAAGCCGCTCGCGTCTCCTCTCGTGCGTTCGCCACAGCTCCTCATCGGGAATCCTGTGGACAAAGCTCCAAAGGGCGTTTTCAGCCATGTCATCCTTCCATCGAGGACCAAGATAGCGCTCGAAGAGGCCAGCAATATCCCCGCTCACCCATGAAGGAACATGGACGCCGTTTGTGATCGAGCCGATCGGAGTGTCGCTGGCCGGAATGCCGGGCCACACATTTTGCCACATCGCACGCGACACTTTGCCGTGAAGCTTGCTCACGCCGTTGCTGTATGCCGACATCCGCAGGGCAAGGATCGTCATACAAAAATCTTCTGCATCGTTGCGTGCATCCCTACGTCCGAGACCTAGAAAATCTTTTCGGGAGATGCCGCATTTTTTATAGTACTCTCCAAAATATTTATCCATGAGGACCGGTGTAAAGTAATCGTTCCCGGCCGGAACGGGCGTGTGCGTTGTGAAGACCGTTCCCGCAGCGGCGGCCTCCCGTGCTTCTGCAAAAGAAACACCGCTTTCGCTCATGAGCCGGCTGCACAATTCGAGCGAAAGAAAAGCCGAATGGCCTTCGTTCATGTGACACACAGTCGGCCTCATGCCGACGGCGCACAATGCACGATACCCGCCGATGCCGAGCATGATCTCTTGCTTGATCCTCATCTCGCGGTCACCGCCGTACAATTGATCGGTGATATCCTGGTCTTCGTTTGAATTTTGTGGAACGTTGGTATCTAGCAGAAACACCGGTATGCGACCGACCTGGACCCGCCACACCTGAGCGGCGACATTGCGCCCGGGATATTCGACGGTCACCATTACGGGTTTGTCATCCTTGTCTCGCTCGATCTGGATCGGAAGCGTATAAAAATCATTTTCAGGATAACGTTCCTGCTGCCATCCGTCTGCGTTGAGGTACTGACTGAAGTATCCTTGCTGGTAGAGCAGTCCTACGCCGACAAGCGGCACGCCCAAATCGCTCGCAGATTTAATATGGTCGCCCGACAATATTCCTAACCCTCCCGAATAGTTCGGAAGACATTCCGTGAGACCAAACTCGGCAGAAAAATAAGCGACAGTCGGGTTACTTTCTTTGCCGTAACGTTTCTGGAACCAACTCGCGTTGAGGTCGAGATACTGCGCGTATCGATCCCACGCTCTGTCGAGTTCGCCGAGAAAAGCTTCGTCGCGTGCAAGTGTGTTGAGATGTTGTTGTTTGATCGCCCCGAGCATTTGGACGGGGTTATGATGAGACGCTTCCCAGAGATCTGTGTCGAGGCGCATAAAGAGCCCTAACAGTTCGTGGTCCCACACCCACACGAGATTGTAGGCGAGTGCGTATAGCCGTTGAAGAGATTGTGGAAGAGAGGGGGCGATCGAGTAGGTAAAAACCGGACGAGTCATAGATCCTCCATCGTCATCGTAAGGAAGTAACAGATTACGTTCAATGGATGAACGTATGTTCCCGCGCCCGGACCCCGGTCTATTGCGATTTTTTTATCGGGGCTCCATCGACAGTTGGCGGGCACTGAATCTCTGATATACTGGGGAGGGAGGTCATAAACCTTCGGCGGTTACAATGCGTTGCATCCTTCGCACGCTTCGTGCGCCCGAAAGATACGATAAAGTATTAAAGATAGAAAGGCCTATTCCGAAAATTGATTTTTTTTCTTACCTTAATATTAATTGTACATCACTCCACATTAAATTTTTCCAGAGGGATTATGTTGACACGCCATGCCAAGACCCATCTTCGAACGCTCGTGGTGTCGCTTGCAATTACAGCGTCGCTCCTTGCCCAGCCGAAATCGATCACTATTTTACACACGAACGACATTCACGCTCACTTCGTCCCCTACGAAGCGACGTGGGTGCGACAAACCCCCAAACCGCTGATAGGTGGAATGAACGAGCTTTCGTTCGCGATCGACAGCGTGAGGCGCATCGATACCGCGGCGCTGCTCATCGACGCGGGCGACGTCATGACCGGCAACCCGATCACTGAATACACGTACGACGGTGCGCTGGGCGGCGCGCTGTTCCAGATGATGAATATGATCGGCTATGAGGCTTGGTGTCTCGGCAACCACGATTTCGACCTCGGGCAAAAAAATCTTCTGCAGTTGACCAAGATCGCCCATTTTCCCACTCTCTCCGCAAATGTCGTCAACGACAGCGGCAGGTATCCTGTGAACAATAAGCCGTACGTGATCATCGAAAAAAATGGGGTGAGAATCGGCATTATCGGAGTGATGTCGCACGACCTCTACCATCTTGTCAATCCGACGGAGCTCGTGGGCATCAAAGTGCTGTCGCCGATCACGATAACTCAAAGATTTGTCGACGAGCTTCAGCCGAAAACAGACCTTATCGTTGCGCTGACGCATGAGGGAGTCGAGGATGATTCGGTTCTCGCGATGGACGTCAAAGGATTGAACGTCATCGTCGGAGGGCATTCGCACACACGGCTAAAGCATCCGAAGCTCATCAACGGCGTCATCATCGTTCAAACCGGTTCCTACTGCGAGAACCTCGGCGTTCTCGACCTGTCGGTCGAGAACAAAAAAGTTGTCTCCTACGACGGCGTCCTCGTCCCACTGTGGTATGACAGCGCGCGACCGCGGACGAAGCTCTCGGAATTCATCGACTCCGTGCAACATGGTATCGAGCAGGACTACAGCAAGGTCATCGGCACACTCAAAGAGGACTGGGTCCGAAACGACAACGGAGAATCCGGCATCGGGGATTTTCTTTCAGACGCTCAACGCGAAGCTGCCCATGCGGACGTTGGGTTCATGAACGATTTTGGCATTCGGAAAAACATGAGCGCAGGCCCGATCACCAAAGAAGACATTTTCGAGATACTCCCGTTCAGGAATATTCTGACAACATTCCCTCTCACCGGAGCAGAAATTAAGACGATCGTCCTCAATTACATCGACCGGCACTTGAAAATTCAGATGTCTGGAATCCAATGCGAATGGAAGCGTGGCGACGATGGGACCGTCATCATCGAAAAGCTCGACGTCAACGGCAAACCGTTGGATGAACACGCGACATACGTCGGCGCCGCGAGCGATTACTTTGTAAGCGAGGCGAAGGGGTATCTTGGGATCACCGTCGCGGACCCGACCTACTTGCAGGAGACCGTTTTTGATGCGATAGAACAAAAAGTGCGCGACGAGAAGGTTGTTGATTCCAAGGTCGAGAACAGAATCCACGAAGTTCAATAATTCACCACAAGGGATGTTCTATGAATGACAAAAGCTTTCCGATCCTTATTATCACCGGACGACCGGCGGCGGGGAAATCCGAGGTCATCGACTTCCTGAAGAAGAAGAACCCACAAGAGCGGCTCTCTCGGTACCACATCGCCGATTTTGAGGAGCTCGATGACTTCGTCTACGTGTGGGAAACGTTCGAGGCCGACGATATTCTTTCCAAGCATGGCAAAACGCGAAAATGGACCGATAAAAAATATTGGTTCAAGGATGAGTTCATCTGGAATTTGTACATCGAACGCATCAGCCTGGAGTACCGCAAGAAACTCGCGCGCAACCCACGTTATCACGACACGATGACCACGCTCATCGAATTCGCGCGCGGCGGAAAGAACGGGATCCACGAAGCCCTGACATATCTTCATGAAGACATCCTCAGCCGTGCATCGTTGATGTACATTCGCGTATCGTACGAAGAGTCCGTCCGCAAAAACCATCGCCGCGCCCGCAAAGGGCAAGAAGATTCGATCCTCTATCATTCCCTGCCGGACGAAAAGATGGAGTACTATTACAAAACGAACGACTGGGCAAAGATCGAAAAGAAGGATCCTAATTATATTGCAGTGAAGGGTTTCAAAATTCCGTACGCCGTGTTCGAGAATGAGCCGGAGAAGACGCTCGATCCCGCGCTTATAGGAAAAGAACTTGAGCGAGTGACGACAAAATTATGGGGGATGAAAAAATAGGCACAGTGAACCGTTCACTTAAGTGAACGGTTCAGTGACTAACAAAGGGGGAATCATGTCGACCAAAACGCTTTACCTTCAAACTGTTGGGGAATACTTTCATGTCTATAATCGGGGTGTTAACAGGCAAAAAATCTTTTATGAAAAAAGAAACTATTCCTTCTTTCTCAAACGGATGGAAGAATACCGCACCTCTGGTATCCTAATAGTCTCATTTTGCCTGATGCCCAATCATTTTCACTTCGTTCTCCGGCAGGACGAGCCCAACGCAATGTCAAAATACTTCGGAAGGCTCTGTAAATCGTATACACGTGCAATTAATAAGCTCTATCAGCGGACAGGACATCTTTTCGAGGGGAAATATAAGATTAAGCACATCGACGATAGGGGCTATCTTATTCATCTCACACGATATGTTCACCTGAATCCTGTAAGGGGTGGCTTAGTCGCGACTCCAAAAAATTGGGAATTCAGTAGTTTCAACAACTACTATATGCCCAGTACGCAGGGCCTAGTCGATACGAGCATACTCTTGGCTGAATTTCAAAATTCGGCAGCCTACGCCGAGTACGTGCAAGATTATGTTCTACCAGATAATAGAAAATTAAAGAAATATTTGTTTACAAGGCCTTAACTGAACCGTTCACTTAAGTGAACGGTTCAGTTAAAATGCTTCCGTTGCGGTGAAATATACCCTCCGAAGAATTGTTCCCGAATCCTACATCCAGCCTGACAGTAACGCGATCGTGAGGGTTGAGAAGGAATCTGAGCCCACCTCCACAGGCAAGCTTGAATTCGCTCATTCTCCAATGAGCAGCTTCGTCTGCTACCTGCGCAATTCCCGCAAAAGCAACGCCACCAAACCTCCACCAGATCGGAAACCGATAGTCTACCTGTCCGCCGATGCCGGTTTTATCCCTGTATTGGCCGTCGAAGTAACCGCGGATGAAATTCTGTCCTCCAAATCGGGCCAGGTTCTGAAACGGAACAGTACCCCCGGTAATTGTCATCCCTGTTTGCACGGCGATCACCTGGCCGAGTAAGACCTCAAAAAAATTCCTAAAGTCGGTTTCGATGTCGGAATAGGAAAAGTCGCTCCCGAGCGCCTTCGCGCAAAACGTCGAGCTCAATTTGCGTGTAATGTTGCAGACGTGAATAACTGTGGATATCCGGAAGGATATTTTACTGCGTTGAGCGGTCGTTTGCGAAAAATCTCTCGGAAGAATATTTACATCGGCGCACTGATTGAACGATCAATGCGATGCTTTCCCCTTCGGTAAGACATTCCACAATCTCGAGATGACGTACGCCCCTATGAGCGCAAACGGAATCGGAGCCCAGTGCCATGCGCCCCATCCCCAATTTGTCGTGATATACCCGACGCCCACGCCGACGAAGGCGCCCGCAAGATATTGGACGCCGTCGAAGAGCCCCGCCGCCGATGCCGCCGCTTTCCTTCCGCCGAAATCCATCGACGCAGCGCCGCCGATCATTCCATGTGCCCCGTTGACAAAGAACGAGAGGAGCACAAGGCAGCTCGCTGCGGCAATCGGTCCCAAGCCGGCCGAGTCGGAGAGTCCAAAGAGCGCCAGCGTCACCGCCATTCCGATAAACCCGAACGTAATGACGGGGGCGCGCCGTCCGCCGTACGTCCTGTCCGACACAACTCCAAAGACAAACCCGCCTGCGATCCCCGCCAGTGCGATCCCCCATGTCGCGACAATATAGGGCACGTACGTTGCAAACGCCGTCTTGTCAGCGCCGTAGAAATCGACAAAATATTTTGGCCACCAGGCATCGACGACACTCCGGCGGACGAAACCGATCATCATCGAACTCAGGGCGATCATCCACATCACACGGGATGCGAACACTTTGCGGATGATGAATGCGATCGACGTCGGCATATTCTTCTCCGCCTCCTCCTCGTCTCCGGTATCGAACTCCCCAAGCCCCGCCTCCGCAGGAGTGTTATGCATGAAGAAGTAATTGATGACGATGAGGACGACGACAAAAGCCCCGGGCATCCAGAACGCATATTGCCACTGGCCGGGAAAGAAAAGGAGAATCAACGGAACACCCTGGAATGCAAGGAGCAGCCCGAGCCGGATCAACACCCCGAAAATCCCGGCAAACGTGCCTCGCTCGCGAACATGGAACCACTGCGCGTTGACTTTGACGATCGAGAGCGCGCCGAAAGATTGAAAGTATCCGTTGAGCGCCCAGACGATCGCCATCATTGTGAGTATCCCCCCGCCCCCGAGACCGAACTTGATCACTGCCGGCGTGACGACATGACGCGCGACGCCCGTCCCTTCCCACACCGCCGGACTCACGATGGCAAAACTTGCCAGCCCGAAGAGGATGTTCATCACGACCACGCCGACGGCGCCGAAGAGAAACGCCCGTTTCCCTCCCGCCCTGTCCGCGAGCGGTCCGTTAAAAACGACAGACAGCCCATAGACGAGCGGCATCACCGTTTCGAAAATTCCGAGGTCGGTATTTTTCCATCCGAAAACATCCGCCAGCAACGGAGCGGCGGCGGTATAATTGTACCGCGTCATGTAAAACGACGCGTAGAGAAAACCGAGCGAGAGCCAGTTAATCACCCTCGTCCTCCGGAACCCGGCAGGGAGAACCGGCCGCTCAAGAGTCAGTTGTTCCGCCATCCATCCTCTCCACGATTGTGCAGTTAATCGAGCAACTCGTTGGCTTTCTTGACTACATGTTCAACGGTCAATCCATATTCTTTGAACAACACTTCAAACGGCGCCGAGGCTCCGAATTTTGTGATGCCGATAACGGCGCCGTCATCCCCCACGTATTTTTCCCAGCCCATCGGAACGCCTGCTTCGACGGCTAGACGCTTCTTGATCGAAGGCGTCAGGACGCTCTCTTTGTACTCGCGCGGCTGCCGCTCGAACAGTTCCCACGACGGCATGCTGACGACCCGTACAGCAATTTTCTTGCTCACAAGCTGTTCGTAGGCGCCGACGACAAGCTGGACCTCGGAGCCCGTTCCGATCAAAATAATTTCCGGCTTGGTAGAATTCTCCGCGAGGATGTACGCCCCGCGTCTCAGAAGCTCGGCCGATGCGTATTTTGACCTGTCGAGCGTGCGTACTTTCTGACGCGTCAATGCGAGCGCGACCGGACCGCTCGACTGCTCGATTGCGACCTTCCAGGCCGCTGCGGTCTCATTGGCATCGGCCGGACGAATGAGCGTCATGTTTGGAATTGTCCGGAGAGAAGCAAGCTGCTCGATCGGTTGATGGGTCGGTCCGTCTTCGCCCAGGCCTATGCTGTCATGCGTGAAGACGTAAATAGGACGAATTCCCATGATAGCGGCAAGACGGATCGGAGGACGCATGTACTCGGAAAATATGAGGAACGTTCCGCCGTACGGAATGATGCCTTCGGTCAGCGCCATGCCGTTGAGGATCGACCCCATCGCATGTTCTCGCACTCCGAAATGAAAATTTCTTCCATCGTAGCTGTTTGGCTGAAATTCGCCATAATCTTTCAAAAATGTATTATTCGACGGGCGCAGATCCGCAGAGCCCCCGATGAGTCCCGGGAGATGGGAAACGATCGCATTGAGCACCTTCCCCGACGCGTCTCGCGTAGCCATCCCCCCTTCGGGTCCAAACTGTGGGAGCGCTTTGACCCACGCATCGCCCAATTTTTTATGACGAAGATCTTCCAGCTCCGACGCGAGGTCGGAGAAAGCTTCCGTATAAGAGGAGAACTTCTTCCGCCATTCATTTTCAGCCGACTTTCCCTTTTCGAGCGCCTCGCGAAAATGCGCGAGGGCTTCGGCCGGAATGTAGAAATGTTTTTCGGGATCCCATCCGTACGCCTTCTTCGTCAATTTGACCTCTTCCTCGCCGAGGGCGGTCCCGTGCACTTCGCCGGTATCGTGCTTGTTCGGGCTGCCGAAGCCGATGTGCGTCCGCACGGCGATGATCGACGGCCTGTCGCCGACTTTCTGCGCTTCTCGAATTGCCTTGTCGATTCCCTCGAGGTCATTTCCGTCGGGGACGCTTTGCACATGCCATCCGTACGCCTCGAAACGTTTCATGCGGTCTTCAGTGAATGCATACTCGGTGGTGCCGTCGATACTGATATGGTTGTCGTCGTAGAGATAAATAATATTGCCGAGTTTCAAATGGCCGGCGAGCGACGCGGCCTCCGACGAAACTCCTTCCATCAGATCCCCGTCTCCGCAAATACCGTACACGTGATAATCGACGACATCGTGACCGGGCCGGTTGTAGCGCGCTGCAAGGTATTGCTGCCCGATCGCCATCCCGACGCCGTTCGCGAACCCTTGTCCCAACGGGCCGGTCGTCGTCTCGACTCCCGCGGTGAGATGGTATTCCGGATGGCCGGGAGTTTTGCTTCCGAACTGACGGAAATTCTTGAGGTCGTCGAGAGAGACGTCGTAACCGGTAAGATGGAGGAGACTGTAGAGAAGCATCGACCCGTGGCCTGCAGAGAGGACGAATCGATCCCGGTTTTCCCAGTGGGGGTTTGCGGGGTTATGCTTCAGAAATCGCGTCCAGAGAACGTATGCCATTGGAGCCGCGCCCATCGGCATTCCCGGATGTCCGCATGTAGCTTTCTGAACCCCGTCGATCGCGAGAGTCCTGATCGTATTGATACACAGTTGGTCTAACGCATGGTCGCTCACGTCAATCTCCTAAAAATTTGTGAAGAATTTCAAGACAAGCCTTCGTGCGAAGGAATTCGGTGGAGAAGATAATGTCGTGCAGAAAATCGATTTATTTCCCACGTACTCAAGGTAGGGAAAATTTGTCAAAAGCGAAAGACGGGCGGATCAAAAAATATCGCTTCGAAAAGCTTCTTCCGGAGATGCGCGGCCTCACTGCATCGAATATCCCGCGCGTTCAACCGCACGCCGGGTAGCTTCGAGCGCTTTAGGGTCCGTGTTGAAGGGAAGGATCTTCACGTCGGCTGCCTCATGCATCAACTGCAGCACATCATCCCCGGTATCGCCCATCGCGGCTTCGGCGGCCTCGTAAAGGCCGTCGATATTTTCTTCTCGTGCATTGTGGAGGGAAAGGATCGATCGGAGTGTGGCGACGATCGAGCAAGTGGGCGGCGGGACCATAAGCGCAACAAGCGCTCCGTGATCAAGGCGAATCTTTTCCGCAATCGGCAGCGGCTTTCCGCCGCGCAGGCGTTGCGCCGCCGGCATCAATATTTTCTCTTCGATCGCGATGTGGCGAAGCAAGCCGGCGCGGAATTCGCCATACGCCGTTTCGTCGAACCTTCCGAACTCGGCATCAACCGCGCGAAGCAGCGCGTCGAGTCTGCGGTGATCGGAAGCAAGAAAATTGTAAATCGGTCCGGCCAGCGTAAACCCTTTCTGCAAAAAATCCACCCTCAACGCTGAATTATTCTTTGTCTTTGACCATGCCGTGTTCCACGGCATAGCGAACGAGATGAGCGACGTCATGAACGCCTATTTTGTGCATGATGTTCGTCCGGTGGGTATCGATCGTCCTCGAACTGATGAACAGCTTTTGCGCTATCTGTTGATTGGTGAGTCCGAGAGAGACGAGTTCGAGAATTTCCTTTTCACGGGTGGTGAGAAGAGTCGATGGAGGCTGAGAACTTTTTTCTTGGTCGCGCCTGTTGAGGAATCCCTTGACAATAATTTCCTTCACGCGGGGACTGAACACCTTCTCCCCCTTGACGATGGCCCGAATAGCGGCGATGAGCTCGTCCTTTTCAGCGCTCTTCAAGAGATACCCTCCAGCGCCGAATTCTAACGCTTGCTGGAGATATTCTTCCTGCTCGTACGCGGTAAGGATCAACACGTGCGTGTTCGGAAAATCTTTGCGCACGGTTTTTGTCACTTCAAAACCGGAGATGACAGGAATGAACAGGTCGAGGATGATGACATCCGGACGGAGTTCCTTCATCTTCTGTATCGCCACTTCTCCGTCCTCTGCCTCTCCCGCTACGGCGATATCATCGGCGTCCTTCAACTGGTTGCGGATGCCGAACCGAGCCAGAGGATGGTCGTCAACAATGAGGATTTGGATTTTCTTCATCGGTGAAACTCGGAAAATTGGTTCTGTTCGTTTTCGTCTTGCTCCACACGACGGTAGAGTCTATGGGGTAACGATTTCGGAAAGAGTGAAGGTATCCCCGCTCCCCTTGAAGAGCTATTCTTTCGACTGCACCAGCCCTTTTTCCATCGCATAGCGGACAAGGTTTGCAACGTCGTGGATGTTGAGCTTTTGCATGATGTTCGTGCGATGCGTATCGACGGTTCGGGCGCTGATAAATAATTTCTCCGCGATCTGCTGGTTCGTAAGCCCGTCGGCGACGAGAGCCAAAATTTCCTTCTCCCGCTTTGTCAGGATATCGTCTTCGGCCGGGATCAGCGATTTCTGCCCCTCTGCCTTTCTAATGAAATTTTCGACGATGAGTTTCGAGATGCGCGGACTGAAAAATCTTTCCCCACTCATCACTGCTTGCACTGCCTCGAGGAGTTCCTCTTTTTCCACGCTTTTCAAAATGTACCCGCCGGCCCCGGACCGGATGATCTGATAGACGTAATCTTCGTTTTCGAAGCCCGTCAAGATCAGCACGCGTGTGGACGGATATTTTTTGCGAAGCAGCTTGGTCGCTTCAATGCCGGAGATTCCCGGCATAAAAATGTCCATGATGACAAGGTCCGGACCGAGCGCCTTAGTCTTGGCGATCGCATCCTCGCCATCCTCGGCTTCGCCCACAACGACATATTCTTCGGAAGACTTCAGCTGGTTGATAACCCCAAAGCGGACTAACGGATGGTCGTCGACAACTAAAATTTTGATCTTTTTCATGGAATGCTGACCGGACATAAGCAATGACAGAATATCTCCCCGCTGTTGCTCGGTTCACTGGCATAAATGTATGAAGTATAACCCTGATTGTCAATTCCCGATAGTGGTACGTTTTGCCATTTTTTTTCACTGCTATCTGGGTGCGCGCCAGAAGCATGCGGGCATGACGAGCGCTCAGGCTGCGTCATTCCCGAACGTTTCTATCGGGAATCCAAAACGTACCACTACCCAATTCCCCGAGGCGTGCGGCGTTGGAAGAGAGTGGCATTTCTATAGGTGGGATCGAATCTCGTAAAATAAATTTTCACAAGCCCAGTTCCTGGCCTAAAACTTTCCATGACAAAACGCGGGGGATACCCTTAATCTACGCGGGTTGGGGAGCGGAGAGCCTAGATGATCTCGCATTCATCTTCGGGAATCCAGCCTACTTTGCCGTCGGCGAGCCGGATCTTTTCCCAATGATTCACGCTGTCGAGTACTTCTACCTTGAGTCCTTTGTGGAGGACGAAGAGATCGTTCCCTCTGCTGTCCGGGGCGGATTTGATGTTTGCCACGTCGGTCATGACGATCGCAAACTCGGTGTTCGATTCTTTGTACGATTGGATGCCGAACCCGGCGATCGTCAGCACGAATGCCGCCGAAAAAACCATGCCGGCGAACATCGAGATTCGTTTCTGGACGTATGACCTTGCAAAGAGAAAATATCCGAATGAAACGAGCGTGAGGAGAAAACAAACGTAGACGATCCATCCCATTGTCGAAAGAGAGAACAGCGAGAGCATGGAGTCGATCCAACGGTAGATGAAGAGGCGCGGCACGACGTCGATCTTATCCACGATCTGGAGGTTTGCGAGTTGGAGGTTGAAATGTACGTCGTCGTCTCCGGGCAATAATTCCTTTGCGCGCTCGTAATTGAGGATCGCTTTCGGAATACTTCCGTTTTTATAGTAGGCATTGCCGAGGTTGAAATACAGCTCTCCGCTTTCGTAACCATCCTGTAGTATTTTTTCGTACTCTCCGATCGCGTCGGAGTATTTTCCCTGAAGGTAGAGCCGATTTCCTTCTTGAAATAGCTGCGTAGGCTCATCTGCGCGAAGCGCGGTGCCGAGGAAGGCGAGAGCAAAAAGGACCGCCGTCAATCTCATCGTCATTTGCTCAACTCCTTTTCCGTCGAGATGATGACGTCAGCCGCAAGGGTATAAATTTTGCTCTTTTCTTCCTGCTGCGAGCTCGACGGCGCAAAGCGGGCAAACTCGCACGCCTCAAGACATTCCTTCAATCTCGTGACGACCTCCTGCGATACGGGCTTGCCTTCCAACTGTTTCATGACATAATCGATGGAGAGTTCCGCCCGATCGATGGCGAGTTTGTCGGACAGATAGGCCCAGAGAGCGCGCGAAATTTCGGCGTAGAACGCTTCTGCACTCGGCGATGCTAGCAGGGCCTGCGCCTGTTTGAGCCTCTTTGTCGCTATTTTAATGGCCTTCCGCGAGCGGAACGACGCGACGTCGGACAATTCTTTGAGTGTCTTTTGCCTATACGCAACTAGTCCGACAAATGCCAGCAAAGGAATCATCGTTGCAAACGCGACCGTCGACATTGGAAAATTCTCACCGCCTTTTTTGCGGAATGTCGTGCTACCCGTTTTAATGAAACGGATATCCTGACTGAGCAGTTGGACATCTTGCTTTGAAATACCGGAAACGATCTGTGGCGCCTCAGCGCTTCCCTTCTCGACGTCGAGGTTGAACGCGTCCGAGTGGAGGGTGACATATTTTCCGCGTGAGGGGTCGAAATACGAGAATTCGAGCGGCTCAATTTTTTTCTGGCCCGGGTATCGCGGGACGAGCAGCCACTCGAACGTCTTGGAGCCGTTGATGAGGTTGCCGCTGCGGTCGATCGTCTCGTTCACTTTCGGGTCGTATTTTTCAAACTCGCTCGGCACTTCGAGATTCGGAGCTTCGAGGATTTTGATATTGCCTGTGCCTGCGATCGTCGCCTTGAGCGACAACGGTTCGTTCGTTTTGACGGTCGTGCTGCTGATCGTTGCGCTGAGATTGAACTTGCCTACGGCTCCTTTGAACCACGGCGGCACATTATTCTTCGGAAGCGGAAGCACTGTGATCTTTTCCGGCAAACTTTTGATTGTCACGTTGGAGGTCGAGAAACTGCCGGAGAACGGGTCGTTGAAGAATTGATCGAACCAGTCGTTCGAACGCTTGCGGCTCTGCATCTGGACCTGACACACTATTTCCAGCGGATTGATCTCCAGCGTGCCCGGCTGGGTCGCGAACAACGCGACTTTTTTCACGACGCTGACCCGATACTGCTTTCCGTTGTACGTTTCTGCGACATAATTCAACTGCTGAGGACTCGAAAGATCTTCTTCCCAAAAACCGGTCCACGTGGGCATTTTGCTGAAGCTCGCATTGACGATCTGGACGCGGGTGTAGATCTTAAACGTCGCAGTGACTTGCTCTCCGAGATAGATGCGAGACCTGTCAACGGTCGCGCGGATAAAAAGGTTATCGCCTACATCGACCTGATTACCCGAAGCTTGAGCCGTGGCCGGCTGGTTCGGTTTGGCCGAGCCTTTCACGACGGTGAGGTCGACGGATTGCGTCGCGTATTTTTTTCCGTCCACTTGAATCGACGCGGGGCCGATGGTAAATTTTCCGATTTCGCGCGGCTGCAGGACATAACTGTACGAGACCGACGAGGAAACTGAGCCGTTGATGATTTGAACGCTGGAAGACTGATTGGGCCCGGAGAGCACCATGAACTTACTCAAATCGGGGAGCGAAAGGTTCGACCCGCCGCTCATGCCTGCGCCGGTTAAGTTCAGCTCGAGCGTAAATTGCTCTCCCATCGAGACCGTGCTTTTGTCGAGCGACGCCGTAAATGAAACGTCTTCCGCTGCAACCCGTTGCGGAAGGAGAAAAATGAGCGCCGCGCTTAGCGAAATCACAAACCGTGTCATCATTTTTATAGTATGCACTCTACGCCTCACCAATCTTTCACCACATCCCCTCTGACAACCGCTTTGCGCCGTAACTTTTTCTGGACTTCTTTTTCGTCGTTCTTCAGCGCGTCCAGAATGCGTTGTGCTTCGGCCCGCGACATTTGTTTGTCCTGCTGCTGTTGCTGTTGTTGTTTTTGCTGCTGTTGCTTCCGGTCTTGCTGATTCTGCTGTTGATTCTTTTGGTTTTGCTGCTGTTGTTTTTGCTGGTCTTGCTTATTCTTTTGATCCTGATTGTTTTTTTGATTTTTGTCGTTTTTATTCTCTTTTTTCTGTTGTTGCTGTTGCTTCAGCATCTTCTCTGCATACGCAAGATTATATTTTGTGTCCTCGTCATCCGGATTTAACCGCAGAGACCGCTTATAGTCGTCGATGCTCTCCTGGTAGTTCTTTTTCTCGAGGTTGGCGTTCCCAATATTATGATAGAGATGAGCGCCAATCTTGGGGTCGGTCGTTTTTTCTAGAGCATTTTCGTAGCTTTGAACCGCCTCATCATAACGCTGTTGCTTATAGAGCGCATCGCCGAGATCGAAGTATCCCTGCATGATCTGCTTGTCCTTGTCAAGCGATTTACGGTATGCAGCCTCCGCATCGGCATATTTTTGATCTTTATAAAGATGATTGCCGTCGTTAATGTCGGAACGGGCGGTCTGCGACAATGCAAACGAATTTGCCGAGAGGATCAAAAAAACCGTTATGTATGTGTGAAACAATCGCACTGGGTGTTAGTGTGTAGTTCGTGGTTCTTGGTTCGTCGTTCGTTGTTCGTGGTTCTTAGTTCTTGGTTCGTTGTTCTTGGTTCGTGGTTCTCAGTTCTTGACAGGGGCAATTGCTTTGAAAGGGTTGATCCTTTCCAACCAACGGATCTTTTTATCTGAAAGCAACACTTCAATGAACAACAGAAGCAACGCCGCACCTATAAAGTACTGAAACTGATCCTCAAAATCCGTGAATTGTTTGGTCCCAAATTCGCTCTTTTGCATCGCGTTAACGTCTTTATAGATCGTGTTAAGCTCATTTTCCGTATTGCTCGCGCGGAAGTATTTGCCGTTGCCGATCGTCGCTATTTTTTCGAGCGTCGCCTCATCGAGCTTCGTCAAGACAACGTTCCCCGACCGGTCACGCTTGAAATCTACTTGATGTCCGTTCGCATCATAGATTGGAATGGGAGCTCCGTCCGGCGAGCCCATCCCGATCGTATAAATCGTGATGCCTTTCTTGGCCGCATCTTCGGCCTGAGTCACCGCGTCTCCTGCGTTGTTCTCTCCATCTGTAATGATCACGAGCACCTTCTTGGTCGGCATCTTCCAGTTGAACGACTGGACAGCTTTTTCCTCGGCCGACCCTATCGCCGTTCCCGGAGTCGGAACGCTCTCGACGTCGACTGCATCGAGGAACAAATCCGCCGCGCTGTAATCGGTCGTCAGCGGAAACTGAACGTAACTCTCTCCCGAAAAAACGATCAGCCCTATGCGGTCACCCTGGAGACGGTCGATGAGGCTGTTGATCTCGTATTTTGCCTTCTCGAGACGATTCGGCTTGACGTCTTCCGCCTTCATCGATAGGGAGACATCGAGCGCGATAAAAATATCGACGCCTTCCTGTTTCACATCCTCAAGCCGCGTCCCGATCTGAGGGTTTGCCAATCCGATAACGAGAAGTGAAACCGCTCCCGCAAGAAGGAACATTTTCACCCACCGCTTAGCTCCGCTCGACTCCGCGGCAAGTTTTTCGAATAGCGCTGAGGATGAGAATTTTTCGCTCGCTTTTTTTCGCCTTCGTAAGACAAACCAAAAGAGAGCTGCGGTCAACGGAACGAGGCCGAGCAAATACAGATATTCAGGATGTGCGAAACGGATCATTGCAGACGGCGTCGTTTTTAGTTCTTAGTTCGTGGTTCGTTGTTCTTCGTTCGTGGTTCTTCGTTCGTGGTTCTTCGTTCAGCGTTCTTTGTTCGGCGTTCATCGTCTTAGATCTTGGCCCTCAACTTTTTCTCCCTACTCCTTACTCCCTACTCATTACTTTTCTACGGCAGCTTTCTCAGCCACGTGCCCGAAAGCCCGATGTCGACCATAACAAAAAAAAGAGCAAAGCCTGCATACGAATAAAACAGCTCGGTGTAGCGGCGATAGGACCGAACTTCAATGCGGGTCTTTTCCAGATGGTCGATTTCTTTGTAGATCTTCTTCAACGTCGCATTATCGGTGGCTCGAAAATATTCCCCTCCCGTTATCTCCGCAATTTTAGACAACGCCTTCTCATCAAGGTCGACCGGTATCATCTGATATCTTACGCCGAACGGAGTTTGCACCGGATACGGAGCTTCGCCGATCGTCCCTATCCCGATGGTATACACCCGAATGCCGAACGACGCCGCGATCTGTGCCGCAGTGATCGGGTCGATTTCGCCCATGTTGTTCACGCCGTCCGTTAATAAAATAATGACCTTGCTCTTCGCCTTGCTGTCTTTGAGACGATTCACCGCATTCGCCAGGCCGAGCCCGATCGCAGTGCCGTCATCGATCATCCCCGTCTTGATTGGCTTCAATAAATTTTTCAGGACGCCGTAGTCGAGCGTGAGAGGACATTGAGTGAAACTTTTCGAGGAAAAAATCACCAGACCGATCCGGTCGTTGGTCCTTCCGTTGATGAAATCCTGCGCAACGGCTTTCGCCGCCTCGATCCTGTTCGGCTGAAAATCTTCCGCGAGCATGCTGCCGGAAATGTCGAGAGCGATGACAATGTCTATCCCTTCAGTATAGACATTCTCGCCATGCGAAGTCGATTGAGGCCGCGCCAGGGCGAGGATGAGAAGCGTCAGTACAATCATGCGCAGGATGAACGGCAGATGGCGGAAACGCTCTTTGCGCGTCGACGGGGTCTCGGCAAACGGCATGAGAGTCGAAAATCGGATATCGCTTTCACGGTATTTGTTCCGGAAATAGTACCATGCTGAAATCGCCGGAACGAGAAGCAGCAGAAAAAGGAAACCTTTGTTTGCAAACATCACGTCAAACATTTACAGGCACCTCCTCATGCGGCTTCGTTCGCTCGACGATGTCCAGCGCCTGCGGGATGACCGCTTCGTTCTCCGACGGCGTCGGGAGGTACTTTGCGAACTTGACGAGATCGGAATTGATGAACAACGATTCGATACTGCGCGTGATCTCCGGCGCTAACTGGAACCGTTTCAACTGGCTAAAAACTTCATCGGAGGTCATCTCCAACGCTGTGATGCCATACCGTCCCTCAAAATATTGTCGAATAATTTCGGTCGTTTGTGAATAAAACCCTTTCACATCCCCTTGCTGCCACACACGCTTCTCCTGCAACTCTTTGAGCTGAATAATTGCCTGGACGTGCGCAGGCACGGCAGGCCTCGCCTCTTCGATAATTTCTGGCGACTTGTTTTTCTTCTTTTTGTAATAGTAGTACGCCAAGTAGATGAGCGCCGCGACGGCCAACGCGATCGCGACGTAGAACAAGATCTCCTTCCACGTCATCGGGACGCCGACCGGAGGTTTGATGTCTTTGATCGCCTTGGACGTATCGACGTCGATCGTGGAAACCTGAACGGTATGTGAATCGGATTGGACGTAATGCGTCGTGGTGTCGTTTGGCGTCTTGTATGCGACAAGAATGGGGGGAATAACGAAAGAGCCAGAATCGTAGGCGGAAAGAATGAATTTCCTTCCTTCAACAACCGAACCGTTGCTTTGCTCCGGCTCGAGCGTGTCCATTTTAATGATCGCAAATGGGCCAAGCGTATCGTGCGGCGCCGCCCATGAGAGACCGACAGACGGGTCGTGCTTCACCTGAACGGTCAGATTGAGCCAATCTCCTACAGTGATGTGCGAAGAATCGACGTTCGTGGTGACCGACACGTCCTGACTGAAAAGCAACGATGTCCGGAGAACGACGACGAAAGCCGCAACGCTGATACGCGAAAATAACACTTGTCTACGAACTAGCATTCCTTCCTGCTTCTCACGGGAATCAAATTCCAAAAATTCAAATGATAAAAAAGCGAATGATGAAAAGACTTATCGCGCGCCACGGAGACACAAAAACACCAAGGGGAAAAATATATTTTTTTGTGACTTGGTGGCCCAAACAATCTCTGTCAGCAGCTCATTAAAGCCGCTGTTCTCTGAGTTTGAAAAAATCGACAAGCGGCTTGATATACGGCTGTTGAATCGGAATATCGATCCGGTCGACTTTCGTCGACAGGAACAACCTTTTCATTTTTTCCTCATGTTGCTGCCAGTAATAACGAAATGCTTGCTGGATATGGATATTGCTCGTATCGACCCAACGTTCGGCCCCCGATTCCGCGTCCTTCATTTTAATGAGGCCCAACTTTGGCATCTCGCGTTCACGCGGATCGCGCAGTGTGATCGCAATGACGTCGTGTTTCTTGCTCACGATGCGCAATGCCGCGTCGTATCCTTTGTCGATAAAATCCGAGAGAAGAAAAGTGATCGACCTTTTCTTGATGACAGAATTCAGGTACTGCAGCGCGCCGGTGATGTCCGTTCCGCTGCCGGTCGGCTCAAAAGAGAGCAGCTCCCGAACGATCCGAAGGATGTGCGCTTTACCCTTTTTTGGGGGGATAAATTTTTCGATCGTATCGGTAAAGAGGATAAGGCCAACCTTGTCGTTGTTGCGGATCGCCGAGAACGCAAGCACCGCGCATATTTCGATCGCAATGTCGTTCTTCATCGCCTGGGCCGTGCCGAAATTTTCGGAGCGGCTCAGATCCACAAGAAGCATAACAGTCAGTTCGCGTTCTTCCTCGAAGATTTTGACGAACGGATGATTAAAGCGGGCAGACACGTTCCAATCGATCGCCCTGATATCGTCGCCATACTGGTATTCCCGCACTTCCGAAAATTCCATCCCACGGCCCTTAAAAACGGAATGGTATTCTCCGGAGAAGACGTGGTTCACCAATCCCCGCGTCTTGATCTCAACTTGCCGTACTTTTTTGAGAAGCTCTTGTGTCGTCATTTTTCAGCCAACAGCGAGCAGTAAGCAGTTATCAGTGATTAGTGTACAGCCATCCAATAAAGATCTTACTGATAACTGTTTACTGACGACTGTCTTTTTGATTAAGGTACTTCGATCTTATTGAGTATCTCTTGCACGATATTTTCCGACGTCACTTCCTCCGCTTCGGCTTCGTACGTCACGGCGACTCTGTGGCGGAGAACGTCGAGACTTACGGCCCGCACATCTTCCGGAATCACGTACCCGCGCCGTTTAATGAAAGCGTATGCCTTCGCTCCCAACGCAAGGTTGATCGTTGCACGCGGCGAAGCGCCGTAGCTGATGAGCTGAGCGATATCCGGAATGCCATATTCTTTTGGATTCCGAGTCGCAAAAACGATCTCGAGAATATAGCGTTCGATCTTCTCGTCCATATAGATCTCGCTCATCACATTGCGCGCCTTAATAATTTCTTTCGGCGTGACCACGGGTTTCACATCACTTCCCGTCCCGTTGACATTCTGCCTCATGATCAGCAATTCCTCATCCTTCGACGGATAGTCGATCTTGATCTTCAGCATGAACCGGTCGACCTGCGCTTCCGGCAGCGGATAGGTCCCCTCCTGCTCGATGGGGTTTTGCGTCGCGAGGACAAGAAACGGCTCCTCCAGTTTAAAAGTCTCTTCGCCGATGGTCACCTGCCGCTCTTGCATCGCTTCAAGGAGCGCGCTTTGTACCTTCGCAGGAGAGCGGTTGATCTCATCCGCCAGGATGAAGTTCGAAAAGATAGGTCCTTTTTTCGTCTGGAATTTTGATTCCTTTTGATTATAAATAAGCGTTCCAACAAGGTCTGCGGGAAGAAGGTCGGGGGTGAATTGAATTCGTTGGAACTTTGCCTGGATCGCCCCAGCGAGGGTCTTCACGGCCATCGTCTTCGCAAGACCTGGCACCCCTTCGAGCAGGATGTGTCCGTTAGCAAGCAATCCAATGAGGAGCCGCTCGACCATATTTTTTTGTCCGACAATGACTTTCCCGACTTCCATAGTTAGCAAATCAACAAAAGCGCTCTCGCGCTGAATTTTCTCGTTGATCGCCTTGATGTCCTGCTGCATTCAACCTCCGAACATAAGTAAATAAGCGTAATTGTATGGCAACTTTGAACTTAGACTGATTTCAATTTAAAAATGTTCCGGTCAAAATCAATTTGACATCAGAGGGTGGATTTTTGGGTCAAGCTCATTCATGGGACATGAGTTGCACAAAAGGCGCCGCCTCGATCTTTCGCCTGCATATTTGGTTTCGAGAAAAAAAAATTGTACGTTTTCTGGGCCAAGAGATTCCAATTATCATAAGAGAGGTATGCTATGTATAGAAAGTTTTTGATCCTTGGGGTATTGTCGCTGCTTTTCGTGGGCGGTTGTGGGGAGAAAAAGGCCGACCCGGCGAAACTCGATGAAGTGGCCAAGCTGATCGGCGCAAAAAATTTTGACAAAGGTGTGCCGATGATCGATGAAATGGCCAAGGAATCTCCCAGCGACCCCGCGGTGAAGAAGGCACAGATCGACGCGCACATGCAGTACGCCAATTATTTCATGTACGAATCGACTCTTCCGCCAAAGGAAAAATATCCGTCGGCTTTGCGTCAATACCGGCTCGTGGCGTCCATCGATCCGACGAATACCGAAGCGCAGCAAAATATCAACCTTATCGAGGGAATCTACAATCAGATGGGACGCCCTATCCCCCAATAACCCGTACTGGTGCATTTTGGATGCCCGCCGGAAGCATGCGGGCATGACGTATCTTGGGTCGCGTCATTCCCGAACGTTTTTATCGGGAATCCATAAGCCGAAGAATTCCGGAGATTCAAAATGCACCACTACCCAATAACCGATTTGATTCTCTTGGATGAAAATTGTATTTTGATACAAGATAAAGAGGGCGCTTAGCTCAGCTGGTTCAGAGCGTACGTCCCGCCCGTGGCGGGATCGCAGTTGGCAAACGATCGGAGAAGAAAAAACTTAAAGAGTTGTTTTAACTTGGGCGCTTAGCTCAGCTGGTTCAGAGCGTACGTCCCGCCTTGGCGGGATCGCAGTTAACAAACGATCGGAGAAGAAAAAACTTAAAGAGTTGTTTTAACTTGGGCGCTTAGCTCAGCTGGTTCAGAGCGTACGTCCCGCCCGTGGCGGGATCGTAGTTGGCAAACGATCGGAGAAGAAAAAACTTAAAGAGTTGTTTTAACTTGGGCGCTTAGCTCAGCTGGTTCAGAGCGTACGTCCCGCCCGTGGCGGGATCGCAGTTGGCAAACGATCGGAGAAGAAAAAACTTAAAGAGTTGTTTTAACTTGGGCGCTTAGCTCAGCTGGTTCAGAGCGTACGCCTCACACGCGTAAGGTCGCAGGTTCGATCCCCGCAGCGCCCACAGGTTTTGATCGCTTTTCGTATTATTTAGCAATACTAGTTGCCTCCAATGATGGAGGCAATTTTATTTCTGTCCATATTTTTCAGATTTAACCATGGCACTCCGAGTTGACTCCGACAAACTGATACAAGAGTTGAAAACACTCGCGACGTTTTCGTCTACTCCGAACCCCTCGGTGACGCGGATCGTGTATTCAGAAGAGGATCGTAAAGCGCGAGCGTATTTTAAAAAACTCTGCGCGGATGCTGGGTTGCTCGTCCGTGAAGACGCAGTCGGGAATATTTTCGCGAGATGGCAAGGCATAGACCCTAGCCTCCCTGCCGTCGGAACGGGGTCTCATACCGACGCAATTCCCAACGCGGGAATGTATGACGGGACCGTCGGTGTGCTCGGCGGACTTGAAGCGATCCGCTCATTGCAGCGCAGCGGATTTAAACCACGGCGTTCAATTGAAGTGCTGATGTTTGCAGCCGAAGAGCCCACCCGTTTCGGCATCGGATGTTTCGGGAGCAGGCTGCTCTGCGGAAATCTTGATTCATCCGCGGGAAGCGTCCTGAAAGACAAAGGGGGGAAATCGCTGGACGATCTCCGGACTGCAGCCGGATTTTCTGGAGGCGTCGAGACGGTGAAGCTCCCCAAAAATTATTACAGCGCTTTTATCGAACTGCACATAGAGCAGGGGCCGCTGCTCGACCGTGAAAAAATTCCGCTCGGCATTGTTACCGCGATCGCCGCTCCGGCGAGTTTGCGTTTGTATATCGAAGGCGAGGGAGGACATGCAGGAGGAGTATTGATGCCCGGCCGCCGCGACGCGCTGGCCGCAGCGTCGGAGATCATTCTTGCTGTTGAAAAAGGCGCGCTGTCGACGGGCTCGACAGACACAGTCGGCACGGTTGGAATTTGCGAAGTGCTTCCCGGAGCGATCAATAGCATTCCAAACAATGTTATTCTTGGAATTGATGTGAGGGATATTGACGGTAAGCGCCGTGATGCAGTCCTGAAAAAAATCGACGATTCTTGTGCGGAGATTTCAAAGCGGCGGAATGTCTCTGTCAAAAAGGAAATTTTGAACGCGGATGATCCAGCAACCTGCGACCTGCAATTGATCGAAGCGCTTTCCCGTTCCGCTAAAAAAGCGTCGCTTCATTATAAAAAAATGGTGAGCCGCGCGTACCACGATTCATTGTTCATGTCCCGGATTGCGCCGACGACAATGCTTTTTATTCCTTGCAAGAATGGATACAGCCATCGCCCGGATGAATACGCATCTCCCGAGGCAATTTCCAACGGTGTGTTAGTACTCGCCCATGCGCTGGCGGAGTGTGCGGGGTAGATTGTGATCGTTGATAAAAATGTTTCTACTGTTTAAAATTGCAATCTTTCAATCTTGCAATCCAGCTTTCTACTAATCTTCACTCACTTCCCCATCTTATCCAGTATCTTCTCCATCTCATCCATCACACGGTTCATCTTCTTCATCGTCAAATCGAAGGGTTGCGAGGTCGTCATATCGACTCCGGCATTTTTCAGAAGGTTGATCGGATAATCAGAACCTCCGGCCGAAAGGAATGCGAGATATTTTTTCGTCACTTCTTTGTCTCCCCCTAACACTTCCTCCGAAAGTGCGCAGGATGCGGTAAACGCCGTTGCATACTGGTACACGTAAAAATTATAGTAAAAATGGGGAATGTAACTCCACTCGGATTGTATCTCCGGGTCGACGATGCACACCCCTTCATCGCTCCCGTAATATTTCTTTGTGATCTCCATGTATACTTCATCGAGCTTATCCCCCGTTAAGGCAGTTCCCTGCTCGGCAAGCTCGTGGATCCGCAGCTCGAATTCCGCGAACTGTGTTTGGCGGAACACTGTCCCTTTAATTCCTTCAAGATATTTTCCAAGGAGAGAAAGCCTTACGTTGTCGTCTGTGATCGTCTTGAGCATATGGTCGATGAGCAGCGCTTCGTTGAACGTCGAGGCTACTTCCGCGACGAAGATCGGATAGTCGGCGGTGGGATACGGCTGCGTCTTATTCGACAAATAGCTTTGCATCGTATGACCGAGTTCGTGTGCCATCGTGCTCATGTCGTCGTACTTCCCGTTGAAATTGAGCAGCATGTACGGATGGACGTCGTACGCCGATCCGTTCGAGTATGCACCGCTCCGTTTTCCTTCGGTCGGAAACACGTCGATCCATCGCTGCGAAAACGCTCTCTTGACGACCGACAAGTAGTCGTCCCCCAACGGCGCGAGGGAAGCGAAGACGTTCTTCTTCGATTCATCGACGGTGTATTTCAAATCGACATTGCTGAGAAGCGGCGCGTACAGGTCGTAATAGTGAAGCGTGTCAACGCCGAGGATCCTCTTGCGAAGTTTGAGATAACGGTGGAACGTTGCGAGGTTGGCGCTGACATTCCCGACGAGGCTCTGATACACTTGTACTGGAATATTGTTCGCATCGAGCGCGCTCTCCACGGAGGAATTATAGTTGCGCGCTTTCATGTAGAACATATCTCTGTTGACATCCGCTGCAAGCTCGGCGCCGAACGTTCTGCGGTATTTATAGAGGGCTCCGAAAAACGCCTCGAACACTTTTTTCCGGTCTTCGCGGTTTCCCGACGCCCGGTTCAAGCTAAAGCCGGCCTGGTCGAGCTTCACGGTTCTTCCATCGCTCAACACAATTTCGGGATACGGAAAATCTGCGTTCGAGAAAATACCGAAAATGCTTTCCGGTCCGTCGGCCATCAAGCCGGCGTCGGCAATGATCTTCTCTTCTCCCGCGGTGCCGGTGTGAGCTTGTCGCCGGAGAATATCGTCGAGATAATGACGATAGACCTCCAGCTTCTTTTCCTGTTTCAGGAAAGTATCGATGGTTGACCGATCCATCTTAAGAATCTCGGGTTCGATGAACGCAACGGCCGCACCAAACGTCGAGCTGATCTGGCTCATCTGCGTCTTCATCGCAAGGTACTTTGAATCTCTCGTATCCTGGTCGGAGCTCATGCTGGCATATGCGGCGAGACGAGTGTATTCCTTGGTAAGACCGCTCACGAAATCAAGACATCCGAGAAGCCGATCGGGAGACGACGCAAGCGTTCCCTGATATTGCTTTACATCGGGGATCTTGGACACGAGTTGATCTTTCTGCACATTCCATGCTTCGTCGGTAGGATAAAGGTCGGCAAGATTCCATTTATATTCATCGGGGACCTTCGACCTGTCTCGCTCCTGAGCGGCGGCGCTGTACGAATCCGCGACAAGAAGGACTAAAAACGAAATTGAAATCATAACAAATGCATGCATGAGTATTTCCTTCGGCTTGTTCATTGTGGAAGAATCGGCGAAATATGGAGAATACTACGTCTCCGGCAGCCGTGGGTTTCAATCTAATTGATAAAAAGGAAAGGGGCAAGATGGCAGTGTCTCAGGTTGGACAAAGTCATGGTGAGCGAGTCCCGATTTTTGTTATCGGGACGAGTCGAACCATGGATCCTTCGACGCGCGACGCAAAAAACGCGCCGCTTGCTCAGGATGACCGATAGTCTTTGTTGTTACTGTCAAACTGAGACACTACCGGCAAGATGAAGAGGGAAACACAGTGTACGGTTCACTTAAGTGAACCGTTCACAGAAAAAAAAAGCGCCGCAGTCGGTCTGCGTCGCTTTTTATATGGGCAAGCAACAGCGTTAGTGTAAGTTTTTCAGCTCAGTCTGGTATATTCTGCGGCATCGGGTTGTTGATAAACTCTTTGAAGGATCCATTTCGTCCCGTTGTAGTAGAGAATTGCGACCATCGTCACGCTGAAGGAGTTATACGTTCCGACGGAGGTCACGCGCATCTGGGCGGCCGAAACTCCAGCGGGTCGGTCGGTGGTGTAAGTGACATTCCCGTTCATCACGCTTACTGAGGTCGCTGCGAGCGTCGGCGTCGTAGAAGAGCCTGCATCGCCGATGGCAAATTTCACCCCTACGTTCGCAATCTGCCTGGCCTGGTCGTGGTATGCCTGGGACTGGCCGACGTTGAGCACAGTTTGATCTGCCGTGTTGAATGCCAGGGCGTAGAGCCCGATCACGGCATACACTCCAAGACCAATCATTACTTTCGATGTTCCCATGCGTACCTCCCAGTTTGGCTTATATTCAGAAAGAGCAAGTCGGGACTTTTTTTTGCTCTTTCAACTACTACAAATCTAATATATCCCTTCGGCCAAACAATAAGGGGGACGACGTATATTGACAAATACGGTGAAATGGCAATCCGGACTGCGTTAATCCCCTACAGGTTCTGTGGGAAAATAGTCCTCTCCCAGATGGCCTTTTGGTAGGATGAGGGGAAACTGGAAGCCGTGGAGGTGTCGCTCGCTGTTTTTTTAGCATAAAGCCCTGCTGCGGGGCGGGCCGTGCTGATGGAATTAAGCGTTTGAGCGTTGGCTTCGATGGTGAGACTTACTTTAATGGACTTGATCCCAGACACACTCAGGCCGGTCGCGACGCTTGAACCGTTCACGTCATAGTAGGAAAATTCCAGGTCGACGACATCGCGGGCAAGTTCGTAGGCGGTCCCTCCGCTGATGCAGCTCACCTCGCGATAAAGGCTCCTGTGCGTCGTCGCGCCGGTCGTATAATACGGCCCTAAATAATAGTGGACCCAGTCGGCAGTGCTATCATTGTTGATATCGGCGTAGAATTCGATCGCCTGGGGATAAGCGATTGGAAATACTTTTGATGTTGTCGGACCGTAACCGGCAAGCCGGATATCGTCGGTCATGATCTGCGCCGGAATGACGGTCTTTTGTTTCACGACGGCGTATTCAGTTTTCTCGTACAGCGCGTTCTGCAGATTGATGGTCAAATAGAGAAATGTGACCATGATCGCGGCCCGGATGATCATCGAGCCGATAATGTCGAGCATGATACTCATTAGTACGTCGCGATGGCGCTGAAAGTGAGAGACTTAGGCAGGTAGAGAGTGTTACTGACGGTGACGTCGATCTCTTTGTAGTATGTCTGGTTGCTGGCTGTCGTAATCTTTCCGGCACTGATCTTCACATAGTATACGCTAACTGTCAAAATGTACCCCGTGATACTCCCGGAACTCGCTGATCGCTTATAGCCATTGTAATCATCCACATCATCAAAATAATTGCCGCTTGTCGCTTTGATCGACTTGAACGGCGAGACATCGGCGGCTCCTCCCGGGTTGACGTAATCTGACGCGGCTGCGGCAGCCCCCATCGATGCCGGGGGATCAAACTTTGTCGGAATGGCTGGCCACGGCCATGCTACCTGGCCAGAGGATGTCACAGTGTGTACATAAGGGCCTGTAACTGTGCCCGTACCGCTTCCATCCGAAGTGGTGACCTGGGAATCAAATTTTTTTGTCAGGACTTCGGTCAACAGTGCGTTTGCCAGATTTGTCGCTCCTTCAACCGCCACCAGCTTCAACGTGCCTCTGTTTCCCTCGATGATCATCCTGTTAGCGGTGAGCACTGCCATTGTCAGAAGGGCAAAGAAAGCGGTCGAGATCATTGTCTGCCCGAGGCTCATTGTAACACCTCACACCAGGAATGAACGCTCGGAATTCCCGCGGTTAAACAATTAAAACGTCGGTCAGAAACTTCAATAAGGCGAATCACAAGTTTAAAAATCATTAGAGGCGGCGAGACCAAGATTTGGCAGGGCCGCGCGGGTATCGTTATTCGTCGTCCGCAGTGACGCTGGCGACTTCGTCGAGGGTCGTCATGCCTTTCGCAAGGAGTTCGAGCGCGTTCATGCGGAGCGTGCGCATCCCGTTCTTCAGCGCGAGCTGTCGGACTGCTTCTTCATTGACCGAAGAGCCGGCGTCGAGGATAAGTTGACGAATGTCTTTCGTAAAATACAACGCTTCGTGTATCGCGATGCGTCCCTTGTATCCTTTGATGCATTCGCTGCATCCGATCGGCTGATAAAATTTTGCGTTCTTGATCTCTTCATCGGACATCCCGAGTTTTTTGAGCATCGGAATATCCGGTTCGTTGAGGGGACTCTTGCAGCGTTCGCACAATTTGCGGATGAGGCGCTGCGCAAGGATGATGTTGATGCTGTATGCGATGAGGAACGGCTCGATGCCCATTTTGTATAAACGCGACACAGCGCTCGGGGCGTCGTTTGTGTGGAGGGTCGAGAGCGTAAGATGTCCGGTATTCGCAAGCTTCACCGCGATCTCGGCCGTCAATTTATCGCGGATCTCGCCGACCATCACGATGTCCGGGTCGTGACGCAGAATGGCCCGGAGGGCTCCTTCAAAATCGAGCTTGGCGTTGAGCTTCACCTGCCGCGCCCCTTCGATAAAATACTCGACCGGATCTTCCACCGTGATGATATTGAGCGACGGATCCATGACCGTACGCAAGGCCGCGACGAGCGTCGTGCTTTTTCCGCTCCCTGTCGGTCCGGTAACGATGATGATGCCGAACGGTTTCTTGATCGCTTTTGTCATCGCATCGGCGCTGTACGCGTCGAAACCAAGGTCGGCGATGCTGCCTCCGACCGTCGGCTCCATCAGCACGCGGATAACGATCGACTCGAACTTGTTCTTAAGTTCTTTCCCCACGAGGGGGATGACCGACAATCGGAATCGGATTGTTTTCTTATCGATCGTAAGCTGGGCAAAACCGTCCTGAGCCATGTTGCGCTCGAACCGGTCTAAATTCTTCGCCCTGTCCTTCACGACGGCAGAGACCGCCTCTGCGCGGGTCTCGCTGTTCGTATACCATCGGGAAAGTTTCCCGTCCACCCGGAAATGGAACTCCGTTATCTTGTCGCCGCGCGGAATCACGTGGATATCGCTGGCGCCTACGCGGACGGCGTCGACGAAAATGCTTTCGACAAGGTCCACGAGACCGCTGCGGCTGATCTCTTCTTCGAGAGCCTGCTCGTATCCTTCGGAATCCTCTTCATTCTCGTCGACGAACGATTCGCCGCGGAGCATCGTTTCCTTGTCCCGGTACACCGCTTTGTCGATGCTGACTCGCTTCCATAAACCATCCCATTGCGAAAACGGGACGTAGCAAATTTCAAATTTTTGATAGTGGAACGTGCGCGCAATTTTATACACCTCGGGCTTCGTGGGGTCGGGCGTGATGACCAGAAGCCTGCCCGGGCGTTCGGGGTCTATCGAATACGGCAGCACATTATGTTCATGGGCCATTTCCCTGATCGATTCGGGGAGTGAACTCAGTTCTTTGCGAATGAACCCGAGCGAACCGTCGTCGACAGTCTCCATTGAAATATCGAGAGTGCGGAACGCGTAATAGTCCGCAACTTCCCGATAGACAAGGTCCCTGTCCATCTTAAATTGTTCAACGAGGATCTGCGGAAGCTTGCGCCTCCCTTTATTCTCTTCCTTGTTCAGGACGGCAATAGCGCGCTCCAGCACATCGGCCTGAATGATCCCCTTGTCGATGAGGATGTCGCCTAATTCTTTTTTTGCGCTGCGCGTCTGCATGAAGTCGTTTACCGCAGTTAAGTTGATAAAACGGTTTTTCTGATCTGCTTACGGTTATAAGTTTTACGTTTTACGTTCGACTTATAACTTATAACCTATAACGTAAAACTCACTTCCTCAACAACAAAACCTACACCCACCCTACCCGGCCTACATCGGCGCGATATTGAGCGACGCCGTCTCGGATGAAAGGAGCGTGAGAAAGATCATCGATCCCATAATGATGACCGAGATGATCACCTCGATGAAATTGATGAGGTTTTTCATCGCGTAGTGGTTTTCCATCTGGTAAAAATCTGCCAGCTGGTTTGCGGTGTCCTTGACGGCGCCGGTCTCAGCGGCCGTCTTGAACCGGGAGATGAACATTTCAGGGAAGAAGTTCACCGCCTCGAGCGCCTTTGCCAGCTCCGTTCCGTACTTGAGCATCGTCGGTATTGCAATGGTCTTGATCTGCATGGCAAGATATTTGTTGCCGCTCGACTCCGCGGCGAGTTGAATCGCTTCGATGTTCTCGCCTCCCGATGCATACATGATGCCGAGGACCCGGCAGAAAATTTCGGTGCTCGTGTTGCGCAGAATGTTGCCGACGTACGGCACTTTCACCATGTACCGATGAAGCTGGAGATGTCCCTTCGGCGAAATAATGTAGGCATAAAACCCACCGATGATGAGCACAAACAGGACAATAATAAGGACCAAGTTGCCCTGGAGCGTATCGGAAACGCCGAGCGTAAATTTTGTCAAAGGCGGCACCTGGTCGATGAGCGGGCCCATGAGCTTCATCATTTTCGGGAGAAGGAAAAGGACGTAAAACGCGATCGCGCCGACGAGGGTCAACGACGTCACGGCGGGAAGGATCAGAGCGCTCGTAAGGCCCTTTTTAAATTCTGCCTGCCGTTCGACGAGAGCGGCAACGCTTCTGAAAATATTCGTCATGTCGCCGCTCTTCGACGCGATGCCCAGCATCAACGCGGTGTGCTCGCCGAACACTTTTCCCTGCTTCATGAACGCTTCCCGCGAATCGACGCCGTTCTTGAGGTCGAGGATGATGTCGCGCAGGGCCACCTTCATGTTCTTGTCCTTCACGCTGTTCACCATCACCTGAAGGACTTCGGTGTACGGAAGCTTCTGTTCGAGAAGGCGCGCGCTGGTCCCAACGAATGAGACGATTTCGTTCGCCGCCGCTTTGAAACGGAAATCATAATGCCGCCGCACCCAACGAACGTCGAACCCGATCCGTTCAAGCGCCGCAACGACTTCCGCTCGCGTGTACGCGCTTTGGAAACCGTCAATCGTTTTCGTGCCGTGACGAACGCGGTATGCGAAATTCTTTTTCTTTCGCACGGTGACAAGCGTGGCATCGCGAAATCTTGGGCTTAGCTTCGCCCGCCTGCGAGCGTCGGCCGCCGAATTCGCCGAGATAAATCCCTGCACCGGCTTGCCCGTGCGTTCTTTCGCGATGATCTGATAAGGAGTTGTTTCAGCCATATGCTAAAAAAATCCGCGTGACGTTTTACGAAGACGTCAGTCGTTTACATGACAATACATGGAAGGGCCCTTCAAAAAGCGCTTCCACCAAATCGCACAACACCATTTTACTATTGTTAATTGTTAATAAAAATAGTGAAACAAGCAAATCTTCACTATCGTGTCAAATACGGATATTTGCTATCGGGTAATGTACGGATACTATTCGAGTTTCACAATTCCCTTCGTCAACGCGTACCGGGTCAGGCCGGCAACGGTATGGATGTCGAGTTTTCTGATGATCCGTTCGCGATGGGTCTCGACCGTACGGACGCTGACGAAAAGACGGCTTGCTATTTCTTTGTTGCTGAAACCCTCAGCCACCAACCCGAGAACCTCCGACTCGCGTCGCGAAAGTTCTACGCTCCCTTTCTTCCCTTTCGTCCGCGTCGTCTTCACATAGTCGTTCATGACCGACTGCGAAACCTTTGGGCTAAAATACGGGGCTCCGTTATACACGGCGTGTATCGCGGCGAGAAGCTCCGATGGAGACGAATCTTTGAGGACATATCCCTGCACTCCCATCGTGACCATGCGGTTGACGTATTCCTTGCTATCGTGCATAGTGAGGACGAGGATCTTGGTTTTGGGAGACGACTTTGTCAAGAGGCGCGCCGTTTCCATTCCGTTCATGCCGGGCATGTTGATGTCGAGGAGGACGATATCGGGCGGATTGTTTTTCGCTTGGCGGATCGCATCCTCTCCGTCGGCCGCTTCGCCGAGAATTTCGACGCTCTTTTCCTGCACGAGGCACGAACGAAGTCCCTCTCTGACGAGAGGGTGGTCGTCGACGATGAGAAGTGATATTCTCGATTTCTTCAATTCCAAACCTCCTTGTTTATAAGCCAGTTCAACATGGGAGACGGACGTTGATCTCCATCCCCTTCTTTGGCAGCGACTGGACCGAAACCGTTCCCCCGACATGCGCGGCGCGCTCCCTCATGTTCAAGAGACCCATTCCTTCGTTCTTTTCAGCGGCCTCCTTCTGATCGAGGCCTTTCCCGTTGTCCTTGATCTTGATCGCAAGCCACGACATCTGCCTCTCGCATCGGATCGCCAGACGCGTTGCTTGAGAATGTTTGGCGACATTGCTGAGGGCTTCCTGGATAATCCTGTACACCGTCACTTCCGTCTCTTGCGAAAGCTGCTTGGGGAATCGGAGGAATTTAAGGTCAACGTCAATTTTGGTCGCGCCCGTGAATTCTTCGCACATACTCCGCACTGCGGGAATAACGCCGAGGTCGTCGAGCTCGCTCGGCCGAAGGTTTTGGGAAATGCGCCGTACTTCATGGATCGCGTTCTCCAGCGAGAGCTTTGCGTTCGCAACGACCTCCCGGAGCACTTTGTCTTTCTTCTTTGCGCGCTCCTCCACGGTCTCCATCCTGAATTTTACCGAGGAGAGTATCTGGTTGACGCTATCGTGAAGGTCGCGCGCCACGCGCCGGCGTTCCGTTTCTTGCGCGTTGATAATGCGCATGGGGAATTCCCTCAGCAATTCCTCCGCAGCTTTTCTTTCGGTGACGTCTCGAAAATTCACGACGACGGCCCGCACTGACGGATCGTCGATGAGATTTTTCCCAACCCCTTCGATCCAACGCCAAGACCCATTTTTCTCCTTGTAGCGGACCTCCGCCTCGACGAATTTCGTTGGGTCTGTCAGGAGGCTCCCGAAGAGCTGCTTGATCGAGTCAATGTCGTCCGGATAGATCAGGTCGAACGCGTTGCGACCGATAAGTTCATCCGGTTCATAGCCAAGAATCTTTTTGACGGAAGGACTGATATACGCATAGTTGCCGTTCGCGTTCAGCATGCATAGGACGTCCGTGCTTTCTTCGATAAGCGCCCTAAACCGCCTCTCGCGCGACGCCAATTCGTTGCGTGCGCGGACGCGCTCCGTCACATCGCGAACGACGTTTCGATACTCTACAACCTTGCCTTCGGCATCGCGCACGATCCTCGTCGACTGTTCCACCCAGGTGACCCGTCCGTCTTTCATTTTCCCGCGGAACTCGCATGTGGCGTCGAGCGTGCCGTCGGTGGTCCGAAGCCGGTAGAATTCCAAGACCCGGGGACGGTCTTCGGACGCGACGAGCCGCAGGAACGGCTTCCCGATGATCTCGGACGGTTCGTACCCCGTCGCCGAAAAAAAGTTCGGGCTCCCGTAAACGACGGAACCGCTGTCGTCGCAGACAAAATAGATCTCGCTGATATTCTCGACGAGGTCGCGGTAGCGTTTTTCGCTGTCGCGCAACTCCTGGATCGCCCGCCTCTGCTCGGTGATATCTATAATAGACACGAGGACCTTGGAATAATCGAGTTCATGGCCCGGCACGACGGACCATTTCATAAAAATATCTTTTCGCTCGCCCTGGATGGTACGGTTGAAATCTTCGCGTTCGAAGGTGGTCTGGTTGCCTGCGATCGCCGTCAGTTCGTCGACGAAAGCGTCATGAATTTCATCCCCGAAAACAATGTTGAGGCCTGCGTAGAAATCCTTTTTACTCTCTGCCGCAAACATCTTCATCGTCGCTTTATTGATATCCAGGATCTTTACCATCCCCGCACAGGCGGCCACCTCCCCTTCATGGTTGACAAAATATCTTTTGAAATCTTTTACCCCGGATTTTCTCAGCCGCTCGAGATAGCCCTTTACTTCGGAAAAATCCTCTTCCCACAACGAGATCGGAGAGTTGTCAAAGAAGCTTCGGTAGCGGGCTTCGCTTTGCGACAGCTCCAGGTCGTACTGTCTTTGCCGCAACATGGAACTGCTCAAGAGAACGAGAAATCCGATGAGCAACAACCCGACCGGTAAAAGAAAACTAAATGGCATTATTTCTTAGCGACGTTTTTAAATTGAACGGCTAGATTTTTTTGGATTGCTGGAAGCATGTTTTTCACTCAGCTGCGTCTACACTCCTTCTTCTTTCACCGGCTCTTCAAAATATTCTCTTATCTTCCCTGCCACCTTTTCGCCCACGATCTCCGAAAGCTGGGCATCCGTTGCGAATTTCACTCCCTGCACAGACCCGAACGCCTCGAGCAATTCCTTCGCCCGCTTCTTGCCTATCCCCTCGATCAGATCGAGCTCAGTTTGAAGGGTCCGCTTATCGCGCAGCGACCGATGGAATGTGATCGCGAACCGGTGTGCCTCGTCCCGAATTTGCTGCAATAACCTCAGGGAAGACGAGGATTTTGGGATCGGGATCGGGTCGCTCTCGTTCGGGACAAAAACCTCTTCGAGCCTTTTTGCAAGGCTGACGATGGGCTGTGCATCGAGGCTCAGATCATGGAGGACGGAACATGCGCTCGAAAGCTGTCCTTTTCCGCCGTCGACGACGATGAGGTCCGGCATCTCCGATTGTTCCTGCATCACGCGCGTGTATCTGCGGCGAATCACCTCGCGCATGCTTGCAAAATCGTCTACAAGAGTTTCTGCCGCCGTCGTACGAATTTTGAATTTCCTGTAGTCGCTTTTTTTTGCCTTGCCGTTTTCAAACACGACCATCGACGCCACGGTCTCCGTCCCTTGGAGGTGCGAGATGTCGAAACATTCGATGCGTTGCGGAAGATGCGGCAGCCGAAGGTCCCGCTGCAGCGATTTCACCGCGTGAGGGACGAAATCGTCCCTCTTCATCTTTTGAAGCTTGAGCTCGTCCAACAAATACTGCGCATTTTTACGGCTCATCGCGACGAGCTTGCCGAGCTCGCCTCCCCCGGGAATTTTCACCTCGACAGGCTTCCCGCGCTGTCGCGACAGCCACTCCTGCGTAGCGGCGCTCGATTCTATTTCTGCGGAGAGCACGACTTCGGACGGAACGTCGTTCGATTCGAGATAGTAACGTTCGACGAGAGCCTCGACAACCTCCGATTCGGTCTTCCCGTCTACTTTGTTGAGGTAGTAATGCTGACGTCCGAGCACTTTCCCTTCGCGGATCTTAAAAACGACCCCGCAGGCGTCGTCTCCGTCGGCGGCAACTGCGATGATGTCGCGGTCGTGCAGTTCAATGTCGACTACCTTTTGTTTGGACGAATAGACCTCGAGCTCGCGCATTCTGTTCCGGAAGACCGCGGCATCCTCGAAACGAAGAGCGTCCGCCGCGGATTTCATCTGCCCATCGAGCGCACCGATAACGCTGGCGGTTTTACCCCTTAGGACCTGGGCGACATGTTCGATCATTTGCCCGTAGCGTTCTTCCGTAACAAGCCCTTCGCACGGGCCCTCGCATTTTTTTATGTGATAATCGAGACACACCCGAACCTTCTTTTTATCGATAAAATCTTGGTCGATATGATAGTTGCAGCTTCTGATCATAAAAATGTCCCGCACCGTCTTGAGCGCCGAACGCATCGTGTGAACGTCGGTGTATGGACCGAAGTAGCGGGAACCGTCGCGGTAAATCCGCCGCGTCACGAACACGCGCGGAAACGGCTCGTGCGTAATGACGATGTAGGGATAACTCTTGTCATCTTTGAGGTTGACGTTGTACCGCGGTTTGTGCGACTTGATGAGGTTCGCCTCGAGGATAAGCGCCTCGACTTCAGAATCGGTCGTGATGATCTCCACGTTAAACACTTTTTCCACCATCGAGGCGATGCGCGGCTCCAGCACGTGCGATTTGTGAAAATACTGGCGGACCCTGTTGCGCAAATTCTTTGCCTTCCCAACATACAACCTCGTCCCTTCCCTGTCCTTGAACTGATAGACTCCCGGCAACGTCGGCAGGTTGCTCAACTTCTCATCGAGCGAGATCTCGTCCTTGGCAAAAGAAATCGTGTTGTTCTCGTCAGACATTGCACGTCACTGATAATCAGCGTATCGTTTCACTTAACTCGACAAGCACGCCGTTTGCCGACTTGGGATGGATAAAGGCGACGAGCTTGCCATCACCGCCGGGAGAAGGCGTGTCGTCGACAAACTGGAACCCGAGATTTTTCAGGCGGCTGATCTCGAGCGCGAGGTTTTCGACTTCCAGGCAAATGTGGTGAATTCCTTCTCCGCGCCGTTCGATAAATTTTCCTATCGACGATCCTTGGCCCGGAACGGCGGATGATTCTATCAATTCGAGGGAGCTGTCGCCGATCGGATAAAACGAGATCGTGGCGTTCTGCTCCTCGACAGTCTCTGTGTGTTCGGGTTCTTTCCCGAGAAGTTTCGTGAAAAGATCCTTTGAGGCATTCAGGCTTTTTACCGCGATCCCAATGTGTGAAATTCGCTTGATCATAATGAAAATCCACGACAGGAAGAAAGAAGGCTTCCAACTAAAATAAGAAAGGGCGGGGAATGAAACAATCCCAGCCCATACTGTGGAAATTGCTCGGAGATCAACTGCCCCTAAGAGGCATATGGCGAGGCTATTTGATCAATACCATTTTCTTCGTTTGAATGAAGCTTCCGGCGCGAAGCGTGTAAAAATAGACGCCGCTCGCCGCGCCAGAGCCATCCCATTGTACCGTATATTGGCCGGGTTTTTTCGTTTCGTTCACAAGGATTGCAACTTCCCTTCCAAGTGCATCAAAGATCTTCAACGAGACAAATCGGAAATCGGCAATTGTAAATCGTAAATTTGTCGTCGGGTTGAACGGATTTGGATAGTTCTGCAGTAGTGCAAAACCGGACGGGATGCTGACGTTCGTTTGTTGAACACCCGCAATGGTCGCGAGATCGTATGTGAATCGCACTTCATACCCTTGAAACTGATATAAATAGCCGTTGCTGTTAAAAAAAATGTAGTCTTCATTCCCATTCCCAATTGAAGGCGACCACGAAGACCCTTGCCACACATCATGCGTGTACAAAGCCAAGTTTCCGTTCCCGTCAAACGCCAACGTATCGCGCTCGGCATTGATAAATTGAGTGGTCTCCCAATCTTCGTTCACCCATGTAAGTTCTCTCCCGTCGGTATCATAGGTGTATGTATCACGAGTTTGGTTGACCCATTGACTGCCTTGCCATGTTTCATCCAGAGTGACCAGACTGTTGCCGTGCGCATCGTATGTATTTGACGTGCTGTCGACATTCATCCATTGGCTGGTTTGCCAGACCTCATAGAGGCTCGCGACCTGATACCCATTGATATCGTATCCATAACTGTAACGGTCATCGTTTGTCCACTGACTGTTCTGCCACGTTTCGTCCAAATAGGTAACGTTATGTCCATTAACGTCGTACGTCAACGTCGACCTTTCTGCATTCACCCATTCGCTGCCCTGCCAAGTTTCATACAAAAAAGTGACCGGCGAATTGTGCGCGTCATACGTGGATGTTGTCAGGTCATAATTAACCCATTCAATGCCATCCCATGCTTCAAGAAGATCTGTAAGCTCGTTTCCGCTTGCGTCGTAGGTATACGAGTAACGGGAATAGTTTGTCAGTTGACTACCCTGCCAATACTCGATCAATTCAGATGTCTCCAGACCGTTTTCGTCGTATAAGATTGTCACGGTGTCATAATTTCCCCATTGATTGTCCGCCCAAAATTGTTCCAGCTCTGCAAGCGGATGGCCCTTGTGATCGTAGGATGATATCAAACGGTAAAAATTTGCCCATCCGCCGTTCTCCCAATCCGCAACCGTTTGCATGTAAAAATGTCCATAAGGATCGTAGGAATAGCTGTAGCGTGTTGTATCGGAAGAGTACGCAACGACGGTGTCAATGACGTAGGTTTGGAAATCCTGGTTTCCGGAGGGGGTTGCACCGGCTTGCGCACGATCCTTCGAGTTGCCTGCGAGTCTCCAAAATGCATCGCTCTTCATTAATCTACTTTTTTCGGGAAGTAGGGAAGCTCGTCTTGACGGAAGAAGCGTGGCTGAGTTCTGAGAAAAAGAGAAATTCGGCGTTTCAATCCCGGTGCTTTTTTTTCCTAAAAGCGCGTGAGAGGGGATCGTCGTCGCCTGAACAAGCGGCGCTGTAAGAAAAGTAATGATGAACAACACCAGCGTTGCCGAACGGCTCATGAGATCAACCATCTTAATAATACGCAAGCTATCATGGCTTCAAAACGACCGTAACGCCCTTTATTTCACGAGGAGCATTTTTTTCGTCGTGACAAAATCCCCTGCCACCAGTCGATAGAAGTAGACGCCGCTCGATACGGCCCTGCCGAAATTGTCCCGTCCGTTCCAGTCGACATCGTGCGTACCCGCACCCACGACATCATCGACGAGCCTTGCAACTTCCTGGCCGACAGAGTTGAAAATTTTCAGAGAGACGTGGGACGCCTGGGGAATTGCAAATTGAATTCTCGTTTGAGGATTGAACGGGTTGGGATAATTTTGTGAAAGCGCAAATTCAGTCGGAGTAGCTGCGTCTTTCGCATCAACCCCGTTGACAGTTCCGGTCGAAAAGACGCCTCGTCCATGGGTGAATGCAAAGAGCTCCTTTGTCCCTCCTTGAAGCTCCAGATCGTCGGTGGGAGCGTAGAGCGGCATGCCCGACGTTGAGGCCGACCACGTTGTTCCGTTGTTGGCCGTCGTGTAGATCCCAGTTTCGGTTCCTACATAGAGTGTTGAGGAGGAGTTTGGATCGATCACGAGGGTATGAACCGGAACGTTGGGAAGAGCGGTAGAGATATCGGTCCACGACGACCCTTGATTCGTCGATTCCCACACGTGGCGCGATGCCAATGTTCCCGAAGTATTGTATCCGGCATAGCAAACAAATATCCGGTTGTGATTCGAGGGATCGATGATAACGCGTCTCACCCACGCGCCGTTGTTGCCGGCGGGAGTAATAGAATTCCAGACGTTCATCGTATCCGAGGCAGGATTGAGACTTGTGCACAAAAAGACCTCTCCGTGCGATGTTCCAACAGCTGCTAGATATGGAGACGAGGCACTGGCAAGGGTCACGGCGCTGATATCATAACCCGATGCCGGAAGGACTTTGCTCATCGCCGACCATGAGCCCGCGGAATTTGTCGTCAGCCACACTCTCGTCGAACCGGCGATTAATACGCTCGAATTATCCACGTCCATCGCAAACGGCGCAATAAAGAGGCACTTCGAATTATCTTTCGCGTCGGTGAGTCCGGTAATGCAATTATTCCAATGCGCTCCTCCATCTGTCGTCTTACTCATCTGCAGGTAGACGTATTCTTCGTACGACACGAGATTGTTCGTTTGGTCTTGAGCAGCGTAACCGCCGTCACCACCGACCTCGGTCGTCCACGATGACCCCGACCCGGAATATTTAAGATGGCCGTTATCCTGCGTCCCGCCGAAATATGTCGCGCCGGTGTTGGTCACTGCGCCGCCGTAGAATTGTGTGATGGCCAATCCATTATTAAGGCTTGTCCACGAGGTACCGCCGTTCGTCGTGAGGTACACACCGCCGTCGCTCCCGTTGAGAATAGTGCCCGGATTGTTTTTATCGAAAAGAATCACATGATGGTCGGCGTGGATGGTCGGGGTCCCGTAAAATGAGTTCCAGTACGTCAGCTGCGACCAGCTTGATCCGCCGTTCGTCGATTTCATCAAGTCGATTCCGCCGACGATGATCGTACTCGAATTATTCGGGTCGACGGCGATGACGTTGTCGTACCATCCCTGCGTTCCGAGGTAGGAAAGGTTTCCGCTTGAGCTCGCAGTCGACGCGATCTTTTGCGGCGAGCTGATGCTGTTCCACGTTGCTCCCCCGTCCGTCGACTTATAGATCCCCTTCAACCCGCCGTCGCCGCCGGATGTGACATCGAGGGATTCGAAGACTGCATAGAGCGTGTTCGCACTGCTCGGGTCTTGAGCTAACGCTATTCTTCTGTAGTTAGAGGTGGGAAGGTTCGACGAGACTTCACCCCACGTAGTGCCTCCGTCCGTCGTCCGATAGATTCCCCCCAACGTCGACCCATTGCTTCCGACGGCATAAACGATCAACGTTGAAGAAATGGGGATAACGTCAAAGGGATTAAAATAATCCGTCGCCAATGTACTCGAACTGATCTTCGACCAGGATGTTCCTTTGTCGGTCGATTTATAAAGACCGCCTGCTGTCGTGTATTCACCCAACCCGTATTCATAATTGTAATCCTTTGTTGCAGCGTAAATATTTCCTTGCGGATCTGCAGCGAGTTTCATCACGGCTCTGAAATGCGTGGCGGATGAGCCCGACGTGCTAGAAAGAAGAGACCACGTGTCGCCAAAATCGGTCGACTTATAGATTCCTCCTCCATACACCGCGTCGAGGTTGGTCCAACCTTCTCCCGTTCCTGCGTAAACGATATTCGAATTGGTCGGGTCGATCAGCAACGAGCTGATGGCGAGGAAGTCGAGAGAATCCGATTTCGGTTTCCACGAAGCGCCTCCGTCGATGCTCTTCCAGATTCCCCCGGAGACGGAGCCGATGATGATCTGACTGCTGTTTGTCGGGTTGATGACGATCGATCGCACCCTCCCGCCGATATTGCCCGGGCCGAGCGCCGACCACGCCAGGCTCGTTGTCTTCTCCAAAACCCCGAAGGGCCTCCGCATGCTCCTCGTCGCCGTCACGGCGTCTCGACGAAGCTTCTCGAGGTCTACTTTTCCTTCCTGATTGCCCGCTAGTATCTGGTACCGGAACCGCAGCGCGGCATCCGGATCATCGTGGTCCCCCACCGTCGATTCCAGTCGTTCATCCCCATCTGCCTCTTTTTGCTCGGACTGCTTTATGAGAAAAAGAAAAGTCCCCGCAGCGATGCCGAGGATAAAAAGAAAAAAGATCTTCTTCATAACAAGTAACCGGTTTTTTTATGGGATAGGTTTGAAAAAAATGGAAAAGCACTGGATCGTGTGCGGTACGTCGCCTTTCCCCGCGGAATTCATCTTTGAAAGAAATCGCTTTTAAGGCAATACGGCTCTGCTGCTGTTGACCCCACTCTGAAACGCGGCAAAATTCTTAAAAAATGATAGCTATTTCACTCGGTAATGTCAAGGAAGGAACGTTATCGGCGTCACTTTGCTGAAGAGAGACTGCGGCCGAGCAATTTTCGTAATTCAGCGTAATTGGCAACGGCGATCCCGCCGAGAACCAGTGTCGCCCCCGCGAATGTGCGCTGAGAAAGCTCCTCACCTAAAAAAAGAGCGCCGAGAATGACTGCGATAATCGGCGTGACGAAAGAAGAGAGCGATAGGAGAACTGCCTCGATCCGTTTCAACAGCCAGAAGTAGCTAACAAAGGTGACTACAGAACCGAAGATCCCAAGATACAGGATTGAAAAAACGGCGCGCAGGGAAAATTCTGCTGTTGAAAAATCCTCGAAAAGAGCTCCACCGGCCAAAAGCATAACAGCGGCCATCAACATCGGAACAAACGTGAGGGCGAAAGGATGAATGGTGTGCCCTTTTTTCTTGACAAAAATGACGGAGAAGCCTTGAAGGAGGGCGCTCGTGAGCACGGCGGCCATTCCCCACACCGCGTTCGGGTCCGATGCATGAATATCGTTCGAAAAGATAGCGACAATTCCGATAAAGCCTAGGATAATTCCCGCCGCTTTCCATGCGGTGGGCCTTTCGCTCGGGATGAAAAGAAACGAAAAGAATGCAACCGCAAAAGGGTAGGTCGCGAAAATGATCGAGGTCAACCCCGAAGGAATGTACTGTTCCCCCCAATAGACCAACGCGTACGGAACGCTAAATGAGGTCAGAGAGACGATACAGTAAAAACTGCGCTCCGCACGGCCGAAAGGGATCGCGACTTTCCGAAAAAGGATCACGCCAAAAAGGACGGTACTCCCCACGAGAAACCGGCATCCCGCCGCGATCAACGGCGTAAGAGACTCCAAACCGATTTTGATCGCGAGCCACGTCGAGCCCCAGATAAGGCAGATGAGAGCGTACGAAAAATAAATCCGAGAGCGTTCGTTCATTCAATCCGCCATCTTATTCAACACCAAGCCGGAGAGAAGCTTCGGGTAGAAGAAGGTCGATTTTTGCGGCATTGTGTGGCCGGCTTTTGCGACGGCGCGGACTTGGCCTATTTTTGTCGCGTTGACAAGAAATGCAACCTGCGCGGCGCCGCTCGACACTTCGCTTCCGCATTCCCCGACATTCTGGATGTAATGAATGTTGAGCTTTTTCTCCTGCGCCTCGGCTGAAATTCCGAGGACGGTGCCGAGGAAGTACGAATGGAGCAACACGACGTCGAGGTTTCGGACATCGGGAGGCAGCGATGTTGGAACGAGTGACGCGATCTCCGCATCATTTTTTAAAGAGGCGACCCAATACTGAGGCATCGCTTTCACAATGATGCCGTACCCAAACTTTTTTTGTGCGCCGAGCGCCTGCATCATAGCGTTTTCGGACGGAAAGTCTTTCAGCACGAAATACTTTTCGACCGAGGCTTTGAATGCGCTCCAGTCGAATCGTGGGAGGCTATGAATGACGCGGTGGGTCGGAAAAATGACGAGCCCCTCGTCGTCAAGGTTCGTGAAGAACATCATCACATAATTATAGAGCTCCGTGCCGTTGTGTGCAGGGTTCTGTGCCTTCATGAAATCTCTGTACGCGAGCGCGGTTTCGTAGCGATGGTGTCCGTCTGCGATGAGCACTTGTTTCGGCTCCATCTCTCGTGCGATGCTCTCCACTGCCTGCCGGTCCGTGATCGTCCAGAGCTGGTTCCGCACTCCTTCGAACGACACATCGACCGCGGGAGATTTTTTATGGACGGGGGCAACGTGGGCGTCGACGCGCTTGTCGGGGTCGGAATACAAACTGAAAATCTGGCTGAAATTTGAGTTCGTCGCCTTGAATAACTTCAACCGATCCTCTTTCGCTTTCGAAAGAGTTTTTTCATGCGGAAGGACAATTCCCTTATCGAACTCTTCGAGGTGGCAAAGAGCGATAAAGCCCTTCCGCTGGATCGTCTCTCCCGTCGTGTGTTTGAAGGTCTGAACAAGCGCATAGATCGCCGGCTGGGCGTCGCGTTGAAGCACGCCGCTCTTCTGCCATTCTGCGAACGTTTGTGCGGACGAAGAATACCGGTCCGCCTCACGCCCGAGAATAAGCCGCACGATATTGTGGGGATCCTTATTATAGAGTTGATCCTGTTGTTCGGGCGAAATGACATCGTACGGCGGCGCGACAACCGTGTTGATGTTCACGTTTGACTGATTATAACGAATTCCACGAAACGGCTTTATTAGAAGCATAGTTTTGAATGATGACGGATTGATTTAGTTGAATATTTTTATTGACGAGTGGAGATTTACAATTGTCAATTGCAAATCGTCAATCGTAATTTTCAATTAGTGATCGTATGGTGAGGGCAGACCACTACGACTTCGCATCGTACCCCAGCCGCTTGAGCCACGTCTCATCGCCCCTCCAGTTATCGCGCACTTTCACATGAAGCTCTAAAAAAACGGGATGGCCGAGAAACTGTTCGATCTCCTTCCGGGCTTTTTCGCCCAGCGTTTTCAGCGCGCTTCCCGCCTTGCCGATAAGGATCCCTTTCTGCGATTGACGTTCAACGAAGATCTCTGCGCTGATGAAATGTTTCCTTTTTTCACGCTCATTGAACGCGACGATATCGACGGTCGTGGAGTACGGGATCTCCTGGGAGAACTGCTCGAAGATCTTTTCCCTGATGATCTCCCCCACAAAAAATTTCTCCGGAGCTTCGCTGACGATATCTTCCGGATAATACGGAGGGTGTTCGGGAAGCCGGGCCTCAAGTCCGTTCGTCAACTCAACTATCCCTTCGCTGTTAAGGGCGGATATCGGATAGATCTCTTCGAAAGGAAAGGCCTTGCTGAACCCCTCCATCATCGGCAGCAGCGCCGCTTTGTCGACCCGGTCAATCTTGTTGATCGCGAGAAATGTCTTCTTCTTCACCGACTGGATCTTTTGAAACGCCGTGTGATCTTTTACGTATTCCCCCGCGCGCATTTTTTCCGCGTCGACAAGGAGCAGCACGATGTCGGCGTCGTCCAACGCGGACGAGGCATAACGCATCATGACTTCCTGGAGCAAATAATGCGGCGTGATGATCCCAGGCGTATCAAAAAAAATAATTTGATGCCCTTCCCCGTTGAGAATGCCCAGGATCTTATGCCGCGTCGTCTGCGGTTTGTTGGTGACGATGGAGATCTTTTGTTTCAGCATCGCGTTCATGAGCGTCGATTTGCCGACATTCGGCTCGCCGATGAGCGCAACGTAACCCGCTTTATAGTGTGATGGTCCCATTCTTTAATCAATGTACTGAAACAGCCGACGAGTTTCAATGAATCCGATCGATGTCAAGGACTCTATGTGCAAGGTCTGGCAGCCGTTAAGTTTGCTATGATAGGATACTATGCCTGGATAAGTTTATTGCGTAAAAAGAGATTTGTCATGCTGAAGGAGCAAAGCGACTGAAGCATCCATCGTTTTAGGGAAACATGTCCCGACTTCGTCGGGATCGGCACGACACGCAAGATTTTCCATAAACAATAAAAGTTTTTCGCATTCAAACTTAAGCAATATCTTAAGGTCCTTCACCTTGAATACCACTCCGATTTGATTTACATTTTCCACATTCATCAAGTATTTCAGCATGGCTGCGAAAACAAAAATATTGGAATTTTTGGGCTTGAAGAGGAACACATTCGTCCTTCTCTCGATGGTCATTCTCGTGGGGATGGGAGAACGAATGGCCGAACGGTTCCTGCCCATCTACCTCCTCGCCCTTGGCGGCGGAGTCCTCTCAATAGGATATCTCAACGGCGCCAATAATCTCCTGAACGCGCTCTACGCCTTCGTCGGCGGTTTCATTTGCGATCGTGTCGGGTACAAACGCGCGCTGTTGATCTTCAACTTGTTGACGATCGCTGGATACGTCATCGTCCTCGCATTTCCGTTCTGGCAAGCGGTCATTGTCGGATCGGTCTTCTTTTTGTCATGGACGGCAATCTCCCTTCCTGCAACGATGGACCTTCTCTCCAAAAGTCTTCCTAAAGCAAAGCGCACCATGGGAGTGTCAATGCAGTCGCTTGTCCGGCGGATACCGATGGCTCTTGGGCCGATCGCCGGCGGAACGCTCATCGTTTGGTTCGGAGAAAAAGAGGGCGTCAGGATCGCTTTCGGATGCGCGCTCGTCTTTGCGTTGATCTCCCTCGTATTCCAGCAGCTTGTCATTGAATCGGTCGATGACACGCGTCGGGCGGTGGGCAATCCGATAAAACTCTGGGCGGAAGTTCCGCCGCGTCTTAGGAATCTTCTCCTCTCCGACATTCTCGTCAGGTTTTGCGAGCAGATCCCCTACGCATTCGTCGTCGTGTGGAGCATGAAGGTCGTCGAAGTCTCAGCGCTGCAGTTCGGAATTCTTACGGGGGTTGAAATGACCACGGCCATGGTCGTCTACATCCCGACCGCATACTTCGCCGACAGGGGAATCCGGAAGCCGTTCGTCGTGACGACGTTCTGGATTTTCACTGCATTCCCATTGTTGCTGCTGTTTTCAACCTCCTACCCCTTGCTCATTGGAGCGTTTATCGTGCGGGGTCTGAAAGAGTTCGGGGAGCCGACGAGAAAGGCCCTTATCCTGGACCTAGCCCCCGAAAATAGAAAAGCAGGTGTCTTCGGGATTTATTACCTTGTTCGCGATGTTATTGTATCCGTGGCTGCGTTTGTGGGAGCTTATCTCTGGGAGGTTTCCCCGGAAGTAAATCTGTTGACGGCGTGTGGGTTCGGAGCGGTGGGAAGCGTATTGTTCATGCTTTTCGGCAAGGATAAAAACTAATCGCTCCCGACAAACGGGACATCGAATTACTGAACACTCAATGTATGCCGACGACATCTCATAAACGTCACCCGATCGCGCTGCTGACAGACTTCGGATCGAAAGACCATTACGTCGGGACGGTCAAAGCTGTGATCCTTTCGATCAATCCCTCAGCCCGCATCATCGACATATCGCACGATGTGGAGCCGCATAACATCGACCAGGCCGGATATCTTCTCTGGTCTTCGTACCGCTATTTTCCTCCGGGTACGATTTTCGTCTCAGTCGTCGATCCCGGCGTTGGGAGTTCACGCAAGATCATCGGCGTCCGGACTCGCCTTTTTACCTTCCTCGCACCCGACAATGGACTTCTCGACTACGTTCTCAGTGAAGAAAAGAATGCGTATGCCATTCGTATCAAAGAGCATGGAACGTTTGTCCTGCCCAAAATCTCGAGTACCTTTCATGGAAGGGACATCTTCGCTCCCGTTGCGGCCGACCTTTCTCAGGGAATTTCGCTGACCCGAATGGGCTATCGGATTTCTCTCCACGCGAAACATTCTCCTTTTATCTCAACGTCGGATAGCGGGGCGACCGGAAAGATCATCCATGTCGACCGTTTCGGGAACCTCGTGACGAATATTCGATGGAAGGAAAAAGGCGAAGAGGTCGGCATTTCCATTGGAGGAAAATCTGTGAGACATTGGATCAACAATTTTGCCGAAGCCCCGCCTAAAAAGGCCTGCTTGATCGTAGGGAGCAGCGGGCTTGTGGAGATCGTTGTGAAGGAAGAAAATGCGGCGGAATTTTTAGACGCGAACGCGTCTACCCCCATAAAAATTATCAAAACGTAAACTTTCCCCCAGCCAACCGCTCTATTATTTCGCTATCAATTTCTTATACGCCTCGACTCCCAGCAGCGTATCGAGCTCGGCAGGCTTTTCGATATTGACCTTGATCATCCATCCCTGGTCGTAGGGTTCTTTATTGACAAGCTCCGGAGAGTCATGGATTTTTTTATTAACGCTGAGCACTTCACCCGTCACGGGGGAAAAGAGATCCGAGACCGCCTTCACCGCTTCGACAGTGCCGAACGCCTGGCCGCTCTCGACTTTTTTCCCCGCCTCCGGAAGCTCGACAAAAACAATATCGCCCAACTCGCCCTGAGCATAGTCGGTAATGCCGATATAGCCTGCAGTCCCTTCGATGCGGACCCATTCATGATTCTTTGTGTATCTGAGATTTTCCGGAAAATTCATGTGCGCCTTTCTCTGTCAGCGAGCGGTCAATCGTCGATCTTGAATGTATCGATGAACTTGGTGTCGAAAATCCCGCTGCGGAATTTTTCACTCTGCATCACCTTCTGCTGGAACGGGATCGTCGTATGAATTCCCTCAATGATGCATTCTTCAAGGGCATTCTGCATTCGTGTGATCGCTTCGTCGCGGGTTGCGGCGTGAACGATGAGCTTCGCGATGAGCGAGTCGTAGTACGGCGGGATCTGGTATCCGGCATAAATATGCGAATCGATGCGGATGCCCGGACCTCCTCCGAAATGGAGGCTCGTGATCTTCCCCGGTGACGGGCGGAAGTCGTGGTCCGGGTCCTCGGCATTGATGCGGCACTCGATAGCATGCCCCTGAAATTTGACCTTTTTCGCGCTCAACCGCTTTCCCGCCGCAATTTCGATTTGCGCCTTCACAAGGTCGTAGCCGGTCACGAACTCTGTCACCGGGTGTTCGACCTGGATGCGCGTGTTCATCTCCATAAAATAAAAATTCCCGGTCTTGTCGAGAAGAAATTCGATCGTGCCCGCGCCGAGGTACTTGACGCTCTTCGCCCCCTTCACGGCTGCAGCTCCCATTTTCTCCCTGATCTCGGCGTTCACCGCGGGCGACGGCGACTCTTCGATAAGTTTCTGATGGCGCCGCTGCACGGAGCAATCGCGCTCCCCGAGATGGATGACGTTGCCGAACGAATCGCCGAGCACCTGAATTTCAACGTGGCGCGGCTCTTCGAGATATTTTTCGATGTAGACGTCTGGGTTGCCGAACGCTGACTCGGCTTCATGACGCGCGGTCTGAAAAGAGGTTTCAACCTCCGCCTCAGTCTTCACGATCCTCATGCCCCGCCCGCCGCCTCCCGCCGAGGCCTTGATGATCACGGGGAGGCCGATCTCTCCGGCAAGCCTTTTTGCCTCGTCGACGTCTTTCACGACGCCGTCGCTTCCGGGAACCACCGGAACACCCGCTTTGCGCATCGTGTCCTTAGCGAGCGATTTGTCTCCCATCGCTGTGATCATCTCCGGCTTCGGTCCGATAAATTGGAGGCCGGAGGTCAAGCAGATCTCCGAGAACTGAGCGTTCTCCGAAAGGAAACCGTAACCGGGATGGACGGCATCGGCATTTGTGACCTCTGCGGCTGCAAGGATGCGCGGGATGTTGAGATAACTTTCTTTGCTCGGAGGGGGACCGATGCAGATCGCCTCGTCGGCAAATCGCACGTGCAGCGACTCGCGGTCGGCCTCGGAAAAGATTGCTACCGTGGCGATGCCAAGCTCGCGGCACGCTCGTATGATGCGAAGAGCGATCTCCCCCCTGTTTGCGATCAGGATTTTATTGAAAAGCCGCATGTCGTGATGTTGTCAGTGTCGTTGTTGGGGAGGCCTTTTTGAGGGGAGGGCGCCTGTCGGTTCCGTCAGGCCGCTTCTACAAGGAACAGTACCTGGTTATACTCAACGGGCTTGCCATTCTCCACGCACACCTTCACAATTTTGCCCATCGCATCCGACTCGATTTCATTCATCAGCTTCATCGCTTCGACGATGCAGAGCACCGTCCCTTCTTCTACCTCTTGTCCCACCTCGACATAATTCGACGCATCGGGCGCCGGAGCGCGATAGAATGTTCCAACGATCGGGGATTTGACTTCGTGATATTTCTTTTCGGCAACCGGAGCGGACTGTGCTTCAGAGGGGGATGCGGGAAGTGCTTGCGCCGGGGCTGCGGACGCCTGCTGCGGCATCATCGCGGGCGGCATGGTGTGAAGGTATGCAACGCCGTTCCCGTTCTTGGAGATCCGAATCCGCACCCCTTTTTCCTCCAACTCGATCTCATTGACGCTGCTCTCCTCGACAAGCTTCAATACTTTCTTAACGTATGCTAGATCCATTGTCGCTCCATCGGTATGATGCTGAATTGGTGGACAGCAGGATTATTGCTTTACGCGTTCGAGATATTGGCCCGTGCGGGTATCGACACGAATGACTTCGCCTTCGCTGATGAAGAGAGGTACGTTGACCGTTGCGCCGGTCTCGACTTTGGCCGGCTTCGTCCCCGGGTTGGCGGTATCGCCGCGGACGCCGGGAACGGTTTCGATAATTTTGAGCTCGACATTGTAGGGAAGCTCTGCGCCAACGGGGTCCGGTCCGTCGAACATCACTTCCACGGTAACGCCTTCTTTCAGAAACTTCGCCCCTGTTCCAAGAATTTTTTCATCGATCGGGATCTGTTCGTACGTTTCCTGATCCATGAAATGATAACTCTGTCCGTCATGGAACAAGTATTGATACTGTTTTCTCTCCACGCGAACGATCTCGACCTCCTCGCCGGAGCGGAACCTGTTTTCCAGCGTCCTCCCGTTTCGCACGTTGCGCATCTTTGCTTGATAGAATGCGCGCAAATTACCCGGGGTGCGGTGCTGATATTCCTCGAGCACATGGAGCTCGCCGTTGAAACGAAGAAATGTTCCTACTTTCAGGTCGGATGTCGTTGCCATAAGAACTCGGACTCTTCAGCCTTTAAAAAAACTCAAAAATTTGTAAAAGAAACCGCAATTGCGTATTTTAGCGGCAAAAATATAGTCAGATTGACGTAGAAAGTCAAGAAGGAAACCCTTCGGTGCGATCTCCCGCTTTTTTTGTCTGCATTCTTCTCGTTGCTCTCTCTTTATTCCACGGATGCGCCTCGCCTCCTCCGAAAAAAATTCCGGCCGATTCGGTGCGTCTCTATGCAGAACTTCTTGTGATGTACGAGAGGGAAAAACTTGGTGGCAGCGTTGCCGACTCAGTTTATCAAAAAGATGTCGGCAATTTTTTTGTGCGGCATGGCGTCAACGAGGAAGAATTCAGGAAAGAGATAGCAGATATCTCGCGCGATGAGATCGCGTGGCGGAATTTTTTGAGCGAAACGACCGCCGCAGTGGACAGCATTAAAAATTCCAAACCGTCATCGTAGCCGTAGGCTTCAGCCTACGCTCAATTCCCCTTCTTCAGCGTAAACATAAACCTGCTCCCAACGCCCACTTCGCTCTCGACCCAGATCTTTCCGCCGTGTGCTCTGATGATCTCGCGGCTGATCCATAGGCCCAGACCCGACCCTTTGATGTTGTTCACCTCGACCGAATCCACCCGCGAGAATTTCTGGAAGAGTTTCTCAAGCTGATTCTCGGGAATTCCGATGCCGCAGTCCTTTACCGTCAGGAGTATTTCGTCGTGGCTGTGGCTCACAACGGAGATCTCGATCTCTCCCCCTCTCGGCGAATATTTCACCGCGTTCGAAACGAGGTTTAACAGCACTTGCCGCAGCTTGCTCTGGTCCCCTTTGACGAATGACGCATCGAGCTCGATATTATATTGCATCTGATGGCGGTTCGAGAATTTCACCATCGAAACGGCCTCTTTCACGAGCGTCTCAATATTCACCAGTTTGAAATAGTAGCTGAGCTGGCCGGACTCCATTTTCGTTATTGTCAGCGTATCTTCAGCGAGCTGGCTCAGCTTCGTCGCCTGGTCGATGATGATGTTGAGGTATTCCCGAACGTGTTGATTGGTGGCAGCGATCTCCTTCTTCACGAGCGACTTCGCCGCGAGCATGATGCTCGACAGGGGCGTACGAAAATCGTGCGAGACGATCCCTACGAAATCGGACTTCAGCCTGTCGAGTTCCAGAAGCTTTTTGTTCGATTCCCTGATCTCATTGTACATCGTTGCGTTGTGGATCGCGCTTCCTAACTGGTCGCAGAGCGTGCTGAGCACGAGCACGTCGGTGTCGTCGAACGCATGGAGTTTTGTATCCTCCACGTTGAGAATCCCGACAACCTCCGTTCCCACCTTGATCGGCAGCGCAAGCTCGGAGTTCGTGTTGTGATAAGCGTAAGCGAGGTAACGGCTCTCCAGGGAGACGTCGTTCGCCAAAATCCGCTCCCCATACATCGCAACCCAGCCGACAATGCCGACGCCCGGTTTTTGCCTGTATCCATGCGGAAGGAAATCCACATAGTTGCCGCAATGAGCCGCAAGCACCGCATCGTGTGTTTCGCGGTCGATGGTGAACACAGTGACGTCGAAATAATTGAAATTCTTTTGGATCGCCTCTGCCGCAAATTCAAGCATCTTGTCGAAATCGAGCGTCGAGGTCAGACGGCTTGCAATGCGATTGACGAGCTCGATCTGTGAAAGGCGTCTCTGGGCGCTGTCGAACAGCGCAGTGTGCCGTAGCGACATTGCGATGTGGAAGCTGAGCAACTGTGCGATCCACATATCGGGCTGGTTATACGCAGCGACCTTTGACGACCCGAACCCGATCGCGCCGATCACTTCAGTGCTCGTCCGGAGAGGAACGATGAGGAGTGATTTAATGCCGATCTCGACAAGGCGTCCTTCGAGCTGGGGGTTGAACGCGGGAGAGGATTCGACGTCGACAAAAATTCCGGTCTGGTTCTGAATCGCCCATCCCGGCATGCCGACATCCACGGGAAAAAGCTCGTGGTCGATCTCAAGAGCATCTGCAACACGGCTGAGTGTATTGATGCTGTAGTGGGTCTTGTTTCTGTTGAGCAGGCTGATGAATGCACATTCGCCTTCAATGAGCCAGGATACTTCCGCACGAAGAATTGCTAATATTTCGTCGCGGGTGCTTGCTTCATCGATCTTGAGGGAAATTTCATTAAGCGTGCTGATTTTTTTTGAAAAGCCTTGGGCTTCGAGAAGCCGATTCTTCAGCTCTTCTTTTGGCAACTCTAAATTATTTGGAGACTGCCAATCGGAGGCCATTTCTTTAACCATTTATCCTTTCAGAATCAGTGTATACTTATCCCCCCGGGGGTCTTGTGTGATTATTGTTTATATGTAAGGCGAAAAATATAGCCATTCCCCAAACTCGAATGCTGTGACGAATGCCTCTTAGGCAGTCTTAATTTCCCCTAAAAAAAGCGGATGTTCGTGATGATGCATGAGAAGCCTTCGCGCTTCATCGGCCCTCGCTGCAGGAACGATGAAGATCAGCCCGACACCGAGATTAAACGTCCGGCGCATATCACGCTCGGGCACATTGCCCGATCTTTGGATCATAGAAAAGATGGGCGGTCGGAGCCATGCTTCCCAATCGACCGCGAGTGCCAGCCCTTTCGGGACTACGCGCATCGTATTGCCAACAATTCCGCCCCCTGTAATATGGGAAATCCCGTGGACAAGTTTGTGAGACAATAGGAGCCTAATGGGAGAAAGGTAAGACCGATGGACCGCCATCAAGGCATTGCCAATGGATCCCTTCAATTCCTTTTGATACTTGCGAAGTGAAAATCGGGATAACAGAACCTTCCGTGCGAGGGAATACCCGTTCGTATGGAGCCCTGTAGACGGCAGCCCGATGAGAATATCGCCTGGGCGGACTTGTTTTCCATCTACAATTTTTTTCTTCTCGACAACTCCAACGATCATGCCAGCAAGGTCAAAATCTCCCTTCTTATACAACCCGGGCATTTCCGCAGTTTCACCCCCAATTAAAGAACAATGATTAAGCTTGCATGCTTTGACAAATCCCCCTATCACCTTTTGCGCCATATCCGGGAGCAATTTGCCTGCCGCAAAATAGTCCATAAAAAAAAGGGGGACGGCTCCGCACACCGCGATGTCGTTCACGCAGTGGTTCACCAGATCTTGCCCCACAGTGTCAAATCGCTTTAGCTCGATTGCAACTTTGAGCTTTGTTCCAACTCCATCTACACTTGAGACGAGAACCGGATTTGTAAATTTTGGGAAAGAAGCTTTGTAAAAAGCTCCAAAAGCTCCGATGTCGGTAAGAACATTCGGTGTGAAGGTCGCCCTGACCCTCCCCTTGATCCTTTCAACAACTTCTTCACCTGCAGTGATGTTAACGCCGGCTTTTCTATACGTTAGTGACAAATTTTCCTTCATAGCTAATCATTGAATAATTTATGAAATATGATGGAAACTTGAAAGCGCTTTTTTAAAAAATTGGGCTCTCCTAATTCCAGCGCCTTAGCCATCCTCACTTCAACGCTCTCTTGATAAAGTGTCACCTCTTGACTATATTTTTGACGGCTTAACTTTTCTAACCCCAAAATCATGAATGCTGTTTCGCTTCTACCGTCTCACAAGCAGTTCACGGTCGGCAAAATTCTTTGCCTCGGTCAAAATTATGCAGACCATGCAAAAGAGATGGGCGGCAATGCTCCCTCCTCGCCGATCATTTTCTTAAAGCCGTCAACGGCGATCATCGAAAACGGAGCGCCGATCGTCATTCCAAAATTCTCCGATGAAGTTCACCATGAGGTCGAACTCACTGTGCTCATCGGACGGAAGGGAAAACAGATCGCACAATCTGATGCCTACGATTTTGTAGTGGGTTACGGCATCGGTCTTGACATGACAATGCGGGACCGTCAGAAAGAAGCGAGGGCTGCGGGCAACCCTTGGACGATTGCGAAAGGGTTCGACACTTCAGCGCCCTTGTCCCCTTTTGTCCCAAAAGCGCAAGTCGCAGACCCCCACAACTTGAATATTTCGCTGAAGGTCAACGGCGTTGAGCGCCAACATTCGAACACATCGAACATGATCTTTCACATCGACTTCATCATCGCTTTTCTTTCGTCGATCTTCACATTGGAAGAAGGGGACGTTATTTATACAGGCACTCCGGAAGGAGTCGGAAAAGTTTCTCCGGGAGACGTCATCGAAGCAGAAATTCCCAGCGTTGGGGCGCTGCGGCACAACGTCGTTTCTTCCGATTACAGAACTCCGGCAAAAGCACATTGATCACCAAAGCAAAATTCTATAGCGCCCGGTTAATTCTCGCGGGTTGCGCACTCGGGCTTTTATTTTTTGAGGATGTCGCCTTCCGCCCGATTCCAAAGGCCGGATTGCCAAACGAAACTTCCGTCGACGCGATCTATGCTCCGTTCGATTCGATCAAAACCGACATGAACGATTACATCTGGCCGATTAGCGTGAGGCCCAAGATCACTTCCTCGTTTGCGGAATTTCGTTCGTCGCACTTCCACGCGGGTCTCGACATCGGGACGGGCGACAGGATCGGCGAGAACATTTACGCCTCACGGGACGGGTATGTCGCCCGCATCGAGATCTCGCCGTACGGATACGGGCGGTTCCTCGTCCTCCGTCATCCCGACGGTTTTTATACAACGTATGCGCATCTCAGCGCATACATGGATCCGCTTGAACGAGCCGTGCGCGCCGAACAATTGAAAGAAGGCAAATTTTCGATCATCATGAAATTCCAGCCGGGCGATTTTCCCGTGCGCAAAGGCGAGGTGGTTGCGTACAGCGGGGAGAGCGGCTCTGGAAGCGCTCATCTCCATTTCGAGATACGCGATGAGAATTTCAATCCTGTAAACCCGCTCCTTTTTCCGAACATTCGGCAATTTCACGACACCGAGCCGCCGGTGTTTCGGAGACTGGCAATTTCGCCGATGGATGAGAATTCGTTCGTCGATTATGAATTTGCGCCGAAAATATATCGCGCCCGAACCAGATCCAGATCCTCCTACTCGATCGATGGCGTGATCCGGGCGACCGGAGCGATCGGTTTTTCAATAGACGCCGCGGACCGGTTCAATAATACGAGATACCGGTCAAGCGTTTATTCCTTTGAATTCCAGATCGATGGGAAGACAATTTTTACATCGCGCCGCGACCGCTTCCCCGAGGATGAGACGAGGCAAGTAGGGCTGGATTTCGATTGGGCTATGTGGAAAGAACGAAAGGGTCGGTTTCAAAAACTTTACGTCGACGAAGGGAACACTCTTCCATTTTATGACCGACGAAGCCAGTTGGACGGCATCGTCAACCCTGCGAACTGTTCGGAGGGAACTCATCAATTCAAGATCATCGCATCCGATTATTCCGGCAATACTTCTGTCTTGGCCGGAACGTTCGTGCTGAACCACCCGCCAAAAGTCGAGATCGTGAGTGCATCCGACCGATCGGTCACTGCATATATGCCGAACAGCGACAAAGTCGCCTCGGTTGAAGTCGGAACAAAGGGGCTCTCTTCCCGGTCATGGAAGGTTCAGGAGTTCAGTGCAAAGAATTTAGGGCACAACGGAGATTCTCTTTCGCTCCCCGTCGATCTCAAATCGGCCGACGTTGTTCGCGTTATAGCGAAAAATATTTGGGGGACACGTTCCTTTCCGGTCTATCATTTTCTTACGCAACCGCATTCCGCGGGTGAAGCGACGATTTCGACCGAGGAGGAAGGGGCGTTTTTGCGCGTGAGGTTAAGCTCGTCGGTCCCGTTTACGGCGATGCCGTCGCTACAAATCCAGCAAGAACACTCGGTCTCAGCGGTTCCCCTCCACGCGATCGATGTCAACGACTATACGGGCATCTATAAGTTATCCGAAACCTACAGCGGGACGTCGTATGTCAAGGCGTTCGTCGAGATCGGGGGCAAGCGGAGCGAGGTGTTCAATTCCTTCACGATGAACACCGTGTCTCCATCTCAAGGAAGATCGATCCGATCCGACGATGGAAATTTTGTCATCACATTTCCTGCCGGGTCGGTCTTTTCTCCTCTCCACCCGATCGTCACTCAGAGAGGGCCTCTGCGGTACGAGGTGTATCCGCGCGACGTCTTGCTTCGGGACGGAATGAGCGTTTCCATGAATTATCCCGCCGAGATGGAATCGGACGACCAACTCGCGCTCTACGTCAATAGCGGCGGAGGATGGAACTTTTTAGGGACCGAGCGGAACCGGCAAACGCATACGCTTGTCCTACGCGACGGTTTAACGCTCGGCACTTTTGCCATACTCGATGATACGCGGAAACCGGTTATCAGCAGATGGCATGCATCATCCATCAATCAAAAGAGGCACGCGCTCTTTTCTTTCAAAGTGCGCGACAATCTCTCCGGCATCGACGACGATCACCTCACCGCACATCTTAACGGCGAGCCAATTATGCCCGAGTACGATCCGGAAAAGAGAATTGTGTTTTATGATCCCATCGATCCGTTGCCGAGGGGGCGCTATACGCTCCAGATCGATGTGAAAGACAGGGTCGGCAACGATGCACATCTTGCCAAAACAATTTCCATCTATCGATGAGACATGACTTAGCCACGGCGTTCAGCCAGACGGTGAAGTTGTTCCGGAAGAATCAGCTTGCTCAGCTGTCGGTTGTCATCGTCCTGACGATCACAGTCGCGGCATTTTTCATGCTCCTATCGGAGAGCCGGGAAAACTCCCGTCAGTTCCAGACGTTCGGCGATGCGCTCTGGTGGTCGATCGTCACGGTTGCAACTGTCGGGTATGGCGACAAAGTGCCCATCACGACCGCCGGAAGAATCGTCGGATCGGCGACCATCATCGGCGGTCTCATCCTCATTTCACTATTCACGGCGACGATCTCGTCTGTTTTCGTCGCGCGAAAAATTAAGGAGAGCCAAGGATTGCAAGACATCGATTTTACAGGCCATACGCTTATCTGCGGATGGAACGCGCATGTTGAGGAAATCCTCCGCATCCTCAACAGGTACAGTTCTGCCAGCTCACAGATGAAAGTCGTTCTCGCGAACGAAGCCCAGCCGGAGCTGATGGAGGTCGTCAGCGAAGCATACCCGAACCTCGAAGTGAAGTTCGTCCGGGGAGATTATTCGCGCGAGCCGGTGCTGAACCGGACGAACGTCAAGGCGGCGTACGCCGCGCTCCTGGTTCCCGATACGACATCGAAGGAAGGGCAGCTCTCCGACGACAAAACGCTGCTCGCCCTCCTCACGATGAAATCGCTCAACCCAAAGCTGAAAGTGTTCGCCCATATCATCAACAAGGAAAATTATCAGCACGTGAAACGAGCGAACGCGGACGACGTGATCGTCAGCGATCAGCATGTCGGGTTCTTTCTCGCAAACCAGATCCTCTATCCCGGAGCGCCTCAGGTGGCGATGGAGATCCTCGATTACGAGTACGGAAACGACATCCATCGCGTCGCGATCCCCGAGCAATTTGTCGAGAAAACGTTCGAACAGTTGTTCCTCCATTTCAAGAAGACGAAAAACTGGACCCTCATCGGGATCGTCACCGAAGAAGAGACCGTGAGCCTGAACGACATCCTCTCGCACGACATGTCCGCCGTCGACACATTTATCGAGCGAAAATTCAAGGAGGCCGGGATCAACGTTGCGGAGCGGATGGGAATGAGAGTGGACGTCAATCCGCCGTTCGACTACGTGATCCAGAAGAAAGACCTCGGCATCATCATCGGGACGATCGACAACGACAAATCATAGCATCGCGGAATTCCATGAAAAAAATCGATATCAACTTTCTCAAACGGATCCCCCTTTTCACCGACCTCGCCGACGACAAACTCGAACTGATCCGAAAGATCATTTCCGAACGGACGGTCGATGCGGGAACCGTCATTATCAAGGAAGGATCCAAGGGGAGGAACATGTTCATCCTTCTTGACGGCGAAGTAGAGGTCTCGAAGACCCTGCTTTTGAAAGTTGCGGGGCATGGAATGGACCAGCGGGATAAATCGCTCATCCGGTTTACCGGAGACGATTACGCATTCTTCGGCGAGATGGCCCTTTTCGACGGCAATGCCGAGCGTTCCGCCAGCGTCATCGCGACGTCGAAATGCGCGATCGCAGAAATCGCCCAAGAAGATTTTTTTAAACTGACCGAATCCGACCATGAGATCGGCTACCACGTCTTGAAAAATCTCGTCACGATCATCAGCAATCGCCTCGACAAAACGACGAAAGACGTTTTGAAACTTACGACGGCCTTAAGCCTCGCCCTGGAACGATAGAGCGGACGCCGGCTGTCTCGCCGCCCCACGGGATTACATCAACAGGATCAATAGCGAAAAGCAGAATGCAGGAACTTCCGAAATCGTACGCGCCTCAAGAAGTCGAAGACAAGTGGTACCAGTTCTGGGAATCGAACGGCTTTTTTCACGGCGTCCCGAACAAACAGAAAACGCCGTACACGGTGGTCATTCCGCCGCCGAACATCACCGGCATTCTTACGATGGGACATGTGCTCAACAATACGCTGCAGGACGTGTTCGTTCGCTGGCGGCGGATGCAGGGGTACGAGACCTGTTGGGTGCCCGGCACCGACCATGCGGGAATTGCAACGCAGCACGTCGTTGAAAAGTCGTTGATGAAAGAAGGCATTGTCCGCCGCGAAATGGGACGCGAACAATTCGTGCAGCGAGTGTGGCAATGGAAAGAGCTTTACGGCGGGACGATCATCAAACAATTGCGCAAGCTGGGCACTTCATGCGATTGGCAGCGCGAACGATTTACGATGGATAAGGGACTTTCGGATGCCGTGCAGGAAGTTTTTGTCCGGCTCTATAACAAGGGGCTCATCTATAAAGGAAAATACATCGTCAACTGGTGCCCGAAAGATCATACGGCGCTTAGCGACGACGAGGTGAATTTTTCGGAGAGCAACGGCCATCTCTGGTACTTGCACTATCCGCTGGAGTCGGGGGATGGGCACATCACCGTCGCGACAACGCGGCCCGAAACGATGCTCGGAGACACCGCAGTCGCAGTCAACCCAAAAGACGAACGGTATGCTCATCTCGTTGGGAAAAAAGTACGCCTCCCTCTCGCCCACCGTGCCATCCCGATCATCGCGGATGATTTTGTCGATGCGTCATTCGGAACGGGCGCGGTGAAAGTGACGCCGGCTCACGACCCGAACGATTACCAAATCGGCGAGCGGCATGCGCTCGAAAAAATTATCGTCATGGACACGTCGGGAAAAATGAACGAGCACGTCCCGACAAAATACCGCGGCATGGACCGTTATGAGTGCCGGAAAGAGGTACTCCGCGACCTTGAAAAAGAGGGCTTGCTCGAAAAGACCGAAAACCACGTGCACAGCGTCGGCCACTGTTACCGCTGCGACACCGTGATCGAGCCGTATCTTTCCGACCAGTGGTTCGTGAAGATGAAACTGCTCGCCGATAAAGCGCTTGCCGTCGTCATGAACGGCGACATTAAATTTTATCCCGACCGCTGGACAAAAGTCTACGAACACTGGATGACGAACATCCGCGACTGGTGCATTTCGCGCCAGCTCTGGTGGGGACATCGCGTTCCGGCGTGGTATTGTCTCGGAGACGCTCCGACTCCCGAATGCAAGAACCCCGTTGTGTCGGTGACGAAGCCCGAGCGATGTGCGCATTGCGGCTCCGATAAATTTCGGCAGGATGAAGATGTGCTCGACACGTGGTTTTCCTCATGGCTCTGGCCCTTCTCGGTTTTCGGCTGGCCGGAGGAGAACGAAGACCTCGCATATTTCTATCCAACCGACACGCTCGTCACTGCGCCGGATATTATCTTCTTCTGGGTCGCACGAATGGTCATGGCGGGACTGGAGTTCAGAGGAAGAATACCGTTCAAACACGTCTACTTCACGAGCATCATTCGGGACATGCAGGGGCGCAAGATGAGCAAGTCGCTCGGCAATTCTCCCGATCCGCTCGACGTCATCGCCACCTATGGCGCCGATGCGCTCCGCTTTACGATACTGTATCTCGCGCCGATCGGCCAGGATGTCCTTTACTCGAACGAAAAGTGCGAGATGGGAAGAAATTTCGCCAATAAGATCTGGAATGCGGGACGTTTTCTTTTGATGAACCGCGAAGCGATCGAAGCGGAATCTCACAGCGACCTGAGCATCGTCTCCCCAAGCTCGCCGGACGATCTTTCGGATACGTGGATCCTCTCGCGATTCAATGCGACGGTGAAGGAGACGACAGCTGCCCTTGAGCGTCTTCAGGTGAACGAATCGGCAAAGATGCTGTATGATTTTATGTGGCATGACTTCTGCGACTGGTATGTTGAATTTGTCAAAAACCGCATCGCGGGAACGAGTGACGTCAACCTTAAGTGTTCGATCGTGAATCGCGCCATCCGGATCTACGAAGAGACTCTCAAACTCCTTCATCCCTTCATGCCGTTCGTGACCGAAGAGATCTGGCAGCACCTCGACGAGCGAAAAGGTGGAGAGAGCATCATGAAAGCCCCCTGGCCGGGAGCGGATACTGCTTCGATCGTTGCTTCAAAAGAAGCTGAGATGGAATTCCTTCAGGGCGTCATCAGCGCTGTGCGAACGATCCGCAGCGAAATGAATTTGCCCCCGGCAAAGGAACTCGAGGTGGTGATCAATTGTCACGACGACCTAAAACTGAAAGTGCTCGATGCGAACCGGCCTTCCATCGAACGCATGGCAAAGGCAAGTTCGGTATCGATCGGCACGAATCTCCCCAAGCCAGGATATTCCGCCAGCGCAGTGGTGCAAGGCCAGGAGATCTTCGTGCCGTTGAAAGGGCTTATCGACCTCGACATCGAGCGGTCTCGGTTGGAAAAAGAAATTGCGCGGCTTGAGGGACAATTACGGGGAGTCGATGCAAAGCTCGAAAATCCAAATTTTGCGGGGAAGGCGCCGGCAGATGTGATCCAGAAGGAAAAAGATAAGCGGGAGAATTTTAACCAGACGATCGTTAAACTGAAAAACAGCCTTAGTCAGTTGAGCAATTGATACGGAAGAGCATCGCAATGGTGCGATGGCCCAGCCGGTTTAGAAATGAACCGGACACTTTTCTCACTAGATTCGTCAAAACCTTTTATATTGAACCAGCTAAAAGGTCCGAGTGTCCGGTTCATTTTCAAACTGTGACACTAAGCCAAGCCTATTCATGGAATTTGATTTAAGTATTTAATTCGACCTCCCATCACGTTTACCCCATTTCCCTCTACATATTACGCGTTGCTCGAGGAGCGTCGGAATTCACTCCTTCTCGAATCCTCTCGTGTGGACGAACGGAATTACCAAAGCCTCCTCTTTCTCGATCCGGTCAAGATCTTATCGGCACAAGCGCTCGGCGACATTCCCACACTTTTTGATGATATCGAAGAGAATCTCCGCAAAGGTTTCTTTGTCGCCGGGTTTTTGAGTTACGAGGCCGGATATCATTTTGAAAAGGTCGTACCCCGACCTCTTCTTCACTCGGTATGCCCTCTCGCTTGGTTCGGCGTGTATCAAAGGCCATTCGTGTTCAACCACGGATCTGGAACGTTTGAGAATGAAGCGCCTCCGTCCCCTGTAAAAAAGGAAGAGACATTCTCCCTGACAAATTTTTCGTTCAACATGTCTGAAACGGACTACAGTGAAGCGATCTCGAAGATCAAATCATACATAATTTCAGGGGATACGTACCAAGTGAATTTTACCGGGAAGGTTGGATTCCGATTCAACGGCTCTGCAGCCGGGTGCTATGCATCGCTCCGCGCCCGTCAGAAGGTGAGCTACGGCTCGTTTATTAACGCCGACGGCAAATTCATTCTTTCTTTTTCTCCCGAGTTATTTTTTGCAACGGCTGAGGGAAAGATAGTCACGAAACCGATGAAAGGGACCGCGCCGCGGGGAAAAAACGCGGAGCAGGACGAAGCGATCAAACAGTGGCTCGAGAACGACGAGAAAAATTTGAGTGAAAATCTGATGATCGTCGACCTCCTGAGGAACGATATAGGCCGGATCGCCAACACGGGCTCGGTCGCGGCAAAAGAAATGTTCACCGTTGAAAAATACGAAACGTTATTCCAGATGACATCGACCGTTGAAGGCGCAATCGACCGCGACCTTCCGTTGTACGAAATGATAAAGAGCCTATTCCCGAGCGGGTCGGTCACCGGCGCCCCAAAGATCCGGACTATGCAAATTATTCACGAGTTGGAATCCGAACCGCGCGGAGCGTATACAGGAGCCATAGGTTGGTTCTCGCCTTCGCGGGAAGCCGCTTTTAATGTCGCAATCCGCACTCTCCTTCTCGACGGCAATTCCGGCGAGATGGGGGTCGGAAGCGGAATCGTCTACGATTCGGACCCGCATCAGGAATACGAAGAATGCCTCCTCAAAGCAGACTTCCTCACCCAAACTCGAACGGATTTCCAGCTCATAGAGAGCATCCTCTGGGATGGCGAATACCGATTGCTCGACCTTCATCTCGACCGGATGAAAAATTCCGCACAGTATTTCGACTTTGCATTCGATCCAGGGACGCTTCGGCAAGAGCTTGTCCGCAATCGGGGCCAGCTCTCGGACGGAACGCGTTACAAAGTTCGGGTGCTGTTGAATGCGTCGGGAAAAATTACGGTCACAAACCAAGTCCTCCAACCCTCAACTCCCGAGGCACAAGTGACGCTCTCGCGTTTCAGGACCAATTCGGCGGACAAATTTCTCTTTCATAAAACGACTGTGCGGGAACGATACGAAGAGGAGCTGGCGGGCGCAATCGCGAAGGGGTTCGACGATATACTCTTCCGAAACGAGAGAGATGAGATAACAGAAGGAGCCATCAGCAATATCTTTATTGAGAAGAACGGTCGGCTTCTGACGCCCCCGGTTTCGAGCGGCCTGTTGTGCGGAATCTATCGCCGGCATCTGCTCATGAACGGCAAAGCAGACGAACACATCTTGACACTTGATGATTTGCTTCATGCGGATGCGATGTTTATTAGCAACGCCGTTCGGGGCCTGCGAAAAGTTTGCTTCATTCCGGAGTGACCTGCATCAATATGCACTGAATCGAAATTGCCATCTCACGAATGCCATACAGATTCATCAAAAAAGGACGAATTTGGGGTTCGGCACGAAGAGAGAGACAGACCTCGTATCTTGTAATTTTGGGAATTTCTCATATATTAATCTGAGTATTTGGCCCCAATCCTCGGAATCAGCGAAGCCCTTATTGAATTATTTGATTCGCGAGCGTCGCGATGATGCCATCAAACTAAAACCGGCTTAACTTCTCTTATCCGTTGAACTTCATATTTTTGACCACGTGAATCGGCAGGAACTCATCTCCCAAATTGTCCAAGACGTGCTGAAAGAAAAGGACTCGGCGCATGTATGTTGCAAGGACGGCGTATGCACCGACGGAATGTGCGTCATTCATAACAAAGAGGGTGTAAAGAATATCGTCACGAGCGGGGCCTCGCGGATCACGGCCGGAGTCGGCGTCGACGCTGCCGGGGGCGTAGAACCGGACCTTGCGCGAATGATCGATCACACGCTCCTGAAACCCGAAGCGACTATCGAGCAGATCGAAAAGCTTTGCGCCGAAGCAAAAAAATTCCATTTTGCGAGCGTGTGCATCAATCCTTCCTATGTTTCTCTCTGTGCAAAACTTCTTAAAGAAACCGACGTGAAGGTCTGTACGGTCATCGGCTTTCCCCTTGGTGCAACCTCATCCGCGACAAAGGCGTTTGAAACCGAGCATGCGATCCGGGACGGCGCGGGCGAAGTCGACATGGTGATCAACGTCGGGCGGCTGAAATCGGGAGATTACGATTATGTCGAAGAGGACATCTTCGCCGTCGTCAGCACGGCAAAACGATACCATGTCTTGTCGAAGGTCATTATCGAGACCGGCCTGTTATCGGACGAAGAAAAAATCAAGGCCTGCGTTCTCGCAAAGCGGGCCGGCGCAGATTTTGTAAAAACCTCGACCGGGTTTTCCAAAGGAGGAGCGACGACCGGAGACATTGCGCTGATGCGTTTGGTCGTCGGAAGCGCAATGGGGGTGAAAGCGTCCGGAGGAGTGAGAAGCCGCGAGGATGCGTTAAAACTGGTTGCAAGCGGAGCGGACCGCATCGGCGCGAGCGCCAGCGTGGCTATTGCGAGCGGGGCACGCGAAACTGGAGGGGGGTACTGATGAATATTGTCAAATTACCCGCATGCGTTATCGCCGCGGCCGCATCCCTCATTTTTATCGGATGCTCATCGTCGAGTTCAACGCAAAACGAGGGAGGAGCAGCGGCACAAGACACTGCCGCGCTTCAGGCGGGACAGTCATCCTCCCCGCAACAATCGCGCAACTTCGGGTCGAGGCGGTCAGGCGACCAAGAGGGGTTCGTTACTCAAGAGGATACTATTGAAGCTGAAGTTGTTACGCGAAATCACGATACCCACCGCGCAAAGCCGCTTTCGAAAAGCACATCGAAGAAAAAATTTTACAGCGTTCAAATCGGCGCTTTCCGCCAGCTCAGCAACGCGGACAGGGCGCAAAAAGTGGCAAAAGAGAGATACAAGAAAACGATCTATCAGTTTTACGATAAACCGATCAAGATGTACAGGGTCACAATCGGTCATTTTTCAAAGCTTAAAGACGGCTTAGCGTTCCGTAAAAAGATCCAGAAGGAACGTCCGAAAGAATACAAAGACGCCTGGGTTGCGGAGATGAGGCGATGACGAAAATTGTTGTGCTGTGCGCTCTGATAGTCCTTTCGACCGACATGTTAAAAGCATTCACCCCTTCTCCCAGCGACTCCCTCCCCCCCGCACGAAAGGAAAAGCTCAGCACGTTTGAAAAATCGTTTAAGCCGTCGGAGTACGACAACGATATCGAGCTTCTTCACAAGAATGCAAATCAACCGAGGCCCATTGTCGATGTTCCGGTCGAGTCGTTCGCCAGCGCAGAACCCGACACGGTGCAGGGATTCCGCATACAAGTTTTCGCCTCCAACAATTACGAAGAAGCCGTCGCAGTCCGCAATTCGCTGAATCTCGACCTTCCCGTTCTGTGGGTGTACATGGTATACGATGCGCCGACATACAAAGTCCGTGTCGGTGATTATACGAACCGCGCCGACGCCAACCTTGCCGTCGACGGCTTCATCGATAAAGGCTTCAAAGGCGCATGGGTCGTCCCCGACCGCGTCGTCGCAAACCCTCCTCCCAAACCGGCAGCTCCGATACCCGCCGACAGCACCGACATTATCGGGAAGTAAAGAACATTCGTCCTGAATTTTCAGCGCGCATCTCAAAAAATTCCGATTGATTCATTGCCGGTTCCGAGGCGTTGCCACAGGTTGGATGCCCGCCAAAAGCATGCGGGCATGACGAGCGTAGATGTACGTCATTCCCTCAACGAGGTCATAGACCGAATGTTTTTATCGGGAATCCCCAAGCAAAAAAATAAAAACATTTAAAGTGTGACACTACTTAAATTTGGAAATGACCGGAAAAAGCCGTATCTTATCCCATTGCCCCGCTAACGAGTCTGACACATTCGAAAGCGGATTTTCGAGACCCGCTCTTCGATAATCAGACACTGACACGCGCAGAAAGTTCTCCCCTCGCCTACCCCGGGAAACCCATGACGCCCTAGTGATTCTCTAGCAATTACGCGTCGAACCACAAAGGGTCTCTTCATCTTTTTTTAAAGGTTTACAATGTCTTTTTCAAAACTCGGTCTGAACGACCGACTAGTGCAAGGAATTCTTGCAACCGGTTATACTGCGCCTACGATCATTCAAGAGCGCGCAATTCCGGCAGCGCTCGCCGGCAAGGATGTCATCGGCTGCGCTCAAACGGGAACCGGAAAAACTGCGGCGTTCGTGCTGCCGATCCTCAATCGCCTCTCCGCCCACAATCAGACCGGACGACGTGGAGTGCGAGCTCTTATCCTGACGCCTACGCGCGAACTCGCCCAGCAGATCGAAGACTCGATCATAAACTATGGCCGTTTCATGACGCTCAAGAGTCTTGCGGTATTCGGCGGAGTGAATATCCAGAACCAGATCAAGCATCTTCAGCGCGGCGTCGACATCGTCGTTGCAACCCCCGGACGACTCCTCGACCACATGACCCGTAAGACCATCGATTTCTCGGCAGTAGAGGTACTGATCCTCGACGAAGCCGACAGGATGTTCGATATGGGATTTATTCAGGACGTCCGGAAAATTATTGCCAGGGTCCCCGCGCAACGCCAGACGATGCTTTTTTCCGCGACAATGTCGAGAGAGGTCCGCGCGCTGACGGCTGATTTTCAAAAACATCCGGAATATATCGAGGTTGGGGAACAGAGGAAGCCGGTGGAAACCGTCACGCAGCATTTTTATTCGGTGCCGCAGGATGCGAAGATCGATCTGCTCATCCACGTGCTCGAAACAACGCACATGGAAAGCGCCCTCGTCTTCTCAAGGACCAAGCACGGAGCCGATAAGATCTCCCACAGACTCGAACGCCGCGGAATAAAATCGATCGCCATCCATTCAAACCGTACACAGGCCCAGCGGCAGCGCGCTTTGGCTGGGTTTCGTCATGGGGATTACAAAGTCCTCGTTGCGACGGACATTGCGGCACGAGGCATCGACGTCGAAGGGATCACGCACGTCGTAAACTTTGACACGCCCGTTTTTGCGGAAGACTATATTCATCGCATCGGACGAACCGGCCGTGCGATGTCGAAGGGGGACGCCCTCACATTCGTATCCAACGGTGAGCGGGAACATCTCCGGAAGATCGAACAATTTACCGGCAAGCGTTTCGAACTGAAGAAATACCCTGGGTTTACAGAAACAAAGCGCGAGCACGTTCCTGCCCACATTGCGACGCATTCCCCTTCAAGCCCGAGCCGAGGGGAAACGTCGACCCATACTCAAAGGCGTCCGGAGCAGCGAAAACATTGGCAGGATCTGGTCAACAGCGGAGAGAATCATTCCCAAAAACGGAAAGAGAGTTTCTTCGCCGCACGCAAAAAGCGGCGTAGAATCTACCGCGACAGCCGCGAATCTTAAAATGGCCGTCATTTCATTTTGATCAGGACGCCTTCCACCGGCCAGCGGGCGCGCACCTTAATCGAATCACCGAGAACGGTAAAACGTTCGGAGGGAACAAACGGGAACGGCCTCCCGGAATTGTATTCGCCGGTCCCATAAAGATCCTGGAATGCCTTCAGGCGATATTCTCCCTCGGTCAGTTGAGAAAACAAAAACGTTTTCCCGCGATGTGCGGTGATCTGCACCGGTTTTTTCACCCGGTCGCTGCTGTTCTCGGCGACGATAATGTAACGATCTGTCAGCGTCGTGTCTGAATCGACGAGCCTCCCTTCGATGCTGCTCAATTGATCGGGGTCGATCGTGCGAAAAGAGTACACCCGCGTGCTGTCCTTCCAATGATTGCCGCCCCTATCCTGCAGAGAATCGAACGTGACCCGGAACTTGTACAGAAAGTTGGGCCGCAGTTCTTCCAGTGGGCGGACCGTAAAGCTTGCCGAGGAATTCCATTCGAACGACAAGGGAACGCTCGCAGAGTCCGCTCCCCTCAACACCAGCGCATGTTCAGCCCGACGCCGTTGCAGCACGTCATTGAAAATAAACTGGAATCCCTGATCGAGCGCGAACCTTTTGGACGAATCCGACACCGTTGTATAAACGAGATGCGGCGGAAGCGTATCCGGCAGGGACGACCGGTCGAAAGACTTCGACATTGCGAGCGGGTTGATGATGTGATGAGCGAGATCCTTCACGGACGCAGCGACGACCACAAATTCGCTGTCTTTGTCCATCGGCTCGGTTACCAAAGTAACGAGCGTTGGGTTTTCTCCATGGAGGAAAACGTCATCGATCCGTACTCTGTGAGTGTGTGCAGTATCGGATAGTGAAAATCCATTGGCGACAACAGAAGACGAGTCGATGTTCTCGCTAATCTTGAGGTCGACATGACGCTCGTCCGTCGCAACTGCATCGACGAGCCGCGGAGCGGTCGTGTCCTCCGTCGATAATTGGAAATTGAGATTATCCCTTAAAGAGTCTGCATCGTTCAGCATGACGTCGTTCGGAGCCGTACTCATGGCGTCCGCTTCGGGATCATAGACCAGATTGCGGAACTCGTCCCTCACAGCAATCACTCTGTATTGGCCGAACGCGAGATGGGACAACGAATAATCCCCGGCCGTTCCGCACTGGGTAATGTAATCCGGTTTCTGAGTCATCGGGTTGAGCGTATCGGGGTTAAGACCGTCGAGCCGGTACGCAAAGATCATGACGCCGCTTGGCTTCTCGTCGTACAACCTCCCGCGGATTTCTCCACGGTCTATCTGCGCACCGGTAGAGAATGCCAGGGAAAATGCGTGCGCCATTCGGTTATGATTATTCAGGTCGACAACGTCTGTTCCGACAGTGACGACATAGGTCGTATTTTTTCTCAGCGGCTGGACGAAACTGAGGTCGACTTCCTTGCCGCTCCAATCGAACTCGACATCCTTGACGAACGGGGAGATGAAGATCGACTCTTCGACGGACCTGCGGTCGACATATTTATTGAATTCAAGCGTGATGTGCGATTCGGTAAAATTAACGGCGTCAGCCGCGGGATAGAATTCGTCGATTACCGGAGGGCTCGTGTCGACGGGACCGCCTTCGGGGGGACGCTGCCCGGCGCATCCCGAAAGCGCCATGAGAAGAACAAGAAGCGAGGAAAATACTTTCATCGAACGGAATACTTCATCATGAAATGGAACATGGTAGACCAGAATGCATTGTTATTATAGAGATATTTTGCATGAGATGAAAGACGACTTTCCTTCAAGAAACACTCCCTGACAGCAGGGACGTATTTTGGATTCCCGATAGAATCATTCGAGAATGATGCTCCCGAATTTGCGTCATGCCCGCATGTTCCCGGCCGGCATCCAGCATAGAATGGATTAAGAATATCAAAATGCTTCATGCCTTTCTACCTACTGATTTGCCTTTGCACAATCGATTTGTTAAATTTCCGGTGAAAGATTTCCTGCCCTGGAACAGCGAGAGAACGAATATCGTCCTATTGTCTACCGCTATTTCGCTATCACACTTCGTTAATTCGTTCACGACTTTTGTGGAATTCGCATGAAAATTTTCGGTTCTCTTCGACGAAATAGGGAAAGACTATTTCTTCTTTGCGTCCTCTTCGTTCCGATCGACAGCAGTCTTGAGGCGCAAAGCACGACGTACAGCTTTCTTCTTAGCGATGTAAGTGCCCGTTCCGCGGCGATGGCGGGGAGCTTCGTCTCGATGGCGGATGACATCAATACTATCTTCTATAATCCCGCCGGGCTCGCTACGGTAACCCAACCTCAGGCGTCGTTTGGATACCTCAAAAATCTTCTCGATATCAATTCCGGCTATGCCTCCTACGCACAAGACATTTCGGGGATCGGCATGGTCGGGTTCGGCGTGAACTATGTCAACTACGGAACCTTCGACGAGACGGACGAGCTTGCCAACAAGATCGGAACGTTTGGCGCCGGCGACCTCGCGCTGTCTGTCGGGTATGCAAATGAACTGGAAGAAAACCTTAGCTACGGCGTCGCAGGAAAATTCATTTATTCGTCGATCGCCGACGCACGGTCGTCGGCTGTCGCAGCCGATCTGGGGATCCTCTATCTCATCCCAGGCGCGAACCCAATGTCCCTTGGAGCGAGCCTTCTCAACTTGGGCACGCAGCTTAACCCATACCTTGATACGCGGGAGAGCTTGCCCCTCGAATTGAAGATAGGCGGCACGATCAAACCCCAACATCTCCCGTTGCTCTTGAACCTCGATTTTCACCACCTCAATGAGAGCCAGGAAAACTTCGCCTCTCATTTCAAAGCGTTCTCTGTCGGAGGCGAATTTACGCTGAGTAAAGAGTTGCGTTTTCGCTTCGGCTACAATAACGAACGACGACAAGATCTGCAGCTCGGCACATCTTCAGGGTTGGCAGGATTCTCGTTTGGTGGCGGCCTTGTCATTAAGAACCTTCGCTTCGACTATGCCTTCGTCTCACTCGGAAAGATAGGGAGCTTCAATAGTGTTGCGGTTGCGATGAATCTGTAAAGGCAGGAGAAAAGAAAGACGAGATAAGATAGAAGCATCGCCAAAGAGCAGGACCTTCAGAACCCACACTGTACCGATCAACTGAAGAGGATCGCCGCCGCGACATCATTTTGAAGGATAGGGCGATTTAATGTATTGTTCCGCCAGGTCGTACGAGTTCTCAAATTTTTTCATCCCAAGAACTTTATTGTATTGCGCAATTGCAAGATCGCGCTTCATCTGGAGGTCATAGACGAATCCGATCCTAAGATTCGCCATGACCATAAACCCCGACTCGCCCTCCTTGTCCAACTTCCGGCTCACCTCGTCGCATTGATAAAGGTCCTTCAGGGCCTCGATGTATTTCGTCGTATTCATTGCGTAGACGCCAAGATAATAGAGCGCCTCGCGCTTTGCCGAGTCCGTATAACCGGCCATAGGACCGTCGAGACCATCGCAGCGCGAAAGAACTTCTTTAAACGTCACTTCGGCACTGTCCCACTTCCCCAAGCTCACATAGCATCTTCCTATATAGCGATGGAAGACCACATTGCGGGGGTAACGGGCAAAGAGCCTCTTCGCGATCTCCAACGCTTTGTCGTATTTTTTTTCGTGAGTGTAATTGAGCTGAAGAAGGAAATATTCGGCTTCGACGGCGGCGTACTTCGCATGTGCAGCGGCCTCTTGCAGCTGCTCAATCCCCTTTTTCTTGTCGCCGCTCGGGAAAAAGAGCATGAGCGGCTTCACGATGGGATATTGCTCCGGTATTGCTTCCGCATAATAATTATAAATGCCTATCCCGAGGAGGATGTCATAATTATCCGGGGCGATCTTGAAAGCATGCTGAACGATCGGAAGTGCGAGCCTCCCGTCGTTCGCGGCCCTGATCCAATTATTGCGGTTTGCGCGAAGCCGGCCCCGGAAGCCGAGCGCTCCCCCTTTGAAAAATAAAGCCGTAACATCATCGGGATTGACATCGAGGATGCTGTCGCACTTATCGATGACCACGTTGAGTTTTGCCAAAAATGCATCGTCGTGCGATTCGTCATCCATATCAAGCAGGATCTTCCACCAATCGACCATCGCGAGAAAAAAATAGCCGGCAGGATGATTGGGATACGTCGCGACGATGTAATGAAAATCCGCCTCCGCCGCATCGAATTCGAGGTTATAAACGTGGTCGATTCCTTGTTTCGTGTGGAGGTCAAAATCCGGGTCGGTGAGCCATTGCGCGGACCCTCGTGAGGGATAGAGGGCGACGGCGAGCAGGAGCGCAATACACCATCGTCCTGCTGCACGCCTGACACACGCCGTATTCAAGCGATATGAATTGATTCCGGACAATGCTCTCTGTCAGGAATTTCCAGGATCAATGACGGCGGGTTGTTCCGATTGCGCGCTCTGACGCCGTTCTTCTCTCCATCGTTCGATGTCCCATGCCCGTTCCGAGGGTCTTATCCAATCCGAGAAATAAATGAACGATCCGGAGACAAGAAGCAGAAGCGTCGCGAGCGCCCCTCCTTCGGGGCCGAAGGTCCCGCCGGTGAGCCAGTTTGGACCCGACTGGACAAGAACGCCGAGCTGGTACTTTCCAAATTGGATGCCGCTGACGGGAAAGGAAAACACGTGGTTCTGCATGAAGTTCCATGAAAAATGGAGAGCGATCGGGAACCACAGCGTGCGCGTCTTAAAATATGCAATCGCGAGCCACACACCTGCAAGCGCAACGTTGACAAGCGAGAAGAAAGTCACATTCGGGTTGCTCGAGTGCGCGAAACCAAAAAATGCGGCGAACGCAAGCACCGCAATAATTTTCCCCGTTCCTTCTACCATCGTTTGGAACAAATAACCGCGGAACAACAACTCTTCTCCGAATGCGCCTATAATGAAGATAGTTCCACTTGCTGCAAACATTCGACCCGCTTCGACCATCGTGAGGTGTTTAAACGAGAGCGTCACCATGCCAAGGCCGTACTCTGTCGCAAAAATGAAGGTCATCATCCCTCCGCCGATGAGCAATCCCTGCCATATCTCGCGCCCGACCCTTTCGTGAAGAGGAAAACCGACCGATGCCAATGCCGGCCGATGCTCAAGGTATTTTGCGACAAGCCACGTGACAAAAAAGAGCGCTCCGTACACGACGATCTGACCTTTGATGATACCCGGAAGGAGGACATCGTGAGGCAGGAACATTTTCACTGGAAACGCAAAACCATAGCTTGCCCCAAAAAACGCGAGCGCAAAGATTCCCATACGCCATCCGGCGCGGATATTCTGCTCGGCTTCGTTGTAAAAAATGTTCTTCATCATGCCTCCAGTTTTTCGAGAAGATAGGTTTTCGCCGCATTCATTGCGATCCGTTCCTGATTCATCGAATCGCGTTCGCGCACAGTGACCGTGTGGTCCTGCAGGGTCTGCGAGTCGACCGTAAAGCAAAACGGCGTGCCGATTTCATCCTGCCTCCGGTACCGCCGCCCCACCGCTCCGCTGTCGTCGTAAAATACGCGGAACGATTTCTGAAGATCGTCGGTCATCTTATGGGCGATCTCATCCATGCCGTCGCGGTTGACGAGCGGAAGAAGAGCCGCTTTCAACGGAGCGAGCCGGGGATGAAGATGGAGCACCGTCCTCAGTTCTTCTTTTCCGTCTGCGGTCGGGGCCGCTTCTTCGTCGTATGCCGCCGTGAGGAATGCCATGAATGAGCGGCTCGCTCCCGCGGAGGTTTCGATGACGAACGGCGTAAATTTCTCCTTCGTCTGGTCGTCGAAATATTTCATGCTCTTGCCGGAATATTCTTCATGACGCGAGAGGTCGAAGTCCGTGCGGCTGTGAATCCCCTCGATCTCTCCCCATCCAAACGGAAAGCGAAATTCAATGTCGTATGCGGCCTTTGCGTAATGAGCGAGCTTTTCGTGCTTGTGCCACTGCAGCTGGTCCCGCTTCATGCCGAGGCTCAAAAACCACTGCAGGCGCTGTTCCCGCCAATACTCAAACCACTTATCTTCCTCTCCCGGCTTGACGAAGTACTGCATCTCCATCTGCTCGAACTCTCTCGTACGGAAGAGAAAATTCTTCGTATTGATCTCATTCCGGAAGGCCTTGCCGATCTGCGCGATCCCGAACGGCAATTTCTGCCGCGACGAACTTTGAATATTGAGGAAGTTGACAAAGATCCCTTGCGCCGTTTCCGGGCGTAGGTACACAACGTTGTTCGAATCTTCCACCGGGCCGACAAAGGTTTTGAACATGAGATTAAACTGGCGAGCCTCGGTGAACGTTTCCTTGTTACCGCAATTAGGGCACGTGACGAGCGACCGGATGACGTTCGCGATGACCTCATCGGTAGACACCCTGCGCGCAAATTCATCCAAAACTTTCTGATCGTCCATCTGTCCTGCAAACGCCGCCGGATCGAGTGCGCGCAATATCTCTTTTTTCTTTTTGACGGAAAGCTCTTCCAGCAGCACATCCACCCTGTAGCGCGCCTTGCATTGTTTGCAATCGACCATCGGGTCTGTGAAGTTCGCGACGTGCCCCGAGGCTTCCCATACCCTCGGATGCATGAGGATGGAAGCATCGACCCCTTCGACATCCTCCCGGAGCGTCATCGATCTCCACCACGCCTGCTTGAGGTTGTTGAGAAGTTCGACTCCCATGGGACCGTAATCCCAGCAGCCGTTGAGTCCGCCGTAAATTTCGCTCGATTGAAAAACGAACCCGCGCCGTTTGGCGAGGGAAACGATCTTTTCCATTACCGCGGAGATCTGCGCCGCGGACCCTTTTGCTTCCTGCTTACCGATGTTTCAACTCCTTTCTTTGGCCGTTCCTTGGAAATGATAATGCTTTCAAAAACATGCTTTTCGTAGAGAAGATGGATCGATGATGTTTTCTCCCGGAGATTCTCCGTGGAGACGAGCGTCACATCGAACCGCCGCAGCGAGTCGGTCAACGCGGTGATGGCGCGCAGCACTTCGAAGGTCGGCGGGACGGCAACCCTTAACTCTTCGCGAATACCCTTTGCTTCGCCTACGGAGACCTGCACGTGACGAATGTTCCTCGTCTCGACACCCATGCGTACCATCGTTGAATCGACGATCGCTCCAATGACTGCACGGGCTGGTTTCTCCTCCGGCGCAACGCTCGCGGACGGTTGTCCCGAGGGCGCGCGGCGCTCGCGGACTGATGTCAGCACGATCGCGCAAGCGGACAAGACGATGAGGGTGATGATTTTCCAATCGATCGATTTGCGCATACATCAGCCGGTTTATGCCACCTCTACCCTGCTCTGGTCGCCGATCATAAAACGATGAACGCGGGGCTTCCCGCCCGCTTCCACAACTTCGACGTCGTTGCCGAGAATACTTCCTTCAATGCGAATTCCGACCTTGTTAATTTTGCAATCTCGCAGGATGATGCTGTATTCGACCTCGCTCTCCCGGATGACCGTGTTGTTGCCGACGGCCGTAAACGGACCAATATAGCTGTCGGTGACGGTACAATTCTTCCCGATGATGACCGGTCCGCGAATGACGCTCCCGATAATGCGCGCGCCTTCCTCGATGACAACTTTTCCCACGATCGACGATGCGCTGTCGACAAACCCGCGATTCGACGATTCGATATTATCGAGGATAAGACGGTTTGCCTCCAAAAGGTCGAGGGGCTTTCCGGTGTCTTTCCACCATCCGGTAATTTCGCTGAACCCGATGTTGAAACCCTTGTCGATTAAATACTGGTGCGCATCGGAAATCTCCAACTCTCCCCGCTTGCTCGGCTTGATCGCTTTACATGCCTTGAAAATATTCTTGTCGTAGATATAAATCCCGGCTACCGCGAACGAGCTTTTGGGTTTTTTCGGCTTTTCGGTAATACCGACGATGCGAAGATTCTTGATCTCAGGCACGCCGAAGCGCTCGGGGTCTTTCACTTTTGCAAGCGTGAGCCAGCAGTTGCACTTCGCCTTTTGAAATTCCTCGATGTACTTTTTTATCCCTCCGACAACCATGTTGTCGCCGAGATAAAACACAAAACTATCTCCCCCGATGAATTCTTCGGCAAGCATGACGACCTGCGCAAGTCCTCCCGGCTTCTCCTGGGGAATATACGTAATGGAAACTCCCCATTTCGAGCCATTGCCGACATAGTCCGGGACTTCCCGGCTGTCCGCGTTGTGGACGATCCCGATCTCTTTGATCCCTGCATCGACTGCCGCTTCGATCGCATAGTACAAAATAGGTTTGTTCGCGATGGGGATGAGATGTTTATTCTGCGTGTGGGTGATCGGCCGAAGCCTGGTTCCGCGTCCGCCTGATGCGATGAGAGCCTTCATAAAACAATTAATAATTTAGAATTAATAATTAAGGATCTTAAAAGAGACAAGGTTATGCAATGCGCGTTTCGGTGCGCTGACGTTTTGTGAAGAGAGAGATTTTCCCTCCCCCGTATTTCTCGACAAGTTGTCGCGCAATGTCGAAATCCTTTCCCACGTCGCCGGGTGTATGGGCGTCGGACCCGAGCGTGAGCGGAATTGAGTAGTCGCGCAGGATGTTAAGGATCTGTTCGCTCGGGTAAACTTCCTTCACCGGTTTTCTAAGGCCGGAAGTATTGATCTCAACCGCCATATCCGCCGCTTTGACAACCTTGAAAACCTCGCGCAGCACCTCTTCCATATTCTTTGTCGGACGGTGGCCGAATTTTTTTACGAGATCGCAGTGTCCGATGATGTCGAACAGTTTCGATGCCGCAGACCTTTTGATGTGATTGTAGTATTGGCCGTAGACTTCATCGATGTCACGTTGCTCGTACTCATGGACGAAAATCGGGTTATCGAACCCCCACTCGCCGAGGTAATGTACCGAACCGATAATATAATCGAAATCATGTTGCCCGTTGAAATCCTTCACCCACGATTCTGTCCCCGGGAAAAAATCCCCCTCGAGCGCAAATTTTACCGTAATGGCATGCCGGTATTTTTCTTTGAGCGCAAGCACTTCGGGTTTGTACAACTCGAGGAACTGCTGCATATTCATCCGGTGAGGCGCGTCAAAATCGTTCGGCATCGGAGCATGGTCGGAACATCCGATCTCTGCAAGGCCCACGTTCGTTGCGTGGATAATGTATTCTTCAAGAGACCCATCGGCATGCTTGCAAAGGCTGGTATGGGTGTGATAATCGACGAGCATTAAGTGCCTTTTCTCTTTGCGAGAAGTGACGTATGTTTGGCGAGAGCGTTGTAAAGATCGGCAATAGATGTTAATCCTTTTGCCCTTAAAGCTGCGCGGTGACGCGCAACCGTCCTCCGATCGCCGCGCGCGATCGGTCCGGTAAGAGCCTCAGCGGCGGAATGAGTTTTGACATTCCGATAACTTTGAAGAATAAGAGGTTCGTAGACAGCCATCGCTTTCCGCTGAGTCAATCCGCTGAGAGTTCCGAGGGTTTCTACGGCGGACAATAAGGTCACAAAGTAGTTCGAGCTGAAAACGGCGCCGATGTGATAAAAAATTTTTTGCCGGGCGGTCAACACCAATGAATGCGCCCCGATCTCTTTGGCAATTTTTCTGGCGATGGCGATCGCCTTTTTATCCCCTTCAAGGCCAATCCAGATGTGGTCGAACACTCCGGGACCCGACCCTCTCCGTGGAAAGGTCTGAAGAGGATGGAACGACCCCACCGCAGCTCCTTTCTTCCTCAAGACTGAAAGGACATCCGAGGGGAGCGCGCCCGAGCAGTGATAAACAATTGCACGGGAAAAGTTTCCCGTTCGATGCGCAAGCGCGTCGACGACGTTTTTAATTTCGTCGTCAGGAACGGCAAGGAAGATAACTCCTTCTGCATCGAGAAGCGAGAGCGCATCTCTATCATGCGCTGAGGAAGCGCCGACTTTTTTTGCGAGAAGTTTCGAAGTTCTTCCGCCCTTGCTGACAACCGCACGAATTTTGTAGTCCTTTGCGTAGAGGGCTTCGGCGATAGCTGTCCCCACGGCGCCCGCCCCTATCATCGTAACGGGAAACTTTTCGATCGTTCTCAATGAGTCTTCCACAAAGCGGCTGAGACATAGCCGACCACACGATCCGTGTCTCCCGAGATCTCTCCCGAGTTACATGCATGGAGAACTTCGCATTCGTCAGCTCCCATTTTTTGCGCCGCGTAAAGGACCGCGACAATAGGCCCTCCTCCGCATGCCTCCGTCCGTTCGGCTTCTAAATCTCCCATCAAGGTATCGTAGTCGATTTTTTTGATGGAGGCAATCGCAACTGCGTCCAACTTTTGGGCAACATCTGACGAATAGTAGTGCGACAAATCGGAGCTTGCAACGAGGAGAACGTTGCATCCGTGCGCTGCTTCCGCAAGAGCGGAACCGAGTTCCTCGCAATACTCCCGTTTTTGATTTCCGATCACAATCGGGACGATTTGGAAATTCCCCGCTGTTTGTTGAAGGAACGGTAACTGCACCTCCAGAGAATGTTCTGCTCTGTGTCCGGACAACGAGCGCTGAACATCCGGAATGATCTTCTGCAGCCGGGAACGGAATTCATCGTCGACCTGGACGGCTCCGAGAGGAGTCGTGAAACTCGCGCCGGAAAAAACTGAAATGCCGTCGAAATATTCTCGATGGCTAGGGCCGACGAGGACGACGGTCCCAATGTCCCTGTGTTCGAGCAACGAATATGCGTGGGCCGCCGTAAACCCGGAATACTGGTATCCCGCATGGGGCACGATGATCCCCAGCAATTCTCCCTTTGCTTTCACCGGCCGGACGTTCGCAAGGAGGGAGTCTACCGTTTCCCGAAGCTCGGATGCCCGATGAGGATAGAACATTCCGGCAACAACGGGAGGACGAGCATACGTTCCTTCATCCATAGCTACTTTTCCTCGATGATCTCCGTCGTAAAAACATAGATACGCGTCTCGGCGTGCTTCCATTGGTCCCGGGGTAGACCTGCTTTGACGCACGTTTCCGCCAGAAATTGTTCTCTGTCCCAATGGTGCTGGACAGCTACTTGTGGAAGCAAAAGGCCGCGGTACATTCCGGCCTGGAGAAAAATCCCGTGCGCTCCAAGCTGAATTTCTTCAATCGTCGAAATCTCCCGCAAAGGCGACAGCACCGAAATCTCGATGCTGATATCGTCCAATTCTTCCTCGGTCACCGGAGGGAAACGCGGATCCTCGGTGGCCGAGCGCCCGGCGATCTCTGAAACAGCTTCCGCAAGCGGGACATCCGACACGATCAATCCCAGACACCCTCGCAGGTTTTTCTTCTTCGTGAGGGTAACAAAAACCCCCGAAGGCCTTGACAGGATACTGTCTTCGCCGTAGCGTGGCTGAGGCTTACTGCCAGATTTTGCAAGGTCTCCTCGTACCGCGAGCCGGACCGACTCCTTCCCAATATCGATGAGTTCTTTTCGTTCGCCGGCGTTCATCATGGGAGAACTGCCTCAAATTTTCCTGAGAATAATAGCTAATTAATCCGTGAGTTTCAACAAAACTCCTGAATCGGAAGCGCTCCACGTTGAATATTTTTTTTGGGGAGACTTGTGGATTCCCGATAAAAACGTTCGGGAATGACATAACCCAACGCTCGTCATGCCCGCATGCTTTTGGCCGGCATCCAAACTGTAACACTACCCCTGAATCCCATTTCTACGCGCGTAGTCAAAAAAAAGCCCCGAAACCAGTGTTGGATTCGGGGCGCAAAGAACTCGTCGCGCATTCTATTTAATCTTGAAACTCGCGATCGCTTTATCGAACACGGGAATGTAATCCGCCGCCATCGGTTGGTACCACGTCACGACAAGACGGTACACTTTGTCGTCCTTGACGACAAAATATGCTTTTCCTCCGACCTTCGCTTCGGGAGCATAGGTCAAATACTTTGCGTCGAGCCCGTCGATCTTTGTGTCGCCGCTCGATTTGGGTTTAAAGAAACCTTTGTTTTGGTCGAACACCTTGGCGACGTTCAATTTCTTTGCCGGCAAGACATCGATCTGGACAGCGCAATCTTGACGGAGCTTGTGGTGAATATTCATGGAGAAAATTGTCTCTCCTTTTTTCGGAGGGAACGTGTATTCAAAATTGTCCGGGTACTGAAGTTCGAAAAATTCTCCCGCATACTTCGTCAAGTCTGCCGACGGTTTATCCTCATCCACCTTCTTCACGGCGACTTTCGGCTTGGGAAGTTTGACGGATGCAAGAACGGTATCGAACACGGCGCCATACAGTGTGTAGTCGTCGTTGAAACCGGCAAGGTTCACATAATAAAAAACGCTGTCCCGCACAGTGATGATCCTGCGTCCATAAATCGTGACGTCTTTACTGATCCTGGATGTGTACGAAATTTCATGCCCCGGCTCGGAGCCCAGCGTAGCCGGCTGATCGGTTGCTACCGTTCCTAAGCCCGCAAGTTTGTCCTTCGTCTGGGCTTCGTAGGCGTCAAGCGTCGAAACGCCCGCGGACGCGAAATTATCGAACCCAAAAATGATCTCGACGCCGTTCTTTCCGCCTGTCGAAGGGTCGAAAAACAACGTCGCCGCATCCTGTGAGGAATAGATCTTGATGCGGTTCGTTTCCGCATTGACGAGCCACCCTTTCGGATACTGGAGCTCGAATCCATAGAACGGGTCTTGATATGTTGCCCACTCTTTTACGACAGGAGGCTGCGGTTTGCTGCACGAAGAAAGCATCACCGCTATGAGCCCGCAGGCAGCACCAAAAAGAATCGCCGAGGGAAACCATCGCTTAGAAAGATGCGTCATAAGTCACCTTTACTCTTATTGGTTGTGAAGTAAAAAGAAAACGACGAACGATCTGCCGCACTTATCCTCCCTTTAACTGACCGAGTTCTTTGGCGGCGGTTTTATTTTTCGGGTCTATTTTCATAACGGTTTCGTACTCCTCAATCGCCTTCTTTCGGATCGCATCCGCCTCGTCGACGGTGATACTGTGATTGCCGAGGGATAACGCGTACGATTGCGCGAGCCAGAGATGAGCTTCGGGGTCTTTCTTGTCTTTCGGCTCAAACTCTATCGCCTTTTTTAAGTATTCGATCGCCGGCGGATATTTCTTTGCGAGCAAGTTAATCAGACCGATAAACTTATTCGCCTCCAAAAGCTGCGGCGCGTATTTCTCTTGGGACGTTTTCCCTTCGCTGGGTTCTACTTTTATCGTATCGATAATCGCGATAACCCTCTGGTATTGCTTCTCCGCGACGTCGAGCGAGTCGAGAAGGTAATAGCACTTTGCGAGATAGAGATACGCCTGCAGGAACTCGGGACGGAGTTCGATGACTTTTTCCATCATGGTTTTCGCCGTGTCGTACTTGCCGATCACCATAAAACAGACTCCGCCGTTGACGAGCGCGCCGACGTTCTTCGGGTCCGCCTTCAGTTTCTTGTCGTACTGATACGCCGCTTTATCGTACATTCTTTTTCCCATGTACATCCCTGCGAGTTCCGCCGAAATTTCCGTGGAGGTCGAATCGAGGGCGATCGCTTTTTCAAAGTTCGGGATGGCGTTATCCGGATCCTTCAAATGTTCATACGCCCTCCCAAAATCCATATAATCCTGAGCGTGAAGCGAGTCGGCGGGAAGGACCTTGTAGGCGTCGATCGCTTTCTGGTATTCGCCGATCTCGTACAGGGAATGCGCGAGCATCGGCTTGAAGTCGTAGCTTTTAGGGTTAAGCTGCATGGCCGTCTGGATGACCGGAACGGCATCTTTGTAGAACTTGCCCTCGTAAAGCGCCTTTGCATACTCCTCGTATGCAACGGGGTTGTCGTTTTTCAGCTTGACATACTTCTCAAAAAATAACGCCGACTCCCTCCATAATTTCGCCCGATAGAAAATATCGGCAACTTCAAAAACGTATTTATCGTTCGTGGGGTCAAGGGCTGCAGCTTTCTCGAACTCGCGCACGCACTCGTTGTATTGGCGGCTTTTGTAGTACGCTTTGCCGAGCTTATAGTGGGTGTCCGGCGACAACGAGTCGAGTTCGACTGCTTTTTGATAATTCATGATCGCCAACACGCCGATGTTCTGTCTCCCGTACGCCTCGGCTAAACCGGTATACACACCCGGGAGGTTTTCGTTAATTTCCTTCGCCCTGGAAAAATAGACAATTGCCTTATCGAGCGAATCGATGGCAAGATAGGCGTTGCCGTACGCCATTGCCACATCCGTACTATTTTTGCCCACCTTTGACGCGGCAGCGTACAGCTTTGCGGCCTTGTCCCATTGGGACGTTTTAATATAGAGAGCGCCAAGCGAGGCCATCGCTGGAATATTTTCGTCGTCGAGGTCGACGGCGCGGAAAAGGAACGTCTCCGCTGAATCCAAGACCCCTTTCTGCCGGTACGATTCTCCGAGCAGATAATTCGCTTCCACATTCCGTGGAGATTCTTTGAGGACCGTTTGGAAATATCGGATGGCGGCGTCGTAGGATTTTTGTTTCAGCGCGTCTTTCCCGAGCGACAGCGGGTCCTGAGCATACAGGTTCCCGGCAAATAACGCGACGGCAAGAAAGACGATGAAGCGTTTGCAAAGAAAGTGCATTGGAAGATACCTTGATTACTGGGATTGAGATTGAACGAGAGTAACTTTCATTGTTCCTGGAACGAGTCCATTGTCGAGAAAGATCTTTTGCCCCGCTCCCCCGCTGACGAACGCCGTAAATCCGACGCCGACGCCGTTCCCCACATCCTTGGAAAAAATATAGAGCGTTCTGCGTAAGGGATAATAACCGCGATAGACATGCGCCTGATACGGCCAAAAATATTCCAACGTCGTCGATGTCGAGTCTCTCCTGTACGCGGGGTCGCCAATCGCCAGGATTCGCGTCCCCGCCGGAGCTTCACGTACCCAGCTCTGGCTCGCAAAGCCGATGGCATTGACGTGAGCCGCAACATAGGCCGGGACATCTAACGATGTCGGACATGTGTGAATGACGTCGGCAAACGGTTTGCCTTCGGTGACGCGCTGCAACACGTATCCATACATGCCCGTATTCGGTCCCCCCAAGGCGACAACAATCGGTCCCCCGACCTTCGGCTCTCCGAGCTTCCGCCAAGTCGTCGCCACGCCGAGCATGATGTCGCGAAGCTCGGCCACGGTGACCTGGGTCATCGGATTTTTTTCGTTCACGATCACGAGCGCCGCGTCATACGCGACGCGGAACGTATCCACCTGCAGTTTATATTTTGCGATGACCGCCTTCTCGTCGTCCGTAAACGACCTTTCGCTCGTCACGACCTTAACGCTGTCGTTGAGCAACTGGACGATCGCGTCCCGCGTTGTCGACTCGAGATGCGTAATGTGAGCGTCCTGATACAACGAATCAAACGCCTTCACCTCTTTATCGATGACCGGATAGATATCCTCCGGCGATATCATGACGAGCGTGCCCCGCGTCGGAAGCTCACCGGTGTTGTCTTGACATCCTATCAATGAGGAAGTAAGAATCAGGAAAAGAAAGGGTATGACGCTATGAGAGGTAACGATCTTCATCTCTCTGCTGCTGTTTAATCCGGATGTTGACGAACCGATAGACACCGTACAACAGCATCACCACGCCGAACATGATCCTGAACTTCTGGGGCATCGTCGGCGGCATGAACATCCCCGTTGCAATGATGAGCCCGCCGATAAATAGAAATCCGGACAACGCATAGCCGACGTAGACCAAAGGCCTATGAGGATCCATGAAGGGTTACCGAGCCTGATTCAGCTTGAATTTGAACGGAATGGAAACCCACACCGCGACTGGTCCGTTATTCATGACCGCAGGCGTAAACACCCATTGCATAGCGGCATCGATGGCGGCTTGGTTGAACAGCTCGGCATCCGATTTCAAAATCTGCGCCTTCTTCGCTTTGCCTTCCTTATCGACCCAGATCTTAACCCATACGGTTCCCTCAACGCCTGCTCTCCGCGCGATCTCAGGATAGATCGGGGGCGGGTTCTTGATCGGTACGGGTTGCTTCTCGACCGGTACGAAATCGGGCGGCGGTCCGTCATCCTCGATCTTCACATCGGTCTGGACCGCAACATTGCCAGAGCCGTTGCCGTTCACATCGCTGACGGGTCCGATCTGCTGGAGCTCGGTCTGAGAAGCGATAGTTGCTTCGGGACTGATCTCGGCGTCGGGCACCGCGACGGGCGTTCCCACCGTCGGCTTTGCCGCGGCGGCTGAAACTGAAATTGCGGGAGCCGCCTGCGAATTCGTGATCGACGGGGGCGGACCGAGGTCGCTGTACTTCAGGATGCGTACCGTGTAGACCGGTTCGCTGTCAGTCGTCAGATACTCGGCGCCGTAATACGCGCCGATGAGGACGAAATGAATGACCGCGGCAAGAACCAACGCGCGGATGGCATATTTCTGGTACAATCCGCGTAACTCATACGCACCATATTTAACGTTGTCGACTGGTGCTGGTGCTGACATACATTATTTCTCCTTCCTTGTGCTCTTCAAGCGAACCCTGTTCGCAGGTCACGGCCGTTATATTTTCTCGATGAGCTGTTTATCCTTGTCGTCGAACGGCGCAAGGCTGAAACGCGTGATGTCGGCGACATTCAATTGGTCCATAATGTTCACCATCATCGCATATTTGCCTTTACGGTCGACCTTGATAAGCGTGATGAGCTTCGGGTTCGCACTGTTCTTTTCTTTCAAGAGTTTCATCAAATCCGGTCCGGCAACTTTCTCGGGTTTATCGGTCCCAATATTCCAGAAGACGTCTCCGTTTTCGGCGACGCGCAGTGTGAGGAGGTTCGACGCAGGAACGTCGACCTTCGCTTCGCCCGGGGGCAGATTGATCTCCATGGCAAGGGGCTTGTTCATCGTCGTCGTTAACATGAAAAATGTCAACAACAAAAAGGCGATGTCGACCATCGGAGTCATGTCGATGCGAACGCCGATCCGACGCCTCTTCTTTTTTGAATGTTTTTGTTTGCCGCGCGATTGTTTTACTTCAACTTCTGCCATTGCAGTGTTCCTTACATTTTAATGCTGCTCTAACTCTATAACAAAATTTTGTCGGAGGATGTTCATCCCCGCCGGTCATAGACCGGGCGCACTGCCTTTGACCTCTTCAGTCGCAAGATTAAAGCGTGTGATATTCACTTTTTGCAGAATATTCATCACATCTTCAATCACTCCGTAGTCGACATCCTTATCGGCCCGAATGAGGGTCTTTAGCCGCGGATTTTTTTCGCGCGCTTGAATAAGGAGATTTGGGAGCTCGCTCATTTGAACAGACACGCCGGCCTTCAGTCGAGCGCCCTGTCCGAAAAGAGCTTCCCGGAGTATTTCGGAATCAACGCCGAGCACGATCTGTCCCTCTTTCCCTATCGTCAAGGTGATGACATCGGCGCTGGGGACTTTAAAAAAGGAGTGCGAAGAGGGAAGCGTGATCTGGAGGTCTTCCGAAGGTTTGAATTGCGTCGTGAGCATGAAAAAGGTCAAGAGAAGGAATCCGACATCAACCATCGGCGTCATATCGAGCTTGAAGCCAACGCGTTTTCCATGAATTTTCGGCATGATAGTCCTATCCTAATCCTATGTCACAGTTTCGATTTCAGGTTTTGAAGCACGTCGTAGCTTGCTTCGTCGATCATGTACGTCATCCCGTCGATTTTCGTCGTGAAGAAATTGTAGCTGACGATCGACGCGATCGCTATCGAAATTCCGCCGGCGGTGTTGATCAACGCCTCGGAGATACCTTGGGAGAGCTGCACTGCATCCGCAGAACCGGCGTGCGCCAGAGCCGCAAATGCACGGATCATACCGATAACCGTCCCGAGCAGTCCCACCATTGTAGCGATGGATGCGATCGTCGAAAGGGCGATGAGGTTCTTTTCGAGGATCGGCATTTCCAGCATCGTCGCCTCTTCGATGACGCGCTGGACTTCCGACATCTTGTCCTTGCCGTCCATGCCTTTGTCGCCGGCGATCTCGCGAAAACGCTCCAGGCCGGATTTAATAATGTTCGCGAGGGAACCGCGCTGCGTGTCGCAGGCGGAAATTGCCGCATCGAGTTCTCCGCTCGACACATGCTTGACGAGCGTCGTGAGAAATTTCTGGAGTGATGCTTTCCCCTGCGCTTTGCGAAGGGAGAATATTCTTTCAATGACATACGTGAGAACCATGATCGAGAGTGCGATCAACGCAACCACGAGCGGGCCCCCTTTCTGAATGAATTCAGGAAGCAAGAATTCAAAAATGGCAAACCCAATCGCAAAAGCGAGCGCTATCAGGATTGTGTTGAACGTTCCTTGTTTCATAGAAGATACTCCTTAGAAATAATAGTGTTGTAATGGTATAAATGTACGCTCGTAGGAAACCTTACGTTAGCGCCAGAATAGCGTCCGCGCGGGTATCTGCCACCTGAAAGATCATGGAGAGTTTCGTCACAACAAAAATGTTGTTGATATTCTTATTGACATTACAGAGGATAATTTTCCCTTTGCGATTGGCGTACGACGTATGGGCGGAGACAAGCGCGCCGATCGCCGTCGAATTCATGTACGTAACTTTCCCAAGGTCTACAACCAGTTTTTTGTTTCCTTTTTCAACAGACTCCCCCACAGCATTCCGCAACTCATCGGTCTCTTCGCCTCCCACGAGAGAACCTTTCGGTTCAATGATGACGATTTCGCCGTTATGTTCGGTGGCGGTTTTTAACTTCATTAATACATCCTCCTTTGAGAGATTTGCGACAAGGGTTGCTCGGACTTCTCAGTCGTCTTCAAGAGAACGAGGTTTGTCGGTATCGATGTGACGCCGAAGAAAGAATACGTCTCGGAAAGCTTCACCCTTCTGGTTATCGAATCGTTCCACAAGGGCAAATAAAGATAAAAAGTTAGAATCGAATTTGCAATAAGAAATTTTCGGTATTTTTACGGCGCGCAGCCAATAAGGCGTTGAAAAAACCGTCGCGACATGCGCATTGTGTCATCAATGCTTCTTTGCAACTGCCAACCGGAACAGGAAGTCCGCAATCCACCGTATGCGCAAAATCAACGAATTGCCCGACAAGGGACGAGTTAGAACTGGTAGGAAAACGCGATCGTTGCGCCGGGGCCGTCTGGACGGATCGAGATGTTCATCGCCGACTTTTCCTGGCGGGCATTCTCCTCTTCTTCTCGGATCAGGGTGGCAGGATTGTTCCACAAGACGTTGAGGATATTATAGAGATACACTGTGCCGGTGAAACCGGCCGCTCCGAGCCGCGCGTAGTTAAGGTTATTCTTTGCGGTGCGGCGGCTATTCAATAAAGGCAAGATCGCTGCCTGCTCGGCCGTGGTCTGCGCGGCGTTGTATGCATTCCGGGTTGTCCTAAATTTCGAATTCGCGTCCGTGTACATCTGTTGAAGCTCTATCGTCCCAGCAACGGACACGATAAACAATCCGGCATACACGATCCCATGCCTGCCGCTGTATGATTGCCCCCATCCGGGAAAGACGATCGACCGCAGGAGAGCTCCTCCCAACGTCGGTCGGGACATCGGGTGGTCGATCGTTACCGATTCGCTGTCGTGAACGATAAATGCGCGCTCGTACGTGTCGTACCCTATGCCGGAGAGACGAATCGAGTGCGGACCGGGAAGAAGCTCTCTTCCGGCGATCTCCTCCGTGCCGGCCTTTTCTCCGTCGACCTCAATGTCAACGCCTGTGCTTGAATGAACCGTGAGAAATCCGTTGCGCGATAAAAGATGAAGATCGGCGATGTACTCGACGGTGTCCTGCACATTCACGCTTGTCGAGTCGGGAAAATACCCGTCGAGCTCCGCCGTAACCGAGTGCGTACCGGGAGCGATCGGGTCGATAAGCAGCGAGTGATCCGGCATGCCGATGAATTTTCCGTCGACAAAAATCCGCGCATCGGGTTGAGAAATGACAACGCGAAGCCTCCTGGTCGAAATTTTTTCGAGAGACAGACTCGCCTTGATCGAGACCCGTCCGTTGACGAAGAATTCCGCTCGGGAAGGCCTGTATCCCTCCTCCTGTGCTTGAAGCGTATGAATGCCGAGCTTTGGCGACAGAACGGGGATCGTGAGAGCCGTTGAGGCGAGTTGCTTCTGATCGAGAAACACAGCCGCCCCGGACGGGTTGACAGTGATCGTTACGCGGGAGGTGTCTGCGGGATCGGGAAGGACAAAAAGGAAATCTCCCTTGCCTTCGTCAAAGAAACCAAATTGCGGACGGTTCTTCCATCCTGTCGCTTCTGTCACTCGCACTGAAGTGCGCGCGGCTAATTCCGTCCCAGTGATAATTCCGTCGCCGTTGACGTCGCTGATCCCCGAAGAAAGCGCTTCGATAAGTTTCGTCGTGAACACACTCATGCCGCTGACGGTGTCATCTTCCATCGACTCGATGCGATCTCCAGCCGTCAAGAGCTCTTGTGTCGGAAATTGCACGATCTCATCAAACCTCATCCGCGGCGGAGGGATGCCGTTATACTGCTTCAGCACCGGGAGGCCGCCGACGGAAAAATCGAGTAACACGATCGAATGCTTGACGCTGTTTGTGCCGATCGCTTTTTTTATTTCCTCGAGGGATACGCATGTCGCAAGAGCTTGCGCGGGAGTCTGCACGTTCCCATCGAACGGAATAAAAAAGCCGTAATCGTTTCCGGAGCGATCTCTTGCCGTATAACCGCGCCCTGAAAGAAAAAGAATGAGCCGGTCATTGCCCCCGTGCCGCTGGATTTTTTTCAATGCATCGCGGATGACGTCGAGCCTGGCCTGATCGTCGAGAAGGAAAATAATATTCGCTTCTTTAAAACCGTACCGGGACATCAACAGGTCTTTGAAACCCTTTGCAGATGAAACCGCCGATGTTCGCGGTTCAGCGTGCGTATAATGATCCACCCCAACAATGAGGGCGAAGCTTTCGTCGTATGCATGGTAGGCTTTGCCCGTCGAAGGGTCCGACACGAACGTGCTCACGACATTTTGCGGCTGCCCAAATGCTGCGGCCGAAAGAAAGAGAGCCACGCACAAAAGAAGTTTGTCTTGGGACATCGAAGGGGTCATCGTGAATGGGGGTGGTTCGTCGAGTGATGACTCAGGAATCGGCGATTATCTTGATCGTCGTGCTGAATATAGAGAAATAGGCGAGCGGAGTCAAGATAGTCGGCAGGAGGTTGTTCATGAAGAGGGATGGCGACAACCGAAAACAATGATCCGATTATTTAGGTTCGGAATCCTCGTTTGTTTTTTGGCGGACAGAAATTATGCCCCGTTCGAGAAGTGACCGCAATTGTCCAGTTTCAGTGACGGGAAGGTCGCAGGCATAATTCTCACACACGTAAACAGTGGCTTGTCCTTCTTTCGGAACCATAGAGGACAGAAACTGAAGGTTTGCTGCAAGGAATTCCTGACCTTGAGCAGTGTCCGCGGACAATTTAATGGTGTGCGGCAGGAAATATCCGCCGATCGTTTCGAGAAATTGGCCTACCGCCGGCAAATGTCGATTCCCGGCAATGACGATCTGCTTTGGAGTATCGAGGTACCGCTGAATTACTGCAACCATTTGGGGCATAGTGTGCGGGGAACGCTGGAGAGCCCCACTGAAAGACCGAAGCGTCGATTCAGCCATTTTTTTCAATGCGTTGTCGCCGGTCATTTGAGAAAGACGGACAAGGTTCATTGCCGCAATAGAATTGCCCGAAGGTTCCGCTCCGTCGTATCGTTCTTTCGTTCGGAGCAATACGGTTTTGTCTTCTCCGGAAAAATCGAAAAATCCGGCCTCGGACGAATCCCAAAACAATGCGACCTGAGATCCATGAAGGTCGATCGCAAACTTGAGCCACGAAAATTCAAAGGTCGCTTCATAAAGGTCGATCGCGCCTTGGATCATAAACGCATAATCGTCGAGCTGCCCATCGAATCTCGCCTCTCCATCCCGAAATCTTCTGCGGAGTGTTTTCGTCGACGGATCGAAGAGAAATTCCTTTACAAATGCAGCCGCGCGGACTGCGGCCTCTCCATACCGAGAATCGCTTAAAATATGGGCAGCGCGTGCAAATGCGCTGATCATTAAACCGTTCCAAGCGGTAATGATCTTGTCGTCCCGAAGAGGCCTTGGCCGTCTGGCTCGTCTTTCAAATAATTTCCGTTTGGCCTCGTCAAGGATGTTCGCGACACGGGCTTCATCCAGTGAAAAGAAATCTGCCGTCTGCTTTAGCGTGACTGGGACGAACAAAATGTTCTTGCCGCGAAATTCTCCCTGAGGGTCGGATAAAGCATTCCCTGCATCATCCACTCCGAAGTGACGGCAGAAAATTTTCGCTTCTTCTTGTTCGAGAAGGGCTTCAATTTCTTTTTTGCTCCAGAGATAAAACGCTCCTTCTGATAACTCCGCAGAATTCTCCGGACTCTTGCTGTCCGCATCTTCCGCAGAATAAAAGCCCCCATGATCGTCCGTCATGTCGCGCAAAACATAGCCGAGCGTTTCCCGCGCGATACGGGCGTAGAAAGGTTCATGAGTGATCTGGTACGCATCGAGATACGACGAAGCGAGCTGGGCCTGGTCGTATAACATTTTTTCAAAGTGCGGAACTCTCCATTGAGCGTCGACAGCATAGCGGTGGAAGCCGCCTCCTATCTGATCATACATCCCACCATTCGCCATTGACTGCAGTGTGCTGAGACTCATCGAAGGAGCTTCGGCTTCCCTCGTCACTGAATAGTAGCGGAAAAGAAAATTCAGGACGACGGGGCGTGGAAATTTAGGGCCGGAACCGAAGCCTGCATACTGAGGGTCGAACTGCGAAGCGATCTGATGGTACGTTTTCTTCATTAACGAGGCGTCTATTCCGACGTCATCGCCGGGAGCGTGCTCATCCCGCTGAAGATGAGCGATGAGCTGATCCCCCGATTCAACGATCTTGTCGTGATCTTTTTGCCAGACTTCGTGGATACGTTCGAGCACTGTCGGAAAGCCGGGGCGGCCGTAAGCATCGCGCGGAGGGAAATAAGTTCCGCCGTAAAAAGGTTTCAGGTCGGGAGTGAGAAATATGGAAAGAGGCCACCCTCCGCTCCCCGTCATTACTTGAACCGCACTCATGTATACTTTGTCGACATCGGGCCGTTCTTCCCGGTCGACCTTAATGTTCACAAAATGTTTATTCATGATCGCTGCCGTTTGCTCGTTCTCGAACGATTCATGCTCCATCACATGGCACCAATGGCACGTCGAGTAGCCGATAGAAAGAAAGATCGGTTTATTTTCACCCCGTGCTTTCGCAAAGGCTTCCTCTCCCCACGGATACCAGTCAACGGGGTTAAAAGCATGCTGAAGCAAGTAAGGGCTTTTTTCGTTGGCAAGACGGTTAGGTTTTGAAAAAGACTCCGGCATTCAGGTAGATTAGAATTTTTAATTGTAAGATTACAAAATTACAAGAGTTTAACTCTGCAATCTTATAATCATGCGATCTTTAGTAGTATCCCGAATTGCTGCTTTGTTTCGTCAACTTAATATCCTGCAATTGCGGCGCTTTGATTTTCAGCTCGAATCTATAACCGGCGAGAACTCCAAGCGGCGTCCACGTGAAATTCATCGTCCAGCAATGGAGGTCGCGGTCTATCGTGATGCGAGGAGCTGCGAATTGTTGCTGGATGAGGTCGTAACTGCCGGTCGCGGTGAATTTCCAATTCTCCGTAAGGTTAAAGCCGAGGTTTGCGTTGAGGTTCGCCGTCCTCGATTTAACTGCCGGGTTCTCCTGGCTCTGTGCAAAACTAAAACTCAGCCCGAGGTTCCACGGGATGCTGAAGTCGGGGGGCTCTTCGTCGTAAATACCTCTGAAGCCGCTTTGATACGGAAGCCCGGAGCGCGACGCTGCGCTCGCCGATGAATCTTCCGGCTCGGTCTCGCGGTGCGTTTTTTGTCCTCGCAGCGATGTCGAAAGATTGATATTGAAGTTTGTCAGCTGAGCAATTCCCCTGCCGGCATCGATCAAAAGCTTGTTGACGCGCTGATTGAGCACAGGGTCGAATTCATAAAATCTATAGTTATTGCTGCCGCTGATGCTGAGATACTGTCCAAGGTCGGTCCTGTATGTGAGCGCAAGGTCTGAAAGTTTAAATTGAGAGGCGGCGAAATTATAGGCCAGCGATGCGCCGAGGTTCAGCAATTGATATTTTGTCCCTTTGTCGGTCGAATCTTTTGCCTCGGTCTTCATTTCAAAAAGGTTGCCCACGTTGAGGCCGATCGATTGCGATTCTCCGGACGGCGCCCCGCCGTAAATCTCTTTTTGAAACCGGTCGTACGAGATCTCATTGCCGAGCGTGTCGCGGTATCTGCCATAGTAGCCGAATTGCGATTTTGAAAAATCAGGCTGATAGTTGTACGAGATGCTCGGCGTGAGTGTGTGTCGGAAACCCGCAATGCCGGGAATCGGAGGCTGAAACATGCCGTACAGTTTCGTCGACGCGGAAACGCCCATGTTGAAGAACCGGACCGCGTTGAGTCCATCGACATCGCGAAACGTCGGCACGTTCGTCGCCCGGTTGACGCTGTCCACAGTCACGCTTTTGTCGTACCACCGCTCGTTGTAGTCGAAGTACGGCGCGACGGTAAAATATCCCGCTTTCGGAGATGCATTAAGCGTAAAGCTGTGAGATACTCCCTGACGATCGAAATGCACGAACCCGTCGGGATACGTGATCGAGTCGGTCGTCGCCGTTTTGCTCTCCTTGTTCATGAACTGGCCATTGTAGCTGAGACCGATGAGCTCGTACCACGCATAATCCGTTTCCGAACCACCGCTAAGTCCGCGGGATTTTTCCGTCCTCCTGAAAGGATAACTTTGTGAGTGGGAAAAATTGAACGTCGGTACCGTAGCGTCAATACTGTGATCCACAAGTTCCTGGCGGCGCGAGATGTTGACGCTCATGCTGTTGTTCGTCCCCTCCCACGACTTGCTCAGCGTGGCGTTGGAGTAGATCTCCTGCTGGAGGTAGTCGTTATAGTTGTTGCTCGTCTGGTACGAATTATTGCTCGCAAAAGTAAAATTGACGTCGAGGCTCGTTGTAGGGTCGAACGTTTCATTGTGCGTAAGGTTGGCGCGATAGCTCGTCTGATTTGTATAATTGGCGTCCTTCGGCTCGCCGACAAGAATGCGCGAATACTCTCCCGTCAATGAACCGGTAAAATCGTACCTCTTCGCATAACGAAAATTCGAATACGCCCTCCATCCGCCCTCGGTGTACCAATCGCCGCCGAGTGCTAGGTCCGTGTAATCGCTGATGGCGCTGTAGTAGCCGAGATGGCTGATGAATTTTCCCCGGTTCGCGTCGTCGCCGTAGGCCGGAGCGATAATGCCCGAGTGGCGCCCGCCCTGGCTCGGGAATACTCCGAATGGAAGAACGAATACGGGAACATCGGCCACATAAAGGTAGATCGGCTCGGCGACTATTTTATCCTTGATCGTTACTCTCATTCGAGGACTGTAAAAATAATAATGAGGATCCGACAAATCGCACGTCGTGTAAATTCCGTTGGCGACGAAGAGCATATCCTTATCGATCTTCTTGATCTGCTGGCCGTGGTAATAGCCCTGGTCCATTTCCGTTTCGCCGAGAGAGATGCGCCCTTTCTGCGATTTGAAATTATACCCGATCTTCCATCCTTCGTAAGTTTCCCCTCCGTCGACCATCACGGGTGTGCCTTTGTAGAGCCGCTTGAGCGAATCGGTTTTCCCGACCTGCGAAGAGTCGATAACGCCGTATGCTTCGAGGTTATTATCGTTCCAGTTCACATCGATCCGCTCGGCTTTGAGGGCCAGCGTGCGGTACTTAACGTCTCCCTTGCCATACATGTGCATCAGACGGTTCGGATAAGAGTAGACAATTGAATCCGCAGATGTGTATACAACGCTCGTGTCGATGCCGCTCGGCTTTTTCTTCGTGCTATCCTGCCGCGCAACGGTGTCTGCTTTCGCTGTCGAGGTCGAATCGGAAACGAGGCAGAAAGCGGTGCATGAGCTCAACAGGAGAAATGCGGCGACGGCAACTGAAGACCGGAAGAGCATGGGATGTGGAAGGCAAGAATGCAGGCTGAGTCTCTCGACGGAATTTTTCGTTTGATTTCTAATAGCCACTCAATCGCGCACTCTTCAAATGTTGAAGGCTCGCTCTACAGGACAAGACCCGCGGCCCCGAGCATACCCGCTGCATTGCCGAGCTTTGCGGGGATCACTTTAATATCTTTGCGCATCGGTATCATGACGCGGGAACGGAGCGACGTTCTGATGGCATCGAAGACGAAATCTCCGGCACCCGAGATGCCTCCGCCGATGATGACAACTCGAAAGTCGATGGTGTTGAGCACCGAGGCAAGCGCAACGCCCAGCTGCATCCCCGCTTCGGTGAAAAGATCTCGGGCAAGTTGATCGCCTTCGAGCGCGGCGCGTGAGATGAACACGGGCTCCACTTTTGAAATGTCCCCTCCCACAAGCTTTAAAATTTTTGAATCGGGGTGATGTTTCAACTCCGCAGCAGCCCGTTGAGAAAGATAGCGCTGGCCAATATATGCTTCTACGCAACCCTGTGCGCCGCAGTTGCATTGGCGTCCGTTGTAGTCGATCGAGACATGCCCTATTTCGCCGGCTCCGCCCGACGGACCACGATAAATTTTTCCGTCAAGGATAATGCCTCCGCCAACTCCTGTACCCCAAATGACGAAAAGAAAATTTGGATAGCGTCTCCCCGCGCCGAATTTTGATTCCGCGATCGCGGCGACATTGGCGTCGTTTTCGACTTTTACTTTGAGATTGAATGTTTTCTTTATTTCACTCGCAAGCGGGACCTTCTTCCAGCCGCGAATGTTCGGCGGGTTCATCACAATACCTCGCGCCTGATCGATGATACCCGGGGAGCCTATGCCGATCCCCCGAATCGAATTTCTTTTGATGTCGCCTAACACCTCGGCGATCGATTTTCTCATTTGAGACAAAACCGACTTGGGCCCCTCTTCTCCGTTTGTTGGAAATGTCGATTGCGCGACGATCTCGCCCGACGATGTAACGAGCCCTGTTTTAATAGTCGTTCCGCCGAAATCTACTCCGACGGCGTAATGTGTTCGAGACATGCGGTGTGTAGTTCCTCGTTCTTAGTTCGTGGTTCTTCGTTTTTGGTTCGTGGTTCTTCGTTCGTCGTTCTTCGTTCGTGGTTAAGAATATTCTCAGATTGGGAAACAGACATTGGTAATTAGTAATTGTTTACTGTTTAATGTTTACTGTTCACTGCTTACTGTTCACTGTTTACTGTTTCTTTTCTTCTTCCACCATCCTTCCAATCTCTCTTTGATGGATTTTTCTTTGCCGTTTTCGCTGGGACGGTAATAGATTTTATCCTTAAGATTATCCGGAAGGTATTGCTGCTCCACAAAATTATTCTGAAAATTGTGCCCGTACTTATAGTCGTCTCCGTAATTCAATTCTTTCATGAGTCTGGTCGGGGCATTGCGGAGATGGAGCGGAACGGGGAGGTTCGGGAGATTATGAACGTCGTCCATCGCCTCCGAGATCGCTCGATACGCTGCGTTGCTCTTCGGCGCCGACGCGAGATACGCCACAGCCTGGGAGAGAATGATGCGCGCCTCCGGCATTCCCACATAATCGACCGCTGTGAAAGCGTTCGTCGCCATGACCGACGCAAATGGGTCCGCGTTGCCGATATCTTCGGAAGCCAGCACGATCATCCTCCGCGCTATAAATTTAGGGTCTTCACCGCCGTCGAGCATCCTCGCCATCCAATAGATCGCCCCGTCCGGATCGCATCCCCGCATGCTTTTGATAAAGGCGGAAATCGTATCATAATGCTGCTCGCCTTTTTTGTCGTAGACGGTATATTTCCGTTGAAACGCATCTTCGATCGTTTGCTTTGAAATTTTCCTGATTCCGTGTGCATCCGGTTTGACAAAATAAAATGCGCTTTCCAAACCATTCAGCATCATCCGCGCGTCGCCGCCCGAAAGCAAAAAGAGAAAATCCTTATCGTCGAGTTCTACTTTTCCCGCAGAGACCACCGTATCGGTAGCGAGAGCATGCGCGAGAATTTTTTCGAGGTCGGACTTTCCGAGCGATTCAAGCACGTACACACGGGCGCGCGAAAGAAGCGGCGAGATCACTTCGAACGAAGGATTTTCCGTCGTAGCGCCAATGAGCGTAACGACGCCATCTTCAACCGAATGAAGGAGCGCGTCTTGTTGCGATTTGCTGAATCGGTGGATCTCGTCGATAAAGAGGACAGTTTTTTTCCCCAATTGCTTTTGAAACGTTTCCGCCTTCGCAATGACGTCACGAACATCTTTCACCCCTGCGGCGACGGCGTTCAATGAAAAGAATTCTGCGTTCGTGTGATTGGCAACGAGTCGTGCGAGGGTGGTCTTCCCCGTCCCCGGCGGCCCCCATAAAATGATTGAGCGAAGCTCGTCGTTTTCGATCATCAGCCGCAGCGGCTTCCCCTCCCCGAGCAAATGCTCTTGCCCCACAAATTCCGCGAGGGTTTTCGGGCGAACACGCTCCGCGAGAGGGGCATGAATGTTCGCTTTCTGCTGAGGCTTTTGATATTCGAACAATTCCATTTCAGAAAAGAATGTCTGAACAAACGGCTTTTTATTTCTTCGGCGCCACCCGATATACTTTCTCGCCTTGTCGAATCATCCCGTACTTTTCACGGGCGACTTTTTCAACTGCCTTCTTGTCGCCGTCAAGGGCCTTCGATTGTTCCTGAAGCTGCTTTTGCTCTTCCTGCGCTTGTTGAATTTTCAACAGCATTTCCTTCTTTTCCCTTTCGAGTTTGACCCGCTGAATGATCCCTTGGTTGTTGAACAACGCGTAGAGGAAAACGAGGAATACTGCGATAAGGGCGAGGCTGAGCTTCTTGTTCGTCCGCAGGGTGGAGAATAACTTGCGTACGTCGACGAGGTTTCTGATTTTTTTGAAAACGTCCGCGCTCATTCATCAGAAATGTATGAAGATTTGTCATCATTTGAAAGAGTGAAAAGGCCGCGATGATGACCCATATTGATTATTTTAATTCGTTAGACCTTTGGATTCCCGACAAAAACGTTCGGGAATGACGCAACCCGCGCACCGTCATGCCCGCATGCTCCTGGCGGGCATCCAAAATGCGACACAACCAAGGCCGCGCTGCGTAAAAGCCGATTGATTCTAGAATGGCTATTCCCTACTTTTGGGCCTATGCGCGAGAAGGATACACAGCCCTCAGCCCTTTTGTTTGAGACCATCTTCTCGAAAGGGGTTGGATTGCTGCCAAACCGTAAATTAACGACGGGAGAATGTCAGTCGCTTTCGGGCGTGAAATGCTCGCTTTGCGCTGCTCACAAGATCGACTATGAAGCCGAACTAAAGGCCAAGAACGCCGCCCTTCGGGAATTCTGGAATACACATTCGATTGACGCCCGCCTCGACCCGCTTATCGCTTCTCCCCTTGGAAGAAATTACAGAGTCGTGAGCAAGCGGAGAGTTTTTTCTTCACGGAAAAATGTATTGCTCGGACTCATCGGAAGCGAAGATAAATCGGGAGGCCTGAGTCCGATGCCCGTGGATCGTTGCATGATAGAGCCGGACGTTCACGCCCGCATCTATCGATGCATCGGGGAGTTTCTTAACAGAAGAGAATCGAAGGAGTTTACGGAAGCTTTCAATTATATCGTCGTCAAGGGTTCGTACGACGAGTTCACGGTCATTTTCAATATTGCAGGGGTCACGCCCAGCATGCGACAATTCGTCAATCGTCTTTCGAAACACCTTACGGCCTCCGTCAAAGGCATTATCGGCATCCATTTTGCTATCGACGAAAAACAGTCGGGGTATTATCTGCCGAAGGTCGGGCGGCATGAAAAGCAGCGGTATCAGAAAGTGCACGGGAAAAGCGAAATTTTTCAAAAAATTTTCGGAGTGAAATTTCTGTTCTCGCCCCTCTCTTTTACTCAAACCAACCTGTCTATCCTTGATCTGTTTATCGGCACGATCATAGAGTTGTGCGCCTTCAAACCGGGCGACCGCCTTCTCGACCTTTATTGCGGATACGGGCTTTTTTCTTTGTTGTCGGCACAATTTGTAAGGACGGTAACGGGCGTGGAAATATCCGCCGACGCCGTCGAAGACGCAAAAAGTAATGCGAGTCGTTTGAAGGTCGGCAATTGCAATTTCTTACGCGGAGACATAAACGACGAAGCGCTCGAACCGATTATTGCTTCACATCATGGGATGACAAAAGTCATCCTGGATCCGCCGCGCAACGGCACAAAGCCCGGGGTCATTGAATTGATCGCGGGACGAAACGTGGAACGCGTCGTGCACATTTTTTGCAACATCGATTTGATGCCGTCGGAGTTGAATCGATGGAAGAACTCGGGTTATTCGATAAAGCGCGCGATCCCTTTTGATATGTTCCCCGGAACGAATGACGTTGAGATGATTACGTTGTTGGAAAGAGCCGACTGAATATAAGGAGGCGTTCTATTCGGCGGAAACGATACGTGCGAAGCCCGTCCGCGCGCTCTTCATTATCCTTTATACCAATCGTTCTTCGGTCGGTAGGTTCGCTCTAATTTCGACTTTGCTTCATGCCGCTCGAACGCCAGCTGGATCAGTTTATCGAGAAGGTCGGGATACGACAACCCCGACGCTTCCCACAGTTTGGGAAACATGCTTATGGAAGTGAAACCGGGGATTGTATTAATTTCGTTAAGATAGATCTTTGACCCGTTGCCTTGCACGAGGAAATCCACGCGCGCCATCCCCGAACAGTCGAGGATCTTGAACGCCTTGCACGCGATGTATTGAATTTTTCTCACGGCCCATTTCGGCAGATCGGCGGGAATGAGAGCTTCCGACTTCCCATCCACATACTTGGCGTCGTAGTCGTAAAACTCGTTTGACGGAACGATCTCGCCAAGAACGGATGCCATGGGTTTATCGTTCCCGATGACGGCGCACTCGAGCTCACGCGCCTTTTCGATCGATTTCTCGACGAGCAACTTCCGGTCGTAGTGCGCGGCGAGGGCAATGGCTTCAGTCAATTCCTTCCGGTCGTGGGCTTTACTGATGCCGATGCTGGAACCCGTATTCGACGGCTTCACGAAACAAGGGTAATCCAGTTCTTGCTCTATCCTCTCCTCGATCTTCCGCCCGTCCTGTTCATATTCGGCGATCGAGAATGAGATCCCCTGAGCCACGCGGATCTTGTTACATTCAAGCACTTGTTTTTGGATGACCTTGTCCATGCCGACAGCGGAACCGAGGACCCCGGCTCCGACGTACGGGACATCGGCCAATTCGAGGAGGCCTTGGACCGTTCCGTCTTCTCCGAACGTCCCGTGAAGGACCGGAAAGACGACATCGATCTGTTGAACGGCATCCGCGCCCGAATTCGAAATGTCGACCAGCCCTTGTTTCCGCGGGTCGGGGAGGATGAGATGTTCCGGGAGTTTTTCGATCGACGATTTTTTCTTCAGTAAAGAAACAGCTTCAACGGAGCTGAGCCAGCGTCCGTCGGAGGTGATGCCGATCGGGAATACGTCGTATTTTTCCTTGTCGAGACCGTTGATGACAGACGCCGCTGACACCAGCGACACCTCGTGTTCAACCGACCGTCCTCCGAGAAGGACCCCTACGCGAATTTTCTTATCCATGGTTTATGCGATGCTTTATTGAACGGTACGACCCAACCGCCGCCTCACTTCTCCTATGATCGACCGAAGCTCTTCTTCCGTCATCGGCATATCAGCGGACGGAGGTGCCGGCTCGCATGCCGGCTTTGCAGAGAAATCCTTCCCGTAACTCGCAGCCGAAATGCGTCTGAGTTTCGCAATGTCGTCGGCGGACAGAATTTTTTCACCGCCGAGCATGCGCGCTGCAAATTGAATATGAGCGGCGTGTTCGACTTTCTCCATCTTGAAGTACGCATCCCAAAGATCGCCGCCGTATGTGACGACGCCGTGGTTGGCAAGGAGGATGGCATCCGCAGATGGGACGAACGGCTCGATGGAATGACGCACCTCTTTTGTCGACGGCGTGGCGTATTGCGCGAGAGGGATGGCTCCGAGTCCAACAATGACTTCCGGAAAAACGCATTCGGCAAGCGGAATTCTTGCCGCGGCAAATGCGGTCGCATAGACCGGATGACAATGAACGACGGCCTTTACATCGGGCCGTGTTTCATAAATGAACAAATGCATATCCAACTCCGACGACGGCTTACGCTTTCCGGCGACAACAGCCCCCGACGGGGTCACCTCGACAAGGTCGCCCGCTTGAACAAATCCTTTATTCATCGCAGCGGGCGTTGAGAGAATATTGCCGTTTGGCAGACGTGCGCTCACGTTGCCGTCGGTCGCGGTAACGAATCCTTTCGATTCAATCCTTCGGCATACCTCAATAAATGTTTCAACGAGAGATTCAACTTCAGGAGGGATCATGGACAATACTCATTCTTTCCCCGCCCGCCCTTGCGCCGGCGAGGTCTTGAGGTGACTCCATTGCGACGAATCGCCCGGGTTTGTTATTTGAACGCGCTCAACCCGGTGATCGGGGCTTTAAAGCTTTCAGAATTTCTCACGCCGAGTGTTTCGTAGATCTTTAGTGTTGCCTTGGACTTATTGAGTGTATAGAAATGAACCCCTCGTACATTCTGATCGATGAGATCTCTCACCTGCTCTGTCGCCCAGTGGATTCCCACTTTCTCGACGTACTCGTCGTCCTCGGCGCGCGAGAGCGCTCTCAGAAGCTTTGCGGGAAAGTGCGCACCTAAGGCAAGGTCGGCCATCCGTCCCAATCCTTTTCGCGACGTGACAGGCATAATACCGGCGACGATCGGCACATGTATTCCCGCAAGCTCTGCGCGCTCACAAAAATCGTAGAAATCGTTGTTGTCGAAGAAAAGCTGCGTGCAGACGAAATCGGCCCCTTCGTCCACCTTCATTTTCAGGTACTCCATTTCTTTCAGCCGGTTCGGCGTATCGGGATGGCCCTCCGGAAAACCTGCGACGCCGACCCCCATCGAAGGGAATTTTTCTTTAATAAAGGCCACCAGCTCCCCGGCATGAGAAAATCCGCTCTCTATCGGGACAAACTTCTCCGACCCCCGCGGGGGGTCTCCTCTCAACGCCATGATATTTTCGATGCCGCTCGCCCGATATTTTTCGAGGATGTCTGCGATTTCCGATTTTGTCGAACGGACGCAAGTAAGATGCGAGACGATCGTCAGGTCAGTCTCCGTCTGAAGTTTCATCACGAGGTCCTGCGTAAGCTGTCTCGTCGACCCGCCCGCACCGTACGTTACGCTGACGTACGAAGGCCTCAACGGCGTCAGGTCCTTAATGGAATTGAACAGCGTAGTTGCCGCTTCCTCATTTTTCGGCGGAAAAAACTCAAAGCTTAAAGAAGGGTGGTTTGCTTCAAGCACCATCGATATATGCATTCAATGCTCCGGGAGATTACGAAAAAAAATCCTGACCGTGTGGTCAGGATCATTATACTCAATAAGTTTTTCTTTATCAAGAAAGGCATTGTAGGACAAAATGAGCGCCTCATCCTTCGCCAAGAATACCTTTCACTGTACGTTCGGTAATGCTAAGATCGTTTTCAAATTCGACGAGTTGGATGAGGTCGTAAATAAGCGGCGCAAAAGTTTTCTCGTGCATCATGACGGTATCCAGATGTTTTCTGCACAACGTCACACCGTTCTGATAGCGATGGCCGTTTTCCTCGTTGGCGCCGTTCTCCATGATGAACAAGACTTCGGGAGTCGTCGTTGCGCCGCATCCCGGCCATTGACAGCGGAGATGGTCGCGTTCGAGGACGTAAGACCGCAACAGTTCGTTTTGATTGGGGCTATGTGTGTTCGGAGGCGCCATTCGGTTTCACGCTCAATGTAATCTTTTTCTCAAAGATGTCAAGAGACAAAAAGCACACGGTGAATTCCCATGGCAAGCACACGTTCTTTGAAAACGGGCCCAGTTGGACACATTCGAATTACTCGTAACGAAGCGCGTCGATAGGGTTGAGCATCGCCGCCTTGCGGGCAGGATAGAAACCGAAAAATATCCCCACCGCCGCGGCAAAAAGAAACGCAAGTCCGACCGAGGTTGGCGAGACTACTGTCGGCCATCCGGCAAGTTTTGAAATGAGGTTCGAGCTCCCCACGCCGATGATCACCCCGATGGTACCTCCCGCCATGCTCAAAACAATTGCCTCGACGAGAAATTGGAACAGGATATCTTTGCCCCGCGCCCCGATGGACATACGGATGCCGATCTCTCTCGTCCTTTCCGTCACGGACACGAGCATGATGTTCATGATGCCGATGCCGCCGACAAGCAGCGAGATCGACGCGATCGATGCGAGGAGAATCGTGAGGACTTTGGTCGTCGCCGACGCAGCGTTCGCTATTTCAGTCTGGCTCCGCACGGTAAAATCGTTATCCTCCCACGGCTGGATTTTGTGGCGCACGCGGAGCAGGTCGGTGATCTGACTTTGTGCGTCATCCATCGCGTCCTGGCTCACGGCGGAAACCATGATAATGCCAAGGTATGTTACGCCCATCATTTTTTTCTGAACTGTCGTGTACGGCGCGATCAACACATCGTCCTGATCCTGTCCTTGAGCCGATTGACCTTTCGGCGACAACACGCCGACCACTTTAAAGGGCATATTCTTTACCCTGATGATGGCGCCGATAGGGTCGGATCCCTTGAAGAGGTTGTCGACAACAGTTTGGCCCAACACACAGACTTTCGTCGCACTCCGTACGTCGGCTTCGGTAAAAGGCTGTCCGCTCGATAACGGCCAGCTTCGGATGTCAAAATATTCAGGGTTCGAACCGATGACACGCGTTCCCCAGTTTTGCTGGCCGTACACTAGTTGCGCCCCCGTCCCGATGACCGGAGCCGCCATTTGTACAGATGGACACTGCGTCTGAATTGCGGTGAGGTCATCGGCGGTCATCGATGTTGCAGAGCCGGTTCCCGTGCGGACGCCCCCTTGATTCGTTGAACCCGGGAAAATAAGGAGGACATTCGTTCCCAACGAGGCGATCTGCTGCTGGATATTGTATTGTGCGCCTTCGCCTACGGCCATCATGGCTATCACAGCGCCGACGCCGATAATGATACCGAGCATCGTAAGAAATGAACGGAGCTTGTTGCGCCCCAAAGAGCGCATCGACACTTTCATGATGTTGAAAAAATTCATGCGGCCTGCTCCTCTTCATCATCGACGGAGACCGGCATTAACTTCAACTGCTCGGAGGCAATGCGGCGCTTTGTAACTGCATAATCTTTTTTGACTCTTCCGTCTTTGAACACAACGTTGCGCTTCGCATATTCCGCGATGTCCGGTTCGTGCGTGACGAGCATGATCGTAATACCGTGGTCGTTCAGCTGTTGAAAAATTTCCATCACTTCCACGCTCGTCTTACTGTCCAGGTTCCCGGTCGGCTCGTCGGCAAGAATGATCGACGGGTCGTTGACGAGCGCGCGGGCGATTGCGACGCGCTGCTGTTGACCCCCCGAAAGCTGGTTCGGCATGTGCTCGTAGCGCTCACCGAGTCCGACGATCCGGAGCGCCTCCATCGCTTTTTCTTGTCTGATTTTGTTCGACACCGTGCGGTAGAACATGGGGAGTTCGACATTTTCTAATGCCGAAGTCCTGGAGAGCAGATTAAACCCCTGGAACACAAATCCGATCTTTTCGTTCCGGATCCCTGCGAGCTGATCCCGGTTGAGTTGTCCGACGTTGACTCCGTCCAGAAAGTACTCGCCTTTGGTCGGAACGTCGAGGCAGCCGATGATATTCATAAAAGTAGATTTCCCCGAACCGGATGCGCCCATAATCGCAACGAATTCGCCCCTGTCCACGGAGAACGAAACGCCGCGTAACGCGTGCACTTCTACGTCGCCCATCGCATACGTTTTGACGACGTGGTCGACATGGATGAGAGAGTCATTGCCTGTCATGTTAAAACCTCATCCTGCCGCCGCCAAACGGAGCGGGGCCAGAATTTGGTCTCTGGCCAGTTATTCCCACCACCACTTCCTGACCCTCTTCAACTTTTCCCTTGAGAATTTCCGTGAAGGTGGCATCCATCATTCCCGGCCGGACAAAAATTGGGGTCAATTTTTTCTCTTTCGTCAACACCCAAAGTCGCGTCACGCTCGGCATGCCGCTAAAGTGTTCGCCGCCTGCTGCCCCTCCTTGTGCGCGTTCCATAAACCGGCGTCTCCTTTCTGCCCTCGCCGAATCATCAGACCCGGAGGTAGAATCGTTCTTCACTTCGACAAGATCCTGCGGCGGTTGGAACCTGAGTGCGATCGTCGGGACCTTTAACACTCCGTCTTTTTTCGCCACGAGAATAGTTACGGTCGCCGTCATCCCGGGCATAAGCTTCAAGTCCGGGTTTGGCACATCGATGATCACAGTATAATTCACAACGTTCTGAACAGTGACAGGCGCCAAACGAATTTGGGAGACCACGCCGTGAAACGTCTGTTCGGCGTATGCATCGACAGTGAACGTCACTTCCTGGCCGACTTTCACCTTGCCGATATCGGCTTCGTCAACGTCGGCCTGCACCTGCATTTTAGAGAGGTCGTTTGCGATCGTAAAAAGCACCGGCGCCGAAAAACTTGCCGCAACCGTCTGCCCGACGTCCACAGCGCGCGAAATTACGACGCCGTCGATCGGCGCTCTGATCGTTGCATATTTCAGGTTGATGATCGCACGGTCGAGCTCCGACTGGGCCTGTTTCTGCGCAGCGACATTGGACTCGTATGTCGTGATCGCCGCATCGTAGTCGGCTTGCGATGCAAGGCTCTTTGCCATCAAGGTTTTCGTACGGTCGAACGCTCGTTTCGATTCATTCGTCTGCGCTTTCGCTCGCTGCAAGTTTGCTTGTGCGTCTTCGACGGACGATTGTAAAAACGTCGGATCGATAAGTGCGACGATCTGGTTTTTCTTCACCTTGCTGTTAAAATCAACGTACAGCTTAGAGATGGTGCCGGATACCTGTGTTCCTACCTCCACCGTTGTATCGGCGCTAAGTGTTCCGGTCGCTGTGACGGTGACCGCTATGTCCCCGCGCGAGACCTTCTCGAACCGATAGTTCACGTCGGGAGTTGAACCGCTTGAAAAGTAATAAAATCCGCCCGCGCCGACGATTGCGACTGCGAGAACGACAATCAACACTATCCTGCTTTTCATTGTCTCCACTCTTTAAAAGGTTTTCGTTAAATCTTTGTAGTCATTTGACACAAAATCAGTTACGGGGTTTAACCGCTCTATAGGATACCCCGATGAGGCCGGCATCAAAACAACTATGGCAAAGAAAAGATTCACAGTCGCTCGATTGAACGTGCGAAAGAACTTGTCAATGGGATGACAAGTTCTTTCCAATAGCATAACGCCGCAACATTCCGAAGAATAGCATCACGATTTGCCGTGCTGCGAAGCGAAGACAGCCATCGCAGTGATATTGACTATGTCGGTCACTTCGACACCTGGAGTAAGCAGATACACCGGCTTCCGTATGCCGATAAGAATCGGCCCGATTGCCGACGCGCCGCCAACTTTAGAGAGAAGTTTGTACGCAATATTGGCAGAGGTGAGATCGGGACAGATCAAAATGTTGGCCGGCTCTTTCAATGTGCTGAATGGATAGAGCTCGTTGAGGATTTCCGAACTCATCGCCGTGTCCGCCATCATCTCTCCATCGACGACAAGCTGAGGCGCGCGCTGCCTGATGAGCTCCGTCGCGCGTCTCACCTTCTCCGTCAATGGATGCTGCGTGCTTCCAAAATTGCTGAACGAAAGCATGGCCACCCGCGGCACCACATCGATGCGCTTGACCCGTTCCGCAGTGAGAATTGCAATCTCCGCGAGGTCTTCTGCCGTCGGCTCGATATTGACCGTCGCATCGGCGATGAAGAGTGTTTGATTTTTAAAAACAAGCATATACAACCCGGCGATCCTACGCACGCCGTCTTCCGTTCCGATGATCTGCAACGCCGGACGCACCGTGTCCGGATAATGCTGTGTCAAACCGGAGATGAGCCCGTCGCCGTCGCCGTTTCTTACCATCATCATCCCGAAAACGTTATGGGTCTTCATATGACGCCGGGCAACGAATGGCGTGACGCCTTTCCGCTTCCTCAACTCGTAGTATGAGGAGACGTATTCTTCGAACTTCGGCGATTTGCCGGGGTTGATGATCTCAACGTTGGGAAGGTCGAGTCCCAACTCCTCGATTTTTTCATGGATCAGCGTTCTGCTTCCGAGAAGAATTGGCGTCGCAATTTTCTCTTCGACGATGATGTTTGCCGCGCGCAGGATCTTTTCCTCCTGCCCTTCGGGGAACACGATACGTTTCGGCGCACGCTGTGCCTTGTGGATAAAGAAGCGCATGATCTCCCGCGTCTTGCCAAGCCGCGCTTCGAGACTGTCTTTGTACGCTTCGATGTCCGGAATCGGATTGCGAGCCACTCCCGTATCCATCGCCGCTTTCGCGACGGCAACCGTCTCCCACAATAAGACACGTGGGTCGAACGGCTTGGGGATAATGTACTCGTTCCCGAATTCTATCTTTTTGCCTCCGTACACACGCATGACAGAATCGGGAACGTCTTCCTTCGCGAGCTTCGCAAGAGCCTGCGACGCCGCGATTTTCATTTCATCGTTGATGGCCGTCGCCCGTACATCCAACGCTCCACGGAAAATGAACGGAAAGCCGAGCACATTGTTGACCTGATTCGGATAGTCGGACCGTCCCGTCGCCATGATAATATCGTCGCGGACGCTCAACGCGTCTTCGTAGGTAATCTCCGGATCCGGGTTTGCCAGCGCGAAGACGATCGGTCTATCGGCCATCGACTTCACCATTTCCTTCGTCACAATCCCTTTGCCCGATACCCCGCAGAAGACGTCTGCTCCTTTCATCGCATCGGCGAGTGTGCGCGCCTCAGTTTCCGCCGCGAAGTAGGCTTTGTATTCATTCATCCCATCGGTACGGCCTTTGAAGATAACTCCTTTTGTATCGACGAAAAGGATGTTCTTCCGCTTGACGCCAAGTTTTTCATAGAGCCGCGCACATGCGATGCCCGCCGCGCCCGCTCCGGTAAAGACAACTTTCACGTCCCCGACCTTTTTCCGGACCACTTCCAGAGCGTTGATGAGGGCCGCTCCGCTGATGATCGCGGTTCCGTGCTGATCGTCATGAAAGACGGGGATGTTCATCACTTTTTTCAACGCCTCTTCGATCGCAAAACATTCCGGCGCTTTAATGTCTTCGAGGTTGATCCCGCCGAACGTCGGCTCGAGCATTTGTACGGCTTTAATGACATCTTCCGGCGCGCGCGCGTTGAGCTCGATATCGAAAACGTCGATGTCGGCAAATCGCTTGAAGAGAACGCCCTTCCCTTCCATAACAGGCTTCCCGGCAAGCGGGCCGATATCGCCCAGCCCAAGCACGGCCGTGCCGTTCGACACAACGGCGACGAGGTTTCCCTTCGCCGTATAGGTATAGACGTCTTCCGGATGCGCAGCGATCTCACGGCACGGTTCTGCGACGCCCGGTGTGTACGCAAGCGAGAGGTCCCGCTGCGTCGTGCATGATTTTGATGAAACGACTTCTATCTTTCCCCTTCTTCCCATCGAATGATAATCCAGTGCATCTTGTTTGCGTATCATGTGATATCTCCTAAAAGCATCGGTGTCAATGATTGTGTTAACGGACAGCAGTTATCTATGGTTAAAAATGAATGTGCACTGTAGCCTGAATTGAGTTCGTCGGCTGCAGATTGGGACTTACTTCGAAATTATAGAGAGAGGCGTCGACATAGGCGTCGAGCAGATTGACGATGTAGGCGATGGCAACATACCAGCCGAAGGTATCCCGCTGGTTTCTGTAGAAGTCCCTGAGCCCCTTATAGTATCCGGCCATCGTTTGGAACTGATCGTTGCCCGCAGCGACGCTGTCCAGCGCATTTTCGTACAGAGCACGATTCTGTTTGTAAAGATTGTCTTGGTTTTTATAGACTGAAAAGAAATAATATTCGAGACCCCAAATGACGGGCGCTTTCCAATACGACTCATTGTAAATTTGTCCCGCCCCCGGGAGGATCATGGATGCGCATAACGCAATTGTGGTCGATTTTCCGGGACGAAGCACAGTGTCCGGATTAGACAACGATTGCATGACAAGAGAGTCTTCATTGAACGTGCGACGCACGGAATCGGGAAGGGAGACGATCCGGAGGGGCGTCGGAATCGGCTGCTCATGATGTTCGAGTTCTTGAGCGCGCGCAGAGCATCCGATGCACAACCAGAGGAGACTTAAAAAGAAGGGTTTCAAATGGATTCCAAGTATGGGGAAGTTCCCGGCGCGAAATGGGCGTCTAATAAATCACGGCAACGACTTCGATTTCCACCAACACATCTTTCGGCAATCGCGCAACTTCGATGGTGCTGCGCGCGGGTGAAGCTTCGCCAAAATATTTTCCATAGACCTCGTTCATCGCGGAGAAATCGTTCATGCTTTTTAGGAAGACCGTCGTTTTTACGACGTGGGCAAAATCGGAGTGACTGGCGGTGAGGATGGCTTTGATGTTTTCACAAATTTGTTTTGTTTGCTCGGCGGCCGTTGTGCCGACCACTTCGCCCGTCGTCGGGTTGAGAGCAATTTGCCCTGCCGTGAAGAGAAGCTGGCCTTGTACTGCAACGGCTTGATTGTACGGACCGATAGGCGCCGGAGCTTTTTCTGTCTTGATAATTGTCTTCATGATTGTTCCCTCGGTCGATTCTTCCGCGCGAACAAAACGCGGTCGATGACTGTGAGTCTATTTTTCCAGCAACTCGAGCAAACGGTCGAGGTCGCCGGCATTGTAATATTCGATGACAATTTCCCCTCCGCCCCCCTGCTGTTTACGTACTGTCACTTTTGTCCCAAGGGATTGTCGCAGTCGTGTCTCGATGGACTGAAAACTCCCGTCGGATCGCGCCGTTGAAGAAGAATGATTTCGTTTGCCGCTTTTTTTTCCGAATTCTTTTGCAAGGTTCTCGACGTTGCGCACCGATAATCCTTGCTTCACGATCTTATCGTGCAATCGGAACTGCGTTTTCTCGTCCGGCAATGCGATAAGGGCGCGCGCGTGTCCCATCGAAATTTCATTTTTCCGGAGAGAGGCTTGTATCGGTTCGGGAAGGCGAAGCAGGCGGAGAAAATTCGTCACGGTCGTTCGGTCTTTTCCGATCTTTTGCGCCACTTCTTCCTGCGTGAGCCGGCATTCCTCGATGAGACGCTCATACGATGTCGCGATCTCGACCGGGTTGAGATGTTCCCGCTGGAGGTTCTCGACGAGCGCGAGCTCGAGCATCTCTTCGTCGGAGGAAACTTTGATGATGTACGCGGGGATGTTCTTGAGCCCCGCTTCCTGAGACGCCCTGACCCTCCGTTCGCCCGAAATCAATTCGTACCCACCGTCCGCCATTCGTCTCACGGTGATCGGTTGAATGACGCCTTTTTCAACGATAGAACGGGTCAATTCATCCAGCGCGGCGGTGTCAAAATCGCGGCGAGGCTGGTACGGGTTCGGACGAATTCTCGTCAACTCCACAGCGACGATGACGTTGTCTTCGCCGTGGTCGGCGGGAAGCGCCGCGGGGGAAACGGGCTGCTCCTGGACAGGCACGCGCGGAATGAGAGCGTTCAGTCCTTTTCCCAGCACGGATTTCGTCTTGTGACTTTCGGCCATAGTTCGGAATTCAACTTTACGATGGTGATGAAGTCCGCCCAGAAACTTCCGACTGGGGCGGCAGGGGCACAACGTTGGCTTGAAGCGGAGGAACAAAAGGCGCCGCTGCGGAGGTCGCGGCAATGGCGGCGTTTCGTTGATTGCGTTTCAGCACCTCCTGTGCAAGGTCGATATAGTTTCGTGTTCCCGCAGAAAGCGCGTCGTACAAAAGGATCGGTTTTCCGAAGCTCGGCGCCTCACTCAATCTCACGTTACGCGAGATCACGGTGGAGAACACCCGCTCGCCGAAATATTTCTTTACCTCTTCAACGATCTGGTTCGAAAGCCTCAACCGAGAGTCGAACATCGTCATCAACACGCCCTCTATTTCGAGAGGCGGGTTGAGGTTCTTTTTGACCATCGTGATAGTGTTCAAAAGCTGTCCGAGTCCTTCGAGCGCGTAATACTCGCATTGGACTGGAATCAAAACGGCATCCGCGGCGGTAAGAGCGTTAAGGGTGATCAACCCCAACGAAGGCGGGCAATCGATGATGACGTACTCATACGAAGAGCGGATCGACGCGAGCGCTTCCCGCATTTTCTTCTCGCGCTGAGAGACGTTGACCATTTCAATTTCGGCGCCGACAAGGTTAATGTGAGAAGGAAGGAGGGAGAGATAAGGCATCGACGTCTTCATAACGGCGTCGGGGGCGGCAATGTCTCCGATGAGCACTTCGTACATCGTCTTGTCGAGCGTCTTGCTTTCCACACCGACCCCGCTCGTCGCGTTCGCCTGAGGGTCGGTGTCGATAAGAAGGGTTTCGTGTTCAGCGGCTGAGATCGATGCGGCAAGGTTCACTGCGGTCGTGGTCTTCCCCACTCCTCCTTTTTGATTCGCTATGGCGATGATTTTTCCCATCAATGACTTGCCAGTCTTGTAGAAATTAGAAGGAGGATGATGCCGAGCGCAAGGTTGGTCCGACGCCTTGCGAGTATCTTCCGATGCTGCACAGTAAGACGACTATCCCTTTCTTCGGGGCCCGCCGAGGCCAAGATCGCTTCCATCCGTTTCACGATTCCAGTCCCAGAAACCGCTACTCCTACCATGATCACATAGATGCAAACCTTGAGGAGGAGCAGGTAGTCCCACTCTGATCGGTACTGGCCTAAAACGAACTTGTTGCTAAAAAGGATCAAGAATATCCCAGTGATTGCCGTCGTCCATACACACATCCAGACAAATCCGATGAAACGCCGTTCGATATGCACATAATGCTCTGAGCCGGTCTGTTTTTCATGCTGAAATACCGGGTAAAGAATGCCGCCCATATACAGAAGGCCGCCTAGCCAGACAACCGCGGAAAATACGTGAATAGTGCGCGTTGCCCACATCATAAATTCCATAATGAAATCATCGAAAAGGCGTTGGACCTGTAGCAGACCTTTAAATACTTGTTAGTAAGTTAATATAAATCTTTTTGAAAACTGATGCAATCAACTCAGATGTGTGGTGCTGGCTCAGTTTGACTAATGCAGAAATGAACCGGACACTTTTCTCTTTAAGTCCGTCAGAAGCCTTCACATTGAACTGGCCAAAAGGTTCGAGTGTCCGGTTCATTTTCAAACTGAGACACTACCAGATGTGTTATCAACCCTCGTAGAAAAACTCCCCAAACTACGTTGCATCATGGAACCCGATTGCGTATCTTGACCTCAAAAGCGTACAATATTGATGGAAAAATACTTTTTCGTGGGACTCGGCGGGTTTATCGGGAGCATGTGCCGTTATGGCATGTCCGGCCTTATCTATAAAATAGTAGGGGACCGGTTTCCGTATGGAACGATGGTCGTTAATATCCTCGGGTGCTTTACGATCGGTTTTTTGATGATGATGTTCGAAGAGCGATGGCTCGTCCACCCGAATTTACGGTTATTGCTGACGGTCGGCGTGTTGGGCGGATTCACAACATTCTCAACATTCAGCTATGAGACGATCGAATTATTCCGCGGGGGCAACTTCAATCTTGGATTGATCAACGCTTTCGGCAGTATGTGTTTTTGCGTTTCGGCTGCGTGGATGGGATCGATAGCGGCCAAACTTTTCTAGAAAGGGTGCGATGAAACTTTCAGGCGAAGGAAAACTTTTGAGAATATTTTTGGGGGAAGGGGATCGTTATGAAGGACAGCAGTTGTTCGAGGCGATCGTTCACCTGGCGCGCTCTAGGGGTCTGGCAGGAGCGACGGTGTTGCGCGGAGTCGAAGGGTTCGGCGCGCATAGCCGCATCCATAAATCCTCGATCCTCGAACTTTCAGAGGATCTTCCCATCCTCATTGAAATTGTCGACACAAGCGAAAAAGTAGAGGCGTTGATCCCTGAAATCGACGCCTATATCGAAAAAGCAAATTGCGGCGCAATGATGACGATGGAAAAGGTCGATGTGAGAAAATACGCGGCCGGTAAATAGCGGGCTACTCGACGACATCTCCCGAGACGATCTTATATCCCCTCAAGAATTCTTCAGCCGTCATTCTTCTTTTCCCCTCCTGCTGAATTTCCAAGATAGCGACGCTGCCGTTGCCCGTTGTAATAAGGAGTTTCGACCCCTCAACGACAACATACCCCGGCGCCAATTTCCGATCTTCGATTTCCGATTCTATACTTTTATAGACCTTCAAGAGCGTCCCCCGATGCATCGTCCACGCCGTTGGCGACGGTGAAAGCCCCCGGATAAAATTGTGAACGACCCCTGCGGGCTTCTTCCAGTCGATCCTGCAATCATTCTTGAAGATTTTCGGAGCGGGGGTTGACCGGGCCTGGTCTTGAGGATGGGGCGCCGTTTTTCCCATTTCGATGAGGCGCACGGTTTGCAAAACGATCTCTGCGCCGACCTCGGAGAGCGTATCGTGAAGCTCGCCCGCCGTCATCGTTCCGGGAATTGCAACTCGGGCCTGAAGAATGACATCTCCCGTGTCGACTTTTTCTTTTAAATAAAAGGTCGTTACCCCCGATTCTTTCTCGCCGTTGATGATCGCCCAGTTGATCGGAGCGGCGCCGCGGTATTTCGGAAGAAGCGACGCGTGCAAATTAAATGTCCCCATCGGAGGAAGCGCAAACACCTCGACGGGAAGAATGCGGAATGCGACGACCACAATGAGGGAAGGGTTATACGATCTGAGTGAAGCAATGAAGGCCGGGTCGCTGAGCGAATCCGGCTGCAAAATCGGGAGGGAATGTTTGAGAGCCGAATCTTTTACCGGGGTGAACGACACTTGCTGGCCTCTCCCCCGCGGTTTGTCCGGCGCAGTGACGACAACGCCGACATGGAAGTTATTCTTGAGAAGGATCTCGAGACTCGGAACGGCGAATTCCGGCGTCCCCATGAAGACGATATTCATTTTTTCTTTTTTTGCTTTTCACCGGGAGGCAATACCACTTCGTACTTCCGCTCGAAATCCCCCTTTGAGATCTTCTTCAGCTTGCTCCTGAGAAGCGCGCGCTTCGTCCCGCTGAGATGGTCGGTGATGAGAACGCCGTTCACATGGTCGATCTCGTGCTGAAGAACACGGCCGAGCATGCCGGCGGCTTCAATCTTCTGTTCCCGCAAATTTGGATCCTGAAATTTTACCGTTATCTTTTCCGCGCGCGGGATGACGTCGCGAATTTCGGGCAGACTGAGACATCCTTCTTCCAGTTCCCATTCCCCCTGTTCATCAACGATCTCCGGATTGATCAACGTCATCGGCTTTGTATCTTTGTATTCTTCCATGTCGGAGATATCGATGACAATGATACGGTCAAGCACGCCCACCTGGTTCGCGGCCAGACCGATCCCTCCGGACTCCCGCATCGTGTCGAACATATCCTGAATGAGTTGGATCATCCCGTTAGAAATTTCTTTGACGGGCTTGGCCTTCTTCTTCAGAACTTCGTTTCCGTAGACGTAGATAGGTAGCGTTGCCATTTCCGTTATGCGTGATGCGTTGCGTGTTCGTTGGACGTTATACGTTGTACGTTGTAGGTTGTAAGTTATGAGTCGTATCACGTAAGACGCAGAACTTATAACGTAGAACCTATAACGTAAAACTTATAACCCAATACCCTATTCCCTCCCTTCAAACCCTTACTCGACGATCCTTCTCGCCTCTGTGTACCTTTTTTTATAGTACGAGCTTTCGATAGATGAAATTGTCACGCCGAAAGCTTCGCTTGCATGAGCAAAGAGATCGTCCCCGATATAGATACCGACGTGTGAGGGGTTTGTGCCGGTGGTGTTAAAGAACATTAAGTCCCCGAATTTCAATTCATCGCGGGATATCGGCTTTCCCAGTTTCACTTGATCCGCCGTCGTTCGGGGTAATTGAACGTTGATAGATTGATCGTACACCGCATTGGTGAAAGCCGAACAGTCGATCCCCGATTTAGAGTCCCCTCCCCACACATACGGCGTCCCGAGGTAACTGAGGATCACGTCCATCATCTTTTGGTCGTCGATCTTGCCCGGCGTCCCGGTGCTGCTCCGTTCAGGAGGAGCGTTGCGGACCGTGGGAGATGTTTCCGGACTTTTCGATGGAGCGGGGCGCGCGCTTGAAAAGCGAACGACCACTTGGTTCACGTCGACCTTTCGGTCGTCTTCTTTTATTTCCTCTTCGACATGCTTAGATGTAAAACGCGGCCCGGTATTCTTTTTCTCATGTTGTTCGCTCCCCTTCGTTGCCTCTCTGCTGACAAACCTCGGCGAGGATGATCCGCATCCTGCGACGATGAGACAAAAGAGAACAAAGAAGAGACCTTTCATTTCCGTATCAATGTACGCGATTCACGCTCATTTGCAATATTGGCCTTCTCTCCACAACAAAAAAGCTCCTCGCACAAGGAGCCTTTTTTGGACATTCTCGTCTTGCGTGGTCCCTTCTATCCCAAATAGGCTCGGAGGTTCTTGCTTCTCGATGCGTGGCGGAGCCTGCGGATCGCCTTTTCTTTGATCTGCCGCACCCGCTCGCGCGTAAGGTTGAATTTTTCTCCGATCTCCTCCAGCGTCAACGAATGTTCGCGCTGCAACCCGAAGTACAGCCGGATGACCTCCGCTTCGCGATCGCTCAGCGTCGCGAGCGCCCGTTGCACTTCTTCCTTGAGAGATTCATCCATGAGGATGCTGTCGGGCGCCGGCTGGCGTTCATCCTGAATGACGTCCAGTAAACGGTTGTCTTCCCCTTGTGCAAACGGGGCATCCATCGACAAATGCCGTCCCGAGATCTTGAGGGTGTCGGCCACTTCAAACAACGACATGTCGAGCTCTTCGGCGAGCTCGCTTGCGCTCGGCTCTCTTTCGAATTCCTGTTCGAGACTGCTGAACGCCTTGCCGATCTTATTGAGCGCCCCGACGCGGTTGAGCGGAAGCCGTACGATCCTCGACTGCTCTGCAAGCGCTTGAAGGATGGACTGGCGGATCCACCACACCGCATAAGAAATGAACTTGAATCCGCGCGTCTCGTCGAAACGTTTCGCCGCCTTGATAAGCCCGAGGTTCCCTTCATTGATGAGATCGCCGAGCGACAACCCTTGATTCTGGTACTGCTTCGCAACGCTTACGACAAACCGGAGGTTCGCCTTCGTCAGCTTCTCGAGAGATTTTTGATCCCCCTTCTTGATGCGTTGTGCAAGGTCGATCTCCTGCTCGGGCGTGAGCAAGTCGACCTTTCCGATCTCCTGCAGATACTTGTCGAGCGACTGGCTTTCGCGGTTTGTATACTGTTTTGTAATCTTTACCATTCTACCATCACCTCAATAGTCATTGTATTTTCTTGACGTCGATCCTGTCGACGATGCCGACGATGCTTGCATCGACAGGGGCCATATCAACCGGAAGAGGAATAACCGCTTCGGCTGCTGTTATATAGAACACCGTTTCTCCCGTTCCCGCTCCCACAGTATCCACAGCAACGATCGGGGATCCGGCTTTTTTTCGTTCCGCGTCGATGGGCTGAATGAACTGGAGCTTAAAGCTTTTGAGATGCTCGTCCTTTCTTGTCGCCCAAATCGTTCCGATCACTTTTGCAAGGAACATCGTCGATCTCCGTTTGATGCGCGTTCAGCGCTCGGTAACGTCGAGCTTATCCACTACCGCCATGATAACGGCGTCCACGGGCTTATTTTTCGTCGCCGCCGTTTGGCGCGCCGAACTTCCGGAGGCGACCAGAACGACGTCGCCGACCCCCGCCTGGACCGTGTCGACGGCGACGACGAACGAATCTTTCAGCGTATAATCGAGGCCGACATGCCGGACAATTTGCAGGGAGGCGCCGACGAGTGCTTCGTCTTTTCGTGTAGCCCACACGGTTCCGACAACTTTTCCGAGAATCATGGCGTACCTTTCGGAGCTTATGAGTGAGAAACCGACCGTACGGTTCGATGGCCGATCGCGAGTTCCCGCACCGGGATGACCTGTAATCCTTTGATGCCCGAGAATCGTTTGGGATTCATCGTCACAATGGGCAGTTTGCTTTCCTTGCACACGCCGGCAATGAGGAGGCACAACGCGTTTCGACCGGCCGCTTGCTGCCGCGAAAAAATCGCGCCGACGGTTTTTGCGCTCTTTGAATTAAGGCCTAACACCTTCATTGCGCTCATCGCGTCGTCCATCGCCTGAATTTCCCTCTCGCTCCGCGCAAGCGCAAACACCTCGATGGCGTTGAACGCCGTCGTATAACAAAAATATTCGTTCATCGCGCTCCGGAGTATCGAAGGCCCATCATCGTGAACGAGATGTTCGAGGATGATGCCGGTATCAATAACAATTTTCCGAGTACTCACGCCGAGAACCTTTTCAATCGCTTCTTGAAGCCGGCGTCGGCCGTGAGCAATCCCTCGGCACTCAAGAATTTGACGACCTGCTCCCTCTCTTCAAATTGTATCTTCCCTATCCGTTCTATTTCGTCGTCGGAGACGTCCCTCGCCGTCAGTTCTTTGGAGAGGACCCCGCCGACGATTCTCACCGTAACCTTCGCTCCATGACGCAATCGAAGGTCGTCTGCGACCAGGCGGGAAAAATGGATCTTTCCCTCTTCATCGACCTCGGCTTCAAATTCAACGCTATGTTTGGCGTGTTCCATGCTCCGGTCAAAAAACTACATTGAGAAAACTTGTCCCTGCGAGAGCGGGATCGTCAACGCCGAAGTACTGAGCCACCGTTTTACCCGCATCGGCGAATGTCTTGCGTACGCCGAGGTTCACTCCTTTTTTCCCTTTTTTGGAATACGTGAGGAGAGGAACGTATTCCCGGGAATGATCGGTGCTCTGATCTGTGGGGTCGTTTCCGTGGTCGGCGGTGATGAACAGAAGGTCGTCGCCGATGAGCGTCTCGAGTATGCGCGGCAGGCGGTCATCAAAAAATTCGATCGCCGCTGCCATCCCTTTTGGGTCCTGGCGATGTCCGTAAAGCATGTCGAAGTCGACGAGGTTCGTCATGATGAAACCGCGGTCAGTTGCAGAAGACCGCTTGACAATTTCCTCGATTCCCTCTTCGTTCGAATGCGTATGGATCTTTTCCTTAAGCCCGCGTCCAGAGAAGAGATCGTCGATCTTTCCGATAGCGATTGTCGGGATGCCATTCTTGGAAAGGACGTCGAGGATCGTCGTGCCGGGTGCCTGCAAGGAAAAATCTCTCCGGTTCGTTGTTCGCGTAAACTTTCCATTCTTCCCGATGAACGGTCTCGCGATGACTCTGCCGACCGCATGTTCTCCGACCAACACTTCGTCCCGCGCAACCTGGCATATCCGATATAACTCGCGCAGCGGAATCACTTCTTCATGCGCCGCTATTTGAAAAACCGAATCGCCCGACGTGTAAACGATCGGATATCCTGTCCGCACATGCTCGTTCCCAAATTCTTCGATGATCTGCGTTCCCGAAGCCGGCCTGTTGCCCAGCACACCGCGCACTCCCGTCGCCGATTCGAATTTTGCGATCAACGCCGGCGGGAATCCTTTCGGATAATACGGAAAATCTTTTTCGACGATGATACCTGCCATTTCCCAATGACCGGTCGTGCTGTCTTTCCCTTTGGAAACTTCCTGCATCTTCCCGTAACAACCCTCCGGCCTCTCTACAGGTGAGACTCCTTCGATCGAAGCGATGTTCCCGAGCCCGAGCTTTTGCAACGCGGGAACGCGGAGTCCGCCTACTGCCTTTGCAGTGTTCCCAAGAGTGTTTGCTCCCACGTCTCCGTATGCTGCGGCGTCCGGCGCTTCACCGATACCGACGCTGTCCAAAACGATGAAAACAATTTTGCCGGACGGATTCAATTATGCGTAGACTTCCTTTTCGTTGCACTTACAGATTTGCACTAACGAGCGGTTGAAACGATAAGAACCCGTTTCGGTCTTCACCGAATGGATGTACTCGGTCGGCACCTTTAAAGCGCCGCACTTCGGACATTTGGTCCCTTTCTCAGCTCCAGCTTTCTTTACTTTTTCCGCAAAATCTTGCTGCTTTGCCATAAACTCCTCTTGATGGTTTTAATTGAATTAAGTCTGTTACAACATGAACGTCGAACGTTTTAAAATACGCGGACGATATTCCCCCCCGCTTCTTTCGCCTTCTCGAGAACTTGGCCTGCATTGCCAACGCACTCCTCTGCGGTCATTCCTTCCGTCGCTCCGCAAATACCCACCGTCGCCGAAACCGAGAATGTCTTTTGTTCAAAAGTCACGACGGAACTGGCGATAGCCGACCGGAGTTTTTCCGCCCATAGATAAGCGTCCTTCGAGGGAGTTTTCACCAGGATAACGCCGAACATTGATTGATCGTAACGTCCGATCGTGTCGTACGAACGCACACTCGAGCGAAGAATCGATGCAACTCTTGCGACTGCCGCATCCGCCCCCGCTTTTCCGTATCGTCCCGTAATGTCGGCAAGGGACGACAACGAAAAGAGCAAGAACGAAACATCCACGCCGTCGTCGTCGGCACGCTGAAGCTCTTCGGCGAGCCGTTGGAGCAAATATTTTTTGGAGACGGCCCCCGTGCTTTCATCAACAACGACGAACTCCTTAATAATCTCGTTTGCCTCGTGGAGCTCGAGAGCGATGCCGGCGACCGAGGCGAGGTTGGACACCGAAGCGATCTCCTTCGCGCCGTACGCATTCTTTTCTCTGCACTCCAACGTCAGAGCACCGTAACATTTGTTCGCCGACGAAACCGGGATCGCGGCGAACGAACCGACGCGCGCGATGCCGAGCGACGCTTCGTTAAGGAGGAACCTTGGCTCGTTCGTCTTTGATAAGTCAGCGATGTCTTGCACCGCGTTGTTCTTGATCGTTTTTCCGACGATGCTCGCGTGGAAATCTAACACTTGTTTTGCGACGACATACCGATGGTTATGACGCGTGCGGACGTTTGCGACAACCCATTGCTTTTGACCTTCGTCGAACAACGTGAGTGTCATCGCGTCCCACGGGACCAGTGAAGACGCTTCTTCGGCAAGGGCGTTGCCGATATCCGACACCTCCGCTCCTTCGAACGCTTTGAGCCGGAACCGGTTTTCGGTCTTAAGAATATCGCTCTCGCTTAAGAGGTCATACTTTTCAGTCGAACTCTTGAGGACGGCGGAGAGCATCTTCGTGAATTTCGCCAGGAGCAAGATCGATTCCTGCCCGTACGCATCGTCAGCCGTACTGTCGACTGCAAGGACGGCGACCGGCAGCTGATGATCGCCTGCACGAGGATAAAACACCGGAACGCTGACAAACGATTTTATTTCCTGAAGACTCGTATAATACGGTACGATATCCCTCTCGGCGTTCGAGGCGATGTTGGTCACCACTTCCGGCTTACCGGAAATCGCTACCTGGCTGACAATATCGTTCGCGATAGATATTTTCCGCGCTGTGGAGAACGATCCGCTGTCGGTCAGCTTCCCCTCGAGAACAAGCTGCTGCGCTTCGCGGTTCACCCAATAAAACGAGACGGTGTGCGCAAACATCACTTCCTTCACAACCGCCAGCACCTTTTGAAGAAGAGAATTAAATTCGTTTTTCGGTTCGCCGTGTCCTCCGGCCGATGACGATTGTTCGTCGTCGACAAAATCCGACGGAGAGAACGTCATGGCTTGTTGAGGGCGTTCCGCGGGCTCGTCAAAACGAACTTCGTGTTGCGGCTCCTCTTCCTTTTCAGGCTCGGTACGTTCCGGGACGAAAGCCTTTTCCCAGTCGATCTTCTCCTCCTCCTGTTCGTCGGAGGGTGGAGCTTCCATGACGCTTTGCTCCGAAACTAATCCGGAAGACTCTTCATGATCGTCGTCGTGTCCACCTTCATTCTCTCCCTGCATTTTCTCGCGGATCGAGTCGAAGAGATAGAAACCCGCAACTCCTGTGATCGCAAAACTAAAGAGTTTCGTGAGCAGCGTGCCCGACCATAATCCTAAAAAAAACAGAAGGACTCCGATGCCCGCAACTACGCCCTCATGAAGTGACAGTCTGGAAAAAACATTCTGAAAGGCGATTCTCTGCAGCTTTTGCGGCATTCTGAGTCCTTGTAATAACAGAAATCGCGTAGAGGAGTTAAATTTATTCAATTATAGGCGGAAAGTCAAGGAAATTAGGCGAAGATCAACATATCCGCATGTGCTGTCAAGTTGATGGCGTGTCTTTTTTTTTGTACTATGGCTATAATAATACTTGTCTTACGCTTCTTCAGAAGGTACACCTTCCTATGAAAGCTGTCATCATGTCCGGCGGATTTGGGACGAGGCTGAGACCCCTTACCTGTAACATTCCGAAACCAATGGTTCCCGTCATGAACAAACCGATGATGCAACACATCGTCGGTCTGTTGAAGAGTCACGGCATCACCGATATCGTGTCGACGCTGTTTTACCAGCCGGAGATCATCACTTCTTTTTTTAAAGACGGGGCGGAGTTTGGCGTCAAGATGCAATACCGCAAAGCCGAAGCGGACTACGGCACGGCAGGAAGCGTACGCAACGCGGCCGATTTTCTCGACGAGCGATTCATCATCATCAGCGGCGACGTGCTGACGGACTTCGACCTCTCTAAAGCAATAGCGTTCCACGAAAAGAAAAAGGCGAAGGCGACGCTCGTCCTTACTCATGCGAAGAACCCGCTTCAATTCGGCGTAGTGATGTCGAACGCCGAGGGCAAAGTGACGCGCTTCCTCGAAAAACCGTCGTGGGGAGAGGTCTTCAGCGACACGATCAATACGGGCATTTACATTATCGAGCCCGAGATGCTTCAGCTCATCCCCTTCCAGGAAGAGTTCGATTTCAGCAAAAATCTTTTCCCGCTGCTTCTCGAGCGCGATGCCGGATTGTTCGCTTACATCTCCGACGGCTATTGGCGCGATATCGGGAACCTCAACGAGTACCAAGAGGCCCACTTTGACGCGCTCGACGGACAAGTGAACGTGCAGTTCGAGGGAAAGAAAGTTGGGAATTGCACCATGGGGGAGAACTCAAGGACCCTCACGCCGCCGGAGAAAATGCAAGGGACGGTCCTCATCGGAAAAAATTGTACGATCGGCAGGGACGTCACCCTCATTCGCTCGGTCATCGGCGACGATTGCATTGTCGAGGACGGCGCGGTGATCCGCAATTCGATCGTCTGGTCTAAAAGCAAGGTCGGACGGTTTGCCGAACTCTCGTCGTGCGTGTTGGGGCACCAATCGGATATCGGAGAACATGCTCGCGTCGACGACAATGTGTTCGTCGGCGACAAATGCACGATCGGTAAACAGAGCAGGCTCGCCTCTAACATCAAACTCTGGCCTGAAAAAGTCGTCGAGGAAGGGGCGATCCTGACGCGCAGTCTCGTGTGGGAAGATAAATGGCTCCGAGAACTGTTCAGCGATTCACGCATCACGGGCCTCTCCAATATTGAAATGAACCCCGAGTTCGGCGCGAAGCTTGGCGCGGCCTTCGGCGCTTTCGTCGGGAAGGGAAAAACCGTCCTGACGAGCCGCGACTCCGACAATGTTTCCCGGATGATCAACCGTTCCTTCATGTGCGGCCTGATGTCCGCCGGAGTGGACACGGGCGACCTTCGCGCAACGTCGATCCCGATCCTCCGGCACGAGCTTCGCAGCGGAAAAGACGCCGGCGGGATCCACGTGCGGAAATCTCCGTTCGATAAAAATCTCACCGACATTATTTTCTTCGACCACAACGGCAAGGATCTGCCCTCCAATAAGACAAAATCTGTTGAACGGCTTTTCTTTGGGGAAGATTTTCCCCGTGCGGGATACAACAGCGTCGGCGGTATTGGGTTTCCCGAACGAGCGCAAGAAAGTTACGTCGAGCATTTTCTCTCGACAATCAACACGGATGCGATCTCGCAGGCGAAGTTCAAGCTTGTCGTCGACTATTCCAACGGCATTGCATCGACGATCTTTCCGAACATTCTCGGATCGCTCCAGTGCCAGGTCCTTGCATTGAACGCGTACCTCGACCGCAAGCGGTTGACGAGAGACAAAGCGGAATTCGATTCCGCCGTCGTGCAGCTCTCGCACATCGTCACATCGCTCGGCTACGATGTCGGATTTTTGATCGATGCGGGAGGCGAGAAAATCTTTGTCGTCGACGAAAAGGGAAATTTCATTCAAAACGACCGGCTGTTGACCCTCGTGACGCACCTATTCCTTACTGCCAACCCCGGCGTACGAAAGATCGCCGTGCCGATCACGGCTTCCGCCGAGGTCGACCTTATTACGAAGGGGATGGGCGTGGAAACGGTCAAGACGCGAGACAGTCATCTCGCCCTCATGGAGGCCACATCGACGAAAGACGTCCAGTTTATCGGCGGAACAAAGGGCGGTTTTATTTTCCCTGATTTCCTGTTTGCGAGCGACGGGATGTACAGCGTCGCCAAAATTCTGGAAATGATGGCGCTCGCGGGCAAGCGGTTTGGCGTGCTCGACAAGGAAGTCCCGCGGCTTCACCTCCTGAAGCGCAGTATCCATTGTCCGTGGGAACGAAAAGGGAAAGTCATGCGCCACATGATGCACGATACGGAAGGAATGCAGCGCGTCCTTGTCGACGGGATAAAAGTTTTCTTCGATAACGATTCGGCATCCACCTCCGTCCTCATGTGGCCGGATAAGGCAAAGCCGCTGTTCCACATCAACGCCGAATCGACGGCAAAAGAAACAGCGTCGTCCCTTCTTTCGCTGTATGAAACAAAGATCCTCAGCTGGAGGGATGCGGGTGAATAAAAAGGGTTCTGTTGGTGATGCTACCGTCCAATGACAAAGCTCCTTCTGGAACAATGCAGCATCTCGGTCTTCCAGAAACCTTCCGAAGGTTTTTTGATTGAACATTGAAAAAGCTTTGGCATTTGCTCATTTTAGATAGAAAACCTTCGGAAGGTTTGCGATCGATCGTCAAAAGTAACCCACTGCCGGTATCTCCCTTCTCTTTACATTTCAAACTCAAAAGCGTATATTAGCAGGCACGTTTGACGAATTAGGAGATTGTTCCGGACATGAAAATTAGCGACATCCTCGACGAATCGTTGGTAAAGACTCAGCTTGCAGGCAATACGAAAGACGAAATCATTTCTGAGATGATCGATATTGTCGGCACCTCAAAAAAAGTGATCGACAAAGAGAAGGTCAAAGAGGCAATTTTCGAGCGGGAAAAAATAATGTCGACCGGCGTTGGCAACGGTTTCGCGATCCCCCACGGTAAAACCGACGCCGTCTCGGACATCGTTGCGGCATTTGCCATTACAGCCGAGCCGATCGACTATCAATCGCTCGACGAGCAGCCCGTGCGACTGGTCTTCCTTCTTGTCGGCAAAGACAGCATGGTAGGTCCGCACATTAAGCTGCTCAGCCGCATCTCCCGCTTAATGAATAAAGAAGAGTTCAGAAAAAAACTCCTGTCCGCATCGTCGCCGAAGGAAGTGCTCGACATTTTTCGCGCCGAAGAAGCGACCTATTTCGACAATTGATCCGATTGAGATCGCCATTTTTAGTCTTCAGACCATACGTCCGTTAAGCGCTTTTTCCGCAGACCTGCCCGTTTCACGAAACCTCAGCCTTTACGATCAAACCCGACCTTGTCCAAGAACGGAGCATCGCCCGCGGGGAATTTCTTGCTCAACGCTTGTCGAAGCTATTGCACGGTGAACATGTGACGTTTAAATCTATTCGCGGCACAAAAGATATTCTTCCGGGAGACACCGAGCAATGGCAATTTGTCGAAGCCGCGGTGCGAAGGGTTTTTCACTGGTTCAACTACAAAGAAATCCGCACCCCTCTTTTTGAACAGACCGCTCTCTTCTCTCGCAGCATCGGCGCGTTGACCGATATTGTGGGAAAGGAAATGTATACCTTCACCGACCGGAGCGAAGAGAGTCTCACACTCAGACCAGAGGGAACCGCATCGGTCATCCGCGCCTACCTTCAGCACAATCTCGGAGAATCGTTGCCGCTTGTCAAAGTGTATTATCTTGGCCCGATGTTCAGACAGGAGCGTCCGCAAGCCGGAAGGCTGAGGCAGTTCCATCAATTCGGCGCAGAAGCAATCGGCTCGGCCCAGCCGGAAACGGACGCAGAGATCATCGCGTTGACCGTGCAAATTTATCGAGAACTCTCGATCAACCAGTTTGTCTTGAAGATCAATTCGGTCGGATGCGAGAAATGCCGCCCTCATTACAAGGAGGTCTTGCGTGCCGAGTTGAAAAAGATCGCGTCGAAGTTATCGCCGGACAGCCAACGCAGGATAGAAGAAAATCCGATGAGGGTGCTCGATTCGAAAGACGAAAACGACCGTGCATTGACGGCGCACATGCCGATGATCATGGACTATCTTTGCCCGGAGTGTGCCGACCATTTTGAAAAACTAAAAAAATGCCTGAACCTGTTTCAGCTCCCTTTCGAGATTGACGGGCGGCTTGTGCGCGGACTCGACTATTATACAAAGACCGCGTTCGAACTGACGAGCAATGATCTTGGCTCTCAGGATGCCCTCGCCGGCGGCGGCCGATACGATCTTCTCGCTCAAGAGCTCGGAGGGAAGGCCACGCCGGGCGTCGGGTTCGCCGCTGGGTTTGAACGTCTTCTCATGGTGCTGGAAAAGAAGGGGATAGAGCCAGTGAACCCGGTCGCGCCGCTCTTGTATCTTGCTGCCGCAGAAGAAGCGTCCCGCGATTGGGTGATGTCCAAAACTATGGAGTTACGCGCTGCGGGTCTTGCGGTGGAAGCGGACTTCCTCTCGCGAAGCCTTAAAGCGCAAATGCGGGACGCAGACCGTCAGAAAGCTCTCTTCGTTGCGGTCGTCGGCCAGCAGGAACTGACATCCGGCACGGTGAGTCTAAAGGAAATGAACTCCGGAAAAACGCATGAGGTTGATCTCGCCGGCCTTGCGCAATGGTTCTCCAAAAGGCAGCCTTGATGGCAAAGAAAAAATATAGAGGGATCGAATATCGGATGCTGATCCAGCCGACGTTCGACGAAACGCTAAAAAAAACCGGTACGGCCTTTCTCGTTGAGACAGTAAAGCAATTCAGTAATTTTCGCTACGAAGTGGTCGTCGAGGAGACCCGGAGCGAAGGCCGGCTTGAATGGATGTTGCACGGCCTGCGGGCTCCCGAGCTGCTCATGCCGTCATTCGGCGGGGCGCAATTCCGAAAAGTCTACTTCGATCTTAAAAGTTCGTTATCTTTCACGCTCAAAAAGATCGACGGCGAGACGAACCAATTCACCCTGAAAATTCTTGCGTCCGGAATCTCCGTGAAGGATTTCGAAGGAAAACCTTTTGTCTCCGTCTACACGTCCGAGACATTGTTCGAAAAAATGCGGCCGCAAGAAATGGAAATCCCTCATCGTAAGCCCGACGTGAAGAGGCCATCGCTCCTCGGGCCAAAGACAAGAAGAAAATAATGTATCCAAAGCTATTTCAAATCGGTCCGTTTACGGTCTACAGTTACGGCCTGATGCTCGGCATCTCGTTCATTATCGCAAGCCTCCTGCTCACGAGCGAGCTCAAGCGAAAAAAACTGAACCCGGAAATTGGAAGCGCAGTGACCTTCCTTGCTCTGTTTGGAGGAGTCGCCGGTTCGAAAATTCTTTACCTCATCGAGAATTGGTCCTTCTTTGTCGCAGATCCATTCGGGATGGCGTTTTCTCCCGGAGGCCTTACCTGGTATGGCGGGTTCGCCCTCGCGACGTTGCTCATTTACATTTATGCGAAGAAAAAGAAATTACACTTCCTGACAATCGCCGATGCGACTGCCCCTGGTCTGCTCTGGGCGTACGGTATCGCGCGCATTGGCTGTCATCTTTCCGGCGACGGCGACTACGGGTTCCCGACAACGCTGCCGTGGGGAGCGGATTATTCCAAAGGAACGTATCCCCCCTCTCTCGCCTTCAGAGGCTTCCCCGAGGTGACATCGAAATTTCCTCACGGCATCGTCCCGGACACCACGCTGTGTCAGCCGACCCCAATCTATGAATTCATCATCTGCTCGATCATCTTCTATTTCCTGTGGAGAAACAGAGCAAAGATCACCGGGACCGGAAGAATGTTCATGTGGTACCTTATCGCAGCCGGCTCGGAACGGCTTGCGATCGAGTTCATAAGGATCAATCCACGATTATTGTTCGGGCTCTCTGAGGCGCAATTGATTTCCATTCCGCTTATCATTATGGGCATTATCGGTTTACGGTTGATCGATACGGGAGAAAAAAAGCCGGCGTCATGAGAACGGTTACGCTCGTGTCAAAAAAGGATTGCCATCTCTGCGAGGCCGCTAAAGAAGTGCTGCTGAAAGCCCGTGAACGAATGTTCTTTACGCTCGATGAACGAAAGCTCGAAATCGGCGACGCGGATTACGCAACATACAGCGAGCGGGTACCGGTGATCCTCATCAACGGAGAGTTCGCTTTTCAGTACCGCGTTTCGGAAAGGCAGTTGCTCGAACGGTTGAACGAGATTCACGAACCGGGAGCGGCTTCATGAAAATAATTGCCAAAACGTTTGAAGCGATAGGCATCGCATGTTTGATGATCGGCCTCATCGATGGCATGATGGGAAGTATGTGGCTGGAGCTATACCTTCTCATCATCGGCCTCGTCGTGTTCTTCGCCGGCTGGGGGATCGAAAAATCGCTTAAGAAGAAACAGACTCAGCAGGCGCCATGAATATTATCGCCGGACGCAAGCCTGTCATCGAAGCCCTCAATGCCGGGACCCTCATCGAGAAAATATATATCCTCCGTGGTACTCATGGTGAGCCGATCGATGCGATTCGCCGGCTTGCGCGACAACGAAATATCCTGTGCACCGACGCCGACCGTCACGTGTTCGACAAACTGAGCAGCGATGTTCATTCTCAGGGGGTCATCGCAATTACGGGCGTGAAGGAGTACACAGAGGTCGACGAAATCCTCTCCATTGCTTCGTCGAGCGGCGAAAAACCATTTCTTCTGATCTTCGATGAGATCGAAGACCCGCACAATCTAGGAGCTCTCATCCGCACGGCGTTCTGCCTCGGCGTGCACGGGGGAATCCTCCCGAAACATAACGCCTCCCCTGTCAATGAAACCGTCGCAAAGACCTCAGCCGGAGCGAGCGCTCATTTTCCTGTCGCCAAAGTCACGAACATTGTCTCAGCAATCGAGGAACTCAAGAAAAGCGGAGTCTGGGTCGTCGGAGCGGATGCAAACGCTCAGAAGAGTTTCGCGGAGGTCGACTATACGATGCCCATCGCAATCGTTGTCGGCAACGAAGGAAAAGGCATCCGCCGATTGGTAAAGGAAAAATGCGATTTCCTCGTTTCGATCCCGATGGCGCGATCGTTTGATTCGTTGAACGTCTCCGTCGCGGGAGCTTTGATGATGTACGAAGTATACCGAAAACGGTCGAAGCGTTAATATTTTAGTTAGCGATGAAACGCGGGAATAAACCGAACGCAGAGATTGTCTAACAAACAAGGCCCATTTATTCTCAGCCACAGCACACTTCCCCAAAAGCAAAGGAGCCGCAGAATAGCCCGTCTTGATACAGTAGGTTAACGTGAGTTGAATTTTTCAACGGGAATTTTAAAGATATTGCGTCTTTGTTTTGCCCTTTCTTTGTTTACCAAAACCTTTTCGACACTATCTACGTACGGTAGTTGTTGTTAATGCCAAACGGAACAGGGTGCATTGTATCGCAACGCACTTCTTAAATTTTAAGCATCCGAGAAGAATGAAAAGAACAGACCGCCGTAAACGGGCTAAATCCGTGTTAGGAAAGTTCCGTACTATGGACAGTCGTTTCTTTTTTCCGTCTTCCATTACAGCATTGTTTCTGCTCAATATCATCTTCTCAACGCCTTCCGTGGCACAGCGGTCGTATTCATTCAGCGGAACGATCAGGGACGCCGCAACGGGCGAGATTCTCATCGGAGCTTCTGTCCTGGTCAAGGATTTGAAGACTGTCGGAGTATCGTCGAATGCCTACGGATTTTACTCCCTGACAATTCCCGAAGGGCGCCACGTTCTTTCGGTTCAATTCATCGGATACCATGCATCGGTCGACACAATTTTCCTCGATAAAGAACTGACGTTAAATTTCAATCTGTCGCCCGAACTCGTCAAGATCAACGAAGTCGTCGTTACGGGAGAACGGTCCAATAAAAACGTTACGTCGACGGAGATGAGCTCAAACAACCTTGAGGTGCACGAGATCAGTACGATCCCGGTGCTTCTCGGCGAAAAGGATGTTTTGAAGACGATTCAATTGCTCCCAGGCATCGAAGGGGCCGGAGAAGGAAGCACCGGTTTTTACGCTCGCGGGGGCGGAATCGACCAGAACCTCATTATGCTGGATGAAGCGACGGTCTACAATTCTTCGCATCTCCTCGGCTTCCTGTCGGTGTTTAACTCCGACGCGGTCAAAGACGTCAAGGTGATGACGGGGGGAATTCCGGCCGAGTACGGAGGGCGTCTTTCATCTGTGGTCGACATCCGGACAAACGACGGGAACATGAAAGAATACGACGGGTCGGGAGGCATCGGCCTTCTTGCATCACGACTGACCGTCGGAGGCCCGATCGTAAAAGACGAGGGCTCCTTCGATATTTCTGCGCGGCGGACATATGCGGACTTGTTTTTGCGTCTCTCAAGCGACACGACGATCAACAGAGCCAGCCTGTATTTCTACGACCTCAACGCAAAAGCCAACTACACGCTCGGAATGCAGGACCGCGTGTACATTTCAGGGTATTTCGGTAGGGACAATTTCGCGTATCCGAACCTCTTCGGGTTCAACTGGGGGAACGAAACGGCGACACTGCGGTGGAATCACATCTTCGCGGAACATCTCTTCTCGAATACATCGCTCATCTACAGCAACTATGAATACAGCAACAACGTGACTTCGGGAACGAGTCAATTCACGATCACGTCGGGGATCCAGGATGCAAACTTCAAGACTGACTTTCAATATTTCGTTGATGCGCAGAGCAACGTGAAGTTCGGTATCAACTCGATCTATCATACCTTCCTGCCCGGGACCGTCACTGCAACGGCGGGAAGTACGTTCAACGGCATCACGATTCCAGACCGGTATGCATTGGAGAATGCTGCGTATGTCGCTCATGAAATCGAAGTTCTCACAGGGTTCAAGCTCGACTACGGCCTGCGGTTTTCCTGGTTCAGCCTCTACGGTCCTGGCCAGGTGAAAACGTACGATGAGAACGGAGATGTCCTCACGACAACTTCTTACGGTACGGGCCAGGTCATCAAAACCTACACGGGACTCGAGCCACGTATCTCGGCAAATTATCTTCTTGACGAAACAAGCTCGGTGAAGGCATCGTACACGCGCACGTCGCAGTACCTGCATCTTCTCTCGAACTCGGTGACCTCAAACCCAAGCGATCTGTGGGTACCGAGCAGCAACAACGTGAAACCGCAGTACGCCGACCAGGTCGCCGTCGGGTATTTCAGAAATTTTAACGACAACGCGTTAGAGGCCTCGCTCGAACTCTACTATAAGAACATGCAGAACGTGATCGACTACAAAAACGGCGCGGACCTTCAGTTCAACCCGGACGTCGAGGCGCTCCTCAGTTACGGCCGTGGATGGAGTTACGGAGCCGAATTTCTTTTGCGGAAAAAATACGGGCCGCTGACGGGCTGGATCGGATACACGTTGTCACGGACGGAAGAACAGTTCGCGGACATCAACAATGGAGCGCCCTTCCCCGCTCGACAGGACCGGACGCATGACATCTCTATTGTTGCGATCTACCAGTACAGTCCCAAGTGGACATTTTCGGCAACATGGGTCTATAATACAGGCAACGCGGTCACATTTCCGAGCGGCAACTACATCCTCGAAGACGTACGGCTCGTCCCCTATTACACTGAACGGAACGGCTACCGAATGCCCGCGTATCATCGCCTCGACCTTTCGGCGACATGGACCCTCGGCCCAAAATCGAATTTAGATTTCTCGGTCTACAATGCCTACAACCGGATGAACCCTTATGCAATTTACTTCCGAAGGGATCCTAACGATCCGAATCAAACGCAGGCGGTGCAAACGACGTTCTTCCCGATCATTCCTTCGGTGACGTACAATTTCACTTTTTGATCTATCTTGAGGTCTGCCGTGAAACATCTTTCAGTTCTAACTTTCCGTCGAGCAGCAATTTGCGGAGCGCTCTTCGCTCTATTTTTCTTTGATGGTTGCCAGCAAGTCGTCTCGATCGATCTCAATAAAGCCAACCCGCACACCGTAATAGAGGCGAACGTCAACGATCAACCCGGACCGTACATAGTGAAGTTGTCGAAAACCGGGAATTATTTCGAGCCGGCGCTTGTCTTTCCAACGATCTCCAACGCTCTCGTTGTTCTGACAGACAATTTCGGTCAGTCTGATACGTTAAAGGAAACGGTTCCCGGAACATATCAATCGTCGCGGCTGCAAGGCCTGCCCGACAGAACATATTCGCTCGAAGTCGAGGCTGAGGGCCAATCCTACTCCGCTTCATCCTCCATGCCGACAAAGGTATTCATTGATACCATTTACGCATTGTCACGGCCGGCGGATCGTGGAGAACCGGGGTACGATATTTATGTGACCTTTAAAGACCCTCCCGAAGAGGGGAACTACTATCGTATCAATGCAAGTTCAAGCGCGCCCATTTCCGCAGATTCGATCGACGGAAAACGTTATCGTCTCTATACCGATAAACTGACGAACGGGAACGAAATGCAGGAGCGGATCAGAGCGGGGAGAAATGTTTCGGCGGGAGATACGATAACCATAGAACTTCTTTCCATCGACAAAGCATCGTACGATTACTTCAACACGCTCGCGGACATCCTCTCATCCGACCAGGCGGCAACATCCCTCGCCCCTGCAAACCCCAACAGTAACATCAGCAGCGGCTCGCTCGGCTATTTTGCTGCATACACAGTCGACACACGCAAGATCGTTCTGAAATAGAAACATGTGAGTTTTTCCGTATCTATCATTCGGCTCAATACGGGAACTGCTCGACCTTTGATTGCGTTACCCAAGTAGCAAACAGCCGGCATGAGTTGAAGAACATCACGAAACATCGCGGCTTTTTTTATACCTTGATCTCGATCTTAACCTCAATCTATTATTTCACTTTATAGGAGCGATCATGAATATTGGTGTCCTCGGAACGGGAATGGTCGGAAACGCGATAGGCACAAAATTAGTGAAGCTCGGCCACAGCGTCAAAATGGGGTCGAGATCCGCGAGTAACGATAAAGCCGCCGCATGGGTAAAAGCAAACGGTGGCAACGCCTCTCAAGGAACGTTCGCCGACGCGGCAGCCTTCGGCGAGATTCTTTTCAATTGCACCTCAGGGATGGCTTCCCTCGCTGCATTAAAATTGGCCGGTGCAGCCAATCTGAACGGAAAAATTCTGGCCGATATTTCCAACCCTCTCGACTTTTCCAAAGGGATGCCCCCTTCGCTTTCCGTCTGCAACACCGATTCCTTGGGGGAACAGATCCAGCGGGAATTTCCGCAGGTCAAAGTGGTGAAGACACTCAATACGACGAACTGTAACATCATGGTGAACCCTGCGTTGATTGCCGGAGACCACGATATGTTCATGTGCGGAAACGACGCCGGGGCAAAATCGAAAGTGTCGGAGATTTTAGAAAGTTGGTTCGGATGGAAAACGGTGATCGACCTTGGCGATATCACCGGCGCAAGGGGAATGGAAATGATCCTGCCGATGTGGGTTCGGCTGATGGTAACATTCCAACATCCGAATTTCAACTTTAGGATCGTCCGCTAACAGGCGTTGAGGGCTCGGAGTCTCGCCGTCGGAACAAAGAGCCCTCGATTTTTATTTCTTCTTCCCCCACAGCACATCGGAAGGCAACACCTCTTCTCCTTCGAGAAGGCGGATGCCGAATTCCTGACCGAGACGATTCGCATATTTATCTCTCTCATCGTAATCTCCCCCGACGACAAAGCGGGGTTCTCCCCACTCTACAAAATTCCCTACAGCCCCCGCAATTATCTTTGAATTAAAAATATACGTGAGATATGCGGAGCCGAAGAAATGCTGCATTTTATCCCGGTCTTGTCTTTTTCTTCCTGCGCTGTCGGGGAGGATCCGGCGAGGCAAATGAGTGTACCGCCTGTTGAACGTCGACCGCGGTTCAAGCGTTAAGGGAAGATTGAGCGTGCCGAGGAGAGGGATCTCAAGCCCGAGCCTGAAATGATCGAACGTTGCAAGGGTCGCGATCAATAACGCATGGCTCATTGTCCCGTCGGCAATTTCGTATGCCGTCGCAAAGATCGCGTCGACCGCCATCGTATCCCCGCAGGCCATCCGTAATCGTTGAAAGCGCGGGTCGCGGATATAGCGTTGAAGCAAACTCTCATCCTTCAGCAACGGCGGAAGGAAATCCGAAAGATGAAACCGGGAAGAATCATCGGGATCGTACGTCCAATGACACAGCGAGTCATTCGCGGCGACTTCATCCGTCGAATGTTCAGCTTCCGTCTGGGCAAACAGGCGAGACTCGATCAAAAAAAGAGTTGCAATGAAGATGCTCCAGCGGGCAACGCGGCGCATAAGGACCGAAACGTAATAATACGAGCGTTGAAAGAAAGGAAAATTATTGCGGTGTGACGTTCTTGCGTGACCCCCCGAAGGCGTCAGTCAATTCTTTTGCAACCTGGTATGGAGTCCGCTGAAATTTCATCACCGCGTCAAGCTCATCCGACAGCCTGCGTTTTCTGCTTTCGTCCCAAAATTCTATCTTTAACCGATCCTCCACCATCTCTTCGATCCTCTGCCTCATCCGTTCTCCCCTTCGACGCAGCAACCCTCCCTGCTTTTCCATGTGCATTTGATGGCGTGCCACCGCTTCGCCGATCTCCGCAACGCCCTTCCCTTCGCTCGCCACACTTTTCAACACGGGGGGGAGCCAACTGGTTTCGTCGTGGGCGCGAAAGCCGAGAACCATGAGGAGTGATTGAACCGCCTGGTCAGCCCCGGGCCTGTCGGCTTTGTTGAGGATGAAGACGTCGGCAATTTCCATCAGGCCGGCTTTCATCGCTTGAATTCCGTCGCCCGATTCCGGCACGAGAACGACCAACGTTGTATCTGCCGCTCCCGCGATGTCGAGTTCCGACTGTCCGACGCCGACCGTCTCGAGTAAAATCCGGTCCGCGCCGCCGGCGTCGAGTATATCGGCGGCTTCGCGGGTCTTCCGGCTTAATCCGCCCAGACTTCCCCGCGATGCCATACTGCGGATGAAAATTCCGTCATCAAGTTCGATCTCGGACATCCGCACACGGTCGCCTAACATCGCTCCGCCCGTGAAAGGGCTTGTCGGATCGACCGCGATGATACCGATCTTCAACCCCTGTTTTCGATACCACTGAGCGAGCTTGCTCGTTATCGTACTTTTACCCGCACCGGGAGGGCCCGTGATCCCGATCCGGTACGCCTTACCGGTGTGACGAAAGAGTCCCGAAAGAATCTCTTCCGCTCCCGGGCTCCCGTTCTCCACAAGAGAAATTGCCCGGGCGATTGCCCTCCGGTCTCCTTTCACTACCATCTCTATGAGGTGATCCGATTCCATTACGTCTCTCAGTCCCTTGAAGCGGGATGCAAATCATTTCTTGTTCGACGCTGCCCGGAAAAACTCGACAGTCCGTTCGAGTCCTTCCTGAAGCGTCACCTTCGGCTCCCAACCAAGAAGCTTTTTCGCCTTGGTGTTGTCGATAACGCTGCGAAGCTGCTCGCCCATTTTTGCCGGTCCATGAGTCTCGGGGCACGACGACCCCGTCGAACTTTTGAGGATGCGGAAAAGCGTGTTCACGTCGTTCTCGATCCCCGTCCCGATATTAAAAATATCCGAAGACCGATGCGATAACGCGAGAACGTTGGCGCGGACGACATCGCTAACGAAAGTATAATCCCGCGTTTGCTTCCCATCGCCGTTGATCACAGGATGTTCTCCCTTCAGCATTTTGTCGGCAAAGATCGCCACGACGCCGGCTTCCCCGTGCGGATTTTGCCGCGGCCCGTAAATGTTCGCGTAGCGCAGAATGACGTGCTGGATCCCATAAATGGCCTGATAATAGAAAAGATATTTTTCCGTGGCTAATTTTGTGATCCCATACGGAGAAAGCGGACGGAGAGGATGCTTTTCATCGGCGGGAAAATAGTCTTGCTCCCCGTAGATCGCGCCCCCCGTCGAGGAAAAGATTATTTTCTTCACGTTGTATTTCTTTCCAAGCTCGAGCAGGTTCAGCATGCCGATGATGTTGATGGATGCGTCGAACTGAGGGTCGGCAACCGATTTCCTGACGTCCATTTGAGCCGCGTGATGGTTGATGACATCGAATGTCGTCCCGTGAAACACAGATTCGAGCTTCGCATCCTGAATATTAATTTTATGGAACTGCGCCCGAGGGTTGATGTTTTCAACGCGGCCGGTCGAAAGATCGTCGACGATGACGACCCGATGATCTTCCTGGATATATGCATCGGCAATATTAGAACCGATGAATCCTGCGCCGCCGGTGAGTAAGATGTTCATAGTTCTTCGTTTGAGGTTCTACGTTAGTTGTACGCCAAGATTGTACCGTTTGTGCAAACTGCGATCTATTTTACTGTTTTAACGTTTCTTCAGCCCCTTAACGCCGATATCGCTTCGATAGTACGCACCGTCGAATGAGATCTGTTTCACTGCCCCGTAGGCTGCGTTGATCGTTCCGGCGAGGTCGTCGCCATAACCGACGGCTGTCACTCCAAGCACTCTTCCCCCCGAAGTGAGGAGCCTGCCATTTTCCCGTTTCGTTCCCGCATGGAAGACCACGAGGCCGTCTTCCGCTCGAAACAGCTCGAGCCCCGTGATCTTTTTTCCCGTTTCATACGCGTCCGGATATCCTCTCGATGCCATCACTACGCAAACGGCAGACGCCTTGTGAAGCCGAAGCTTGATCGAGCCTATCGTCCCGCTTGCGGCTGCATACAGCACATCTAAAAGATCGCTCTCGATCAATGGGAGAACCGCCTGCGCCTCCGGATCGCCGAACCTGCAATTGAACTCGACAACTTTTGGCCCGACGGAAGTGATCATCAAGCCGACGTAAAGGCATCCTTTATACGGCTTCCCGTCGGCACGCATGCCATCGAGCGTTGGCCTGATGATTTCTTTTTCGATCCGCTTTAAAAGCGGTGCTGTCACGACCGGCGCGGGGGCGTACGCCCCCATCCCGCCCGTATTCTTGCCTTTGTCCCCGTCGAATATCTGTTTGTGGTCCTGAGCTGCCGGGAGAATTTTGTAATCTTTTCCGTCACTGAGGACAAATACAGACGCCTCCTCGCCGCTCATAAATTCTTCGACGACAACTGTCCGTCCCGCTTCCCCGAGGGTGTTTTTTTGAAAGAACTCATCCAGCACGTTCAGCGCATCGCCGGTCGTTTGACACACAACGGCTCCTTTGCCGGCGGCAAGGCCGTCCGCTTTCAAGACGACCGGAGCGGAATGACTGAGTAGATAATCCTGCGCGGCCGCATGTTGCGAGCGTTCAAAAGTGACAAACGCCGCCGTGGGGATATGATGCCGCTGCAAAAAATTCTTTGCAAAAACTTTGCTCCCTTCCAATTGGGCTGCATACTTTGTCGGCCCGAAAATACGCATGCCGTTCTTTTCGAACAGGTCGACGATCCCTTTCACAAGCGGAATTTCGGGACCGACAACGGTGAGGTCAATTTTGCTCTTCTTCGCAAATTGATACAGCTCCTCGACATTATCGGCGCCGATCGGCACCGTCTCCGCGAGCTCTGCAATCCCCGCATTACCAGGAGCGGCATAGATCTTTGAAAGCTTCGGACTATGTTTCAGTTTCCACACGAGAGCATGCTCGCGTCCGCCGGAACCGATAACGAGGATATTCATCGTTCAATCCGTGAGTGCAGAAAGCGTTTTTGCGACCTCGCCCGCGAGGGTCACGCGGTTATACTTCTCAACGATTTCCGGTCGCGGCCCGCGAAGCTGCCGTCTTTCGTACTGTTCGTAGAGGGAGACGATCGCCTCGGCAATCTTGGGCACATCGCGTGGGCCGACACAAATACCGTTTGCCTCTTCGATGATCGAACGCATCATCCCCTCGGGAACGCAGCCGAGGATCTTTTTCTTCGCGCCGATGTATTCGAAAATTTTCCCCGGCGAGCTTTTATCGTCCCCCATCATCACCCACAAGACGTCCGATGCAAGGAGGTAGCGGACACATTCGGCATGGTCGAGGTAACCGAGAATGTTGACGGAGTTCTGGAGGCCGAGCCGGCTGATGATCTTCTTATGCTCCTCGCGAAACGCGCCGATGAAACACGCCTCGATGCGTCCCCGCAATTTTGCGTTGTTTTTGTAGACGAGGTGGAGGGCTTCGAGAAAATACTCCGGCGTGCGGTCTTCATAGAACACGCCCGAATACGTAATGCGCAGCTTCTCGATCCGCGGAAGTTTTGCTTGACTGCTTATCGCCATATCTTCAGGGTCAAAGCCCTGGGAAATGATTTGGACGTCGTTGTACGTGAGGGCTTTATACCTCCGCAGGAGAAGTTCCTTCGTTTTGCGGCTCGCGACGATGACCGCGTCGGCGACATGGAGAATGCTTTTCTCCAGCCGGTAATTGGCATACCGATGAAGAGGGGTCGGATAAAACTTGAACGGGTAGTCGACCCACGCGTCGCGGTAGTCGATCATGAGAGGGAGATGAAATTTTTCCTTCAACGCTTTCCCGACAAGGAAATCTGTTTGCGGAGGGGCTGTCGCGAAGATGGCGTCGAATTTTTCTTTGCGGAGAAGCTCCGATGCTTTTTTCAACGCGGGATGTTTCCACCCGATCTTGTTGTCCGGAATAAAGATCGAATCGCTCACGCGGCTGAGGAATTTGCGCGTCCGCTCCGCGGGCATCTTCACGACTTCCTGCTTCCTGAAAAGGCGGTTCGGGTCGAAAGAATTTGTGCGAACGACCTTGATGCCGAGGGGGACGATCTCTTTCAACAGCGATTCATCTTTTGCAAAATATCCGGTCGAAGTTACCGTAAGCACCGTCGGCATCCATTCAAACTTTGGGAAATACTTTACAAATTTCAACGTGCGCTGTACTCCGCTGAGACCCATGGGCGGAAAATAGTAAGCAATGACGAGGACTTTTCGCATAAAAATGATTACGCTCTGCTTGTGCTCATGATGAATATGCCGGTCAACTCGCGAACCCGCTCGACATTTTCGGCGCCTTCGTCAAGATCTCGCATGCGCCGTTCCGGAGTACAATATCGTCTTCGATTCTCACGCCGTACTTTCCCGGAATATAAATTCCGGGCTCTACGGTAATGACGTTTCCACTTTGCAACCGGTGCGCGCTCTTTGCCGAAACGCGCGGAAATTCATGGATTTGCAGACCGATACCATGGCCAAGCCCATGTCCGAAAAATTTTCCATACCCTTGCGACCGGATGTACTTCCTGGCAACTCCGTCAAGGTCTTTCGCTGCAACACCGTCTTTCGCCGACTCGATCGCTTTTTGCTGCGCGTCGAGAACAACCCGGTAGACCTCCCGCGCCCCCGACGGCGGCTTCCCTACTACGACCGTTCGCGTCAGGTCGCTGCAATATCCTTTGTAGAAACATCCCATATCGACGGTGATCATCTCACCGGCTTTAATTTTTTTTGAGGATGGTCTCCCGTGCGGGAGCGATCCTCGCGAACCGCTCACAACGATGGGCTCAAACGAATCTTTTTCCGCCCCTAATCTTTTGTGGAGATAAGAAATTTCTGCTGAAATATCGAGCTCCGTAACGCCGGGCTTGATCATCTTAAGGACATCCGCGTATGCGGCATCGGTGATCATCGCGGCTTTTCTAATCAGTGCAAGCTCTGCCTCGGTTTTTACCGCAGCAAACGATTCAACAAATTCCGTCGTCGGGATAAACCGAGCTTTCGGAAAATTCGACCTGAGTTCAAGAAATTGGAACAGCGGCAGATGCTCTTTTTCAATCGCTACGCGCCTGCATCCGGTCAGAAGGCCTTCCTCTGCCGCCATCTCGATAAGATTGCCGCTTGTGATGAGGCTCCGGGAACACGCGACTTCGCTCCGCGCTTGCTCCTTGTAACGGAAATCGCTCAAAAAAAATACTTTGGAATCCGTGACGATGCAAGCGCCCGTCGAGCCGGAGAAACCGAGCAGGTATCGTAAATGAGGGGGAAACGATGTAAAGAATGCGTCAAACTCCTTGTCGAGCAGCATGACGCGAAGCGATCGAATTCTCTCTCTATAATCAAACATCAACGGTTCAACTCAGATGTGATAATTCGGCGCTTCTTTCGTGATGTTGATGTCGTGCGGATGGCTCTCGCGCAAGCCGGCGTCGCTCATGCGTACGAATTGAGCTTTCTTCTGCATCTCGGCGACCGACGGGGCGCCGCAATATCCCATGGCGGCGCGCAGGCCTCCGACCATTTGATAGACCGTAGCGCTCAATTCGCCCTTGAACGGAACGCGCCCTTCGATCCCCTCGGGGACCAATTTCTGCAGATCGTCTTCAACATCCTGAAAATATCTGTCTCTGCTCCCTTCCTTCATCGCCCCGAGCGAACCCATCCCGCGGTAGACTTTGTACGTGCGGCCTTCATAGAGAATTTTTTCTCCGGGACTTTCCTGCAGTCCCGCAAAAAGGCCGCCGATCATGACCGAGTCGGCTCCGGCCGCTATCGCTTTTGCGATGTCCCCGGTTTGTTTCACGCCGCCGTCTGCGATGACGGGCACGTTGAATTTTCTCGCCTCCGCAACACACTCCATGATCGCCGTGACCTGTGGGACGCCGACGCCCGCGACAACGCGTGTCGTGCAAATTGAACCCGGACCGATTCCTACTTTGACCGCATCCGCTCCAGCCTTTATGATATCCCGCGCCGCCTGAGCCGTGCCGACATTGCCGGCAATGATCTCGGCCATGGGGAACTTCGTCTTGACGCGCTTGATCATTCCGAGGACGCCTTCGGAATGGCCGTGCGCGGTATCGATGACCACGACATCGACTCCGGACTTTAGCAGTGCATCGACCCTCTCCATCGTATCGGCAGTGACGCCGACCGCAGCACCGACTCGTAATCGACCGTGTTTATCCTTGCATGCATTCGGGAATCTTTTTTTCTTCTGGATGTCTTTGAACGTAATGAGTCCCCGCAACTTGCCGTTCCGGTCGACAACGGGAAGCTTTTCGATCTTGTGCTTCTGGAGAATGACCTCCGCCTCTTCCAGCGTCGTTCCGACGGGAGCGGTAACAAGATGCTCCGACGTCATCACTTCTGCGACTTTGAGTTTCCTGTTCGGCTGAAAACGGAGATCTCGGTTCGTGAGGATCCCGACAAGTTTCTCATCCTGCACAATAGGGATGCCGGAGATACTGAACTTAGCCATAAGGTCGAGAACATCGCCGACCGTTTTGTCGGCCGTCAGAGTGATTGGGTCCAGGATCATTCCGCTTTCCGACCTCTTCACTTTGTCGACTTCTTCCGCCTGCTTCGCAATGGTCATGTTTTTATGGATGATGCCGATCCCACCTTCACGCGCGAGCGCGATGGCCATTTCGGACTCCGTGACGGTGTCCATCGCGGCGGAGATAAGTGGAACGTTAAGGCGGATCGTCCGCGTGAGCTTCGTCGAGACGTCGACATCGCGCGGAAGGACGGACGATCTTCCGGGCACGAGCAGAACGTCGTCGTATGTTATTGCATCGCCGATGATCTTTTTCGATTTCATGTATGACCTTTACCTCGTCTGGTATAAACAACGAAGGATGCATAGAGCATCCTTCTGATAACAATCTCCGCGAACTTATTCTCCGTTCAATTGAATGCCGGAATGCCGGTGATATCTTCACCGATCATGAGCGTATGCATTTCATGAGTGCCTTCGTATGTTTTCACGGACTCAAGATTTGCCGCGTGCCGCATGACCGGATATTCGTCGAGGATCCCGTTCGCGCCTAAAATCTCGCGTGCGGTCCGGGCTATTTCAAGGGCATGATAAACGTTGTTTCTTTTTGCCATTGAAATCTGGGTAAACGTCTCTTTGTGTCGATCTTTCAGCCGTCCAAGCTGAAGACACATCAGCTGTCCCTTCGTGATCTCGGTCAGCATGGAGACGAGTTTCTCCTGAGTCATTTGAAACGAGGCGATCGGCTTGTCGAATTGTATCCTCGAGAGCGAGTACTGCAGCGCGGCGTCGTAGCAGGCCATTGCCGCGCCAAGCGCACCCCATGCAATGCCGTACCGTGCCTGGTTGAGACACATGAGGGGAGATTTCAACCCGCCGGTTTTCGCCAGAAGGTTTTTCTGAGGGACAAAGCAATCCTGGAAGATAAGCTCCGAAGTGACCGATGCACGCAAAGAGTGCTTGCCCTTCATCTCTGGAGCCTCAAACCCCTTCGTCCCCTTCTCTACTAGAAATCCTTTGATCTCTCCATCACACTTTGCCCAGACGACCGCGACGTCCGCTATGGTGCCGTTCGTGATCCACATTTTTGTCCCGTTGAGCAAAAATCCATCCCCTTTTTTTTCGGCGCGCGTCATCATTCCGGCAGGGTTAGACCCAAAATCTGGTTCGGTCAAACCAAAACAACCGACCTTTTCTCCTTTGGCGAGAAGCGGCAGCCAAAAATTCTTCTGCTCTTCCGACCCAAACGTGAAGATAGGATACATGACAAGACTGCTTTGCACTGACGCAAAGCTCCTGACTCCGCTGTCGCCTCTTTCCAACTCCTGCATGATCAGTCCGTACGCGACGTTGTTCAACCCAGCACATCCATACGTCGCGGGAAAGGTCGGTCCAAAAAGTCCCAGCCCGGCCATCTGTTTCACGACATGAAGCGGGAACGATCCCTCCCTATTGTGCTTCTCGATGACAGGAATGATCTGACCATCGACAAACTTTCGAACGGTATCGCGCACCAGAATTTCATCTTCGCTTAACAGAGATTCAGTGTTGTAATAATCTACAGCCTGGAATTTCGGCATAGTGAGCGGGGGACAACAAATTTGCTCTTACGCGTGAGCAGCTTACATTAAAAATTTTGGAAAAATTACCAAAAAAAGGGACGAAAGTCAATCGACCGGAGGACGAGGTAGTGTATCAGTTTGACTAATGCAGAAATGAACCGGACACTTTTCTCTTTAAGTCCGTTAAAAGCCATCACATTGAACTGGCCAAGAGGTTCGAGTGTCCGGTTCATTTTCAAACTGAGGCACTGCCGAGGACGAAGGAGACGATCGTTAAAAAAGAGAGAGCCAGAGCTTTACTCAATTCAGACTCGACGTAAGGCTCTGGCTTTTGTGGCGAGAAGATGAGAGGTGCGAAAAAATTATTCCAACGCGCTAAACCGTTTGGGTGTTGCGTTGAGCAGCGACTCGCAGAACTTTGCTACTTTGTCGCTCCCGTCATACAACGCAGCGTCTTCAACTGCCGCGCGGGCCCGGGTGTCGTCGAGCGAAATCAATGCTAATGCTGCGGACATTCTCACTTGTTCGACCTTATCGGATCTCAACACTTTAATGAGGGGCTCGACGGCCCCTTTGAGCTGGTATTCGGCGATAAAGCTTGCCGCGCTTTGCTGGATACCAATGTTTTGAGATGCCAGCGCTACAATATAGTTTGCTTCCGCCTTTTCCCAATCAACGGAACTATATTTCGCATTCGCCGGCTGTGAAGCGACACCGGTAGTGAACAGCACTACGGACGCCGTCACGACCGCCAACAATTTCCGGATTGTCAGACCCTTCTTCATACAAGACCTCCTCTTTTTGATAGTGTGATTTCGGCTCTCTCTTGTATTCGAAAGAAGGCAAAAAAAGTTGCAGGCCAAATGCTGGTATTTCGGGGATGCTATTCCTTGGAGGGAGTGTCGATGTTGTAGCGCTTGATCTTGAGGTACAGCGTCTTGGGGGTGATGCCGAGAACTTCGGCCGTTTTAGAGCGGTTAAAATTGTTCTTCTTTAACGCATGCTCGATCTGCATTTTCTCCATCGCTTCGAGAGACAGAATTTTCCCCTCGTTCAACGGCACAGGAGCGGGGCTCGTGTTTTGCATCGCGTTCGAGGCGGTCAGCGTAAGGTCTTTTGCAGTAATGATTTCGCCGTGCGACAGAATGCTCGCCCCCTCGATCACATGCTCCATCTCTCGCACGTTGCCCGGCCAATCGTAATTCACGAGGAGCTGGAATGCGTCATCGTTGAGTTTCTTCTGCGCTTTGCCTTTCGACTTTCGGCTTAAAAAATATTCGATGAGAAGCGGAATGTCCTCTTTGCGGTCTTTCAGCGGCGGGATACGAAGGGTCACAACATTAAGCCGGTAGAGCAGGTCTTCCCTGAACCTGCCGGCCTCAACTTCCTTTTGAAGGTCTTTGTTGGTCGCCGAGACGATGCGCACGTCGACTTTCATTGCGTTCGTTCCGCCGACTCTCCGAAACTCTCCTGTTTCGAGAAAACGGAGCAGCTTCGGCTGAATCATCGGACTGATATCGCCAACCTCGTCGAGGAAGAGCGTCCCTCCGTTTGCAACTTCAACGAGCCCCTGTTTCATCGCATACGCATTCGTGAACGCTCCCTTTTCATGTCCAAAGAGTTCGCTCTCCAACAATGCGTCCGGAATTGAGGCGCAATTGACGATAACGAAAGGCCGGTTTTTTCTGGGACTCGAAGTATGAATGAGGTGAGCGATAAGTTCTTTACCGGTGCCGCTCGGTCCCTGAATCTGCACGATGGCTGTACTCTCGGCGATCTTCGTGGCGGTTCTGATGAGCGATTCAATCGAAGGACTTTTCCCGATGAACTCACGGCCTAATCCTTGACGGTTGAGCTCGTACTCCATGAGCTTGTTGTCGATCGTAAGGCGGCGGAGCTCCAACGCACGGTCGATGGTAGCGAGAAGTTCTTCCCGCTCGTACGGTTTGCTGACAAAATCATACGCGCCCAGTTTCATCGTCTCGATGGCCGTCTTCACGTCCGCAAAATTCGTCAGCATGATGACGATGGTCGTGGGGTGCTGTTCGCGAATATATTTAAGGACCTCGATCCCTCCGACGCGAGGCATCTTGACGTCGAGCAGCACAACATCGAAGGGGCGGGATTGAAGCAGATTGATCGCCTCAACGCCGTCATACGCGGCCGCGACGTCGTACTTGTCCATCTCCGCGAGCTCTTCTTTGAGAAGAAACACGACGCTTTGTTCGTCGTCGACTATAAGGATGTTGTACGTGCGAGCCATGACAATGCCAGAGGCAAAGGGTGAGGCGACGGCAGGCGGGAATTATTCGCTGGTGAGAACTCTTTCAATGGTCGTGAGCAGATCGACCAAATCGTACGGCTTACTGACGAAATCTTCGGCGCCCAATTTCTTGGATTCGATGGCGTTCTTCAAATCTGCGAAGCCGGTCAGCATGATGACTTTGGTTGCCGGATAACGTTCCTTGATGAACCGCAACACTTCGAAGCCGTCAACACGCGGCATCTTAATATCGAGAAGAACGAGGTCGAAAGATTTTCCCTGCAAAACTGATATCGCTTCATCACCGTCACCTGCCGTCGCTACGCTATAACCTTCACTCTCAAGTTCACTGCTTAATACTGTTCGCAAAGCATCTTCGTCATCAACAACAAGAATGCTGTTTTTTTCAGCCATTGGAACTCCTAATGATATTCGCACTTTTCGGCTGTAAATTATAGACAATCAGTTCGTCAAAATCAACAAGAAAGTTGAAAAAATGGCCATTCTGTTGCTTAAAACAGAAAGTTGTCGTACTTTGTCCGGGACGATAACGACAGGAAAGCAAAGGATGACCGAGCCCCCGATCCACGTATTGCTGATTGATAACGACATTTCTTACGCAAAGACCGCCTCCGCCCATCTCAAAAAATTCCAGGGAAATAATTTCAAGATCACGTGGGAAAAGACCGGCATCGGAGGGATCGAGCGACTGAAAAAGGATCCGGCGATCGACGTCGTTCTTGTCGACTATGCCTTGAGCGAGATGACAGCATTGGAAGTCGCAAGAGAGATCCGCGCCCTCAAGATCGATGTCCCCCTCGTCGTCATCGCTTCGGGAAAAGATTTTCAGCTCGCAGTCGAGGCGATGAAACTTGGCGTTGAAGATTTCCTCGTCAAAGATGAGATCGTAGAGTCCGTCCTCCCGCGCGCGATCGTGAACGTCTTGAACAGAGTTCAGCTGAAAAGAAAGATCGCTCAGGTGGAAAAGGATAAGATCCTTGGACAAAAACGGAATGAAGCTATCAAAGAGCTCGTGGTGACGATCTGCCACGAATTCAATAACCCTCTCGCCGCAATTAAGATCAGCGCGGACATTATTTCACGGCAAAAGTTGAACCCGTCCGACCGGACGCTCATCAACGCGCTCGACGCTAATATTCGCGGCATCGAAAAAGAGATCATCAAGCTGCGCGATATTAATCTGCCCGCCTGATTTACCCTGTTGCACTCCCCGCTTCGAGGATCCTAAAAGAATACGTCACATCGACCGATTTCTTCAGCATCGCGCTCACGGAACAATATTTCGTCATTGAGAGATCGATCGCGTGCGCGACGTCCGTTTCGCGCATCTTGATGCCCGTGACAATATATTCAAGGTGGATGGAAGTATACACTTTCGGGTCTTGCGTTGCTCTCTCTGCTTTGATCGTTATCTCAAATTCCGTCATGTGCGCTCTTTTTTTCTCGAGGATAATGGCGACATCGCTGCCGGTGCATGAGCCGAGCGCTATCAAAACGAGTTCCATCGGCGAGGTCGCTCCGGGCACGTTTCCTTTATGGGATGAATCGACCGGGATCCAGTGATTGGATCCGGCCTTCCCGACGAAGGTGAGATCTTTCACAAGTCGAACAACCGCTTCTCGCGTATTCATAAGCCTTTAAGAATATAAATGATTTTGAACTGTTTCAATCGAATATAGCAACTGCGGTCTCGATTCTCAATATCGTTCGCGGCAGGCCCGGGCGGTGCTGTTGAAACTTCACGAATCTCCTCGTATCTTGCCTTATGCGTATCAAAGCCTATGCGAAAATCAATCTTGGCCTTCATGTTCTCGAAAAACGGCCCGACAATTTCCATAACATTGAAACGATATTCCACCGCATCAATCTCTTCGATAGTCTGACCATAGAGCCGCACGGCAATGCGATCTCGATCTCCGGCGCCGGGGAACCGATGCCATTGGACGAACGCAACCTGTGTTGGAAAGCCGTCGAACTTCTACGCGCCGAGACGGGGACAAAGCAGGGAGCGAGCATTCATATTGAAAAAAAAATTCCCATTGGCGCAGGACTCGGAGGCGGAAGCAGCGATGCTGCCGCAACTCTCCGGATGCTCCCATCGATATGGCAGACGACGATCGACCCATCGACCCTGGCACGCGTCGCGCTCGGCATCGGCTCGGACGTCCCTTTTTTTCTTCATCACAGAAGCGCTTACGCCGAAGGACGCGGGGAGAAGCTGAGCTTTGTGAACCTGACGCTCCCGTATTGGATCGTCGTCGTCACGCCGCGTATCCACGTTTCGACAGCATGGGCGTACTCGCAGCTAACCAGCAGCCGCAGAAACGGTCTCCATGCCGAAAAGTTCTACGACGACACAACTTGCACGGTAGCCGGTATAGCCGCGCTCATGAAGAATGATTTTGAGGAGGTCGTTCTGGCTAAGTATCCGGACATAGGGCACCTCAAGCAAGGGCTTCTTGACTGCGGTGCGTCGTACGCTCTTCTTTCGGGGAGCGGTTCTTCGGTCTTCGGTCTTTTCGAGGATGAACATCGTGCGTTAAAAGCGCGCGAGCGCTTCGTCGCAGCCCATACAGTTTCCCTCACCCCGCCTAATTTTATTCCCGAACTCTGATGCGTGTGTCGCTCCCCACTTCTGTTCGCAAATGGATCGGCCTTCTTGTTATCCTGAGCACGCACACAACCATTGCGAAATGTGAAAATCGTGACACTACCTCGGTAAATAATATGAGGCGAGATACGCTGGCTGGTCATTCGGACACTCTAACGACACGGCGCGATTCTCTTATCCGATTAAAGCCGATCCCGTTGATCGGAGCGCTCGAACCATATCACGATTCGACCGAATCGATCCTCGGGTCCGAGATCCCTTGGATCGAATACCGGTATCTCGGCGACATCCTGTGGACCAAACCCGGAATGTACATCCGCGACATGGGAAACGCGGGCCAGCGGAACGAGTTGACGATCGGCGGCGTCGATTGGCGCGGGATCGCTTTTCTCGTCGACGGAAGAAGTCAGAGCGATCCGATCACCGGAACGTTCGACATGATTCTTTTCCCGACGGACTATGCAGAGAGGGTCGAATTCATCACCGGGCCGCGGGCAATGCTCTACGGCATGAATTCAACCGGAGGGGCCATCAACGTCGTGACAAAAAGTTTCTACACGAATACGCCGTACTCGCGCCTTCGTTACAGCCAGGGAGTGGACGGCTATGCCCAGACTGACGCGCTCTTTTCACAGAACGTCCTACCGCGGTTCAATCTCATGTTCGGACTGACAAGGCATACGACCGGGGAATTGACGCTCAATCAAGATTATCGCTCGCGATTTCCGAATGCCGACCACGATCAGTGGACAACCCGCACAAAACTCAGGTACGATCTTTCGAATTCTTTCAATATCGTCTTCACTCACTTATACGATCAGACGGAAACAGGATTGTACGGCGGAGTCGATTATCAGAAGACGCCTGATGGCCAATATTTCGACGACTACGGAGCGGTGGTTTCGAATTACGACGCATACGAGAAGGTGTACAACCACCACCTGGACCTCACAGCAGCGGCGCACCTTTTTGGCGACACAACGCAGGTGTCCACCATAACGGCGTATTATTCAAATCAGCTGAGAGAGTATCGCAATGAAGAGCGAAACTCCATTGATTTTCCGTTCGACGGAAACTTTGTTCAAGCGGATCACCACAGTTCTACAGAAGGGCTGCTTTTACGGCATTCTATGGAAAGCAATTTCCAAAATTTTAGCTTCACGCTTCAATCGGAAGAAATTCGGGTGCTTTCCAGCCCCGATGTCGGATCGCTGAAAGAATTTAAGCAAAGCGCGAGCGCGAAGGAGGAGGTCCGTCTTTTGGACCCCTTCACTTTTGCGGTCTTCGGACGAATGGATCGCTATCGGGGAGAAAATATTCCGGGCATCGGGACTGACGCACAACTCTCATTGAATTCTTCCTTCACACTTTTCGGGGGGGCCTCAGTTTCTCGGCGCACTCCGACCTTGCAGGAGCTTTACTGGTCGAGCGATTCCTCAAATATCCCTACGCCGCGGTTATGGCTTAAGGATGAGCGCCATACGCTGTTTGAGGCGGGAGTAAGGTTTTCGATTCAAGACTTTATTTCCGGCACTATTTCAGTGACTCATCGAGTCATCAAAGATCCGATACTTATCGACACTGTCGTCCAAGACGAGAATTCACCCCTCTACTACAATCTGCAGTTTACACAGCCGCCGAGCCAGACGTACAACGGCGTGAACATTTCAATGAGCGCACACTACGACCACTACTTCGCTGAAGGAAACGCGACATACCTCAAACAGCCCGACTACTATCACGGCGGAGAAAAACTGACGCTGTTTCCGCAACTCTATCTTGACGGCTCGGTGTACTATAGAAATGTGCTCGTCAACGGACATCTTCAGCTTAAAATAGGATTCCGCGGCAGATATACTTCGGAGCAGACCGGCGAAGGCCCACTCGACGAGTCGGGGATCTACGTCCCGTATACTTTATTGAAATCGTTCGGCCCCAGCGAAACAGTCGATTTTTTTCTCATCGGAAAGATCGGAGATGCATATCTCCATTTCATTTGGGAGAACCTTTCGGGAAATCAATATATGCTGACCCCTTTTTATCCGATGTACGAACGTAATGTGCGCTTCGGCGTGTCGTGGGAATTCTGGAATTGACGGCAAAATGAAATCGAAAAGTATCATTACTATATTTGGCAGCTCAAGGCCCCGTGACGGAGACCCCGAATACAACGAGGCGCGCGTGCTCGGCGGGCTGCTCGCAACCGCCGGGTACGTGGTCTGCAACGGCGGCTATGGTGGAACGATGGGGGCGTCCGCTCGGGGAGCGAAGGAATCGGGCGGGAGAACAATCGGCGTCGTGAGCGAATATTTCAGTCTGGAGACGAATCGGTGGGTCGATAAAAAAATAGAAGTAAAATCACTCGTCGATCGGTTGATGGAACTGGTGTCTCTCGCCGACGGCTACATAGTCCTAAAGGGGGGAACCGGGACGCTTCTCGAGCTCGCGAGCGTCTGGGAATTTATGAACAAGAGCGTTATCGAAGAAAAGCCGATAGTCGTACTGGGGACTTTCTGGAACGGCGTCATCGATTCCTTGAAGCAAGAATTAGTATATGAAGGAAAAGAATCGTGCACGAAATATATCTCAGTTGCATCCTCTCCGCAGCATGCCGTTGAGCTTCTTCAGAAAAGCTTCTCAACACCGCTATCGTAAAGCCTCCGCGGTCGTATAAGCCGGTCGTTCTCTATGCCGCAGAGAACGACAAAGTTATACCGGACTGTTATGCCGGCTTCAATTCCCGAGGCACGATATTGACGAAAATCTTTTTCTCCAAGCGCAGAACCGTCAACGCCACAGTCTTACCGATAAAATCGCTCGTGAGGAGCCGGTGAAGATCGTCGATGCTTTCGACGCGATTCCCGTTCATTTCAACGATCACATCGCCCACAAGCAGGCCAGCATTGTCGGCCGAACCAGCGCGCTCGACATGCGCTACCATCACACCGCGCGAACCTTTCAGGACGTGTGCGCGAATTGCAACCCGCGAAATATCCAGCACCTGACCGGCTATTCCGAGATATGCGCGCGTCACCCTTCCATCCTTCATCAATTGAGCAGCGATGTTCTTGGCGGTGTTGATGGGAATTGAAAAACAAATGCCTTGCGCCCATGGGATCACCGCAGTATTGATGCCGATGACTTCCGAGCGTGAATTGACTAGCGGCCCTCCCGAATTCCCGGGATTCAGGGCTGCATCCGTTTGAATAACATTGTCGATCAGCCGGCCTTCCGCGATGCGCAGCGATCTGCCGAGAGCGCTTACGACTCCGGCTGTCACCGTCGCCTGAAACCCGAACGGATTCCCGAGAGCGATCACCAACTGACCGATTCGGATCGCCTGCGAATCTCCCAATGTTGCGGCGGGCAAATTTTGTCCGTTCACGCGCACAACGGCGAGGTCAGTAAACGGGTCATCGCCGATGAGTTCACCCTTCAACTCCCTTCCGTCCGCCAAAATCACGTTGATCGACGCGGCGTTGTGAATGACATGGCTGTTCGTAAGGACAAATCCATCCGGAGTGAAAATAACTCCGGAGCCGCTTCCGGAGATCGGCTGCGATTCGTTTTCGCCGGACCTTTTTCGCGGTCCAAAATTTCTGTGACGAGAGGAATGATGTGTTACGTCGATCTTTACGACCGAAGGCGACACGTTATCGACAACGCTTGTGACAGCAAGCGAATAAGCGTCAAGCAATCCTGCATCGTCCTTGGGCTGAGACTCTTTGCCAACGTTGCCGGGCAGTTCTGAATTTGCTGTCGAAATTGGAAGTATGTGCATCATGGAGTTCTCCTCGTAGTTCTTTTTTCCACAAACATTCTTTTTTTTCTCTTATTTCTTATCTCTTGCTTTTTCTCGCGCGATCTCAAATGAAAGTCTAAACAATACAACCGCCTTGTCAACATCTTCTTCCTTCCTGATCGGGAAGCTGATCCATCCGCTGTCGGGAAGGATATGATGCGGTTCGACTTTCTTTGCCGCGATCAATTCGTTCCGCACACTCATAGGAAACGGGATATCGGCCAACGAATTTCCATGAAGGTGGCCGATCTCCCGTTTCCCGAGGCGAAATTCTATTCCGCCGAATCTATGGGCCTGTGCTGAAACCCCTTCCCACTCCATCACTCTTTGACGAATTCTTTCTCCTGCGTCGGTAACATGCATCGTCAACGCTCAGGCTTTCGGTTGATCTTTCTCCGTGTGCGCATCTTCCGGCGACCATCCGCACCGGCGGCGCCATTCTTCCCTGAACTTATCGCGTTCTTCCGGAGCCATAGCGGAAAGTTTCTCTTCGAAGCGGTGTCTCCATCGGTCCCGGCGCCAGCCACCCGCATGCCTCCACGGGCCCCATCCGCGGAACAGAAGATGAGAGAGAAGCAATAATCCGAGCGCTTGCCAGAAGGTCAAGATCGGACCGTGAAAAAGATCCGGCACGAGGGCGTTCCATAACGCCATCACCAAAAATCCGAATGCCAGCAAACCGACTGCGATCAAGACCACGAATTTCGCGGCTTTCATAAACCACCAGGATTTCATGATAGAATATCCTCCTATAAGTTTTCAATTTCGTTGTAGAGTTCCTGCAACTGCTCGCGCAAGTACAACACCGCATAGCGTTTGCGAGACAGCAACGTGTTCATTGGTTCGCCGGTTATTTCGGCGATTTCTTTAAAGCTCCGGCCCTCCAGTTCATGCATCACAAAGACTTCGCGCTGTTCGTCGGGAAGGTCGTCGAGGGCCTCCGAAAGTTCAGACCATACCAACGAGCGAGCATAGACTCTGTCCGGATTTTGTCGCGGGTCGTACAGAATCTCTTCGAGGTTGAGCGGTGCGGACGGGTCGTCGGCATTCGTCGGAAGAGCTTCAGGCCGTCGCTTTCTATACCAATCGATGATCTTATTCCTCGCCACCGTAAAGAGCCAGGCGGTGAGTTTTTCGATCGGCTCCGCGACGTTGTAGCTGGCGACCAACTGGTAGAAAACATCCTGCAGAATGTCCTCTGCATCCGATTGGTTCCGCACCCTTTTGCGGATAAAATCGAGCAGCCGCTTTCGTTCCGACCGCACAGCACGGTCGAGCTCCACTGCGTTTTCCTTTGTTATTGTAAGGGCTTCTGCCACGGTGAGTCCTTGTTTATAGTCTTAGACGTTAAACAAGGAAAAATATTGTAATGTTCACTTCCGGCGGTAAAAGCGGGGTTATTCGACAGGAATGTCCCCAACTCCCCTCTGTTTCATCAGCGATTCTATGGCGTCGATTTCCCTTGGCGCCTCACCGGACAAGATCGTGTGGCCCGACGGTGTGATGAGAATATCGTCCTCAATACGCACGCCGATGTTAAAAAATTTCGGGTCGACACCGTCGGCTTTTTCGGGAATGTAGATGCCCGGCTCGATGGTGTAAACGATTCCCGGTTCCATGACGTCGGTATAGACATCATGAACGTCGAGGCCGACGGGATGTCCCAGACCGTGAGGATAAAACCTCCGCAGCGCTTGCTTGGTTTTTTCTTTGATGATGCCGAGCTTGAACAACCCCTCCTCCAACACAGAATCGGCAGTCGCGCTGACAGTACGCCAAGGCGATCCGGGCTTCATCAGAGCGATCGACGCATTCTGAGCGTCGAGCACGAGTTGATAGATCTCCCGCTGAGGTTCGCTGAACTTTCCATTCGCAGGATATGTCCGTGTCACGTCGCTCGCATAGTTGTGGTATTCGGCGCCGCAATCGGCAAGAACGATGTCTCCATCCCGGATCTGCCGTCGATTCGATTCGTAATGAAGGATGACGGAGTTTTCGGCAGAGCCCACAATACAAGGATACGCGTTGAACTCAGAGCCCATTTTTCTGAAAACGTATTCGTAGACTGCCTGCAGTTCGTACTCATGCATTCCCGGCTTGCATGACATCATCGCTTGTTTATGCGCGACTGCGCTGATATGCGCCGCCTTCGTCATCAATGCGATCTCGTCCGGCGACTTCACGATGCGAAATCTACGAACGATCGGCGTGGGGTCGTGGATCTGCCGGTCACTCCCCTTCGAGCGTTCGACGAAATCCCGGAAGAGTTCGGCGTTGTCCTCTGCCCCATCGACCTTTTCGGGCAAAGGAGCGACATAAAAGTCGCGCGTCGACGTATCGGCAAGCATCGACCGGAAGAAGCCGGAGGATCGTTCTATAGGAAGGGATTTCTGGACGCCGAGAATGCTCATCGCCCCTTGAGGGCCGAACCTCCGGCCGGTCCACTGTTCTATGCGGCTATCTCTCGATTGGACAAAAAGTATCTCCCGAACCGTGTCCATTTTTGACGAGTCATTTTCGCTCGGGAGAATGAACCCTTTCGACCGCATGACCAAAATCGCGTTTGGCTCGCCGAAGCCTGTGAGATAGTAGAAATTATCATCCTGACGAAACTGGTAATCCACATCGCCGTTGCGATTCTTTTCGGTCGATGAGAAAAAAACAGCGACAGCTTGGCCGCCGACTTCTTTCATGAACTTCTCTCTCCGTTCTTTATAGACCGATGGCGAAACTTGATCGGTATCGTAGACCAGATATTTCAGGTCTTGTGTAAAGGCCTTAGGAGAAAAAAGAAACGTGAGGAGTACAGGAAACAGGAGATAGATTTTCTTCATCTCAAAGACAAAGATTGTTATCGGATTCTCTTTTTCTGAGGGCGCTTTGTTCTGCGTGCAGGGGCGGATTTTGCCACGAGGTCGTAGGAATGGTCGATCATCCCGAAAACCTCGCGTGAAGAAAGACTGCCGTCGAGGATCACCGTGTTCCAATGTTTCTTGTTCATATGATAACCGGGCAATACCGCGTTATACCGTTCGCGCAATTCGACCGCTCGTTCAGGGTCGCATTTCAGGTTTATCGTAATAGGATGCTCGTTCGTGCCGACGATGATGAACATTTTCCCGTTGACTTTAAAAACAAGCGCGAATTCGTCAAACGGGAATTCTTCGGTGATCTTTCCCGCTTTCTTTAAACAATACGAACGGAGAGATTCAAGATCGACGGGCATCGAATGCAGGAAGTCTGTGCGGAGCTCTTAGAGTTTCGAAGATAAACAATTATCCTCCGCAAGGATCGCGCTGAGGTTTTTTACCGAAGAGAAAATGAATGTCGTCGCATGAAGCTGTTCACATTTGAGGCGCGAACGAGACGCCGAATGCGACCGACGTGACGTAATTCAGTTGAGTGGCGTTTTGGTTCAGCACATTTGGAAAGCCGTACATGTATCGGGCTTCTGCAAACCCGCTAAAGGAACGGTTGATGCCGATTTCAAGACCGGCGCGTGCAGAAGGCGCCAGCGTCCCGCCAAAGCCTTGGTTCATCTGCCATGTGACGGCTTCAATTCCCGCTGCAACATACGGACGGACTTTGCCTTCGGAGAAATAGAATACCGCATCGGTCCCCAAATATCCGAGCGCAAAGTTAAGATTAAATCGCGGCTGAGAGAATTGACTTTGGGAATACACATTCGACTGATACATGAATGGCGAGTATGAAGAAGAATAGTTCCATTCAGAGGAAGGAGTATTGTAGAGGACAACTCCCGCGTTGAATTCAAAACGGACCGGAGAGGTCTTGGAGAATAGCGCATGAAGGTCGATATCGAAGCCTTGGGCGGTCACGTTGTCGATTTTGAACCCGGCGACACCGGTCGTGATGCCGAATGCGTCGCGCCGGTTGACATCGTGCGATTCTCGTTCGCTCGCCGACATTTCAGAACGCGTCTGATCGTCCGGCATCGGGTATGAAACCTGCGAAAGCCCGACCGAACTTAATGCAAAGAAACAAACGCATGCAATCGTCTTCATGACAGCCACCTCCCTTTTATTCTCAACAGAAAGATACACAGCGGGAAGATTCTTGTCAAGCGCGGATTGGTAGTGGAACGTTTTGTTTCGTAGGAGGATACCATATTAAGATTCCCGATGGAAACATTCGGGAATGACGTATTTTTTTATCGTCATGCCCGCATGCTTTAGGCGGGCATCCAAAACGTACCACTACCCCGTGTTGCGAATGACACTGTATGAACTTTCCCTTCCACACTCAAATCGCATCTCCCCGCAATTCCCGGATGCGCTTTCGCGCTTCGGCCACATAGAGGGAGTTCGGGTATGTTGCAAGAAGGCTTTCATAAGCGTGGACGGCTTTTTCCTTATCCTTGAAGTCGTTCTGGAACAGCTCCGCAATGCCAAACTGTGCCTTGTCGCAGAGGATGCTCTTAGGATAATCGGTCAGGAGCTTGTTGTATGAGGCAAGCGCTTCGGGATACTGTCGTAATTTTTCAAGAAGCTCAGCCCTCTTGACGATCGCGTCCTCCGCCAACGGTGCATCGGCGTCGTTCGTGATGATCGAAGAAAGCACGGGGATGGCCTCCGACAATCTATTTTCTCTCTCCATGAGTGCAGCATAGGCAAAATCCTTCAGCGCTTCCGCATACCCGGCTTGATTTTCCTTGATGAAATGAAGAAGGACCAGCGCGTCGTTCGCTTCATCGTCGGATACCATTGCTGCAATCTGCGAAAGAGCCGAAGATGCGGTGTCGAACTTTCCCATGAAATAGTGAATCTCTGCAATATGGAACCGCGCTTCCGTTTTTTGGCCAGTAGAGGAAAACGAGGAAGCTTCAACATTCATGTAACGTTGAATGGCCTTGTCCAATTCTCCCTGAGCGACGTTGATCTCTCCGGCCGTCGCCATTAACGTCGGAACAAAAGGCCGGGCGACGGGGAGCGTACTCAGAGGGTCGAGAATTTTTTCCGCTGCGCCAAGGTCGAAGAATTGCTTGTAATAGATCAACCCTGCCCTGTAGAGGGCTTCTACGCTGATCTCCGAATACGGATACTCTTTTGCGAGCGAAATAAAGAGGGCAAGCGCGCTATGATACCCCGGCTGCGTTTCCGAAAGTGGGAGCGGCGGCGCCGAATGGATGAACGCGGAAGTATCGGCAGCCGCGCCCAATTCCTCCATCGTCTCAGCGTATCCGAATTTGGCGGCCGGCAACTGGGGCATTGCAGGATATTGTTTGATCGCAAACTGGTAGGCCTCGGCGGCAACCGTGTACGCCTTTTCTTGATATGCGCGCTGGGCGAACGCGACCATCTCGGCTCCGTTTGATTTGACTCCCGCATCGATCTTCTGTGCAACGACAAACGCTTTGTCGAATTGCTTCCCTTCCATATACAGCCACAGAAGCAACCGCGATAACGTCAGGTTATCATTATCGCGCGCGACCGCTTGTTCTACCGTCGTTGTCGCGGCGGCAAGGCCTTCTTTTTTCGATGTGAATCCCGCCAAACGGGATTCGATCATATCGATCTGATTTTGATTCAGCGAAAGCAGCGTGATGTACTCCTGAGTTGCCGCCGAATAATCCATGAGAAAGGAATACAGTGCTGCGAGTTCTCCTGCATAGAGCGACGGCGGACCGACCTCCTTTCTACCCCGCAGCAACGTCTCGATCGATTTATCGAAGAGCCGGTTATCGGACTGGACCGAGGCGACGATCGTGTATACGCCAATGCTTCTCGGCATGAGGGCGATCGTTGCATTCCAGACCGAATCGGCTGCAGCCTCTTTTCCTGCTTTGTAGTACAGACCGCCGAGGGACGCCATCACACTGACGTCCTGAGGTTCATACGTAAGACGCTTCCGGCTCAACGCAATTGCGGCATCGTAATTCTTCAGTTGTTCATAGCAACGTGAAAGGCCTTCGAAGTAGACGTAGTTTAGTGAATCGGCTTTGAGGAGTTCTTCATACAGCCGGCTTGCCCGGTCGTATTCGCCCGCTTGTTCGAAGCTCTGTGCCAAACGAAATCTATTTTGGGCGTCTTGAGCGATGGCAGGCGAACTTACGAACAGCGCCACAGTCGCTGCAATAAGAGCCAGAATTTTCATTTCGGGAAAAAATCGTTCTTGGAAAAAAGTAGGGTAAGAGACACGCATGAGATCAGCCCTTCGCACGATCCGCAACGCGTCGCGCTGACTTCAGTGTATTGACCATAAGCATGGCAATTGTCATCGGACCGACACCCCCAGGGACGGGAGTAATCGCTCCGGCGACTTCTTTCACATCATCGTAATCGACATCTCCTACGACACGGAATCCGGATTTTTTTGAACTATCGGGAATACGATTGATGCCGACGTCGATGACCACGGCGCCCGGTTTCACCATCGAGGCCTTGATCGCCTCCGCTTTACCGATCGCGGCAATAAGGATGTCGGCCTGCCGTGTGTACAGGCCAAGGTCGGCGGCGCCTGTATGGGCTACCGTGACGATCGCGTTGCACCACTCCTTTTTTTGAAGAAGAATATTTGCGATCGGTTTGCCGACGATGTTGCTGCGGCCCACAACGACGACATGCTTACCGGAAGGATTCGTTTCACTGCGGCGGAGCAATTCCCAGATTCCCGCCGGGGTGCACGGAAGGAAAGTTTCCGCGCCGATCATCATCCTTCCGATGCTGATGGGATGAAATCCATCGACATCTTTTTCGGGAGAGATCGCTTCGATAATATTTTGCTCATTGATGTGCCCTGGCAAAGGGAGCTGCACGAGAATCCCGTGGAGGCGTGAGTCCTTGTTAAAAGCGCGGATCATCTCTAAAAGCTCTCGCTCTGAAATCGACGCGGGCACCTGCTCGGTGACGGAATAGAACCCAAGCTCCTCGCACGCTTTCCCTTTGCTTTTTACGTACGACTGCGACGCGGGGTTCTCTCCCACTAAAATAAAGGCGAGTCCGGGAACGATCCCTTTCTCTGCCTTGAGTTGCTGTGACGAGGCACCGACCTCACGCCGGATATCGTCGGCAATTTTCTTTCCGTCAATGATAGCGGCTGCCATAGGATATGCGCTCTTAAAACTTCGGGAAGATGATCTGTTCTATCGCAACGGCTTTCCCCGTTTCAACTTCAACTTCGATCGCGACGGCGCAAAGATGCACGTCGTTCGTCGCCGTTTCGTATTTATGCGGCGTTTGTTTGAGAAAGCGCTGGACTGCCTGTTCCTTCTTCATTCCGATGACGGAATCGTACGGCCCGGACATTCCTACGTCCGTGATGTACGCCGTGCTCCGTGGCAGGATGCGCGCGTCCGCGGTCGGCGTATGCGTGTGAGTTCCTACGAGAGCGCTGACGCGCCCGTCGACGTACCAGCCCATAGCTATTTTTTCTGCAGTCGCTTCCGCATGAAAATCGATGATGGAGATTTTTGTCTGCTCATTGACCTTTGCGAGAGCCCAATCGACCGATTTGAATGGATCGTCGAGCGGCTGCATGTACGTTCTCCCTTGAACGTTGATGACGCCAATCTTCGCTTTCCCTTCCAGCTCGAAAACGACGAACCCGTTCCCGCCATTCTCGCGGGGATAATTGAGGGGGCGTAAAATATTTTTGTTTCCCCCGAGGACTTTGCGCGAATCCCACCTGTCCCACACGTGGTTGCCGGTGGTGATGACATGGACGCCAAGGTCGAATACCTTTTTCGCATCCTCTTCAGAAAGCCCCTTGCCGTCCGTAAGGTTCTCGCCGTTCGCAATGCAAAAGTCGACGCGATGTTTTTCAAAAAGACTCTTGAGGATCGTCGACGCCATCTCAAGCCCCGGCTTGCCGACGATGTCCCCGACGAATAACATATTGAGCGTTTTACTCACAAAAAGACCTTGGAACGATAAAAAAAATTACTGGGTTAGGGGAATATACAAAGAAATTCGGGGGAATGAAAAGAGGATCACGCCGTAAAACAGCACGGGACAAGATGCGATCTTGTCCCGTGGCTTGAACGCTCTTGCCGCTTTACGATGCCGGCTGGAAGTTCGCTACTTCTTGAACTATCGTCTCGACAATTTCGCTTTCTTTGACGCGCTTTATCATTTCGCCTTTGCGGTAGAGAATCGCAACTCCCTTGCCGGCTGCGATCCCGATGTCTGCTTCGCTCGCTTCGCCGGGACCGTTCACGACGCAGCCGAGGACGGCGATCTTCACCGGCTTCTTAACTCCCTGCAGGCGGTCTTCGAGCTGAGCCATAATTCCGAAAAGGTCCACTTCAAGCCGTCCGCATGTGGGACAAGCGATCAGTTCGATGTTGCGGGATGCGAGACCGAGAGAGCGAAGGATCTCCTTCCCAACTTCAACTTCCTTCACCGGGTCGTCGGTGAGCGAAACACGGATCGTATCTCCGATCCCTTCCGAAAGGAGCGTCCCGATGCCCACCGCGGATTTGATGGTTCCAACGCGCGTCAGGCCGGCTTCGGTAACGCCGAGATGCAGCGGAATGTCTGTCCGCGCCGCGACAAGCCGGTATGCTTCGATCATCAAACGCACGTCGGTCGACTTCACCGAGATGATAACGTCGTGAAAATCGAATTCGTCGCATATCTCGACGTGGCGCATAGCGCTTTCATAAAGAGCTTCCGCAGTAGGATAGCCGTGCTTTTCCAAAATATCTTCCTCGAGCGAGCCTGAATTGACGCCGATGCGGATGGGAATTCCCTTGTCCTTCGCCGAAGTCAACACTTCCCGGATGCGTTCTTTCGACCCGATATTGCCGGGGTTGATCCGTACTTTAGCGACTCCCGCCTGGATCGCCTTCAGCGCGAACACGTGATTGAAATGGATATCGGCAACGATCGGCACCGGCGACTGACGAACGATTGCGGCCATCGCTTCCGCCGCCTCTTTGTCGTTCACGGTGACGCGCACGATGTCGCACCCCTCGTCGGCAGCCGCGCGAATTTGTCCGACCGTTCCGGCAACGTCGTCCGTTTTTGTTTTCGTCATGGTTTGGACGGAGATCGGCGCGCCTCCGCCGACCTTCACCCCGCCGATGTTCACCTGGCGCGTTTTACGACGAACGCCGACTTTATAGTGGGCGTGCGGCGCTTCTTGTGTCTTCGGTTGCTCCAAAACTGGAAGGAGAGTCTCCATTCATCCTCTGTGTTTAATTCAGTTTCTTGCTTGCTTCGAACAGCATCTTTTTTTCATCGTCGCTCAGGCTTTGGTATCCCGCTTTGCTAATCTTGTCCAGGATCTCATCGATGCGCTGCTGGGTCACCTGCGCTTCTTCTTTTCGTTGATACTCTTTAATATCGTAGACCTGAGCCTCGCTCACATTTTCATAATTGCTGTTGGACCGGCGGGGCGCATTCCAGTTTCCAAATATATTCGTCGGAGTGCGCTGCGTCCTCTGCGGCAAGGAGAATCGGAAACCGTCCGCAAGGAGATAGATGAGCCCGACCACGGCTCCTCCCAGGTGAGCAAAGTGCGCGATACCGTCGGTGCTTCCTACGGAAACAAACTCGATGATCATATAGAGAATGACAAAATACTTCGCCTTCAAAGGGACAAAGAAATAAATGAAGATCAGACGGTCGGGGAACAACAAACCGTACGCGAGGAGCACGCCGTAGATCGCGCCGGACGCTCCTATCGTCGGACCGATGGTTGTGAACAGAGGTGCAATAAGAATGTTCGACAGCCCGGCGCCCACGCCGCAGATGAGATAGTACGTCAGGAATTTTCTCGACCCCCACGTATTCTCCAGCTCCATCCCGAACATCCACAACGCGAACATGTTGAAGAAGAGGTGGGTGAAGCCGCCGTGCATGAACAAGTACGTGAACAACTGCCAGATCTCGAAACCCTGGCCGAGGGGCATCAGCGCGCACCACTCGGTGATGAGGAGAGAAAGAGAATAATCGCCGACGCGGAAATTTCCGAGGAACAGGATGAGAAGCCACACCCCCGTGTTTGAAATAAGCAATGCCTTAATCACCGGAGGGAAAAAACTAAATCCTCCGAAGAAATTAGGGCGATAATAATTGCCGTATTGGTTGCGATTATAGGCCATTCGTACTTCTCATCTCCTCTACAATATAAACGACCGGCGTCTGAGAGGCAAATACGGGTAGTGGTACGTTTTGCCATTTTTTTACCGTTATGTGGATGCCCGCCAGAAGCAAGCGGGCATGACGAACACTCAGTCTGCATCATTCCCGAACGTTTCTATCGGGAATCCAAAATATACCACTACCCAAATGCACGGCAGCACCCCATGCCGACCGGCTTCACTTCTTATCGTTCAACGCTGCTACGCCGGGAAGGACCTTTCCTTCCAAAAACTCAAGAGACGCGCCGCCTCCGGTCGATACATGTGTCACCGATTTCGCCATTCCTGCTTGCGTGATCGCAGCGGCCGAATCGCCGCCGCCGATAATCGTGATCGTTCCCTTTTTTGTCGCCTCTACCAACGCGCGTCCGATTGCGTTTGTTCCGACTGCAAAGTTTGGAAATTCGAAAACGCCCATCGGGCCGTTCCACACAACTGTTTTCGATTTTCTGATTTCATTCGAGAACAACTCGACCGTCGCCGGTCCGATATCGAGCGCCTGCCAGTCTGCCGGGATTCCATCTTTTGCAACAATTTTACGCTGAGCATCGTTCTTGAAATCGTTAGCCACGACGCAATCCACCGGCAGCAATAATTTAACGGTTTTGGTTTTCATGCCGTCGAGAATCTGTTTCGCGAGGCCGACTTTATCCGCTTCGAGAAGCGATTTTCCGATCTCGAGTCCCTGCGCCTTAAAGAACGTATAGGCCATGCCGCCGCCGATGATCAACGTATCGACCTTCGATAGCAGGTTTTGGATGACGTCGATCTTCCCAGAAATTTTTGCTCCGCCGAGGATCGCTGTAAACGGACGGACGGGATTCTCGACCGCTGCGCCGAGGTAATCGAGCTCTTTTTGCATCAGCAAGCCGGCTACCGACACGGGAAGGAACTTCGTCACCCCTTCCGTCGAAGCGTGAGCGCGGTGGGCGCTGCCGAACGCGTCGTTGACGTAAACGTCCCCAAGTTTCGCGAGCGCTTTCGCAAACGCAGGATCGTTCGCTTCTTCCTCGTTATGAAAACGCAAATTTTCCAGCAAGAGGCATTCGCCATCTTTTAATTGCGCCGCAGCCGTCTCGGCCGGTTGCCCGATGCAATCAGAGGCGAATGAGACTTTTTTTCCCAGCAGCTCTTCGAGCCGAGCCGCAACCGGCTTGAGACTGAACTCCGGTTTCGGTTTCCCTTTCGGACGACCGAGGTGGCTCATGAGGATGGCCTTCCCTCCCGACGCAAGAATTTTTTTTATTGTAGGGAGCGATTCGACGATTCGGGTATCGTCGGTAATATGTTGTTTCTCATCGAGCGGCACGTTGAAGTCGACGCGAACGAGGACTCGTTTGCCGCGGACATCGATATCGTTGATAGTCAGTTTTTTCATTGTCGTAGTGGAGTATGTTGTGGCTGGACCGTTCATCTTAAGAGAGCCGTTCACTTCAAGTGAACGGTTCTCGCGTTTTGGTTTATTGCTTAGCGCTCAAAAAACAAACAAAAGGGCTGAACTCGCGCTACGAGCTTCAGCCCTTCTTCAGCAGTTGCACGAAAGCTTTACTTCGTTAAGCCCGCCATTTTCCTCAGCAGGTCGACAACACGCGTTGAATAGCCCCACTCGTTATCGTACCATGACACAACCTTGAAGAATCTCTTCTCGCCTTTCAGGTTGTTCTGGACGGTCGCAAGGGAATCGTAAATCGAGGAGCGGTCGTCGTGGATAAAGTCGGTCGATACGACCTCTTCGTGGCAATACCCCAGAATCCCTTTAAGGTACGTCTCCGAGGCCTTCTTCATCAAACCGTCGATCTCTTCGATGGATGTGTCGCGCATTGAGCGGAACGTCAGGTCGATCACCGAAACGTCGGCGGTAGGAACTCTGAACGACATTCCCGTCAACTTCCCTTTTGTCACAGGGAGAACTTCGCCGACTGCTTTCGCGGCGCCGGTCGATGATGGAATGATATTGATCGCAGCAGCGCGTCCGCCTCGCCAATCCTTTTTCGAAGGACCGTCGTTGGTTTTCTGCGTTGCGGTGTAAGAATGGATCGTCGTCATCAAACCGGTCTCGATCCCGATCCCTTCCTTGAGAAGAACGTGAACGACGGGGGCAAGACAGTTGGTCGTGCACGAGGCATTGGAGACGATCGCATGTTTGGCCGGATCGTATTCCTGATCGTTAACGCCCATCACTAACGTCTTAACGTCTCCTTTTGCGGGGGCCGAAATAAGAACTTTCTTTGCGCCGGCGGCGAGGTGTCCCTTTGCTTTCTCAGAATCCGTGAATAACCCCGTCGACTCTATCACGATCTCCACTCCGAGCTCCTTCCACGGCAGCTGGGATGGATCCTTCTGGGCAAGAACGCATTTAATTTTATGGCCGTTGACGATAAGGATGTCGGCCTCTTCTAACGACGGGTTGCTCTTTTCGCTTCCCAGCGTCCCTCTGAAATGTCCGTGAACGGAGTCATACTTTAACTGGTATGCAAAATATTCCGCGTGTGTGCTGATATCTACGACCGCTACGATATCGATTTCTTTTCCAAGATATCCTTTGTCCGCGATGACGTTGATAATTTGTCTGCCAATCCTTCCAAAGCCATTGATACCAACCTTAACTGCCATGAGAACCTCCGAAAAATAAAATTTCTTTACGATGATAGTGCGACACGGCTACAATGTTCGCTTCGATTGAAATTTACCAAGAAATCGCCGGAAAGTCAATTTGATTTCTTCGATCGACAAACGCTGGTATGAATGTAAAAACTGGAGGGATAACGAAGAAGAGTAATTAATTTATCTCATTCCTTCTCGTTCCCAACGAGACGTTGGGAACGAGATAAAAAACGGGAAGGATTAATGAAGAACGGAAATTAATTCGTTTAAGGTGAGAGATGAACACATCGACAGAGGCCAACAAAAATAAGCCGCCGCATAATCGTCGGCGGCTTATTGAACAATTTTACATGTAACTATTGAGCGCTTTCATGTAATTGGCCCGTTCGAGAGCGGAGGGATTAGCGACCGATTTGTGACTCATGCTTCCGCGCATTTGGTCGAGCGACTCATACTCCTTTTCGATCATCCATTTCTGAACGCCGTTGATGATCGCGCCGATCTGCTTCGCTCCGTTGCGCAGCAGCGACGAACACACCATCGTCACATTTGCGCCTGCCATCGTCATTTTGACGACGTCCTCACCTGTATGGATCCCCGTTGTCGCTGCAAGATCGGCCTTGACCCTGCCGTATAGGATGGCGATCCAGCGGAGAGGCAAACGCGACGATTCCGAGTTGCTCAGTATGACGCTCGGCTCAACCTCAAGTTCGTCAAGGTTGATGTCGGGTTGATAAAAACGGTTGAATAACACGAGGCCGTTTGCCCCTTTCTCGTCGAGCCGTTTGGCCATATTGGCCATCGAACTGAAAAATGGCGAAAGCTTTACCGCAACGGGGATCGTCACCATCGCTCTCACCGCTTGAACGATCTCGAGATACAGCTGTTCGACATAGCTTCCGGATTTGTCGGTATCGGTCGAGACGTGATAAATGTTGAGTTCGAGCGCATCGGCTCCGGCTTGCTGAATTTTCTTGGCGTATTCGACCCAGCCGCCGACTGTCGACCCATTGAGGCTCGCAATGATCGGAATATCGACAGACCGCTTGGCGTCCTGAATATGCTTGAGATAGTCTTCGGGCCCGATAAAATAATCTTCCTTCTTAGGGAAATAGGAAATGGCTTCCGCGTGACTTTCAGCGCCGTATGAGAGGAAATGGTCGAGCTCGTTCGTCTCGTGGCGAATCTGTTCTTCGAAGAGCGAATAGAGAACGACCGCGGAGGCGCCGTAATCTTCCATCGCCTTAATGCCGGAGACCGTGCGAGACATTGGTGAAGCCGATGACACGACAGGATTTTTAAGTGTGAATCCGAGATACTTCGTGGAGAGGTCCATTGTTTCCTCGTAAGATCTGTATCGTGTGATGATGGATGGAAACGCGGCGCCAGCCCTCGACTCCGCTTTTCCGGTTGCTCATTTAGTTTGTGTCGCCGCCGTCCCGTCGAACTTCAACGCCGCGAGTTGCTCATAGTAATGCCAGCGCGACGTAACGTCTTCCTGAGCGAGCTTGAGCAATCGTTTCGCCTCTTCGGGCGCACTTTTTGTCAGCATTTTGTATCGTATCTCTTTGTAAGCGTATTCTTCGAATTTTATTTTCGGCGCCTTCGAGTCCAGTTTGAACGGGTTCTGTCCCTGCTTCGCAAGCTCAGGGTTATACCGGAAGAGCGGCCAGTGAGCAGACTCCACAGCGGCTTTCTGACTTTCTAACCCGAATTTCATGTTGATTCCGTGCGCGATGCAATGGGCGTAGGCAATGATGATCGATGGACCGTCGTACGCCTCGGCTTCGAGGAACGTCTTGACCGTCTGCAGATCGTTTGCACCCATCGCCACTCGCGCGACATAAACGTTTCCGTATGTCATCGCCATGAGCGCGAGGTCTTTTTTCGCAAGCGGTTTGCCTCCCGCAGCGAACTTCGCGACCGCGCCGCGCGGCGTCGATTTCGACATCTGCCCGCCGGTGTTTGAATAGACTTCCGTGTCGAGGACGAGAACATTGACATTGCGGCCCGACGCAAGGACGTGGTCCAATCCGCCGTAGCCGATGTCGTACGCCCAGCCGTCGCCGCCCATGATCCACACACTCTTTTTGACGAGATATTCCGCGACGGAAAGAAGCTGCCGTGCGTCGGAAGAATGTTCATCTTTAAGTTTTTCTTTGAGGAGGACAATGCGCGCGCGTTGTTCGTAGATCTTCTCCTCGCTGGATTGGTCTGCAGTGAGAATTGCATTCGCTAATTCTTCTCCGACCGCAGGAGAAACTTTTTTCAGGAGCTCTTCTGCAAATTGTTTCTGCTTGTCGATCGAGAGACGGAACCCGAGGCCGAACTCCGCGTTGTCTTCGAAGAGCGAATTCGACCATGCCGGGCCTCTCCCGTCGGAATTCTTCGTCCATGGCGTCGTCGGCAGGTTGCCTCCATAAATGGAGGAACAGCCGGTCGCGTTGGCAACGATCGTCCTGTCTCCGAACAACTGCGTGACCAGTTTGACGTACGGCGTCTCGCCGCACCCCGAGCACGCGCCTGAAAATTCGAATAGCGGCTGGAGGAATTGAGACCCTTTGATCGTGTCGATTTTTGCCGAGCGGCGATCGACTTCGGGCAGCGTTAAGAAGAAATCCCAGTTCGCCCGTTCCTGTTCTCGGATCTCGGGTTGCGGAACCATGTTGAGGGCTTTGAGGCGAGTCTCCTTTTTGTTCTTCACGGGGCACACTTCGAAACAGAGTCCGCAACCGGTGCAATCTTCGGGAGCGACCTGGATCGAATATTTCATCCCTTCGTACTCTTTGCCGCGATAGTCCGTGCTTTTGAACGTGGCCGGCGCGCCTGCGAGACTTTTTTCGTCATACACTTTTATCCGTATCGTGGCATGAGGACAGACGAGGGCGCACTTCCCGCACTGTATACAAATGCTTTCATCCCATGCGGGAATTTCGAGCGCGATATTCCGCTTTTCCCACATTGCCGTACCGGTCGGATAGGTCCCGTCGACCGGCATCGCGCTCACAGGAAGTTCGTCGCCGAATCCAGCGATGATCTTCCCCAAAACGTTCTTCACAAAATCGGGAGCGTTCTTCGGAACGGCCGGCGGAAGCTCGATGGAACTGTCGGCTTTCGACGGCATATTGACCTTGAACAAATTTGCCAGCGTCTGGTCGACCGCTTCGAAATTCATCTTGACGATATCTTCGCCCTTTTTGCCGTACGTTTTTTTGATCGACCGTTTGATCGCCGCGATCGCTTCGTCTTTCGGGAGGACGCCGGAAATCGCGAAGAAGCATGTCTGCATGATCGTATTGACTCTGCCTCCCATGCCGGTCTTCCCCGCAACGGCATAGCCATCGATCACGTAAAAATTTATTTTCTTTCTGATGATCTCTTCCTGCATGACGCGTGGCAATTTCTCCCACACCTCGTCCTTCGAATACTGGCTGTTGAGAAGGAACGTTCCTCCTTCAACAAGATCGTGCAGGACGTCGTATCTCTCCATGAACATCCATTGATGGCAGCCGACAAAATTCGCTTTGTCGATAAGGTACGACGAATGGATGGGCCGCGGCCCGAACCGGAGGTGCGAGACGGTCGTGGTCCCGGATTTTTTTGAATCGTAGACAAAGTAGCCTTGCGCGTAATTCTTCGTATCCTGGCCGATAATTTTGATGGAGTTCTTGTTCGCTCCTACGGTTCCATCCGACCCAAGCCCGTAAAATTTTGCTCTCACGACGTCGGCCTTCTCAGTCGTGAAAGCGGGATCATACGTCAAACTGGAGTGGGTGACGTCGTCGTTGATGCCGACGGTAAAGTGGTTCTTCGGGTTGGATTTTTTAAGCTCGTCGTAGACCGCCTTGACCATCGCCGGCGTAAATTCTTTCGACGAAAGACCGTACCGCCCGCCGATGATCTTCGGGAACGATACGAATGGCGCGATGCCTTCCGCAAGCGCTTCACCGATCGCCGTGAGAACATCTTGATACAATGGCTCGCCCGCCGCGCCGGGTTCTTTTGTCCTGTCGAGGGCCGCGATCGCTTTGACGGTCTTCGGAAGAGCGGTAATAAAATGTTTCACCGAAAACGGCCTGAACAAATGCACTTTCAGAACGCCGATCTTCTCTCCCTTCGCCATTAACGCCTCAGCCGTTTCGTGTGCCGCTTCGGCTCCCGACCCCATGATGACCAGCACTCTCTCCGCATCCGGCGAACCAAAATAATCGAAAAGGTGATACTGCCGTCCGACGATGCCGGCAAATTTGTCCATCGCTTTTTGCACGAAGTCGGGGCAAGCGTCGTAAAATGGGTTGACGGTTTCGCGGGACTGGAAGAATGTATCTGGATTCTGCGCAGTGCCGCGGAGAACAGGATGTTCCGAAGTTAAAGCGCGTCTGCGGTGGGCGAACACAAGTTCGTCGTCGATCATCGAGCGGATATCTTCAACAGTCAGCTGCTCGATCTTCATCACCTCGGCAGACGTTCTGAACCCATCAAAAAAATGGACGAAGGGAATTCGCGATTCCAACGTTGCCGCCTGTGCAATGAGGGCAAAGTCCATTACTTCCTGCACCGAATGAGAGGCCAACAACGCAAACCCGGTCGAGCGCACCGCCATCACATCGCTCTGATCGCCAAAAATTGAAAGAGCCTGCGTTGCGAGCGATCGTGCAGAGACGTGGAAAACGGTCGACGTGAGTTCGCCGGCAATTTTGTACATGTTCGGGATCATGAGCAGCAATCCCTGCGACGCCGTGAACGTCGTCGTCAACGACCCTGTCTGCAATGCTCCATGCACGGCTCCCGACGCTCCGCCCTCGCTTTGCAGCTCAGCGACGAGAGGTACCGTTCCCCAGATATTTTTCTTGCCTTCAGCAGACCATTGGTCGCACCACTCTCCCATTCCGGAAGACGGTGTGATCGGATAGATCGCGATAACTTCATTCGTTTTGTGGGCAACGTATGCAGCCGCTTCATTGCCGTCGATCGTTACCATTTCTCTTTTTTCAGGGGTTTCTACGCTAGCCATTTTTTGATCCTTTGAGGCATTAATCGGTGTGTGAATTCAAATTGTCTGCCTCAAAAAATACAAATATCGTGCTACTTTTTGAGCCGGAAAATAGGGAAGAAAAACTTAATGAAAAGAAATAATTACCAATTGTAGAAAGGCGATTAGTGCAATTCTCAAAAGTGGGAAGGGAGAAAAAATTGTGGAATATTGCGCGAAACGAAATTTGCGGAAGTTGGCGAAAGGTGTTAAAAATTTGTTTACGTCTTTGCGTCGAGGATATCTCTTATGCGCTTCAGGATAAGATGCGGGACGTACGGCTTTTGAACGACGTCTTGCGCGCCGCGGCTGATCATGTCCTCGCGCGTGGCGGAATCCACGTATCCGCTCGCAAGGATCATTTTAAGTCCCGGTTTTAATTCCCGCAATCTCTCAAAGACATCCCATCCTCCCATTTTGGGGAGCCCCATATCGGACAGGACGAGGTCGATCTTGTCGGGCTGGCGTCGAAATAGTGCAACGGCGTCTTCCCCGTTCTTTGCGGTTTCAATCCGGTAACCCTCTTCTTCCAACACCGCTTTGAGCAACTCGAGGAGCATCGGTTCATCTTCTATGAGCAAAATGGTCTCTTCGTTCTTTGCCATTCGTTTATCAGTCATGCGTTTACGAATAATGGGATGCAGTCGCCGTTCACTTTTCCGGCTGCAATGGCTCGGCGTGGAACTTATGCTTCAGCCTGCTTGTGCAATTGGTCAAGCAATTGAGTCGATTCATAGACTTGGACGTCTTTGATCGCATTATGAATGCGTTGGAGAGATGCTTCAAGCTGATCGAACTGATGGATCGCGTGAGGGTCGCCGGCGTACCGCTTGCGCAGATCGTCGATCGTCGAACCGATGATCGCCAGCGGATTGTTGATGGTGTCTTGAAGGAGGCGGATGACGTTATGGAGTACGGAGGAGGCAACTGCAGATTTTTCTATCTCTGAAAGGAAGTGCGCCCTGTTCGCTTCGTTCGCCTCGTACTTCTGTTTCATCGATTGCGCGCGGGAAACAACATACACGACAAGCCACATCCAGATCAAAGAATCGTATTGAAGAACAAAGTCGAGGAGTGACACATGGGAGACAGCGGATTTTTTAAAAAAATGTACGGTCGTAAAAAGATAATATCCATAAATCCCCAGCACGGAAAATACGATGGGATACTTGTTGATCCATTGCAATAATTTTCGCACTGTTCGTTCGATCATTATTGATTCTCCTCGGAAAATGATCTTCTTTTCGAAACCGGATATGTTCCAGCAGCCCGCAGGATATGGGCCGGCCATATTTTGCTGAAATAGTACGGCTTTTTCTCAAGAGACACAAGGTAAACCGGAAGGCAAAAAGATGGGGATGGATATCGGCCGGAGTCTCTCCGGGCCGGAATATCCCGGAGATTTCAAAAGCAGTCAGCGCTTAAAACAGTGACCGCGGACTTTGAATTAATGACCTCGTGTCCTCTCCATCATGGATGAAAGCAGGCAAATGCGGGAGCGGAAAATCCGGCTTGAGAGCGAATGACTTTTACGACCGACTATTCGTGCGTCAATTGCGATTGATGGACATCCGTGATCGTCGCGATGATCAGCGGAAAATATCGGTCGAGCGGGCAGTCGAGCATGTTCCGGACGTAGCATACGCCCGTCTCGGTCTGCTCTTGACAATGCCCGCATACTTCCTTGCGCAGGGTCGTTAAATAGTCCAGCACGTTGTCGCTGTGCGTGTTCTGGACGACGTGGACAACGTTGGGAAAATATTTTTTCAGCCCGCAATCGAACTGCGGGGAAAGCCGGCAATTGCCGTGGCGGTCGCCGTCGATGCACTTGACGCACACTTTTTGTTGAATGGCATTCCAATACGTTTCAAGCATACCTCTCCTCCTTACCGTTACGAAAGCCAATCGTCAAATTCCGTCGTAGGAATGTCGATTGGGAATGAATTGAAGTTTTTACTCTCATGGCTTTTAGTGCCAAACGCGAGGACGTGCGGCTTTGCGCCGCGCACAACGATCCTGGTCACCGCGAAAGCGACCATCATGGCAGCGGTAGCGCCCAGCATAAACCAGATACTTTTTTTCATCGTTACGTTCCAACAATAATTATTCAGTCGTTCTTTCGTGTCACAATAATGCTTGCTTCGTATTTGAACGTTCCCGGTTGTGTACATCCCTGGCGCCCCGGAAACATCGGCCCTTGTATCGTTCTCCAACTTTTCGAATCGCTCAAAGCCACACGTCCGTAGATGAATCTTCCGCTACCGGTACATCCTTCGCATGTTTAACTGCATCGAGCATCGCTCCGATCCCCTCCATGCGCGTGTGCGCTTCCATAATCTTCCCTCGGACTTTATCGCAGTCCAACGGGAAATGGGGATGATCGCGATACCAGTCGAGAACTTTTTCGATCTCAACTGTCAGGACGAACACGTGGTTGCTCTCTTTGACTATCCAATCGAATTTTTCTTTAGGAATCTGGATGCTGTTCATTGTCGAATATCCTTTATCATCTTCGGTGACGCCTATGCGTGCGCTTGGTGCGTTTTGAACATCGATGTAAGGGCGTCGTGTAATTCATCATGGAACTGGGGATGAGCGATTGCCATGAGCGCGTCGGCGCGCTGCCGCATATTTTTTCCGTGCAGCGAAGCAACGCCGAATTCGGTCACAACATAGTGAACGTCTGCGCGGGACGTCACGACCCCCGCTCCCGGCGATAATTGCGGAACGATCCGCGACAGCGTGCCGTTTTTTGCAGTCGAGGGGAGTGCGATGATCGGCTTGCCGCCTTTCGACGACGACGCCCCCCGGATAAAATCCACCTGACCTCCGAAACCGCTGTAGATCGTCCGGCCGATCGAATCGGCACAGACCTGGCCGGTAATGTCGACCTCGATCGCCGAATTGACGGCGACCATCTTATCGTTCTGTGAAATGATGAACGGGTTGTTCGTATAATCGCACGGATGGATTTCGAAATACGGATTGTTATGGACGTACTCGTAGAGCGTCTTCGAGCCGAGAACAAACGTTGCAATGACCTTTCCGGAGTGGAGCGACTTTTTCTTGTTCGTCACGATCCCTTGGTCGATAGCTCGTACGATTCCATCCGAGACCATTTCGGTATGCACGCCGAGATGCTCCTTGCCGTCGAGGTTCGAGAGCAGTGCATTCGGGATCCCGCCGATGCCGAGCTGCAGCGTCGAGCCGTTCTCAATGAGACCGGCGATATGCGAGCCGATCTTCATCTCCACATCGGAGTAACCGGCGGATGGAGGAAGCGTCAGAAGGTCTTCAGAACATTCGACGATCGCATCGACCCTCGATACATGGACGAAGACATCGCCGAGCGTTCGGGGCATCTTGTCGTTCACCTGAGCCACGACAATCTTTGCGCTTTCAACCGCCGCTTTTGAACTTGCACATTCCACACCGAGACTCATAAAGCCGTGTTCATCCGGCGGAGACAGATGAATGAAAGCGACGTCGAGTGGAATAATTCCCTGAGCAAACAGCGCGGGAATTTCCGACAAATGAACCGGCACGGCATCGCCGCTTCCATCTGCAATTGCGCGTCGGTCGGCCGGACCGACAAACAGAGAATTATGCCTGAAGTGCTGTTCCATCCCGGGCTTCGAGAGAGGGTCGTCACCAAGCAGGAGCAAATGGTTCAACTCGACGTGGTAGAGTTCATTGCTTCGTTCTGCCAGCCCGCGCATCAGCACAAGCGGGGTAGCGGCGTTGCCGCTCACAAAAATACGGTCCTCGGATTTCACAATAGAAACTGCTTCTTCGACCGTTCTGATCTTCGATTTGTACTGTTCGAGCCAGTTCATACGTCCTGTTTAATTTCGGGATGCTTCGTGAACGACCGGGAGAAGACGAAGGACATTCGCCGGGTTGAGGTCAAAAATTTTTGCCACCGCCCCGTTCGTGCAGTGGCCTGCGAAAGTGCATACGCCTTTAGCCAGGCCGGGGTTTGCGATGAGAGTTTTCTCTACGCCCGCATCCGCGGTTTGGAGCAGATACGGAACAATGGCATTTGTTAAAGCGAGGGTCGCAGTCCGTCCGACGGTCGCCGTCATATTCGGCACACAATAATGGACAACTCCATGACGAATAAAGATAGGGTCGCTCAACGATGTCGGGCGACTCGTCTCGATGCACCCGCCCTGGTCGATCGAAACGTCGACGATCACTGCCCCGGCTTTCATTCCTCCGACCATTTCTTCGGTGACAATGTGAGGAGCTTTTTCTCCTTTCATGAGAACGGCCCCGATCACCGCATCGGCTTCAGCAACTGCTCGACCGATGTTGTCATCCGTCGCTGACGCGCTCGATATTTTCCATTGGAGAAGCTCTTCGACCTGACGAAGACGGGCAATATCCTTATCGATGACGGTGACGGAGGCCCCCATGCCTATCGCTGTACGGGCGGCAGTTTTCCCCACTGTCCCCGCGCCGAGGATAACGACCGAAGCGGACGGCACTCCCGGAATGCTGCCGAGCAATATTCCTCTCCCGACCTCTCCTTGTTGAAGATAGTGCGCTGCGACCTGGACTGCCATCTGACCTCCGATCTCACTCATCACCTGGAGAACGGCAAGATCGCCCCGCCCGTTTTCGATCAATTCATACGCAACGGCAGTGACCTCGCGCTCGAGGAGCAGTTCGATCTTTTTTTGTTGGGAGATTGCGAGATGGAGGAACGAAAAGATCGTCTGACCCTTGGAGAGAAGGTGTATCTCTTTCTCCGACAAAGGAGAAATTTTCAGGACGATATCCGACCGGTTGATGATCTCTTCAGCGTTGTAAGCCGTCACCCCACCGGCTGCGGCATACTCATCGTCTCCAAAAAGTGCGGAAGCGCCAGCATGCCGCTCAACATATACTGTATGTCCAGCACTCACAAGCGACTGCACTCCGGCTGGGGAGAGCGCAACGCGCCGCTCAAGAAAGCCGGTCTCTTTCAGTATACCGATGTTCATAGGATTGCGCTTCCGTTCATTGTGGATCGCAGAGTGATCCTTCAGCTCTCGTCGCGCACAAAACTAAGGAGTCAGTTCTCCCTGTCTTTTATCGCATCCATCGGACACACCGATATTGCCCGCAATACGTCGTCGGCCTCTTCGTTTGTTTCCGGCTGGCGGTAGATATAATAGAAGCACGCCGAATCGTCGAACGTGAAGCTGTGGATGGCGTAGGACATGCATAATCCGCATCCGTTGCAGGAATCCATCACAAAAAACCTTCCCGGTACATTCTCGGCAAGCGGTTTATGAATCGATTCTGTCATCATGGGGTACTCCGTATGAAATTGAGAAATTGGTGCAGTGAATTTTCTCGCGAACTCTTATGCTTCCTGTTTCCGACGAAGCATAGAAATGATTATTCCGATGAACAACAGTATCGTGCCAAACCATACAAGATCGATAAAAGGCTTTACGCTTGCTTCCACTTCCAGCACCTCGCGCGGCGTCGTCATTGCAGTCGGCCGCAACACTTCCACCGTTACTGTGGATTGCCGGGATCCCATGTCGACATTCATACTTACCAGTTGTATGTTCGCTCCAAGGAGTTTCGACGCAACCGGTTCATATGTCGGCGGGTTTTGTTGATTATAGAGCGCCGTCGGCGTTACCGTTTCGTTTCCTCTGGCCGACGAGAGCTCAAGGACCGAGCCGACTTTCATCTCGCCGCCGGCAGACATGGCAGACGTTCCATGGCTTCCCATATCAAACCGCACAAACGTCGCTTTCACGTCGCCGAGGGAAACCGTTTCCCCTTTTTTGATGGAGACCATCTCTCCATGTTGTTCTTCGGCCCCCGTTCCTTGCTCGAGCGAAACCGGCGACACGTAGAGATCGCTCGATAAAAAAGATTTGATGTCGGGAGTCCGCATGAGACCTTGCTCCCCAGACTGGAACATCACGGGCGAAAGGTCGAAACGGGTGCCGCCTTTTTCGACCTTGACGTTGAACGCAAATTTGTTTCCTCCGATCGGCCGATTGCCGGTATAGGTGAGCGTGTAACCAAAAGCTTGCTGCGGCGTGTCGATCGAGAGGGCAAGATGTTGTTTCTCGCTGTATTTTCCGGAAGCAAGGACTCCAAGGAAGAAAATCGCCAACCCGATATGCGCGATCTTGCCGCCCATGAGGCGCGGATCGCCTTTCGCCGTGAGATAGGCGATTTCAAGGTTGACAAAAAGGGCAAACGACGATGCGAACCCCAGCAACAACATCATGACATCCTGGACGCCGAACTGCTCCATGACAAAAGCGAAGGCTGCGGAAAGCGCGATCCATTTAACCGCGCGCTTCAACGCCTGCACGGTGTCTTCATTTTCCCATCGCACGAGGAGACTGTAGCCGATCAGAAGGCCGATGATGATCGCGAGCGGAAGGTTCATCGTATCGTAAAACGACCCTTCGACATTCGTGTTGGAAAAAAGAGGGAGGCTCGTCCCGAAAAGAACGACGGCCGCAACCGCAAGAAGAGCGAACGCACCAAGACTGACGGCAAACCCTCGCGAACGATAGTTAAGGGGCGACGTGTTCACGTGTAATTCAAACCGGCGCCGATAGAGCATGCCGAATCCGACGACGGCGAAAAGAGCGAGAAAACTTATGAGCAGCCAGTAGACGACGGCGCCGGGGTTGGTAAAGGAATGGACGGACGAATCACCGAGCACGCCGCTTCGCGTGAGGAAGGTGCTGTAGAGAACCAAAAGGAACGCAAGAATCGCGAGGAAGAAATTTGTTTTGACAAAATTTTCCATCCTCTTTTGAATGATCATTGTGTGGATGAGGGCCATCAGCACGAGCCACGGAACGAGCGACGAGTTCTCGACCGGATCCCATCCCCAATATCCTCCCCATCCAAGAACGCCGTATGCCCAATACGCGCCAAGCATGATGCCGAAGCCCAAGATCAAACCGGAGAAGAGTACCCACGGAAAAGATGCGTTCAACCATGAGGCATAGTCCTTCCGCCAAAGCCCTGCCACTGCGAAGCTAAACGGCACCGCAGTTACTGCAAACCCAATGAACAATATCGGCGGATGGACCACCATCCAAAAGTTCTGGAGAAGAGGGTTCAGCCCTTTGCCGTCCGGCGGAATTTGGCCGACAGCAACCTGTCCGGGGAAAGCATCCCATATCATTCTAAACGGAGATTTAAATAGGAGCAGCAGCACGAGGAACGATTGCGTCGCGAGAAAAACGCTCAGCACGTGTGCCTCGAGGTTGCGCGTTCGTGTGTATCGCAACACGAAGAAACTGAGGATGGCGGAACAGAACGCCCAGAAGAGGAAGCTTCCTTCTTGCCCCGCATAAAATGTTGAGATGAGATAGTGAAGAGGCAACGACCTGTCACTGTATTCCCACACATACGCGAATGAAAAATCGTGCTGAAGGATGTTGCTCATTAACAACACGGCGGCGGCAATGACGCTTCCGCCGCTCAGGTAGAGGGCTCTCCTTCCGATCACAAGCATGTTCTTCTCATCCGAGGCGGCACGGTAATACGACCAAACGCCTGTTATCCCGCTCACTAATGCAATTAGAAGAACCAGTGTACCCATTACCCGACCGCTCCGTTCAGTAGATTAGAAATTTCTTTCCGTAAACTTGACATCGATCTTTCCGTTGATGTGTTTCGTCGCATCCATAATATTACCGTTCTCATCGACGACGCCCGGATGACAGCCTGAATTGCCGCATGTCGTGAGATCGAGTCCCTGGATGTGTCCTTTCGGCGGAAGCCCATGGCACGTTCCGCAGGCCGCTTCCGCTGCGCCGCCGGTCCATTTTGGCGAATAGTTGTTGCCGGTGATGACAGAATCGGTGTAGATATATTGTTTATCGGGCGACGCGCTTGCTTTCGTCACCTGCCAATTTCCATGACAATACGTATTATTGCACGTCAAAGCGCCGGGGTCGTACGAAGGATGAGGTATGTACTTTCCGCTCGCAGTGACGAGGTTTGCAAGAGTATCACCCAAGACGACACGTGCCGGTAATCCTCCGTCGAGATGGCCGGGGGCGTACACTTGCGACGGCACGTTATGGCACTCCTGGCACTTCACGGCTTTTCCGATCATCGCTTTAAGATGTTCTTGATGCGCTCCCACTCCTCTGGCACTCGTGAGCGTGTCTCCGTTTACATCTCGCGGAGGCGCCCATACACCGATGCTGTCCGGCGATGCGCTGAAATCTCCATGGCATGTGTTGCACGCCTCGGGTCCATTTGTATGAGTGTGGCATGTGAGACACGATTTTTGCGCAGTCCCGCCCGCATACGTCGGACCGTGGCAGAATTTACAGTTCGTCATATCCCAGTTTTGGTTTCGAATGACGTCGCCGTGAAAATTAGCCGAAGTTGGGTTTGCGAACCCGTCGCCATGCACACTCAGGGTTGGAACTGTCGGCATCTGGTCGTTCTTCAATTGGCTGCAACCGGCCAGAAATCCAACCGACGCGATGAAAATAATTCCGAGAATAATTTTAGTGCCCACGCTTGTTTTCATAGTTCGCTCACTTTTTTCCATGACAGTATCCGCAGAACCCTATTCCGGCAACTCCTCCGAGGGCTATAGGCTTGGCGTTGGGATCGGTATGACATGCGAAGCACGTTGATCCGGCGTTCGTGTGCCAATCGCCATCGCTGTTCCCGGACATAAACCCGATCGGGTGCGTTTTCGGGTTCGTCCCTTTAATGCCGTCGGGGTCGACGTGGCATTTCATGCACGTCGGGTCGGACCCTTCGACGTCGTGGCACGACATGCAGCTTTCGATATCTCTTCGCGCGAGCCGTGCATGTTCTCCACCGCCCGTTCCGACGCCAATCGTGACAAATCCCGCCGCTTCATGAGAGATCGGGATTACTCCTCCAAGCGCCTCGCTGCCGTTTTGATGGCAATCGTTGCAAAACGCTTGCTCATGATGACACACCTGGCAATCGGCGGCATGCCCTTTAGCGTCGATGCCATGCGTGAACCGATAATTAATATCGTGTACCGCCTGCCCTTTTAGCGCTTGAGATTTATCGTCGCCCATCGTGCGGGGAGAGATCATGCCGATTTTTTCCTTGGGCGAAAGGGCTGTGAGATTGGAACCGTCATGGCATTGTGCGCAATAATTTTCCGTATGACACATCGAGCATTGACTACCCATCGCATTCAGGCGCGCCTGGGCGGAATGATTTTTCAGGAAGTTTCCCTCGTTGTGCGACGCCGGGCGCAATGTCGCGAGGTTCGTGTGACACGTCTCGCACTGGTTCGTGACCTTTGTGTTGTTGTGACACGTCGTGCATGTTGCCATCGCCGGCATGTTGGCCGCAGTTGCGTAGTCGACTTTATCGAGTCCTGTGTGACAGGTAACGCACTGCATCTTTCCGTCGGTGACGTGCATTTTATGGTTGAAACGCAACTCTCTGGCTTCTCGCGGAAAAGGGACCGGATTTTTTGCATCGACATGGCAATAACCGCATGTACTCTTTACCTCATCCTCGTGGCAAGTCTGGCACACTGCGTGTCCCGGCACCAGCTTGTCGGATGAAGACTGGCTCGCCGCCGCTTCGTTATGGCACGTTGCGCAATCGATCCCCACTTCGGTGATATGTTTCTGGTGGGAAAATTTGATCACCTGCGCCTTGTCTGCCGCCTTGACTCCATCATCCGCCGACCAACTTCGTGCGAAAACGATGATGATCGCAGCGAAAAGGCACGCTCCAAAGACTAGAATTTTGTTTCTCATAGAATTCCTTTAAAACCAACTGAGACGGTCACTGAACCAGTAGTTTACTTTCGCGAAAACGCGCACATCGTTCGCATAGAGCGGGTTGCGCATCCATTGAACAAGAATATCTGTCGAAAGAGCCGGAGAGGGACGGTACGTCGCTCCGACGCTGCTGTTCAACACATTATTTTTCGGCCCGTTGTCCTCAAGCTGATAGCTCGCAATCCCAAAGCCGAAATTCGGCGTCAACTTTCGCTCCATCATTGGATAGACTGCTTGGAGCGAGACGCCGTTGAGGTCGCCGGCATAGCCGAAATTTTGAGTGTATGAAAGATTAACGATATCGTAAGTTCCTCCGACAGTGAGCCGCCCGCTGTTTGCATCGGTATACTGGACGGCGGCATAACGAGCGAATGTGCGGACCGAAGGCGTCACTTCGTACTCGAGACCGCCTTCGATCTCCTGCGTGCTGTTGGTGTTGAAAACCGAAAAGATCGAATTATAGGCGACACGCGGCTGACGATACAGGTAGTCGGCCGATGCGCTCAGCGAAGAGACAATGCCGAAATTCGCTTCCACTTGCGCGCGTGAGATCCGTGAGAAATTAAGGTCGTAATCCGACCGGCCGTAGACATTCACCTTATTCAGAAAATCGTAGCGTGCGTCGAGGCTCGCGTACTCTTCTACTTCGGGAGAATACGCGATGACGATGACGTAGGGATTAAAAAGCGAATCCGCCCTTACGGCCGTGAACGGCTCGGGCTTCCTTGTGCGGTTCATATAGCTGAGACCGACGATGCCGTTGTCTACCGGTTCGAAGGTCACCTGTCCGCCGTACAGTGCGTTATCGGGGAAACTTCTTTTCAGATCGATCGTGCGCGATTGAATGACGTTGTATCCGCCGTACGCCGTCACGGCGACCTTGCGATCGAAGAGCGACGCCTTTGCAACCACACCGTCCATCAAACCATTCCCCACGCCCGCAAACACAAACTGCCGTCCCACCGAAACGTCGGCGACATCCGCGATCTCTCTCGCTTTGACGGTCAACGATGAAAGGCGCATCTCCGGATCCGTGCTGATCACCGTCCCGAAATCTTTCGAGAGCTGAAAATTTGTATTGAATGAGTAGCGCTCTTGGGTAAAATCGAATTGCACGTTTTCGAAACCGCGGAGGTAATTCTGCGTTTCGAGCGCGGCACCCCGGCCCTGCCATCCATAGAATGAAGTCGTAAATCGACCGGACGTGAACTGCGCCGATGCGGTCGCCGCTCCTGCAACAAGGCCGATCAATAGTAGTCTATATTTCATAGCGCAATTTCCTTTGCTCGTGTGAATGCTGTAAAGACAAGGATTGTGCCATTCGTGCTTCGATATTTCCGTATTGTTTTCTTCAATTTCGTCCAATCATATGAAAGATTCTTCCAAGTATCAAGAATACCCCAACAACCTTCTATAAAATAGGAATCCCGCCTCATCAGGAGACGAGGCGGGATTGTTTGCGGTCTGGAGGCTTTGCCGAGCCTCGGGGGATAAACGCCAGCATGTAGGGTTGCCGGCGGGGGAAGTATCGCTCCCGTGAAGGAGCGAATACACTCGTTACTTTGCGGCGATGGGATGTTTAATTTTTTCCCACGCTTCTTTATAATTGAATTCTTTGAAAGTCGGACTCTTACTGTTGTGACACTTCGTGCAGAGTTTAGGGTCGTCCTTTGCGATCACCAATCCTGCGGCCTCTGCCTTCGCCACATCCTTCATCACGGGCATCGACTTATAGTCCGAGCCGGCACCATGACACGATTCGCACTGGACGCCGTCCTGCGGCTTCAGCGCACTCGTCAATTCTTTGCTCTCGCCGTATCCGGTCACATGGCACTCCAAACATTCCGGAGCTTCCGACGCTTTGACTTTGAGGCCTTTTGCTTTAGCGATCTCTTCCGCCTTTGGCGTCTCAAGAGTTGCGAACGCGCTGGCGTGCTTCGACGCTTTCCAAATATCGAACTGCTTTCCCTGCTTCTCAGTCTTGTGACACACGGAGCAGAACGTCACTCCGACATATTTATGTTCAGCAAACGACGATTGCGCAAGGAACCCCGCAAGAACGACCACTAGGGCCAACTCGACAAACCTTTTCATCTTGCTCTTTTTCCTTTCCTGTACTAATGACCGCTGTGTTCAAAAAATCTCGACAATATTGACTTCAAATAATGTGCCGAGCTGTTGATGACGAATTTTCGTGTTTTTTGAGAGTTTTGACAGGCTTAAATCTCAAATCCAAGAAGGTGATGAAAATTTATTTTGCAGGGATAAGAATCGCAACCAACCGGACATGCTGTCATAGTTGGCCCCATCGCTCCTCTCGCCCTTCAACGTTGCGCGCATTTATGAAGAGTCGAGCACCTTACGGACGATTTCAAGGATCTCATCCGGTGAATATGGTTTCTGAACAAACGCTTTGAGACCGGTCTTAAGCATCTCCGCTTTGAGTTCCTGATCGACGTAACCGCTTGCGAGAATCACTTTGACGTCCGGATTGATCTGCTTCAGGCGGACGAATTCCTCGACTCCAGTGAGGTGGGGCAAACCCATATCCGTCAAGACGAGTTTGATCTCGCTTGCGTGTTCTTTGTAGACGCTCACTGCCTCGTAGCCATTGGTGGCCGTTAGTATTTTGTAGCCGCGGCGCTCAAGAAGAGATTTAACGATGCCGAGGAGAAGCTCTTCATCTTCAACAAGCAGGATGGTTTCGACTCCTCCCGGGGGACCCTCGCTTTCCGTAAGACCCGAGCTGGATTGGTCCCTTTCGACCGACGAGACGGGAAAGAATAAAGAGAATGTCGTCCCTTTGCCTATCTCGCTTTCGAGGTTGATAAACCCATGGTGCGCATGGATCACCCCATGTACGACTGCCAGGCCAAGCCCCGTTCCGCGGCCTTTTTCTTTTGTCGTAAAAAACGGCTCAAAGATTCGCTTCGTTAATTCCTCGTCCATCCCTTCCCCCGTATCCGCAACGCTGACGCACACATAATCGATGTTGCGTGCTTCGGCAAATTGCTGACGAAGAGAATCCCCCGATATTTTCGACGTTCGGATCGCCAACGTTCCGCCGTTAGGCATTGCGTCCCGAGCGTTGACGCATAGATTGAGAACGGTTTGATGGAGCTGCGTGTGATCTGCGTCGATAAGGGGAAGGTCCTTTTCGAGCGTTCGTGAGAACGTAATGATCTTCGGGAATGTCTCGTAGAGCATCGAGATCAACTCTTTGACAAGGACGTTCACATCGAGAGGTTGAAACGAAGTTTCGGATTTCCGCGCGAACGTGAGAATTTGCCGGACGAGTCCGGCACCGCGCTGCACGGCTCTGTTGATCGCCGCGATGCTTTCAGAGAATTTCTCCGGGTCATCTCCTAATCGTTCGAGCACCGTCGCATAACCGATGATGATCCCGAGGATATTATTGAAATCATGCGCGATGCCTCCGGCGAGTGTGCCGACGCTTTCCATCTTCTGGGCTTGTAACAGTTGTTCTTGCAATCTCTTACGATCCGTGATATCCTGTTTGATGGCGATGAAATGTGTTATTTCTCCTTTTCTGTTCTTCACGGGCGTAATCGTCATTTCTTCGTCATACAAGCTGCCGTCTTTCTTCTTGTTGACAAGCTCGCCATGCCATGTCCCCCCCGACACAATGGTCTCCCAGAGATTCTTATAGAACAAAGAATCCTGCTTGCCGGATTTCAGCAACCTCGTGTTTTGCCCGAGGACCTCCTCAAAAGAATAACCGGTCATTTTCGTGTACGCTGGGTTCACCCACGTGACGACTCCGTTTGTATCCGTGATGACAATTGCGTTGGCCGTAGAGAGAAGCGCGGCGCTCTGCAGACTAAGTTGTTCTTCTGTCTTTTTGCGTTCGGAAATATCACGAATTGTGCTTTGTGAAAATAATTTCCCGCCGACTTCGACTGTACGGATGCTCGCTTCAACCGGAAATATCGTGCCATTTTTTCTTCGATGATTCGCTTCGAAGACAATGCCGCTCTTTGTGCGAAGGGATTCGGTCACCTCGTTGATTTCAGGCATATCCTCTGCCGGCCGCAAATCTCTTACCGTCATCTGGAGGAGCTCTTCGCGAGTATAGCCGTACGCTTCGACGGCGCGGTCGTTCGCCTCAATAATTCTTAGATCGTCGGCGTCGACCAGAAGGAAAATATCGTTCACGGATTTCGTCAAGTATTCGTAATGAGCCGCAAGGGCTTTCCGCTCCAACTCCGCTTCATACATTTTTTTATAGAACTCCGTGTACTGGTTCTTCCAAATCAACACGATAACGGAGCCAAGCGACGCAATAAGAGCGGCAACAAGGATGTTGATCAGCCATTCATCCTTTTGAAGAGGCGCAAGGACTTCCACAAAATCCGACTTGGCGACCAAAAACCACGTCGTGCCGGGAATCTTCCTCACTGCCGCGAAAACATTGACTCCTCCGTAATCTTCTCCTTCAACAATTCCTTCGGTTCCTGTCACCGCCATCACTCCGACTAAATGTCGGTTGCTAAGGGGCAGATGGAATTCGAGCGGCGCGGTCCGATTGTGACGAAGCGGGCTAAGAAATGTGATCGAGTCGGCCTCACGTCGGACCATAAACACTTCCGAGGTCTGGCTGGTAGACGGCCACTCTTGAATAAGGGGATACAAAGCATGGTATGGATCGATTTGCAGCAACACGAAGCTGTCGAGAAGTGAATCGCTTCCATGCATCTCAAAAAAAGGGATAACAATGTCGAGCGATACCGCATTGCTGTTATCCTTATGGAAATCGGAAAATAAAATCTCGTTCGAAAGAGCCGCCTCATCAAAAAGTGGGAAATCGTCTGTTGAATCAAAATGATCCTTTCCTTGGACCGACGTCAATAAACGCTTCTTCTTATCGAAAAGAGAGATGGCAATAAATTGCTGATTCTTGAACATCGACGTCATCCATTCCCGGGTCCTTTCCCTGAACGGAACATTGTTGGGATGGCTGCATAACTCAGCTACGCCATGGGCAATGAACTTGTCGTGAAGGATGTAGTTTGCGTCCTGAAGTCTCTCCTTTCTCCAGGCGACGATCTGACGGACTTTAAGCTCGCTGAGAGCTTCAAGCTGACTCTTTTTTCCCAGGACGATTTGATCTTTAAGGCTGGCGAAATAGAAATGTGCCGCTGCAGCAATACCGACTGCTAAGACCCCAAATGCAACCAGCGGCATCCAAGAGATGCGTTTCGTAGTAAGCGGCGAACTCACGCAAAACCTCCCACTGAGTTGGACAGTTTTAGACCGTTCTGCTCAACTCAAAGCTCATAGTAGCGATTAGAAATTCCTTTGTCAAGATTGGTGTTGAAATTCTCAACACTGTCCCCATGCAAGCAATATACAAGGAAAACTGGGGGATTATGCTTCCGGTTCTACCTGATCTTTGCGGAGAAAGGTATATGGAGAGGTGTCTTTTTCCCCGATGAACTGAGAATGTCAGTCCACAGAAAACCCCGCAATAGCACGAAAAGGTCAATAATCTTTACAATCCGATAACGATTTGGAAGAAGGCCGGCTTCCAAAATTGAGACACAGTCGTTACGAACCCGTATGACAGTCGCTGCAGTTCATCTGTTTCCACGCTTCGCCGATATCGACTGGGTGCTTGTAATCAAGGCCGGTCAACGAGACCCGTTGGGGCTCATTGTCGAGCTTCTCTGCGAGAATGACATGGCATGTGTTGCAATTGCGCGAGAGAACGGTACCGTCATCGCCCACATGTTTTCCGTCGTGACATCGAAAACATCCCGGAGAATACATGTGACCGATATTATTCGGATAGTATTTCCACGACACGTTCATCTCGGGAAAGAAGTTTCTGCTGTAAATTCTTCGCACATGTTCGATGGCCGTATCGATCTCGGTCTTCATGCTGGCGGAAACATCGGGATATCGCTGTGCATACCGGTCATGGATGAAAATAGCAATGCTATCCATCGCTCCACTTTCGGTCGCATACGGCTGCACGAGCGCTTCGACGGCGGTCGCTTTGATATACGGAATTCTAGGGTCGATCCACCCGAGCGCCATCTCCTCATTGACGGACGCGTTCGGGGGACGATAGATATGCGTGGGACGATTATGACAATCGATACAATCCATTCTCCGCTTTTCACCCGTCTTCAGTTGATCCTGAGTGAACGATCCGTCGTTGACGGTATACGTGACGACCGTTCCGTCGGGTCGTTTCGATTGTACCCACGGGATCACCTGCCGTTGCGAATCGGTCGCGACATACGTGATCTTATTCCTGATATTCATGTGCCAATGAATCCCGGAGGTCGGTCCTGTTTCGCTGTTCCCTCCGCCGATTTTCATCAGGAGAGAAATCGTCCATGAAGTGTTCTTTTCGTCGGAAAGAAAATATTTTTTATCCTCTTGCTTCGAAGAATAAAACGCCTTAGGCCAATGACAATGTTCGCAGGTCTCTTGCGCGGGACGGAGGTTTTTCACGGGCGTAGAAATCGGCCTCGAATATTTATCGAAGATCACGGAATACACCTGGTATGCCCCGGAGAGTTTCGATTTCACATACCAATCGGCGCCCGATCCGACGTGGCACTCTGCGCACGAAACTCTCGCGTGCGGAGAATAAAGATATGCGGTGTACTCCGGCTTCATGACGCTGTGGCACACCTCGCCGCAAAACTGCACCGATTCAGTATACTCGTACGCTTGATAACTCCCAAAGGCAGAACACAACAGAAGGAGAATAACCAGTGCGAAGAAGAAACCGAACACCGATCGCTGATGCGGATCGTTGAGATTGATCCTCGGAAAGCGATCTTCTGAAACTCGTACACGCTTCCGTTCGATGATCATTCCTATCACGGCGAGTGCCAACCCAAGCAAAAGAATGCCGGGAAGAATAACGAAAGCGATGATCCCCATGTAAGGGTTCTGCCGGGTGGCAAATGCCTGGAGAAGGAAAAGGAAAAGAATTAATCCGAAGCTAATTGAAGCGATCGCTCCGCCGACAAAGCTCATCGGGTTGTAAAACGATTTTGGGATCAATCTTTTCATCGCCGCTCAAGAGTACTGTTATAGTGAATGATGGATCTCAAACTGCCTGCGTAATCAGGTGGCCGTAATGTATCGACTAAAATCGGCCGTTGGATTGTAGCTCGCTGCTTCATTGATTACTGATTACTGTTCACTGTTCACTGTTATCTGATGATCGGTCCTTGTTCTTTTCTTCCTCCATCTTCCGCAATTCCTCTTCTTTAATTCGCTGTAGTTCCAACGGATGCTCGTCGTGCATCTCTTCCTCGGTGATCGTTCCTTTGAGGAAGGCCAGGTTGATAGGATACACATCCGGGTTGAAGATCACAAAATAGAAATGCCAGACAATAATTGAGAGTGTGGCCAGCCAGGCCTCGTAATAATGGATCGTCCGGGCCACATCCCACCAAAGCTTCCCTAATATTCCAAGGAATGTGTTGTCGAACCAAAGGATAAAACCGGTCGCCGCCATGACGATGGTTCCCCATACGAGCGCCCAGTACTCGGCTTTTTCCACATAACTGAAGCGATCCAAGAGGGGCTTAGCCTTGCTGATGCCGAGATTATATTTCGCTATGCCAATGGCATCGTGAACATCTTTGAGCTTTGGCATAAGGTCGCGCACGAGTTGCCTGCCTCTCGGGACGAAGAAGATATAATAGAGATGGTAAAGACTTGCCGCGATAAGCAATACGCCTGCGGCCCGATGCAGCAAACTGCGGATTCCAAATACGGCGGGACTAATAGAGCGGATGGGCACGACCCACCAGGCATCCGGGAATTTCAACATGAACCCTGTGATCACGAGCGTCACAAAGCTTATAATAAGCGTTCCGTGCTGAAGCCGTTCGCTGAGCGTCATCCGCACATACAATGAATGCCCGAGCTCTTCCTCGTAGACCGTTCCCCTCCTTACCCGAAGTTTCTTCTTCGACTTTTTGATAAAATCCAGTGCGTTGTGGAAGAACATGCCGCCGATCGTGACGATAAGAAGAATGATGTAGGCAGACGTGACATAATAGAGGACATCGTTGCTCTTGGCTGTCACGATCAAATGAACGGGGCCTTTTGTGAAATTTTCGTTCGCGCCCGGATGACATTTTCCACACGTCACTGCAAGATTCGCTTTGTTGACCCTCGACCGTGGGTCACTCGACGGTAAAATATCGTGGACGCCGTGACAGCTTGCGCAGTTTGCGACTTCAACGCTCCCCGCTTTTGTCGCAAGGCCATGGTAGCTGTCGTCGAAACTTTTTTCACGCTCTTCCGGAAGCCCGAACTTTTCGTTGAGCCGGACCGAGTTATGGCACGGAGAACAGACCTGAGCAGAGACGTGAAGTTTCGAAACGGGCGAATTGGGGTTCGATGGAGCGAGGATCTTATGTTCGCCGTGGCAATCGGTACACACCGGCGCTTCCCTGTTCCCTGCGAGGAATGCAGTGCCGTGGATGCTTCCCCGGTACTGCTCCGCGATCGACGCATGACATTTTGCACATGTGTTCGGAATATTTGCCCGGTTAACACTCGAGGTCGGGTCACCTCCCTTTTTCATCGTATGGCTGCCGTGGCAATCGACGCAATTTGCAGCTTTTCCGTTTCCGTCCTTAAGGGCGACGCCGTGCACGCTTTGCTCGTACGACATCACAAAACTTGCCGTCGGCGCCGTCGCGGGCGTTTCTTTGTTTTTCACATGACAGGTGATACAGAGCTGCTCTTGAGCAATTTTCAATGCCGCCGTGTCCGTCACCGCTTTTGTTGGAACGATGTACTTTGAATGACACGTGACGCAATTGGGCGCCTTTATGTCGCCTGAATAAAGCGCCTTCCCGTGGGCCGATGCGAGATACAACTCTTTTTCGGCGCTATGACATTCGCCGCAGCTTTGAACTACATTCGACGAGTAAAATTTCGTTCCGGGAGTTTTTGGCGATTGCACATCGTGTTTGCCGTGACAATCTTTGCACATCTCGCTTTCATGAGAGCCGGCTTTCAAAAGCAGGGCGGCGTGGAAGGGATGCTTCGGCTCAACATTCTTGTGACAAGTCTGGCACTGAACCGGCGTGATATGTTCTTTGTGGGGAATGTTGTTCGGGTCAAAACCGGCATGGCATGCGACGCATACCAATTTTTTATGGATCGAGTGACTAAGGATTTCATCGTTCACATACAGCGAGACAGTTTTTCCGTTTCGCTCGGTCGTCAGGGTGCTGTCTGAATGGCATGCGAGACAATCTGCTTTTGTTTGCGATCGCAGAGACGACGGAATTGCAACTAACACTGCAAAAATTGAGAAGAGAAGAATTTTATAATACCGAGTCATCTTATATTTTAGCGATTACAATCCTGATATGCCGAGCGTTGAAAAACTCGGCAATGATTGTGCCAATATATTCAACGTTCAAAGACGCCTGTTTCGCAGGGTTTTTACGATATCTTCCAGCCGGTTTTCCAAGATTGACCATAATTCGCGTTACTTTCCCAAAAGATAGGAATAATCGGCATAATGTTCCATGCCTCCTTTTTGGGGTATTGTCTTGAAATTCCCACCGTTTTTTAACCAGGCGTAACTTTAAGTGCTCAACCTACCACATAAAATTCAAAAGTCCCGCCTTTCATTGGCGGGACTCCGACTTAGAAGACCTCAAAAATGGTTGTTCCTTATTATGCCCCTTCCACTATTTCAACCCCCACCAGATATTTTCTGCGATTCATGCTCGATCTCGATCGCATCGAGGATTTGGTCTATTTGGACCGGCTTATACAGAACCTTATTCGCCAACGAGCGAATCCTGCTTTCCCATTCGGGCTTGCCTTGACGGAAAGCGTACAACACGATGATCGGTGCATCGGCATTCTGTGCTCGACGAAGCTCGAACTCATCCAACAGCAACGGAATGGAACGTTCGAGGTCGACAACGAGAAGTTTCACGCACGCATTGGCCCGTTGATTGCTCAACTCCTCGGCGGTCTCCGTCGTGACAATATCAAACCGATCTTGCAATAAAATTGAAAGACTCTTCGTTAGATCTCTGTCGGCCGAATGGAGGAGAACAGTGTCTTTAACTTTCAGCCGTTCTTTCTTTTTTGAATTCATTCTCTTGTCTGCACTTTTTTGCGCCGGATCGGGTACAGAAATCCAGCGCACTTCGGCAACTCAATTCAACTATTATGCCACCAACCGTAACGAGGATTTCTAAGATTACTTATTGTTTTAGCTTTCTGATGAATTTCTCTACAACAAAAATTCGATCCTTTTCACAAAAACACAAAAAGAATCACAGTTTTTCTCATTAATAAGAGACTCGATGAAGAAAAATCAGGCGGAGTTTTGTTGAGTAATTATTTTGGGAGGAAACTAAAAAAGGAATGAGCACAGGGATGGGAGGATCGACTGCGGAACATTCTCCCGGGATGAATCTGAGATTCAAGATGTTACATTCCAAGAAAAAAAACGAATTGAGACCCTTTCTCCTTTGGCAAGATTTTCCCGGTCTCGAGGAACAATGATCATACAATTCGCCTGTGCCAGTCCTCCGATCATGTGCGAACCTTGGCCTCTTGTCGGGGAGACGTTCCATCCACCGCTCGGGCTCATGACTGCTGTTGCGCGGACAAATTCTGTTCTTCCCTTCCCCTTCCGGAGTTCTGTCGTGAGCACGGCTTCATGGTTGAGAGAAATGGAATGGCGGACCCCCATCATTTTCCTGAGAGCGGGGAACACAAGAGTTTCGAGAGAGACCATCGCGGACACCGGGTTGCCCGGTAATCCAAACACGAGTTTTTTTCCGCGAACGCCGAAAAAATTCGGCTTGCCCGGTTTCATCGCCACCCTCCAGAAAATCGTCCTCACGCGGAGGTTGCCGAGGACTTCCTTCACAAAATCGAAATCTCCGACGGAAACGCCTCCGGCAGATATCACGACGTCTGCTCTCTTCAGAGCGCGGGCAAAGGCGCGGGAAAGAACTTCGCGCTTATCTCTTGCAAACAGGATCGGAGAAGGAACGATCCTTATTGATGCGAGTGCTGCAGAAAGAGCGAATGAATTTGAATCCCTGATCTGCCCGGCCCGAAGAACGGCCGAAGGAGATCGGAGTTCGTTGCCGGTAATCACGAGAGCGATCGTCGGTTTACGAAACACTTTTATTGTCGGATAGCCGAGCGCAGCACACATGCCGACGACTGGCGGAGTGACGACCGTTCCTTTCCCGAAAACTATTTCTTTTTTTGAAAACTCCTCTCCCCGACTGCGGACGCTTGCGCCTTCTTTTGTGGGGGCCTTGAATATTGCGTTTTCTCCCGACAGTGCAACAAACTCTTTCATCACAACCGATTCGGTCTTTGGGGGAAGGGGCGCCCCGGTCATAACTTTCATTGTATACCCCGGCTTCAATGCGGCCGGCGAAGCGGACCCCGCCGAAACCGTCCCTTGTACGGGAAGCCGTACGGGGTTCTTTTGCGATGCATCCTTGATATCTGAGATGCGCACTGCGAAGCCGTCGACCGACGAGGAATTGAAAAGAGGGATCTCTTCACGCGCTCTAATTTCCTCCGCTAGAACAAAGCCGAGCGATCTATCGATCGGCGCCTTCAGAGGCAGCCGACGCTTTGAGTGCTTCAGAATTTTTTCTAATGCTTCTTCGAACGTTAACACGGCTCTCATCGTGACGGGGTTATTATTACTCAATGTTTGATGATAGTACATTCTTTCCAAAAAGACAAGCCCACGCGGTTCGTTTTCCCGTCTGGCTCCGTCGATCATGCCGATGGCAAAGCTTTTCGAATTCGCGAGGTCGAACCCTTTTTCTGAAACGATATCCATAAACAGCCAGCGATCAGAAAAGCATCTCGCGCCAAAACTCCGACGCCAATTTGCTCCGGGAACAACTGTCCGAAACAATCGCAATTTATCGACCGATTGTTAGCGACTGCAATAAGAATGCCGACGTTAAAAATACACGTCATAGAGGCGAGGAAGAAAGAGATGATCTGCGGCCTGAATTTGGCTGCGAGAGCGACACCCAAAAAAACCTCTCCTACAATGATGAGCACTGCAACCGGGAGGACAATTGGCTTAGGAATAATTCCGAATTGGTCAATAGTGTAAACAAAAGAACCCATGTCGAGCGCTTTCAAACATCCGGCGCTCGCATAGACTGTGCCTAAAAAGAGTCTTAAAACGTCTGTTACAAAAGCTTTCATGATTCCCCCTCTCCCCTGTTTTTATTTAACGATCAATTCTAACCGTAAAAAGACGACTTGAAGTACTGGAAGATAGATTCTTGCAGGGCTGCGACGAAGATCCAATCCGCGGCGGCAATAATAGCGGCCATAATTTTATTGAGCGAGAACGAAATGCGAATCCCAAGTGAAAAGACGATGATAAACCATGCGGCAAATATGTCCGCTTTCTCAAACATCAAAAAGACCGGAAGATGAAAAGCGGCAAGGAAGGCATTGACGTTCACAAAAGTGATGCTTGAAAAATCCGAGCCCCGTTCACAATAGATGATGAACCCGCAGATCGCGGCACATAACCTCCCTAATAACAACGGAGTCCACGCGTGGACAGTGATCGATGCACATGTGCGATATAAGTTTTTGGACCGTGTACCTAAAACAAGAACGGCAAGATAGAGGAACAAAACGGCCGCGGTCAATTTTGTCGTGAGAATAGTTCCAGCAAGAAATATGGTTCCAATTATTGCCCACGCATTTAAGGTTTTATCGCTCATGAGCACACAAAAAACAGCGACCGCGGTCTGTGCAACGATGGTGAATACCGCATAGCGTAAAAACGTCGGCCTGCTTTGACGTCTCTCAAAGAAATCTTGCGGCCGTATAATGAGTTCTCTCAACGTGTTCACGACCATGCGTTGCTAATCCCCAAGGATGATGTTTTTCGAACGTTCATTCATCAGACCGAGGTTGAAGAGTAAAAATCAGGGCCGAGATCGAATTCATTTCAAGCATTTGCACTGCCGTCTTCCTGAATGACCATATCCTTACCCGTCCCATGAAAACGACAGACTTCTCCTCATAATCTTTTCCGAGCCTATGTGAATAACTGTCCCGAAATTGGTCGAGACGTTGGACGGCATTTTCTTCAGGCTTTCCGGATGCGCTGTCGATCGCAAGACAGGCCACCGTGACAGACCGAAGCACGCTGTCCTCCTTCGCAAACTGAAAGGCGACAAGAACCCTTGCCTGATACATCGAGTCCAAATAGTAACAGCCAAAATTATCGCCGCCTTCATGAATGAACGAATGCTCGTGAGGCTCCAGCGGTTTAAGCGCCCTCCCTTTCAGATCCGACTGAGCATCTGAGAATTTCATCCCCCACGAAAGACGCTCGAAAGGAAATAAAGGGTGTTCAATTATTTGCGCCTTGGCTGGATAAAAAGCGGCAGCCATTAAAAAAAATAGTATGGTGAATTTCATTATGACCCTTTCTCATTGAAAGAAAAAAATTGTATAACCCCCCGGGCGGGTTATCCCGCCCAGGGCCAGCCATTGTGGTTTTTCTCGTCACAGTATCTTGGAAAGAACGCATCCCAAGTATGTTATTCCGTAAATTGTGGAGCACAGCCCTGAACTGCCGCCGACAATGTAGCAAAGAACTTCGGCGGTAGACGCAACTGCACCGCAGTCCACAGATTGCTTCCCGCCCGTGATGAGTCTCATTTCATTTTGCGTCATCGACGATGAGGCGGCGGAATTGGGTATGACCGGCAGAATTACGCTGACGAGCAGCAGCGCAACCAAGAGGTGTTTTAGGATCTTTTTCATAGAGCCCCCATGAAGTATAGTGGTTGAGAGTGGATTATTTCCTGCCCGTCGCGGGCTGCTTGACGCATCGCGGCTCCGGAGAAGCGCTTTAACGCCCGAGTTAAAGAGCATCGCCATCGCATTGACGCGTCAAACCGACGAGCAAGGTTTATCTTTCGCGAAAGATGAGTGTCTCCCCCCGCCAAATGTGTGCAAGGTTTTTTTCCGATATCTTCAAACGGCCGACCGCCGGATCGCGGAGATAAGCGGCCCCGCGATTCACGCTGTCTGCAACGACAAAATGATCCCCGTTAACAAAGAGTAAGACCGGGAACTGAACTTTTTCAAACTCCTCCGACGTCAATCTCCAGCCGCTTGCTTTTAAGCCGTCCCGATCTGCCTCGTCCTTTAGCGCAAGCATTGTCACCCCCTCTTGCGTCATCCCGATAGATCGTTCGATATCTAATTCCCCGATCGGAATTTTGTGCGAACGACAAATCATCGCCAATGATGCCGGACCACAGGCGTTAGCTTTCGATTGGAAAATAACTCCCTCTTTTCCGAGGTATTCCCCACCAAGACGCCATGCTTGGTATCGATGCATCCAGAAAGGGACAAAGAGAATGGCAGCCAAAAAAATTAGAAGACAAAGTAACAGGAATAATTTCATTTTCCCGCTTTCCCCAAGTTGAGTATAGGAGATCTTCCTCTTTTTCAGCGGCCGAGAAAGACGGCAACTCTTTCTGAATCGGCCCTGTAAGAATGTTCCCCGTTTGACTGACCTCGCAACACGGTCGAATCATCTATGTAATACACGGTCGGAACTGCTCCGATCTTAAATTTCTGCGCCAGAGCGATCCCGTTTTCAACTGCGACAGGGAATGAAGGAGGTTGCTCTCGTCGTGCTCGCGTCGCGTCCATTGCATTGTCGACACAAACCCCGATTACGTCGAGAATCGTGGAATATTGTTTATAAATGGAATCAAAATTATTCATCTCCTTCCGGCAATGCTCGCATGCCGTGCTGAAAAAAATCAATATCAATTTTTTTGTGTTTGGGGATCCAAGCGTAAACGTCTTACCGCCAGGCAGGGTCAATACGAAAGGCGAGATCTTTGTACCAACAGGAATTGCGTCGACACTCCGCCGATGTTTCGCGTAGAACGATAATGCGATCGGGCCTGCGCAAAAAATGACGAACGCAAGCAGCGCTATTGTTTTTTGTGTCGATGGAGAAACCATTGGGCTCAGCGATGATCGTCAAACGTTTTGCGTCGACTCCCCCGTATCACACTGACATGTTAAGGTTGGATCTTCCCTACGCCGCAAGATAGTTTATGGGCGGGGACTTGTCAAGAAGATTTTTAAAAAATGTGCACTAGAAAATGCGGGGCAATAAAATGAAGCGTTCGTAAAATTCTATCAATGCCCTTCCCCTTTCAACATTTTGAACGCATGAAGGATCGCCGGAAAGAGCGCATCGAGTCCGTCGGTCACCGCGCCTTTCGAACCGGGAAAACTCACGATGATCGTTTTGCCGCGAATGCCGGAGACGCTGCGCGACAGCATTGCGAGCGGAGTGCGCTGCTGTCCGTACGTACGCGCCGCTTCATTCACGCCCGGCATTTCACGTTCGATTATTTTTCTGACCGCCTCGGGAGTATTGTCGCGCGGACCAAAACCTGTGCCGCCGGTCGTCACGACAAGGTCAACGGCGAGTTTGTCCGTGTAGGATAGAATTTTTTCTTCGATCTTCTTCGCATCGTCGGGGACCACGTCGTACTTTATCACCTCGATCTTGAAATCTTGCAATCTCTTTTGGATGATCTTTCCCGACACATCCTCTTTCTTCCCCGCCGCGACCGAATCCGACATGACGAGCACGGCTGCACGAAGGTGTTGTCCAACCGCGGCGAAATCGGATTTTCCTCCTTTTTTGCTTAAAAGCTTGACCCCAAGAATTTCCATGTCGTCGTCGAGCATTTTCATCATATCGTATAATGTCAGCGCTGCGACCGACGCTCCCGTCAGCGCCTCCATCTCAACGCCGGTCTTATAGATTGCCTTTACCTCAACCTTCACCTCGATCTCATTCTTACCGATCTCGAACTCCACTCCGACAAAATCCACCGGGAGCGGATGACAATACGGAATGATGGAGCTCGTGTTCTTTGCCGCCTGGATCGCGGCAACTTTTGCAACGGGCAGAGGGTCGCCTTTCGGAATCTTGTTTTTGCGGATGAGTGAGATCGTCGCCGGGGAAACTCGCAGAGTCGACTGCGCGATCGCCGTTCGCAACGTAGTTATTTTTTGAGATATGTCGCGCATAAAGTATTCATGGTCTGGTCTGACAGGTTGAAGCTTAACGCCCATCCAATCGATGGCAATAAGCTCGGAGCCGTCCACACGAAGAACGTCAGCGACTGCATCGCATCGGGCACAAAGGGCTCAAGAAAGATAGGAAAGGAGTGGAAGATAAACAACTGTTGCGCAACGAACAGCGCCTTTGTGTTTCTCTTTTGCCTCGAATTCTTCCTTTGTTGCCAAGGCGAACCGATATCCGCTTAGATCAAGAGTTTCATCAAAGCATTTTGCTGAAACTAAAGATACGTTCCCGTTACTTCCTTTCTGAATCCGCGTCGACCCGAGCGATAAATTTACCCACCAAAAGAATACGATAATCCGATCACGAGAATTACCGGAGGCCCGCCGACCCAATCGTGTTGAGCAAATGTAAACCCATGCATTACGGTAGAGCCTTCCGCCTGCACCATAACGTCTCGCGACACCGGGAAAGCAACGCCTGCGTGGAAAGTGTTCCAGATTCCCCCCATAATCATCTCTTCGTTTTCACTTTCTTTCGACCCTAGTCCGATCTTTCGGATAAACGAATCGAAGCATGATGCAACGACGGCGCCGGCTCCCGCCGAAATGCGCGTTCCGGAATTCAACCTCCATTCTGCGCTGAGAACCGGCCAGGTCAAAACCCAAGGGTCTCCTCCTAAATCTTTTGTATGAGGGTAGTAAAAAGCGGGAACGCGGAAATAAAAACGAACATCGTCCGAGGGCTGGGCAATGATCGCCCGGGCCCGGACCCCGTATCCTTCGACATTCGGAGTCGTTCCAACCATCACGCCAACTGAGAATCGGTCCGAGATGCCGTATGCATATTCGGCAATACCAATGTAGGGGATCCCGGTAGAGACAGTCACCATAGACCCTCCGTCCGCGGCGAATAGGTGATCGTCATGTTCGGACGATATTGGCTGTGAAAACATTGTATGACATACCGCAAATGCTATTGCGAAAACGGTGCCGATGAGCTTTTTCATTGTCGCCTCCATGAATTGACTGAGCTAAAGTTCCTTCCTTGACTGGATGCAATGTAGTTGAGCAGAGGCCCAGGATTGTCACGGCCCGGTCAATGAATTGTAAAAAAAATGTCGCGGGGGGAAAAAGGATAACAAGATTACAAAATTACAAGATGGAGAGCTTGAAATTCAGCAATCTTGCAATCTCGTAATTTTGTAATCTTGTAATCTATCGCACAAACGCGGAACATCATAACGCAGGTTACTTCACGAATTTGTATCCAGCGGTATGGACGGTAAGCAGGTGGGAAGGTTTGGAGGGATTGGTCTCTATTTTTTTTCTGAGCGAGAGAATATAGTTATCCACGGTGCGGGTCGTCGGCATCACGTCGTATCCCCATACATCGTCGAGAAGCAGGTCGCGCGAAATGACCTTTCCCTCCCTCTCGACAAAATATTTCAGCAATTCAAACTCTTTCGCACTCAGTGCGATCTTTTTCTTCCCCTTGGCCGCTTCATGTTTACTGAAATCGACATGTACGTCGCCGAAGTGTGTTTCGGAGAGTGCAGAATGAATCTCAGACTGCCGCCGAAGCAATGCCTTCACGCGTGCGATGAGTTCCCGAACGCTGAAGGGCTTCGTTACATAATCGTCCGCGCCGATCTCGAGCCCGAGGACTTTGTCGGATTCCTGTTTCTTGCTCGTCAGCATTAAGATCGGCGTTTGGACGCCCGCGCTCCGTAAATCACGGCAGATGTCTCCCCCATTTTTGCTGGGCAGCATCAAATCGAGGATAATCAGATCGACCTTTTCGCGCTTCGCGGTTTGGAATCCCTTTTCGCCGTCCGCAACGGAGAGAACGGAAAAGTGTTCTTCGGTCAAAACGTCGCGCAGCCCTCGTTGAATCGAGGGATCGTCTTCAATGATAAGGATCGTCTTCATGATGTCTCTCTATTATGAAAGAATGCTGATGGTCCGCTTATTGTTGAAGGTTCATTTTTTCCTCTTGTCGGTTCGATGGCCCAACCGATAGCCGTCAGAAGATCTCGGGCGGCGCGTTTTCCCTCCTTCGATGCGTGGAAACACTACGGTAAACGAGCTCCCTTTGCCGGGAATGCTGTCGACGTCTATTCGCCCTCCGTGTGCGTCCATAATATGCTTCACAAGCGGCAGGCCGAGTCCGACGCCCTGCACTGTTCCGCTGTAGGTCGGCGCGCGATAGAATTTTTCGAACAATCGAGGTAGCACATCCTGCGCAACGCCGTCGCCGCGGTCGGTCACGCGGCAGAGTGCAGCCGACTTTTTCCCCACGACTTCGACCGTGATCTTTTTTCCCTTCGCAGAGTACTTGATTGCGTTTGTCACAAGGTTGCCGACCGCCTGCTGCACTGCGTCGACGTCGGCATGGATCATCACGATGCGTTTCGGGATTTTCATTTCAACTGTAAACCGATTTTTACGAAGCTGATACTTCATGGTTTCCATTACGTTTCTCACAGCATCGCAAAAATCAACGTCTGCAAACGTATAGACCTTAAGACCCTTGTCGATCCGCGCGGCGTCGAGGATGTTTGTCACCATCCGACTGAGCCGCTCGGACTCATCATCGATCGTTGCGATGTATTCTTTCGCTTTTGCGTCGTGCGGACGAAGACGCGGCTGGAGTAATTCGGAGAACATTTTCACCGACGTCAACGGCGTGCGCAATTCATGCGAGACGTACGACACAAAGTCGGATTTCAGGTTGCTGAGCTCTTCGAGGCGCCGCTTTTCGTCCCTCTCCAAAATAATTCGCTCTTGCAACAAGAGCCGGTCGAGCACGCCCGCCGCTTGCGAACAAAGCGTCACGATAAAATCTATTTCGTTCTCATCGTACTTTTCACTCATCGTCCGCGGGCGTAGAGCGAGCATTCCGATCAACGCGGCAGATTGAGTCCTGATAGGCGCACAGACGACAAACCCGTGCTCTTTGAAAAATGACGTGTGGGCGAGATCGGCGGATTCGGGGATGTGCAGGAGCGATTCCTTCAATGCCAACATCGACGAGGACTCAAGGGCCGCGGCGATCTCCTTTGTGAGCGGGATATAATGAGGGGGGATCGGACCCAAAGAGGCTTCGAGAGCAAGGACGTTTTTCTTCACCCGATATACTGCTATTGTTTCGGAAGGAACAATATTCTTGACCGCGTCGGTCACCGTAATAAATAGCTCTTCACTGCTCAGGACTGAATGGAGCCGCTCGGTCGCTGCCGCCATTGCGGTGTGAAAATTCGAGCGGGCGGCGAAGAGCGATTCGTCGACGAGCCGCTGAATACGCTTCCGGAGCGGGTTGAACACGGCAGCGACGGCCAGCGTAATACCGACGACATACAGATATTGTTCAAAAACGATCTCTCCGCCGATGAGAGACGTAAACAGCAGCACTGTTAAAATATATGCCGCAGCGATAAAAATCGTCAGAACGGAATACACGATACTGCGATTAATGACGACGTCGATATCTAATAAGCGATACTTGAGGAAGGAAATCGCGAAGGCAAGCGGAATCATCAGGAAAAAAATTGTCGCGTATTCTTCGTCGATGAGGTATCCGGAAAGCAACAACTGAGGAAGAATATACAGGAACAGAAACGGGATCGCCCCTACGGCAAACCCCCACAACATCCATGTCGTCCGCTGACGTTCTTCCGGCGTTGAGGCTGTGATCTGGGAATGGATGAGGTTGAATATCCCTCCGCCAATGTAGACAAAAAGTACGACGTGAAATATGTCGTAGACCGACTGGAAATGGATAAAATAATCGATCGAATTGAAACGCACCGCATTGAGATAGAAATATAGCGATGCCGCGAGAAGAGAGAGCGCCGGAGTAAAAACAACGATCGCCGTCAATACCCGCGACCCGGGTTTTGGTTTCGGATACAACGTCGTGAACAAAAAGAAGAACGCCACCCCGACCTCATAACAACCGAAGAACATGTACGGACGCAAAACTTTCTCGACGAAGGTCGGAAAGACCGCGCCCCATGTCAGCATGATGTCGGCGGCAAAAGAAATAATCGCCCAATGAAGTACGCGGCCAGCCAGGTCTTTCCAACCATTCCATAAGATATAAATCCCCGTTCCCCAAATGACGATGCCGACAAAAAAAGTGATGATGATAAACCTCAGCGACGGGTAATACGGGATAAGTTTAATGGTGGTCTCGCGGATGTTACCGTCCCGTCGATAGGCGACCACCACCGAATCTCCGATAGACGAAAAGTCGCATAACAACTCGACCGCCTCCGGCATCGGAATCGCTTCCCCTTTCCAGCGCAACACGATGTCCCCTTTTTTCATCCCTCCAACCGCTGTCGAATCGACCACCCTGCTCACAACGGGTTGATCGCTCTTCTTTTCGATCTCAAAAGGGGGCGTCGCGCGCTGTATGAGAGAAGGAATGTGGAGCAGAGCCACTGCAAGAATGGCGCAATCTATCGCGAAGTACGCAAAGATGCGAAGGGGAAACTGCTTCATGGCAAATTAAAAAAAGGAGAGTCGGGACAAAACTGGGTAATGGTAAAGAGGAAAAAAGTAAGAGTCAAGCTGCAAAGGACTCGGCTTACGCTTGAGCGAAGTCTACAATCGACGGCTTGGAGACCGCGAGGTAATCTGTTGTCTTCATGATGATCGAGTCGGTCAACGATCCGGCGTTGAATGCGATGACGTCGTTCCGGATGATGGAGTTGTCGACAAAAACGTCGAGGTCGAAGATCGGCCTGCCGAAAGGCGGGACGGAACCGGGGACGAGTCCGGTCACCTCCATGAGTTCATCCGCGCTCGCAAAGCGGAGGTTTTTTGCGTTAAAATGATCTTTGATTTTCCGGGAACCGACCCTCAGCGCGGCACTGAGCACGAAAAGCTTGTAGGCGCCGTCAATCTTCATGACAATGGCTTTGCCGCCAACAGAAAGGTCTTCTCCGCGGGCTATCGCCGAAGCTTCAGAGGTCAGCGTCGGTTCGTGGTGAACCGTACGGAACGAAACGCCCTGCTCATTCAGAAGAGCGGTAATCTTTTCGAAAGTCGTCATACACGGCAGAAACGATGAGTGGATTGAAGCGATCGTCCGCTCATTTCTCCATGCCTATCGAAAACATCCGTTCGAGGTCGTGCTTCGAATAGACCCGGAACGCGATGAGCGTTTCCGATTTTTCGATGCCGTTCACTTTACGAATGTGATCCGTGACGAGCTCCGCCAGGCGGTCGTTGTCTTTGACCCGAATGACAACGACGAGATCGTACCGTCCCGCGACGGAATGAACTTCAGTGACTCCGTCGAGGTCCGCGAGCTGCTGCGCCACGGGGGTGATTTTGTCACGTTCGACATTCAGTAACACAAGTGCTGTGACCATAGACTTCTCTCCTTAATTACCTTTTATAGACGTCGGCGTCGTGAATTTCCATATAGCGCGATGGATTCTTCGACTCCGAAAAACCGAATTTTCTGTAGAGCTCATGCGCATCGCGAGTCAATAACGTGAACCGGCGCAACCCCTGGAGGTCCGGATGCGCCATGACACAAGACATCATCCATGTGCCTAGCTTTTTTTGACGATGCGATTCAAGAACATACACGTCGCAGAGATATGCGTATGTCGTGTAATCCGAAACGACTCTCGCGAAGCCGATTTGCTTTTCCCTTTCGTACAGCCCAAAGCAGAGCGAATGTGCAATGGCCTTTTCTACCGTCGCTCGGGAAATTCCCTCCGACCAATAACAATGGGTAAGAAAATCGTGGATCGACGCAATATCGAGTTTCGACTTGTCGGTGGAAACGACAAATCCTCCTTGTTGATGCTCGACAGGGTACGTCTCCTCCTGAGCCTTTATTGTTAACTGTTGATCGTTCATTGTTAATTGTTCACGGTTTATATATTCCGGCTTTATTCGCTCCGAGCATTCCTGCCTTGTACGTCCGCTCGTCTACAGGCGAAAGCGTTCGTGCGATGGCGGGAGAAATAATCTTGAAGATACGAATCTTTCCCAGTCTCTCTCCGATAACGTCAAGAGCGGGATCGGATTTCGTCCAGTCGATCGCATCATACTCGGACAGGTCCAGAGGGCGCGTATACTGGCGCAATGTTCTTTCACGCGCGAGATTATAGTACGATTCAAAATAGGACATGATCAACTCGCGGAGCGTTGCATAGACAGGCTCACGATAGCGAAGACCGACAAAGTTGGATTTTGCAACGGCCCCGTAATAGCGATGACGCTTAAATAGTGCTATGACGTGATCGTCATCCCGGACGCCGTCCATATCGATGATCAGCGGGGGATATCCAAGGCGCCGCAAAGCCATTGCGGCAAAAACAGCGCCGTCATAGCAGTGAGCTATGCGATCGTGGAGGACCGTGCGGGGAGAACGGTAGCGCGATTCGGCGCTGTACCGAAGCGTATCGAGAAACTGCTGGATCTTTGCTGGAGAAGAAAGGGGCTTGAGTATTTTCAACTCAGCGCCCGTCCAATCCGCGGATGTTTTTCTCCTATAGCTCACAAGACCGACACCCTCTTCCCGCCGCGATTGATCGCATCACTTCGCGAAGACCTGGTTACGAACCATCTTGAGCATATCGTACGGCGCGGGGTCGCCGCCAAGATATTTGTGAAACCAGTCGAGGTGAGCGTTATAGTAGAGAGGCATGGACTTCACCACGTTTGGCCAATGTCCGTCGTTCGGAAAAACGATCAGCCGGGAAGGGACTTTCATCTCTTGAAGGTCGGTGAAGAACTCCAGGCTTTGCGTGTAAGGGACGCGAAAATCTTTTTCACCCGTGATCACCAAACAGGGAGTTTTGAAATTCTTCACAAACATATTCGGCGACCATTTCGTGTACAAATTCGACTCCCACGGCACGCCGTTCAAATCCCATTGTGGAAACCACAATTCTTCCGTCGAGCCGTGCATTGCGGTCAAATCATACACCCCCATCATGCACGCGATCGCTTTGAACCTGTCGGTGTGCCCTTCAAGCCACATCATCATGTATCCGCCAAACGACCAGCCCATCGCGCCGACACGGTCTTTATCGACGTACGACAGCTTCTCCAGAGAGTCGGTGACTGCCATGACATCTTCATAAACTTCTCCGCCCCAGTCCTTCGAAATTTCGGCAGTGAAGGCTTGGCCGAAACCGGTCGACCCGTGGGGATTCGGGAAAGCGACGATATAGCCGCTTCCCGGATACACCTGCCAATCTCCGCGGAACGCATCCGCCCATTGGAACTGAGGTCCGCCGTGGACGTTGACGATGAGCGGATATTTTTTCGACGGGTCGAAGTCGTGCGGTTTAACGATGAACGTTTGGATCTTTGCCCCCGTCGGCGAAGAGATCCACATGACTTCCGCAGGCCGGATGTCGACTGAATCTTCGACCGGCTTGTTGAAATATGTCAACCGTTCGAGATCTTTCCCTTCTGTCGATGCCCGCCAAATTTCCGCGGGCTCTCCCACGGAACGATGGACAAATGTGAGAAACGTTCCGTCGGGCGAAATATCGTACGCATCGATCTGCTTCACATCGAGGATCGGCGCGATCTCTTTCGTCGCAATGTTTACCCGATACAGCGGCGTATGTCCGCGAACATCGGCGGTGAAGTAGATGCTCTTCGAATCGGGCGCCCATGCAAAATCGTCGACCCAATTGTCGAACGCTTCGGTAAGGACCGTCTTCTCTCCCGTCTTCCGGTCGAGGATCGCGAGGCGGAAGCGATCCGATTCGTACGCTGGAATCGTTTGCGTCTTATAGGCTATATATTTTCCGTCGGGCGAATAACTCGGCTCGCCATCAAATGCCTTGTTGTCTGCAGTGAGGTCTTTCGGCTGGCCACCTGAAACAGGAACGATAAAAAGGTCTGCGTTCGTCGTCTCGGCTTCGTTGGGGTCGTGATTGGACGCGAAACAGACTTCCTTTCCGTCGGGCGATACGGCGAGGCTTGACCCTCCGAGCGAGAAGACCGGTGCGTCAAAATCGCCGGGAGAAAGATCGGTATATTTTTTCGACTCGACGTCGTACGCAAAAACGTGCGACCGTGTCCCGTCCTTCCACGAAGTCCAGTGACGATAGAAAAGCTTGTCCGTCATGTGCGCGACAATCGGGCCTTCGGTCAATCCGTCTTCATTCGCCGTGTTGCAGCCGCTATCGGCTCCGCATTCGGGAAACACCTCGCTCGTAAAGACGATGTTCTTCCCGTCGGGCGTCCACATCGCGTCCGAGACGCCGGGAGCAAAGTGCGTCAGTTGCAGCGCAGTGTCAGCGTCAAGAGAACGCATCCAGGCCTGGCTTCCCTCATTTTGTGTCGAAAGAAAGAGGATGCTCTTCCCATCCGGCGACCATGAGGGGTGGCTTTCATTCGCCGGGCCGTTGGTGAGTTGGCGAAGATTTTTTCCCGTCGCATCCATCAGGTAGACGTCCGCTTTCGCTTTCCCCTTGGTGAGAACGTAGTTCGTCACGAAGAACACAATGTGCTTGCCGTCGGGAGATATTTCTGGGCCCGCAATGCTTTTAAGTTTGTAAAGGTCTTCGACCGCAAAAGGCTTTTTTTGCGCAAATGTCGAAGCGGCGGCACAAAGGACAAAAAGGAGCAGGAGTGTTTTTTTCATCGATGAGATCCCTTATTGGTGAGAGTCGTCTCAAGAAGAAACCGGAAGAGGAGTGATAATGAGAAAGCGCCGGTCGTCTTTTATTTCTTTGTTACGCTTTCGATCGCTGTGATCAATTGCTGTGTCGAAAAACCCTTATCGAGATACGTAATGTTCGCTTCGGACTGCCATGCGCCGGCGCCTTGCGCCTGAGCCGTCATCATGATCACGGGAATGCGCGCCGTCATCGGCTCAGCCATCAATTCCTCGACCATCATGAAACCGTTCATGTTGTCCATATTGACATCGCTGACGATGACGTCCGGCCGATGTTTCGCAGCAAGGTCGAGACCGATCATACCATCTTCGGCCTCAAGCGTGTTATACCCCCGCACTTTTAATGAAGCAGAAATCGCTTTACGGAACGCCGCTTCATCATCGACAATCAACACCGTCTTCATTCGCATCTCCTATAATTGGATTGTCGAAAGTAGTGAAAGGTTGAGAGAAAATCAATAAATTTATGATTGCTCAGAGGGCGCAGATTTTCCGCAGATTGCAGATTTCTCAGATTGGTCGAACTTCAGGAGAAAGAAGTAACGAAGGAATTGTCATGGACCAAAATCACTCGATCGCCGGAGCTAGCTTCACTCGTTATCGGGGAACTGCCGTTAACAATTCGCTTTCAAATTCGGCGAAGATGGAGTTCAGCCGCTCGCGCTCCTTTTCAACACACGGAGGAATAGATGCGAGGTTTTCTCCTTCATAAGGAATTTTTTCGGCAAAGCGAAGGCACAACTCCATTCCCTCCTCAAGATTTGCTTTGAACTCGCGTAATTTCTTTACTTCCATATCGGAGAAGCCGCAATGCCGTACGAGCTTTTCAAAGTAGTCGACGTACATTTGTATCTCTTTTGCGAACATGTGCGGGCGTTCTTGAGGAACGAGCGATCCACCTCTTCCATAGATATGGTCGACCATTTCCTTCAGCGTGTAGAGTTTTGTAAACCATGCGATGTTTGGGCCAGGGCAAATTGCTTGCGGCGATTTCGATGCCTCGACGATCCCGAGGGCGATCAATGCGCCGTTTCCCAGATGTTCGCAGAGACACGCTTTGTCGATGACATCGTTCCGCGCTTCTTCCTTTTTTGAATTCGGCATCGCGCCGCCGTCGATCTCTTTCAGCTTTAGCTCCTGGTATTCTCGAGATGCGAGGCAGATCGGAACCGTCGTATACTCGGTATTCGAGATGAGGAAGCCTTTAGGACACGACGAACCGGGTTTCCCTTCATCGGCTTTTTTGCGGATCGAGATCTCCGACCCGCTCCGCCGGATATTATTGAAAGGAACGCCGAGCGGAGAAAAATCGCTCAAGTAGAGATCGTCCTCACCGGCTTGCCTCAACAACTCCCGCGTTGCGTCGTCCACGCATGTCGCCTCCGGCACAAGCAAGAAAGGACTCGCCCAACCGGTTCGATCCATTCCAAAATCCTCCATCATTCTGCGCGCCTCTCCGTTCGTCCCGATTCCCCCTTGCACGGTGATCAAAGGCCGGGTGTCTGCATCCTTCGGATACTCCCATCCCATCATCGCATAATATCGTTGGACGAGCGGCTGAAATTCCGCAACAAGTTGGTCTCGCTTTTCTCTGAATTCTTTCAGAAGGCTTGGCAGGAGGTACCCGTTCGAGGCAAAGGCATGTCCGCCGCAATTCAGGCCCGACTCGATCCGGAACTCGAATACCTCGAGACCTTTCTTTGCAAGAAGTTTTCCCTGGACGAGCGTCGACCGGAAATCGGTCACTTTTAAAATTATTTTCTTTTTGATCTCGCCCGACGCATCCCGATAAAAATCTTTGAAGCGGGTCATGTAGCCGAAAAGACTCTGGTTGATGCCGGCGGAAAGGACGATGCCCGACCGCAGCGTGCTGTTTGCGTAGCCCCTGAAGGCTGCTTTTGCATCGCTGAATTCCTCGCTGAGCGGTTTGCCGTGCTTATCGAGGTTGATCCGGTCCAACTTTACCATGATGTTCACGTCGATGGAGCCGGGAACCATCGCACGCGTCAGTTTTTCCTGAAGCGCGTCGCGCTCGGAACCCGGTTTCATGCCGACGAGTTTCTGATATTCTCGCTTCGGATGCGCATGATCCGGCAACAGGTCGAAATATTTCTTTTTGTCATTTTCGGCGAAAAATGGGAGCTGCTTCACTGTCTCCATTTTTCTGTGGACGATCTCGCCGACCGTTTCGAGATAGGCAGTGATTCGTTTCGCTCTGCCGTCTTCTGCATAACGAGGAATTTTCGTATACGGGATGCTGAATTTTTCGCTGTAATGCTTTCGGATCCTTTCGAGCAACAGATCGTCGACGATCGAAATGACCGAGGTGATGCCCAACGGAGCAACACGGATCGGCGTGTCGACAGAGTGTCCCGTCCCCATCACCGGAATGTGGAATGTATGATAATAGCTGTTCACGGTTCTCCCGAGAGCTGATGATAAAACGGACAGTGGTTTGTTCTGCTCATGCAGAAAGTGATCAGTTTTTCACCCGTGTGGAATGAGTAAATGCCATTCAGACAGATTTCGTCGAATAAGACGCACGGCGATAGCGTGCATTTTCCAGTGGGATGAAAGATCAGGAGAGATCCGATAGGTCGGAAGACTGGAAGCAGTCAAAGCTACGAGACATGAGCCATTGCTTTAATGTACAGAATTTTCTTTCTGATTCAAACTTTTTTGCATATTAATTTAATGGCCGAACGAGGAAGGGATATTCCCTAGAGTTATGTGCCGCCGGTTCCCGAGAAGAGCGAATGAAGGTCGAGCGAGGGGACTTTCGACTTGCTTGCGAGCGAAACGTACGTCCGGGCGAGCATGTCCTTCCCAGCCCCGAGAACGGTGCTGACGAGGCCCAGCGCCTCGGCGAATTGTTCTGCCGGAAGGTTTTTCAAAATTCTTTTCCAGATGGCCTCTTCGAGAACGTTAAATGCGGTTTGGACCTCAGACAGATCGAACCCGGCTTCGAACCGTTCCCGTGCGACCGTTTCCGCATGAGCGACCATCGGTCCGAGATTTTTTTCCTTGACGGCTCGGACCGCCAGACCATAGAGGGCTTTCAATCGTTGGCGGGTATTTTCTTCTCCCGATTTTTCGTAGTGGGTCAGATGCGCACGGGAGATACCGGTTTCCGCATCGGAGAGAATTTCCGATGACTGAGTACTCAGGAGTTCTGCTAGATTCATGGCTATACGCGTAGATGGTTGATGCGATTTATCCGCCGTCGGTCACACATCCTTCCGACGCCGACGAGACGGTGAGGATATATTTATAGAGCATTCCATTTTTTGCTTTGAATGGAGGCGCTTTCCATTCCTTGAGTCGCTTGGCGATGGTTTTCTTCGGCACGTCAAGTGTGAGTGATTTTTTTTCGGCGTCAATCGTCACGTTGTCGCCGTTCTTGACGACCGCCAAAACGCCGCCGGCCTGCGCTTCGGGCGTGATATGTCCGACCACGAATCCGTGAGTGCCGCCTGAAAACCGTCCGTCGGTGATCAATGCGACGCTCTTGCCTAGACCGGCGCCCATGATCGCCGAGGTCACCGTGAGCATCTCACGCATTCCCGGTCCCCCCTTCGGTCCTTCGTAGCGGATCACCACCACATCGCCGGCCTTGATTTTCTTCTTCTCCAAAGCAGTGAGGGTCTCCTCCTCGGAGTTATAAACTTTGGCCGGTCCCGAAAACCGCAGCCCCTCTTTCCCGGTGATCTTTGCGACAGCGCCTTCTTTCGCAAGGTTTCCATAGAGGATTTGGATGTGCCCGGTCTTCTTGATCGGCTGAGAGAGAGGGAAAATTATCTTCTGGCCCTCTTGGAGTCCGGGAAGGTCTTCAAGATTTTCTTCCAGCGTCTTCCCCGTTACGGTCAGGCAGGAGCCGTCGAGGAATTTTTCTTTCAACAGCATCTTTTGAAGCGCCGGGATCCCACCGATGGCCTGTAGATCTTCCATAACGTACTTCCCGCTCGGCTTGAGGTCGGCGATGTATGGCACGCGATCGCTGATCTTTTGGAAATCATCGATCGTCAACTTTACGCCGACAGATTTTGCAATGGCGATGAGATGGAGAACTGCATTTGTCGAGCCGCCGAGCGCGATGACGACGGTGATGGCGTTGAGGAATGCTTTCTTTGTCATGATAGCGCGCGGCGTGATGTCCCTTTCCAACAAATGAAGAATGGCCTTCCCCACGTTCTTGCACTCGTTGATTTTTTCTTCGCTTGTCGCCGGCGTTGAAGAGCTGTATGGCAGGCTCATCCCCAACGATTCGATCGCCGAAGCCAGCGTGTTCGCCGTATACATGCCGCCGCACGCGCCCTGGCCGGGGCACGCATGATGGAGCACGTCATGGAGTTCGCCCTCATTCACCTTTCCGGCAATAAATTGTCCATAACATTCGAATGCAGAGACGATATCGAGCGCCTTCCCGCCGAAATGCCCGGCGCGAATCGTCCCTCCGTAGATCATGATGCTCGGCCTGTTCAACCGTCCCATTGCCATGACGGAACCGGGCATATTCTTGTCGCACCCGGGGAGGGAGATATTTGCGTCGTACCATTGCGCGCGCATCACTGCTTCAATAGAGTCGGCGATGATTTCGCGCGATGGAAGAGAGGCCTTCATTCCTTCGGTCCCCATCGCCATTCCGTCGCTGACGCCGATCGTGTTGAAAATTAATCCGACCAAGCCGGCTTCCTGCACCCCTTGCTTGACAATTTTTGCAAGGTCGTTGAGATGCATGTTGCATGTGTTTCCCTCCCACCCCATGCTCGCGATGCCGACCTGCGCTTTTTTCATATCGTCGTCCGTAAGTCCGATGCCGTACAGCATCGCCCGCGAGCCGACCTGAGATTTCTTCTGGGTAAGTTGTGAACTGTATTTATTGAGCTGATGTCCCACTGTGAGCGACTCCTTCTGAAAAACTTTCTATAATTTTAATGAGAGACGATGATAAAGTATTAAAACTCTGCTTCAGCTTCAATGTGTATTTTCTCGATGCGTATGAACGCGCGATCCCAGCCACTAGTGCTCGACCATTGAAACTGCCCTACGCACAATTTCAAGGTCGCTTTTGCCGGTGAACCCGCTGAAGCCGACCGAAAGAGTTCGACCATCTTTTAGCAGGACCGGCTGACCGCCCTGCCATCCGATAAGATCGGGAAGCGGGATTCCGAAGCGGTCGGCGTCTACTTCGTTGTTGAATACTTTCTTTTCATACTCGCCCGTTTTCATTCCCGTGATCCACGTTTGACTTGCTTTGAGCCATGCAACCCGAAACAGGTTGCGCACTTTGTTCCTGTCTTCTCCAAACATTTTTCCGTGCACAGTTCCATCCTCCTCGAGGATGCACACCGCACAATTTCCCCCGCTTTTCGCCTTGTCTTCTGGATTCTTTGCGTACTCGGGCACAAGGCCCGCTAATGCCGATAAGATATTCTCTATCGCGCCGTCGGATTTTTTTACAGGCATATCTATCCTCTCTTGTTCTTACGTGAGCCAGTGAAAATATTTTTTTAGAAATTGCAGCATGCTTGGCAAGGCCGTTTCAGTTGTCGCGGGTTTGATATTGAAGAAATAGATTACTCAACTCCTGGAATTTCTCATCGATCTCTTGCGGAAACCTTCTACAAACCTACTTCGGTGCTTAGCCCAAACCGGATTCTTCTGCCGATGTAATATGCGCCGGGGTCTCCCAACTCGCCGCCAATCATGCCCGAAGAATCCTCCCATTTGACATTCCGCACATTAAACACATTACGGGCGTCGACAAAAAGGACAAGGTCGAGGTAACGCGCAACGTCGAAATGAAATGGCTTGGAAATTTTCAGATCGAGATTGCTGTAGCTGGGCATCCTGGCATTGTTAGGCATGAAAGCAAGCGACGTATCCAATGGTGTAAAGCCATCGAGCGATGGATAATACGTATACGGCCGGCCGGTATGAAAATGATAAAAGGCGCGGCAGAGAATTTCGTACGGCAAGTGGATCGCTGCATTTACTTTAACTGTGTGGCGCTGATCCCAGCTTAAAGGATATGGTGCCAGCACCGGTGGAAAGCCCCACTGCAACAGATTGAGCCCCTGGTTTGCGTTATCGCTAACTCCCTCGGCCAACATATAGGTGTAGGAAACATCTCCTGTTAACCAGCCTCCGCGCTCACGGGAGAAAACGATCTCAACACCGTTGACGTCGGCGAAGGAATTGTTGACGTACTCTGCAAAACCGTAATCGCCGGCGTATTTACTGTCTGTAGGAAGGAATGTCTTCGAATCTATCAGATTCTTGCTTTCCTTCTTGAAATAGGTTACCGAACCGACAACGTTTTCCGTAAGGACCTGCTTCACGCTAAATTCCCAGGCTTTCGTTCGTTCAGGATCCAGATTTGGATTCCCCACGACGGCGCTGATCCCTTTTTGAAGCGTTACAGCGTCGAGTCCTGAATAGAGATAGTTGAACAGCGGGAATTGGAAATAATAACCGTAATTCACAAAGAAGAAACCGTTCTCAGAATACGGAACGGAAAACCCAAAGCGCGGGCTGAATTGGTATTTAAGTTGCGCCGGTACGTAATGACTGAGGAGAAGCTGGTATTCGTTCGGTTGCACTGGTACCAGCTCGAATGCCGGCCTCCTCGCAGTCGGATTCAGGAAATCGTACCGCACACCAGTGCTGACGGTTGCATTTTCGACGGTATATTTATTTTCCAGATAAAGACTTCCTGATTTCGGAAAGAAACGATATTGCGTACTGAAGTTCAGCGGCGGGTCCGACAAAACAGGTTTCCCAAAGTACGTCGTTTGCGGTTCATATTTTTCGAGATCGGTCTGGATTTTATAGAAATTAAGTTCACCGCCGAATTTGAGGATATCGCTGGGGTAGACTTCGCTCGTGAAATCTCCTTTCGCCGTGTAAATATCCTGCACAGTGTTGCTCCATGTCTGCTGGTCGCCTTTCAGCACATACTGGAGAAAGAAATCATAGTCGTATAGTTCTGAAGGATCGAAGTCGGGCTTGTCAACGCTTCCGATCCGGGTCACATTTTGGAAAGCGCTCAACCGAATTTCATAAAACGTGTGTTCCGACAGCGTGTGCGTTAATATCGTCGCAAGTCTGTATACATTGTGCTGGGTCGGCGGCAGGCCCGCGAGATTGAACCTCCAGCTGAAATCATACTGTTTCTCGTATTTGGAGGAATAGAGGAATTGCGTGCTCAGCCGAATTGACTGCGAAGGGATGTAGTCGACCTTCGCCAGACCGTTCACTGTCTGCGAAAACGGCATCGAAAAGAAATTCTGGAGGTCCTGCCACCAGCGCGTTCCGTTCTCATTGTAATTCAAGGAGAGAAAATAGAAGACCGTATTCTCTTTGAGCGGACCGCTCGCGGAGAGTTCCGCTTCGCTTTCTTTATTGTTCGCGGTTCCATACCCTACGTTGTCCTTCAATAGACGGAGCGATGCCTCCGACGTATTCGAGCCGGATTTCGTAACAACGTTGACCACCCCCGATTCGGCATTTCCGTATTCAGCCTCAAACCCTCCCGTTTGCAATGCAACTTCCGCAATTGAACTGTTGGGAAGGTCCGCCCCGAGCCCTCCCTGCAGCATATCCTGAGCGGGCAATCCGTCGATGAGATAGAGCACTTCGGATGTTTTGCCGCCCCGCACATTCCCTTCAATCGTCGTACCGGGCTGAAATCCAATGACATCGGAAAACGTGGTGACGGGTAGAACTTTGATCTCCTCGCTTCCGATCGTGTGGACTGTTCCGACGACATCCTTTTGAATCAGCGGCTTCTGGGCCTCGATGACGATCTCTTTCATCTCCACTGCAGAGGACTGCATGTCGATGACGACCTTTGTGCGCATATTTAAATTCACCTGAATATTTTCGTACAACACCGGCGTGTAGCCGAGTATCTGAACATGGAGACCGTACGTTCCTACCTCAAGATTATAGAACACAAAGTGGCCGTCACCATCAGTAACTCGACCGTCCTTCGTCCCGGCGATGATCACGGTCGCTCCGGGGATCGGAGATCGGCTGTCTTTATCAATAACAGTTCCTTCGATAGTACCCGTTGTTCCTGCAATCGCAAAATTCGCGACTGCCAGAAGCAGCATACAAAGTTTATTGACACGCATATTGTGTTGTCAGAAATAACGCCGATGAAGTTGCATTAAAGGGTGGTCTATTGGGCAACGATGCTTGCATGAGCATTCCATGTATTTCGTTGCTCAAGCCACGCTGTTGTGAAAACTCTTGATCGACATGCAACCCGAAAAAGCTACCGTAAATATTTAATCCTTCCATCGGTAATAATGTCAAAATCCTGTTCTCCGCTGAATGCCGAAGTGTGATCATACAATTGAACTGTGACGAGCACATGAATTTTTATGGATGTTATTTTCAAGAGGTCATACCCATAGGGGCCGAAATATCGTTCGCTCACATAGTTGTTGATCTCGCGATAGACTCGATTTCCCTTACCATCTCTCAAATTCCATGAGACCTGAAGCCACAGGTCTTGGTTTGGATCCAATGTGAGAGTATTTTCTTTTGAATCATATGCCGTGCCGGGCTGAATATTATGTGCGGTAATCGGTATCACGGTGGTTTCTATTTCCGGATGGCCGGCTACTGAAATTTCGAATTGCCCCGAGACCGATGCAGCCCCGTAAAGGGTTTCCTGATATTGGTTTAACTCAAAAAAATTGAACACGACAGGAGTCGGCGGCATAATCTCCAGGAGGCTGTCCGACTCAAAGTAATCGCCGTATTCCGCATACATCACGGTATCAAATGTCGCTGCTGGAACTATTGTCGCAATCGTCACAGACGGCGCAACGTAGGTTGGGAGGGGGTCATTGCATCCACCTCCGATCAAAGACACGACCGCAAACACCTGTATGCCGATGAAAATATTTCTTCGTGTCATTCGCCGAGAAATGTCCCGATAGTGGTACTGAGGATTTTCACTAAAGCTTTACATGAATATCTGCGAAAATTTTGAATCGCCACTTCCAAAGACGCTGTTAAAAAATCGGCCGTTGTCAAAGCAAGGGCCTGGGAGCATTTTTCTTTTCATTCGTTCAACCATTCCCGGCATGGAAAAATGATCTCCGCCGGCAGCCGACACAAAAAATCACGGCAGGTACACAATCCCTCCCTTTGTGACGAGGCCGTACTCCAGCTCTCCGACAAAAGCCGATGTTTGGGCAAACAGTTGAATTGTCACACGGACATGAATCTTCATCGAAGTGATCTTCCAATGATCATAATTGAACAATCCGACATACGGTTCGACCGTGTACGCGCTGATGTCGTGGTAGATCCTATTCCCCTTGCTGTCTTTCAAATTCCATAGGACTTGAAATTGCACCAGCTGGCCGGGATCCATTACAAGAATTCCTGTTTTTGAATCGTATGCTGGACCGGGCACAATATTTTTTATGGTAATTGGGATCGTGGCTCCGATATCGGGATGATCCACTACCCAGAGATCCAATTTCCCCTGAACTGCTGCGGCACCGTAGAGAGTCTCCTGATACTGATTTTCCTCATAAAAAGTGAAATCGATGGGATTCGGCGGCATAATCTCCAGAAGGCTGTCTGGACCAAACGAATCGCCGTATTCGACATACAGCACAGTATCCAAGATCGCTGAAGGGACTATCGTCGCGACCGTCACCGTCGGCTCTGTATACGTTGGCAAAGGGTCATTGCAGCCAATTCCCGTCGTGACCATGATACCAAGCAGGGAAAAATTAATGAAGAGAGCAGCTGGCCTCATCCCCTGAAAAAGTTTGCCGGTCGTTTTTCCAACGCATGTTGCCGAACCCTCGCGACGTGCCGACGCATCGAGTGCAGTCATAGGTTTCAAACTATGAATTAATGGTTCCAAAATCAAACAACAACTTCCTTCAGAACTCCCCTCGCCTGCTGTGAAATTGCTCTTTCGTCGGATATAGTTTATATTTGGCGTATGGAGATTTTCACTCGTAAATTTCTTTCACGTCTCATCCTGAGTGCCACTGCAGGATGTTTTTTTTTGTTGATCAACTTGCGATGTACTGTCGACGAGGTCAACATCTCGCCCTATCCCGTCGTTAAAATTATTTCCCCTACGCCGACAACCCACATCCTCGATACGGCCACAATTCAAGTGCAGGCTTCCGACGACAAGGGAGTTACACGGGTTGAAATCTACATTGACGGAAAGCTGGCGCCCGGTGGAAAAATACTCTACGTGCCGTATCAATATAATTGGGACACCAGCGCTTTAACCGATTCAAGTGTGCACGAGATCTACGCCAAAGCATACAACGTCGATAGCAATTCTACGACGTCTTCGACGGTGGCGGTTACCGTCTATAAATTTCAACCTTCAAACCTTGTGGCAAACCTCGTCGGAGACACCCTGGTTGCGTTGTCGTGGACCGACAACTGTTCAAAGGAGACGGGATACGAGGTCATCGAGCGCGTCGGCGACAGTTTGTACTATATCGCGGCCCAGCTTCCAGCCAACACGACGTCGGCAGGAGTGCCCGGAATTTATTCAACCACCCAGTACTACACATTTTACGCTCGCGCAGTTATCGACTCCCTGAAAAGCAAGTTCAGCAATGGAGTCACTGTTCTTCCTGTTGTCACCGCTCCGTCTCAGTTAACTGCCACTATGGTAGCCGATACCCTTGTGATGTTGTCGTGGCAAAACCGGCTTCACCCGATATCCCAGTACATCGAAGTCGATCAAGCAGAAAACGACGGCCCTTTCACCATCGTCGGGAATATTTCCGCAGCATTGGATTCGACTTCACTCAAAGGAAGTTATGTGGTCGGAACATTCTATCGCTACCGATTGCGGGGTTGGACAGTTCACAATAACTATAGTCTTTATTCGAATATTTCAAGTACGCAGGTCGTTTTTCCCGCCCCCAGTTCTCTCACAGAAAACACGGTTGATCAATTCAGTGTCCAAATACGTTGGACGGACAATTCTTCTTTCGAGAAGGGATTTTCTATCGAACGAAAAACACCGACGGCCGATTTCGCAGAAGTCGGGCGCGTCGGGCCAAATGTGACATCGTTCATCGATACAGGGTTAGACTCAACGATGTCGTATATTTACCGAGTAAGGGCATTTACGGATCTCAACGCGAGCGGTTACTCCGGGTTGCTGCAATTGAACTATCAATTCAATTATTTTGAGGAACAATCCATTCAAGCTGATGGTGCGCGCGTTGGAGGTCTGGCTTTTGTCGGCACCAGCAACGATGTGATCAGCGTAGGAACTGCCAGCTCTGCGAAAATGTGGGACGCTTCAAACGGAACGCTTATCAAAACGTTCTCCGGGAGCTCGGCCCCCTTAACGTCGCTTGCCGTCAATCCTCAGGGGACAATGCTCATCACCGGCAGCGCAAACGGAAACATCATCGTTTGGGATATTCCCTCAGCTTCCGCAACGCTGAGTATTCCGGCATACCCGGTTCCCATCACTTCTGTTTCTGTGAGCCCGGATGGACAATACATTGCAAGCTCAAGCACCGACAGTTCGACGATAAAAGTGTGGAGGGTTTCCGACGGGTCGCTCTTGTGGACCGTTGCCGGTCATACATCTCTCATCAACGCAACCTGTTATTCGCCGGATGGGACTGAGCTCTTCAGCTGCAGCGACGACCAGCATGTCAAAACCTGGAATGCATTGGACGGATCGCTTTTGCGGGATGCTTCTGTGAGTTTCAACTATTTCAAATCGCTGGCCACCAATTCCGCTGCGAATATGGTCGCAGCCGGAAGCGTGTCGCAATCGAACTCGCTGACCGCATGGCAATTGACAACAGGAACTCAGCTCTCCGGTTTTACACCGAATGGAAGCATCCCGGGCGCCTATGCCGTCGCATTTAGCGCCGACGGCACATCGCTCGTCTGCGGTTATGACGACTACTTCGTCAGGGTCTGGAGCGTATCGAATCGGAGCTTGGTGACAGAGCTTTACGGACACCGGAGCCAGGTCCATGCAGTTGCGTTCAATAAGGGAGCGGACCTTATGGCCAGCGGCAGTTCCGACGGGATTCTGAAAATATGGAGATGGAAGAAATTGTGGCACTGAGATGATGTTGCTCGCGCAGTGCCGTCTGCGGCGGGAAGGTTAAGAGGCGTCCGACGGAAGCCATTTCCTGCTGCTCAAATCCGCTGTAAGATTGTCAACCGCTTTTCTCGAAAATTTTCCGATTCTGAGTTGCTCGTCCGATTTTTCCTTGAGACGTTCACAAAACTCCATCCCTTCTTTTTTATAGCTCGGCTCGAGTTTCAGCAAGTCGTATAGAACTTCCACGGCATCTGCATAGCGGTTGGCAGATTCATAGTAATAAAAAAGTTTCTTTTCGATGTGAACCGGCACATCCCTCCCTCGCAGCGATCCTTCGACGTCGTCAATGGCTCTTTCGTGCGAGCTGTCAATGGGTCCGTTGTTCCTGATTGCGGACTCCGCGAGAAGGCTCAGTGCTTTCGTGAACAACGTAATGCTATCTGAAACCTTTCCCTCTTCGGCCAGGATCTCCGATTCTTCTTTGAGCAACATCCCCGCTGCGTAGCATCTCACCTTTCCCATGCTCGGGTCCAACACAAGGAGTTCAATCATCTGGATCTCCGAAAGCCGCTGGAGAACGTTAAGATCTACGCCCAAAAGCTTTTGCGACGAAGTCTTGATCGCATCAAGCGCTTTTGGGAATTCTTTCTTCTTTTTGAAAAATAGAATGTCCGCCAATGCTTGTGTCAGCACTTGGACTAGCCGCATGATATAGTCGTTCTCAAGCATCGGGGAAAGTACAAAAGTTAATGTCAAAAGGTAGGAAGAATTGAAAACGGAAGCAACGAGTACTGGTGAACCGTTCACTTAAGTGAACGGTTCGCGCATCATACATTAAACCAATACGAGAATTTGACAAGGAAGATGTTGTCGGCAAGGGTGTTGAACAAGCGGTTGACCGAATTATCGAATTGGAAGTTCCCGTTGACGCTCGTCTGGTCGAACCTGCTTTGCGTCCAGACAAAGTAGACGACGGATCCCGGCGTGTATTCCCAGCGCAGTACCGCGTTGCCTCGCAGCGATTTTGTGTTGAAGTCCGGATTGTCGAAAGCGATCGGCGCCGCCGGGCCGGGTCCGTCCGGGTCGGCGGAATACGAAACCGACCCGTCCGCTGATTTGGTTTCGGTAAGTGTCGATGAGCCGGTTCCGTACACCCTGAAATCAAACGAACGCGGACGGGTCAGTTCCTTGAAGCCGCTGAAATCTCCCGACGCGATGAGCGGTTGCAAAAATAATTGCAGGCTCAACGTCGGCGTGAACGTCCAGTCCAACCTGATATTTGCCGAGAGTGTTCTCTGGATCATATCGGCGAAAACGTATCTCCCGCCGTACGTCGCCGTCGCTGTCGGGTCGGTGGTCGAGGTCACCCACTGAGCGGCCTCGAAGTCATGGTCGAAAGTCGGTGCCACGCTTACCGATACGTTGGCGACCGGCCTCCATGTGAGTCCGACATATTCCTGGACATCGCGTTGCCAACCCGATTGATACGTAAACGCACTCACCTCCGCTTGAAAACTTTTTCTACTATCGGTAGTAATGTCGATATTCACCTGACGGCCGGCGGGGTTCAAGGTCAGCGGACCGCCTCTTGTTCTGTAGTTGTTGATCGTTCCCGGATTGTAGGCGAGATTCATATAAAAATTGTAGTAGTTGAGGAGTTGGAGTTGCCCGTACCAATACACCCCTCTCCATGTGACATTTCCGCCGTAGTCATAATTCTGGAACACCGCCCCGCCGGTTTCAGCGTACCGAAACGTTTCGCCCGGATCCGGCCAGTCATATCCCCCTCCCACATGCATATTGATCACATCCGACCGCGATTGAAATCCTACGTCGTCGACGTCGAAACTCGGGCTGAGGATGCCCAGTGCGGAGTTGGCAAAGAATCTTCCCTTATTTTTGTTGAGCGAGATACGCCCGCCATATCCGGACATCGACGTCAAAGAGCTGTCGACGCCGAGGTACGAGGCATCCGGCCGCTGGAAATAGTGCTGGGAGTTGCTCTGAAGGGAGATCAGTCGCGCCTGATCTCCGGCAACGCGCGACACGCCCGTCCAGCCGCTGACAACCCACACTTTGTCGGCGTCGAGAAACGACCATCCGTCAACGCCGAGCACTTCGCTGTCGCTGTTCACATCATCGCGCACGGGGGCCGCCGAAAAATCGCGCGCGGCGATCGTCGACATGAAGCCCAGCCCCTGGCGGCCTTCGTTGAAATCTTTCTGTGCTCTCAGCACTCCATAGTAAGCCGCGGGCTCCACCTCGTAATGAAAATTGCGGCCTGCGGTGTCAAGGTCTGCGATCTCTCGCGACGTGACGGCTTCTATCGCGCCGATATTCCACCCATCAATTACTTTTCCTGTGAGCTTCGCCGCGCCGATGATGTGCGTTCCCTGCGGCACGTCGGAAAAATCCGCGTCCGGTACGCTTCCCTGAGGCGTCCTTCCGATACGCCGGCTGTAAAAGATCGTCGGCTGCGGCCAATTGAAACTCCAATAATTTCGCGAGCCTCCCTGGCCAAAGTTGAATACCGTGGCTCCCTCAAGAAAGAACGGCCTTTTCTCGTCGAAATAACTTTCGACGTCGCTCAGGTTGATAACAGCGGGGTCGACTTCGACTTGCCCGAAGTCCGGATTCACCGTTGCATTCAGCGTTAAATTATTTCCCAAACCAATTTTGAAATCGGCGCCAACACCGGGAGAGTACACCGAGCCGTTATTGAACGGATCATTGGCCGCCGGATGATTGTATTCTCCTTTTTCAGTCACGTAGGGAACCGCCTCGATCCTGCTTGGAGGGTTGACGTCTTCCAGCCCAACGAGTTCGCCGAAACGAGAGACGAAGCCGCTTTGGGCCCGCGGCGTGTACACGAGATAGTCGCTCTCTCTCCTCCGGCCGATATCTCTTTGAAAATTGATCCCCCACACCAGATTTTTCTCGTCATGAAATCGAAGCTGCGAATAGGGGATGCGCATTTCTGCTGTCCATCCTTCGTTGTCGATATGAGCTTTCCCTTCCCATACTCCGTCCCATGAAAGATCGTTCCACTCGTCGTTGTAGAGCACGCCGTCGATGATCGACCCTCCTGCACTCACGGCGAAGACGTTTCCCGTTCGGTGGTCATGGTAAGCATCAAAATAGACGCCGAACCAATCGGCGACGGGATATTGATCGCGCCTGCTGAGAATCGGCATGATGGAATCCGGCGCGTCGTCGTACATGCGCGCGCCGATGTAGACCGCGGCATCGTCATACACGACGCGGACTTCGGTGCGATGCGTTGGCGCAGCTCCTTGGTTTGGATCGCCTTGGGTAAAGGCGCTGAACGCCGGTGCGGTTTTCCAGATCGGTTCGTCGAGAAGTCCGTCGACGACGATCGGCTCGTGGCTCCGAACTGCATGGACCTGAAGCGGAGGGACCGATGTTGAATCTGGCGTCGCTGCTTTTGCCAGTACAGTGAAGAATATTATGAGAGGGATTTGTTTCATGCGATTTTCGATAGGTAGATTCCCGGCAGCCGCCCTTCTGTCTTTCAGCCGGGATGAGGATGTTGTGTTGAGCTAATAAACGTTTTGAACGTGAATTTGTTGCACGATCGACCGGACTTTTGTCTCCCCGGAACGAAACAATGTAAATAAAAAGGCCGTCACTTTTAGATGACGGCCTGCGATCTGGCGAAAAATACGATCCGGAGCGACCGTCGTTATTTACCGTTCATTTTTCGGATTTCGATATTGCCGTTCGTCGTTTCGATGACGATCTTATCTCCGCCGCCGTTCAAATTGTAAATGGCGTGTATCTCTCCGTCATCTTTATCTGCCGTTTTCGTTTCAGCGGGAAAATCGGAGCTGATGTCATATTCATCCTCTCCATGGCGCCACTGGTCGCGGATGCGGATCGTCGCGTCGATCGTCGCCTTCGCGTTCGAAGGCAGAGAGAGCATAACATTCCCGCCCGATGAACGCAATTCGCTGTCTCCCTTGCCGCTCGGGATCAATTCCGCCGTGACATCGCCGCCTGCCGTTCTCGCTACGATAGAGCCCGTGATATTTTCGAGCTGGACATTGCCTCCCGCCGTTTTTGCCTCGACCTTTCCGCTTGCGCTTTTAAGTTCGATATCTCCTCCGGCAGTTTTCAGCATGGCGCTGCCGGAAACTTTTCCAACTTTCACTTCGCCGCCCGACGTCGAAAGCTGAGCGTCTCCGCCGACATCGCCGACCTCAACATCGCCGCCTGCGGTAGAGGCCGTGAGAGACTTTCCTGCTTTTTCAATTTTAATTTCACCACCCGACGTGCGGACTTCCGCATCTCCCGATACGTCCCCCATCCTGATATCTCCGCCCGAGGTCTTGAGGGTCGTCGTCCCCTCAATGTTATCCGTACGGATATCTCCGCCGGATGTCGAACCCGAGAGTTTCCCTTTCATCGTTCCGCGCACTTCGATATTCCCTCCCGATGTGTGCACGTCGGCATCGAACTGTTCCGGAAGGCTGATCTTGAACAAGACATTTCCGGACCAGTTCCAGCGCGGACGGTACTCGACATGGATCGTATTGCCGGATTGTGTGATCTTCAGATAATTCATATCCTCCTCGTCGATCCCGTCGACGTCAACATTGACTTCATCCTTATTCCATGTGCTCAGCCTGATATCGCCGCTGTTGACAACAACGTCAAGCTCTCCACCTTTTGAAACCGTGAACGATTTTGTCTGCTTTCCGTCGTTCGTGTCCGAGACAAGTTTGCTCGGGGATAAAAACGAAGCGAAGAGAACAAATACTACTATGAGCTTTTTCATCGATGTGTTACCTCCTCTATGACCGTCCGTGCTTGCCGCCGGACGTAATTGTTTTGGTCTGATTCTATTTTATGTCTGAGCATATCGAGGACATCCTGGTCCATGTGGTGTCCATCCACGCTTGCTACTGCAAGTCCGTTGATCGCGGCAATGCGCATTCCTGAATTTTTGTCGTGCATAAGGGTGTAAACGAGAGCATCCCGGATCTCTCCGTCGAACGGGTAGCGGAGCAACGCGCGCATCGCCTCCTGGCGGACGCCCGGATTGTCATCTCCCTTGAGTGCCGAAATGAGCGCCGTTTTCACAGCGGGGTCGGGCGCCTGTTGGTCGTGAGCTTGGGACGCGATCGCGCTGACAGTCCGCAACCGAACCCCAGGATTATCTTCAGTGGTCAAAGCGCGTGCGAGCACCTTTTGAATTTTTTCGTCGTTGATATTGCCGCGCACGTGCATCGGAGTGACGGCGTCAAAAGTAAATTCTATCATCCCGTCGCCGGCATTGGAATTCATCATGCGAACGTTCGATGTGCGGGTATTGCCCTGCGTGAAGGACTCGTCGTCGGTACCGGTTTGTTTCGCTTGTTGGACATAAGGATGCTCAACGGCGATCGGCTTTTCTTCCGTTTTTTCCGGACGAGAAAAAAGGCTATACCCGACAAGGACCCCGAGGAGCGTCAGCGCTATCCCGCCAAGCGCAAAGCGGTACTCGCGAACGAAAAAATCCCGCACGGCGTCGAGCGCTGTATCGAATGCGCGGTGCCGCAAGTGACGCTCGAGCAGGATCTTTCGCAGTTGGGTCCGCGCTTCTTCGAGCATGAGGTCGGTAACCTCGACCGGCCGATGACCGGCAATCGCTGAGGTAAACTTTTTGATCGCGGCAAGTTCTTCGCGGCACTCAGCGCAGCTGCGCAAGTGAATGTTGAGAAGATCCTCTTCATCCGGAGTGAGTTCACCGACCGCAGAGAGAGAAAGCCATTCCTTAAATTGATCGTGCTTCATTCAGATACTCCTTCGCCAAAAATACTTTTAAGCCGCTCGCGCATCCTTTGTGTCGCTGTGAAGAGATGTTTCTTCACCGTTCCCTCCGAGCATTGCATCGCATCGGCAATTTCCCTCAGCTTGAGCCCCTCATAATGTTTCAGGGTAAACACCATTTTTTGTTGAGGCGACAAGCTTGTCAACGCTTCCCGCACGTGCAGCGCAATCTCCTGATCGATGACATGCTGGTCCGGAAGAGGATCGTGGGAACGCGCCGCCGGATGGGATTGCGCCTCTCCATCCCCCTCCTCATAATCCCCGTCGAGTGAAACATGTGCGTTCCGTTTTCTGCGGGACCGGTGCGTGAGGCATACGTTTGTCGTAATGCGATAGAGCCATGTCGCGAATTCGCTTTGCATCTTGAAACGCCGCAATCCCTGATACACTCTCAGAAAGACTTCCTGATAGATATCCTTTGCGTCGTCTGAGTTGCTGACAAACCGGGCCGCAATCGTCAGGACCTGCTTGTCGTAACGGAAGACGAGCTGCTCGAACGCAGAAAAATCGCCCTGCTGTGCTTTGAGAATAAGTTCGGTGTCGTGCGGCGCCATACGATATCGTTGTTAAGGAATTGGACTTGGCTCCCGAAAAAAGGTTGGGGGGTAAAAGCGGTAAGACTGCCGTTTAAAATATGCTTCGGATCAGCAGCAAAATCCCGAAAATGACGAGCGGAATGCCGACGGGGGCGGCCACCAGAGTGACCGAAAGAAAAATCCCGATCGCTATGCACACGAGGCCGATCAGAGCGGCCAGAACCCGGCCCGTCAGTTTCATAACAAAACTGAAGATCGCCCACACAATGGTAAACGGGAGGAGAAGAATCGAGGTTTTCTTGTTACTTGACATAGCACCTCCTTAGGTAGCAAAAAGGTATGGACTATTTGGATTGAGTGCAACAAGAAAGGGGGAAAATGAATGAACCGTTCCCTTAAAGGGAACGGTTCATTCTGTTGGACGAACTCGGAGGTCGTGGTTAGTTCGTCCGTGAGCCAAGAAGTCTTTCTTGTAACTGTCCTGCAATGGAGGCAAAAAATTGATCCGTTGTTTCGTACGGCACGTGCTCCTTCTTTGCAAACCATTTAGGATTATCAAGCACGTTCGATGCAAGATATGCTTTGTAGCGGATCGAAGGCGTGCTGCCGTTCGTAGCCAGGCTGTCCGTGACATTTTTGATCTCTGCGAAGTCAGCATCCGGATGCAGCATCTTAATTTCAGCGGCTTGCATCATGGATGATTCCGCCAATCCGGCATTCTCCGACCGCAGCGCCATCAAATAATTCATTTTCGCGATCTTCGACGTGCAATCAAATTTGGGTGCGGGCTGAGTTCCGTTGCTGGGCGGATATTGTGCAAACGCTTCAAAATTGAACGCGACCGCCATTGCTATCATTGTTATCGTTGTGTGCTTTTTCATGACTGCCTCCGATGTTTGTTGAGTTGTGTTGCGATGAATCAATTTCTTTATCCACATAGTTGAACGGCGAAAGAAACAGGAAGATGTCTTTTGATCGTAAAGAGTTGTCACGAATTGTCACAGAAGCAGGGCCACAAACGAAAAGTGCGGCCCGGGATAACCCGAGCCGCACTCGTTCGCGGAAGGCTCATCGAGATGATTATTTGAAGATGTCGAAGAATTTCCATCGGTCTTTTTCTTTCACCGTGTGTGCCCGCTCCCAACGACGATAGTGATCCCCCGTCACGAATCCGATCGGTCCGTCGTAAATGCCGCCTCCGAGAAAATTGTCGTAGACGCGTACTGCGAGAACGTTCGTCCCGCCAAATTTAATGATATCGGACGAGACCGTGTACGCCCTGAATTTACGGTATTCATCTCCATGAACGTGCGATCCCCCTGTCCGGCCGATATACTCTCCGTTGAGATATGCCTTGTCAACATCGTCGATCTTTCCGAGGAGAAGAACAAGATCCTGGCCGCTGAATTTATCGGGCACTGTAAAATGAATTCTATACCAACCCACTCCGTCGTAATCCTTGAACCCTTGCGTTTCCCAGTATGCGGGCACAAGAACATGCTTCCACTCCGAATCATCGAACGAAGGTTTCGCCCAGTCGTCATCGTCACCCGTCTTGAGTCTCCAGTCTCCGGCGATCGCTACATCCGGATAAAAATAGTCTTCCATCTCGAACACCCCTGGTTTGCCGCTCACCATCCCTCCGACCAGCTGGTCGTCGTACACCCGTACCGCGATCACGTTATCGCCGTTAAAGGTAAGATATTCCTTGAGCGCCTCGAATTTCTGGTCGATATTGTATGCAGTGACAAAGTGAGGGGGAAACGCGCCCGTGAAACTCACAAAGTGCCCGTTGAGGTACACTTCGCTCACATCGTCGACGTCGCCGATGTGAATATAAAGAGGCTTGTCTTTCAGGTCTGAAGAGATACGGAAATGTTTTCTGTACCAGGCGTAACCGTCATAGCCGGGATACCCTTCGTCTTCCCAATTCGCAGGGACGAAGATCTGATCCCATTTGCTGTCGTCGAGCTTCGGGTCGGCCCACGCCGGTTTATCGCCAAGCTTGAATTTCCATTGACCGCGAAAATCGACCAGCATTTTCCATTCCTGCGCAACGGTCACTTCATGGAACGCAAAAAGCGATGCGAAGAGAATGAGGCCGGCGAGAATCTGTCGGCGACCGGATTTCTGTTCAACATTTAGAAGCGCCGATGAAGAGGCGATATCTGTCTGTATTTCTTTTTGCTCAGTTTGAAGTGTGGTGGCTGGCACTTTTTTCCCCTCAAATGGGGAAATCCACACAACCTGTGAAAAACACTGTGTAATAAAATTTCTGGTCATCGTTTCCATACTATCCTCTTTTAACTCATGCAATCTACATGAGTGAAAAGAAAGATGTGTCTCTTGGGGGTAAAGAGATGTAAAAAAATGTCACGGCAGAAAGGAGGACAAACCCCGTCCATAAACATCCTGCAGGACGCGATGGGCAAGTTATGGAATCAGCTTGTAACCGGCGCCGTGTATGGTGATGAGATGCTTCGGTTTGGAAGGAGACGGTTCGATCTTCTGGCGCAGCTTTAGAATGAAATTGTCGACCGTCCGCGAGTTGATTGAATCGTCGTAGCCCCACACGTTAGTGAGCAATGCGTCGCGGCTCACGACTTGATTTTTGTGCTGCCACAAAAAGCGGAGGATATCGCATTCCTTCGGGGTCATGTCGATGGCCTTTCCTTTTCGCGCCGCGGTATACGTCGTAAAATCGATGTCAACATTTCCGATTTTTGTCTTGCCCGCCGTTTCGGGCGCTCCTTCTTTTCGTCTCAACACGGCCTTGATGCGGGCGAGAAGCTCGCGGAGACTGAAGGGTTTCGTGATGTAATCGTCCGCGCCAAGCTCAAGACCCAGCACTTTGTCCACTTCTTCTCCTTTCGCGGTGAGCATGATGATCGGAGAACGTACCCCTTTCTCTCGAGCACTTTTGCAAACGTCGAAGCCCGACATCCCCGGAAGCATGACGTCGAGAAGAACGAGATCGTAGTCGCGATGGATCATCTTTCGCAGCCCGTCTTTGCCGTCTCCGACAACGTCGATCGAGTAGCCTTCAAATTCAAGATTATCTTTGAGCCCTCGCTGCATTTCAGGCTCGTCTTCAACAAGCAATATGGATGATGACATGAAAGAAGGATCCTTTTTCGTAAGTTGAACGCAAAGCAAATCTATGACGACGGTGAGACCGGCAGCGAAACACGGAAGCAACTCCCCTTTCCAAGTTGGCTGCGAACTTCTACATTTCCACTGTGCGCATCGACGATATGCCGTACTAACGCGAGCCCGAGCCCGCTCCCTTTCGTCGTATGGACAAGCCCGGTGGAAACGCGATAGAACTTTTCAAAGATTCGGTTCTGATGTTCAGGCGCAATGCCGATGCCGTGGTCTTCTACTTCAAAGAAGGCCATCCCCCCCTCTTGACCGGTTGCGATGCGCAGGTATTTTTCCGTTCCGGTGTACTTCACCGCGTTATCGATGATGTTGTGGAGCGTCTCGGCGATCGCCTCCCCGTCCGTGCTCACGGCCGGAAGCCGAGGCGCAAGGTCGATGACAACCGTGAACCCTTTGTCGCGCAACTGCAGTGTGTAAAAGTCGATCACGCTGGTGACCAAAGCGTTGAGGTCGGTCGGCTTGAGGTCGTACGCTCTTCGGCCCGCCTCCATTCTCGAAAAATTCAACAAGTTGTTGACGAGACGGCTTAAGCGCTCCGATTCCTGAATGATCGTGTGATAATATTCATGCTTTTTCTTTTCAGTCTTGACGCGCTTCATCTCGAGCGTTTCGGCGAACATGCGGATGAGCGACAGCGGTGTGCGCAGTTCATGCGAGACGTTGGAAACAAAATCCGACCTCAGTTGGATGAGATCCATTTCCCGACGGATCGTCCTGTAGATGAGCCATGCGCCCGCCAGAAGAAAAATATCGAGGATGACGATGATGCCGAGATTGCGGTACGAGCGGCTCTCCACAAGCTCGTCGATCGTTTTCCCCTTAAGGCGAATGCCGAGCTGGTAGTCCGGGAGAAGCCACAGAGATCTAAACTGCTTGAGGTCCGCGGCTTGAACCGAAGACGTTGCGTCGACGATCTCTTGTGTTCGTTTCTTCACCACGGCGAGAATAAACTCATCGCCCGCCGCATCCTGAAGTTTTCGGGAAAGAATATTCTGAACAAAGTCCTGCGGGTCGAGCACCATCCCCACAACGCGCATCGCCGATCCGTGATCTTTCGCAATAAAAACGAGCACGAGCGGCCTGTTTCCTTGTAATGAGTCGGCATCCGTCAGCGCTTCGACTTTTCTGTATTCCACTTTTTGGTAATCGACAAGCTGTTCTATTTTTGCTTTGTTTGCAGCTAACTGGCGTAGGATCTCTTTTTCCTTCAGGGAAACAGCGCCTGAATTGCCGCGCGACGATTCGACCGTAACGATCGACCGGAACCCAGTATCGGCGATAAAAACCGATCTGACCGTAGTTCGGCGATCGACAAATTCCCGCAGGGACCGGACAAGCTCGTTTTGAGAAGCAGCTGATCTGTCCGCAACAATATTCTGGAGATTCCCCGCCCAGGCCGACACGGCATCCCAGGAATATTGATTCATCGAATACAATACCGCGTCGAGCTGCTGACGGTACATAACGCCGAACATTTTTTCGCTCGTGCTGAGCGAGCTGATTTCATACCCGGAATAAAATAAAGCGGGCAGGAGGACGATGAGAAGGAAAATCAGAGATATCTTTTTGAGTGGTGATTGCGGGTTCACGCTAGATCCAAGGAGGATAAAAAAGGAGGATGCCGTAGGTTCGAGGGGGTTGCGAGAGAGCTAACCCCCGCTCGGTTTTTTCACGATCCGCTGCCGACGACAAATTGTGGATTATTGTTTTCAAAAGCAAGGATGTTGTCGACGGTGGTCTGGAGTATGCGTTCCACCGCTTCGACACTGTCGAACGCCATGTGGGGAGTCAGGATGACATTTTCCATTTTAAGCAGAATATTTTTCTGGAGGAGAGCGTGAAGCTTCTCCACAGGGACATTCCTGGTCAGCATCTGATTTTCGTCTTTGACCAATTCTTCCCCTTCGAAGACGTCGAGCCCTGCGCCGGCGAAAATACCGGAGTTCAATGCATAATGGAGTGCCTGCGTCTCGATGAGATCCCCGCGCGCTGTGTTGATGAACAGCGCACCCTTCTTCACCTTGTCGATATTCTTCATATTGAGAAGATGATGGGTATGTTCATTCGAGGGGCAATGGAGCGAGATGATATCGGAGTGCGAGAGCAACTCGTCGAGAGAGACGTATGTAAAATCGAGTGTGTCGGCAAGAAAATGATTTTTCTTGAGGTCGAAAGCGATGACGTTGAGGCCAAACCCTTTTGCCATCCGGATGACGTGAAGACCGATGCTTCCGGCGCCGATGACGCCGAGCGTCTTTCCTTTGAGGTCGAAACCCTGGAGGCCTTCAAGGGAAAAATCGTTCCTGAGCGTCCGTATGTATGCGCGGTGGATGTTGCGCGAAAGCGAGAGGATGAGCGCGAACGTGTGCTCGGCGACTGTGTTTTCGCCGTAGTAGGGAACGTTGCACACCGTGACCCCGCGTTTCTTCGCCTCATGAATGTCGATGTGATTGAACCCGGTGCTTCGCGTCGCGATGAGCCGAAGGTTCTTCAAACTTTTAAGGAGATCCTTCTTTATGACCGAATAAATGAACACAGAAATAGTGTCGGCTTTCGCAAACTTGCTGAACGGGACTTCCTGAATCGGAGCCGGGAAGAACTGTACAGCGGCATGTTTGCCAATCCGCTTACGAAGAAAATGCTCCTCGGATTTCGGCGTCTCGAAAAAGGCGATGCTCTTCATCTACTCATCCTTCGTCGTTGATGGGTGCTTTACGGGAAGCTTTAACTCTTCCATCTTCCTGTAGAGCGATGAAAGGCTGATGCCAAGCTCTTGGGCCGCAACCTCTTTGTTAAAATCGTGGTGCTGCAGGGTCCCTTCGATAAATCGCCGCTCGAAGTTTCTCGTGGCGTCTTTCAGCGTCGAGCCGTCGACGACGGCACCATCGTCGCTCGTCGAAAGCTTCTGCATGTTGTCGGGCAGATGGACGACGTCCACATATTCTCCGTCGCAAAAGATCATCGCCCGCTCGATAACATTCTGCAGCTCCCGGACCTCCCCCTTCCATTGATAGTGCATGAGCACGCTCATCGCCTGGTTCGTCACTCCCTTGATGTTCTTCCCCATCTGGTTCCTGTACGTGCTGATGAAATGATTGACGAGAAGAGGAAGGTCGTCCACCCTTTCGACGAGCGACGGCATGTGGATCTCGACGACGTTCAAACGGTAAAAGAGGTCTTCGCGGAATTTATTGTTCGCGACTTCTTCGCGTAGGTTCCTGTTCGTCGATGCGATGAGCCGGACGTTATATTTAAACGGATCGTTGGAGCCGACGGGAAATATTTCTCTTTGTTCGATCGCGCGTAAAAGTTTCACCTGCAAATGAAGCGGCATCTCGCTGATCTCGTCGAGAAGCAGCGTCCCTCCGTCCGCGACTTTGAAGACGCCGTCCTTGTCCGCAACAGCGCCGGTAAACGAACCCTTTTTATGGCCGAAGAGCTCGCTTTCGACGAGGGTTTCGACGATGGCGCCGCAGTTGATGGCGGCAAAGCGCTTCCCGGCCCTTTTACTGTTGTAGTGGATGGCGCGCGCTGCAAGTTCTTTGCCCGTCCCGCTTTTGCCGGTAATGAGGACGGTGCCTTCGCTCGCGGCGACTTTCTCGATCGTTTGAAATACTTTTTTCATGGCCGGGCTTTGGCCGATGATGTTGTGGAAATCGTATTGGCGGTTCAGCTCTTTCCGGAGAAGCGTATTCTCGAGCGACAGTCTTCTGTGCTCCAGCAGCTTCTTCACGCGGATGATGAGGTCGTCGAACTCGATCGGCTTTAGCACGTAGTCATACGCCCCTTTGCGCAGCGCGTCGATGGCGGTCTCTATCGAACCGTACGCTGTGATGATGATGACGAACGTGTGAGGCGAGCGAAGGGAAATTTTATCGAGCAGCTCTGTCCCCCTCATCTCCGGCATTTCGATGTCGGTGATGACGATATCGAACGGCGCGTTCATGATCTTCTCGAGCGCGACGACCCCGTTCTGCGCTTCCTCGACCTCGTATCCTTCCTTCCGGAGAATGAATGAAAGAGATTCCCGAATGATTTCTTCATCATCAGCAATGAGTATGCGTTCAGACATGAGGAGTTCCTTTCAAGGGCAAAACAACGGTGAACACGCTTCCTTTTCCTTCTTTACTCTCAACACGGATGTCGCCGCCAAAATTCTTGACGATCCCATAACTCACCCAGAGCCCAAGCCCGGTTCCTTTTCCGACTTCTTTCGTCGTATAGAACGGGTCAAAAATTTTTCCGAAATCGGCTTCGGGAATTCCTTTTCCCGTATCTTCAGTGATGATCTCGATCGTGTCCGGAGTCGCGCGGCTGGTGATGCGGATCGTTCCCGGCCTCCCTTCGCACGCATCGACGGCGTTCATTGCAATGTTGAGGAACACTTGGACGAGCTGGTCGTGCACGACGGACACTTGCGGAAGGTTGTCATCGAGCTCGATCACAAAAGTGATATCGTGCACTTTTTTCCCGTATTGCACGATGTTGATCGCGTCGCGGATGATCGTGTTGACGTCGGCTTTCTTCACTTCATACGCGGACGGCCGGGAGAAATCCACAAGCTCCCTGATGATCTTTGCGATGCGGTTGACCTGGTTCTTGACCAGCTCGAGCTTCTCCTGGGCAAAGTGGTCTTTCGTCGTCCGTTGAATCACCTGGACGATCGATGAGATCGAAGTCAGCGGATTGCCGACTTCGTGCGCGATTCCCGCGGCAAGCGTGCCGAACGTTTCCATTTTCTGCGACCGGACAAGCTGCTGCTCGAGAATTTTCTGCTCCGTGATGTCCCTGTGCGCGCCGAGAAATCCTACAACACCTCCCCGAGGGTCGATGATCGGAGAAATGACAAGCTCCGTGTAGAACAGCTCGCCGTTCTTTCTTTTATTTTGTATTTGCCCGACCCATTCCTTTCCGCTGAGGATAATGGACCAGGCATTTTTCCAATATTGCGCGTCCTGCTTTCCGCTGTTCAGAACGTTTGGATTTTTTCCGATCAATTCTTCTTTCGAATACCCGCTGACCTTTTCGAACGCCGGATTGAGAAAAATGATCTTCCCCTGCGCATCGGTGATTTGAATCGGGCTCATCGTATGCTGCATGACTTCGGAAAATCGGAGCAGGTCGAGCTCCATCTTTTCCTGCTCTGTAATATCTTTCGCAACCAGCACGGTTATTTCCGGCTCGCTGGCGTCGAACGTTTTTAACGTCACCTCAACTTCCTTTACCCGATTGCCGTCGTAGTCGAACTGCGACCGGAATACAACATCGGTTTCGGGGCGCCGAAACATCTCTTCAAATTTTTCTCTATGAGACCCTTTGAAAAGGTCAAACGCAGACCAAGGAGCGGCGCCGTTTTTCCCTTCAAAAAGCTGCCGCGCGACGTTCGCATTGTAGTCGAGAATGAGACCTTTTCTGTCGAGCACAAAGATCAACTCGGGCACGAGGTCAAAAATACGTCCGTATTTGGAGTGCAAGTCTTTCATCTAAACAGCGGATCTCAATATTTCGCCTTTATTCGGCGTGTTATTGGCGTACTCGGCATAATATAAACACTTTTTCCGATAAGAAAAAAACTAATGGCATATATCCTTCAAAAATTATGTTCGATGAATCGGTCTCTCTACGAAAGGTGACATTGAAAGGTTTCCTGCACGCTTGTCGTGAGACGAATGGCAACGAGGAGGGAGTGGAATGGAGGAATGCTCTTATTTCACCACGTCAAGTGAATCGCTCAACCATTGCATAATCCCCCCTTTGAGATTCACAACGGTAAACCCATTTTGCGAGAGAAAACGGCTTGCCGCCGCGCTCCGATGGCCCGTTTTGCAATAAACAAGGATCGTTTTTTTCTTCATTTCATTCAATTCGTCAAGTCGCGATGAAAGCTCTCGGACAGGAATGAGAATCGCATGAGGAAGATGACCTGTTGCGCCGGCAAATTCCTCCGGGGTTCTGACATCGAGAATCGCAATGTTCGTGTCGCTTTGCATCAAAGATGCAGCTTCACGGGGAGTAAGGGAGCGATAATCGTTTGATTTGGATTGGGATTGACTGCGGATAAAAATGAAAAAGAGCGCTATCGCAAGTAATAAAAGAAAAATCTGAGTCATATTTGCTTTCCGTTGATAACTGGGGATGTAATGTACTGGAATGTTCAACCTCAATCAAGATGGAACATACTGAAATGGACGTCAGGTTCAACCCCTAGTAATGAAAAATTTAAGAAGGGCGAATTACGGAATGCGCGAAAAAATTTCAAGCGGAATATTGTCCGGGCTTGCGATCCGGAGAACTCTTTTTTTGAGAACGTCTGAATCAGAGTGTTCAAAATGCGAGGAGCTATCGGTGAAATGTTCGGCAAGTACTTTCAGCGCATTTTCATCCGGCATTTCAACACCGACGGCAATAAGTCCTGCCGCATCGGACGGCGAAGGTGGAGCGCCTTTCCCCGCCCACACATTCACTCCGACATGATGGTGGTATCCTCCCGCCGACAAAAAAAGAGCACCGGGGTACGATCGCTGTGTCACGTCGAAACCGACAAGTGCATGAAAAAATTTTTCAGCAGAACTCAGATCCGAAACGTGAAGATGCACATGTCCGATATCTGTGCCTGGGTCGGCGTCCAAAGAGTGCGTATCGCTCTCGGAAAGCTCCGCAACAAGACTGTCGATGTCGAGTGGCTGCGTGGCCATTTGAATTTGTTTTTCTTGAATCACCCATTCTGCGCGTGGACGATCGGCATACAGCTCTACGCCATTTTCATCGGGGTCCGCAAGATAGATCGCTTCGCTTACCAAGTGGTCTGAAAATCCTTGGAAGGCAACGTCGTTTCGATACAGCCGGTAAAACACCTTGGCGAGCTCGCGCCGGTTGGGAAAACGTATGGCAGTATGATATAATCCGGTCGAACGGGCGGGCTTCGGCCGTGCTCCTCGTCGTTCAGAGAGAATCAGAATGATGGGGCCGCCCTTCGACGCGGTAAGCGAAACGGTCGTGCCCGATTCGCGCGCCCGCTTCAATCCTACAAGAGTTTCGTAGAAACGAAGCGAGCGCTCGAGATCGGAGACTCGAAGATGCACATAGCCAATATGGGTCTCATCGGGAAGATGAAATCCGTTGCTCATTTTTACGTTTAAATTTTCCGACGGCAATTGTGCTTTCATTACCTTTCTTGCATGTAATCTTGCAATCATACGACATTGCAGGATTACACAAACTCATTCTACCGCATTCAAATCAAATTGTCGATACTATACACCCCTCCGCCAAGCAACACGAGAACGAGAGAAATGACGGCGAGCGTGAGCGTAAATTCATACCCCTGCCCTTTTCCGTCGCCTTTACCGCTGAGGAAAAATCCCATCGGAAGGTGCACTTTGAGCGTTGCGACGAGCATCATAATGAAAATGCCGAGGGCGGCAAATTTTGTGAACAGGCCCAAAACCAGTGCGATCCCTCCGAGAAATTCGACAAACGGACCGAGATAAGCAAGCGGGGCCGGAACATGCACGACATTTTTAAAATATCCGACCGTGCCGGTTAAACCGTAACCGCCAAACCAGCCGAATACTTTTTGGGCGCCGTGTGCAAAGAACACGACACCGAGAACGATACGCAAGAGAAAGAGCGCAAGCGAAAGTTGAGTGAAAGATGGTAACATTGGACTTCTCCTTTTATGTTAGTTGTTGATTGTTTTGTTGAGCATTTCAAGTTTGTCGCCCTGAATTTCCTCATACCGTTCTCCCCATTTCGCTTTAAAAACGATTTCCGACAGTGATTTCCGAACACGGGGCGCTAGTTCTCGTTGGAGTAGAAAATCCGGAAGCGCATTGACGGGCCCCTCGTAGCCAACGGCAATAACAACGAGAGGTTCATAGTCGTCCGGAATCTCGAACGCCTTTCTCGTCCCCTCTACGTCGAACCCTCCCATTTGGTGAACTGCGAGCCCAAGCGATTGGGCTTGCAAACTCAGGTTTGCGTTTGCCAAACCCAGATCGTGGAATGCGACCTTCACCGCTCGCTCATGTGCCGACGGCGCAATTTTTGTGGCCGCGATGATCAGCACCGGCGCGTTCACTGCCCAGAGCCTGTTCCCTTCGGAAAGAAGACTTACTAACCGACGATGGGTGTCCGGCTCTTTTTTTGTGACGACGATATACCGCCACGGTTGTCCGTTGTTCGACGAGGGAGCCCACCGTGCCGCCTCGAGGATGCTAAGCAGTTTTTCGTCCTCGACCGGGCGCGCTGCAAATGCCCTTGTGCTCCGGCGTTTTTCGATCAACGGATGGAGCTGCGTCGGACGAACGGGAATTACTGCCGAATTGCTTTCTTGATGCGCTAATGAGATCATGCCGTTAAGTCCTTCATAATTGAAATATTCTAACATAGATTTTTTAAATTTAAAATATTTGAGGAAAAAAAATCACAACTTGTTCTGTAATGCAACACCCAGTTTTTTCAGCAGCTCAGAAAGGTGCGTCTGCTCTTCCTCGCTGAGCACAGAGGCCATTTTGGTGACAAACTGCGCGTGCTGGACGAAAATTTCGTTAAAGAGTTTCTCCCCCTTTGGCGTCAGTCGGATCATGATCGCCCGGCGGTCTTCCGGAGAAGGAGTGCGTTCGACAAGCTTATCTTTTTCCAGGTTATCGATGACGACGGTGATATTCCCGCCGCTCGTGAGCAGCTTTGAACAAAATCCCCCCATGCGCATCGGCCCTAAATGTCCGAGGGCCTCGATCACGGAAAACTGCGGAGGCGTCAGACCGTATCGCTGGATATCCGTTGTCGTGAGCCGGCCAAATATTGAACTGGCGCGGGCGAGCTTCACCCACATGCCAAGCGCCAGGTCCGCTTTCCTGCCGTATTTTTTTGTCGTTTTCATGAATAATTATTTCAAATTCAAACTGTTTAAATTTAATACAAATTTTGTCGAATGTCAAGTACTTTCTGTTACAAAAAAATGTATGTCTATTATTCCGCTAACTGCTCTTTTTCTAATATGGTTATGGGGGTTGCTCCATCCAACCGGGAAAGCCCTCGCTGGTTCCGTCCGGCGTCCCCGTAGAAAACCATCGACAAACGACGAAGGTTGAACACTTCGTCAATCACCCTCTGCGCGGACTCGCTCGTTACATGATCGATCCGATTCCCATAAGACTCTCTATCAAGAAGAGGAATTCCAAAACGATCTTTTTGCACGCGGCTCACCAATTTGAATTTTAGATCCAATTGGTACGCGTAGCGGTTCTTGAACGTCTCGTTCCGGCCTTTAAGTCGGCTGCGGAAATTATCCTCCCGCGAGAAAACGCCGAGCAGCCGAAACATTTCTGGAATTAATTGTTCTGAATTCTCGAACGACGGATCGGCGTAAAAACCGATACGGCCGGAACGGCTTGTGGCCGGTATAAGGAAAGCGTACGCTCCGTAGCACCATCCTCTTTTATTTCGCAATTCGTCGAAAAGGTAACCCTCGAAACTCCCGAGGGCATCCAAGACAAGGTTCAGATCGAACCGTCTATCATCCGTTGCGGTAAGTCCCCCCTGCGACCACATGAGCCGGTCGTTTTTTGCCCCTTCGGAATGAACAATGATCGCTTCCCGATGCGCCGTTTCTCTAAATTCAAGCTCAGGCCTCAGCATGAACCCCGTGCAGTCTCTTTTTTCCATCATCGGCATGACCGCTTTTTCGATTTCGCTTCCGTTCAGGTCCGAAATAGCGGTCACGTAAAGAACAGATGACGTTCGAACATCCGAAAAGAATTTCGCCAGGTCTTCGCGTGTGATATTTTTTATTCCGCTTCTTGAAGCGAGTTTACCCAAACCTTTCCCCTCGTACAGAACGTATTGATGAGCCGCAGAAAGGACTCGCTCCGGTTCCTGAAACGAGGCCTCGAGTTGATTCAACTCAGAGTTCTTTAACAATTCTAATTCTTGTTGAGGAAAATTCGCTTCGGCAATGATCGATCGGAGAAGATGGAGCGCATCGTCAAGATTTTTCGAGAAACATGATACGGCGATGATGAAATCCGTTTCAGTGACATGCGCGCTGACTTCAGCGCCCAACAATTCGAATTTCCGCGAGATCTCTTCTCTTGTGAGTGATGATGTTCCACGGAAAAGCATTTTTGCCGTAAAACGGGCAAGACCCGTCTTTTCCTCTGTCTCCTGCTGAATCCCGGCCCCGTGGAAAATAAAATTGAGATGGGTCATCGGAGCCCGAAGATCGCGTTCATGATAAATTTCGTTATTGCGAATCGGCATTCCGGTCACCCCCTTTCTCGGGCAGGAGTTTCACCGTAGTGGCTTTCGCATCGATGATGTATTTTTTGACGACGCGTTCGATATCCGGTTTCCCAACACTCATGATCTTCTCCATCGCCCGAATACGGAACGAGGGATCATCCGCATAAATGAACCCTTCTCCGACAAGCCTTGCCAGCTGTGCGGGAGCGGTCACAGCGTTATACGTTTCACGTTGCAAATTATTTTTAACGATAAGCAATTGGCGTTCATCGATGCGGCCCTCGGCAAGCTCACCCAAACTCTGGTAGACGATCTTTTCAATATTCTCAAACGTCTCTCCGTCAACTGGCTGGACAAAGAGCTCAAAAGTGCTGCAATCGCGGGAGAGAAATATGTCTGCGAAGAGTTCGGTCGCTTTCGACGTATTGAGGATCCGTTCGTTTAAGATCGCGGATTTTCCCGACGTGAGGAGCCGTCCCACAGCCGCCAAAGCGGGGTAATCGGCGTGAACAATGGACGGCGTATGCCAAACTTTTGCCAGCATTCGGCGTGTCGCTTTGGGGTGAGAGATCGTCGCCTCGCGATTTTCTGTCTGAAGCGGCTCAGGCTTTACGGCGCGACGTTTCGTTCCGGACCGGGGAATCGGTCCATAGCGTTTCGCGATTGAACGCATGACCGTTTCCGGATCGACATCCCCGACGACGATGATCAACGAATTGTCCGGAGAATAGTACCGACGGTAAAAACTCCGGGCCTCGTCGGCCGTGAAGCTTTTGATCGATTCGAATTCGCCGATGGTCGAATACCGATAGTTGTGCTCGACGTACGCAAGCCGATAAAGCTCTTCCCATAGGAATCTGTTTGGATCGTCCAAGCCGCGATTTTTTTCAGTAACAACTGCCCCTTTTTCAGTCGCAAACATCTCCTCGTCGATCTGAAGGTTTTCCATCCGATCGGATTCAAGGTCCGTTGCAACATCGATCTTGTCCGAGGGAAAAGTGAAGAAATAGACAGTCTGATCCCGCGAGGTATACGCGTTGATCCCCGTCCCGCCATTCGCATTGACAACTCGTTCGAATTCCCCCATCGCACGGCGTGCTGTCTGACGGAACATCATATGTTCAAACAGGTGCGCAAGCCCCTGCCGTCCGGCAGGCTCATCGGCCGATCCGACTTTGTACCATGTCTGGTACGTAAATATCGGAGTCGTGCCGTCGACAACGATCGCAACGCTCAATCCGTTGTCGAGCTCGTAACGCTTGATGCCGAGGCTTCCAAGAAACGGAATGCTCTCAAGCTCTTTATACAAAAAATCGTTCATCGATAAAATGAAAATTTATTAGACCTACGTGAGGCATTCGCAGTCATTCAATCTGAGAAATCTGCAATCTGCGCAAAATCTGAGCGCTCAGAGTAATCATCATTCAGGCAAGTCTACAAATTCAAGCAACCGTGATATCCTGCCTGGCTGAGCCCAATTGCACGTTCCTTCCATTCGATGAGAAGAAAGGAACTTCTCGACGAAAGGCATCTGTAGTCGGCGCTGAATTTTTTTTGCGGAAGCGAGGCTAGCCAAAGGGATGTATGCGTGGAGGGATTGATTCCCTTGCCAGCACAGATCCCCCGCATTGGAAAAAACTTTCGGTAAAAACCTTTTTTTTCCGTACGCCTCCCACATCACTTTGTGGTGAGAAAACGAATATTTTCCCACTCCAAGAAGCGCCCACCAATAACCTCTGGCGATCCATGCATTGATCAATACTCCTTTGCGCTTTTGGAGAACGGCTCTCTGTGAATTAAGATACTTCTGGAGCAGGGGTTCTTTTTCGATCTCAAATAGTTCCAACGGTTTTCCGGTGTGCGCATTGTGGGGGATAAGAACGTAGCGGCGCGGAGTTGGATCGTGTTGAGTAAAATTATCCTTCACGGTGAGCGGAAAGAGGAATTCCGTCGGCAGTCGTATTCCTTCGCAATTTTTGTTGCCGACAATTGCCGTGTGCTCGTCGAGATTTTTAAGGCGGTCAAAAATAAACACATCGTTCGCGCCACACGTATTCACTCCTTGGCGGGGCTTCGAATGAAGAGCAATTTTTATTCTTTTGAAAGGTTCATCCAACGGAACGCGCGTCTTCCGATGCTTGCCAACGCTTAACGGATCGTCCGGCCGAAAAAGCGGACGAGCGTCCTTCCGAACCCAAGAACCGCGATCTTTCACAAAATATGGGACGGGAAATTCTTGCATTGCATCGCGCTGGAATGCGACAAACCCATAGCGCGTTGCGACCCCGTCGAACAGAGATTCTCCCTCGAAATCATAGATTTCTTTCACGGCAAATTTGGTCTCGCCGAGTGCATACTTTCGAAAAACGCGATGAGCCAGATCGTTCAGAAAAATCGAAAGCGGAAGGAAAAAGAAAGCTTTTCCTTTGTGAACTAGATGGTTAGTGAGGCTTTTCGCGATGACAAGGGCGGCAATATCGATCCTTGATCCTCCAAGGAGTAATGCGCGCGGATTTTCCGCGAGGTGGTATGTAAAAAAATATGGTTTAAGCCGCTCTTTGTATCGATCAGGCAATTCGTTGAAATTCTGCCACGGCGGGTTCCCAACGATGATATCGGCTTTCATCTTATGGTCCGATAAAATAAAATCGCCGGCATAAAAATTTTCTTCCGGAATATCGAGACCGTAGCATTTCCTCATTCTTCGACGGAAATTAGCGATGAACTTCTTTTCCCTTTCGATACCGAAAAGGCGCTTGAGCATCCACCGATTTATTGTGACTTCCTTTTCCCGAGCAAGCAAAATGAACGCTTCGAGAAAATTTCCATCACCCGCAGTCGGGTCGAGGACGGTTGCCCCGTCAACCCAGTCCTCAAAAAGACCGTATTTCTCGACTACCCATTTGGTTGTTTCTAGCGGCGTCATAAAAGCGCCGATGGGTTTGCTGTGGATTGATTGGGGGTGCATATGATCGATGGCAAGTTTAAAATTCAAAGTGCAAAGGGCAAAATTACAGTTGAAAGTATAAAGTTATAAGTCTATTACGATTCAATTTTCAACTTTTTATTGAAATTTTGCCCTTTGCACTTTGAGTTTTGCATTCTTTATCACGTTCAGGGGAGAAAACATGAACTATGTTTTCGTGGAGAGTTGTTTCTTCAATTTCCTGTACGTTGCGTTGATTTCTTCGGACACGACTTTTGTGTCGGCAAGCGTCGGCATAAAATTCGTATCGCCGTTCCATCGGGGGACAACATGAAAATGGATATGCTGGTCGATGCCCGCGCCTGCGACCTTTCCTAAATTCGCCCCGAAATTAAAACCATGCGGCTGGAAGGCCTTCGTCAGCGCCCGGATGATATCGCTCGTGGCAGACATGACCTCGGCATATTCTTTCTTTGTCAGTTTTCCCATTTCTGACGTATGGGTATAGGGAATAATCAGGACGTGGCCGCTATTGTAAGGGTAGAGGTTCATCATCGCAAAACAATGACGGCGGCGGAAAAGAATAAGATTTTTGGAATCGCTCTTTTCCTTTGCAACATCGCAAAAAAGGCACCGATCGTTCCGGCCGTTTTTGGGGACGGACAAAGAAGCGATATACTGAGACCTCCAAGGGGAAAAAAGTCGTTCCATAACATCCTTTCAAAATTTTATCGAAGAAATATACCGAGGATGGAGGAGGGATGCAAATAAGCATTGACGATTGACGATTTGCGATTTTCAAGTGAAGAGAGAGCATTCGTCCATGAACTGTAAAAGGCAAGAATCCGGCTGACGTATAAACGAAAAGAGCCCCCGCTCTTCACGGAGGCTCTTCTGGTCTACTCTGATTAAACTGTTACTTCAACAGCATCATTTTCTTGATCTCTGTTCTATCACCGCTCTTCAATTGGTAATAATAAATACCGCTCGAAAGATGCGATGCGTCGAAGGTGACTTCCTGCACTTCGTTGGCGTTGAAATTTCCGTTTGCGAGGGTCGCGACCTCTTGCCCGAGAAGATTGAACACTTTGAGCGTCGCATGCCCTGTTGTGCCCAACACAAACGAGATCTTCGTCGACGGGTTGAACGGGTTCGGGTAGTTATTGTCGAGGAGGATGGTGTTCGGCGTGATTCCAGATGTCACGTCGACTTCTTGGTTATACACAAACGCTCCGTTGCGGTCGATCTGTTTCAAACGATACGCATATTTTCCGATCGTCGCCGAAGCGTCGGTAAATGAATAGTTCTGCGGAGCGTTCGTCGTGCCGTGCCCATCGACAAAACCTATCTTTGTCCAATTGTTCACTGCTGCCTGTTCACTGCTGACTGTCCTTCGTTCAATGTCGAAGCCGGAGTTGTTCGTTTCAGTCGCAGTCGTCCAAGCCAATTCAATTTTTCCGTTGCTCGGTGTGGCGGTAAATGAAGTAAGTTCAACCGGAAGAACAACCGGGAGTGCAACAGTAAAGACTGCATTCTGAACCGCGCTTGTCACCGCAGCCGTTGACGCAGCCGTATAAGGACCTGACCCGCTGATCGAGGTCGCTATTGACGTCCACGCGGTTCCCGAACCCGAATAGAGGCCTACGTGTGCACTGCCGCGGGAACCCGAAAAAGTCGACCCTTCATCGCCCGCGTTCCATTGAAGACGAAGTGTAAGATTACTTCCCCCGCTTACGCCCTCGCTCACCGTCCATTGATCATGGACAACGCTGTTTGCATCAGTAACGTTGCTTGTCGAGCTTACAACTTTGACCGAGAACGTATCGGCTTGTCCCCCGTTATTATTGAGCACTGCGGGATTTGCGCCTAAAGAGGTGCCGACCGGGAATGAGACATCTGTGTTCGATGTCGGGACATTCTGCCTTAACGCACCGGTAGAGTTTGTTATGATATAAGTTGATGCGTTCGCGACGCTGATTGCGTTCGTCGTAGTCACTGTAAGGTTTTTCGACCCGAGCGTTAACTTGCCGTTAGTCAAAATCAGCGTTCCATTCACCGTTGCATTGGAGTTCAACGTAACGCCGCCGCTGTTGTTAATGGTAAGGTCGGCTAACTTATCGGACGTCGCGGGTATTTCGTTGCCGGTCGTAGTCGGACTTGAGCCCGTGTACGTCACACGGAGATCTCCTGAGATGTTCAAAGGATCCACCAATGATCCAAGTGTCCCACCGCTTCGAGAAATGGTTGCCCCGCCGCCGGCGTAGAAGTGGAGAAATGTCTGGTTGCTGAATGCTCCGCTTGTAAGGAAGAGCGTATCCTGAACAAAAATATCCTCGTTTAGAGTCACACCTGCGGAGTTATTAATTGTGATATTTTGCAAATCAAATTGTGCCTCAGTACCGGAGACTGACTGTGCGGACATTCCGGTAAAATTCAGAAAGAAAACACCCGTGGCGTTGTTCCCCTGAGCGATCGTCCCGTTGTTGACGAGATTTCCTTTGATGTTGAAAATGCCGTTGCCGCTGTTCGCATTGACGTCACTGCCGCCTTTCAAAGAGCCTCCGTTTTGTATCGTGACGTTTCCGTTGATATTCCACGTTCCGCTTCCGGTTCCACCGGCTCCATCCAAAGCAGCCGAAGATCCGTCCACTACGACATTACCGGCTATACTGTGAGTCGGAGCTGTCGCACCGAACGACCCCTGAAGCTCATTACAATTGAGCAATGTGAGATTTCCGGCTACGGAAAGATTCCCGCCGAGCGATGCTCCTATGGAAGAACTCCAGGTCAAATTTCCGAAGGAAACAAAATCCGAGATGCCGTTTTGTGCCCCATTGAAAATATATGTGCTGTTAGAATCGAACGCTCTGGTCGCTCCGGGAACAGTTGTTACTGCCCCTCCTTGCTTAAACGTCGCCCCGCTCGTTAAAGTAAAGGTTCCTGTGACCGTAAGCGTGTTTATTCCGGCATCAAGTGTACCTGTTCCATTTACTGTACAATTTGCAACAGTTGGTGATACATCTAGAGTGACCGTATGCCCGGCAGCAATAATCGCGTCATCCGAACTTCCCGGAACTGCGCCCCCCACCCATGTGCTCACATTATTCCAGTTTCCTGATTGCGCGCTGGTAATCGAAGCGGCATTGGCGGGCGCGCAGAATAACGCAAGAACAAAAAATAATGCACAAAATTTTAGCAGATTCTTCATCAGAGTGTCCTTTCGCTTTTATATGTCCGATAAGATGTCGTCTACAAAATTGGGTGGTAAACAGAACAACGGGTTGGTCGGTATCTTTGAATCAAATTACCCAAAGACTCAGGAAATGTCAAGGGCGGTTCGGTGACGTGTGACATAGAAACAATTAATAATTATGAATTAATAATTAAGAATTCTAAGTAATTTGCAATGGGTGAGCTCAATTCTTAATTCATAATTATTAATTCTTAATTGTTTTCAAGCTTTTTCTTCAGCAGTGTATTCCTTTCCCGCACGTCGTCGTTACGCACGGCGATAGCAAGCGCCTTCATTTCTCCCACTAGAATAAGCAACTCGCGCGCGCGTGTCACTGCGGTGTACATCAAATTGCGCTGGAGCATAATATAGTGGGAGGTCGCTACGGGCACAATGACCGCTTTGAACTCATTGCCCTGGCTTTTATGGATCGTCATCGCGTATGCCAGCGTGAGCTCGTCAAGCTGTTCAAAGGCATATTCGACCCTCTTGCCATAGAAATCGACGATCAGCACTCCGTCTTCCCGCTCCACTCCGGAAACGCGCCCTAGGTCTCCGTTGAATACGTCTTTATCATAATTATTTTTTGTCTGCATCACTTTATCCCCTATGAGAAATTTCCTCTCGCTCCCCTGCCAGCAAACGCGCGAATGGCCGTTCAACGACTGCTGCAGTTCTTTGTTGAGTTCGCGTACGCCGGATGCGCCGTTGTGCATCGGCGATAATACTTGGACATCGTCGAATGAATTATACCGATAATTTTGTGGAAGTATTGTTGAACACAGCCGCACTATCGTTTCCTGGATCCTTTCGGGCGAGATTTCCTCGAGAAATTTAAAGTCCTCCGAAAAATCGGGCATCTCCCCTTCGTTGATGCGATGAGAATTCGCAATGATCGAGCTTTCTTCCGATTGACGAAAGATCGTATTGAGACGGACCGTTCCGATCGTTCCGGAATCGATCAGGTCCCGCAAAACTTGCCCCGGTCCGACAGACGGAAGCTGGTCAACGTCCCCCACCAATACGAGCTGGGACTCCGGCTTGACGGCCTGCAAGAGCGCCGCAAAGAGTTCGATGTCGACCATCGAGACCTCGTCAACGATCAGCATGTCGGCGTCGAGAGGAGATTCGGCGTCGCGGCGGAAAATTCCGGATTGCGGCTCGAACTCTAAGAGGCGGTGGATCGTTTTAGCTTCGCGGCTCGATAGCTCCGAAAGCCGTTTTGCCGCTCGCCCCGTTGGCGCACAAAGAAGATAGCCGATGCCGAGCTCGTCCGCGAGTTCGATGATGCCGTTCACGCAGAGGGTCTTGCCGGTACCGGGCCCGCCCGTAAGAATGGTGATCGGCTTTTGTATCGAGTGGAGAATCGCGTCGCGCTGCTTGGCGTCGAATTCAAGCCCGTGCCGTTTTTCGATATGAGCGAGGGAAGTGAGCAGTTTCGCTTCTCCGAAAGGCTTCGGACCTTTACGCAATAGAGCGCGAATTTTCTCGGCCGTTTCCGTTTCGGCCTTATGAAGAGGAAACGGGAACAGTTTATCGCCCTCAGCAATAAGGAATCCCGTCCTGATCGTCTCATCGAGAGCGCGCTCGACTTTGGCCTCATCGACTCCGAGCAACTCGGATGCCCGTCGCGCCAATTCCTCTCTCGGAAGATAACAATGGCCCGCAGCGCGGCACGCGTCGTTCAACACAAACCGAATGCCAGCCTCGAGACGATACGTGCTTTCAGGCTGAACGCCGACGCGCTGCGCGATCGTATCGGCGATCTGAAAGCCTATGCCCTGAACGTCGTCGATGAGCCGGTACGGATTATTTTTCACGACGCCGGGAGCCCCTTTCCCGTACGTCTTGAAAATCTTTATTGCCTGGCTCGTCGTCACGTTGTAAGATTTGAGATACGTCATGACGTCTTGCATCTCCCGCAGCGACGACGCCGATTCGACGATCTTGGCGAGTTTCTTTTTTCCAACGCCTTCGATCTCCAGCAAACGGTCGGGCGATCTGTTGAGAACGTCGAGCGTTTTCTCTCCGAATTTTTTTACGATGCGCGACGCGAGAGCCGGGCCAACCCCGACAAGAAGCCCCGAGGCGAGATACTCCTCGATGCCATGGAGCGTCGTCGGCTGCCGCAGGACGTATGTCTCAACACGGAATTGTTTACCGTATTTCGGATGCGTCGTCCACGATCCGGTGACGGAATACTCTTCCCCTTCATGCGGGTCGAGGATGTGGCCTACGATCGATACTGTCCCTTCGTCCGTTTTGAGCAGGGCGATGAGGTATCCGTTTTCGTTATTCGTGAATATAATTTTGAGAAGAGTCCCCTGAAGCGTGAGTTCCTGCGGCGCAGCGTGTGGTGTCATGGAGCAGCCCCCTGTAGTCGTTTGTGGACGGCGTCGAACACTTCTTTGACCGCCAAGAGTTTCATACATTCCATATAGCCTTCCCCCTCCCTGTTGCACACATTGAGATGACACGGATGACAGGGAACATTCTGGCGCAACGCAGCATGTCTCGAAGAACCGCCGGGAAACGATTCCGTATACGGAAACCATATCTCCTCTTCACCCGGCCCGAACAATCCGACGGTCGGCGTGCCAACTGCCGGTCCAATGTGCATCGGACCGGAATCGTTCGACACAAACACCGAACAGACCGAGATCATAGCCGCAAGCTGACGCAACGGGAGGACCGGCAATGAAAGGACCTTCCCGACGGAACCGTTTTCCACTTTCGAAGCGACGTCGCCGTCTTTAGGACCCTTCGTTAAAAGAATTTGGGCATGGACTTTCGCAGAGAGGAGATCGGCGAGGTCCGCAAAGCGTTCTGCCGGCCACAGTTTCGCCGGCCATGTCCCCCCCGAGTGAAGTCCGATAAGCGGACTCGAAAGATCTATCCCTTGCCACTCAAGATACCGGCGTGCTTCCCTCTTTTCATCCTCACTCAAAAATATTTCCGGTTGATAATACTTCGGTTGGATTCCCACCGCTGTGAGCGATTGATAATGGAACGCAATCGCCGACTTTGGAGCCCCGTCATCGCGTATGCGAACGGTATACAATTTTCCCCGCCAACGAAAATCTCCGCCAACACGCACACGTGCTCCTGTCGCAAATGAAAGAAGCGCACTCCTTGGGTTAGAAAAAAGGTCAATCGCGAGGTCAAAATGCCGGCGATTGAGAAGAAAGAATAGCCTTGCCTGTTGAATCGCCGCGATGCGCGTGAAATCGAACGGGATGACCTCGTCAAGGTATGGGTTGCCTTGAAGGAGCGAAACCGCCTGCGCATCGCCGAGGTATGCGATGTACGCCGAGGGAAATCGTTCGCGAATCGTCCGGATGAGCGGCGTCGTGAGGACGATGTCGCCGATAAACTTCAGGCGGGTAAGAAGAATGCGATGAAATTCAGTTTTCAAAATCGGTCCACCCAATGAGAGAAAAACGCACAAAAATAATCGGCGACGCCGATATGAATGACTGACCCGTTTTTAATAATTCCTCCACTTCTCCACAAATTGCTGCCATACGAGATCGCTCAAAGAGAACGGGATCAACTCAAAATAGCGATAACTGCTGACTTGATAACTTTGTCGAAACGGGATCACTAACGCTCGATTCCCGCCGAGGTCGTAATACCACCTTTCGTCGATTCCTCCCTGACATTCGACATAGTCCGGGGGGCCGCAAATAATATACACAATGCCCATGGGAGTTTTCCATCCTTCCATACAGGAGGAAAAAAGCTCGTTCGCCTCCGCAATGCGGTTGAGAAATTCCGTACGGCGAGCCGTCCCGCCATGATCTCCCCAGAATTTCGCCAACCGGACGCTCTGCTCGGCGAGCGTCGGTGCGGTGCGAATGCTGTCGTACTCATTGGGCCATGCGATGTAGGAGATCGCTTCGACCTCTTCACCGATACCATCGAGACGGGGAAACGTACGATCGTATACAGGAATTCTCTGGGTCGTCACATTGCTGTCGGTGACGCCATCCCGCGTCAGCAATACCATCCGCGTCAGCGTTGTCAATCCCTTTGCCGGCTTGGGAAAATATTGAAAGACCTGGAATGTTCCGGTGTCCAGGGGAACAAAGGAGGAATCTCGCCGGAAGTACGTCGAATCGCCTGTACTTATGCAGTCTGCCATGGTGCGACTATACGGCGGCGAGAGGGACAGCGCGACAGCCTCTTTTTTCTCCACCGTGTTCGGCACAGAATACGACGCAACCAAGCGAATCGTATCCCCTTTTTGGACATGATAGAGTTCCTGAAACATTCCGATCGAATCGGTCGTGAAAGAAATGTCCGCAGGGAAAACAGGGCTCAGGGAGATTATTCCCTTCTCCGAAAGCGCGCGTTCAAAAAGAAGGTAGTCGCTCACTGAAAAATATTTCTGGGAGAATGCTTTTATTTCGACCGACAGCCTGCGCCGATACTGGAGTTTTGAGTCGTTGTCTGTGACGGTCGTCGTAAGGTCGTACTGGCCGGGCGGAACCCGAAACATTTCGAGAAACCCATCCCGCCGGGACGAATGCGATTCGCCGTATGAACTCGCGATCACTTTTCGATCGAAGTCTTTCGTACTGACAACTGCGCCGCTTCCATCTCGAAGGACGAATGAAACGGAATACGACGCCGAAAAAAGATCCTGGTCTTTTTCAAAATGAATTCTCGAATATGGAATTTGGAAGTACACGTCGAGCCTGCTTCCTTCCTTTGTATCGACGTTGATAATATACAATTCGTTGACCGGAAGAGAGCGCTGCGCTGCCTTGCCGAGGTAATAACACCCCCTGAATGCCTCCTGATTTGCAGAACAACCGCACAGAAGCATCGCTGCACATACCGCAAGGCAGGACGACCACCTTGAGGCCACCCTCACTGCATTTCCGCCGAAACGAAATCGCACCGGTCGATCCATTCCGAGATCTTCTTCAATACCGTTGATGAACGAGTGAAATTCTGGGCGCTCCAAAATGCGCCTTTCGCTTTTCCAAAATCCCCCGCTTTGTAAAAAGCCCGGCCCGAGTTGAGAGAGCTTGAAAGAGAAAGGACGGGGTCTGAAAAGCGGCCTGAAACAGAATTGAACATTGTTCCGGCCTCTTCATATTTCTTGTCCGAGAAAAGTTCGTCGGCCAAAAGATAGTTTGCGACCACGCGGGAGTCGTCGAAGCGGGAGAGGTTTTTAACGATGGCCGTGCGATTCGAGTCGCCGGCATTCCCGTAGAAATACTCCAGCAGACCGTCGTTCAAGCGCGGCTCCCTCACGATGAGACGCCGCAGCGCCGCGCTTTCTGAAAAGGCCTGATTGTAATTCATCTCTTCCACCCGGAGATACGCCGAGAGGGCGCGCGGTACGTCGCCATCCATCCAAAACGCATCGCCGAGCAACAGCAAGACGCCCGGATTGTACCGCAGCATCGAACGTTCGTCGAGGGAGCCATACATCTGAAGAACGTCGTTGAATTTCTTTTGATCCAGGAGAGACTGAAATAACCCGCGAAGGGCGAATGCCGTATGCGCGTCGTCGTACGAGGCGGAGAATTGAGTTTCCGCGGCGGCGAAATCTTTTACACGGATCGCCCGCACCGCTTCGGCATTTCGTTCCGCAGTCACCCTCGCACACGTCTTCCGAAAGATCGATTGCTGCGCAAAAAGCGTCTTCACGGTCTCCGGGGGAAGCGAGGAAACATCGACGGTTTTCAGAAAGCCTTCCCAATCCTCAATCAATGAGGCGAGCGATCTTCCGTATACAGCCATAAAATGGGCTGCGGGGAATACTTCTTTAAAACTGTCCATCCCAAACCGGTCTATAAGGTAGCGCGAAAAAGAGCCGGCGACGATGTAAGCGTACGAACCTTGTTGAGCGGCAAAGCCGGTATAACTGAACAGCGCTTCGGGGTCTCCTAATAAGTGGTCGCGCTGCATCGCGGCGGCGTACTCGTGCGGTGAATAGTTTCCTAAATTCCAGTCGACGGCCATCGCAAAACCTTCGTTGAGAGCAAGACGATCGCTTGCGCCAATAATGGGAAGACCGAGGGGCGCCGCCAGCACGTGGACCAATTCATGGCGGAAGGTATCCTCAAAACTATCCAGCGTCAGATGGATCTCGCGCCGCCATGGTTTCGCAATGTTCGTCGTCGCTGTGCCGATGTATTTTTGCTTTGTTTCAGAATTCGGATAGAGGTAGGCCGTAATTTTTTCGTCCGGTGGCAGCGGCTCTTCCATACGTTCATTGTCGACTGCGTACTGAAACTCTGCTTCCGCCTTCAATAATCGAACTTCGTTAGCGGGTACTTTCTCTTTAGGATAGAACAATGTAAAATGACTTGTCGTTGCCATCCCCCCAAGAGCGGTTTGAATATCCGAGGCCGAAAATTCAAAACCGAGAGCGGCCCGCTGAAAATGCCCATAGACGAGGACTATCAGACAAACAACCGCCGATGCGTATAATGCCCCGTCCCCCTTCCGCATGCGAAATGCTTCGACGTTTTCGGCAAATTTGTAATCCGACCAGACCATTTTTACGCTAAGAAAAAAAATGGTGACAAGAAAAATCGATGCAACGATCGTGAACTCGCGGTAAAGTAAAAGAGATGAAAGACCATTCAGCGTCTCATCGTACGTGATCCCGGGGAAATATCCCAAGATAAAATTATAGGCAAATAGCTGCGGCTCTGTATACGTCACGTATGGAATTTGCGCGAGGATAAGTATTAACACGAGCATGAAAATCATTCGTGCGCGCCTGAACAACACCCCTATGACCGCTCCGAGCGAGACCGAAAAGATCATCGTACACACCGGCAACAGGATATAAAAAGCGAATCCGCGGCTTAATGAACAGTTCTTCACTACAAGAGCGTTCGCTGTGATAACGACGAGGGGGATAAGTAAAAGCAGCGCGTTCACGATAAAATAATGTGCAAGAACGAAAAGAAATTTTCTCCTCGATATCGTTTGGTGGACATGGACCCTCACAAAGCTGATCGCGAGAAGGCCGCTGATGACCGCTGCGGGAATCGTCAGCGCCGCGGAAAATTCGTAGCCGAGGTAATTGAACAGCGGGACCTGCGTGAGCGCCCCGGCAATGAGAAAATACACAAGCCCGGCCGTCCTGACAGAATGTAAACGAACGTATGCGAGGAGGATCTTCATGAGAGGGAAATTTCGGGGAGAAGGAAATGAAAATTCTAAAAAGAAAAAGCAGCTGAATGTGAAAAGCTAAAAATTTATGAACAGGGCCCGTGTAATCATTTACCTTTCCACTTTACACCGTAATTTTGCCCTTTGCTTTTTGAACTTTCAAATAATTTTAATCATATCCAGGAACATCGCAAGGAAAAACACGCCGAAGAGGACCAAAAAGGCTGCCGAAATCCCGGATTTGATCAACATCTCCCGCGTTCGTTCCATATCGAGCGCGACTTTAGGATAGGTCTTGACCGTCATGTCGCCCGTAACGGACACTTGGCACGAGAGGCGAATATTTTTTTCAATGCGACGCGCATAGAAAGGCGTACTGGAGATGAGCGTTTGCTCTTCATCCTCGCGGCGGGGAGAAGCCCCTTTGCCGTCCGCAATCTCGACCCTGCATGTGCCGCACAGCTCAAATCCCCTGCAGTTGATCACCTTTGCAAATCCGATATACGGCGAAACGCCGTTGGTCAAAAGTGTGCGCCGAAGATTCGCACCAACGGGCGCTTCAATCGTTTTATTTTCGTTGGAAAGGGTTATTACTGGCATCGCGCGGAGGCTCCAATTTTATGATAGGGGTAAATTCGGATATCTGGATGAAAATATCAAAATTCGGGGAAGATTGCAAGACGAGTGGGTGTGAGAACGGGGCGGAGTACGAGAAGAACGGTGTGGGGCAAACGGGTAGTATGGAGTAGGGAGGATTTATACCACCACGTTTGCACCAACTGCTTACTCCCTACCCCCTACTCCATACTCATTGTTCCGCATGGTGCTTCACGATCTTGGCGTCGACGAGGTACACCACTTCTTCGGAAATATTTGTCGCATGATCTGCAAGCCGTTCGAGATGGCGGGAAAGAACGATGATGTGCGCGGCCGGTTCGATGATCGACGGGTCTGATTTCATTTCGGAGACAAGAAAATTAAAAATAGTCTTATTGAGGTTGTCCACCAGATCGTCTTTGGGGAGTATCTCACGCGCGAGCTCGGGGTCGTTGTTGACGAACGAGTCGATGGCGCGCTTTACCATCTCCCGCGCGATGCTCGACATTTCGATGACCCTCGACCTTCTCAAAAGTTCGAGGTGATATTGGAGCGAGATCGCCCGCTCGGCAATATTCACCGCGATATCTCCCATGCGTTCTAACTCATGGTTGATCTTCAGGGCGGCCATGATCAACCGCAGGTCGGTCGCGACGGGTTGAGTCAATGCGAAAATCCGCTCGCACTGAGCGTCGATGAGGTTGTCGAATTCGTCGGCCTTTTTGTCCCGTTCGATAACGAATCGCGCCTTCTCGGTGTTCGACTCGATAAGGGCCATGGTTGCAAGGTCGATCTGTTCGTCGACCAAGCTTCCCATCTTAATGATGTTCGTGCGGAGTTGATCGAGTTCTATTTCAAAATGACGCGGCATGAGAGGCAATTAAGAATGAAGAATTATGAATTATGAATTGAAAAACCAAAAAACTTTATCCGAATCGGCCTGTGATGTAATCTTCCGTTTGCTTCTTTTGAGGAGAAGTGAACAGACGGTCCGTAACGTCGAATTCGATAAGCTGGCCGAGGTAGAAAAACGCGGTTTGGTCGCTCACACGCGCGGCCTGCTGCATGTTATGTGTCACGATAACGATGGTGTAGTTCTTCTTCAACTCCTGGATCAGCTCTTCGATCTTTGCAGTTGCAATGGGGTCGAGAGCGCTTGCCGGTTCATCCATAAGGATCACTTCGGGGTCAACTGCAAGAGCACGGGCGATGCAGAGCCGTTGCTGCTGTCCCCCAGAAAGGCTTGTCCCCGACCTGTCGAGAATGTCTTTCACTTCATCGAGCAACGCTGCCTGCTTCAGACTCCGTTCCACGATCTCTTCTATCGCCTTCTTCTTTTTACCCATGCCATTAAGGCGCAAGCCCGCAGCGACGTTATCGAAGATCGACATCGTCGGGAATGGATTCGGCTTCTGGAAAACCATCCCTACTCTTCTGCGAAGAACCACCGGGTCGTAATTGTCAATGCTTTCTCCGTCGAGCATGATCGTTCCCTTCCTGGACCCTCCCGCAACTTCATGCATCCTGTTCAGGCAACGGAGAAATGTGGATTTCCCGCAGCCCGAAGGGCCGATAATTGCAACGACGTTATTGGTCGGAACATCGAGCGAAATGCCGTGCAGCGCTTTGCTCTTCCCAAAAAAAGCTTCTACGTTCTTAGCGGATACCTTGATGTCCATAATTTGTTCCGGCTGGCGCTTTGTTTCCGCGACAAGAGGGGCTTTAGTAATTTTCTCGTCAATGTCCGTTTCCTGCATACCGTCCTCTCGTAACAAATCTAAAGATAATATTTATTATGGTAATAAAAAGGATGAGCACAAACGCCGCTGCCCATGCCTGCCTGTTCCAGTCGGCGAAGGGCGCCCTCGCATAATCATAAATAAAAACGCTCAGAGCCGCAATAGGTTGGTCGATCTGGGTCGACCAGAAACGGTTTCCGAGGGCGGTAAAAAGCAACGGTGCCGTCTCTCCTGCCGCTCGGGCAAGCGCAAGCAATATGCCCGTCGTAATGCCTCTCGTCGCGGTGGGCAGGATCACCCTCAGCGTCACTTTCCATCTGGGTATTCCCAGCGCGAGGGCCGCTTCGCGGATCGAATGCGGAACAAGGAGCATCATCTCTTCGGTCGTTCGCGTCGCCGTAGGAATCATCAAAATCCCTAACGCAACTCCTCCCGCCAGCGCCGAAAAGCGTTTCATCGGCAACACCACGATCATATATGCTACGACGCCGACAACGATCGACGGGATCCCGCTGAGGACGTCGGTGAGAAACCGGACGACAGATGCAAACGCACCGTGCTTATGTTCTGCAAGATAGATCCCGGCAAAAATGCTGATCGGAAGTCCGAAAAGGCTTCCGAGGCCGATAAGGATCGCCGTTCCGACGATAGCGTTCGCCATGCCTCCGCCGCTCTCCCCGACCGGCTTCGGCATTTGTGTAAAAAAATTTAAATTTAAAGCGCCGATGCCCTGGGACAGCGAATAAAAAAAGATCAGGAAAAGCGGGACGATCGCTATCACTACGCTAAGGATGCAGAGCGTCGTCGTGATCGCGCTTTTCGACTTTCGCCAGTAATGAATATTTGAATATCCTTGTTTCATGCGTTCTTGAATTTTTTCGTGACACCCCAGACAATAAGACGCGCCGCAGCGTTGAGAAGGATTGTCACGACGAACAAAATCAGGGCAATTTCAATAAGCGAGCTGATATACATATCGGAGGTCGCTTCGGTAAATTCATTGGCGATGACGCTCGCCATCGTATATCCCGGCGCCAGCAGGGATGCAGATATTTCCGGGCGGTTCCCGATCACCATCGTGACGGCCATTGTTTCGCCTACTGCCCTGCCCAGTCCGAGAAGCGTTGCGCCCAAGATTCCCGACCGTGCATCCGACAACACAATTTTTGTGGTTTCCCATCGCGTAGCCCCTAGCGCCAGGGCGGCTTCGCGCTGAGTCGTGGGAATAGCGCGGAGGACGTCGCGGGAAATCGACGTAATGATCGGGAGGATCATGATCGCGAGAATAATCCCAGCGGCAAGCATCCCGAATCCGTACGGCGCGCCGGTAAACAGCGGAATAAATTTAAAATTTTTCGATAAGAGCGGCTCGACCGAGATCCTTAGCCAGGGAACGAGAACGAATATCCCCCACAAGCCGTAGACAATGCTCGGGATCGCTGCAAGAAGTTCGATGAGAAAAGAGACCGGCTTCTCGAGCCACTGAGGAGCAAGCTCGGCGAGAAAGATCGCAACGCCCAAGCTCAGAGGCAAAGCGAACGCAAGGCCCAAAATAGAAGATACGATCGTTCCGAAAATAAAAACGAGGGCTCCGTAATCTTCGCGCACCGGATCCCATACTTGGCGCGTCAGAAACGACCAGCCGAATTTATCGATGGAGAGCCCCGAACCGCGGAACATCTCATACCCCATCAAAAAGACGAGAGCAAAAACCAAAAAAGCAAAGAACATCGTCGACGACTGAAAAACGATATCGCCGACGTTCGTGTTCGGGCGTTTTTGTGCTCTGGAAAAAACGCCGAGTGGAGAAGCAATTTTCGCTTCTCCACCCGACTCTTGTGCAACAGGCACAGGAATATCAGAAGGGGATTGTGCCGGCATGTATTACTTCGTTTCGATGAGGTCGATTTTCTTGAGACAGAGTTTTGCTACCGATTTGGGAAGCGGTGCGTAGTACAGATCCTTGGCATATTCTTGACCGTCCGTCATGGCCCATTTCAAGAACGATTTGATTTCTTTCGCTTTCGCTTTGTCTTTCATGTTCTTATAGATCAGCAGCCATGTGAATCCGCAAATAGGATACGAATCCTTGCCGGGCGAGTTGACGATCATAACCCGCAAATCGGCTGGCATATTTCGTGCCGCTCCCGCCGCCGCTGCGGAAACTCCGTCGAATGTCGCTTCGACGAATTTCCCTTCGCGATTTTGGAGCAACGCGTACGAAAGGTTGTTCTGAACTGCATACGCAAGCTCGACGTATCCGAGCGACCCCACGGATTGCGCGATGAGGCCGGCAACTCCTTCGTTCCCTTTGCCCCCGAGACCGACCGGCCAGTTCACGGAAGTTCCTTTCCCGACCTTGTCGGTCCACGACTTGCTCACGTCGCAAAGATATGTGGTAAAAATATTCGTCGTGCCGCTTCCGTCGGAACGATGCGCAACGATGATCGCCTGATCGGGAAGTGTTTTGCCCGGGTTGATGGCGGCAATTTTTGGATCGTTCCAGTTGGTGATCTCTCCAAGGTAGATCGAGGCAAGCACTTCGGGGGAAATGCGAAGGTCCTTTCCTGCGGCCGGCAGGTTGTAGGAAATAACCACTGCGCCCATGACCGTCGGAATGTGGATGATATCGGTACCCTGCTTCTCCTTGATTTCCTTCATCTGGTCTTCGCTCAAGAATGCGTCGGAGGCGCCGAAGTCTACTGTTCCTTCGGTGACCTGTTTGATTCCGCCGCCGCTGCCGATCGATTGATAATTGAATTCGACGCCCGCCTTTTTACTGTAGACGTCGAACCATTTGGAATAGATGACGTAGGGAAACGTGGCGCCTGCGCCGTTCAACTTCATCTGCGCCATGACCGTCTCCCCGACGATCATGGACAGAACGAGCAACATAAGAGCAACGATCAAAGATTTCATTTGGGGTTCCTTTACATTAAGTGCGTTGTGTGATCGTTAGGTTTTGTTAGAAAGTAAAATAGAACGTCAGGAAACCTGTGAGTGAAGCGTCGAGACCGGTTCCGCTTGACGGTTTTTCAAACGACGTGTATTCGATGTGCGGCTGGAACCATACGTTCTTGTCCGCTGCCCAACTCACGCCGGCAATAAGCAGGTTTTGCATATCGCCTTTTACTTTGGCGCTCGTGTTGGGGTCGTAAATGTCGTACCGCAGTATTCCCGATAGGTCCGGCGTAAAGAAGTACGATCCAAAGAACGAATAACCTTGTTGGACTGCCTTGTTCGCTTGATTCTGTGAGAATAACTCAACGCCGACATTGTAATTCGCTTTTATGCCATAGTCTGCAAATATCGCAGTCGTCGCTTTATCAAGGTCCGCTCCTTTGACTCCTGGGGCAGTAGAGGCATAACCTTCAAACAATGTAATCGTTAAATCGGAAACAGGCTTTGCCTGGATATTGACATAGTAGCTTTTGTATTTGTCCGTCTCGGGAGTGCCGGTGCTTGCGCCATTACCGACCATCACCCAATATCCCAACATTCCGCCTTCATCAATTTTTCCTCGTAGTGAAACGCCGATGTCGCGCGAACCGACGACACCATGGAGATCCATAATTGTTTTCTCGAGGGAACGATAACCCCATAACCCCTCCGAAATATCAAAAGCGGGTGTGGGCTGCATACCGAATGTGAGGTCGCTGCCGGAGAAGAATCCCATCCATTTCAAATATGCATCTTTCACGAACGAACCGATTTTTCCGTTGGCAAATACTTCGCCTTGGTCATCTTCCGTGCGAAAACGGAACGCAAATTTTTCGCTCAGATTTTCATCGTAACTGAAATAAATTCTGCGGAATTGAAAACCGTTGTAGTTTTTTGCGGCCGTTCCTTTCATAGCCGTATCAGCCGAAATATTGTAAAAGTAGTCTCCGAAGGCCAAGCCGCTGAATTTCCCCTGACCGAAAGTTGTCGCCGACACAAAAAATAGCCCAACTGCCAGTAGGATTAAGCCTTTCTTCATGGGTTTCCTTTCTAAATGGTGAGTAGAATTGATAAGATTGAGTTGATGAGTCGCGTTAAAAGTGCGCTAAAATACATTTAGCATAATAGCTTGGTATTAAAGCAATGTTAAGAAATTGTTAAGAGGGCAAAGCGGCTCGCATCATTGAACGTTTCAGGCTTTTCACTCGACGCCATTCCGCATTTTGCGGATCGGAAGATGTTCAATGCTCCGACGATTCCAGATCGGCCAAATAATTTTTCGCCAATTCTCGCTGTCTCTCTTCGCGCTGACTATGCACGGGGAGCGACATCACTTTTTTGAGCGATTCCGCCGCCGCGTCTTTTTTCCCCTCGGCTCTGTACGTCCAGTAGAATTCGTAGTATGCGTACGAGTTTTCCGGATCGTATTTCACCGCTTTGTTCAGGAGCGCTTCGGATTCAGTGAACGAGCCGTGAAGGTCTTCGCCGAAAATTATTTTGGCGATCGTCCGTTCAAACCACGAGAGCCGCGCACTTTCCCGTTCAAAAATTGCGAGGATGATGTACGCAAGAGCGAATGTGGAGTCGAGCCTGATCGTCTCGTTCGCCTGAGCTCTCACTTCTTTCCCAAGGTGCAATTTCTGAGAGACTGTTGAAAACGGAATAAGGCTCCCTCGCGTCAATGCCGCCCAGAAATGGGACGACGGATTCTGCGGGTCGAGAGCGAGAAGCGTGTCGGCGTACAATGCAGCGCACTCATAATACCTTTGTGCGGAGGTATCTTTGTGGAGATGAAGCCATCCCATGTCGCTGTAAGCCCGTACAAGCCGGACGAGCGTTTCGCGTTCATGAGGAGCGATCCTGTACGCATCCTCGTAAAAAACGAGCGCCGTATCCGTCGCTTCGCAATAAAAACAACTGTCTCCCATTGCGAGATATCCCTGAGCGCTCTGCGCGCGGGATCGAGATGGCATGATGGTAACAATCATCGCTACGATGCAACAACGCAGCACGCAGAGACCTCTCGTCCTGTGAGGATGTCGTGTGAACATCCCAAGATAGATATTCTCTTTCACCAGTGTATTACAAGGGAGTTAAAAAAATGTTAAGGATGGCGCGGAGAGATGGAGGGCGGGAAGTCGATGGTCAAGCGGCCGCGAACTCGGCTTTTACATGAAATTCTTTCTCGAAAAGTTCCTTCTTCCGATTGGCTCCCCAGAGTTCAAGCTCAATTTTCGTCCTGCGCGCGCGGCGGAGCTGAAAACGCACCTTCGAACGAGAACGCCGGCAGCGCACGCTTTTGATAGCTGAGAGGTGCGTTCGGTCCAAACCGTCGGCGATGCGCAAGATCGCGGCCAGCTTCACGACAATATCTCTGTCTTCTGCGGTCAGTTTTCCGAACCCCTCGTGTCTCATTTTAGGATGGCTTTTTCTATGATAGCGGGCGATGTTCGCGATGATCTCCTTTTCATTTTCGGTGAAGCCGAGCAGCTCCGCGTTGCGGATGAGATAGTACGAATGTCGGTGATGCTGAGCGTGAGATACGAACAGTCCGACTTCGTGGAGCATCGCCGCGGCTTCAAGGTAGACGCGTTCGCCGGGGCTGAGCTTGTGGAGCGAGACCGTCTGGTCGAAGATATCGAGAGCGAGCCGTCCGACCTGGCGCGCATGCTCTTTTTCATACTGAAAACTTTCCGCGATGTGAACGACGCTCGTGTACCTGATGTCGTGGAAATGGTCGAATTGCTTCTTCCGGAAATGCTTTTCCATCGTGTCGAGGATGATGCCTTCGCGAAGCGCGTACTCCGAAATGGTCATCCGCTTTATGCCGAGTGCGCGGCAAATTTCTTCGAGGATGATGACGCCTGCGACGATGATATCCGCACGGGCCGGGTCGAGCCCTTCAATGTTCGCGCGATCGTCGGGGTCTTCGACATCGAGAATCTTCTCCGCTACGTCGGAGATCTCGCCGCCGGTAAAAGTAAAATTGTTAAGAAAGGCCTCCTCCTCTTCACCCCGGTCAAGCTTGATCAGGTGGGCAATGCTCGCGATGGTCCCCGAAGTGCCGACGACGATCTCATACTTGTGCTTGCGTACCGCACGAACGATCGGATCGAGCATCCCGCGGACGTATTGCCTGCATTCCCGGATCGATTTGGGCGACGACGTCCCGTCCTCGAAGAAACGCTGGCTCAGCCTCACAGCGCCGAGCTTCAAGCTGTTGCTGTAGAGGATGTTTCTTTTCTGGCCGATGAGAAATTCCGTGCTTCCACCACCGATGTCGATCATGAGATGGCGCTTGTTGAAGATCGGAAGGGCCTGAAGCACTCCGAGATGAATGAGGCGGGCTTCTTCAAACCCCGAAGCGACCTCGATCGTGATGCCCGCTTCCGATTTTGCCCTCCGGAGAAATTCGTCCTGGTTCATTGCTTCGCGCACTGCGCTCGTCGCGATTGCTCGGATCGGAGCGTGGAACGAATCGGCGATCATTTTGAAACGCCGCAGCGCGTGGATGCCGCGCTCCACCGCACTCCCTGAAAGATATTTCATGTCGGTCGATCCGCTTCCCAGGCGTACGATCTCTTTCTGACGATCGAGCGTCTTGAAACGGCCCGACTCCGGGTAGACTTCAGCAACGACTAGATGGATCGAGTTAGTGCCGATATCAATGGCGGCGAGATTTTTCTTCTTGTTCGTCATCTTCAAGAACAGCGAGGATCCCTTGTTTGAGGTCGCGGTTGGTCTCTTCAAAACTTTTGGCGGCGTTGACAACCTGAAAATCGAACTCGTTCGTCATACGGTCGAACTCCTTCAAAATCGCTTTCTGGTATTCGACAAAACTGTCGTAGAAATCGTCTCCGAGGCGCATATCCATCCCGGATTCCCAATAGTCGAGTCCCTCACCCGATTGGTCTTCCCAATACCGCTTCTGGAGTGTGTGACTGTTGATGACACGTGGGATGAGGTCTTCAATCGTGATGCGCATGTAGAAGACGGCGTCGGGCTCGATCGCAAACCCGAACACTTTTCGGATCCATTGCCGGTCTCCTCCGCGAACAGACGACCGGGCGAATGCAGTGTAGATGTAGCGGTCGGCGAGGACAACAAAGCCTGCGCGGAGAGCGGGAATAATTTCATGCTCAAGCCGGTCCGCGAAATCAGCTGCGTAAAGAAGATTGAACGTGTCGAAATTCAGCGTGTGCCCCGATTTCGCTTCGTCTATCGCTTTCGCCATGAGAGCCGACCGCGTCCATCCCGTCGTTGTCACGCCAAACCCCTTGATTTCAAGCCATTTTTTGATCTCTTCGAGCTGGGTCGAACGTCCCACGCCGTCGGTGCCTTCGACCACGATGAGCTTTCCGCTCAGGTCGCTCACGTCCACATACGGAAGCCCGACGCCGTAAAAAAGATTTTTTTTACGCGACATAGACATTCTCCTTCTTTTGTAGGAACGGCGCCGGCTTGTAGTTCTTCAATTTCTCCTTGACGATATCGCGGATGATTCCCTGCTGCTTCTGGATCGAGTCGGTCGCGTCCATGACCGTCAATCCGTACTCAGCGGAAATTTTATCGTACTCCTCCAGAATTTTCGACTGAAATAATCTGAAACTCTCACGTGGGTCGTCGCTTAAGCCAAGATCCATCCCAGCCTCGTGGAATTTCAACTCCACCCTGCCGTTGAGGATCCGTTTCAAAGAGACTTCGATAGGCACTCTGAAGTAAAATGCGATGTCGGGTTTCACCGCAAACCCGTAGAGATTGCGCACCCATTCCGGATGGACGCCGCGAACGACGTCGCGTGCAAAAGCGGTATAGACATAGCGGTCGGCGCACACGATCATGCCGGCCTTCAAAGGCGGGATGATCAGATGCGCGAGGCGGTCGGAAAAATCCGTAGCGTGAAGCACGCTGAACGTCGTCGGCGTCAGCAGATTTTTCTTCTTTCCCCGTTTGATCGTTTCGTTGACGAGCGCCGAAGAATTCCATTCCGTGAAAAAGACGCGGTACTTGGAATTGAGCAGCCATTTTTGGAGCAGCTGAAGTTGAGTCGATTTTCCCGACCCGTCGATCCCTTCGACGATGATAAGAATGCCGGGGTACGGGTGGGGCTGGTCAAATAGGCGCGCCATGCAATTGTCCTTTGTAATGGATGATGAATTATTTGAGGTCGCGGAGCTGTTTCGGTTGAAGATGCCATAACAACGTCCCCGGCCCTTTCGGCGGAAGGCTGGAAACCTCGATGCAGCATAACGCTCCTTTTTTAAATTCGATCAAAGGATGTTCGGAACCAAGAACAGCCGACGCAAGGTATCCGAGGTCGGGCTCGTGTCCGACGATCATGATATGATCGAGATTTTTATACTTGGCGAGATACAGAAGAAGTTTCTTTGCCGAACTTCCCGGAAGCAGTTCGCGGCATACCTCAATTTTATGGTCTGCTCCCATCGCTTCCGCCGCAATTTTCGCCGTGTCATGCGCTCTGATGAGCGGGCTCGTAAGGATCACGTCAATTTTTTCTATGACGTTTGCGATGCCGCGTGCCGCCTTGCGCATTTTGTCCTTCCCGTCCTCCGTGAGCGGGCGGTCGTCGTTCGGGTATCCGGAGCTCCCTCGTTGGACCGCAATGGCGTGCCGTAAAATATACAGATACACTTTTTCACTCCTTCGTCGCTGACACGGCGCTCATGGATCGAATCAGCCTTTGCCGAAAATCTTCGGCGCCCAGCCGTTCAATCGACGCGCAAGCCTCGTTGAACAGCTCTGTTCGGCGAGTTTGTTGGATGTGGATGAGGTCCGTGAGGGCTTTGGTGCGTATCGCATCGTGTTGAGACGCGGTCACGCGATTGAACGACCTCATCTCCCGGAGATGAAGACGCAGCACCGGCACGTTCACATCGCAATCGGTGACTTGACCCATAACGTCGAGCAACTGCTTTACGTCGTCGAGGCACCCGCTGAATTCGTCGCCGAACGCCGCCTGAAATACTTCCATCGCATAACGCAAAGTTTTTCCGGCGAGCCTCATCTTGTGGAAATCGTTCTTCAGGCGCGGGTGTCCGACAATGCGATCCTTGCGCGATAAAAAATCGTCCAACAGAACCGGCAGCAACAACCGGGCATTTTCACGGAAACTTTTGTTGGGTTTCAGTACCGACCGTTTTGCCATCGTCACACTACAGTGTGGACTTCGCGAACACGGCGAAAGAATCCCCGAACTTGGACTTCCCGAGCGCTTTCAGTTCGCGCACGAGATTCCTCCGATGGAGCATTCGGGCCGTCGTTTCCCTCGCAATAAGGAGGTCGATCACTTTACGGTCGGCCGGCTCAAGGTTCGCGCGGGAGGTCGAAAGCAATTCAATAAAAACGTCGTGTTCGCGTACGGCGCCAAGCGAGCGAATGAGCGATTGGAGCCGCGCGTCGTGTTTTTTGAATTTCTTTTTGGAAAAACAATCGCGAAAAATCCTTAACACCGCTCTCAACCTCCTCGCCGCCACTCTCATGTCGTGCAGCGCCTCGATATCGTCCCCTTTCACCGTTCCGGTCTCGTACGAGAACGTTTCTTGGAACCTCGTCAGTGCGATCTTATGAAGACACACTTTCAGAGACTCTTCGGGATCGAGGTCAACAATTTTCCAGGGCTTTGCCATAAGAGCCGCTCCAATTTTGTCAATCGCGGGCAAATGTGCAATAGCGCGAGTTGCGCACGCGATTAAGAAATTGTTAATTTTTGTGCGAAGTTCCTACGATTTGTTTCGGAATGCTTGACGGGATTTCGTCGGCGCAGGCATCATAGACCGGAACGTCACTTCTTGAGGTCAAAACGGAACGTCGTTCCCTTCCCGAGCGTGCTTTCAACTTCGACCTTTCCCCCGTGGGCTTCGACGATATGCTTGACTATCGCAAGCCCTAGTCCGGTCCCCCCGACCTCTCGGGAGCGATCCTTGTCGACGCGGTAGAATCGCTCGAAGATGCGCGAGAGATGTTCCTCGGCGATGCCGCTTCCGCTGTCGGACACCTCGATAACGACTTTTCCGTCGTTCGCTTTGGCCGAGACGATGACGTCTCCGGATTCTTTATTGTATTTGATGGCGTTATCGATGAGATTGCTCATGACCTCTCTCAACCGCTCTTTGTCTCCAAGCACTTCCAGTTCGGGGTCGGTCGCCAGGTCAACGCGGAGGCCGATGTGTCGTTGCACAGCCGGCTGATGAAAATCATTGGTGACCGTCTCGAGAAACTCGTTGATATGAAAATAGCGAAAACTCATTTTCATCTCCCCCGACTCGATCCGCGAAATATCGATGAGGTCGTTCAAGAGCGTGTTGAGCCGCGCCGCATGGGACGACGCTTTCTCGATGAATAAACGGTTGACGGAAGGATCGTCGATGGCGCCGTTGAGGAGCGTTTCGAGATAACCCTGGAGCGTGAAGATCGGCGTGCGCAGCTCGTGGGAGACATTGCCGAGGAACTCGCTCCTCGCCCGCTGCAATTTTTTTAGCTCGACAATGTCGGCTTTGAGCTTGTCAACGAGTTCGTTGACCGCCTGGGCGACTTTTCCGATCTCGTCGTTGCTTGTCGATTCGATATGCCGCTCGAGGTCGCCGAGGCGTATTTTTTCTACGTCTTCGGCGATCGTAACCATCGGCCGCGAAATCCTTCGCGAGATGAAAATGCTCGCTCCGATGATCATCGTCAGCGTGATCATACCGGCCCAAAAAATATTCCACCGGATGGCGCTCACATCCCTCTTCATTCCATCGATATGTTCGCTCACGCGGATGAACCTCACGTCCCGGAGTGTGGGGGAAGGAAGTGAATCACGGTACTGCTTCGCGACATAGAGGAATTCCTTTCCGCCCTCCTCGCTCGGGCGGATGTCAATGCCCGCCGTCTCCGTCGTTGCCTGCTGTATTTCGGGGCGCTGCAAATCGCTTACGCTATGCGACAGCTTATCGAACGGCACATCGGAATTCGCAACCACCTTTCCGTCATCAGCGATGAGGGTGACCTGCGTCCCCCAAACCACGGCGAGTTTTTTCACAGCGGCCGAGCGGGCCCGCGGTCCGGACAGCGAATCGGCGGCAAGAAAAAAATGAACGGCGTTCGCGCGCTGCTCAAGGTCGGACACAAGACGCTCTTTAAAAAGAGATTCGATCTCAAAGCTCGAGATGAGACCTACTGCGGCGATAATAACGACGGCGAGGATTAAAAACGTGAGGGTTATTTTGGTCTGGATCCGTTTCATCGTCACGCTTTGCAGCGATAGCCAACGCCTTTGACCGTCTCGATCATGTCTGCGAATTTGCCCAGCTTTTCCCTGATCTTCCTGATATGGACGTCGACCGTCCTATCGACGACAAACACTCCTTCGCCCCACACCGCATTGAGCAACACGTCCCGCGAAATAACGCGGCCCCGATGGCGCACAAGATAAACGAGCGTTTCGAATTCCTTTTTTGGGAAGATCAATTCCTTCGACCCCAGCAGCACCGAGTAGTTCGGTACGTTAATTTCAAGGTCGTCGATGCGAAGGATATCGGGCGAATCGCCCTGTTGGTCCTCGGGCTTGTCTCGCCGCAGCGCTGTCCGCACGCGCGCGACGAGTTTCTTCATGCTGATCGGCTTAACGATGTAGTCCTCGGCGCCGAGCTCGAGTCCGATGACCTCGTCGACTTCGGAGCTTTTCGCGGTGAGGAAGAGGACCGGGATCGTCTTCGTTCTGTCGTTTCGCTTCAATTCGCGGAGGACGTCGAGCCCGTTCATCTCCGTCATCATAATGTCGAGGAGGATCAGATCGACGTGGCGCTTCACCTGCTCGAGAGCTTGTTTACCGTTGCGGGCGGTGGAGACCTTGTACCCTTCTTTTTCGAGGTTGTATTGGAGCATCTCGACGATATCTTTTTCATCGTCGACAACGAGAATGTTCTTTTGCATAGGTGGAGAACCGGTTATCCTGTGATATTGTAAGGGTCGAATTTCATGATGGTGTTGAATTGCTTGTAGGTGCGAAGCTTTTCGACCGGCGCCATGTTCTCAATGAGCGGGATCGGCCTTTCATTGTTGTAGCGGTACAAATACTTTGCCGCCTCCTGCTGCAGTTCGTCGGGCGAAGAGAACGGCTTCGAGCAATACGGCTCGACCTCGTCGAACCTTTTGATCCTTTCGAGGAATCTGCTGACCGCGAGCTTTTTCTTCGAGGGCACTTCGTGTTTAATGCCGAGTTTCCGGAGGTTCATCGTAAAAGCATGCGTTCGCGAACGCGGTTTTGATACGCTTGCAAAAACGTTGTCGAGCGGCGTCTGGATGTACCGGATGAGAAACGGAAAATGCATCAAGACGAACTGGACGAAGTCGAGGGCGGACAGCGTCGAATGTCTTCCGTAGATTTTCGTAATGCGCAGCCGCGAACATTCATCGATTGCGCTGTATTGTACCATCTTCTGCTCCCCTCCTCCGGTGATAAATTTGAACGTCAGAATGACGCGGTCGCCCGGAAGGAGCGCGTCGTTCGGCCGGACCTTCCGTTGATGCATCTTTTTTAATTTCATATCGACGCCCGAGCGCCGGAGCAACTTCCAGATCGCGCTTTCGGAGAGATCGATATCGTACCAAATAGAAAGGTACAGTTTCAGCCGCTTCTGACCGAAGCCGGTCTTCTCACGCAATTCCCTCAGGCGCTGTACGATGGCGGGCGACGTCGCTCTCGGACTGTGGTGAGGGCGACGGGACCTGTCGGCAAGGCTCGATGTATCGAGGGACGCTTTGCGATACCGCTTAAGCCATTTATAGAACGTCTTGCGGCTGATGGAATACTTCTCGCAGATGAAGGGAACGCTTTTCTTCTCTTCATACTCTCTCATCCACTCCATACGCCGCGTTAAGGCGTTGTCGTTGCTGTTCATGGCACGCTAGGGAGATACTGATTGGAGACCCCGAAGAACGTTCGTTACGACGCTTTTTTGACCTTCTCGAAACGCTGGACGACCCGCGTTTCGCCGTCCGTGACAAGCGCGACCACAACGACGTCGCCGTCGGCCGTAAGAAGAATTTCCTTCGCGCGCTTCACGGCATCGTCCTCGGTTCCCTCGACCGTTTCGTGCCGAAGGGTCTTTGGAACTTCAAGGTATTTAAAAACAGAAACCCGGTACGTCATACACCTCCTTTTAGTTTTCTATAACACCGATCCGCTCGTCGTTCGTTTCCACGGCTTCCAACAATAGTTCGGCGATGTCCTTCACCGCAACGCGGTCGGCCGCCTCTTTTGCTTTCACCCCATCGTTCAGCATCGTCATGCAAAAAGGGCATGCCGTCCCAACCGTCGACGCGTTCGTCGCCAGCACTTCTTCCGTTCTCTCTATATTAATTCGTTTCCCTTCCTTCTCCTCCATCCACATCCGGCCTCCGCCCGCTCCGCAGCAAAGTCCCCGGTCTTTCGATCGACCCATTTCCGTCACAGCCGTTTGAGGGATCGAGTTGATGACTGCACGGGGTGACTGGACCACGCCGTTGTACCGGGCAAGGTAGCACGAATCGTGGAACGTCACCGTTTCATTCCGCGGACGTTCGGGGCGAATCTTCCCTTCGCGGACCAGTTGGTCAAGAAAGTCTGAATGATGGACGACGTCGTACGTTCCGCCGAATTGCGGGTATTCGTTCTTCAGCGAATGGTAACAATGCGGACAGGTGGTCACGATCTTCTTCACCCCGTATCGATTGAGCGTTGCCACATTTTCGGAAACGAGCGTCTGCGCGAGATATTCATTCCCCATGCGCCGCGCCGCGTCCCCGTTGCATTTTTCCTCGACTCCGAGAATTCCGAATTTGACGCCGGCATGCTTCATCAACTTCGCGAAGGCCACCGTCACGTTTCTGTATCGGGCGTCGTATGCCCCGGCACATCCCACCCAAAAGAGGATTTCGTGCTCTCCTCCGTTTGCCATCACGGGCATCTCGAGGCCCTGAGCCCAATCGGCGCGTGTTGAGTGGCTGAATCCCCAGGGCGTAAAATTCCGTTCGAGATTGTCAAAGGTCGCACGAAGCTCCGCGGGAAACCGAGATTCGTTCAGCACGAGCCCCCTCCGCATGTCGACAATCTCATTGACGTGCTCGATCATCACAGGACATTCATAAACGCATGCCAGGCACGTCGTGCATGCCCACAACTCCTGCGCGCTGATGAATTGATCGACAAGCGTATGGTTCAGCGCATCCTCAGCGGCCTCATTTTTATCACCAACAAGAAGAGGGGCCTTTTCCATCGTCCGACGACGCGTATCGACAATAATTTTCCGGGGGGAAAGGCGCTTGCCTGTGATGTTTGCGGGGCACACGGAATCGCAGCGGCCGCACTCCGTACACGTGTAACCGTCGAGGAGTTGTTTCCATGTGAGGTCGTCGACATCTTTCACACCGAACCTGACCGCCGATTCGTCCGCGAGGTCGATTGGCGTCAGCGCGCCGCGCGGCTTCAGGCTGGAAAAATAAACGTTTGGGATCGACGTAAGGACATGAAGATGTTTTGAATACGGGAGATAATTAAGGAACCCGAGCACGAGAAGAATGTGCGACCACCAAAAGAATTGTGTCGAGCCCGTCCCTGCGCCGCCCGCAAAACAGATTTCCGCGAGTCGCGATGAAACAGGGTAATTCATTCCTGCAGCGTAGATCCCGTCTGAAATCCTTGCAGCATTTTGGAGGAGAAGCGCTGAGACGATGAAAAGAATCCAGACAAGAATGAGCGCGGCGTCAAAACTTTCATGGGCCGAGACTTGAAGGCGTTTTACCTTCGAGACAAACCTTCGCCAAAGGGCAACGACAACTGAGAAGGCAACGAGAAGGCAGAATATCTCTTGAGAAAAAGTAATAAAAGAATAGAACCCGCCGAGGAATCGGAACGAAAAGGGTCCCGCTATGCCTTCGCCTATCGACTCGACGACGGCGACGATAAGGGCAAGGAAGCCCCAAAAAATTGCGAGATGAACGGTCCCGGCGAGGGGTTCACGCAAAAGCTTTGTTTGCATAAGCGCGACGCTGAAGACCCTCTTCAGCCTTTCGGATATTCCGGTAAAACGATCGTCGGGCTTGCCGATCTGCAAATATAATAGAAGACGCCGTGCGCTCACTCCAAAGGAAGCGACTGAGACAATGAGAATGGCTGTAAACAAAAAATTTCCCAACGTCATATCAGCTATAAGCTCCGCTATATTTTTATCGAGCCCTCTACCACCGTCACTGCGTTGCCGACGATCGCAACCGATATGGGTTTCCCACGTTCAACCTGGACTTCAACCTTGACTCGTCCCGGTCTTCCTATGGCGTCACCCTGCTCGCCGACCATCTCGATCAAGCCGTCCGATTTCCCGACGAGCCCGTTCTCGACCATGTAGACTCCAAGCGGTCCGTTCGTAGAACCGGTGACCGGGTCTTCATTGATCCCGACATTTGGCGCAAAGAAACGTGAATGGAATGTCGATGTACGTTCAACTGTCTCAGTCGTAAAAAGACAGAGACCGAGAATTTTCTTTTGTTTCATTATTTTTCCCATCAAAGCAAAATCCGGATGCATCGCATACAGCACAGAGAGCCTTCGCACAGGTATGTAAGCGTTCGTGCTCATCATGCATGGAAGCCGTCTGTCAAAATCGTTCTCTCCAAAGCCAAGCGACGAGAAAAAATCCGTCTTGAGAGAGTACGACTTGACAAATTGAGGCATCGGTAATGTAAACTTCACCGTAGCGCTTCCGTTTTCCTTCATTACTTCGACCGGAAGAATTCCGGATGCAGTTTGAAGGCGAAACGCATATGACCCGTTTTTTTTGATGCCGTACAGATGCTCCTCAGCGAGGGCATGGAAACTAGCGATCGTAGCGTGTCCGCACAAGTCCACCTCGTTGGTCGGGGTGAACCACCGGATGCGTAAATCCGCCTGTTTGCTCGACGCGGGAAGAACGAAAGCTGTCTCCGGCAAATTCATTTCCCGTGCGATGCGTTGCATCTGCTCTTCCGAAAGATGTTCCGCCTCGAGAACTACCGCGGCGGGGTTTCCCGTAAACGCCGTTGTCGTAAACGCATCCACATGTTTTACTGCAACCGCATTCATGTGCGTTGACCAATGAGAGGTAAGGCAACCAGAGTGTGTTTCTCTTTTATATAGTAGACGACAGCATCATCTACGAAGAAGGAATCGGGCGCAGGAGTCGGCGTCGAGCTGTTTACAATGTCCGTATACAACCGTTTGCCATTCGACTCGTCAATGACCACCAATGTATTCTGCAGGTCGTCATTGTTCTTGGCATTGTCGTGCGCCCGAACGCTGTGAAAATTCATTACGAGCTTGCCGCCCATCCGAACATATTCGACAGACCCTCGGACCGTTTCGCCTTTCGATACCTGTGTCACAAACGAAGCGATGAGCGGGTATTCGGCGCTGCTTTCATCGAACGGTTCGGGAAACCGGAGGTCGTTCCGGCCGTGACTTGCATTCTTGCGTTCGTACAGATCGGAAGGGGCTTCTTTCAATTCCTGCATAAATTCTCCGGTTGCTGCATCGAGCTCATAATAGAGACGCTTCTCAAACATGTCGCGAAAGGCCATCACGCGTTCCTTTGTCGCGTATAAAAAAGCGTAATGGTTGTCGCGCCACAATTCTCGTCCAGTCCCAAGGTCGACCGCTACGATCTTGCTATGTTCGGGCATGTCAGGCTTCTTGAATCCATGAAGAAAAACTTTGTCGTGCACAACGCCCTCGATGCCGATCCACCATGCTTCTCCGAACGAATTTCCCTTCCATAAAAGATCCCCGTTGACTGCATTGAGGCAAAAAAATTCCACCTCTTTTGTTTCAGTGTTACGATCTTCTCCGACGATAAAATTAGTATCGGAAAAAAGCAGGCGCCACAGCACTCCCGACGCGTCGTACGACCAAGCCGGCTTCAACTGTTTTTGTTGGAAGAGGGATGAAATATTCATTGATGGATCGAGTGGGTAGATGCGATTCGCATTGTTAAAATAAATCATTTTTGCCTCAGTTACAACAAACCCCGACAACCCATTGATACATGCATACATTAGGAAAAATTCTTCAACAAATTCCACACCTCCTGTGATACAGATTACATCGACGGCGATAGCCTTCCTATCCAAGGCCCGCGCAACTCAGCAACCCAGGCTTAGCGCGAAACTCTCCGCTCCTTCTAACCAAAGCGACAAGGTCCGCATGATGCTTTTAGGGGGAAATGTCCACACGACTGAAACTTTTCGTCCGCGGGAGAAGGAAGGAGGGATAAAATGAACTATGATAGCTGCTTTAACAATTTCGTCCCCCTCGACCGGAAGCCGGCGCTTCCAGTCGGCATCTGTTGCTCGATGAGCAACCGAATTTCTTTCTTCAGGTCCGGTTCCTTCCGCGCGATGTTGGCAAGGACCGTCATCGAAAACACCTTTACGGCAATTGGTTCCCTGGCTGAGGAGAGCAGGTCAAAACAAATAGTGGCTATTTTTCCAACCAAGAGCCGAGGGATTTCAATATCCTGTATGATGCGGACGACATTTCTTTTCACCGCAACATGGACGCCCGGTTCACGCATCCGATCGAGCATGACGTTGAGATATGGGACAATGAGCTGAGGATGTTCGTCCGCACAATGTTTGATGATCCACGCGGCGCGCTGAGTCGCCCTGTATTCGCCCTTCAAAAAAACCTCCATGAGTTGTGTAAATCGCCTTGGGTCGTTTCCGACCCAGTGAGAAAGTCGAATGCTCTGGCGTTTGGAATGTTCGCGCAAAATCTCTGCCTTGAGGTCCATAGGAATCCTGAAAAGATGGTTCCCGAAATTGAGCCGACAAAATCTATATCAGCAACTTTACTCAAAGGGTGCTCTAAAAGCAAGCACAGCAAAAGAGTGAACGGTTCCCTCCAGGGAACCGTTCACTGAAATGCGTCTTCACTTGGATGTAAACCGATTCCTTCGTACATTAAGAAGAAATTTCTCTCCTGAACTCATTTCATTAATCCTATGAAACTCACCAAGACCCTTCTTCGGAAAGTCCCGAAAGCTCTCCTTCATGATCACCTCGACGGCGGGCTGCGTCCGCAAACGATCATCGAATTGGCAAAGGACCAAAAATATTCCAAGCTCCCGACAACGGACGCCGAGGAACTTGCAGCATGGTTCCAGCGGGGGGCGCAAAGGGGGAGTCTTCCCCTTTTCCTCGAAGGGTTCGAGCACACGTGCGCAGTCATGCAAACGGAAGAGGCGCTCGAGCGAGTCGCGTACGAAACTTTGGAAGATATGAAAAAAGACGGGGTCGTTTATCTTGAGTCCCGATTCGCCCCGGTTTTTCACACCCAAAAAGGGCTTCATACGGAAACGATTGTGAAGGCAGTCCTGCGCGGATTTGAGAAGGGCAAAAAAGATTTCGGGGTGACGTACGGACTTCTCCTTTGCGCGATGAGAAACATGGACCCGAAAATATCGTTGGAGATTGCGGAGTTGGCCGTTGATTTCCGGAACCAGGGCGTTGTCGGCTTCGACCTTGCCGGCGAAGAGGGAGGATACCCTCCCAAAAAGCATATCGATGCGTTCCATTACATCCAGCGGGAAAATTTCAACATCACTGTTCACGCCGGCGAAGCGTTTGGGAAGGAATCGATCTGGCAAGCGCTTCAATGGTGCGGCGCGCATCGGATCGGTCACGCGACACGATTGATCGAAGACATGAGGGTGAAGGAAGGCCAGGTGTTAAGCATGGGAACGCTTGCGCAGTACGTTCTCGACAAGCGCATCCCGCTTGAAATCTGCCTCACGAGCAACGTGCACACGGGAGCGGTGAAAGAGATCGACGAACACCCATTCGGCATATTTTATCGCTACAAGTTTCGCGTTACGTTGAACACGGACGACCGCTTGATGAGTGGTATCACGCTGACCGACGAGTACTACACCGCCGCGGAACATTTTGGTCTCACGCTGGAGGAACTGGAGAAGATCACTATCAATGCCATGAAGAGCGCATTCATTCCCTACAAACAAAGAATCGCTATCATCTACGACGTTCTTAAGCCTGGGTACGCGAAAGTAAAAAATTCTTTGAAAAAGGGATGATTGTGATTACGCAGATTACTCGGATTTAGCTCAGATTGCAGATCACTCAGATTGTTTAAAAAAACGGGGGGAGACAAAATGGAAAAGATCTATGGGGAACAATATCCAAAAAAAGATATTACCGAGAAGATCATCGGGGCGGCGTTTGTAGTTCATAGAAAATTGGGCGCCGGTTTCGCGGAGAAGGTGTATGAGAACGCGCTGGCGCAAGAACTGCGTGCTTCCACCCTCTCTGTAGAACAGCAAAAGGAGCTAAAGGTTGTATACGGCGGGGAATTCGTGGGCGGATTTATAGTGGACATCCTTGTAGAAAATTCTGTCATCGTTGAATTGAAGGCGGTCCGTTTCATCGAGAATGTCCACGAGAAACAACTCTTGAATTATCTGAAAGCGGCAAATCTTCCGGTCGGATTGCTCTTGAACTTTGGGAATAGCAGCGTTCAGATCAAACGAAAAGTTTATGCAGTACGATAATCCTATCAAGAAAAAATCTGAGCAATCTGCAATCTGAGTCAAATCTGCGCAATCTGAGTAATCAATGAGATTGTTCTTTCTTCGACATGCCGACGCCGATTCCTCGGGTCAAACCACCGACACCGACAGAATGCTTACCCAGACCGGGATCGACGAAGCATCGATCGTCGCTGCCGCAATCGCGGCGATGAAATTGGATATTACATTGATCTTCACGAGCCCTTTTGTACGGGCAAGGCAAACGGCCGACATTGTAGCGAAACAGTTTCCTTCCATAAAAGTACAAGCGTTGAACTATCTTCTCTCAAACAGCGACCCACAGAGTCTCTTTCGTGAACTGCAATCCTTTCCGAGGGACGCAAGAGCATTGCTTGTCAGCCATGAACCGTTCATCAGTCGCTGCATCGCGAACCTCATTGGCTTCAGCGGAGATGCGAAAATCAGTATCAAGAAAGCAACGCTCTCGTGCGTTGAAGTCGGGTCGCCTGTGCAGCGCGGCGCCGGCATCCTGCTTTGGCTGATGACGAACGAACAGTTGCGACTTATGAAGCTTTGATAGAACTTCCAACAACCAGAAAGTTTCCTTCCCTTCTCCCCGAAAAGAAAATTTTTCTCCGAATTCTTCTGGATTTTCAGCAAAAATTTTAGTTACTTTTGACCTTTCGCAACAATCACCCACGGATAATATATAAGAGATGACGGCAAAATTTTTGGAGATACACTCCTCTTCCCTTCTGGACAAAATCCATATCCTTTCGCGCAACTTGTGGTGGTCGTGGAACTTCGAGGCGCAATCGATCTTTCGCGAACTTTCGCCCGAAGCGTGGGATCGGACCCACCACAATCCGGTTGCTCTTCTTGCAGAGATGTCCCGCGAAGAACTCGTAGCGCGGCTTGCAAGTGCTGAGTTGGCAAAGAAGGTCGAATCGGCATGGAAGAATTATGCGGCATATTCAAAAGGGAATAACACCTGGGCATCGTCGAAAGCAAAGAAACTCGAACGGCCTGTCGCATATTTCAGCGCAGAATTCGGCTTCCATGAGAGCCTTCGCACGTATTCAGGCGGCTTGGGCATTCTCGCCGGCGATCATACAAAATCGGCGAGCGATCTTGGGATTCCGTTCGTCGGCATCTCCCTCTTTTATCGTCAAGGATATTTTGAGCAGCGTATCGCTGCCGATGGATGGCAGAATGAGCAGTACGTTTCCGCCGACCCTTCAAAGCTTCCCCTCCGTATCGTTGTCGACGAGAACGGAGAGCCTGTTCGGTGCCTCATCAATATTGGTTTCAGTACCGTTCGTTTCCACGCATGGAAACTCAACGTCGGACGGAGCGTCGTGTTCCTCCTCGACACCAACGTCCGGGAAAATGAGGAGCGTTTCCGCGACCTGACGGCCCACGTCTACGGCGGCGACAGTACGACACGCATCTCGCAGGAGATCATCCTCGGCGTCGGCGGCGTGCGGTTGCTCCGCGCATTAGGCATCACGCCATCGTCTTTTCACATGAACGAAGGACATTCCGCATTTCTTACTCTCGAACTCCTGCGCGAACAAGTCGAAAAGGACATCGAGATCAAGACGGCTGAAGAAAACGTTAAGCGCCAATGTTTGTTCACAACGCACACTCCGGTACCTGCCGGGCATGACCGCTTTTCAAAAGACCTCATGGACTATTCCCTCGCTTCAATGACAAAAGCAATGAGGATCTCTTCAGAAGACCTCATGAACTACGGCCGCGTCGTTCCGAACGATGCAAACGAAACGTTCTGCATGACGGTCCTCGCACTCAAAATGGCCCGGGCTGCAAACGGCGTCAGTGAGTTACACGGACAGGTGAGCAGAGAGATGTGGAGACCGTTGTTCGGGAATACTGCTGCGGACAAAGTCCCGATCGGCCACATCACGAACGGGATCCATGTAGGAAGTTGGCTGAATGAAAAAACGGAACGCTTCTGGACAACGCATCTCGGCAAACTATGGCAGTCCCATTACCTTGAGCCGGATTTTTGGCAAAAAGCGATGAAGGGGAACGCTTTTACGGACGAGGAACTCTGGTCTCTCCGTTATGAACTTCGCCGGGACCTTGTCGAATTCTCACGCCAGGCTCTCAGCGTTCAACACGCGCGGTTCGGCAACGGAACTGCAGTTTTTGAAAAAGTCTTGAACCCCGATGCCCTTACGATCGGTTTCTCGCGGCGCTTCGCAACGTACAAGCGCGCTCCGCTTCTCTTCTCCGACCTCGAACGAGCGCTCGAACTCTTCAACGACCCTGAACGTCCTCTCCAATTGATTTTCGCCGGCAAAGCGCATCCGCGCGACGACGAGGGAAAGAAATTCATCAAAAAAATCATCGAGCTGACAAACCATCCCCGCCTCTTCGGCAAAGTGGTCTTTCTCGAAAACTACGACATCAACATGGCGCGGCATCTCGTTGCCGGAGCGGATGTGTGGTTGAACAACCCGCGTCGTCCTCTCGAAGCAAGCGGAACGAGCGGACAGAAGGTTGTCATCCACGGCGGCCTCAATTGCAGTATCATGGACGGATGGTGGCGAGAAGGTTTCAACGGTACGAACGGCTGGGCGATCGGGAACGATGCGCCCCCCGCGACGCCGGAACGACAAGACGCGATCGACGCGGAAAATCTTTTTTCCGTGATCAAGAATGAGATAGTCCCCGAATTCTATGAGAGGGACGAGAAGAATATCCCCCGCCATTGGCTGGCAAGAATACGGAAATCCATCGCTTCTTTAGTCCCTGTCTACAACACGCACCGCATGGTGGCCGATTACGTAAAAAAATATTACGTATAGCACGGGACAAAAAAAGTTGATAGCGAACACAACTTTTCTTCCGGTTCTTCGTTTCTTTAGGTAGAAGGAAGGAGGAAAAGAGCATGAAAACATCATTCGGCTTTGACGACCTTTCGCAGGAAGAGCGGGAAGCCCTTGAAGAGGTCCTGCTTGAAGAGATGGAGATGCAGCAATGGGACTGCATCACGTACTCAATCATCCTTGGCGAGGAGATCATTCTCTCCCGTCAATAAGTAATGAGGATTATGCTGAAAATACTAACGTGGACTGCGGTCATTGCGGGAATGATGGCGATTCCCCTGCTGGTGCGGAAGCGGTTTACGACATCGGCGGCGCGTGATCTCAACGTCCGTTACGACATCGACGACTACGTCTCTGAAGTTAACCTCTGAAGAGAGTTGTCGCGGGGGGAGGACTTCGGTCAAGATATTTTTTCCACCCTCACTGTATTCGTCGTTCCGCGGGCAAGCAGAGGAATACCGGCGGTCATGACGACGTAATCTCCCTTCTTAACATACCCGGACTTTAAAAGCTCCTGTCTAATGCTTTCGAGAGTTGTATCCGTGTCGGCAATTTTCGGTACGAGAATCGACCGCACTCCCCAGATCAAATTGAGACGCCTCCTGATGCGTTCGCGGTCCGTGACCGCGATGATCTTCCCCTGCGGCCGGTACTTCGCGATCGTCTTGGCCGTTTCCCCCGAGTGAGTAATCGGCACAATTGCCGCTGCGCCGATTTGTTTGGCAAGAACGCACGCCGAGCGGCCGAGCGCTTTGAATACCGCGGACTGCATATCGCTTGCCTCTTCGGGAAGATCGAGCCTGTCATGACATTCCTGTTCCGCCCGCCGGATGATCATATCCATCGTTTCCACAACGCCGACAACATATTTTCCGACAGATGTTTCTCCGCTGAGCATTACCGCGTCCGCACCGTCCAGCACCGCGTTGGCGACGTCGTTTGCCTCCGCCCTCGTAGGACGAGGGTTTTCGATCATCGACTCGAGCATTTGGGTAGCAATGATGACCGGTTTGCCTGCTGCGTTTGCTTTTTTGCAGATCAATTTCTGCGCGATGGGCACATCTTGCGTCGGACACTCAACGCCGAGGTCTCCGCGCGCGACCATAATGACGTCGGCTTCTCCGATTATTTCGTCGATGTTCTTTAGCGCTTCGCCTTTTTCAATTTTCGCCACGATCGGGAGCTTCTTTTTTTTGTCGATCTTTGCAATGATCACTTCGCGAAGATGGCGGATGTCTGCAGCCGTCCGGACGAACGAGAGCGCGACATAATCCACGTCGTTGTCGATCCCAAACTGAAGGTCCTCGATGTCTTTTTCTGTAAGCGATGGTGCGCTTACGGCCACGCCCGGCAGGTTGATTCCCTTATGCTCTTTGAGTATCCCGCCATGCACCACTTCCGTGAGAACGTCAGTCGGCGTCGATCTCAGCACCTTGAGCTGGAGTAAGCCGTCGTCCATTAAAATTGTATCGCCAGGTTTGACGTCCTGTGGAAGGTTCTGGTATGTCGTCGATACGCGGTCCTTCGTCCCCGCCATTTCGTTGATGGTGATCGTGAACTTGGCCCCGTCGACAAGCATCACTTCCGGCGTCGAAAGTTTTCCCGTCCTGATCTTTGGCCCTTGAAGGTCCTGAAGGATCGCCACCGATTCCCCCGCCCTCTCAGCCGCTTCGCGCACCGCGCGAATCGCCCCAAGATGCTCCTCGTGCGTGCCGTGCGAAAAATTCAGACGTGCGACATCCATCCCTGCACGGATCATTTTCTCAAGGACTTCGACTGAACTCGAAGCGGGGCCGAGTGTGCAAACGATTTTCGTTCTTCCGTACCCGTTATCGTTTCCCATATTGTCAGTTCCTTTCGTCATTGCGCAGGAAGAAGCCGCAGTGTATGAATTGCGATCGCCGTTGCGCGCACGCTGTCGAGCGGCATAGCATGATAATTTCCGTTGAGCCATAACGGCGTTTGGTCGGCATAATGTTCGTTCATCGGCTGGCCGGATTCTCCCGTTGGGATGATCGATTGTGCCCCGTCGATGTCGGAAAAATCGACGATTTGACGGGTCGACGGGCCTAAGGTTACACTATAGGGATTCGCAAGATAATACTCGCCATTGTTGACAGTTGTGCCGGATCCACCGACCGGAAAAGGTCCGATGTTAAACACTGCCCCAAGGGGGGGCTGAGAACCGAAGGGATGCCGGAAGGTGACCGTGTGGATCAATCCCCATTGCCACGTCTTCATTTCTCCGCCGAGCATCGATCTCAAATCTGCGATCGCTTCCGCCAGACTCTTTCTGATGACATCGTCGCGCTTCTCGATCTGCGGAGTCGACGGATCGTCGAACCAGGACGATTCCGGATTGCGAAGCAGTGCCGGAACGGTACGGTAAGGGATGTTCGCAACGAAAAGATATTTTTCGAATAACGACTCGCCCATCTTTTCTTCAAAAATATTTTTCATGAGGTGCGTGAAGAAAACGTGGAAAAGGCTTGTCGGCACGTCGTCCTTCGTCAATTGAAAGTGCCAGTTGCGAAAATATCGCAGCGCCGTCTGGAGGTCGGCGCCGGATACTTCTACCGAATCATAGGCATGAAGGATGTACGGCGTCACCTCCTTGGCAAAATACGAGTAATAGTCATTCTGGATTTGTTTGAAATCGTCCGGAGAGAGCTTCTCCGATTTTTGCAGGAGTTCATCAAGCCGTTCGATCCGCGAGGGGGGTTCCCACAAATTCGAAATATGGTAGGGAAACGGCGCGTTCGTCATTTTATTGTTTGCCGTTGCAATAAAATGCGACGGCGGATTGTAGAGCGAGGGCAAACGCTCGGATGGAACAAACCCTTTCCAGTCATATTCCCCCGTCCACCCCGGCATCGGAAGCGTTGGGTTTTGCGCTGAACGAATGGGAAGGCGAACTCCCGCGAGATAGCCGATATTTCCGTCGGCGTCCGCATAGACAAAATTCTGGCCGGGAACGGTAAACTCCTTCACTCCTTTTTTAAACTCGCTCCAATTTTGTGCTTTGTCGATGAGCGCAAGAGAATAGATCTCGTCGCTGACATCCTGGCCGGTCCAACGCAAAGCGACTAAAACGTCCTTCGTAATACTTCCCACCGGATTCACATCGTTGATGATGGGCCCATGAGGCGTCGATTTAATTGTGAGAACGACCGCCGCCGAATCTTTCACGAAAATGGTATCTTGTTCGACGTTCATCGGATGCCAAACGTCCTTATAAAGATATTCTCCGGACGAATTTGTCATCTCGAGATAAAAATCCGCGTCGTCCGCCATGGTGCTCGTGAGACCCCATGCTACCCGACGGTTATGGCCGATGACAACCAGCGGCGTGCCCGGTATCGAAACGCCTGCGACGTTATAATCTCCGCCGTCAAGATGGATCTCATACCATTTCGACGGCGCGGAAAACCCAAGATGCGGATCGTTCGCAAGCATCGCTTTCCCCGATGTCGATTTCTGCGGTCCGACTACCCATGCGTTGCTGCCGATGTGCGTCCCCGTTGTGCCGTAGAATTTTCTAAACTCCCTGTCAACATCGATCATCGATGATAAATCATCGGACAGTAGATTCGGTTTGAGTTCCTTCGGCACAATAACGGGAGCGTTGTCCGGGTATGTCGGGAAGATCTCTTTTGCTTTGTCTTCGCCGAGCTTTTTGTAAAGATCTCCGAGAACGAGATCGACATACCATGAGATATTCAATTCCCACGCCATCAAACGTGCAACAAGTAGAGAATGAATCGGCTTCCACAGTTCGGGCTCGTAGTTGAGCATGTCGAACTCTATGGGATACTTCCCTTTGTGTGAGAGAATGAACGCGTTGACTCCGTCGCTGTAGGCCTGCAGTATTCTTCGGGATTCCGGATGGAGATTGCGCTCGAGCGAATCTGCAATGTGCTCCATCCCTACCGTGCGAAACAACCGGTCAAATTTGAGCGTCGACGATCCGAAAACTTCGGACAACCGTCCTTCTCCGGCCCTCCGCGAGACGTCCATTTGCCAGAGGCGATCCTGCGCATGGACGTAGCCCTCCGCAAAAAATAGGTCGTGTTCATTGGCGGCGAAAATATGGGGGACTCCGAACTGATCCCGGTCCACGGTGACGCTTTTTTCGAGACCCGGAATGTGCAGACGGCCGTCGACGGTCGGAAACGACTTGGTGACAAGGTATCTGAGGATCAAGATCGTCACTAACAGAATAACGACCAACGATCCCAGGATGCCGAGAAAAATTTTCAGTTTAGTTTTCATTTTTTCAACATGACCGAAGACTGAGGCCGAGATTCTCTTACGTCTGACCCGGATCCGCCATGACGCAAATCAGTTCTTGAGGAGCAGCGGCAGATCCCAATCGACCAAGACTCGGCGGAACACCTCTTCCGGAAGTTGAACTAACAACGGATTCTTTGCAGGGTCGAGCCATTGCATGAGGAACAGCATGTCTTTCTCCCCTACTGCGGTGCATCCCGATGTTGTGGAACTGTCGTTTCTGCCCAGATGGATAAAGATGCAGCTTCCTTTTCCGGGAATCGCTTGGGGGTTGTGACGAACGATGATCCCATATTTGTAATCGACCGAATCGAGCTTCATCGTCTCGGAAGATTTCCACGGCAATCGTCCGAGGGAATCTCTAAGAACCTGGTCCTCGCCGACGAGAGAATTATAGAATACCGAACCGGTGTCGTCAATACAATGAAGCTGTTTGGTCGCTTGACGATACGGGAAACGAACGCCCGGCGGAGGCGTAGAATCGTAACCAAAGAAATCTCCGAGCTCGAACACTCCGGCGGGCGAGCGCCGGTCGCCTTCTGCCTTATCGCGTGCTCCTTGTGGAACCTTATGCAATCCTATTCCCCATGCAAGCCCAGAATCACCGAGACCGACCTTCCACGGAATATTCTTCTGCATCCATCCGTCCGGCGATTTGTCGAAAAGGTACATCATGCCGGCGGAAGAGTTCCATGTCGGAGCGACAACAATGACCAGCTGCTGGGCCTTTTCAATTTGAGCAAAAATTTTTGGTGGAAAAAGCGGGAAGAGGAAGAGAAGGTAAAAAAACATTCTCCACATCGGCGGGTGGGCGCTTTTGACATTCGGGCGCATATTTAGTACATTGAAATGATTTCTAAATCAATTACGGAACGTAGCGCAGCCTGGCTAGCGCACTACCTTGGGGTGGTAGGGGTCGCGGGTTCGAATCCCGCCGTTCCGACCATGCAATAAAAAAGTCTTTGCTGCGAACAGCAAAGACTTTTTTATTACAGCGCAAGAATTTGCCACGCTCGTTTTAGCTCAGTTTGAGCAATAGCTCTTCCAGAAAAACTTTCACCTCCAGCAGATCTTCTTTCAATTTTGGGTCGGATTCGTGCGGCAACGCCATGCTTTCTGCGGCCCCGGCTGTTGCAGGCTGCGCATCGACAGGAAGCAATTGCAGTTGCTCGCCGGTTTCAACTTCGGGTGTCCAGGATTTCAACACCTGTTTTGCTCCCTCTATTGTGTACCGTTCTTCCCGTAGGAGCTGGCGGATATACATGATCAGTTTGATATCTTTGTTCGTATAGATCCTGTTCCCCGCCCTGTTCTTTGCCGGTTTTAATTGCTCGAATTCGGATTCCCAGTACCGAAGGACGTACTGTTCAAGGTCGGTTATCTTACTTACTTCACTGATGGAATAATAAAGCTTTTTTATTCCAGTCGATTTCATCGAGACCTCGTTTGTTGTTGATGGTAAACAACCACTGCAATAGTAAAAAAAAACTGCGATATTTGCAAGTGTGCTTTTCGACAACACCAACCCTAAGTTAAATTACTACTTTTGTGTGATTGAATTCTCCTTCCGTGGAAGTATATTTGCATAGGGTCTGAAGCCGATGGGCTGGCGCAGAGACTGCGACAGGAAAATGGCAGCCCCTTGGAAAAAGGATTTGTCTTTAACCAATTTTACGCTATATTGTCACGCGATTTGAGATATCCTGTATTGCCAAGCGTCGCTGAAAAGAAGTTTTAATCCCAGGCCATGTTGTTCACCCCTTCTTCCATTATTATAATTAGGAGCGTTAAACCATGAAAAAACTTTTCTTCTTGGCACTCTGCAGCGCATTGATGATGTCGACTGTGGTCCAGGCGCAATCTTTGGACTCGACGTTGCAGAAGCTGGCAGGCGACGCAGCGCGCGGATATGTTGGACCGATCGTTTCAGGTTTCGGTTCGGACCTGAACGGAGGTTGGTTCCACAAAGCGCCTGAATCAAAAATGTTTGGGTTCGACCTGGAGTTTGGAATTGTTGGGATGGGGACGACATTCGGTGCAGGAGCAAAGACATTTGCAACTTCTTCGAATAATTTTCAATTCGATAACGCGACCGCTTCGCAATTAGTGCCGCTTTCAGCAATTCCAACTTCTGCAACAGTAAATGGCACAAGTCAACCTCTTACTACTGCTCAAAGGCAATCTATTCAAACACAGATTGCCAATCAAATTACAGGCGTGACATTTTCTGTCGGAATCGCCGGTCCAACAATTATTGGTAGCAAAAAGGACAGCGTCAAGATCAATTTCTCAGGTTTGAATAAAACATTCAATGTGACCGTTTCAGGGCAAAATGGGACGGTGCCGGTTACTCTTCCGTCCACAAGCGTCCCCATTCCTGTTACCGGTTTGCTGGACAATGTCACTGTCGTCCCTCTTGCTGCACCCCAACTCAGCATTGGCACATTTGTCGGAACACAATTTACCTTCCGGTATTTGCCCAGTGTAAAGATCAATTCCGACATCGGCGAATTTAAATATTTCGGGTTCGGCATTCAGCACAATCCGGGAATTTGGTTTCCCACTCCGCTTCCCGTCGACATCTCCGCAAGTTTCTTTACGCAGACACTTGATGTCGGAACCATCTTTTCCACAAAGGCCACCGCGTTCGGTCTTAACGTGAGCAAACGATTTGGTCCCGGTGCAGTGAATATAACACCGTACGCGGGTTTTATGTTTGAATCTTCGAAAATGACATTTACATACGATTACAATGCACCAGTGCCTGGGACAACAACGACAACGGCACAGCACATCAGCTTTGAACTGGACGGCCAGAACTCATCGCGATTGGTCCTCGGGCTGAGCTTAAAGCTTCTCTTCCTCAATATCAACGCTGATTATAATGTTTCGACGTACAACTCCTTCACTGGCGGACTGATGTTCATCATCTAATCCCCCTTGTCTTGGATTTTTGCAAGGCCGAATTCGATTTCATCGGGTTCGGCCTTTTCTTTTTTCCTCTCTTGTTGGTATATTGGTGTATCGAATTTACTCTCCATTCGCCCGAACGAACGCCATCATTGTGGTCTGCAGAAGACACGTAACATTGCCTCATTTCCCCCGTCACCGGATCGTAGCATTCGCACTGACAGCTCTGATCCTTGTTGCATCCGGCTGCGACACTTCGCGAGACAACGAAGACCCCGCGGCAAAATCCATGCGGCTTCGCACGGAAGTTGGAAAGAGTTTGAGTCAACATGATAACCTCCACGCAGAACAGCTTCTTGAAGAACTTCTCCCTCTCGACCAATCGCTTCAGCAATGGGACCGGCTCGCCGAGGACCAACTCAATGCCGCAAAGGTACAGGTTCCCTTAGGCCTTTTTTCCGAAGCGTTGGAAAACTTCACAGCCGCGCTGAACCATTATCGGCAAGTCGGCGACCATGCGACCGAGATCCGAACGATGAACGGCATCGCCGGCGTCTATATCGGGTTGGGCGAATTTGAAAAAGGGATCGGAACGTTAAAAGAAGCGCTCGACGTCAGCCGCTTGGCCTCGAACAACGAATCCGACCCGGAAACCAGCATGAACCTCGGCGATGCGTACCTTCTGACGGGACAGAACGAACTTGCGCTAAATCAATTTATGTCGGCGCTTGCAGTATTCAACAAGCGAAAATATCCTCCGGCGATCGTTCGCGCCCTTTCGCGGGTCGGATATGCGTACGCTAAGCTCGGAAGACGCGACGAAGCCCTTGGGACTTTCTCCACCGTGGAGACCATGGTGAGCGCCGTGGCGAACGTTCTTGTGAAAGCTTCGTTCGATTACGACCGCGGCAAGGCATTCGAGCCGCTCGGAGAGTGGAACTCCGCCGCTCAATCGTTTCTCGAAGGGATCGCCACGCTTGAGGGGATCCCGAACCGCGAACAGAACGAGCAGACCAACGACCAACTCATCAAACTCTACACGGCGCTCGGACGGGTCTACGCACACAATTTCGCGTTTGCCCTCGCAAAGCAGAGTTACATCGAAGCGTACACACGGGCAAAAGACGCCGGAAGGAAAATTGCGATCGGGTATCTCCTTATTGCGATCGCCGATTGCGAGCGGAAGATCAGCGCCGTGAACCCCGAGCAAGAAGCAACGATCGCGGCAAGCACGCTCTACGAACAGGCGATCGCGCTATTCTCAAGAATCGGCAACGTCTCGGGGGAGGCGTACGCAAATTTCCGGCTCGGTGCGTTCAAGGAAAATGAAGGGAACATCGACGCCGCGCTCGGTTTCTACCGCCGGTCGTTCGAATTGATCGAGGGACAAAGAGGCGAGTTCAGAAATTGGGCGGACAACGGCGAGTTCTTTGGGCTTCGCACTGAAGGAGTGAGTAGCGAGATTCCGTTCGCCGGAGATACGTATTGGTACAAACCGCTTGTCGTGCTGTTGGCGCGACAAGGAAGGGCCGAGGAAGCGCTCTGGACGTACGAGCAGGGAAAAATGAAACTCATCGATATGCAGCTCCGCTCCTTTCCGTTCGAATTCAAGAACAACGCACTGCAAAACGCGGAGGTCGCCATCGATCAAAAATTCGAAGACGAAGGTATCGCAGAGGCCGCCGCGGCCTTTCAGAAAGGGTTGAACGCCGACGAAAAGGAAGGCGAGCGCATCGAGGCAACCGACCGCGAGATAGAGACCATGAAGAGTGAGCTTCTCAGTACCGGCGGGGAGCTCTCTCAAAAATATCCTTCACTTGAGCCGCTTTTTCGCTCTCCCACGCTGCAAGAGGCAGACCTTCGTACTGCTCTCCCCTACGGCACGACCATCCTCGACTACCTCATTGCCGACGACCGTATCATCATTTTTGTGGTCTCGTTCGACGGCATGGGACGCGAAATGCCCGTCAACGTCGTCGAAGTGCCGGCCTACAAGGATATCGTGCTCGACAAAGTGCGCAACCTCGACCTCATGCTGACCGAGCATATCCATAGCATCGGCACTGGATACAGCGAAACGACGGACATCGAACGTCTCACTGAAGAACTCTATAATTATTTCCTGCGTCCCGTGGAGCAACTATTCCTTCAGCACGTCATAATCATTCCGCCGAAGGAGATGGACGAGATCCCTTTCCATGCGTTCACCCGTTCGACATCGGAAGGAGTCAAACCTCTTTCCGAAATTGTCGATGTCTCGTATCTCCCTTATCTTGCCGCCATCAAGAGCCTGCAGTCGCCCCCCCGGTTTATTAATGCAGTCGTTGCGATCGGAAACCCGCGGGGAAATAACTGGCCGCTCGATTTCGAGCTTCGCGACATCAGGAGTTTCTTCAGGGGCGCGACGGTGTCGGTATCGCAGAATGCAAACAAGGATCGCTTGTTCGAATCGACGGGAGACGTGCTTCAACTTTCCACCGACTTCACGACCGATACGTTATTCCCCGGCCGCTCGACTTTCGTTCTTTCCAGCGGCAGCATTACGGACCCGGACGCGCATATTCCCGTCGCGGACCTTGTGCGCCTTCATCCTTTTCCGATCGTCTACTTGTCCGACGAGCGTTCTTCCGAAAGCGGCCTGACGCCCCTCCACGCGGCTCTGCTCATGATGAACGGCACATCAAACGTTATTTTGACGTTCAAGCCGGTGGAGTCGAAAGCGGGTAAACTCTTCAGCGAGAAATTCTATTCGGCATTGGCAAACGGGAGTAACGTCAACGATGCCTTTCGGTCTGCAACCGGAGCGATGAGCAGTTCTCAGGAATTCGGGGCTCCGTACGAATGGTCTCAATTCTTTAGGTACGGAAAATAAAAACCCCGGCGCCTTAGCGGCCGGGGTTCGACACATCTCGGATCAACTCCGCGCAATTATTTCAACAGCTTCACTTTCACGCTCCCTAATCCCGATTCAACGTAAATATTCATTCTCCCCTCTGCCGACGAATAGTTCGCCGTCTTGTAGACCCCTTTTTCCTCTTCGTCAAAATCCTTGTCGATGCTAAAATTCGAGAACCAATTTTCCTGATAGTGCACCTTCGCGCCGGTCTCTTCCGGGATCACGATGGTAACGGCGCCCAAACCGATCTTGATCGTTACGTCGACGTCGTTCTTGAGGTCCCCCTCAAAGTCAAGGTAGTACGAACCAACGCCCCCTTCGAAGGACATGTGTTTAAAATTTGCGTTGCAGAGTTTCTCTCCCACAAACTTACTCACCCCCGATTTGATCTCGAGGTCTTCAATCTCGCTTTTATTCGGCTCGCCGAACAAGAGCGTCGTTGAACTGGCACCTGCGGACATCCGAAAGTCCTTCACGTTGAGTCCGGTCATGTCGAAATTGCCGCGGCCAGCGCCGAGCTCCGCGTCGATGGACAGAGGTGTGGCATCCGAAAACTGCATGTACCATTTGCCGCTTTCGATTTGATTGTGGTCGTTCTCCTCGTCATCGTCGTCAAGATGGATCGAGATGGAATGATTCCCTTCCGTGGCCGGAGATAAATCGAGGTATCCGATATCGTTCTTGATCCGGTAGTCGATATCGATGTTCGGTTTACGATCGTCCTGCGTTTTGAGGTCGAACACCAGCACTTTGTCGGACGTGCCTTTCGAACAAATGACCGTCCCGAACGTCGATTCTATCTTTACGCGGACTTCCTTTTCGGACGTCCGTTTGATTTCCTTATGGATGCCGCCTGCGAACGACTGCACGGCCACGGTCGCATATACCGCCATGAGGATGGAGCTTATTCGCCGGTATGACCTTATCGATTTCATATTGCACGATTTCCTAATGACAGTCCTTCTCTATCCTCTTACGGGAAAAGGAGGGCGGAGTTACAAAGACTTTCAATAAAGCTGGATTTTCTTCCTGAGACTTTTATAGAGCATCTCCCGCGCCCGGAAGATATGGGCCTTCACCGTTCCGATAGGAAGGCGTAAAACCTTCGCGATTTCGGCATAATCTTTCTCCTCGGAATGGCGCATGAGGATCACCGTGCGGTATTTAGGGGGAAGATCCTTGATCGCCTGGTCGAGAAGTTTCGTCCGTTGCCGGGCAATGAGTTCGCGGTCGGGTTCGTAACTCGAATCGGGAATCTCGAACGAGAAGTCGCTGTCGCTCGAGGCGATCGGCTTGTCGATCGAAAATGTCTGAAGCTTTCGCTTGCGGATGTAATCAATGCAATTATTCGTAGCGATCTTGAAGAGCCACGTCGAAAAAGCGAACTCTTCGTTGAAGCTCGAAAGGGACTGGAATGCTTTGATGAACGCCTCCTGGGCGAGGTCCTCAACTTCGTCCTTCTCATGCACCATCCGATACAGCAAATTGCAGATCGGGTCGTGGTATTTCTTCATGAGCGCACGGTAGGCGTTCTGGTCGCCGGCGATGGCGGCCGCGATGAGGCGGGAATCCTCCGCGCGGGAATCGAGTTTACGTTGGCTGAGAGCTTCGCTTTTCTGCGGGAATGATTTCGGAACGATGCGTTTCGGTGGAGTCTTTTGTGCTCTCGTCATGAAGGATAACGTTGGGATGATGATGTTCCTCGACAAAAATTAGGTAAAAAAGGAAGGAATTGCAAGGCGAGTGAATGCTGGAATTACGGAGTAGTGAAATGGTGGAATAATGGAATGGTTGAGTAATGGAATAGCGGAATCAGGGAAAACGGAAGGTGGGGTATTAGAACGGCGGGTGGATGGAACAAACACTATTTCGTTATTCCACTACTACACCAATCCATTATTCCACACCCCAAGATTCCATAATTCCCTCACTTGTCCTTGAGATTCGAGCCCTTTTTTTGTACTATGGTGTGTTCTTTTTTACTCATACTTCATACTCAATCTGAAATCATATCCATGCCGGTCACTATCATTGTGGGGGCCCAATGGGGGGACGAAGGGAAAGGAAAGATCGTCGATCTGCTGAGCGATGAGATCGACATCGTGGCGCGTTACCAGGGGGGCGCGAACGCGGGACACACCGTCGTCATCGGCGACAAAGAGTACGTTCTCCATCTCATCCCGTCCGGGATATTTCACAAGCATGTATCATGCGTTATCGGCAACGGCGTCGTCATCGACCCGATCGCCCTGATGGACGAGATCAAAATGATCAAGTCCTTCAACATCGATATTGAAGGACGGCTGTTCATCAGCCATAATGCACACTTGATCATGCCGTACCACAAATTGCTCGACAACATCCGTGAACAGGGAGCGAACAAGATCGGCACCACCGGCCGCGGCATCGGGCCCGCCTATATCGATAAGTACATGAGGACCGGCATCCGGGTCGTCGACCTCCTCGACCGGCGGGTGCTGTGCGACAAACTCAAGACGAACATCGAAGAAAAAAACCGCCTCTTGAGCAAAGTGTACGGTTCTGCGGAACTCGATGTTGACAAGATCATCGGGGAATACGAAGAGTTCGATAAAAAGATCGACCCGTTCGTTACCGACACGTCTGCGCTCCTGAACGCGGCGCTCAAAAAGAAAAAAAAGATTTTGGCGGAGGGGGCCCAAGGGGCGCTGCTCGACGTGGACCACGGAACGTATCCATTCGTCACATCTTCCAACCCTACAAGCGGAGGAGCCTGCACCGGGCTCGGCATCCCTCCTACTGCAGTGAACAATATCATCGGGATCGTCAAAGCATACTCGACGCGCGTGGGCAACGGCCCATTCCCGACCGAATGCTTCGACGAAACCGGCGAGCGGCTTCGGCGCATAGGGCATGAATTCGGGGCAACGACGGGGCGGCCTCGTCGCTGCGGGTGGCTCGACATGGTAAGCTTGAAATATTCGTTGACGGTCAACGGCATCAGAGAAATTGCCCTCACAAAGCTCGATGTGCTCGACGAGTTCGACGAGATCAAAATCTGTACGGCCTATGCCGTCGGCGGCCGCCCGCTCAAAGCCTTCCCTACCGACCTCGCAACTCTTGAGCGCATTACGCCGGTGTATCGGACGTACAAAGGCTGGGGCGAAAAAATTTCAGACGCAACGCGATTTAGCCGGCTCCCGCTGCGCGCCCGGAATTATATTCAGGCCATCGAGAAATTTACGGGAGTTCGGGTCTCCATTATTTCAGTCGGCGCCCGTCGAGACCAGACGATACAACGTTAAATGGAGCGCCGCATTCTCCGAGGCGCATCACCCTCCGTATGAAACTTAGCACTCGCAGCCCAAAATCCGCAAACATCAAGACGGCCTTGCTCGTTGCGGCTTTTGTGATCATTGTGCCCATCCTGCTCTATACTCACAAGCTCGTCGACCGGCTCCAAAAAAAAGAACGGGAGGTTGCGGCGCTGTATGCAAAGTCTCTCGAATATCTCGCCAACAGCCCGTATTCCGGCACCGACTACAGTTTTATCTTTGACGAATTGATCCGTGCGATCGATTTTCCGATCGTGGAATCGGACGCTCACGACAATCAGATCAAAGCGTGGCGTAATATCGACGTGGACACGACGCTTACGCCGGCAGAACGGGAAGAATTTCTTCGGTCGCTCATCGCGGACATGGATAAAGTCAACAGGCCCATCGTTGTTTCGTATCAGGATACCATCGTCCTCAGCCGGGTTCACTACGGAGAATCGCAGCTCGTAACGCAGTTGCGCTGGCTCCCGTACATCGAAATTGCGATCGCCGCGCTGTTTATACTCGTCGGCTATATCGGGTTCAGTTACATCAAACGGAGCGAGCAAAGTAATATCTGGGTGGGGATGGCGCGCGAAACCGCGCATCAGCTCGGGACGCCGTTGTCGAGCATGATGGGTTGGGTGGAAATTCTGAAGCTGCAGCCCGGGAAGGATGCGAAACTCTCCGACACGATCGGCGAGATGGAGAACGACCTCCTTCGTCTCAATAAGATCGCCGACCGGTTCTCAAAAATCGGCTCGAGGCCCGACCTGCGGGACGAAGACCTTCTCGAGATCGTCAAAAGCGTCATCCTTTATTTTCAAAAAAGGATCCCGCAAATGGGGAAGCGCGTCGACATTCTCGTCGAGACTGCAGAACCGGTCCATGCAAAGATCAACCGGGAGTTATTCGAGTGGGTGCTCGAAAACCTCATCAAGAACGGACTCGACGCAATGGAGGATGGCAAGGGCCGGATTTCATTCCGGTTATCGTATGCCGGCAATGCGCCGGTGATCGATGTAACGGATACAGGGAAGGGGATCGATGCGGCGTACCGAAAGGATATCTTCAGGCCGGGATTCAGCACGAAGAAACGCGGATGGGGACTTGGCTTAAGTCTCTCGAAAAGAATTGTCGAGACGTACCACAAAGGGAAGCTCACCGTCAAAGAGAGCCGCCTCGGAGTCGGAACGACGTTCAGGATCAAATTGCGGGCATGATCAACCCGGCTGTTGAGGATACTGCGGTTTGGGTTTGAAGACCGACCAGCCGATGAGCCCGCCGAGCGTCGAAAAAATGATATCGATGATGAGGTTGAGAAAGAGCGAGAACACCATCCCAAAAAAAGATATCTTCTCCTCCATCCCCTGATTGATCATCTCGTCGATGTTGGGCGGAAGCTCGATGTTCATGCGATGAATGATCCGCATCATCATTTCGATCGCGATGTTCCCGAAGACAAGCATGACGAGCATGCTGATCACCGTTCCCGCGACCGCCGCAATCACTCCCGCTAATGCTCCAAGTCGCACGCAATCGTTCGACGTGAGGGGATCCATTTCCGCAGTCATCTCCTGATTATAAAAAAAGACCGCAAGAAAACCTCCGAGCAAAATACCTGCGCAACAGCAAACGTTGATGAGGTTCAAACCTGGAATCGCCGAAATTCCAGCAATGATAAGCCCGCCGTATAACGCGGGTATGAATCTATCGGGTTTTGGCTGCATAGGAAGTCCGTTGAGTGTGATCAATTATAGTTCGGTGATTACTCAGATTGCGCAGATTTATCTCAGATTTCAGATTACGCAGATTAACCTTTTGCGCTCGCGATCGGACAAGCGAAAGAAATCCACCGGTCACTTCTTGGAGTGTCGGCACCAAGATCACGCTCAGGCCTGAGCCGAATATGATGCCGGTCGCCATTCTCGTGAAAACGGTGCTCTCGTGGAGGCCGAGTGTCGCGAGTGTTACGTCTATTCCCATAGGAATAAGAGAGAGTACGAGGACAAGAGATGAGTCGATGATGGAAACTTTCGTCTTCGCGATGCGTGGGAACAAGATCATCCCGAGAAAAAAGGAGAAGTAAATAGCGGTGCAACGGATGCAGACGCCGAACTTAAAGCCGGCGATATGGAACGACCGCGTGTCCATTTGGTGGCAGACGCGGGAAAACATCACATATAAGACCGAGGCTGCCGAAGACCAAGCTTCGCCCCATGAGGCAAGAACCGGGGCTGCGACGATCGAGGCGCACCAAAGGAATGCTGCTGCTAAAAGTAATCGGCGTGGTGTCATACGTGCAAATATTATAGAATAAATGGTCGGAAAATGCAAGACGAGATTACTGCAGCGCAATTTTGTTAAGGTTGAGACGCTCGGCCGATAAAAACAGCGGTGCCTGTCACCTCTACGATGACAGGCACCTGTCATTTCAGCCGCAAATTAAATCGCTTCCGCAGAACGGCGCGGAAATTTGCTATGCTATTTTACCATGAGCATTTTTTTCGTATCGACAAAATTCCCAGAGCGAAGGGTATAGAAGTACATCCCGCTCGGAAAATTGCTCCCTTTGAAGCTGACACGATTTAACACACCCGCTTCAATATTGCCGTTCACCAGCGTGGCGATCTCTTGACCCAGCATATTATAGACTTTTAAAGTCGTATGCCCGGTCGCCGGGACTGCAAACTCGATGCTCGTCTCGGGGTTGAACGGATTGGGATAATTCTGGCCAAGGATCATCGTGTTTGGCGTTATGCCCACCGTCGCTTCGACCACAGCGCTGTACTGGAATTTTCCATCGCGGTCGATCTGTTTGAGACGATAAGAGTACGTACCGGCTGGCGCGTTGTCCGAATAAGAATAATTGTGTGCAATGTTGCTCGTGCCGTTGCCGCTGACGAATCCTATTTTCGACCAACTGTCGGTAGATTTTCTTTCTACGTCAAACCCATAATTGTTGATCTCTGTCGCCGTTTTCCAAGAGAGTTCGACGCCGTTTGTGCGCGGGAAAGCCGTGAAGGAAGTCAGTTCTACCGGGAGAGGTGCCTGGGAGATACTTCCCCCCGCATTCACTACTGACCCGCTGGGACCGAGGGTGATTTGATGTGTGCTGTTATCCAAGAGACCGGCAGCAAGTGTAAGAACTCCGTTGACTGTTGTTGCAGAGCTTAGCACAACTCCCGCAGAATTATTAGTGGTAAGATTGTTAACTGTTGGACTCAATTCCAATCCTGTCGTCTGCTGCGTTGTGCCGTTGTATAAAAGCGTGGAAGACCCGCCATACGTAACGGCGCTGGCTCCACTGGCAACGAAGCCGGAGCTCAGCATTGTGAGCGTCCCATTGACCGTTATGCTTGATGCAAGTGAATCGTTTCGACCCGCAACTCCCCCTCCCTGAATGATCAAGTTGTAAAGAGGTATTGTTGCGCTGATATAGTATCCAGCCTTTCCCTGTGATGTCGGAAGCGTGCTGACTCCATCCCCGAGAATAATTGTGCTGCCTGTAAGGTTGACCGTTCCTGCTGTTGTCAACTTTACGTCTCTTCCCGTCACGCCGCCCGTCCCGCCATTCGGATCGACCATCGTGACAGAACCCGATGTGAAAGTTAGATTTCCTCCGCTACATTCAAATCCATTGGACGTACCTGAAAGGAGATTGGTGCTCTGTTGCTTGATCAGAATGCTGGCTCCATTAATAGTGGTAGTGCCGTTCGTGATTGTCAGTCTGCCGTAAACAGTGACCGTTCCGGAAGTAAACGTAGCGAGGCTAGTTGAACTTCCTACAGTCACAGAGTTATTGCCGCTTCCGATCATGAATGTTCCGGATGTATTGACCGTCAGCGAGCCGGTCACAGTCAAACTCCCGGCGATTACCATATTAAAACTTCCGCTCCCGCTGAGCACCAAAGCTCCGGTCGCAGCGATCGTCTGACTCCCACTTGTTTCCGATAATGTGCCTGCAGTTTGTTCCCATGTCCCGTTTGTAAAAACCCATAATGCTGAACCTGCCATTGAAACGTCAATAGACGCCACGACACGATTCCCTACCGCTCCTTTATTTAGAGTCACTCCTCTGAATCTCGTCAGCGTTGGGCTTGTTCCGGAAATCGTCTGATCTCCTGTTTTAGTAAACGTGACATTGCAAATTGTGGTGCTACTATTTCGAGATAAATCCAGCGTTCCACTATTGCTCACATTGCCGCCGATGCTCATCGTATTAGTAACACTACCAGATGCCTGAGACGTGAAAGAGCCGCCTGCCTCAATCGTGAGATCGCCGGTAATGACAACCGCACGCGCTGACACTCCATCGAAAGTAAGCGCACCGCTCGCACCTTGCCCAACCCTTATACTTGCAACCGTCACGCCTTGGTCAATAGTCACGGTGCTGCCGTCTGCTATAACCACGTCATCTGTCGATAAAGGTACGACTCCACCCGGCCATGGTGCATCCGCAACCGTTGAACTCCAGTTTCCGGAACCGGTTGTAGTGACAGTCCCGCTCAAGGCCGTTGCGGCTACAAAAGCTAGGGAGAAAATTATTGACAGGAAAACCGTATACATTTTCTTCATACAATTGCTCCTCATGTTATGAAACTTTAGAAATAGCAGTTATTTGCTTTTTACTTTTTGTTACAAAGGAAACATTGCGTCCGTTTTCTTTTTTGGGAGAGAGCAGAGGACATTCGTGCGAGACGCTGTTCACGAGACATTGTTCAATAGGAGAGAATTTAGTTGCAGCAGGATCAAAATTGCTTTTAAAAAGTTCCAAGAGTCTCGCCGAAAATATTCGTTTGCTCACCCCCTTTCCACTACCGTTTAGTTTTGGAGCCTCGCGGCGCAATGGGCTCGGCCAATATTCACAATTACTCCAAAAAAAGCAAATAGTTTTTGACCGCCGCCGGTTCCTCTAGCCCAAAAACAAAGTAACCGCTCCCCTTGCTTTGGGGGAGCGGTTACAATGTAATTCTCTTGTGTCTACGAAATGCTTACTTCATCAACATCATCTTCTTGACTTGCGTGAAGAGTTGTGTCTTTCCATCCGTCGGCTCAGCGACGATGCGGAAGAAATAGACGCCGCTGCTGACGAGATTCCCGTTGTAATCCTTGCCGTTCCAGACGACCCTATAATAACTCGGATTCTGCACGTCGTTCACCAGGGTCGCGACTTGCTGACCCAGCACCGAGTAGATCGTCACAGTTACATGGCTCTGCGACGCCACGCCGTAGAGAATAGTCGTCGAGGGGTTGAACGGATTCGGATAATTGTTCTCCAGCACGAACGTCGTCGGGATATCCGAGAACGGATCCTTGACGCTCGTGACGGTGATGTGTTTGATGTCCGACGTATCCCGCGGGACAATCTCATACCCTCCTGAGACGCCTGTGCTAGCAAACTGGCTTGCAATTGCCACGACATTGATCGGGTAGCTCGGTTCGGATGAGCTGGCAACCGTCGTTGCGGCATTGATAAAGAGGGCCGTCGTATCCGCCTTCGTTGCATTCATGACATAGACATCCGCACCCGAGCCCCATGTTCCAGACGCTTTGAACAGCGTATCGATCTCGATCAGCTGGCCTTCATACGTTTCAGCGTTCGTCACATACTGGTGCAGCGTCACATGCTTCGCTTTGGGCGCCACGGCATGATGCTTAAAGATCCCGAAATGGAGCGTATCCAACACCAAGGGCGAAAATTCGTCCAACCCGTGGAACTGGGCCACCTTCCCTACGGCAAAGACCGAATCTCCCATCGCGTATGTAATGGGCGGCAAACCTGTATGGAAAACTTCGATTCCTCCTGTCGAATCCTGGATGAAGAAAGTCGTCGTCGTCGTCGAGAGGTTCGGCGAAGTAATGACGCCCGTGATCATCAATGTATCTCCCGTCACCGAATGGTCAGGAATTAGATCGCTATTCGCATCCTTCCGCGCTTCCGAAATCTTTACAAGCGGGGCGATCTTTGCACTCGTGACGTCGTTACTGTCCCGGGGTTCAATTTCATACCCGTTATTATAGACGGTCGTCGCAGAGGAAAACTGACTAACCATTCCTATTACATGGATCGGATATTGTCGCTCGACCGAGCCGCCGACATTCGAGCTGGCTGAAATGAAGAGCTGCACGGTGTCTTTACTCGACATGTCCCGCAAATAGATGGAAGCATTCGTGGGAACTATAGGCCACGTCCCGGAAACTTTATACAACGTGTCCATTTCGATGAGTTGACCTTCGTACGACTCGGCGGTCGCTAAAAATTGAGCTGCCGTAAGGTGCTTCGGTTTCGGTATCGCCGCTCCATGTTTCAACACTCCGAAGTGAAGGGTATCGACGGTGACGGGTTCGAATTCGTCAAGCCCGTGATACTGCGACACCGTTCCGATGACCAGAACCGAATCACCGATCGTGAACGTTGTCGGCGGAAGAGCGAAGGCGAAAATTTCCATGCCGCCGCTCGTGTCTTGAATAAATATCGCCGTCTGACTGTTGAGCGATTGCATATTGGGGGAAATGACAATTCCCGTGATCGCGAGCGTGTCTCCGGTGAGGGAGTGGTCTGCGATGAGATCGCCGTTGGCATCCTTACGGGCCTCGGAGATTGGAACAACGGTGATGCCCTTTCCATGAGCCGTCACCGTGTCGTGCACTTCGGTAACGTTGCTTGTAAACACAACGCTCGTGCTTTTCGAACCTGCTGCTGTCGGCGTGAATGTGATATAGAATTTCACAGTCGCCTGCGAATCAAGTTTCGCGGATGTCGGCGTGATTGTGAACGTAGGATCGGACGAGGTCACAGCCGTGATCTTCAGCGAATCGTATCCCGTATTTTTCACCGTGATGCTATCCTTCTTCACCTGGCTGACGAAGACTGCCTTCATATCAAAAGTAAGCGGTGTTGCGAGAAAAGCAGGGGCTTTGATGATGCCGTTGCCAGTGACTTTAAGCGTATCGGACCCTAGGCCGCCGTTATTATAGAAAACGATCGATGCGGAAACGACGCCTGCCGCTGTCGGCGAAAACGAAACCCCGAATTTCGTCGATAAGCCGACGCCAAGACTTGCGCTGGCCGGACCGACCGTGAAGAGCGGATTTGTTGATTTTACCGAATCGACGCTAAGAGTTGACGCCGACAGCAGGTTCGTCACAGTAACGCTGTCGACAACGGTTGAATCTTTGTAGACGTTCCCAAAGCTGTACGTCTTTGTCGATATCCCAAAACCCGGCTGGATCGCATTACCACTAACGTGCACTGAATCCGGAGACGATGCTGCATTACTCGTAAACACGATCGCGGACGAAGACGTCACCGTCGCCGTCGGCGTATACGTCACGAAAAATTTCTGCGAGCCGCCCGCGTTGATCGTCGCGCTCGTCGGCGTGACAACAAAAACAGAGTTGCCCGAGGTAACTGATGTAACGTTTATTGCGGTAGCATCATTATTTGACACGACCACCGAATCCTTGACCGATGTACCGAGCGTGATGTTGCTGAAATTGATCGAATTTTTGTTGAGAACAGCCAGTAAGTTGGTAAGGCTTCTCCATGATTGCGCCGCACGAATCCCATCTACCTTCCCTCTGGGTGCGTTCGTTGCAGATCCCTGCCGAATTGCTATCCCGTACACCGTATCGTAATCTGCGGTCGCCTTGTCGGCTACCGTTTCGAGAACAGTCGGGGCCGGTTCAGTGCCGCTGATATTCGGATTGATCCACATTGCCACAGAGTCATTCGTCGCACCGGGAATAAACGAATATTTTACGATGACCAAATAAGTTGTTCCGAACGAGTATATCGAGTCGGACCAAGCGATGTTCGCTGCAGTGGATCCTTTTAAAATTCCAAGGGAAAAATTGTTGCTGTTGAAAGCCTTCTTGGCAAAAAGTCTGGCCGGAAAAGTGCTGCTATTTTTGAAAAAATGAAAGAAGTAATCGCCCGCAGTCTGAGCGCTGTCTAGATTCACCAAAAGTGAATAATAGATATCGCCCGAAGTAACTCCATTAGGATAACTTGCCCAGGTCTTATTCACATCTTGACCGGTTGTGGCTAATGTCGACGAGCCGCCAATATTGGAGCCAAGGTATCCTGAATATGTTAGGCCCGTGGTGACCACTTCCACGTTGGTCCCTGCGCCGCTATGCGCTGACCATCCGTGGCTGGTAAGAGAATCACCCGCGGTATAATTGAAATTCTCCGTGGTAAGCACCTGCGCCGAAACCCAAGAAGTCAACATTAGCAGGAGGAGTAATACCGCGAAAACAGTAAACGTCTTTCTCATGTGAAGTCTCCTTATTTGATTATTAATTTAGAAGAGGCTTAGAGATGAATTTGTCGGCCCGGCTTCCTGAAGTTACAATGATACGCTCGAAAGATGAAGAGACGAGAAGATTTGTGTTACCGAATTGTTATAATTTGTCCGGCACCTTAGACTTCCATCATTTTTGCGGGGATAAATATTTTTCCTCGGGGGTTTTAAGAGCAATCACCATCAAGGCGGAAGCTCTTTCCAAAAGACACCTTTCCCTCAGAGGAGTGAACGTAAATCAGTATAGTGCGCTGGTGGCTAGACGGCCAATCGGCAAAAATGAGTTGAGCGGTTGTTCTGCCAAAATATCAATATTGGCGCTCAGAAATGCAAGTTATTTTTGCGTTATGAGATGTCTATTTTTGAGGGATTGCGGTTCGTGCCATCATTGGTCGCAAATTTTTTGGAGAATCGGATTGCCAAAAGAGAAATCATTGCGTATAATTGGCGGGGTTGAAAGGAGGGGATTAGGAGATAGAAGGATCCCCGGAAAAGATGAATGATTGGAAGATTACAAAATTCCAGTATCTTTGCCCGGAGCACACATTTCAACTCTGTGATTATGCAGCCCACATATGGCTCAAAGCAATGACTTATCCCCACTTAATACCGAAGAGGTTGACATGACCCGTTCAGCTCTATATCTCGGAGTATTCTTTGCGTTGACCGTTGCTTCAGCTGCGCAAAAAAATGAGATCGGTTCCTGCATTGCCCTTGCAGACTCTTTTTCAACTCAAACATTCGAAAATGCAAAGGCGCTAGATGCTTTAATGAAAGCGTATGCCCTCGACTCGACCAATTACGACGTCCTTTGGAGACTGAGCCGGACCTACAGCGATATCGGCGAAATCCTTCCGGCAGTTACCGACGAACAGAAGACAAAACAACTTGAGGTATATCAAAAAGCGCTTGATTACGCAGAGCTTGCCGTAAAAGCGAACCCGACCGGGACCATGGGCTATACCCGCCGCGCTATTGCAAACGGACGCGTGGCGCTCTTTAAAGGAGTATGGGACTCGATCGACCTCGTGAAGCAGGTAAGGGCGGACTGCGAGAAAGCGATCGATCTCGACCAAAACAATCCAGCTGCCTACTATGTGTTGGGGAGGACGAACGCAAAGTTGTGCGAGAAGCCGAAAATTATCCGCTGGCCTCTCGGCTTAAGCTGGGCGAACTACGACGATGCGAGGCTCAATTATGAACGGGCGATCTCGCTGCGGCCAACATTTATCATGTACCGGCTCGACGCCGCGCGGACGTACATTGAATTAGATGATTACGACAAGGCAAAAGAACAATTGACCCGAATCGCGACCCTCCCTACCGAAAACCAGGAGGACAACAGATTCAGGAAGGAAGCAAAAGACCTGCTGGAAAAGATTAAGGATAAAAATTGAAAGATGATAAGATTGCAAGATTTAGAGGATTACAAGATTACAAGATTGCAAAATTACAAGATTGAGAGATTGCATAATTTTAGGCTGGCAGGAAGTTGGCATCTTAGCTAAAAATAAGACCCGGTTTTACCCAATAATCTTGTAATTTTGCAATCTCGCAATCCTATAATATTGAAAACACTTACATTCCGCCCGTGCTTGCATTTCAAACGCGAGAGTGCTATACTTGAGCCACTTTTGTAAACACTGCGATACTCCAACGTTACTGCTACATCTCATGCTGCACTAGTCATCTATCGACATTACACTTCAGAAGGAGGCTACCTTGAAAAGATTCATCCTTCACACAGTTTGTTCATGCATCGCATTGATGCTGACAACTGTTGCTGCGTCCGGAGGCGGGTTCCAATTGAACGAACACGGCGCGAGAGCGACGGCACAGGCCGGAGCGTTCGCAGCCCGCGCTTCCGACCCATCAGCGATTTATTTTAACCCCGCCGGGCTCGCCTTCCAGCCAAACGGAGAGGTCTACCTCGGGGCGACGTTCATCATGCCAACAACTTCTTTTTACGGACCCATCGCAGACGCTAACGATCCCGCGATCAAGAACGAATCGAAGATGGTCGATCAAACTTTTACGCCCATCAACGTGTACGCGACCTACCCTGCAACGGATAATTTGCACGTAGGCGTCGGAGTGATGAACCCGTACGGATTGGGAACCGAATGGGATCCGAACTGGGTTGGAAAATATATCACGACGAGAGTCGACCTGTCGACATTCTTTTATAGTCCGACCGTCTCGTACAAGATCAGCGACAAACTCGCGGTCGGTGCGGGCCTCAATATTGTCACCGGCACGGTGAAATTGCAGCAGGCGATCAACGTTATCAACACCGACTCTCGCGTGACCATCGACATGACGACGAAGACAGCATACGGTTTCAATGTCGGCGTGCAGTATAAAATAAACCCGGAATGGAGTCTCGGCGTTTCTTACCGCTCTGCGGTGAAGATGAGTGCCTCCGGCAGCGCGACGTTCGACCCGCAGTTCACACTCCCGGCGCTCAACATCGTCAACGACGACGTCACATCGTCCCTGAAACTTCCCGCGACAGCGTTCGCAGGCCTCGCGTACAAAGCGACGCCGCACCTCGAGCTAGAAGCAGACTACCAATTTGTCGGATGGTCTTCATACAAGGACCTCGAGATCGATTTCAAGAACGATCCGACCAAAAATATTGTGTCGCCAAAGAACTATAGCGATACGTACATTCTCCGGATCGGCGGAGAGTACACGATGGACATGTGGCAGTTCCGGGCCGGATATCTGTACGACCATTCTCCCGTTTCGTCGGCGTACGTCGATCCGCTTCTTCCGGATGCGAACCGCAACGGCATCAACGTCGGACTCGGATATCAGTTCACCAAAGAATTATCGGCCGATCTTTCGTACATGTTCCTGAGATTCGACTCGCGCCAGGCTCAGAACACGAGCTTCAATTTTGACGGAACGTATAACACTACGGCAAACCTTATCGGCGTCAACGTAGGCTATACGTTTTAATTCATGCCCCAAAAAGATTTTCAACCAGTATGGAGTGGACGACAATGAAAGTATCTCTTCACATCTTTGCAGCGCTCGTCGTCATCTGCGCTCTCGCGGCAAGCGGTTGTACCGAACCCGCCCCGTCAGGACCGTCGGCCGGACTTGGCGGCGTGACAGTGACGAAGTATGTCTCAATTGGAAATAGTTTGACGGCTGGATATCAATCGAACGGGTTGTATCAATCTGCTCAGATTTACAGCTATCCCAATTTGATCTCGCAGCAGTTGAATGCAGCGGGCGCAAACCTGCCTGCATTCCAGCAGCCGATCTGGCCGGATCCGGGGAACCCCGATCCGTCGACTGGAAAAGCCGCGCGGTATGAGATCATCAGTCTTAACGGTCCTATCGTCGGCCCTGCCGGAGAAACTCCGACGGCTCTCCAGCCGCCGAGTGCCGGAACTTTGCTAAGGCCGTACGACAACCTGGGTATTCCGGGTGCAATCATATATGATTTTCTCGACACTACCGATTTTGCCAGCAAATCAACATCCCGCGGTAATGGCTTCTTTTCTGCGGTTCTTCGATCGGCGCAATTTGGAAACAGCATATTAGCTCAAGCGGCTGCGTTGAACCCGGACCTCGTCACTTTTTGGCTCGGCAACAACGACGTACTGGGATATGCGACGAGCGGCGGGACTTCGCTAAACATAGTTCAGCAGCCTTTGCCAACTCCTTCCACCCTGTTCGCTCAAATGTACGGAGGATCGATCGGCGCATTGCATGCTGCGCTTCCTCATGCAAAAATTCTAGTGGCAAATATTCCCGATGTTAAAGCAATTCCGTTCTTTACGACAATGAACCCTCAAATTGCTGCTGCTATTCCGGCGGGGGTATACCTTCGCTATCAAAAGAATGGAAATTCGGGACCCGCTTTTGATTCAACACGACTGACTGAAGCCAATGCGCCTCTCATCACTCTTAAGGCGAGCGCGTACGCAGCGCTCCTTGGTCATCCGACCGGGAAATGGTATACGGATAATCATTATCCGGCTATTCCAGCCGGAATCGACACAACGATGCCATTCGGCTTTCATCCTCTCAATCCTTTCCCCGATGCATTGGTCTTGGATGCAAATGAACAAGCGGTTACGGAGCAATCGATTGCCGATTTCAACGGCACCATTGCGAGCGTCGCCGCTGCTAATGGAGCTGTCGTTGTCGACGTGAATAGTTTCTTTAACATGGTCAAGGCATCGGGATACATTGCCGACGGCGAGACGTTTACAACGGCATACATTTCAGGTGGATTGTTCAGTCTGGACGGTGTGCATCCATCCTCAAAAGGATATGGCATCGTTGCGAATCAATTCATCAAAGCGATGAACTCGGACTTCGGCATGCATGTGCCGTACGTAGATATCAACACGCTCCCCGGCATTCCGGCGCCGTTGGGAAAATACGCGGCGGAAAGAATCGGTCCGATAATTCCTTACAACGCATGGAAGAGCTTCGACGCTCTATGGGGTTCGGGCTTCTGACGCGCCGTCGATATTCTTTCGAAAAAGGGACGTGCGGTTGCGTCCCTTTTTTATTTATGCGTTCATGCCAAAAAATATCTTCGTGTGAATTCCGACGCATGCACTTGGTTTTTAACGCAAGGACGCTGGAACCGCTAAAAGTATTGGTATTGACCTGACTAAATTATTTTATCGTTCTTTGCACCTTTGCGATTCAACACCAAAGATTCAAAATTGATATTCGACGCGACTTTTCGTATTTTTTATCCGCGACTCATTGCCGAGATGGTGGAATTGGCAGACACACTAGCCTTAGGAGCTAGCGCCGTAAGGCATTGGGGGTTCGAATCCCCCTCTCGGCACTCTGCCCTCACGAGCAACAATTACGATGACGTTCCTTAATCCCTTTGTCCTCTTCGGTCTTGCGGCAGCCGTTATTCCCCTCGTGCTTCACTTGCTCAACATCCGCAAGCTTCGCACCATCGAATTCAGCACGCTGACGTTCCTCAAAGAGCTTCAGAAAAGCGCGATGCGGAGGGTGAAGATCCGTCAATGGCTTCTGCTGATTCTCCGGATGCTTCTGATCATTCTCCTCGTGCTTGGCTTCTCTCGTCCGGCGTTGAAAGGGACGCTCGCCGGCTTAGGGACGCACGCGAATACGACCATCGTCATTATTCTGGACGATACGTACACGATGTCGCTCCAGGATCAGCAGGGGTCATATTTGAAGCAAGCACAGTCATGCGCGCTCCGTCTGCTCGATCTCATCAACGAAGGAGACGATGCGATGCTCATTCGTCTCTCCGACTTGCCGCAAGCGACTATCGGGGAGCCGACACACGATCTCACACGGCTCCGGGACGCTGTGCAACAGACCCAGGCTGGTTATAAGCGACGAACGATAGAAGATGCGCTTCGGCTTTCAGCAAAACTGCTGTTGCAATCGAAAAATTTCAACAAAGAAATTTATATCCTCACCGATAACCAAAAAACGACGCTGGCCGGCCTCACGCGCGCCGAAAACCGTCAGCCGATCCAGAAGCTGTTCGACCCGAACGTGAGGGTATTCGTCGTCCCGCTTTCAGAGCAGACTTTCGAGAATATGGGGATCGTTTCTGTCGAAGTTTTGCCGACCCTCTTTCAACAGGGGAAGCCGTTTACGGTGAGAGCAAGCATCGAAAATTACGGCACTGCACGGGTTGAGAATCACCTTGTCAGTCTCTTCCTCGACGGCACGCGTGTCATGCAAAAAAGCCTCACGCTCGAGGGAGGAGGACGGACGTCGGTGGAACTCACTGCGACGCCGCAACACCCCGGCTTCTTCAAAGGCCGTGTCGAGCTTGAAGAGGATGCGTTTGATGAAGACAACGCGCGGTATTTTTCGGTCGACATTCCTGAACGGATCAACGTGCTCGTCTCTTCGTCGGAACCGAAAAGTTCCGCGTATCTACGACTCGCCCTTTCTGTCCATAACGAAGATGAAACGTCGACGGTCCTCGGGTTTACGGAGATCCCTCCGCAGCAGCTTACATATGGAGCGCTCACGAAGACGGACGTCGTTCTCCTTTCGAACGTCGCCTCCCTCTCCTCGACTCAGGCCGATGAATTGAACGAATTTATGTCCGACGGAGGCGGCCTCATTTTTTTCCCAGGAGATCGCGTCAACGTCGCGGAGTATAATTCTGAGGTTCTATCAAAACTCGAGCTCCCTCCCTTGCTTCCAATTTCACCCCAAACAAGATCCGACGTTGCGGTCTCGTTCGATAAAATCGATTACGATCATCCTCTTTTTCAGGGGATGTTCGAAAACGTCGGCGGCGGGAAAATTCAAAAGAGAGAAATAGAATCTCCGAAGGTCTACGAGTCCAGTCGCTTCGCTTCGGAAAAAAATATTCGCTCGATCATCTCGCTTTCGGACGGCACTCCTTTTTTATGGGAAAAGATCGGAGGGACCCGCCGCATCCTCGGCTTTGCGGTCGCGGCAAATACTGCATGGTCGGATTTTCCTGTGAAAGGAATTTTCGTTCCGCTTCTCTACCAGACCATCCTTTATGCGGCTTCTGGAAGAAGTTCGCTCGGCGCATTCCCATCCGTCACTGCAGGCGACCGGATCGCCATTCCTCTTTCGAAACTCCGTACGAAGGAGGAAGCGACAGAACCGGCTGCATCTCCGACGCTTCGTGTGCTGGATCCTTCGGGGAAGGAATCGCTTGTGCAGCCTAGTACGGGAGGCAGAATGTCTTCGGTCGTTGCGTTTGACAATACCGAGAAACCAGGGGTCTATGTGATCGCCCACGGCCGCGACACGCTGGCGGAGATACCCGTCAATGTCGATCCCGCGGAATCCGAGCCAGCCCGGGCAACTAAGGACGAGTTTCTTTCGTTAGCGGAAAAAATGGGGATCGGCAAAAATGCGGTAACTTTTGTGAGCAACCCCGGATCGATCCAGAGTGTTGTACTTCAAAGCAGGTTCGGCATCGAGCTATGGAAGTATTTTCTTCTCGCGGCATTGGTCGTCGCGGTTGCGGAAATGATCGTCGCCCGCGAACCGAAAGAATGAATGCGCATGGGACCGCGGGGCGCGGCAAAAAATTTGACCATGGAGAATTCCTTTGACGGATAGTACAAAAACATCAAAAATGATCGACCTCGTGAACGATGAAAAAGAACGTGCCATCGTCGTCGGGTTGGTAACGCGAAAAATTGAGCGCAGTCAGGCCGAAGAATATCTCGATGAGCTTTCTCTCCTCGCGGACACAGCCGGAGCGACGGTCGTGCACAGGATATTGCAGGACCGTGGACACATCGACCCCGCTTATTACATCGGAAAAGGCAAGGTCGAACAGATCGCGCAGTACGCCGAGGATGACAACATCGCCAGCGTGATCTTCGACGACGATCTCTCGCCGGCCCAGGCGCGAAATCTCGAGGAGGTCATCAAGCGAAAGATCCTCGACCGGAGCGGCCTTATTCTCGACATTTTCGCCAGCCGCGCGCGGAGCAACGAGGCCCGGACACAGGTCGAACTCGCACAGCTTCAATACCTTCTTCCGCGTCTGACGGGCGCCTGGACGCATCTTTCGAAACAGTTCGGGGGCATCGGCACGAAGGGGCCGGGAGAAACTCAGATCGAGACCGACCGTCGCATGATACGGCAGCGCATCTCGCATCTCAAAGAGAAGCTTGCAAAAATCGGGCGACAGCGCGATGTCCGTCGAAGCGGGCGAAAAGATTTCGTCGCGGTATCGCTCGTCGGTTATACGAATGCGGGAAAGTCCACCCTTCTCAACGCGATGACCGATTCGAACGTCTTCGTTGAGAATCGCCTTTTCGCGACGCTCGACACGACGACGCGGGCAGCGGTCCTCTCCCCTTCGACCACCATACTCCTTTCAGATACCGTCGGGTTTATCAGGAAACTTCCACATCATCTCATCGCCTCCTTCAAAGGGACCCTTGAAGAAGTCGTCGAAGCAGATATTCTGCTCCATGTCGTCGATGTGTGTCATCCGAAATTTCGGGAACAGATCCAGGTCGTTAACGCGACGCTCGAGGACCTCGGAGCGGCCGGCAAACCAACCATTTTTGTGTTCAATAAAATAGATGCGCTGGAAGACCGTGAGCACCTCCAGGAGTTACGGAAAGAATATTCGTCGGCTGTGTTCATCTCCGCGCAGCGGGGTATCAACCTCAACGGCTTGAAAGAGATGCTCCTTCATGCCATCCATCATTCCCAAACAACTCTCACGTTCTCCATTGCGCAGACAGAGCACAAAGCGCTCTCTGCCATTTACGACCTTTCTGACGTCGAAGAAAGAATCTATGAGGATGGAAAGATCATTGTGAGGACGGCTGTCAGCGGCCGTAACAACGAACAAGTGAAAGAGATCCTGAGAAAGGCAAGCGCATCGGTCATCGAAGAGAAAGAGCAGTCAAAATAACGCTTTCGTTGGCTAAGAGGTTGGGCATCTCCAGCCTTGTTTGTGGTACGGTTTGCCTACTGCAAAAATGAACCGGACACTTTTCTCTTTAAGTCCGTCAAAAGCCTTTACGTTGAACTGGCCAAAAAGCTTCGAGTGTCCCGTTCATTTTTAAACTGAGTCACTGCTCTGCCCCCCTATCTTGACTCTCTGTGGGGTAATAAGTAAATTTCTGCTGATGTGAAAATTTTTTCTTGCACGCTTCGCCAATACTCGCCACTTATCCATGGAAAACACCAACCTTACGATCGAGAACCTCCGCGCAAACGCTCTCTTTAAGTATATCGGCGACAACGATCTACGCTCGATCTCCAAAACGTTGAAAGAAGAAACGTTCAAGGCGAACACGATCATTTTCAACGAGGATACGCGGGGCGAACGGCTGTATCTTATCCTCGAAGGAAAGGTGAAAATTTCCAAGGTGACAAAATACGGAGAGGAAACCGTACTCGCCGCACTCGGTAAGGGGGAATTTTTCGGCGAGATGGAACTTATTGAAGACCAGCCCCGTTCCGCCCGCACGACCGCAGTCGAGGACACCATTGCCGCCGGAATTGCGAAGCACGACTTCGACACGCTCATCAAGACGAATCATATCGTCGCGCTCAACATCCTTAAGTCGATCAGCAAGCGCCTGCGGTCGACCGACCAAACCGTCGTCAACGAACTTGAAAGCAGTCTGGACAACTCCAAAGTGCAGGTCGAGAAACTGAACCTGCTTATCGACGCCGCAAAGACAGTCAATTCCACGCTTGACCTCGACAAATTACTCGATGTCATTCTTGAGACCGCTATCAAGTCGATCGGAGCCGACCGCGGAACGCTCTATCTCGTCGACGAATTGAAATCCGAGATCTGGTCGAAGGCGCTGCGGGGAACCGAAGTGATCGAAATCCGCCTGCCGATCGGTAAAGGATTGTCGGGGTATGTGGCAAAGACAGGAGATACAATTAATATTCCGGACGCGTACAACGACCCGCGATTCAACCCCGACGTCGATAAAAAATCCGGATACCGGACCAACAACATGCTGTGCATGCCGATGCGCAACAGGGACAACAAGATCATCGGCGTGTTCCAGATGCTGAACAAAAAAGGAGGGCCGTTTACGGGCGAAGACGAAGAGTTTATCAATGCGCTTTCGATCCATGCTTCGATCGCAATTGAGAATGCGCGGCTCGCCCAGGAAATGGTGAATAACGAAAGATTATCGGCCGTCGGCAGGATGGCAAGCACCATCATCCACGATATCAAAAATCCGATGGGCACGCTCAGGGTCTATGCGCAAGTGATGAAAAAAAAATCGGGGAACGAGGAGGCGGCGAAGCTTGCGGATGAAATGATCCATCAGGTCGACCGTTTTGTCAACATGGCGCAGGAAATTCTTGATTTTAGCCGGGGCGTCAGCGCGACGAATATTCAGGAAACTGAGTTCGGCGAGGTGATGGAAGGCGTGCTCGCGTTCATCGAAAAGGATCTCACGAAACGCAACATTAAGCTCGAAAAGAATCTCGGCTTTCAAGGAAAGGTCAAGCTCGACACCGACAAAGTCGTCCGGGTTTTTTACAACATCGCAAGCAACGCCGCGGACGCAATGCCCAACGGCGGAAGTCTCATCGTCACAACAGAGGATGCCGGCGGCATGGTCAAGGTCGACTTCAAAGATACCGGAACGGGAATGCCCGAAGAAGTAAAAAGAAGAATTTTTGAACCCTTCGTGACGTACGGGAAAAAGCACGGAACGGGACTCGGCATGGCGATCGTCAAGAAAGTGATGGACGATCACAAAGGGAAGATCGAGATCGAGACGGAGATGGGAAAAGGGACGACCATCCGCTTGCTGTTTCCGCTGTAAGATTCGAGAGTGAACGGTTCGCTTAAGCGAACCGTTCACTGAGCCTTCCGCTTCAGATACTCTCTCACCAGTTCACTGCACGCGTAACCACTCTGCGCAGCTCCCTCGATCGTCGCGGGCAATTTCGTATCGGTCCAGTCTCCTGCAAGAAAAAGATTTTTGACGCTCGTCGCATGGGCGGGACGGAACTTGTGCGTCCCGACGCGGGGAGAGAACGTCGCTCGTTTTTCCTTGATCACCAAAGAGTGTACAAGCTTCGCTCCAGCGCTCTCCGGGTAAAATCGGCGAAGTCCCGCTAATGCCATCTCCGTCAGTTCTCCTTTATCTTTTTCCACAAGATGCGAGGCCCCGCTGATGACCAGCGATAGATAGTACGGAGGCGTGCGTCGTTTTCCGAAAATCGCCGACTTATTGAAAACCCAGTGAACCGGAGAGTCAAGCAATGCGACGAAATCTTCTTCCATAAAACGTCGGTCGAACCAACAATGGATAGTGACGATTGCAGAGGCGATCAACCCGCCTGAGAGATCGCCGCCGAATATTTCATTTCCGTCGTCATCAAACATCGTCCGGAGATCATAATATGGAGCTGAGCAGACAATCGCGCGGGGAACGATCCGTTCACCTCCCTGTAAAACCAGCGCAGTGGCTTCTTTATTTTCGATGACGATCCGTTCAACTTGTGTGTTCATCCGAACGGCGCAACGATGGTCCATGAGATACTCCAATGCCTCGTCCACAAAAATTTTGCTGAGCCCTTTTATCGGGATCGCCATCGAAGAGTCGTTCCCTTTTCCCAGAAACGCAGACTTGAGGACTTTTACAAAAAGCGCGGCCGACACGACGTCCGGAGAATCGTTCAACGTTCCAATCGCAATGATGTTCCAAAGATATTTTTTATTTTCGGGGGACTGATGGAGTGCGTCGAGCCACTGCGTTACCGTCATGGAATGGAGGCGCTCATCCGCATCCGGCCGGGCGGAAGCAATTGCCGCGCCCACGCGCAGAAGAGAGAGCCGTTGGGAAAGCGAAAGGCTTTTCAGCCGCAGCATTCCTGCAACGACGTTCAGCGGAGCCGGTAGGGGGGCGGCTTGCAGCCGAAATGCTCCACGATGTTCATGACGAAACACTACGGAGAGTTTCTTCTGAATGGTAACATCCTGGAGAGTGCCGATAGTCGAAAGATATTTCAGCGTCGAGTGGTAACAGCCCATCATAAGATGCTGGCCGTTGTCGACCTCATCCCCCGTCTCTTTATCGACAAACGAGTACGTCCTTCCGCCGCAATGCTGTTTTTGCTCGATGAGATGAACGGAAAAGCCGTGAGTGGCAAGGTCGACTGCTGCGGTTAATCCGCCGATGCCGCCGCCGATAACGGCGACGTCGGGATCAGGTCCGCGCTGTGACGGCATGAGATCGGAGAGTTCTGTTCTTCCACCACACCCCGGTGGTGATGAGGAGTTTTGTGAGGCTGAAAAGGCGGATGCGTTTCGTAAAAACGTTGTATTCCGCCCGTTCGATATCGCGGAGTAAGCGGAAATAAATCGCCTCCATAATCTGCGCGGCGACAAAAAGGGGCTTGTCTTCTTCGGAAAGGTTTTCTAACGCCTGTTTGAAGTACCACCGTGCGCGTTCGCACTCGAACCTCATTAAGCGAATGAATTGAGAATTATATGTCCCCGCAAGCAATTCATCTTCGGAATAGTTGAAGCGCTCCAGATCTTCGAGAGGAAGATAGATCCTTCCTTTTGCCGCGTCTACCTTGATATCCCGTAGAATATTTGTCAATTGCAGCGCGATGCCGAGATTGATCGCATATTCTTTTGCCCCCTCGTTCTTGTAGCCGAAGATCTCCGTGCAGATCAGACCGACAGTCGAAGCGGCGCGATAGCAGTATTCGCGAAGTTCGTTGAATGTCGCGTACCTGCTCTTCAGCAGATCCATCTCCATCCCTTTAATGAGGTCATGAAAATGGTGAAGAGGGATGTTGAACCGCTGTATGGTCTGGCTCAGTTTGTTGAGGAGGGGATAGCGTGACGTCCCGTCGATAGCTCGCTCGAACTCGCGGGACCAGAGCCGCAGACGGACGTATTTGCGCTTGATGCTTTCGTCTTCGTCGACGATATCGTCGGTTGTGCGGCACCATGCATAGACGACATTGATCGCTTCGCGTTTGGGCTTCGGCAAAAGAAAAAACGAATAATAAAAGTTGCTTCGTTTGTTCTTTTCTATTATGTCGGCAACGAGGAGTGTATCCATCAGCGCACGAAGAATGAACGAGTAAAGATAAGAGCCCAGTCAATCAATGAATGGGCCGGACGTCGGACGAGAACCTCGCATCCCAGCGATTCCACCTTTTCCAGAATCCTCATCCCTCCGTTGTAGGTGAGTCTCAATTCAAAACTAAATCGCTTGTCGATCGCACGGAGGAGCGGTCTTCCCTCATCAAAGAGCCGTCTCGTGCGTTCGATTTCAAAGTGCAACAACTGTCCGGCATTCGCGGTTCCAATCCGAAGGCTCTCGATACCGACGGCGAATTGGTCGAGGTCTTCACGGGGAATATAAACACGATTTCGCTTTATATCAACACTGAGGTCTTGCCAGAAATTTGCGAGCTGGAGCGCGGTGCAAATTTTATCCGAATACAAGCATAGTTCTTCAGAGGCACAATGGAAGAGATGAAGGATTATTCTTCCAACGGGGTTCGCAGAACGGCTGCAATAGCACAACAGGTTATCGAAGCTCTCATACGACGTTCCACGCGCGTCCATACGAAATGCCTCAAGAAGGTCCGAGAATAATGACGGGGGCATAGAGTTCGCTTTAATTACCTGAGATAGATCCATGAAAAACTCGGCTGCCTCTCCCCCATTAAGCGCCTCGTTCAACTCTTTTTCCCAGTCGTCCAGCTTTTTAACCCGGGTTTGAGCAGACTCATCCCCTTCATCGGCAAAATCATCGGCAACCCGCGCAAATGCATAGACGAGTCGGATCGGTTTACGAAATTCCCGTGGGATATAAAGGGATCCGACAGGAAAATTCTCATAATGTGATTGCGCCAGTTTGCTGAGAGTCTTTGATGTAGTGTCCAATTTCAAATGATCGACGGTGGAAGAATACGGTCAGAATATCCTTAATTGTGAAGCTATTTGCAAACTGAATATAGGGCGAGCTGATGATACCATCTTAAGATTCCCGATAGAAACATTCGGGAATGACGCATCCTTTTTTCCATCATACCCGCGAGTATTAAGGGGCCATCCAAAACGTACCACCGCCGAATATGTGCCCGTTTGTTTTCCGAGGCGCTTTTTTAAAACGGATAAATATTTATTCGAATCAGAGAATTATTGCGGTGTCACCTTTCTAAGTGCATAAAAAGGTAAAAAACTTTGATTTCACCTTGACTCTCTAAACCATTCAATATAACTTCTCCAGTAAGGTTACAGTCCAACCACTTGAAATCTACCGAAATTTAGGTTTCGCAAGAGATTTACCTCCCGAAATCTACCTTTTTTGGTCTAAATGTAAACAGGAGCGATCCATGGAGAGACCGTTGCATGTTCTTATTACCGAGGACGAAGAATCCTTTGCCGATGTATTGGCTTTAGAGTTGCGGGAAACTGGACAGTACGAAGTCACGACTGCCTACAGCGGCACGGACGGAATCGAGCAATTGAAATCGAAAAAGATCGATATCGTCCTGATGGATTTTAACCTTGGAGACATCACGGGAATTCAAGTGCTTCAATGGATCAACGAGCAGAAGATGGAAACTCCGGTCATTATGATGACCGCAGCCGGGACGGAGGAAGTTGCAGTCGAGGCGATGAAGCTGGGCGCCTATGACTACGTCCGGAAAGAACATCTTGAGATCAATCATTTCCCGATCTTGTTGCACGGCGTGTACGAACGATTTTTATTCCGCAAGGATAAGCAGGCGCGCGAGGCGGAACAGCGCGAGAAGGAAAAAATGGAAGCCGCCGTGCAGATGTTTCAAACGACCGTGCGGACAATCGCTCATCACATCAACAATGCCCTAGCGATCTTTAAACTACACTCCACGGTCACTGAACGAAATGTTCAGAAGATGCTCGACCCCACCCTCGCCAAACCCCTCCTGAAACTAGTCTCCGATTTGCGCCGCCAAGCCGAAACCATCGAATCGATCGTTCGTTCGCTGGTTGGGATCTCCGATATCGTGTATACGAAGTACGCCGGCGATCAGGACATCATCGAGATCAGAATGCAGCTGGAAAAAAATCTCGAAACGCTCAAGGAACAAAAGCTGGAAATGACCCAGTAAGAAAAACCCGCCCAAGAATTTAGAATCGCCCCGCCGCTATCTTCCAGTCAAATTTATCGGGAATGTGTCGATGATTTCCCTCTCCCGAAAGACCGACTTTCCCTTCCTTTCTTTGCCGTTGCGTGGTGAGTTGTTAAAGGCAATCCTCTGAAATAACCCCTTAATAATTAGCGATAGGCCATATTCGTACGTAGCCGGCATTCTTGACTCGGCGCGTAAAAATTTGTATTTTTCGTTAGTTCCATACATTTTTTACACTTTGGGAAAGGCTATGACCGGCAGTTTAAACGAGCGGGAGCGGACGATCCTTCGAAGCGTCATCTATAGCTTCATCCAGACCGCTACGCCCGTCGGTTCTCGTTACATTTCAAAACACCAAGGCCTGGGACTCAGTCCTGCGACCGTCCGCAACGTCATGTCGGACCTCGAATATTTGGGGTATATCGACCACCCCCACACCTCCGCGGGTAGAATTCCGACGGACAAGGGCTACCGGTTCTACGTCGATTCATTGATCGAGTTGGAAAACCTTTCGGAGCGGGAGCAATCGTCTATCCAATCGCAGATCCATGCCAGCGCAGACCCGGATGAAGTCCTGCGGGAGACATCGAGATTGCTCGGGACAATTTCGCACCAGCTCGGAATCGTTTCAACGCCTCGGGTCAGCGGCGGCATTTTTGAAAAGCTGGAGCTGGTACCCATTAGCAGTTCGCGGATCATGGTGATCATTTCCATCGGCTCGGGGCTTGTCAAAACGATCATGATGGAGGTACATTCTGAAATCCCGAAGAACAAGCTTGAAGAAGTGAGCAGGCTGTTGAACGAGAGGCTCTCGGGCCTGACGCTGAAACAGATCCGCGCCACGTTTGCGGACCGAGTGCGCGATATGCAGGATGAAGAGACAGGCCTCGTCCGGCTTTTTGTCGAGTCGGTGGATAAAGTGTTCGACGAAACGCGGAACAAGGAGAAGGTCCACATCGGCGGAACGCAGAGCCTCCTTGCGCAGCCGGAATTCAGCAATGCAAAGAACTTTCGCGGAATCGTGGAATTATTGGAAAACGAGGACATCATCGTCCACATCCTCGAAAAAAACGACCCCGGAGAAGGAAATATTTCCATCATGATCGGTTCAGAGAACCACGACGACAAAATGAGGGACCTCAGCGTCGTAACGTCACAGTACACGGTTGGCGACATCAGCGGAACGATCGGCATCATTGGTGCAAAAAGGATGGACTATTCAAAGATGATCCCTCTCGTCGACTATATGGCGAAGACAATTTCTTCGATGTTCCACGCGTAATCGGCGGAGAATACTAGCGCCGTGTCCAATAAATGATCTTGAGTTTTTAACCGCAAGGACGACATGAACGCAAAGATGGTCCAGTAACCCAATACTAAACTTCGTTGCGCCTTTGTTCCTGGCGGTCCAATACTTTATGAAAAGTAGCACCAGTTGTCGAGAGCGAGGCAGGTGAAAGCGGATATGGTGGAACAAAAAAACGACGGACAGAACAAAAAGAACGTGAACGCCGAACAATCTTCTCAAAGGACTCCGATGCCGGAGGAAAAATCGGGCATCGGGATTCCCGACGAAAAAATCGCCGAGCTCGAAAAACAGGTCGCCCAGCTTAAGGACCAGCTGTTGCGAAAGGCGGCCGAGTTCGATAACTACAAACGGCGCACCGAAAACGATTTTGCGGCGCTGACAAAGTTTGCGGCGGAGAACATCATCGTTCAACTCCTGCCGGTCCTTGACGACCTCAACAGGTCGCTGAAGACCGTGAAGGAAAGGGCGGAAGGCGATGCGTTCATCAAAGGGATCGAGCTCATCCACGCGAAACTGTTCAAAATTCTTGAGCAGCAGGGTTTGAGGACGATGGACGTCGTAGGGAAAGAGTTCAACGTCGACGTTCACGATGCGTTGATGCAGATGCCCCGGTCGGACGTCCCTCCTCACACCGTCCTCGAGGAGGTGGAAAAGGGTTATCTGCTTTTCGACAAAGTTATTCGTCATGCAAAAGTGGTCGTGTCTTCCGCCGCAGCGGAAGAACCGATGCAACAGACAAAGACATCAGAGAATTTTGAAGATTGACCATGGCAGCCAAGCGTGATTTTTACGAAGTGCTCGGGGTTGCCCGGACTGCGTCGCAGGACGAGATCAAAAAGGCATACCGCAAACTCGCATTACAATACCATCCCGACCGCAACCCGAACAACAAAGAGGCCGAGGAAAAATTCAAAGAAGCGGCGGAAGCCTACGAGGCCTTGAGCGACCCGGCAAAGCGGCAGCGTTTCGACCAGTACGGGCACGAAGGGATGCGGGGGACCGATTTCAGAAATTACACCGACATCAACGATATTTTCTCCAGCTTCGGAGACATTTTCGGCGGATCGATATTCGACGACGTGTTTTCCGGCGGCAGGCAGCAACGCCGGCGATCGAGCGGCCAGGCTGGCTCGGACCTCAAAGTACAGTTGAAGCTTACTCTCGAAGAGATCGCGACGGGGGTGGAGAAGAAGATCAAGATCAAGAAGTGGAAGACGTGCCATGTTTGTTCTGGCAGCGGCGCCAAAGCCGGATCGTCGCGTACCACATGCCCGCAGTGCGGCGGAAGCGGCGAATTGCGTCAGGTCTCCCGGTCGATGTTCGGGCAGTTTGTCAACATCACCACTTGTCCGACGTGCGGAGGCGAAGGCCAAATTGTGCGCGACCGCTGTCCGAACTGTGACGGAGAAGGAAGGGAACAGGGAGAAACGACGATCAAGGTCAATGTCCCAGCGGGTGTGTCGGAGGGAAATTATTTATCGCTTCAGGGGCAAGGAAATGCTGGAAGACGGGGCGGACCTGCGGGAGACGTAATCGTCGAGTTCCAGGAGCTCCGCCATGAACATTTTGTCAGAAACGGCGACGACATTATCTATAACACGCTCCTCAGTTTTCCGCAGGTCGTCTTAGGAGGAGAGATCGAAGTACCAACGCTGACGGGGCGGTCCCGAGTCAAGATCGATCCGGGGACGATGCCCGGGAAAATGCTGAGGATGAAGGAAAAAGGGATCCCGCATCTCAACAGTTACGGACATGGCGACCAATTGATCCGGATTCAAGTGTGGATTCCGACGAAGCTCAACGCGCGGGAAAAAGACCTGTTGCGGGAGCTTTCCACGAGTGAGCATATCGTGCCGACTGAAGATGAGAAAAAAGCCAACCGATCCTTTTTCGACAAAGTGAAAAACGCTTTTTCTTAACGAGCGAACGCTCGTTTCACCTCTCACTGGCTGCGACCTCCATGAATCTGTTGAAACGCGTGCAGGAATTTGCCGCTTTTACGAAGAACGAACAGCGGGTGTTTCTTTTCCTGGCGGTCGTGTTTGTCGCTGGGGTCTCGATCAAAGCGTATAAAGCGTATTTTGAACCCGTCAGCGTCAAGCAGTTCGATTATTCGGCCCTCGACAAAGAATTTGCAGAGCGGTCGAAACACCTTCAAACCATCTCCGAAGCTCCCGCTTTAGCGGACTCAACGCAGAAGGTAACGGGAGTTGCTAGAGAGAAAAAAGTCAACCTCAACACCGCGACGAAGAACGAGCTCGTCTCCTTGCCGGGAATCGGCGAAGGCATCGCGGAACAAATCATGATCTTTCGGGACGAACACGGCACCTTCACGTCGGTCGATCAACTGAAAAAAATCAAGGGCATCGGCGCAAAAAAATTCGAGCGCCTCCGCCCCTACGTCGTCATCAAATGAAAACCACCGAACGTCATATCGCCCTCATTCTGGAACAGTACCAAGTGACCGCCGTCGAAATCGCGCAAAGCCCGAAAGGGCACACGCTCACGGCCGCCGGGTCATACGCCTCGGAGCTTAATTTCGACGAACAGGACATGTTCAGCCAGCCGGGCTCTTCGCAGCGCGAACGGATTTTCGCCCTCGAGCTCCAGTCATTTTTCAAAAGCATCGGCGCCGGCGCGAGGACATTCGCGTTCGGGCTCAACAGCCGGATGGTCGTCGCGCAGTCGCTCCCGACCGACGGATCGCTCAACGAAACGGAGCTCGACCAGCATGCCCTCTGGGAACTGAGCCAATATTCCACCGTGAAGAACCCGAACGCATACAACGTCGGCGCGATGGTCCTTGATTCAAACGCCGAGACGCAGGTGAACACGACCATCATCGTTGCAGTGAGAAAAATCTTTCTGAACTTTCTTGCGAACGTCTGCAAACAACTGAGCGGAAACCTTAATATTGTCGACGTCGATCATTTCGGCGCTGAGAATGCGTTGAATTTCAACTACCCCGAAGTGTCCGCCAAACGAGTACTCCTCGTCGGCGTCGACGAGAGTTCCTTCGATGCGAGCGTCATGGTTGGCGGGGAGACAAAAGATTTTGTGACATTCGAGTGGTCGACTGAAAACGATATGGCCCAGCTTGCGGAATATGCCAAAAGCGTGAGCGCCGAAGCGGTCTATTTTCACGGAAGGATCGTTTCCCAAGCGATGGTGAACAGTCTCAAGACTCTTTCATCCATTCCGGCCGAGATCGTCGACCCTTTTAGAAAAGTTGCCTTGCCCCACACGTTAAAAAATTATCGGGACGTCGAAAGCCGCAAGCAGGAATATGCGTCGGCAATCGGACTTGCGTTGAGAGCAGAATAGAGATGCGCGTCATTGCCGGGACTTATAAAGGAAGGCGGCTCCGCACCGTTGCGGATCTGACCGTTCGTCCCGCCACGAGCCGCGTGAAAGGCTCGATCTTCAATATCCTGCAAAACCGTATCGCATGGCCGGACACTCGCGTGCTCGATCTTTTTGCGGGAAGCGGCAGCTTAGGGATTGAGGCGCTGAGCCGGGGCGCTCCGCATGCTGTGTTCGTCGAGAATTCAAAGCGGCCTCTCGCCTACTTAAAGGAGAACATCGCTGCGATGGGCGCAGAGGGCCGATCAGAAGTAATCGCCTCCGACGCGTTCGATTACCTGTCGAGGCCGCGCGAGCCTTTCGACATTGTTTTTGCCGATCCGCCTTATGAACTCGAGGTCCTCAACCGTTTGCCGTCGTTGATCTTTCAAAGCGGCGTCGTTGCGCCGACGGGATATCTGATCATCGAACACCCGCAGCAAATGAAGTTCGAACCCAGTCTCCTGTGGGAAGAGGCCGTCGTGAGGAAATACGGAAGAACCGTCGTCACTTTTTTTCAGTCACAGACCCTGGACCGACCATGAAAATTGCACTTTACCCCGGCACGTTCGACCCAGTGACAAACGGGCATATCGACGTTTTGGAGCGGGGGATGAAATTGTTCGATAACATCATCGTCACGGTCGCAAAAAATTCTTCAAAGACTCCCCTGTTCGACGAGGAGGAGCGCGTGGCAATGATCAAAGAAGTGATCCGGCGGAAAAAATACCGCAACGTCACCGTCGAATGCTTCGAGGGACTTCTTGTCGACTTTGCAAAAAAAAGGAAAGCAGTCGCGCTGATCCGGGGTTTGCGCGCCGTTTCCGATTTCGAGTATGAATTCCAAATGGCCTTGATCAACCGGAACCAAAACGGCGGGATCGTCACAGTGTTTCTCATGCCGCATGAAAAGTATACGTACCTCAATTCGAGTATCGTCCGCGAACTCGCGAGTCTCGGAGGCGACTTTAAGTCATTCGTTCCGGCGAGCGTCTACGTGCGCCTCCGCGAAAAACTCAAACACGGTTAACTACAGAAAGGACTTCACGAACAAGTGAAATCGTTGTCACGACAAGTTGCAAAAGCCGAACCCTCGTTGACCCTTGCACTCTCAGCGCTGGCCAAAAAACTGAAAGCCGAAGGAGTCGACGTCGTCACGCTGACGGCGGGCGAGCCCGATTTCCCGACTCCCTTTCATATCAAAAAAGCCGCGATCAAGGCCATCGAGGACAATCATACGCGCTACACCGTCAACGCCGGGATTCCGGAACTGAGGAAGGCGATCGCGGACAAATTCCGGACGGAGAACAACTTGACGTTCGACCCTTCGCAAATCGTCGTCTCGAACGGAGCCAAACATTCGATCTATAACGCGCTCAAGGCGATCTGCAACAAAGGCGACGAGGTGATCATCCCCGCGCCGTACTGGGTAAGTTATCCGGAGATGGTGAAGCTCGTCGATGCGACGCCGGTGATCATTCAGACGTCGGAGGCGAACGAATTCAAAATGACGCCCTCCCAGCTCAAGCGCGCGTTATCAAAAAAAACGAAGGCCATGCTTTTTTGTTCGCCGTGCAATCCAACCGGCAGCGTATATACTCAGGAAGAGATCGAGGCGCTGGCGGAAGTCGTCGCGAAAGCGGACATTTACGTCCTCTCGGACGAGATCTACGAAAAAGTCATTTACGATGGAATAAAACACTTCAGCATGGGTTCGATCCCTGCCATCAAAGAGCATGTCATCACGATCAACGGCGTATCGAAAGCGTTTTCCATGACCGGCTGGAGAATCGGATACCTCGGGGCAAAAAAAGAGATCGCCTCCGCGGCCGAAAAGGTGCAAAGCCAGATCACCTCGAACGCTTCGTCGATCTCGCAGCATGCGGCCCTCGCAGCTCTCACGGGCTCGAACGATGAAGTCCATTCGATGAACGCTGAGTTCCAGCGACGGCGCGACTTTATCCATAAAGCCATGACCTCGATCGACGGCTTGACGTGCCTCAAGCCGAAGGGGGCCTTTTACATTTTCCCGAACGTCAGCAAATTTGTTGGTAAGAAAATAAACGGAGTGACCCTCAAATCTGGGGACGACATTGCGCAATTTCTTGTCGACGAAGAAAGAGTTGTTGTCGTACCGGGAAGCGGGTTTGGATCAAAAAATCATGTAAGGATCTCATACGCCTGCTCGATGGAGGAACTGAACAAAGCAGTCGAGCGAATGAAGAGGGGTTTTGCAAAACTAAAGTGAACCCTTGAATCTTGTAATATTGTAATCTTCGAACCCTGTAACCTTGGAATTCAGAATACAGAAGAATAGAAGATGCTTGGAATAACGGAATAACTCATGCCGACCTACGAATATAAATGCAAGAAGTGCGGTCACGAGTTCGAAGAATTTCAATCGATGAAAGCCGCGCCGCTCTCGCTTTGTCCCGTTTGTCACACCGAAAACCTCGTCCGGGTGATCAGTTCGGGGGGCGGGATGATTTTTAAAGGGAGTGGGTTTTACCAGACCGACTATAAAAATTCTAAAAGCGACGCAAAAGAATCAAAGCCGAAATCTCCTGCCCCCACTAAAAAACCTACTACGCCCGAGGCTAAACCGGATCCCCCCACCAAACCGGCAAAGTCACCGGAGTAATTTTTCCCCTCTTGGGCAATTGCGACTTCAATTTTGCAATCTTGGAATCTCGACCTAATTTCACGGCTGCCCCTAAATCACCGGCCCCGCTTCAATCACTTCCGCCGGACACCCATCTTCAAACTTCTTAAAGTTCTCGATAAATCGGGAGGCAAGCTGCTTGTACTTTTGCGTATAATTTTCTTTGCTCGGCCACGATCCTGACGGGTCCAACACATTTGCCGGGACTCCATCGCACCGTGTCGGCACCTCGAAACCAAAAATGGGGTCCTTGACAAATTTTGACTTCGACAGCTCACCGCTCAGCGCCGCATTAAGAAGCGCACGCGTATAACCGATGCTGATCCTTTTCCCGATGCCAAAGGGACCTCCGATCCATCCCGTGTTGACAAGCCAGCACGTCACACCGTGTTTTAGGATCTTCCTTTTTAAAAGGTCCGCGTAGAACGAAGGATGATGCACCATGAACGGCGCGCCGAAGCATGTGCTGAATGTCATCTCCGGCTCTTTTCCTAACCCCACCTCCGTGCCGGCGATCTTCGACGTATATCCCGAGATGAATTGGTACATCGCCTGGTCCGCAGAGAGACGCGCGATCGGAGGCATCACTCCCGAAGCGTCGCACGTGAGAAGGATAATATTTTTCGGGTGGCCTCCCATTTTTTTAGGCACTGCGTTTGCGATGTACTCGAGCGGATACGACGCGCGCGTATTCTCAGTGATCGACTCATCGTCAAGGTCGATAAGACGGGTGACCGGATCGTACGCAACATTTTCCAAAATTGTCCCGAACATTCTCGTCGTCGCGTAAATTTGCGGCTCGGCGGACTGCGAGAGACGGATCACTTTAGCATAACAGCCCCCCTCGAAATTGAACACCCCTTCGTCGCTCCATCCATGCTCGTCGTCCCCGATGAGACTCCTTGTCGGGTCCGCAGAGAGAGTTGTCTTCCCGGTTCCTGAGAGGCCGAAGAAGATCGCCGCGTCGCCATTTTTGCCGATGTTCGCCGAGCTGTGCATAGCCATGACGCCTTGCAGCGGAAGCGTATAATTCAAAATGGTGAAGATCGATTTCTTGATCTCGCCGGCGTAAGCGGTATTGCCGATAATGCACAGCCGCTGCGCAAAATTAAGGACGATGAACGTGTTCGTCGCGGTACCGTCGATTTGCGGAATCCCTTTGAATGAGGGGACGGCAATAACGGTAAAATCGGGAATGTGACGGCGATATTCTTCGTTCGTTTGCGGAAGGATGAACATGTTCCGTGCAAAAAGAGAATGCCATGCCAGCTCACCGATGATTCGGATCGGCATGCGATAGTTCGGGTCGGCGCCGCCGTAGCAATCCTGCACGAACACGTCTCGACCCTGGAGATATCCCTGAACGCGGTTAAAAAGGTCGTTGAATTTATCTGGATTAAACGGCCGGTTGTACTGGCCCCACCAGATCTGGTCTTCCGTCGACCCCTCTTTCACGATGAACTTATCGTTGGCGGAACGGGCTGTGTGCTTGCCAGTGCGTGCAACGACAGGACCGAGATGCGAGATTCTGGCTTCGCGGCGAAAGGCGATCTCTTCATACAGCGCCTCCGTCGGCAGATTCCAGTACGCCATGCGCAGATTTGTGAGGCCGTGGTTGTCAAGCCCGTAGTCGCTCTTCAGGACGGACGCTTCGTTCTGTGCCGGTGTTTTGATGTCGAGGATGTTGTTCATAACCAATCCCTCACGAGTTTTCTGTCGCCGATGTAAATTTCGTTTGGTGAAGACGGGTCGAGCGCCCATTTGATCCGAGCAACGCCTTCTGTGACGTCTTTGATAGAGCCCGCGTAACTGAGGCGGAGATGTCCTTCCATACCGAATTCTTTTCCAGGTACCGTGACGACGAGGGCCTTCTTCAAAAGAAGCTGCGAAAGTTCTACCGACTTGTTGGAATAGGCCCGGAAATCGGGCAAACAGTAGTATGTCCCGTTCGGTTTCGTGCAACGGACTCCATTGAATGAACTTAGTTCTTGCATCATCACATTCCGATTATTCTCGAGCGTCATCCGAAGACTTTCGACTGCGCTTTGCAAACCGGTGAGAGCTCCTTCCGCCGCGGCCTGCAGCAATCCGGCAGTGCACGACGTGATCTGGCTCTGAACATTCGACATAATGCTGACCAATTCTCTGCTTGCTATCGCCCAGCCGATACGAAACCCGGTCATTCCATAGAGCTTTGAAACGCCGTTGACCACGATGACGTGCGTCGATTCGGTATCCTTTTTTGTGCTCGCGAAACAGTTGGGAACCACCATGCCGTCAAAAACGAGTTTGTGGTAGATGTCGTCCATGATGAGATAAATCCCCTTCTGCTCGCATAGTTCCACTATTTGCCCGATGAATTCTGCGGAATACACGACACCCGAAGGATTGTTAGGACTGTTGACGATGATGGCTTTCGTGTAAGGACTGAGCGCTTTGAGGAGATCTTCCATACGAGGGTAAAAGCCGCCGTCTTCGGGCGTGACGATGACCGGCACGCCATAGACCATTCTCACCATTTCCGGGTAACTCACCCAATAGGGAGCGAGGATGATGACCTCATCCTGAGGATTGACGATCGAATACAGAACGTTGAACACCGACTGTTTGGCGCCCGCAGAGACGATGACATTTTCGGGAGCGACGACTCGATTGTAATTCTCTTCGGTATAGCGAACGATGGCTTTTTTGAGAGATGGAATACCGTCCGTGGGAGTGTATTTAATCTCCGCAGTATTAAGCTTCGCCGCAGCGCTGAGGATTGCATTGATCGGGGCCTTGTTCTTCGGTTCGCCGGCGCCAAGGTGAACGACCGCTTCTCCTTTTTCACGCAAGACGCGCGCTTCTTCGTTCAATTTAAGCGTAGGCGACTCCGCAATCGATTTTGCCAGCTGACTGACGCTCATGATGTGAGACCTCCTGTTAAAAAAGACATAGAAAACTCAAAGCAAGAGCGCGCAATTCTAATGCCAACATTGATTACTCGGATTTTCTCAGATTGAACTCAGATTGCGGATTTACTCAGATTTAACTCTGATTGCATCATGTGAGTTAAAGAAGGAGAACTCTAGCATTTTAGTTCTCAACAATGCGAAGATTTATGGGGGATCGTTGGCAGAAATGACAAAAAACCGCGACTTTTGCAATCGTGGTCTTGAGGCGATCGATTCATCTCGCGCCAACTTGAGAGAACTTTTCAGAGAAATTTAAAACAGAAGATTTACTTTTCGTCGAGGCTGTTTCATTAATGTTAAAAACGGAAAATTTTATTGCGCTACGTTACCACACGGATCCCCTTCGCGCGTAACACCTTTGCGGCCGATGCGGCCGCCTCGCCAGACTCAAACGACAATCGGAAAGTCCCTCCTCGTCCTTCGCGCACTTTCAGCAATTCAATGTCATTGATATTGATCCCCTTTTTATAGAGTGCGGCGGTCATTTTCGCAAGGACGCCGGGTTTATCATCCACCCAGACAAACAGGTCGTGGAGAGAGTGAAGAAACCCTTTCGAGTTTTTGGGGATCTCATCGCGGAACGATTTCGCGCGAACAAATTTCTTTCCCATTGAGGAGAGCGTCCGCTCATTGAGCATTGCGTCGACGTTTTTGATCGCACCTCGGAATTCACGCAGGACTCCTTTTACCTCTCTCCTGTTGCTTTGCAGAATATCTTTCCAAATAGGAAACGGGCTCGAGGCAATCCGCGTCATATCTCTAAAGCCGCCTGCGGCAAGCTGCAAAAATGCCGCGCTCTCTTTATTTTTCCCAGCGGCAAAATCCATAAGACTCACCGCAAGAAGTTGGGGCAGATGGCTTACGGAGGCAGCAACGCGGTCATGCTCCCTGGCGTCCATCATCAGAATATGAGCGCCGATAGACTTCAGTAGCCGGACCAACGGCTGGACAGCTCTTCGATCATTCCGGAGCGGGCACAAAACGTACGCCGCATTCTGAAACAACAGCGGGTCGGCATACTTCATACCGCTCCCCTCCGAGCCGGCCATCGGATGGCCGCCAACGAAAACTCCTCGTCCCGAAAAATATTTTCTGGCAGCCGCGTCGATAACCCCCTTTACGCTCCCGACGTCAGTGACGATCGCGTGCGCCATAATGAAACGGGAGACATTGGGAAGCATTTTAACGATAGCGGAGACCGGCGTGCACATAAAAACGAAATCTGCTCTTGACAACGCATCCTTTAATGAGGACGCCGCTCTATCGATCGCCTTCCTCTTCTTTGCAGTTCGGAGCACATCGGGCTCGTCAAATCCCACAATTTTTACACCCGGGTTACTCTGTTTAAGAGCAAGACCCAGCGACCCTCCGATAACGCCGAGGCCGATAATCGTTATTGTTGGAAATTGACGAGAACGAGACATTGAAAAAATAATTATGAATTTGGAATTAGGGATTAGGAATTGAAAGAGGTTGCGTCAAGGATTTCTCGGTCATAATTTCTGATCCTCAATTTATAAATTGCCCTATGCTAAGAAGAAATCAGGAATTGATAGAAGGCGGCGGGTTATCTCGCAATTCATAATTCTTAATTCCAAATGCATAATTATATTAAGCGATTGTCCGGCCGATCGCTTCCGCAATAATGCGGATCTGTTTCATCAGTTCTTCGAATTGTTCCGGGAAAAGCGATTGCGCTCCATCCGATTTTGCATGGTCGGGGTCGTTGTGCACCTCCACCATAATTGCATCCGCGCCCGCGGCCACAGCAGCGCGCGCCATCGGCGTTACCTTGTCGCGAATGCCGATCCCGTGAGACGGGTCGGCAACAATCGGTAAATGGCTTTTTGCATGGATCACCGGGATCGCACTGATGTCCATCGTGTTGCGGGTTGCCGTTTCAAATGTCCGTATGCCCCGCTCGCAAAGAATGACCTGCTTGTTCCCGCCGGAAAGAACGTATTCCGCCGACATGAGCCACTCTTCGATCGTTGCCGCTAACCCGCGTTTCAACATCACCGGCTTCTTCGACTTGCCAAGCTCTTTGAGGAAATTGTAATTCTGCATATTCCGCGCCCCGATCTGGAGAACGTCTGCATATTGTTCCACGAGACCTATTTGACTGCTGTCCATCACTTCCGTAATAACGAGAAGTTTAAATTCATCGGCCGCGGCGCGCATTAATTTCAACCCTTCTTCGCCCATTCCCTGGAAGGAATACGGGGACGTGCGCGGTTTGAATCCGCCGCCTCGAAGGAACTTTGCCCCGTGAGACGCAACTTCTTTTGCAATCGTCCGGATTTGTTTTTCGCTTTCGACCGAACACGGGCCAGCCATGACGACAACTTCTTTCCCCCCAATTTTTACTCCCTTGATATCGAAGACAGAATTTTCCGGATGGAACGAGCGGTTCGCAAGTTTGAACGGGTCGGTGACGCGATATACATGCGCTACGCCCGGGAGCAACTCCACCTGCCTCGTATCGAAATCCGGCTTTACACCGATCGCGCCGAGGACAGTTTGATTAACACCGGTAGAGCGGTGCACATCGAACCCGAAATCGTGCAATACTTTAATAATATGTTCGACGTCGTGCTCGGTAGCCTGTTGGTCTAAAACAACAACCATAATTGTGATTCCTTTGGTTCTTGGTTCTTCGTTCTTGGTTCGTGGTTCTTAGTTCTTGGTTAACTGTTCACTGATTATTCATATCGGTCCAGCTTGAACCTTTCGCCAAGGTACAGCTTTCTCGCTTCGGGGTCGTTGGCAAGAAATGCCGCTGTGCCTGCCTTGAGAATTCTCCCTTCGAATAAAAGGTACGAGCGGTCGGTGATCGAGAGCGTCTCGTGCACGTTGTGGTCTGTGATAAGAACACCGATCCCTCTCGACCGGAGGCCGGTAACGATCTTCATTATTTCCTCGACCGCGATCGGATCGATGCCCGCGAACGGTTCGTCGAGAAGGATGAACTTCGGGTCGGTAGCAAGCGCGCGGGCGATTTCTGTTCTCCGGCGTTCTCCTCCCGAAAGAACGTATCCTTTGCTCTTTGCCAGTTGAGTGAGCCCGAATTCCTCAAGGAGTTTATCGCAGCGTTCGGATTGAGCCGCCGGAGACAACCGCGTCATCTGGAGTACTGCTAGAATGTTGTCCCGCACACTCAGCGTCCGGAAGACCGACGCCTCCTGCGGCAAGTAGCCTACTCCTGCCTGAGCGCGTTTATACATCGGAAGCCGGGTAATATTTTTCTCGTCCAAAAAAACGGCGCCTTCGTTCGGCCGTATCATCCCGACGATCATATAAAATGTCGTCGTCTTCCCCGCTCCGTTCGGGCCGAGCAACCCGACGATTTCTCCCTGTTCGACCCGGACAGAGACATTGTTCACCACAGCCCGTTTCTTGTAGAGCTTCACGAGATTTTCCGCGCGAAGAACGATGTGTCCTCCTGCTTCGGCATCCTTCTTCGGCTTCGAGTCGACCTTCGATCCGTCTACGTAATTGTATGTCATAAATTTTTCAAATCGGGAAATATATAATTCAATGTCGGTCTGTCCGTTCTGAGGACGAACCCGTCCAGGTTATACTTCCCTTCATCTGTCGCGATCATATTTTCCGGATAATAAACTCCTTCAATCCCTTTCACGATGCTGATCTCATTGATCTTTCCGTCGAGAAATGTCATCGTGATCTGGTCTCCGCTCGTCCTGTTGCATCCGTTGGGCGACTTCCCGTCATACAGGAAATACAAGCTGATGGCATTTTGGTCGACGGTCATCTGTTGGAGTTTGTCGTTCTGAAAAAACATATCAATTTTTCTTCCTACCAACTGATTATAGCGCTTCGGGTATGCGCTGTCGCTGAGTGAAAGAGCAAACGACCTTCCCCTGATCGTCGCAAACTGTAATTTGCCGTGCGCCATATGGAGCGATATCGAATCTCCGGTCGTCTGGTTGTCCTCATACCATACGACCGGCTGCTTCCGCAGTTCGATGACATCGTTCCGCGTAAAATACCGCGCCCAGCCGCATCGGACCGAAAGCGGGCCGCGCGCCATGGCAACGCTGTCTGTTGCGATAAGTTTCTGCGTCGAATCGTCATACGATTCCATCACGACGCTTTTAACAACGAGGGTATCGATCTCTCCCTTCGCCGATGTATCGATCTGCATGAGACGCGGATTTTGCGTCACCATGCTATACCGCGTCGAATCAAAGTGCACCAGATAGTCCCCGAAGATCCGGATGTTGTTCGCGGAATTATCGGCGACAACGTGGTGGACCGCAATCGACTTACGTTCGTTTTCAAAATACGTCAGCTCGTCGCTGAAAATCGTCGTCGTAGAATCGATAACTTTAACATGAGAATGAAAGAACGCCTTTTTCTGTTCAGTGAAGTACGTGCCGGAGTCCGCGAGGAGGACGACATGGCGCGTTTCAAGCCGGACCCCGTCCTCGCACACGGCTTTTTTTGAATCGCCGTAGTACATCCCTTTTTTTGCCGTCAGGGTGACGGTGTCGCGCATCACCTTGACGCGGCCGATCAGTTCCACCTCGTTCCGTGCGAGATGCTGAATTGCGCGGTCGCACCATACAAGGACGTTCCCCTGCACGAAATGCACGTTCCCCGTAAACTCCCGGAGGTCTTCACCGTTCACATTCTTGCCGACAAATACATCGGCGTTCTTCAGGACAATAATATCTTTTTGCTGCGCAGAGAGCGAGCCGAAGAGAAGGGTCAGGAGCGCGCACGAAAGAGCTCCTTTTCTGCACATCCGTTCGGGGAAAGTCAACAGCACAGCCGTCGTCCCGAGTCTTCTGTTTGCGCGAAATACATGAAAGGTTCTCACAGTTACTTCGGCTTCGCCGTTCCCGTCACTTTAAAAATCTTATAGTTCTTCAAATTCTGGTCGGACTCGAACCCGTGCCCCTGCAAGTTCTCCTTCGGAGATGATATCGTCACGAACTCGTCCGAATGAATGAGCTGCCGTCGATTATCCCAGAACAATTTTTCGGTGTGAACGACAACGCCGCTGTCCGACACGACAACGACGTTTCCAATCGCTTCCAGGTTATTCGTGTTTTCGTCCACCTTGCCGGTCTGAGATGTCAACACCGACGAATGCATTCCGTGTTCGTCAAAAAAATCTACATGGACGCCGCTGTCGAGTTTTGTCAGCTTTGATCCCTCGAATGAAGAGATGTGCCCGGCTTTGAGAATGGCCCTGACAATTCCGGAATCGGTGAACGTGACCGTCGCATTCCAACTCTCCTGAGAAGGGAGCGTCGCACCCGAGACCGCGTCGAGAACGGATGGCTTGATCTTTTCTTCGCAACCGCCTGCAAGGGCCAACATCCAAAGAGCGACAAAGATGATTTTCTTCATCGTCTCTATCCTTGCTCACGGCTTGCGAGACCGGCCTTCACAAGGTCGTGGAGGTGCACCATGCCGACGGGGCGATGGTCACCGTCCACGATGATAAGCTGTGTAATGCTGAACGTTTCCATCAGCTGAAGCGCGGCGGCCGCAAGCGAGCCGAGCAAAATCGTCTTGGGATTTTTCGTCATCACTTGTTCCGCGGTCGCTCCCGAGACATCCGCCGTTTTCTGCAAGAGGCGCCGCAAATCGCCGTCCGTGATGATGCCTTTGAGCTTCCCCTCTCCGTCCACTACGCATGTCGCCCCGAGCCGTTTCGTCGTCATTTCCAGGATCGCATCTTTAAGGCTCGTGCCGAGAGAAATTTTAGGGACCTGTGCGCCGCCGGTCATGAGTTCTTCGATCTTCAACAGAAGTCTTTTGCCGAGACTTCCACCGGGATGAAAAAGGGCGAAGTCCTCTTTGCTAAAATCACGCTTTTCGAGGAGGGTGATGGCGAGGGCATCTCCCATAGCCAGCGTGGCGGTCGTCGACGACGTAGGAGCGAGGTCGTGCGGGCAGGCCTCTTCCTCGACCGTAATGTCGAGGACAACGTCCGAGGCTTTCGCGATCGACGAGTTAACGTTCCCCAGCATTGCGATGATCGGCACTTCGATACGTTTGAACATCGGGATAAGCTGAAGGATCTCGGCCGTTTCGCCGCTCTTTGAGATGCAAATGATGACATCCTCGCGGCGCACCATCCCCAGATCCCCATGGACGGCGTCCGATGGGTGGAGAAAAATCGCCGGCGTGCCGGTCGAGTTCATCGTCGCGACGATCTTTCGTGCGATAATCCCCGACTTTCCCATTCCAGTGACGACGATCCTCCCTTTTGTTTCAAAGATGATCCGTACAGCGCGTTCGAACGAACCGTCGATCTTGTCGACGAGCGCTTCGAGAGACCGCGCTTCGATCCTGATCACCTGCTTCCCCTTTTCAATTTCGAACGATTGAGTTTTCATTTTCGAAAAAGTGATAACATTCTGCGGACGATTGAGTTCCTTTGCTGCCGGGCTATGACAACCGGGCCAAGGTCGATCTTTTTGCGGAGCTTATTATAATTGACAAGCGCAGCCGTCAAGTCCACATCGGAATACGAATCAAGATAAGCGAAGAGGTTTTCCGCCGCCAGAGCGACCTGAGGGTCGCGGATATTTTTGTGGAGCATGAGGGCGTTATGAAAATTTGTGACAGGAATGAGATGATTTACGCCGTCGTGGGCGTCAAAGATCCAAACCTTTTTATCCTTCCGGCAGACCGCCAGCGTCGCACTTTCACCGGATTCACGTGCAATGCGGACTTCACGCGGCGCCGTTCCGCACGAGGGGCACGGCAACGAGGGCGACCAGTATGAAAAACTCCATCGCCGCTTCTCGGAAAAATCCGCCGGGATCGTTTCTCCTTCGAGGTTGACGATCTCATATTCAAGCTGATCCTCGAATAACTCGCGGAGTGTCACTGAAATATTTGCGCGCTTTCCTTCAATGACTCCGTAAGCGAAGACCTGAGGCAGGGGTGATTCGACATCCGGCACAACGCCCGGTGCGGCAAGGATGAAATTTCCCGCTCCGCGGCGTCCCTCGCCCGCCACATTCCACTCGGCAAGATATTTTCTGTAACTCGCATACCCGGCGCGGTCGGTCGGCAGAAGCCAAAATAACGACCGGCTCTCAAACGGAGTCAGCGAACGGGGAAAGCGGGATTGTTGACCGTTGTGGGGAGAGAGATCGCTCACGACCAACCATATCTTTTTGCGAGGGAATCGATCTCGAGCACTTGCCGCACGAGGCCTTCAAGATGAGAGAGAGGAAGCTGGCTCGCTGAATCGCTGAGCGCTTTTGCCGGCTCCGGGTGCGTCTCGATAAATAAACCGTCGATGCCCACTGCAACGCCGGCGCGTGCAATCGGGAAAATATGCTGAGGCTCTCCGCCGCTTTTTCCGTTGTCGCCGCTCGGCAGCTGCACAGAATGCGTCGCGTCAAGGATGACGGGGTAACCGAACGAGCGCATGATCGTCAGGCCTCGCATGTCGACAACAAGATTATGGTAGCCAAATGTAGCGCCCCGTTCGGTCACCATAATTTTTTCGTTTCCGGTCGAGGCCACTTTTTCGATCGGGTGCTTCATGTCTTCGGGTGCAAGAAATTGTCCTTTTTTTACGTTGACAGCTTTTCCGGTTTTGCCCGCAGCTATCAGCAGTTCGGTCTGACGGCAAAGGAACGCGGGGATCTGAATAACGTCCGCTACCTGTGCGGCTGCAGCAACCTCTTCAGCCGTATGGACATCAGTAAGGATCGGGATCTTCAATTGAGATTTTACGTCGCTGAGGATCGCGAGCGCTTCGTCCATTCCTATACTAACGAAGCCGCTCATGCTCGTTCTATTCGCTTTCTTGTACGAAGATTTAAAGATGAATGGGATTCCAAGGCGCGTCGTGACCTCTTTGATCTTCTGCGCCGTCGTAAAAATCATATCTCGATTCTCGACGACACATGGGCCGGCAATAAGGACAAGAGGATTGCCTCCCCCGATTGGAATCGACGAAATTGTGAAGGATTTCATAGTTTTGCTAATCAAAATACCAATCTTTTGCAGGAAAGTAAAGGAGTGGAAGGTGGTTGACGTCGCCGATCAGGTAATTCACAACTGAACCGGATAATTTTCTTCATAAATTCGTCAAAAACCTTCACATTGAATCTGAGAAAAGATTCGGCTGGCTAGATCATTTTCCAACTCAAGCGCTATTTCATTTTGCAATTTCATACAACTTTCCTTCGCCGGGCGAGATCACATCTGTCAAAATTCCCCAGCGAGGAAGATTATATTTTTTGCCTGAAACAACTTCGGTAATAACTAACGGCATTTCATTTGAAAACGTGATACTAAAATTTTGTTGCGGTGAAACACTCCCATCATCGTTATTGCACACCCTATTTACCAGCAAGAAATAGACGGTTGAGTCAACGCCGCGATCAATACGCTTAAAGGTACCGACCTCGAACCGTGGACCAAAATAATAATCTGACTTAACCGTTCGGATATGGGCGATGTTATCAAAAGGAATCGATGTGTGCGGAAAAGCATCGTACACGCGAAGCTTGCGGATTGTCGGACCTATTCGACGGAGTTCGGAGTTCAGCCTGCTCACATTATCAAAAGCTGGAGTTGTATTCTTCCCATGATGGATATCCTCCCATTTTTCCCGGTCGCCTGTCGTCGGGTTAATGTCGACCAAACCGTCTGTTCCCCATTCTCCATCCCCTTTTGGTTTGGAGCTGCCATATGCATAATAGAGAATACCTCGTGCACCTCGAGAGAGCGCAAGGTACGCCTGAACTCGGAGCTCGTAAAAATTCGGCCTTCGCAGATTTATTTCACCGAATGGTCTGACATCCTCCTGACTTTGAATGATCGCTTGCCATTCGGTCCATTTGCCCCGCAAGCGGTTCATCAGATCATTGTATGGGCCGATCAGATGCCGGTCGAGAGCGGTCTGTTGACCGGAATATATCGGTGGATGTATCGAAAAAAAAGGATATTGGTCAAATTGGAAGACGTCAAGATGTGGGATTTCGTCAAAAAAAATTTGAGGAGGCACTGGACCTGTAGATCCAAACGATCGACGCTGGGGGTCCAGTTCGTGAATTTTTTGTGCCACAAATTCAATAAGCGGCCAACGCGATGGTTGATCCATCGAGCCTTCGTCGTCAAGTTGATAACTGTAAAACGACGGATGGGAATTGTATTTCTTTTTGATTAGCCGTATGATCCTGATGGCATCGGCAGAATCACTCAGCTTTCCGGCGCGGAGCCACCATAAAAGAGAGTTTGGATCATGAGTGACATAATCGTTATTGCCTATTCCAACTTTATACTGAATCGTATCGGCTATCATGACGAGCGTATCTTCCACCTGCACTGGCATTCCGAAAACAAGATAATTTGCTTTGATTCTTTGCAAATTAACAACCTCCTGGTGCCAACCCTTGCCGACATACCCGCCATTGAGTGGCGGATCATTGCTTTCCAGCCAAATCCCCCATAAGCCAAGAGGAAAAAAACTTGACGTATCCGTTTGCTGTGCTGATAGGACGAGCGGGACAATCCAAAGCAACAAGATCGCGATGGAACGGCGCATGAAATAACCGTTCTCCAAATCAGAAGATCCCTTTCGCATAATAATCCAGATCTTTCAATGATTAAACAATAAGCAGCAGAGACAACCGGATAGCGCACAGCACCAGTTCACAAAATCGTTCGTGATCCAGAGGTAGCCGGAAATGAGCGCGGATGGTTTAGCGCAATGGATTTTTTTCTCTGTCTTTTTACCGCACACCTCACAGGTGTATTGCGCTTGAATTGTCGCGCCTAGCAGGCTATCGATAAGAGAGCCGATAAGCCCGGAAAAAAGTATCACTGTGAGAGTGTGAGGGATCGATGCGGAAGGCAACCAATATATCCCGCTCAATGCAATAACCGCCGCACCGAGCAGGCCACCGGCTAATCCGGGAAGAGAGACGGCGCCGCTTGTGCCGGCGTTAACTGTTTTTAAAGTGATGATAGATCGCGGGACATTCCTGGCCAGAAGTCCCAGTTCTGTCCCCCACGTATCTGCCGTTACTGCGGCAAGCGAAGACAAATAGAGTAGATAACATTGTTGCGGCGAAAAAAGCAACGAGGACACTGTCAGGATTCCCGCCAAGCCTCCGTTCGCAAAGACCTGCCCGGCATCCCTTCTGTCCGTTTTTTCAAACAAGGTTTGAAACTGTTCCTTTCGCTTCCTTCCGTATTTTGACAGCAGGCTCGATGAAATAAAAAATGTCAAGACCGGGACCGCATACTGAAATCCGCCAATCCCAAAAATGACGGTCGCGAGAAAGAAGGTCGCAACGCTTCCGCTTACAGAAAGGAAACGAAACCGCCACGACGCTGCAGCGACAGCAAAGGCCAGAAAGACGGCAACGATAAACTGATGAACCATAGACCTTTTAACAAGCGGTTGAGAGTTATAGTATGGAGTAGGGAGTAAGGAGAAGGGAGTAAAGAAATAATGAACTCTTTTCACCCGCCCTACTCCATACTCCATACTTCTAACAGTCCTGCATAATCTCGCACAACAAGACATCCATCACGAGCTTGGGATCCACCGAGGCAGATTTCAGTTGGTGGTCGGCGTTTGTCAGGGAAAGGATCGCGTTGTCAACGGCAAGAGGAGAATAGTTACGAAGGTGAGAGAGATACTCTTTCACAAAATAGGGACTGACCCGCACGGCTCCGGCCATTTCAAAATCCGATTTTGCCGTTGCTTTCAGCTCGCGCAACTTCGCCAGAATAATAAAGTGCCGCGTCAGCATGACGATGATCATTTGCGGCGATTCGCCGCTATCGAGCATTCGTTCAACGATCGCGAGCGAGCGGGAGATATTCTTCTCTCCGACCATCTTCGTCAATTCAAAGACCGTGAACTCTCTCGATACGCCGACGACAGCTTCGACGTCGCTCAACTCGATCGTCGTTCGCGCCCCCGCAGCGATAGAGAGTTTATCGATCTGATTCGAGACCTCACGGAGAGAATTGCCGACATAAGCCTGGAGCAAAGCCGCGGCTTCGGAGGTGATCGAGCGCTTGAGAGTTTTGACGCGCCGCTCAATCCATACGGGGATCTCGTTTTCGTATAACCGTTTGAATTCGCCGCCTGCCGATTTCTTTTTTAATAGAGGGTACGGTTTTTTTCTCAGGTCGGGCTCGGAGGCGATCAGAACAAGGCTTGTCGAAGGAGACGGGCGGTCAAGGTAGGGTTCCACCAATTCTTTATTGGCGACTCGTTCAAAATCTTTCACAATGACCACCCGGCGTTCCCCCATCATGGGAAACGAGGATGCAAGCGAGACGATCTCCTTAGCATCGACCTCGTTGCCGTGAACCACGTCTAGGTTGAACCCCTTTGTCGTCGTATCGACTGTTCCTGCGACGATAGCATCGACGACCTCGTCGATAAGGAAATCTTCTTCCCCATAGAGGAAATAGACCGGCGCAAAATCTTTCTTCTTTATTGCGGAAAGAAGCGCGTCGACGGAGACCTTCTCTTTAGCGATTTTTGCCGGCATTATAGGTTTTCAGGAGGTCGCATAATTTAAAATGCAAATTGCAAAGGACAAAATTACAATGTAAAACGAGAAAAGATCGAGCTTATGAGTATTCCTTTATATGCAAACTTTACACTTTTTACTGTACCTTTGCCCTTTGCAATTTGCACTTTAAACTCTGCTTCATCGGTAGAGATATTCACTTCACAAGTACTTTCTTTATCACCACTTTCTGTATCGGGTTGTCGTTGCGGTCACGCGGCACGGCAACGATCTTATCGACAACATCCATCCCTTTAACCACCTTTCCAAACACCGAATACTGGCCGTCGAGAAAATGGGCTGGCGCTACGGTGATATAGAATTGACTGCCGTTCGATTTTCTCTGAGGGTTGACTTCGTCCCCCTGCCGCGCCGCTGCAATCACGCCCCGGTCATGCGGGAGCCCGATTTCCGCATCGATGGTGTATCCAGGTCCGCCAAGCCCGTCGTTCGAACGGTCGCTGTCTCTCGAGTTCGGATCGCCGCCTTGGATCATAAACCCGGGGATCACCCGATGGAACGTCGTCCCAACGTAGAATCCCTCTTTCGCAAGCTTCCGGAAATTTGCGGCATGCTTTGGAGCTTTGTCGTCTGCCAATTGAACCGTGATATTTCCCATCGAGGTTTCAATGACGACAAGGCCGTGCGATCCGTTGTGTTGTGTCACGGAAGTTTTTCCTTTCTTGGTCGATTTTTTTTGTTGGCTGCCGGAGGCCGTTGTGAATAAGAGGGCTCCGCAGAGGAGAAGAAGCAACGGTTTCATAGAAGTATCCTTTGGTGATAGTTAAAAGTGAAGAGGTCAAAGGGCAAAATTACATGGGAAAATGTAAAATGAGAAATTATACAGGCTTTAATTTATGCGATAGTTTTTTCTAACCTTTGAATTTTTCATTGTAACTTTGCCCTTTGCACTTTTCACTTTGCCCTTCCCTCAAAAATAGTACGTCAACCCGAACGCCAGCCCGACCACGAACATCGAAAGCGTGGCTGTCTGGCCATGATTCTGTAAAAGGTCGCCCCGACTGTCCTTGAGGTCGCCGAAGACCTCCCATCGCATTTCGGCGGCGACGTAGCCGTACAGATGCTCGTCGAATGCCGTTTGCCCGATGCCGTCGACTTTAATTCCTACCCCGTGTGTCGTGTAGGATGTATCCGTGTTATAAAAATCGGATTTCTGTTCCACGGTTCCCGTGTGATAGCCGATGCCTCCGCCAAATTTCAAAAAATATCCGACGCCGCTCTTAACATAGTGAACGGTGAGCGTCGGCATTTTCACGTCATAAAATGTCGTGTAGGTTCCGGTGCCTCCCGTCGGGAGAGTATACGATTTGAAAAGATAGTTGTATTCCGCCCCGCCGGACCATTCGTGCGCTATCGGCCCATCGATGCCGCCAAAAAATTCAACGACCGTGCCAAAATCTTGCACTTGCTGGGATGGGTCCGCAAGCGTGTTAAGGAAGCTCACGAGAGCCGGAGCGTCGGCAAGAGCAACCCCCATCCCTGCATAGGCGGAGATCCCGTTGGCCCGTTCTACGGGCCTTTCGTTTTCCTTGTCGAGGGATTGAGACCGGCATATCGCGGTGAGCCCAAGAAAGCAGAATGCGGCAACAAAAGTCTTCATCACACCGTCAAAAATCTTAACGTTCTCCGGAAATCACGCCCCGCAACATGCGCTGGAACCCGTCCCTACACAGAAACAGCAAACCCACTTTCAAGCGATTCGATGATTTTAAACGTGGCGCGCGTCGTCGCGACAAGGCTTTGGAACGGAATGAGGTCTGTCGCGAGGTGAACAGACTTGATGAACTCTTCCACTTCGGTTTTATGGCCTTTGTCGATGGTCAAAGCGTCGGAAACTTTCCGCGTGCCGCCGGCGTAGGTTTCAAGGGTTTTAAAGTTGTCGATGATCGCCGTTCTGCCACCGGCTGAAATCTCGATGCGTTCTTTCGGAACGGACGAGTCGCCGTTCGCAAGGTACGTAATGACGCCGAGAGCTCCGTTAGAAAGCTTCAGCGTCACGACGATGTTGTCGCTCTGGGTCCTTTTTCCGGCGAGCGAAAGGGAGCGTGCGAACACTTCCGTCGGTTCGCCGTTGGACAAGTACTGGATCGTATCGATAAAATGGCACACTTCTCCGATGATCCTTCCACCGCCTTCCACCGGGTCGTGCACCCAGTGCTCGGGCGGGATGAACCCTGCGTTAACGCGATAGTTGACGATCATCGGCTCGTTCATCTCCGCAAAAAATTCCTTCGCACGGCGTACCGACGGCGAGAACCGACGGTTAAATCCTACCGTGAAACGTAGGTGCGACTGCTTTCGCGCCGCGTCGTGGGCTTTGATGATCTCCGATAACTCCGCCTCGTTGAGCGCGAGCGGCTTTTCAACGAACACATGTTTGTGGTGCCTCATCGCCTGAACGCTGAGCGGCGCATGAAGGTTGTGCCGCGTCGCGATGAAGACCGTGTCGATATTTTTGGAGGCGAAGATCTCTTTCGGATCTGTGGCGGCGAATTCAAACCCGAATTTTCGCGCGACGTTTTTTGCGTTCAGCCCATTCGACGTACAGACCCCTTTGAGCGCAACATTCTTCGTGTTGATGAACGGGATGAGGGACGACTGCGCAAAATTTCCCGCCCCGATGAATCCGACGGACAACGAGGCCTTGGTCTCGCGCGAGCCGGTGACGCCGACGATGTTGGGGGACGGCTTTTTTTCCTGCGGATACTCGAGAAGCACGCCGATGTATCGTTCTTTGCTTTTTCCGGTGATCATCGAATACGCTTTGACCGCGTCGTCGATGTGGAAGATGTGCGTCGTGAGTTTCTTCACGTCGACCTTTCCCGTGCCGACGAGCCTCAGAAATTCTTCCATGTTGCGTCGTTCCGTCCAGCGGACGTACCCTACCGGATAATCGTGGCCTTTTTCCTCATACGAGCTGTCGTATCGCCCCGGCCCGTACGACCGGGAAATTCTGAAGTCGAGCTCTTTCATATAATACGGAGCTCTTGGGATCGTGATCGCAACATCTCCCACGAGAACGACCCGTCCCTTGTCGCGCGCAATTGCGCCGGCAAGTTGCACCGGGTCGTTGCTCTTTGTCGCGGCGGTGATGATGACCGCATCAGCTCCGATCCCGTGTGTGTACGACTGGATATCCGACACAAGCCCGTTGCCGGACCGGCGAAACGCTACGTCGGCGCCCAATGACTTTGCAAGCGCGACCGAATGTGAGTCGAGGTCGATGCCAATGACGGAGCAGCCCGCCGCTTTGAGAATCTGAACAGTCAACTGTCCGACCAAGCCCAGGCCGACGACGGCGACCGTTTCGCCGAGCGTCGGCGAGGCCATCCGCACACCTTGTAAAGCGATGGCCCCCACCGTTGTAAACGCGGCTTGCTGCATCGAAAGCCCTTGAGGAACTTTCACGCAAAGATTCTTCGGCACAAAAAGTACTTCTGCATGGTTGGCCGACCCGCCGCCGCACGCAACGCGGTCCCCAACGGTGAAATCGTCGATATCCCCCGCGACGGCGACAACGGTCCCTGCGGAACTGTAGCCGAGTGGGCCGAACGCCTCGAGCTTGGTCATCACTTTTCTATAGACACTCCGGATTCCCTGCTGCCGGATCTGATCGAGCACGAGCTTTACCTGATCGGGGTTAGACTTCGCTTTGGCGAAAATGTTGTCCTTACGTTTCTGCACCGAGGCACGTTCTGTGCCCGCGCTGATGAGGGAATATTCGTTGCGCACGATGACACCGCCCATGCGAAGCGCCGGGTCGGGAACCTGTTCCACGTGCATAACTCCTTTTCTCATTTCTTGTGAAACTTGCTTCATTGAAAATTCCTCAGAGTGTAATCGTTTGGTTTCATCCTTCTTCCGCCATCGCTTTAACGCGGATATTATCCTTAAAAAAGTAATAGCCGCCGATAACGAGCGTCAGTATCACGCCGACTTCGTGCGTAAGAATGGAGTAGCTGAGAGCCGTGACTCCGTCCACATGATACAGCCGCGTCAGCGCAAAGGACGTGAACGAATGGTACGTTCCAAAACCGCTCGGCGATGGAAATGCGAATGCCACCGTCGACACGACGAGCAACACCGTTGCGGCGCCGAAATCGAGCCCATGACCCGCCATTTTATCGAACGCGAAGAAGGGGATGTACATCAGCAAAAGATACAAACCCTGGATCAGGTAACTCGTGATAATGATCATGAGAAAGCCTCCGGGGCGTTTGGATGCGGCAAAGCCACTGATAAACGATTCAAAGAGCTGGTCGAATTTATCCCGGGCCTTCTGCGGAAAGAAAGCGATCATTTTCTTCATGAATGAAAAAAGCAGGTCCGCTTTGAAGAAAAGATAAATGAACAGACCGAACGCGACGACCGAGCCGAGGAGGAACACCGTCTCCAGGGATGCGAACGACGGAAAAAGTTCGGCGAACGAGTCGGAGTAGATAAACATCACGGCAAGTAAAATAGAGAAGAACGCGATAATGTCGATGATGCGTTCGATGATCACGGTGCCGAACGCGGCGGTCTTCGATATCGATTCGAGCTTTCCGAGTGTGTAAGGGCGCACGAGTTCTCCGACTCTCGGAAGAAAATTATTGATCATGTAGCCGACCATCACCGCCGAGAACGAATTCCGGAGCGACACGCGCTCCTTGATCGGCGCCAGGAGATACTGCCATCGCCATGCGCGCGCGAGATGGCTGAGAACGCCGCCGGCAAGAATAGCGACGATCCACACCCAGTGGACGCTCGTCAAAGAATTCCAGATCGCGCCGTAATCTTTGCCGCGGAACGCCACGTACATGAACAACGCCATCACGAGAAAACTTACGACATATCTGATGGACGTCTTTATTTTTGCCATTATTGTCTTAAGCGAAGCGTCCTTTACGATTCATGCGCAAAAATTTCGCAGAGCGCCGATGCAGGAGGCCTATTTACTCGGGGCTTGGCGTTCACTCAAACGGAGGTCCACCACTTCAACATGCTCGGGGACGACGAACGTGAATTGTCCGTCCGGGACGCCCGTGTTGAACCTGACGGAAGTCAATACATACGTCGTGTGCGTCTCGTTCATGTCGACGTACTCGAGGCCCCGGACGCTCCAATCGGAATCATCCACCCACACCTTCACCGACTTTACAAATTTGGATGCGCCGGTTCTCGGCGTAAGTTTGAGCACGTAGGACGCATGGGGTTCGCCGGCTTCATTGTCGACGAGCGTCGCCCGATAGTTTGCCGGCAGACCGAGAAGAAATTGCTCGGGAGAGAATGCCGTCGTGCTTTCTTTATAGTTGTCGACCACCACTTGCTTGTTGACCGGCGAGTATGCCCACACGGTCTTGCCGTCGGTCACGATCGTTTGCTCCTGCGATTCGATCCGGTATTTGTTCCCTTTTTTCATCGTCACCGTGCCGGAGTAACTTTGTTTGATCCCCGCATAGCGGAGCGAAACGGTCTCGGAAAAATCCGCGGAGGCGTCCGTGGCATTGGCGTACGTCTTCTGAACTTTCGCGAGCACTTCGGGCGCGGTAAGTTTTTCAGCCGGTTGACCGTATGCAGTATGGAAAAAAGGAGTAAAGAGCAGGACGACTGCAAACGGGAGAATGATGCCATGCAACTTGGATGCGAATTCCAATCTCATCATGTCAGACTTTTCAGAATAATTTCAAGTTCCGCTTCGCTCTCGATGAGCACTTCGCGCGCTTTGCTTCCGTCGAACGGCCCCACGACACCCGCAGCTTCCAGCTCGTCGACAAGCCGCGCGGCCCGCGAATAGCCGACCTTCAGTCGTCGCTGCAACAGCGAGACGGACCCTTGCTGATGGCGCACGATGGTGCGTGCGGCCTCTTCGAACAATTCGTCCCGTTCTCCGCCTCCGGCGCTCATCGACGCCCGCTGTTTCTCGAGCACGGACGGCAGTTCGAACGGTCTGGTATACCCTTTTTGTTTACCGATATGTTCGACGATCGATTCCACCTCGTCGCTCGAGATAAACGCATTCTGAATCCGGATCGGTTTGGGGCTCGACGAGGGCATGTAGAGCATGTCGCCGTTGCCGAGAAGCTGTTCGGCTCCGTTCATATCGAGAATCGTCCTCGAGTCGATTTTCGACGACACCTGGTACGCGATGCGGGCCGGGAAGTTCGCCTTGATGACGCCGGTGATGACGTCGACGGACGGACGCTGTGTCGCTACTACAAGATGGATCCCTACCGCTCGGGCGAGCTGCGCCAGCCGCGTGATCGGCTCTTCGACTTCGCGCGCGGCGGTGATCATGAGGTCGGCCAGCTCATCGATGATGATAAGGATGTACGGAAGCTTTCTGTGCTTGACGGTGTCGGAATCTTTCAGACGTCCTGAGACGATCCGTTCGTTGTAATCGGCGATGTTGCGAACGCCAGCGTGCGCGAGCTTATCGTAGCGTTGTTCCATCTCAAGTTCAGCGGCCTTTAACGCGAGGACCGCATTGTGAGGGAGCGTGATAATTTTTTCGTCGACGTCCTTCGAAATTGCAAGGTAGTGGTGCTCGAGTTTTCTGTAGAGACTCAGTTCGATCTTTTTCGGGTCGATGATGAGGAACTTCACTTCCGATGGATGGAGGCGGTAGAGAATGCTCGCGAGGATCGTATTGATCCCCACGCTCTTTCCCGAACCGGTCGACCCGGCGATCAGGAGGTGCGGCATCTTCGATAAGTCGTCGACATACACCTCGCCGGAAATAGTCTTTCCCATCGCGAGGGGAAGAGCGGCCTGCGTGTCGCGGAACTTCGCCGAGTTGATGATACTTCTGATCGTCACCATCGACGGATGATGGTTCGGAATTTCAACGCCCACGGTCCCTTTTCCCGGGATCGGCGCTTCGATGCGGATCCCTTTCGCCTGCATCGCAAGAGCAAGGTCGTTCGCGAGGTTCACGATCTTTGCAACTTTAACGCCCGTTGCCGGGACAAGCTCATAGAGCGTCACGACCGGTCCGGGAGTCACGCTGACGTTCGCCACTTCGACGTCGAAGTCGGCGAGCTTTGCCCGGAGAAGCTCGGCGTTCGCTTTCAGCTCTGCGTCGTCGATCGTCTCGGCTTGACGCTGCGATGTAAGAAGATCGACGGAGGGGAACACATAGTCTATTTCTTCGTCTTCGACGTCGCGTTCGTCGAGGTCGACTTCTTCTTCACGCACCATTTCTTTAATATCGAGCGGCGTCTCGCCTTCGATGAGTTCGGACGGCGGTGCCGGTTCAGCGTCTTCTTCCTTTTTACTCCTTGGCTCTTCCCCCCCACTCCTTACTCCTTGCTCCTTACTCTCCAGTACTTCCGCCTGCCGAGCCGTTTCAACAACGGCGGCGCGCTTCACTTTCACTTCTTCCGCCGGCCGCTTCACCTCGATCATCGCTTTCTGCTTTTCCTTCTCGGCCGTTTCACGCGCGCGTTTCTCACGCCATTCTTCGGCGTTCGCGCTCAACCGTCCACCCACATCCATAAAAAAATTCTTCACGCGCTCGGACGTGACATGGAGGTCGAGGTCGATCGCGAGCGTGACAGTCACAAACAACAGGGCTACCGTGACGATGATAGCGCCCGCAGAACCGATCAGCTGCCGGAAAACGTTGGAAAGAAACGCTCCGACGGCGCCGCTCCATTGCGGAGAGAGGACTTCGGAGAGGCCGACGATGCGCAAAAGGCCGCACAGCGCCGACCAGAGAATGACGATCGCTACGACATAATTCGTAAAATAGACGAGCCGACGGATATTTCCCTTGCGCATTGTCGTCCAGCCCCAGGCGAGAAGAAGAAACGGAAGGACAAAAATCCCGTAGCCGGCCGTAGAGTTGATGAGAAAATTCGAACTGATGGCCCCGATGAGCCCGAGCCAATTGTGCGTGGCGGCCGCTTTCTCCTGGATGAGCGGGTCGTTGGTGAAGATCTTGTAGAGTTGTGCAAAGGGGACGTCGCCGTTGGCTTCGTCAGCGGGAGAGTACGACACAAGGGCAAGAAGCGTCAGTATGCCGAGCACCATGACGAAGAACGAAGCGATCTGCTTCGACCGGCCGGATTTTTTTCCTCCGCCGTTTTTCTTACGCCGGGGCTGCGGCTGATCCGTTGAAAGGGAGGTCTCGTCCATGGAAAGAAAAACTCATCCCTCCTGAACATCGAGTGTGATGGAGTGCTTGGCTTCTTCTTTTTTCAGCTTAATAACATTGCCGATCAGAAGAGGGAGAACGGGAATCGCATCCACGGTGACGCACGTCTTGAGGTCGTTTTCGAACCCGATCTCGATGAGATAGCGTCCGTGGTCCGAGCTCCTCGCCATCTTGAGGAGATTCTTACCGACAGTTTTATAGAGCACCTGCGCCGCCCCCGCTGCGTCGTTGATGTCCACAACGACGGGGGAATTTTCCACCAGCATTTTCACGAGCATGCCGGCGCAGACCGCATCCTCGATGCAAAAGAGCTGCTGTTTGCCGGCACAGACGATCGAGAAATCCTCTCCCGCCTGGCGGATAAAATCCGCTACAAGCGAGACGTTGATGAACCCGGCGACCGCCATGCGTTTCGCATACTTCGCTTTCACCATCGCCGAAGAACCGTTCGTCGTGCAGAAGATGATCGACTTCCCTTTCACCGCCTCTTCCGTGTATTCGCTCGGGGAATTGCCGAGGTTGAACCCTGTGATGATCTTTCCGTTCCGCTCCCCGCCCCGAAGGACGACGTCCCCGAATAAATTGCCGGAGACCTTCACCGCCGATTCGATCGAGCCGACGGGAATGATCTCGCGCGCGCCGTTATTGAGCGCCGTTACGATAGTGGTGCTCGCGCGCAACACGTCGATCACGATGACGTTCTTGTCCCTCAACTGCATCTCGTCGACTTGCGCCGGAGAAAAATAGACATCGATTTTCATTCACGACACCTTAAAGAAATATGTCCGCTGCAATCAAACAGCTCGGTACCGCGAGAGCCCCTGCTTATTCCACGAATCTCATTTCTCATTGCGCCGCTTCACTTCTTCAAAAACGGCAAGCCCGTCACGTTCCCCTCTACTAACTTCCCGCGCACGTCCACGCTGAGGGACGTTCCGACCGAGGCATTCCCGATCGTCACGTATCCCATCGCGATCCCGCGTTCGAGGGACGGAGAGAACGTCCCGCTCGTGACCGACCCGACGGACGCTCCGTTAGCGCAGATCGGATAGCCGTGGCGCGGCACCGCTTTTTCCTTCACCTGAATGCCGACCAGTTTTCTTTTCAAACCTTCGGACTTCACTTTTTCTAACACCGGCTTGCCGACAAAATCTCCCTTGCCGAGCTTTGTGATCCAGCCGAGCCCTGCTTCGAGCGTGTTCGTCGTCTGGTCGATATCGTTTCCGTACAGGCAGTATCCCATTTCGAGCCTCAACGTGTCCCGCGCCCCGAGTCCTATCGGGGCGATGCCGAACTCCTTCCCCGCCTCGAAGATCTGCCGCCACACGCGCTCGGCGTGTTCAGCCGGGAAATAAATTTCAAACCCAAGTTCGCCCGTGTAGCCGGTGCGGGAGATGGTCGCTTCGGTCCCAGCAACCGTCGACCGAACGTAATGATAATACGCTATAGAACTTAGGTCGACCGGCGTCATCTTCTGAAGAGTCGAAAGAGATTTCGGGCCCTGTACAGCAAGAAGAGCGATGGCATCGCTTTCATCCCGCAGCGATACGTCGCCTGCGAGGTGGCCGGTCAGCCAGTCGAGATCTTTCGCGATATTCGACGCGTTGACCACGAGCATGTAGTGCCCTTCGTCCATCATATACACGAGAAGGTCGTCGACGATGCCGCCGTTGTCGTAACACATTGCCGAATACTGCACGTCGCCGGCATGGAGCTTCGCAACGTCGTTCACCGTGACCCGCTGCAGAAACTCAAGGGCGTTCTTCCCTTGTACGATGAACTCGCCCATATGGGAAACGTCGAACACGCCGACCGCTTCGCGCACGGCCTTGTGTTCCTCGATGATGCCGGCGTACTGCACCGGCATTTCGTACCCGCCGAACGGAACGATCTTTGCGCCGAGCTGGCGATGGATGCCGTACAACGGCGTTCGTTTTATTTCTTCTGGCCTTTTTTCCAATCGGAAAGGAATTTCTCGAGACCGATATCCGTGAGGGGATGTTTGATAAGCTGGTCGATCACTTTGAACGGCATCGTGCAGATGTCTGCCCCGATCATCGCCGCATCGACGACGTGAAGCGGATGGCGTACGCTCGCGACGAGCACCTGCGTGTCAAACCCGTAGTTGTGATAGATCGTCACGATCTGGGCAATGAGGTCCATCCCGTTGTGGCTGATATCGTCGAGCCGGCCGATGAAAGGGCTGATGAAGTACGCGCCTGCCTTCGCAGCAAGGAGCGCCTGGTTCGGCGAAAAACAGAGCGTCACGTTTGTGCGGATCCCTTCGGCCTTGAGAGCTTTGACGGCTTTCAACCCTTCCTTGATCAAGGGGACTTTCACGATGATGTTCTCGTGGATCTTCGCCAGGTCGCGTCCCTCTTTCATGATGCCGTCGAAATCCGTCGAGACCACTTCGGCGCTGATCGGACCTTTGACGATCGCACAGATCTCTTTTAACAGAGGTATAAATTCTTTTCCTTCTTTCGCGACGAGGCTCGGGTTGGTCGTGACGCCATCCAGCACGCCGAGGTCGTTCGCTTCTTTGATTTCTGCGATGCTCGCAGTATCGATAAAAAACTTCATGGAACCATCTCCCTACGATTTATACTGAGCTGTGATATCTTTGTCTTGTTTGCGCGAGATGAACCGGAATTCGTCGATGGCCATCCCTTTGTCTTCTTCGAGCTTGATCTGTACGAAGAATCGAAGCTTGATCTTCGTCAGGCGGCTGATCGTCCCTTCCGACAGATGCAACGCGATGCTCGGGTGGACGCGGAGGATGAGACGGAACTCTTTCGACTCCGACTTGAACCGGCGGATCCATCGCTCGATCTGACTGACGATCGTCGTCTTCGATTGGATCAACCCGCTGCCGCCGCAGACCGGGCACGGCTCCGTGAAGCTGTGGATGATGCTCTGACGAATGCGCTGCCGCGTGATCTGCACCAAACAAAATTCCGTCATCGGCAGGACGGTCGCCTTCGCGCGGTCCTTGCGGAACTCCTTCTTCAACTCGTCGTACACTTTTTTCTTGTTCTTCTCTTCCGCGATGTCGATGAAGTCGATGACGATGATCCCGCCCAGATCTCGCAGACGGAGTTGCCGGCAGATCTCGCGTGCCGCTTCGAGGTCGGTCTTCAGCGAATTAAGCTCCTGCTCCTGCTTTGCGGCGTACCGTCCGCTGTTCACGTCGATGACCGTCATCGCCTCGGTGTGGTCGATGATGATGTAGCCGCCGCTCTTCAGCCAGACTTTCCGTGCTAGGGTCGTCACGATCTCTTTTTCGACGCCGAAGACGTCGAAGATCGGCTCCCGTTTCCCGTAGTATTCGATCTTCTCGACCATCGACGGGGAGACCAGCTTCACATACGTCCTGATCTCTTTGAACAGCTTTTTATTGTCGATGACGACGCGCTGCACGTCGTCGCTAAAGAGATCCCGGATGACGCTCGACGTCGTCGCCATATCTTTATAGAGAAGAGCGGGAGCCGATTCCTCTTTCACGGTCTTTTCGATCTCGTGCCATGTCGTCAGCAGAGATTCAAGGTCCTGGAGAAATACTTTCTCATCCTGATTCTCGGCGTTCGTCCGGACGATAACGCCGAACGACGGAGGAAGAATACTGCGGACGAGTTTGCGCAGCCGACGTTTCTCTTTAAAGCTGCTGATCTTTTTGGAGATCCCTACTTTGCCGTCGAACGGGAGAAGGACGAGAAAGCGTCCGGGAAGCGACACTTCGGTCGTCACGCGCACGCCCTTCTTGCCGACAGGCTCTTTCGTGACCTGGACGATGATGTCCTGGCCTTTGGTGAGATTGACGTTGCGCCGCTGTCTGTCGTATCGCGGCCGCCGGTCGTGACGCTCGGGGGCTCTCACGGGCGGGGCTTCGACGGCTACTGCCGTGCCGTTCCCTCCAGACTGAGGAATTGCGGCCGGCGGGGGAGTCGGATGTTGTTCATCCTCGTCGTCGTCGTTATCGGCGTCCGTGTCGACCTCAGATCCGTCGTCGAGCATTGCGTTGTATTGACCGAGGGAAGCTCCGATATCGGAGAAATGAAGGAAGGCGTCTTGCGGCAGGCCGACGTCGATAAAGGCGGCCTGAATTCCCGGCATGACCTTCGCTACTTTGCCGAGATAAATATCTCCAACCAAACGCTCCTTTTCGGGCGTCTCGACAAAAAGCTCCGCAAGCTTACCCTCTTCGGTAATGGCAATGCGGATCTCGTTGGCGGTGGAGTTGATGACAATTTCTTTTTTCATGAAACAAAATTCCTTGATGCGCGCCGGGTGAAATAAAAGTGAGCCCCTGTGCGATTGTAAGCGATTGACCTAGGTATTGGGAATGGCGCGATTTCCTTACACTCATTGGTTTTCGGATGATTTTTCAACGGCTGCGGTACTGTCCCCTCGTGTCAAACAGGCTTGACCCCAAATGTGCAGACGGAACTGTCACTCCGCTCCTGTAAGTTAGTCCGAAACGTGCTCTCGCTTGAAGAAAAGGGTATTTGAGTATTTTAGTCAAATTCAGGATAAGTTACGAAAAATAAGGGAGGCTTGCAAGTGCGGGGGTGACCGTTCGTAGTTCGGCGTTCAGGGTTCGGCGTTCGTGGTTCTTCGTTCGGGGTGCGTCGTTATGGCTTCTTAGCCCTAAAACAGCCAACTAAGAACGCCGAACGAAGAACTGACAAAAAAAGGTCAAGCTTACTGTATCACACTTTCGGTAGCGGGCCGTTGCTTCCTTCCGGACCTGGCGGGGTTGGGCGACTTACGGTTGTACAGGGCTTGACCTAAAGACAATTAATAATGAAGAATGAAAAATTAGTTTTTACGCACCGGCTCTTCTAATTATTAATTCTTCATTATTAATTATTCATTGCTTTTTGTGGAGCTGATCGGGATCGAACCGACGACCTATTCGTTGCGAACGAATCGCTCTCCCAACTGAGCTACAGCCCCGGGTGAAGACAATTAATAATGAATAATTAATAATTAAGAGCATTAATTCTTCACTCTTAATTATTCATTGCTTTTCCGACGACCTATCCCGACTTGTCGGGACGAATCGCTCTCCCAACTGAGCTACAGCCCCGGGTGAAGACAACAATTAATAATGAATAATTAATAATTAAGATCATTCATTCTTCATTCTTAATTATTCATTGCTTTATCCGGCGACCTATCCCGACTTGTCGGGACGAATCGCTCTCCCAACTGAGCTACAGCCCCGGGTGAAGACAATTAATAATGAATAATTAATAATTAAGAGCATTAATTCTTCATTCTTAATTATTCATTGCTTTTCCGACGACCTATCCCGACTTGTCGGGACGAATCGCTCTCCCAACTGAGCTACAGCCCCGAATGAAGACAATTAATAATGAATAATTAATAATTAAGATCGTTCATTCTTCATTCTTAATTATTCATTGCTTTTCCGACGACCTATCCCGACTTGTCGGGACGAATCGCTCTCCCAACTGAGCTACAGCCCCGGGTGAAGACAATTAATAATGAATAATTAATAATTAAGATCGTTCATTCTTCATTCTTAATTATTCATTGCTTTTCCGACGACCTATCCCGACTTGTCGGGACGAATCGCTCTCCCAACTGAGCTAGAGATCCTTTACAGTCAACAATGAACAGTTAAGCTTAAGCATTTTCTTTAATATACAAAAGTCCGGTTTGGAAGGCAATATTTCGTTCTTAGTTTTCAGTTCGTAGTTCTTAGTTCGTTGTTCTTGGTTATTCCTGAGACGCATAAAACCAATGCTTAAAGCTACGAACGAAGAACCACGAACTACGAACGAAGAACGACGAACTATGAACGAAGAACTACGAACTGACTACGAACGAAAAAAAGTTGAAGTTGGCCGATAATAATGGTACAATTAACACGCTTTTATTGAAAGTTTTACCTCCATTTATTTACTTCTGTCCACAAAGAATCCACCCAAAGAAAATTTTTCAGGAGGACATCGTGCTTAAAAGTCGATTTCTCAGCCTGCTCTTGACGCTCCTCGTCGGCAGCGCGCTCACGGCTCAGGTCAATATCAAGTTCACCGAATACGACCTGCCAAACGGGCTGCACGTGATTCTGCACGAAGACCACTCTGCCCCCGTTGTCTCGCAGGTCGTCGTCTATCATGTCGGCTCGAAGAACGAACAGCCGGACCGGACGGGGTTCGCTCATTTCTTCGAGCACCTCATGTTCGAAGGCTCTCCCAATATCCCGCGCGGAGGGTTCTTTAAGATGGTCCAGAACGCCGGCGGCGAGCTCAACGCGTTCACGAGCTTCGATAAAACTGTCTATTATATCACGGTTCCGTCCAACGAGCTTGCACTTGCTATGTGGATGGAATCCGAGCGGATGCTCCACCTCAAGATCGACTCGATCGGGATCGAAACGCAGCGATCCGTCATCAAAGAAGAAAAAAGACAGAGCCTCGACAACAGGCCATACGGTTCGATCCTCGAACAAACATTCGCCCATGCGTACAAAGTCCATCCGTACCGTTGGGTGCCCATCGGCTCGTTCCAGTACATCGATAAGGCGACCTACGACGAGTTCTACCAATTCTATAAGTCGTTCTACCTCCCCAACAACGCGTGCCTCGTCATCGCCGGAGACATCGACACGACGAAAACCAAAGCGATGGTGGAAAAATATTACGGCGACATTCCGCGCGGAACGAAGCCGATCTACCGGCCGAACATTGTGGAGCCGCCGCAGACAGCGGAAGTGCGTGACACGGTGTACGACAACATCCAACTCCCCGCAATCATTGAGGCCTACCACATGCCCGCAGAAGGGACGAAAGACTACTATGCGCTCAGCATGCTGACGACACTCCTCTCGGGCGGCGAGAGTTCGCGATTGACAAAACGCCTTGTCGATAAAGAGAAGGTGGCGCTCGAAGTGCAATCGATCCCCTTCGACCTCGAAGACCCCTCGTTGTTCCTCCTGTTCGGGATCGCCAACTTCGGCAAATCCCCCAAGGATATCGAGACAAGTATTTGGGATGAGATCGGAAAGCTCAAGACGACGCTCATTTCTGACAGCGAGCTGACGAAGATCCGCAACGAGGAAGAGACCGGCTTCATCGAGAAGAACTCGACGATGCAGGGAAAGGCGGTCGAGCTGGCGAATTATTACCTCTTCTTCGGCGACGCCAACCTCATCAATTCGGAGATCGATAAATTTTTGGCCGTGTCGAAAGAAGACCTTCAGCGCGTGGCGCAACAATACCTCACGGAGCAGAATCGTGTTGTTCTCTACTACTTGCCAAAATCAAAAGTTCAGTAGACCCAAGGAGCAATGACAATGAAAAAGATTTCAGCAGCCTTACTCGCCTTCTCACTCGTCGCCGTCGTTATCGCGCACGCGCAGCTCGACCGCAGCATCATCCCCGGACCGGGGCCCGCTCCAGCAGTCGCGTTCCCCGATTACGACCTGCTGACGACGCCGAACGGCATCCGCGTCATCATCGTGAAAAATTCCGAGCTTCCGACCATCAGCATCCGGCTCCTCATCGACCGGAAGCCGGTGCTGGAGAAAGACGACGCCGGATGTCTCGACATCGCCGGGCAATTGTTGCGCACCGGAACGACGACACGCACGAAAGACCAGCTTGACGACGCCATCGACCTTATCGGCGGGGACCTCGGCTCCGGCGGCACGAGCGTCTATGCTTCGGGCCTCTCGAAGTACACGGAAACGCTGTTCGAGCTGATGTCCGACATCACGCTCCATCCTTCCTTCCCCCAGGACCAGCTCGATAAAATTATTACGCAAACGAAGTCCGAACTGCAGTACAGGAAGGCCGACCCGAACATGATTGTCGACGTCGTCCGTAAAAAAATTCTTTACGGCGCTGACCATCCGTACGGAGAAGTTGAAACGGAAGAGACCGTCGGCAAGATAACTCGGGACAAATGTATCGCGGCCTACAACGCGTATTTCAGGCCGAACGCCGCTATCATCGCGGTGGTGGGCGATGCGAACAAGGATAGCATCATGGCGATGGTGAATAAATATTTCGGAGGATGGCAAACCGGCTCGATCCCCTCGTCGACCTTCCCGACTCCCCCTTCACTCGACAGCACGCGCGTCGCGTTTGTCGACCGCCCAAGCTCCGTCCAATCTGTGCTCAGAGTGACGGAAACTGTCGAACTGCCGCGCACCTCTCCGGACGTCATGCCGGTGCAGGTGATGAACACCATCCTCGGAGGAGGCGCGTTCCGGCTCTTCGTCAACCTGCGTGAAAAGCATGCGTACACCTACGGAGCGTACAGCTCCATCGGTCCGGACGAGCTGATCGGTTCGTTCACCGCTTCCGCTTCGACGAAAAATATGGTGACCGACAGCGCGCTGACGCAGATCTTCTACGAATTGAATAGGATCCGGAACGAAAAGGTGGATTCGGCCGAACTCCAGATGGCCAAAAATTACTTGAGCGGGTCTTTTGTCCGGAGTTTGGAAGAGGCAAACACCGTTGCCGAAGATGCGATCAACATCGAACGCTACCATCTTCCCAAAGATTATTTCAAGACCTACCTGAAGCGGCTCGACGCCGTCACGGCGGACGACGTCCAGCGCGTCGCGAAACAATACATCCAGCCCGACAGAATGCTCGTCGCAGTCATCGGGTCGGCAAAGGATGTCGAGTCGACGCTCACGCAGTTCGGACCGCTCGACGTGTATGATGAGGACGGCAACAAGGTCGTCGAAAAAGCGGAACCACCCATTACGATCACGGCCGACGAAATTTTTGCCAAATTTCTGGAGAAGACCGGCGGGATAAAAAAAATCAAGGCGATGAAAGACAAGACCATCGAAATGTCCGGCAAGGTGCGGAACGTAGAGATGAAAATCACCATCGTCCAGAAAGCGCCGAACAAATTCTACGCCAAGACCGAGATGATCGGGATGTTCAAGCAAGAGCAGGGTTTCGACGGCAAAAAAGGATGGACCGTTTCGCCTCAGGGTATGTCTGACATTACCGGAGAGCAATTGGACGAGCTGAAGTTCCAATCGGCTTTCGATTTCTACGGGCAGTATAAAAAGCTCGGGCTCACGGCAAAGGTCACCGGAATCAAGACGATCAAGGGAAAAGAATGCTACGAAGTGAGTTTCTCGGGACCCGCCGGAAAGTCGATGAAACAATATTTCGGCGTGGACGACTTTTTGAAATTCCGCGACGTCAAAACGATGAATACTCCTAACGGTCCGGTCGATCAGACGAGCGACTACTTCGACTACAAAAACTGGGGCGGCGGTTTTCTCGCTCCGACTCGCGTCGAACAGGGCGTCATGGGCCAGTCGTTCGACTTCACGATCGACAAGTTTGCCGTGAATACCGGGGTGAAGGACGGGGTGTTTAAGAGGCCGCGTTAGCGTTCAGGGTTCGGGGTTCGGGGTTCGGAGTTCTTCGTTCAGCGTTAGAAGCTAAAAACTACGAACCACCAACGACGAACCACGAACTACGAACCAAGAACGACGAACGCTGAACGAAGAACTACGAACGACGAAACTCAAAACTCAACGCTCACGCCCAGCGACGGCACGATGCCGAGGGATGGCGGCTGTTCGGGCCGGCTGTCTGCCTGGTTCCAGCTCGGCGGTTCGAGCGTTTTACGGTTATAGACGTTCTGAATATCCAGATAGACGCTGAGCGCGCTTGCGTGAAAATTCCACCGCCGTGCAACGCGAAGGTCCAGACTGTGATTGACGCCCACTCTCGCCGAATTGTAATCCGAGACGAGCCGATTGAAGGTCCCCTCCGTGTACGGCGTGTACGGTATACCGGTGTAGAACCGAAACGTGCTCGTCGCCTCCCACCGATCGTTAATGATATACCCGCACCCGATATTTAATTTCCAGCGCTGGTCGTTGTTGCTCGGCCTGCTCACTCCGTCGAGCGCTTTGAACATGGACTCTCCGTAACTAAGCGTCAGCCGTCCATAGAACGGCGTTTCAGAAAGTCTTTTTTCTATGTAGAGGTCGATGCCTTCGGCAAACCCCGTCCCTCCGCTTTCCAGCCAATCGAGTCCGAACGACGTGTATGCATCGGCGACGTCGCGCAATTCCGTTCCCGTGTTCACCATGACGAGATACTGGCGCGTGACGCTCGCAGGGTAATCATAGTACTCTTTGAGATATGCCTCGAGGCTTATTTTAAGGTCGCTTTGGAGGTAGTGCTCAATTCCCACGACGTATTGGTTCATTTTCAAATATGTCAGATCTTTATTCAGGTTGAGGGGATTGCCGACAACCCAGATATACGACGGCGCCTGAAGGTATTTCCCTACGCTTCCGGTAATTTTAGTAACCGATGAAAGCGCGTAAGAGGCCGAAAACCTTGGTCCCGCTGCGAACGAATCGGTGATGAGGTCAAAATAATCCCCGCGCACGCCAAGAGTCAACGTCATAGCTCCGACCCTCTGGGAAACCTGCGCATACGCGGCTCCTTTATGGGCGGAGGTGTCTCGGGAAAAATCGACCGCTACGGTCTTTGGTTCTTGGGTGAACCCGGTTTCGATCGCCTGCAGGTTCATCGCACTGTGGAGCCGCGCTACCCTTCCTTCAACTCCGAATGAAATGTCCGTGGAGTTCATAACATGCAGATCCACGTCTTCGCGAAGCGAGGTTTCGCGCTCGATCGACATATTTGAAACATATGGATTATGTGCGTCTCCGTTCTGGTGATAGTTGAAATCCGAGTATGACGTGCGGAGGGTCGTCAGAGAATAGCCGTTCCCGAATCCGTGCCGCCATGTGGCTCCTCCGATCCCCTCGTTCTGAGTGCTAAACAACTCGCGTGCATTGAGGTTCCGCTCTGCTTGCGTGTCGTTGAAGAACCTCACCTTGTCGATCGCTCCCGTCCCAAGCACTTCAACGTTATCGTCGGTGCCGATACGGTAGGTCGCCTTGCCGAGAAAATCCCAGTAGTACGGCGCGAATGCAAAACCGTAATATTTAAAGACCGGGTCGAGGTAGCTTCTTCGCACGGAAAACAAGTAGCCTCCCCCCGCTGCCACCGGGCCTTCGAGATTGAGCCCCGCCTCCGTCGCAGAGACCGTCGCCTTGACATGGTTCTCGTCCGTGCGAGGGTCGCGGATCCCGATCGACATCACCGATGAAAGCTTATCGCCGTACCGAACGCCGAACCCGCCGGCGGAGAACGCCGTGTTCTCGACAAACTCGAGGTTGATGAAACTCACCGACCCCGCGCCGGAGCCTTCCGTCCCAAAATGGTCGATGTTCGGTACTTCGAGATTGTCGACAAGAAAAAGGTTTTCGGTGGCCGCTCCACCTCGCACGATGAGGTCGTTCCTGTCTGGCCGCGTTTGCGTGACTCCGGGAAGCGTCGCGACGTTGCGGATAATATCGTCGAACGCTCCCGCCGTATTCTGGATCTCTCTATACGAAAGATACTGCGTGCTGACAGGAAGCTCTGGAATGAGTATCTGTTTGCCCGTCACGAGAACCTCACCCACTTGGATCGACTGCTCGGCAAGCGCGAATGTCACCTTCGCTGCCTCGGACGGGCGCACGACGACATCCCTTTGAATCGAAGGCGCATACCCTACCGCCGACGCCTGCACTTCATATGTCCCCGGAGGGACCTGCCGGATCGTAAAGACTCCCTTGTCATTTGTCGCCGCCCCGAGCGTCGACCCGAGAATAACGACCGTCGCAAGCGGGATCGAGTCTTTCGTCGTACTGCTATAGACTATGCCGGATATTGTACCGGCGCCGGACGATTGAAATGAAAGAGCGGCCGGCGTCAGCAGCGCTACTGCTGCGACGCATCGGAGAAGGCGCGCATGAAACCGTAAGACCATGACAAAACTATTGGGAGAGGAATCGAAAAAAAATTAGGTTCTTTTCGGAACGGTATGCCCCGAAAACGCTGTTAAAGATAGTCGAAATAATTGAAGAAAAGCAAGGTGTGCAGCTGAAGAGAGAAGAAAGAAGATCGCGCTGGGAAATGTATTTAACTCAAAAAAAGTGGACCGCTAAGGCGCGAAGGCGCAGAAAGCTCATGCCCATCTTTGTGTCTTCGCGGCCTGATGGCATAGAAGAAGTTCTCTCCCCATTCCGCTAATACGCTCCCTTCCCCATGAGCACGACATAGAGCGTCGCGAAAAGGATCTCGATATCGAACATGATCGATTTGTTCTCGATGTAATAGAGGTCCAGCAGCACCATTTCTTTGAAACTCACTTCGCGCCTGCCGGAGATCTGCCACAACCCTGTGACGCCGGGTTTGGCGTTGCTGCGGAGTTCGTAGTAGCCGCTCATCCTGTTGTCCGGAGAAATGTTCTTCAGGTCGGCCATAGAAAGGGGCCGTGGGCCGACGAGGCTCATGTCGCCCATCAGCACTGTGAGAAATTGCGGTAACTCATCGATGCTGAATTTCCGGAGGATCTTTCCGACGCGCGTGACGCGCGGGTCGCTTTCGACGAAGAACAGTCCTCCCGTCCTCTTATTGACTTTGTAGAGTTCCTCTTGCTCCTCTTCGGCATTTTTTCTCATGCTCCTGAATTTCAGCAATTTGATCTCTGTCTTCCCTTCGGCGAGTGCCCTCGTTTGTTTGAAGAAGATCGGACGGCCGTCCTCAATAAGGATCGCCGCGGCTGCGACGAGAGTGAGGGGCAGCGTGATGATGATGCCGATCAACGAGCCGACGATGTCGAACGCGCGCTTCGCCCACGATTTGATCCGTTCCGTGGCGATCCTCTTGCGTGAATAGAGGGGGATGCCGACGATATCGTGGATCTGGGGAAATCGGAACATCTCGTCGAATTCGGGGGAAAGGATCTTCAATTCGATATTTTCCTTCCGGCAGATCTCCAGAAGGTCCGGCATTCGTGCCGCGTCGTCGATCGAAGGGACGAGAACTCTGTCGATCTTTTTCTCAAAAATAACGCGGCGAAGGTCTTCCGGCAGGTATCGCGGGCTGCGACTGTTCCCGTGATCTTTACGATGGGGTTTGTCATCCATTTTCTCGATGATCCCCTCAACCCTGCATCCAAGCTGCGGCACCTGGGCGTACGTCTGCAGAATTTTCTCGCTGACGCCGTTGTAGCCGATGATGAGCGCGTTGAACGTTCCATAGCCCGCCCGCTGCATGAGGGCATTGAGCTGGTTGAGGACCATACGTCCGACGAGGAAACCCAGCGGCATGAGCGCAAACAAAAGGACGGAATAACCTCGCGGAGAATTTTCCCAGTTGAACAGGACGAGAAATGAGAAAAATGTGGGGATGGTAAGAAAATAAGCCCTAAGCCCGATGGAGTGTTGCTCCCTTGTCGTCACGTGGTACGCCGCCCGATACAGTCCCAGCACCGATGCAAATACGATGAACATCGTCCAGCATATCAGAGCCATCTCAAAAAAAGATTTGTGTGTCAGGCGCGGAGCTTCCCCGATCTTACGGCGCAGATAGTAGGAGAGAACTGCACAACCCCAGAGAGCGACGCTGTCGACAAGAAGGGCAAGAATAATATAGACCTGCCTCCAGTTGCGCTTTAAAAATGACTTGATCGCACGTCTTGTCACGAAAGATAACTCCTTCCGGACCGGACATGCTTATCGCCTGCAACCGAAAGCGCAACTTTTAAGGAACAGATCCACCGCCGAGTAGGGGGGAGCATACTCATGAGTGATGAGAAATTTATTTTTCTGCTTAGGCACACCCGCATGCGTGGAACTTCCTGCATGCGGCTTCAAGGGAATTTTGCAACCAAGAACTGCTTTCCCCCAACTCGTTGCTTCATCTCGATCACAACATATTACCTCTGGGGGGTGAACTTCTATCGAGTAACGATACTATATTCTCAAAATTCTGTCAGAGATGCAAGAGACGTCCGTGTTTAATATCACATCCTTTGAAATTCGAACAGCGTCTCGGAGATTCGCAATTTTTTTTGGGAGAACTGCATCTTCTAGATAATCAAGACGTTGGACAACTTTCACAGAAGATCGATGGCATTACGGTTTGGATGCCCGCCAAAAGCATGCGGGTATGACGAGTGTGTACGTCATTCCCGAACGTTTGTATCGGGAATCCACAAGCCTGAAAAATATTCAAAGTGTAGCACTGCTCGAAAATCGGTCGGGCAGATTGGAAAAGATGTGGCTCGCTTAGACCTTCTTGTCATGAAGCCTGAATTTCATCATAGACGACAACGTTCTTTTGAGCGATCCGTTCCCAATTGTGTGATTTTTCAACCAGCTTCTTTAGTCCTTCAATCTCCTGAGTGTCAATTTTTTCATCGATTAATTGTGCAATATGGTCCTTGAGATCCTGAACGTTGCCGGTTTCGAAATGGCGGGCATCGCGGAGTGGGATCTCGAGGTTTGCGGCAATATCGCTGACAAGAACGGGAACACCATAACTGAGCGCTTCCAGCAGTGAGATCGGAAAGCCTTCATGCGACGAAGGTAGAACGAAAAGCGCGGCGTTCGAATAAAGTTCGTCCAGTTCTTGACCGAATATCTTACCCGTCAAAATTGCTCCGTGTTGTTCCGCAAGAGATCTGATCAAAGTACCGTACTCGCTGGGATGATCCTCCCCCCCGGCAATAACGAGCAGAAAATCTTTCTTGCCGATAGCGCCGTACGCCTTTATCAAATCATGAAGTCCCTTTTCCGGAACAAAACGACAGGCCGTAAAGATGTATTTCTTCCGGCCTATTCCGTACTTGAGAATAGCATCGCCACGCGGTAATATTTTGTGCTGTGTCACTCCGTTCGGTATAACGTCAAACCTCTTGTGAGGATATTTCTGTTGCAGCGTCTCTTTGATGTTGTTTGAAATAACAATAACCCTGTGAGAGAAAAGGACGCCGAACATTTCCCCCGCTCTCAAGGCCGCTTTTGCGACCCCGTTCCATTTCTTTCTTTCATAATCGAACCCATGATGTGTCATGACGACTTTCAGGCCGAGAAGCCGGGCGAGCGGAGCGAGAAGCGCGGGTCCGATGGCGTGAATGTGGATGATATCGGCAGATTTTACGCGGGCGAGCAGGATGCAAAGAGAGGTATGAACAATGGCCTCCAAACTCTTTAATCGAGGACACCATACGTTAATGAGGTGCACTCCATTCCATGAAGACAAACGTTTTTCAGAAGGGAAGTACGGAGATCGTGTAAACAGGGTGACGTCGCAGCCGGCGCGGGAAACTCGGGGATATAATTCTTCGCAATGCTTTTCTATTCCCCCCTGAATGTTGGGTATTCCCCTCGTGCCCGTAACAAATACTTTCGTATTATCTGCCCATTAAACATGACAAGAAGAACAGGCCTCGCCCACAATTCACCGGTTAAAGAATTCTCCAAACTGGGTGTAATGTACTTCCTCTTTCTTGTGAAGTTTTCTTTTTTCGGGAATGCCAAGATACGACGGTCTGTCCGGCGCGGTGAGATCGTGTCTGATATTGTTAAAATCGATGTATGCATCAAAGTCGATATCCCGGCCTAAAGTGACTTTTGCTTTATTGAGGACCACCCAGGCCATGACCGGCAATTTGGGAAGGAACGTCAGGCGCGGGTTTCTCATTGCAGTTCTTGCGGTCGTCACCATCCAGCAATTTTGTGTGCATGCAGCAACTTTTTTTCTGATTTCAACGGCTTTGGGGCCGTTGAAGACCTCTTCCCACGATTGTTCTTCAAGGTTGCCAGTCAGCAGGTCGGGCCTGACATTGCACGCGTACACATCGCTCCACGGATCGACAAAGATAAAATCGGTTGCTGCAGTACATTCGATCAAACGGTCGTGTCCAAGAACCTTTTCCATTAGACCGAGGTTCAGGTACGCCCTGAACCAATTTTTGACGGAATTCGTCCGGAGCATTTCCGTGATAAGGTTCTGGATCTCCCTTGCGACTCTCGTGCGATTGTACGGAATATTGTCGCTTTTGTGGAATTGGAAAGCATTGTGAAGAGCGGATGTGGCAAGCTCCACCCCCATTTTTCTGGTCAACTGGTACAGCTTTGCCAACTCTTGTACATTGTCATCCTGAATAACAGTCGCAAACCCGAGGTCTGTTCCGCCTAATTCCTTCAGTCGCCTTAACCCGTTCACTTTCTTGTTGAACCCGTCCTCTTCGCCGCGAATCTTATTGTTCGTCAACTCAAACCCTTCAAGGCTGAAACGAACCTTCGTGTGGGGAAATCTTTTAATGATAGGTTCCAAAACCGAAGCATTGAGCCCGTTCGAACTGATTTCCAGTTTTTTCGCTTTGGGATGAAGGATCTCGCAAATTTCCATGAGGTCCTTACGAAGAGTCGGTTCTCCGCCGGTAACGTTGAGATTGTCGATCCCCCCCGGAAGTTTTTCGAGGGACTTAAGGCTTACTTCTTCAGACGGAGCTGTTGGGTATTTCCAGATGTAACACATGGAACATTTTGAATCGCACCGGTATGTCGTGATAACTGTGACGTCCATTCGGAGATTTTGGTCGTAGGATTTGAGTTTTAAGTCGTACCTTCCGACCCCTGATTTTTTCGGAGGCAATCTGTTAAAAACGGGAAGGAACAGGCCAAAATGATATATATATTATGCAAACATTACTGCAGGAATTCAAGCGTTTTGGAAAAAACTTCTGTCGAATTGATGGGCATCACCCTTGAAATCATTTAATTCAGGCAAAACTAGGAGACATCACGTTGTTATAGATTTTAACAAGCTTTGTATAGTGGAGTTCCGGGCTGAATTCTTCATCAGCTTTCTTTTTTGCATTTTTTCCCATCTCTAAGCGCAATCGACTGTCACCCGCCAACTTCTCCAATTTATTTTTTAGATCCTTGCTATTGCCGGATTCAAACAATAATCCTGTTTCTCCGTCGCCAACCATTTCTGGTAATCCGCCGATATTCGCGGCAATGACCGGCTTACCGCTTGCCATCGCTTCCATCACGGAGTAAGGATAATTCTCGTACCATTCCGACGGTAAAATTACCAGACTCGCTTGAGCCAAAACTTCCTGGACGGATCTTTTGTCCAAGTGTCCTAGGAATACGATGTTTTTCATCCCGGAATTAGCGACCTCGGCCTCCAATTCTTTTTTTAAACTTCCATCGCCGGCGATCTTCAATATCATTCCATTCATTCCAGACCAGGCCCGAATTAGCGTCTTTATGCCCTTCCATTGTTCGAGTTGTCCCAGATATAAGGCATACCCTCCATCAATAGATTTCACACCTGTTAGCAGATCGCGCTGCAGAAAATTCGAAATGTGGTAAAAATTTTCTGACTTATAGCCGAATTCAAGGAACTTGTTCCTGAGAAATGCGCTCGGGGAAATAAAAGCATCGACATTATCCGTGACGTGCATCTGACGATGAACGACAGCTTCGATTGTTGCAACCAGGCTGGCCGCATAAGAGTCCTTTTTGCATTTTTTCAATGTGCATTGATAGAACTTCCCTCCTTTACAACTTTCGCAAATTTGTCCGTGAGAGAGCAAATGCGTATTCGGGCAAATCAACTTGAAATCATGCAACGTCCATACGACCGGTATTCCGAGTTTTTTCAACTCAAATATAACAGATGGCGTCAAATGTGCGTGAATATTTTGAAGATGTGCGATATCTGGCTTCAGGTCGGCAACTAACTGGCGAAGTTTTGCTTTTGCTTGAGTAGAGTAAATGCTTCTGGAAAGCACCCTCACGGCATTCATCACCCCTTTGTCCCTGTTCATTTCCCTGAAATCTATATAATCGACAAAATACTCCGATTGCTCGCAAGGGAAGTTTTGCGGATGGTGCATCCCAAAGAAAAACACTTCATGTCCTTTCGACCGCAACAATTCAGCAAGCGAAAAGGCATACGTGCAGTCGCCTCCGCGTAGATAATGATATGTATTGACGATGAGTACCTTCAAATTTCTAACACAGAAAAGATTCTCCCCCACTCAAATAATATGAAAGGAGATCTGTTTAAAAAATTTAGATTGAAAAATATTTGCGGGTTTTCTTGTCTTTTAAAATAGCTAAGCGCCGGCTAAAAAAAATGAGCGCATCATTGTTTCATCGAAGAACCAAGCGAATTTTTCTTTTTCCCGGCTTGAGCCGCAACGCTCGCATCACCGGCATTGATACAAGGTGACGTGGGCTTCAAAAGAAAATTGCTATTATCAATATCTACAAATTGAGGGTTAGCAACAAACGAATGAGCATCGAACTTAAGTTCATTTCGATAAAGGTTGAAATTCCCCATGTTAAACTGCCTGCCTGCAAAGTTGATCATTGTTCCGTTTTGTTGATACCAACAGTTGTAATCCACGCACAATCCCTTGATTTGACTTACGCCCTTTGCGGCGTACCAGCAATTTTGAGTCGCCTCGTAGAAAATATTGTTTTCGATGATAATGTTGGATGTGCGAGCATCATTCGAAAAAAAACATAAATGCCTTCCGCTCGGATCGGGGCGCTGTGAGTGACCCCAGCCATGCCCAGCATTAGCGCAAGTATTGTTTATAAATCGAATGTTCTTTGTAATTGAAGAATCTGGACGATTCCAGTATTCAAATGAATATTCGCAATTCCAAATAGTGTTGTTTTTATAAGTGATGTTAGATTGAATTGCTATCGAACCTTGATTTTGATCCGTCACACCAGCATCAAACACTTCCCAAATTTTGCAGTTTTCTACACTAATGTTCGATGCATTTCCCCAAAATTCAATCCCATTACCTGCTCTCAGTTTATCTTTTTGGATGCCTCCCCCTACGTAAGAAATATCACAATTTATTATAGATAGATGATGAACATTTGCACCACGAATACCATAGGCTCCCCCATACTTTACCGATAGCTCATTAAGCTTAATATACGATCTTCCGCTTTCATCAATAATAGTTTTAGTTAAGGCACATTCCACATCTTTATAATAAGTAGCTGGGTTGGATTCACTGTATACCTCCAAGAGTTTGGTTGAATCGTCAAAATAAAAATCTCCCTGCTTTTTCAAATCAGCTTCCGACCAAACCCTTGTTCCGCAAGCTTCCCCTCGATTAAAAATTACATTACCGACGTCGCAATAGAACTCGTCGTCGCCACACTGAAACAAATGCAGATCCTTTAATAAAAGAGTTGTATGATCCCTGAGAGCCTTGCCCAAAAGGAAATCTATTCTTTCATCGCTCGAGTTCCCAGTCGGGCGAAAATAGAATTCAAATTTACACCATTCTCTTTGAACTCTTGCGATGCCGCTTGTATATAAGCCATACTTTTTCCGAGAAGTGTTGTGCGACATCAAAAAAACATCCTCCATGTTCAACGGGAGAAAGGATTTTGCATAGAAAGTCAATAGATACAGTTTGCCGCATAGTATCTGTCCGTCAGTATTATTGTGTAATTGTATTTCGTCATTGCCTCCTTTATTGAAATCACTGACTATTTTGAGTTGCGAAATTTTATTCGTAACCGTATCTATGATATTAACCAATTTGGCATCTGCCAGCCCGCCAGTATACAAAACCCAATTTCCTAATTCTAAATTAAATTCCTTTTTATCCACCCGTTCGCTTGAAAATTGAGCTTCACCGCCCGTTACCCAAATGCTTTCCCATTTTTGTTTCCAATCGCTCTCGTTCTTTTTTGAGACCGACCCCAATATCACTGGCTTATCTCCTTCCCCGTACGAGCCATAGTAAACATTTTTTAGCGAGTCCCCTGACGAGGGAATTAAAGGCTCCCGCCATACACCTCCTCGTCGAAAAAAAATGGAATCCCCAGGAGCAATGTCTGCCCCATTTAGCTTGCTAATCGTGCGCCATGGTGCATCCGGTGAAGTGCCGGCGTTGCCGTCATTACCAAAAGAACTGATAAAATACTTTTCGCCTGAATAGGAAGTCGAAAAAATGAGCAAGGAAATAACTATCAGCTCTGCAGCTAAAGGAATATAGCCCGTGTTATATAACCGCATCACTAGTTAAAAAAGAGGATGGTTGTTTGGGATTCTAACAAAGTTTCTACAATATATGCTCTTCATTCCTGGGCAATCCTAGCATATAGTGCTTCGTATTCTTTTGCAATTAGCTTCCAGTCAAGTTGTTCAGCGCGCGCTCTAGCTCTTTTCCCCATCTCCGCTCGGTCATCCGGACTTTCTAATAATTGCATTATTCGATCAGCGAATTCTTCTGGCCGCTTGTTATCGACCATGTATGCACAATTGCTGTCACCAATGTATTCTCGCACTGCACCAACGTCGCTCAGCACGATCGGTAAGCCGCAAGACATTCCTTCAAGCAAGGCGTTATTGGCCAGAGCATCTTTAAGAGGAAGAAAAAGGATATTACTTTCATGGTATTCTTTCAATAGTTCCTCATCAGTTAAATTCGCCGCTGTTTCAATCTGATGATTATATCCTATCACATTCGTGGAAATTTCTGTCTTCAATTGCTTAATTTGCGTTTGGGAGGCAATTACTTTGAATTTTGCGAAGGGAAATCGCCGCAACACAAGATTGACTACTCTCATCCACAAATCATAGTCGCGAAGCCAACTGCCGACTGTCAATATCTTGGATTGATTGTTGCGAGTTGCGGAAGGGCGAAAATAATTTGTGTCGACGCCGTGTAAAATCACGCTGAACTTTTCAAATGGCACAAACCTTGCGTAGTAACCCAAATATCGTTTTCCTAACAAAACAACTGAGTCCGCATATTTCAAGGATGACAAAAACTTCTCGGTCCTGCGCCTTAATCTCTTCCGAGGGCTCGCAAGAAGTTCCTGCATAAAAGATTCAGGCTGGTGAAGTGATACAATCGTCTTTGCTTTCTTAATCTTCAGCGAAAAGATGTTGGGATGATACTCCAGCAAAAAATGAACTATTTTCCTTCCGGGAGAAAAACGGACAATTAATTTATCCTTTATTTGAAGCCCATATAATCTGTATGCCATACGAAATACCGGTGAATCCTTCTTTGAAGAAAATCCATATAATATCTTCGCAACCCTATACAAGGTGGAAGATTGTAACACCGTAATGCCAATTTCGAAATGGTCGATGATCGCATTAAGGCTGGAATATTTACCTTGAAAGAAAGAATATCTGGTTTCAATGAAAACTTTCCATGACGATCTTGGTTCGGATATACCGGGAAGTCTTTTCAATGTCTTGTTATAGAGAGTTATCAACTACGGGCAAAAGCAATTTCCCTTAAATTCGCGTCGGGAAAAATAATCGATCAATCATTTTTGACCGCTTCCTTTTCCAAACGCCCCTTCTCGGACAATATTACTGCTAGGATGATAAAAGAAACAATGTCATATTGCAATGTCGCCCAACTTGCTATTCCAAATATGAAATATCCGAAAAGAATCGTAGCAGTAAATATGTTTGACATCGCGTAATTGTTTTCAAGCAAAGAATTGCTTTTCCATTTTTGTCTGTTCGAGATGAATAGTGTGAGAATATTCTTTTTCATCGCTGAAAAAAAACCCCACAACCAGAAGGCTTCCCCAAATAAGCCATATTCACAAAGGATGATTAAGTGAGAATTATGTATTGGATTAGTGGCCAAAAAATTATTTCCCTTTGTGTCAACATTTATTCCTAGCTTTTTTAAGAAGTTCATCTCAGCTATATAACTCAAGTGGGCGTTAATTCCAGTGCCTGTTAGGGGAACCTCCGTGAATGTTTCCCATCCTACGTACCAATGAATTAAGCGAGCATACTCGCTTGTTCTGAAGCTTCTAGAAAGAAAAAGCTTTTGCCCATATTCTGTCTGGAAAATAAACAAATAGCCAACAAAAGATACTAAGATGAAGCCACCGATTGAATATCGAATGATTTTTCCAAAGCTTGTGGCCTTATAAATCATATAAATAAATGTCAATGACAAAAAAACCACTATAAAGCTAGTTCTGGCTTGTGCCAAAACAATCACTGCTGCGCCAAAACTCATATATAGCAGCGATTCCCTTTTCCGAATCCCTCTAATAAAGTTGCTCGCAAAAAAGATTAAAACAAAAGTCGCAACTTCGCTTAATGGTCCAGGATGTAAGAATGTACCGATGGCACTCGCACCGCCTGTTCTATCCATTCTATCGGCCGCAATTGTTGCTTTCTCGCCATAGAAAAAGGAGGTCGCCCCAACGACTCCTAGCACCGGAAACAAAATTGAGAAAACAAGCTCGATGACGATAATAATTTTAAAGCTACTCCAAATTGCGGCCAATAATTCATCAAAATTGTACCTGCGATAAATAATGATCGAAGAAACTAACCATGAACAGACATAATAAATGCCAACGATTGAAGCTGTCGGGTTACGGTTATTCGGATTAAAATATGACAATGCTGAAATCAGCGTGAAAAATGCGAACCATTTTAAGGAGTTGCCAGTTCTTACCTTTATGTTCTTTGAGGCAAAGAAAAGCATAGAAACAATTAACACATGCCATGCTCCTAAACTGATGACATCACCATATGTAGCTGGGAATTTTCTTAAGTTAAAATCGATCAATGGAAACTTTATGGGGAATACCAACGATACGATGTAAATGGTTAGGACATTAACTCTAATATTTTCTATTCCGCCAACGCCGTCAACGATTTTTTTCCTGACGTACAAGAAGGAAAAAATCATCGCTATAGCTAACACTGTAAAGACTCTGGCAATTATCGGATCCATGAAGGGTCTAATTTTAGATATTTTTTTTAGACAGGCTGTAAATATTATTGATGTTATTTTTCAGAACCTTCTCGAATTGCCCTCTATTTGAAATAAATTCTTTCAATAGTGCGCCAGCGTTTTCTGGGTGCATATAATCAATTGAACATCTGTTTCCATCTAAACCAAGATGTTTATATAGACCGGAGAACTTATCTTGGTAACTTATTCCAAACATAAGTTTGCCAAAAGTCAGGCTGGAAATCCCTAAATGCATTCTGCCAGAAATACAAAATTCAATATCCTTTAAAAAGGATTTCAGTTCGAATCCATTTTTTATATCTTGCGTAAAATAACATTCGTAATTGGATTTATAAGTGCTATATAGAATTTCGCTAATGTCCTTATCGCTCTTATTTTCACATCGCAATCTTAAATCATGATATAGAAAAACGAAAGCGTAAGAATCTTTGAAAGGGGATAAAGTCTGAATGATTGCATCGAATAATTTTAGATGCCGATTTAACCCTTGCTGATTTGCCACTATTGCATTAGGGCAAATTGCGAGAATTGCTTTCCCATTTTTATTGCACTCTGTCACCCATTTTTTATACTTCATGTATTCACGCAACTCATAACGAGCAGGTTCCACTTGCGCTAAAAAAGCCACATCTGCGGTCAATTGGATTCTATCTTCAGATCCTAAGAGATCCTTTAGTCGTAAATACGAATCAAATTCCCTGGTGTTAAGCAAACAATAGGCTGATACTTCTTTCAACAATGCGATTAGCCTAGGAGAAATTGATGAATTAATGCTGAATGAAATCAATTTGCAGTCAATATGTAATTTTCCAGCTAATATTAGCAACCTTAACCTGTCCGCCGAATTATGAAAAGTGTAGTATCCATCTAATACGTCTGCGCCAAACACTGCGACACATTTATATTTCTTTATAACTTTAATGAAGTAAAAGTAATTGCCGATTTTAAATCCTCCAACATAACCAACATTCGGATAATCCCCCAAATAATCCTCTCGTCTTATTATTTTCGGTGTAAATATATCAATCTTAACATCTTTCCCATACTGAGAAACGAATGCTTTAACCATAATATCATCACCGAAACCACCATCTAAATCTGCTCCGGCTAAAAGCAAAATATCCTTTGAAGAACTAGAGCTTTCTATTGCTCTGGAAACTTTTAGATATATAAGTGCAATGAACCACTTGATTTCCACAACAAAATATACCAGCAGGTTTTTAAAATGTTTTAAGATGCGAACCATATTCATATTTATTGAGAGCTGATATGATGCGAATTATCTAAAAAACAACACCGGTGACACATAATATTTTATTCGATCGTAGAATGATATTTCGCTTAATTTATTGCATTTAACACACTGATTTTCGTTACTACAAAGCCCATAGTATTATTAACCTTTCTTCAGCAATTAATTATTTCTAAAATCATCGATGAATGATATGGTTTTTTATTCTAGGTAGAAAACCTGTAAGTAATTCTTTGTTTATCAAAATAGAAATTACTATGGTCATAAATATGGTTAAAAAATGGATAACATTGTTGTCGATTAGATCTGCAGCAGCCGTAATCGCAATCAGCAAAACCATATACAAAAAGAATTTGTATGGAAAAACGATCGAAAAGTATTTTCTCGTTTGAATCATTCTTCCAACAAACATTGTCAAATACCCTAACATAACTGCGGTCGCTGCTCCAAATAGTTGGTAGGATGGTATTAGTAGAAAGCTAATGACAATTGTTATTAACCCTCCATATACCGAGGTTGTAAATGCTCCTTTTGTATCGCGACTGGTGAGATAGCCAATGCCGTAAAAAGAGGACAGAGCCTGGAACACAACTCCAACAAGGAGTATTGGCGTGTACTTCCATGCCTCATAAAACGGTGCTGCAACAATGTATTTCAAGACGATTTTATTCAACGCCGTAAGGAGTAGCACAATCGAAAGCACTAGGCCTAAATATTTCTTCAAAACCTGTGAATAGTAGATGTCCCGTTCTTTTCTATTGTATGTCTTTATAGATCTTTCCTGCCAAGCCAAATAGAATATTCCGGTAAGCACAATAAGAATTGTGGGGATCTTGTACGAAACCGCGAAAATGCCGTTTGCCGCAACGCCCAGAACCGCCGCAATGATATAACGATTTGCAGTTGAAATCGCCCACCAGCTCAGCGTGTTTGGCAGGAGTGGCAGTGAATATTTTATCAGCTGACGCGCAAAAACCTTGTCGATATATTCTCTCTTAATATAGTTCACGGGTTTAACTTTGACAACCAAGTACACAATTGAAGCGGACGTCCCAAGCGAGGCTGCCAGCAGCACTCCTTCTATTCCCATTCTCAAGAGAGCCAAAGCGGCCAATGCTAATACTGCTGAAGCCATCGCATAAATGATACCGCTGAGAGCGTATGCGATATTCAATCCGATCGCCCGAGCTGCATTGTGAATTATCTGTAAAGGAATCCCCACGATGAATAGAAGATAGATTGTAAAACTATGGGGGATGTTAATCCATGGAACGATGGCCCAATATAGTATCGATACTATTGAGAGATTAATACCCACTAAGCCAAATACATTGGTGTACACCTTTGACGCATTGAGGGGACTGCTGTCCTCGAGCAACCATCGCAATACTGCATCAGAAAGTTGAAGCCCCACAAGCGGTGACAGGAGGGCAATCGTAGACAGGATCAGGTCATATTCTCCGACTGCTTCTTTGGAGAGATAAAATGTAATAACAAAAAGAAGAAAGAAACTAATAAGCTTCGAGGCAATATTACCTGCGGTGTAAATCAGCGTAATCCGTGACAGGCTTTTTTCAGTTTCTTCCACCATTCTACATCTCTATAAATATGTTGGCATGCCGTGATGCGAACGACAAATGTATTTCGACTTAAGTTATTTTCTCCCCATCGTCGAAAAGGGACATGGGTTGGCCCCTTCGATACAAATTGACTTGCAAAAAATTAAATTTTCCCTTTATTGGACGAAAATCGATCAGTCAATAAAATGAAGTACCCCGTAGGAGGCTACAGGGTAACTGACCTATGGGAACCGAAGATGACAAAAAAAATGTGGGGGGGGATTCATTCTGAAGGGATTAAGACATAGTTCAACGGTCAACTCAAAGCGATAGTTCTTCAAAATGAAAGTGCTAGCACATCTACGGCTGTTTATGAAAAGATCGCTTCGTTCAATGAGTTAGAACATCTCGCTTAAAATTCACCACTTGAATCCAATATGACTTTATTTCCCTTTTAAAGAGAAAATAGACGATCGTCGACCCACCGATCAGAAACATCAATACAAAACAATAGAGAATACGCATCGGGCCGGCCTTCTTGACCGGATTTTGAGCCAATTCCTCGATATTCAGCACGGGGGCATCACGAATTTCGTCGATCTTTGATAACTCAAGTTGTTGGGTCAACTGCACATACACCGTTTGCAGAATATCCACGTTACGCGACAATCGCGATTGCACAAGCAGAAGTTCGGGAGACTGCTGGACAACTTTATTTTCCTCTTGGAAATTTTTTAATGAAACCTCTGCAAGGGCAAGGGAATCTTGCACTTGACGTATCCGCATTTCTACATAGATTCGTTGATCTATAGCATTCGATTTTCGCTGCGTTCGTACATACTTATCGAGCGACTCTGCTATTCTATTTACGACTTCGGCGCTGAGTTCCGCTTCGGGCATCTTGACCGTTACATTTAGAATTTTCGTAAGCGTACTTAAGTCTGTTGTAACACGATGTTTGACGAAATCGTCATAGACTTCAAGAAACATCCCGCGTTTTTGTTCCTGAGCAGGAAGCCAGATGCTCGGCGTTATCTCGAAATATTGAATCAGGTTGACCGAGTCTTTAAATTCTTCCGTCAAATATTTTGAATCTATCACCGGCTCCAGAACTGCTTCGCTTGTAATTATATCCTCATAAACATCCGTCGGCGTGGCATTCCCAACCGAAACCCCTGCCAGAGACGCAAGTTGAGCAAGGTTTCCCAACATCGATTGGTTCCCGTAGTCGGGTAAAATTGTGACGGTACTTTCATAATACGGCCTCGCAACCAAAAGAATGAATGCGACAATCAAAACGGACTCGATACTTAAGATCCGGATCAATTTTTTCCTCATCTGCCATAAGAGGGCGGCATGCGGCCGCAAGCCGGCAAGAAATGCGCTGAAATCGCTATTTAGGTGTTGGTCTTCCACGATACTCAATAAACGTTTCGTTATTTACAAGTTTGAAAATGCATTAGCAGAAGGAGTACGGAATTAAGGAACGGGGCTACGATTCGGCCCGATCAAATGCTGGTACGATAAGGCTGCATTTCTATTACCAACATCTGGTCACTTGGGCGTGTGCATCGACCTTCAGCGCGGCCTAGATCATCCGAATGCTCATTTTATCTGACTTGCCAAATAGATAACGGTGACCGCTGAAGCCAGAATTGCAAAAGTATCTTTGATCGTCGTTCCCACATCTACTCCGGGCGTCGATGGCGGGGGCGGCGGTACTTTCGTCACAAAAATCGTCGAACCGTCGTCGATCGTCGGGTTACCATGAAACCAGCCGAGGCCGTGTTTCTCTACGTTGCCGCTCGGAAAATGAACGAGCGCGTAGTTCGAACTGTCCGTTTCTCCTCCAGCCCTGTCGATATAGTCCATCATGTCGTCCCCTTCGATGTAGCTGAGGATACCGGGGTTGTTCACCTCGCCGAGCACGCGCACGGCGTTGGGTGTTTTGGGAACATACACGGAGTCGCCGTCGTGCAGAACGATATCGTACGACGTTCCGGGCCTCTTCAACGCTCGTTCAAAATCCACGTTGACCCGTTCGCCGTCCCGCATCATCTGACCTCCGAGAAGGAATGCAGATTTCTTCACCCCTCCCGCCCGCTCGATGAGGTCCGATAAGCGCTCAGTCGGATACTTCAACGCATACGCGCCGGAGTGATGTACTTCACCTCTGATGTCGACCAACTGCTGTAACTTGAATTCCGGGTTCGGCCGCACAAAGATAATATCGTACCGCTGGAGGCGGAACTCCGCCGTGCGTTCCGCTTCGGACTGCGGGTGCCCCCTGTCGAGCGTAGCGGTAAAATCGGGGAGCTTTGCAAAACGGATATAAACGAGCGAGTCTTCCCCCATCCCTTTCGGGACGACGCGGGCGATCTCCGCTTCAAGCTCGTCGGCGTCTTCCGTGTACCCGCCGGCAAGATAAATAGCGTCGCGCAGCGTCATGTTCGTCGTCAGGAGAAACTTTCCCGGATTTTTTACTCTCCCCTTCACCTGCACCGTGTCGTCCCTCACGACCGCCACGTCGATCGAGTGGATCACCACTTCATCGTCGGGCTGGAGAATCTGGTTCGCGCCGGGGATCGTGTCGAGGACGGAACCAAGGTTGAACGGTATCGTCCGCTTCGTGTAGCCGTCCGGGTTGAGCCGGATAAGGTCTGCGCGGGGCAAAAAGGTCTGCAAACGGAAGATCGAGTCCTGCAGTCCCCCCGCTTTGAAGATCAGATCGTACAGCGTCAGACTGTCCGCATACGGGTACGTGCCGGGATACAGGACGTGCCCGCGGATCGAGACTGTCCGGTGCGGGGCCATCTCCCAGATCGAATAGATCTTCACGGCGTCGAGCGAGTCGAGCGCGATGTTGTCCGAAGGTGCGTTCGCCATCGCACGGCCGAGGTCCACATGGAGCACTTCGAGCGTGCTGTCGGGATGCATGCGGGTAATGTCGGCGCGGTTGAGGTACGCTTCGGGGCGGAGACTATCCGCCGCGATCACGAGGTCGCGGAGCATCGGCACTTTTTCCAGCTGGTACCGACCCGGCCTGTAGACCGAGCCGTCGACAGTGACAAAATTACGCGCGGGCTCGGTGATCGGAAAGAGCGTCACCGCGTCGCCGTCCGCCAGCGGGTAATCTTTGCCGTCGTTGAGGATACCGCGGAAGTTGACGTCCTTGATCTCACGTTCGCCCTCTCCTTGAGTACGGTCCTTGAACGGGACGATGTGCTCGACCTGGATCTTTTCTAAGTACGCAGTAGGGAGTATGCCCCCCGCAAAGTCCAATAGTTTCTTGAGATGCTCGCCCGGAAGAAGTTCGAAGATCGCCGGCCTGCGCACTTCGCCCGTAATGGAAACGGTCTTGCCGCGTGGTGGGACGAAAATAATGTCGTTGTTCTGCACCCGCACGTCGTTCACTTTGTCCGAGCCGGTGAGATAGCTATAGAGGTCGACGTGGGCGATCACCTTGCCGTTGCGGATGAGGCGGACGTCGCGCAAGCTTCCGTTGACCGTCGGCCCGCCGGTGCCGAAGAGCGAATTGAAGACCGTCGCGTAGGTGCTCACGACGTAGCCGCCGGGAGCTCTCACCGCACCCATAATGAAAACGCGTTTCGGCTGAAGACGCGCGATCGTGACCGAGAGCCAGACGGTGCGCGGATTCGTGACGAGCCCTTTATAGGACTCCGACATGAGTTTTATGATCGTTTTTTGCGCCTGCTCGAGCGTGAGCCCGGAGACGACCACTGGCCCGACGGTCGGGATGAAGATGCGCCCTTCGTCGTCCACTTCCAGTTCGTTGCGCTGTTCGACCTGGCCCCAGAGATCGATGCGAAGGACGTCGGCCGTCCCTATCATGTAGTCCGGATCGACCGGTCCCGACGCTGCCGGCTCGAACGCGGCGGGGACGTTCTGAAAAACCTGATAGCCGAAATATTTCAACCCTCCGGGACCGATGAGGTCCTGCGGCGTTCCGGCCGGAACGTTGACCGCCGGCTGCGACGCGGCCACTCCGGTCGTATCGACAACGACCGGGATTGTCGGAGCTCCCAGTGATTGTGTCGATGTCGGCGAGGTAATGACGGTCGTCGCCGGCTGACCGGCGCCTGCCTGAGGAACAATGACCGTCGTGGTCGTCGGAGTTGTGGTGGAAGGCGCTGTATTGCCTGCGGTGTTTCCCGCAGAACTTCCCGGAGACATTTTGAGATAGCTTTCGAGGTCCACGCCGTACTGCGCCGCTTTCGCCTGCGCCTGGTCCATCGTCAGACCGAGCGACTGGATCTTCGCCTGGATCTGGTCGGGCGTCATGTGGCTCAGCTTATCTTTCGCTTCCTGTATTTGAGCTGCTGTCTGGGCGGGAGAAGAGTACGCAATAAGAAAGATGAGTACGACGCTTAAGATCGATCTAGAGATTGACATTTTTCGTTCGTTCTTCGTTCGTGGTTCGTTCAACGTTCAACGTTCGTGGTTCGGTGTTCGTTCGTAGTTCGGCGTTCAACGTTCGTGGTTCGTAGTTCGTGGTTCGTAGTTCGGCGTTAATGCATATGACCAACGGCGAACGAAGAACTAAGAACGACGAACGAAATAACGTTAAAGGAGTTCGGGATTCGTTCAACGTTCGGCGTTCAACGTTCGTGGTTCGTGGTTCGGCGTTAATGCATATGACCAACGGCGAACGAAGAACTAAGAACGACGAACGAAATAACGTTAAAGGAGTTCGGGGTTCGTTGTTCAACGTTCGTTGTTCGTAGTTCGTGGTTCGGCGTTAATGCATATGACCAACGGCGAACGAAGAACTAAGAACGACGAACGAAATAACGTTAAAGGAGTTCGGAGTTCTTACTCCCTACTCCCTACTCCATATTCTTAACACTTGCTATACAGTGCGTATTTCTTTGCCGCTTGTCGCTCACGCGAGCATCATTTTCATCGGCTCAAGCGTCCGGTGGAACGGATTAAGCATTAATCCAAGAATTTCAAGCGTCACGCTGCCCAACAGCGATTCATCGCCTTCTTCGCCTAAGATCACGGGCGTATGGGCCTCTCCCTGCGTCAGTGAAATGACACATTCAGACATCGATCTTTTGACGACGGTTCCGTCGGCAAGAGTGAAATTCAATTCTCTTTTCGGCGTAAGTTCTATGGCTTTCCAATGGTTTCTTGAAAGAAGCGTATAGGTCGCTCCGCTATCTACTAAAAATTGTGCCGATCTCTTCTTTCCGGTCGGCCCTTGAACCACTCCCTCAACAAATGTTAGTCCCATAATATTCTGCCCCCATTTTTGTGATTAGTTCTTCGTTCGTAGTTCGGCGTTCGTGGTTCGTTGTTCGGTGTTCAACGTTCGGTGTTCGTAGTTCGGAGTTCTTACTCCCTACTCTCTACTTCCGAGAATCACATTCTCATTTACGTCTGCCTTGCGAATTGAGAAGCACGGCCAAATCCGCGATATCTTTCGGGCGGCCTGCCTCTTTCTTTGATGCAATCAAATGGTCGAGCGAGATCACATGAACCTTCACTCTTCCCAGCCGCACGGCCAATTTCTTTTTATACAGATCGTCAAATTTCGCCGTGCCGAGAGAAGTGATCAAGTCGATCCGCACGGGTGGAAATCCCAACTGAATCACAATTTCCGGGTCGAGAAGATCGCTTTCAGAAATCGTGAGCTTTCCGAAACCGAATTTCTTCAACACAGCGAGCACCCGCTTGGCATTTTTCTTCGTCGGGTTGATCAAAAAATCAATATCGCCGGTGTTGCGCGGTTCGGTATACTGTGCCATCGCATACGCCCCCACAAGCAAGTACTCAACGCGCTGTGCGTTTAACAGCCGAACAAACTCTTCGTAATCCTTTTCTACTTTCACGATACTCCCGTTCCTTATGGAACAGTGTCACATACCGCTCGCGCAATTCCTGTACAGCGCTAATGCGCTCTTCCGGAGTTCTTGTCCTCCAAAACTCCGCGTTCACGGCTTCTTCGTCGGACTGTCTTATTTTTCTAATCGTTTTTTGCATTCAATAAGTCCATCCTTTACCGTCAGTTCCGTAATATTTCGCGGTTCGGTGTTCGTTCTTCGTTCGTGGTTCGTAGTTCGTGGTTCGTGGTTTGTTCTTCGTTCGTGGTTCGGGGTTCAGGGTTCGTAGTTCGGGGTTGAACATATCTAACGACGAACTACGAACCACGAACGTTGAACAGCAAACTCCGAACGTTGAACTAAATAACGTTAAAATATATGAAAATTAGTGACTTAGAGCAATAAAAACAATGAACAATTAACAGCTAACAGCCAACAATTATCAGTAATTTGTGAAGTTGTGGTTTTCGGAGGGGGGGTCGTTCTGCGTTCGGGGTTCGTAGTTCGTAGTTCGTGGTTCGGGGTTGGGAGTTCGGGGTTCGGGGTTCAGGGTTCGGAGTTGGGTATATTTTTAACGACGAACCACGAATGTCGAACTACGAACGAAGAACGCCGAACGAAAAACGAAGAACGATCAATTAGGGGGTGTTGTCACTTCGGTAAGTTGAATTTCGCCTCCGTTGGGTACGACGTCGAACATGATGTACGACGTGGATTCCACCTTGACGACCGAAACGTTGATCGCTGCTCCGTTCTGCGTTGCGGTCGCCGACTCCCAGCCCGTTGGGAGCGGTCTGCGGATGGTTACAGGAACGGTGTAGATCGCGTTGTCCAGCGTATCGACTGCCTGCAGGGTGATGCTCGTGTCCCGGTTTGACGTCTCCGTCACCGACAGACTATTCCGTTCTTTGATATAGCGTGCGACGGTTCCGAAGGCGGACACCCAGAATTTTTGTTTATTGGCGACCAAATACTGAAGGCCTGCCCTCAACTCGCCCGACGATAACTGGCAGCAGCCGTCGTCATAATCGATGCCGTGGACCAGATACACGAGCCAGCCTTTGAGGAGCGCGACGCTGTCCGCTTTGATCTGAAAACTCTTCGCGGTCCTGATAGATCCCGTGTTGCCGCAGACGATCGAACTGATCTTCATGAAATTTGGCGGCGTGCTCGGATTGATAATTCCCTGGCAGGCCCTTGCTGCGACAAAATACGGCGCCCAGAGGGAATCGCTGACGCCCACACAAAACGGATACGCAAGACTGATGCATTTCTGTGCCGGGATTTTGGCATTGATCAACCTTAATGCCGTGATGACCTCCCTTTTCTGCTGTTCCGCCGTCATCGTGTCGATCCGTGGATGTGAGACGGTGTGGTCGCCGATTTCGTGGCCGTGCGACGCCGCGATCGTGAGCCCGTTCCAATTAGGGGACCAGTTTGTCACGGCGAACAGCGTCAGCTTTAACCCGAGACTGTCGAACATGGGGACGGCGATCGGCAGCTGATTCGAACAATTATCGTCGAAGGTGTAACTGACCGCCGCGTCGCGGAACCCCCACCACGTCCCGACCTGGTACGGCGATGAGACGTTCTGAGCATGAGATGCGACGTTGATTCCGACCAATGTCGCCGCGAGCAGCAATCGAGAGAACTTTATCATTCGTAGGGGAGAATGGGTTTCCGGGTTGTTTCAAAATTGGTACGGTCTGTGCCGGCGGACCGACCGACGACGTTTTATCCCAGCACAATAAATTTTTTTGTTTCAGAGAACGATCCGGCGCGCAAGCGATAGAAATACACCCCGCTGGACAACCGCGTTGCGGTCCATTTCCGTGAATACGTGCCGGGGGGCAGTTCCTCGGAAATAATTGTGCTCACCTCTCTCCCTAACACATCGTACACTTTCAGCGAGACGGTCGCCCGGGTCGGAATACTGAATGAAATTGTCGTCGAGGGGTTGAACGGGTTCGGATAATTCTGCTCGAGTGTAAAGTGTGCCGGCAGGCTCACCGCGGGATTGTCCCCCGACTCAAGAAGGTCCGACAACTGCCGTCTCCAGATGCCTCCGCCGTGAATCCCTGCAAACAAACTCATGCTTCCGGCTCCGTCCGGAGAAAGGGCCAGCGCCAGGACAAAAGACCCGTTCAAGCCGCCTGCACGCCAACTCGAACCATTGTTCGTGGAAAGATAAATACCGCTGCCAGTACCGGCGAAAAGAAGCGTATCGTAAACGGCAAGAGCATTGACGAGATCGGCGTTCTGGAAAGGGTACCGCACGTTCATCAGCCCCGTGTTTGCCTGGGTCCAGTTCTTTCCGCTGTTGGTGGAGAGGAACACGCCCGCGCCGTACGTTCCAGCAAAGAGGTTCACGCCGCCATTCCTGTTGGGGGCGGCAGCAAAGGCGTTGATGTAGGGATAGGTCAGACCGGAATTGACGGCCGTCCAGCTTGTCCCCTCGTTCGTTGAAAGGGAAACCCCGCCATCGGTACCGGAGAACAACGTACCATTGATGACCGTAAGCGGGCCGTTATCTCCGGCGCTGCTTGCAACGGTCCAGCTCGCGCCGCGATCGGTGGTAAGAAAAATACCGGCACCGGTCCGCGCAAAAACATGCGGCCCCCCATTGTCGCTCGAACCGACGGCAAGACCTTTTACCAGCAGCGCGCTTTGCTGAAGGGACTGCGAGCCTGCCGAAGACGCATTGACCCCGCTCCAGCTCTTGCCGTTGTTCGTGGAGAGAAAGACGCCGCCGCCATACGTTCCCGCAAAGAGATTCGTACCGGTTGCGCTGTCGGCGTCGACCGCGAGTGCGTCAACAAACGGGCACGTCAGCCCGAAATTGACCGGTGCCCAGCTTGTGCCGTTATCTGTAGAGAGAAAAACACCGGCTCCCCATGTCCCTGCGAAAATATTCGTGCCCCCCGCACTGTCGGCGCTGACGGCAAAGCAGCACTCCGCGCAGTCGTAATCGAGAGGTGTTTTGATATGAACCCATTGGGCATGCAACGATGGGGTAGAGAAGCACAGAAGGGCAATAAGGAACCGGAAAACGCTGCATAAACGATTCATCGTTCACTCAGGAGAGGAAGGCAACCGTGATCATTGTTGGACATAAAGAATGCGATGTTATCCCGCTGTCTCCATACGCGCTTCGGACGGCGAGGCATCTTGCATCCAAGCGTTATACGCCGGCCCAATGCAGCCACAGGCAAGAATAATGTGGGAAGATGGTAATGAATTTTTCAGCGAAGAGCAAGAGCTGGGTTCACGATTCATCCGGCGATGACCCCCTCTATACTCTTGCCATCCATCCTTTCTTTTTCGGCTCGCTCCAACTCCCGTTTATGCCTTGAATATTCCCCTTGTTTTTGCATTCGCAATATTTCTCGTATCGACAACCGGCACGCCGAAACGGCCAAAATCGAGCTTCTTGTACTCGTCATGTGCCGTCGCAACGAGAATAAGGTCGAACGAATCGGATATGTGCACTGATGTTCGCCCGGCGAATTTCGGGAATTCCCGCGTCGGCTTAATGACGGGAATATAGGGGTCGTTGTAACTGACGACGGCCCCTTTTTCTTCGAGCTTCTCCATTAAATGGTACGATGGGGATTCTCTATCGTCGTCCACGTTGGCTTTGTAAGCGAGGCCGAGCATCAGAATTTTTGCTCCCTTGAGCGGCTTGCCGACTTCGTTGAGGGCGTCCATGACGCGGGAGACGACAAAGTCGGGCATCGCGGTGTTGATCTCTCCCGCAAGCTCGATGAACTTTGTCGTGACGCCGTACTCGCGGGCCTTCCATGTCAGATAGAAGGGGTCGATAGGGATGCAATGTCCGCCGAGTCCGGGGCCGGGATAAAAAGGCATGTAACCGAACGGCTTCGTCTTCGCCGCCTCGATGACCTCCCACACGTCGATCCCCATCTTCATGAAGGTCACCTTGAGCTCGTTGACGAGCGCGATGTTGACCGCGCGGAAGATATTTTCCATGAGCTTCGTCGCCTCGGCGACTTTGACGCTCGAGACGGGGACGGTCTTCACGACGATCTGGCTGTAAAGTTTGTCCGCAACCGCAAGCCCGTCGGGCGAGGTGGAGCCGACGACCTTGGGGATCGTTTCGGTGGTATAGTTCGGGTTGTTCGGGTCCTCGCGCTCCGGAGAAAAGGCGACGTAGAAATCTTTGTCCACCTTCAACCCGCCGCGCTCTAAAATGGGGACCATCACTTCTTCAGTCGTGCCGGGATAGGTCGTCGATTCGAGGACGACGAGCTGTCCTTTGCGGAGATGGGGCGCGATGGCCTCGCATGTCGAGACGATGAACGACATATCCGGCTCGCGGTTCTTGTTGAGCGGCGTCGGGACGGCGATAAGGATCGCGTCGCATTCCTTGAGGCGTCCGAAGTCTGTCGTCACCGAAAGGCGTCCGGAGTCCATCCCCTTTTTGGTCCGGTTCGACGTGATATGTTTTATGTACGACGTTCCCTTGGAAAGGGCGTCGATCTTCGTTCTGTCGATGTCGAAACCGACTGCGTGGAATCCCTTTTCAACGAAGCAATACAACAAAGGAAGTCCGACATAGCCGAGGCCGATGACGCCGACGACGAAGGTTTTATTTTCTAGTTTAGCGAGTAATTCGGTTTTCATGTTTTTTTAGTTCTTCGTTCGGAGTTCGTAGTTCTTCGTTCGTGGTTCTTGGTTCAGAGTTCGGCGTTCGGGGTTCGGGGTTGAACGTTCAGCGTTCGTGGTTCGGAGTTCTTGGTTGGTTGCATCTTTAACGACGAACTAAGAACCAAGAACGCCGAACGTATAAAACCATTCTACCGTTTTCCGAATGCCCTCCCGCAACGGAACGCCGGCCCGCCATCCTAGCCCGTTGATCTTACTGACGTCCAGGAGTTTCCGCGGAGTGCCGTCGGGCTTCGACGCGTCGAATTCAATGTTGCCTTTGAAACCGACCTCTTCGCCGATGAGATGGGCCAGTTCGAGGATCGTCACGTCTTCGCCCGTGCCGATGTTGATGATCTCGCTGCTGTCGTAGTTCTTCATGAGGAACACGCAGGCGCGGGCCATGTCCTCGACATAGAGGAACTCCCGTTTCGGTTTCCCGCTTCCCCAGATCGTCACAGACGGAGACCCGTTCTTTTTCGCTTCGATGAACTTCCGGATGAACGCGGGAAGGACGTGCGCATTCATGAGGTCGAAATTGTCGTTCGGACCGTAAAGGTTTGTCGGCATGACGGAGATGAAGTTCGTGCCGTATTGTTTGTTGTACGCCTGACACATCTTAATTCCGGCGATCTTCGCCACGGCGTAGGCGTCGTTTGTTGGCTCGAGTTTGCCGTCCAGGAAATATTCTTCTTTTATGGGCTGAGAGGCAAATTTTGGGTAGATGCACGAGCTTCCGAGGAAACAGAGCTTCTTCACTTTATGAAGATACGACGAATGAATGACGTTGTTCTGGATCTGCAAGTTGTCGAAGATAAAATCGGCGGGATAGGTGTTGTTCGCATGGATGCCTCCGACCTTTGCTGCCGCCAGGAACACATACTCCGGCTTCTCCGACGCAAAAAATTTCTCTACGTCGTGCTGGTTCTCCAGGTCAAGCTCGGCATGTGTGCGTCCGACGATGCCGGTGAATCCTTCGGCTTTCAGCGCGCGGACGATCGCCGATCCTGCAAGACCGTTGTGACCGGCGACGTATATTTTAGCGGTTGGTTTCGTTCGGAGTTCTTAGTTCGTCGTTCTTGGTTCGGTGTTCTTGGTTCGGCGTTCGGAGTTCGTCGTTCTTAGTTCGTGGTTCGGTGTTCGGAGTTCGTCATTCTTTCTCCCTACTCCTTACTCCTTACTCAACTGCCTACCGTGATGCTTAAGATATTTCACAAATCCACCGATGAGTTGCTTGATGGCGGCGGCTTGGACGATGCAGCTCTCAAAATCGCTTTGGCTCAGATAACCGCAGTCGAGCGCAACATAAGCGAGCGACTGGACTTCGGAAGCCGAACGGTATGCGTAGCTTAAAAAATTGATGAACGACTTTCCGGAACCGGAATCGAACCCTTCTGCAATATTCGCCATGATTGAAACCGATGCCCTTTGGATCTGGTCCTTCAGGCCAAAATCTTTGGAAAACCTATCTCTTGCCGTCAAGGCATAGACCATTTTAGTCAACGTTCTTGCCTTCTGCCATGACTCCACATCCTCGAAACGTGTTATTTTCATCGCTCCCCCATTTTTATTATGCTAAAATACCCCGATGAACTTGGAGTTCAAAAGTACAGAGTAGGAAGTATGGAGCAAAGAGTAAAGCGCAAACACCATGAATCTTAAACTCCGAACCCCGAACCACGAACTCCGAACCCCGAACGGCCAACACCGAACGACGAACACCGAACCCCCAACCCTCAAACTAATACCCTCTCTTCGATATTTTCTCAAAATCTGCGCGCGCCATGATCCGAGCGAGCTCGTCGAACTTTACTTTCGGCGTCCAGCCGAGCTTCCGTTTTGCTTTGGCGGCGTCGCCGATGAGGAGCTCCACTTCGGTAGGTCTGTAATGCCGCGGGTCCACATCGACGAGCGTTCGCTTGGTCTTCTTCTCGATCCCCTTTTCATCGGCTCCCTTCCCTTTCCAGACCAGTTCCATGCCGAGTTCTTTGAATGCCACCTCGGCAAATTCCCGAACGGTGTGCGTCTCGCCGGTCGCCAAAACGAAATCATCGGCCTCTTTGAGCTGCAGCATGCGCCACATGCCGTCGACGTATTCGGGCGCGTAGCCCCAATCGCGCTTGGCGTTGAGGTTGCCGAGGGAGAGCTTGGATTCAATGCCGAGCTTGATCTTCGCTGCCGCGCGCGTGATCTTCCTCGTAACAAACGTTTCTCCGCGGCGAGGCGACTCGTGGTTGAACAGGATGCCGTTGCATGCGTAGAGGTTGTACGCCTCGCGGTAGTTGATGATGATCCAGTAACCGTACATTTTTGCTACGCCGTATGGGCTACGTGGATAGAATGGCGTCTTCTCGCTCTGGGGAACCTCCTGCGCCTTGCCGAACAATTCACTCGTCGACGCCTGATAGAACCGGGGCTTAATTCCGGTTTCGCGGATAGCGTCGAGAAAGCGGACGGTGCCGATCGCGTCGACCTCGGCCGTGTATTCAGGGAGTTCGAACGAGACCTTTACATGACTCTGTGCGGCGAGGTTGTAGATCTCGTTCGGCTCGATCTTTTCGAGGATCCTGTTCAGATTGCTCGTATCGGTGAGGTCGCCGTAATGAAGGAACAGCTTCTTGCCGAGAAGGTTCGGGTCGTTATAGAGATGATCGATCCTCGACGTGTTAAACGAGCTGCTCCGTCGAATGATGCCGTGCACCTCGTATCCCTTCTTGATCAGGAATTCTGCGAGATAGGAGCCGTCTTGTCCGGTGATGCCGGTGATGAGCGCTTTTTTTGACATGGTAGTGTGTTGGGTCGAGGTTAAGGTTGAGGTTGAGATTAAGGTTGAGATTTGATTCCTTTTTTTATTTACTCCCTACTTCTTACTCCCTACTCCTTACTCCATCCGTTCACTGTATTCCAGCAGATCCTTCAGCGTTTGTTTCATCGGGATTTCGGGACGCCAGCCGGTTGCGGTACGGAGGAGTTCGTTGTTGCCGGCGAGGAGCTGGATGTCGTAGCCGCGAAGTCTTTTCTGCTCCACCTGCAATTTGAACTTCAGTCCGGTGATCGACTCGTACAAACGGATGACCTCTTCGATCGAAAAAATATTGCCCGAGCAGATATTATAGATAAAATGTTCTATGTTGGAGACCGTCCCTAAAAGCGCGTATGCACGCACGACGTCCCGCACATCGGTAAAATCACGGCGGGGAGTAGTGCTGCCGATATGAATCTCCGGCACCGCATGAGTTTTTTGAATAATGGAAATCTGTCTTGCAAGAGACGAACAGACGAACGATGGCCGCTGGCGCGGACCGGTGTGATTGAACGAACGCGCGATGACGATATTCAGGCCTTCAAACGTCTTATACGTTTGCGCGATGTAATCGATGCTTGTCTTGCTCGCGGCATACGGATTCACCGGATGGAGGACCGATTGTTCGGTATGGACCGCCGGAAGACCGGCAGTCTCTCCGTACACTTCTCCGGAGGTGACGATGACGATCCGCGGCGAGATCTCGGCGGCTTTCACTCCTTCAAAGATGTTGATCGACCCGATGACGTTCACTTTGAACGTTTCCGCCGTATGCTCGAACGAACTCGGAACAAAGGCCTGGCCGGCAAGATGGAAAATAATGTCGGGTTTGATCTCTTTCAAGACCTTGAAGATCGATTGAAAATCGACGATGTCACATTCGTAGAGGTGCACAGACTTTTCATGGGCGCGGATGTTATCGCTTTTCTCGCCGTCTCTGAGAATCCCGAACAGTTCGTAGCGTGCGTCCTTCGACAGCAAGTCGGTAAGATGACTTCCTGCAAAACCGCCGATGCCTGTGATCAGTACTTTCATTGTTCGTTTGTTGTTATTCGTTCGGAGTTCGGTGTTCGGAGTTCAGAGTTCGTGGTTCAGAGTTCGTCGTTCTTGGTTAATGGTTCGGAGTTCGGAGTTCTTGGTTCGTCGTTTGTGGTTCGTCGTTCGTGGTTCGTCGTCCCTGGTGCTTTCTCCTTACTCCTTACTCCCTACTCCATACTCTTTTAGCCCAATTGCAATTTCTTCCGAAAATACTCTATCGTCCGCAGTAATCCTTCCTTTCGGTTTACTTTCGGTTCCCATCCGAGCTTCTCTTTTGCCTTGGAAATATTGGGCTGGCGCACGCGCGGGTCGTCTTCGGGAAGGGGCTTGAACACGATCTTGCTCTTGCTTTTTACCAACGCGACAATTTCTTCCGCAAGCTGGCGCATGGAGAGCTCGTCGGGGTTGCCGATATTCATCGGGAGCGAATAGTCGGACATCATGAGTTTGAAGATCCCGTCGATCAGGTCGGAGACATAGCAAACGCTCCGGGTCTGGCTGCCGTCGCCGAAGACGGTGAGGTCTTCGCCGCGCAGCGCCTGTGAAACGAACGCGGGGATCGCACGGCCGTCGTCGACTCTCATCCGTTCTCCGTACGTGTTAAAAATTCTGATGATGCGCGTTTCGACTCCGTGATACCGGTGATACGCCATCGTCATCGCTTCCGAAAACCGTTTCGCCTCGTCGTACACTCCTCGCGGCCCCACCGGGTTGACATTCCCCCAGTATTCCTCTACTTGCGGATGGATGTCCGGGTCTCCGTACACCTCGGAAGTCGACGCGAGAAAAAATCGGGCATTCTTGGCTTTGGCCAGTCCGAGGGCTTTGTGTGTCCCGAGAGAACCGACTTTGAGCGTCTGGATCGGCAATTTCAGGTAATCGATCGGGCTTGCGGGGGAAGCAAAATGGAAAACGAAATCCACCTTCCCGTCGAGAAAGATATAATTCGTCACATCGTGCTGGAAAAACTTAAAGCGCGGATTCCCGAACAGGTGTGCGATATTTCCCGTGTCCCCGGTGATGAGGTTATCGACACACACGACGGAATGTCCCTCGGCGATCAGCCTGTCGCACAGATGAGAACCGAGAAAGCCGGCTCCGCCGGTGACGACGGACGTTTTTTGTTCGGAAGGATCCATTTAGTGAGTATGGAGTAAGGAGTAATGAGTAAGGAGTATGGAGTAGATTGATTGCTTCTTATTAACCTGCAAACTTATCCCGGTTTTGGACGATGCCATAGAGCATTTTACTGACTTCTTCATATTTGTCCAGAAAATAACGATGATGTTCATGGGCGAGATAGCCGCAATCTTTTGCAAAATCGAGCCAGACCTCTATTTCTGCCGCCTCACCCCAGCTATCTATGATTCTGTTTACGAACAATTTTGGATATCGGCGTTTCTTCCATCCCTCTGCTATATTTGCAGGGATGGAGCGACTTGAGCGCCGCATTTGATCGGTCAGAGAGTAACGTTCTTCGCGAGGAAATGTAGTCGTCACATGAAAAATTTCCATTGCCAATTCATACGAAAGACGATACACTTTAAGATCCCGAAATCCCCTGTACACATTGTTCATAGTACACCCCCCTTTACTCCTTACTCCCTACTCCTTACTCCTTACTTTTTACTCTCCGTTCCTTCCGATCCCAAAATACGTGAACCCTTTTTCGCGCATGAGTTTCGGGTCGTAGATATTTCGCCCGTCGAAAATGACCGGACGTTTCATGAGCGATTTCATCCGCTCAAAATCGGGACGCCGGAATTCGTTCCACTCCGTGACGACCGTCAGCGCATCAGCGCCTTTCAACGAATCATAGTTGTTGTCAAAAAACTCAACCTTACTGCCGAATAACGCTTTAACTCGCGGAATGGCGATCGGGTCATGCGCCCGGACGCGGGCTCCGGCTTCAAGCAGGCTATTGATGATCACCAATGAGGGCGCCTCTCTGATGTCGTCCGTCTGCGGCTTGAATGAGAGCCCCCAGATGGTAATTATCTTTTGCTGAAGCTGGTTGTTAAAATGCTTCTGCATTTTTTTGACGATGACCCGTTTCTGCTTATCATTGACCTCGTCCACGGCCCGCAGGATCTTAAACTCATATTCATTCTCCTGCGCTGTCTTGATAAGCGCCTTGATATCTTTAGGAAAACATGAGCCGCCGTATCCGATTCCCGCAAACAAAAATTGCTGATTTATGCGCGGGTCGCTTCCTATTCCTTTGCGCACCCAATCGATATCCGCCCCGGATCGCTCGCAAAGATTGGCCAGTTCGTTCATGTAGGAGATCTTCATCGCGAGAAACGAATTTGCCGCATATTTCGTCATTTCCGCGCTCCGTTCATCCATCACAAGGATCGGATTTCCGGTGCGCAAAAACGGCGCATAAATGTCCGAGAGGATCGTAATTGCTTTTCGACTCTTCGTTCCGATGACAATCCGTTCGGGCTTGAGAGAGTCTTCGAGCGCTGAACCTTCCTTGAGGAACTCGGGGTTCGAGACAACATCTATTTCGAGTTTTCCCTTTTTTCGCATGATCTGACGGATTTTGTCCACCGTCCCCACGGGTACGGTACTTTTGCTCACGATAATTTTATACCCGATCGCTTGAGTTGCGATCTGCTCGGCTACGTCGATAACGCGAGAGAGGTCCGCCGCGCCGTCTTCGGATTGAGGAGTCGGGAGACACAGGAAAATAATCTTACCGTGTTCAACCGCGCTCTTCAGCGACGAGGTAAACTCCAGCCTTTTTTCTTGTGTGTTGCGGCGTACTATCTCCTCGAGTCCCGGTTCATAGATCGGGATGATGCCGCGTTTTAGGTTTGCGATCTTCTTCTCGTCGATGTCCATGCACATGACCGAATTTCCCGTATCCGAGAAGCACGCGCCCTGCACGAGGCCGACGTAACCCGTACCGATGATGGAGATTTCCATAAAATACTCAGATTGAAATAAAGATTGAGGCTGAAAAAAAAGTCTCGGGAGAAAAGGGAGACCGGGTTGTAGTGTCACAAATTTGTGAGGGGGTGGGAATCCAACCCCGCGCACCTTCTCTTTTACTCACTCCATACCCCATATTTCCTGTGAAAGTCAATACGCACCCTTGCCGAACAGGACAACGGGGATCGTTTCGAACATAATTTCAAGGTCGAACATCAGCGAATGGTTCTCAACATAATAGAGGTCGAGCAGGATCATCTCTCTGAACTTGATGTCGCTCCTGCCTGATACCTGCCAGAGGCCCGTCATGCCGGGTTTCACTGCTGCGCGGTCCTGCACGGTCTCCCAGAATTCATCGGACTCCCCCGCTTTTTCAAAATCGCTGAGAGGCAGCGGCCGGGGACCGACGAGACTCATATCCCCTTTAAGCACGTTGAACAACTGCGGAAGTTCGTCGATGCTGAGCTTCCGGATGATGTTTCCAACTCTCGTGATGCGCGGGTCGTCCTTCATTTTAAACAATGCGCCGTCGGAATCGTTATAGTCGAGCATATCCTCTTTTAACTGCTCTGCGTTGTCGATCATGCTGCGGAACTTGATGAAATTAAATTCTTTTCCACCTTTGACGCTCGAGCGTTTATGAAGGAAAAAGATCGGCCGTCCGCTCTCAATAAAGATGGCCGCAATAGTGAGAATGAACACCGGACTGAACAGAATGATCGCGACGGAGGCAATGACGATGTCGAACACTCTTTTGACGAATAGCTTAAGAGAGTCAACGTTATACCGCGGCGGGGTGGTCAGCGTGATCCCGGCAATGTCGTAGATTCGGGCGACCTTAAGGAGCCGCTCTGCCTGCGGAGAAAGTATTTTGAGCTTGATGCCGTGTTTAGCGCTGATGTGTTTGAGATGAGCATACCCGTTAACCACCATATCCGTCGACGGGATAAATATCCTATCGATGGATCCGGACGTCACGAGTTCATCGAACTGATCGAAAGTAAACTGCGGCTGTAAAGGGCTCGATGGATTTTTCTCCCGTACGACAAAGCCTTTCGTCTTGTATCCGAGCTCGGGAAACGACGTAAAACGCTGGAATACCTTCAACGCATCCTGGTCGTAACCAACAATCAGGGAGTGATGAACGCCGAGCCCCATCCGCTGGAAAAAAAGATTGATCCGCCGCAACAGCATTTTTCCGATAAGAAGCGAGATCGGCACGGCGATCAGGAAAGTCACAAGAGCGCGTTGGTCGATATACAATCCCTTGATGAGAGACACTGTCGTCAGCGTGATCAAAACGGAGAGAATGAACGAACGGATGAGAATCAAGTTCTGAAGACTGAGGCTCAGGTGGAATGAGCCCCTGTAGAGTCCCATCATCACCGAGATGGTGATATTGACAACGAAGAAAATAAGGAAGCCGATCAGAAGGTCGCTGTCCGGAGTTCTCGTGCCGGCGTGCGGAAGCTGTTCTACCCAGAATACCACGGCTCCGGACGCGGCGATCGCAAGCGCGTCGATGAGCTGCGAAACACTCACAAATAATATTTTCCAGTTGCGTTTGAGCAAAACGATTGCTGCAAGATCAATTGTGAACAATTTCGGAGAGGGCCTAGGCCGCACGCCGTGTCTCTCTAAAATAGTTCGCGGCTTCGTTGCGGACGCCTTCTGTCATTTCAATAGATATTTTCCGCAGAAGGCCGTTTTTTCATTCCCGGGGGATATGATTCACCGCCCTGCCCCTCGCAATGAGTGTTGATCGATGAAACGGGCTTTTCGCGCAGCAAGAGGCGGGAACATCCTCAATCCAAAAATCTCCAACAACCGCGAACTATAAGTTAATGTACTCAAATATGGACGACTGATACAACAGCAATTTGAAGGGACATGGCGTTTATCACACGCCCCGCTCATCCTTCAACAAACCCATTTTCTGAAGCATCACAAGGGGAATAAAGACCGGCGCTTCGATAAAGTATCTCCGGAACAGACGGCGAGGTTCCTGAAGGAAGCGAAAAAACCATTCGAGGCCGCAGTTCTGCATCCATCCCGGCGCGCGAGCTATTATGCCCGCTGTCACCTCGAACGCTCCTCCCACACCTAACGCGACCTTAACGTCGAGCCGGTGAAAATTATTATAGATCCAAAAATCCTGCTTCGGGGCCGTGAGACTGACCCATAGAACGTCCGGCTTTACGGCATTGATCATGCGCGCTATGGCCGCGTTTTCTTCTTCCGAAAAATTTTCTGCGAAAGGCGGAGAATAGACGCCGGCGATCTTGAGCGCCGGATGACGCGCAGTCAGGACCGATGCGAGTGTAGATGCAACCCCTTCTTTTGCTCCCAAAAAGAAAAACGAATACTTCCTCTGCGCTGCGATCTCCGCAAAAGCGGGGAGGAGATCGAGTCCGGTGACCCTGCCATGAATAGGATGACCGAGGAATCTGGAAGCCCAAACGGTAGGGACTCCATCAGCAAGATTCATATCGGATGAGTTGTAGATTTTCCTGAGGTTCTTGTCTTTCTGTGCCTCTAAAAGACAGTTAACGGGAGTGACACAGATGCGCTTTTTTTCTGCCCGATCGATCCATACGCACAGCTGTTCCATCGTCTCGTTGAGGTCGAGCCGTGAAAGGTCGACCGAAATAACTCGCACCGTCGGACGAACATGACGCTCAGTGTTATCCCGTGAGGGTTCAGCGCTTTTATGAGACATAAAATCTGGTCCGCGATTCTGCTTGCTTAATCACTGGGCTTAAAAGTGAATGTTTCATGGGCAAAGGAATGTCGACTGGGCGCGTTACACGCGTTTGTCATCACCCATTGATGTGATGCGCAATGTAGCTCACTTCGTCGTCCCGGAGCTCCGGGAAAATTGGCAGAGAAAAAATCTCATTTGAAACTTCTTCTGCCACAGGGAAGTCACCGAGCTTGTAACCGAGGTCGAGATACGATTCTTGCAGATGGACGGGGATTGGATAATGAATGATGGTTTCGATCCCTGCAGAAGCAAGGCGAGCCTGCATGGCGGACCTATCTTTCGTTCTCACGACAAAGAGATGGTAATTATGTCTTCCATATTCCATTTCGACCGGCTTTGAGACCGCGGGATTTGTGATCAATCGATTATACTCACGCGCGATCGCCTGCCGTCGTTCATTCCATGCTTCTAAATACCTAAGCTTGACGCTCAAGACTGCCGCCTGAATTTCATCGAGGCGGCTGTTTGTTCCTTTGATTGCGTGATAGTACCTGCGCTCCTGGCCGTAATTCCGCAGCATTCGGAGGCGATGTGCGAGGGTCTCGTCATTTGTTGTCACTGCACCGCCGTCCCCGAACGCTCCCAGATTTTTGCTCGGATAGAAGCTGAAGCATGTCATCGGGCTCAATGAACCGATCCTTTTTCCGCGATACTCCGTCCCGTGCGCCTGAGCTGCGTCTTCGATCACCGTGATGCCGCGCTTGCCCGCGATAGATCGAATGGCGTCGAGGTCGGCGGATTGGCCGTACAGATGAACCGGGATGATCGCTTTTGTACGGCTTGAGACCTTTTTCTCGAGGTCTCGATAGTCCATCGTATAATTTTTCTCGTCGACATCGACGAGTACCAAACGCGCGCCAGCCATCGAGATCGCGGAAACGGTTGGGACGCAGGTATTTGCAGCCGTAACGACTTCATCTCCGCCACCTACGCCGGCAGCCCGGAGCGCAACCTGCAAAGCATCCGTTCCCGATGCTACGCCGACACAGAACCTGGCCCCGCAGTAGTCGGCAAAAGACTTTTCAAACTCCTCCAATTTCTTCCCGAGAATGAACCAGCCGGAAGAAAGGGTTTCAGCAATCGCTTCATCCACTTCATCCTTGATCGAAACGTAATGTCGCTTGAGGTCGCCAAAAGGGATTTTCATGTTATTCCAAATAATGCCGTAGATTTTTTGTATAGTATGCTATCGTTTGCGCGAGCCCTTCTTTCAACTGTGTCTTGGGCTTCCAGCCCAACGTCTTCGCAATTTTTGTATAGTCACCGTAAAAATTTCCGATGTCAATTCGCTTCTTCTCGGCGGGAAAAGGGACGATCTTGTATGTCCCGGTTCCGCGAATATCGACCAGCATCGTAACGAGTTCCTTCAGGGTTATAAATTCATCCGCTCCCAGGTTGAAAATCTGACCGTTGGACTCTTCTTTCGATGCGGCCAACAGCATCGCGTCCACCACATCGTCGACATAATTGAAATCGCGGATTTGACTCCCGTCGCCAAAGATGCTGATTTCCGAACCCTCAACAATCTGCCTGATAAACCAGGCGATAAACCCTTGCCGGTTATGTTTAATGAGCTGTCGAGGCCCGTACACATTTGTCATTCTAATGGAACAAGCACGGATGTTGTGCACGTTGTTGTACATAATATGATACCATTCCGCCGCCAATTTATTGATGCCGTTGATGTCCGTCGGCAGAATAGGGTGCTTTTCATCTACTGGGAGATAAAGGGGCTTTCCGTATACCTGCCTCGTGCCGGCAAAAACAATTTTGACGTCTGGGTTTTTCTTCCGGCAGCATTCAAGCACGCATAGCTGCCCTCTGACATTCATTTCCATATCCGTCATCGGATCGGTCATGCTATCAATATGGCTCACTTGACCTGCGAGATTGAACAGGAAATGTTTTCCCCGAACTGCGTCATCGAGCTTTGCCGCATCGCGGACGTCGGCAATGATGACGGAGACCTTTTCCCCGATGCCATCGATATTGAAGAGGTTGCCGCCATATTCCGGGTTCATGGAATCGATGATCGTGACGTTTGCACCCAGAGTGACGAGCCGACGCACCATGTTGCTTCCGATGAAGCCAAGGCCGCCTGTGACGAGAACGTTTTTATGCCGGAACGGTTCCATTATACTCTCACAGGGTTGTTTTGCGCAAATTCCATAACCTTCGATAACTCCGCGAATCTTTTTTGAACTGTGAAGTGCTCCTCCGCTTTGCGCCTGGCGGCCGCCCCCAGACGACGGCACAAGTCTTTGTCGGTGCCGAGCGACCTCATCTTTTCGACAAGATCTCTAACATCCCCGGGCGTAAAAAGCATTCCTTCGAATCCATCCGCGACAATTTCGGGAATCCCGTCGATCCTCGAAGCGATGACCGGCTTTCCGAGGGCGAACGCCTGATGTACAACGAGTGGCGAGTTATCATACCATTCCGTCGGAACAACAACCGCGCAAGCGGAGTCCATGATCTTTTCGAGATCCTTTCCGTACTGGGGGCCGGCAAATTCAACATTCCGTAATCCCGCGATCGAGACATATTGCCTTGCTTCGCCTTCGGCGCTGCCCCCTCCTACTACAACGAGCCGGAAGTTTGGCAGCAACTCCATGGCTTTTAATAAAGTGAAAATCCCCTTTTCGCGTACGATCCTTCCGAAATAGAGAAAATATTCTCCCTCAAGCATGCGCGGAGAGTATTTCGTCACATCGAACGGGTTAAAAATCGGAAAGATCCGCTCCGAGGGAAAGCCGCCTTCAACAAGCTTCCCTCCGAGAAAGCGGTCCGGTGTAACGTAGGCGCTGATCCGGCGGGAAAGACCTCCAATATGCCGGTGGAACGCCAATGTAGCGGCGTAGACGGCGCTCAAAGAATAACTCTCTCTAAAGCATCGATGGCGGACAGCGGGAAAGAAATTCCCTTTCACGCAACGTTCGCATACAGCTCCCTCTGTGTAAAGGATCGCGTTCGGACAAACGAGCCGGTAATTGTACACAAGTTGTACGACGGGGACATTGAGTCGATTGAATACATAATAGACGGAGGGTGATATGAGGGGAAATACGTTCTGAACGATAGCGACATCAGGGCGTTCGTCCCCGATCACTTGTTCCAGCTCTTTGACAGAGCGCCGAGAATATATTGTGTTCTTCAGGAAAAGCACGCGGTCGGACATCGTGAACTTATCAATTTCTTTATTCGAGCGGCTGAACGTCTTCACGTCAATTCCGCCCGAGCGCAAAATTTGAATGTCTTCAGCAATGACCAGGTCTTCGCCGGATGTTGTCTTATAGTAATTGTGGCAGATCAATGCTTTCATTCGTCTCCTTTGAGGAGGAACATTTCCCCCGCGACCCCTTCAGGCGCGGAGTCGCCATCGTGAATCGTTATTGCTTCCCCCAAATGCTTAATAAGATCGAAAAAAAAATTGTGAAAAGGAATACGCCGTGTGAATAGTAATAGCTTTTATAGGAATACCCTGAACGTCAAAGACCGATGCGGCCTTTGCTTCGTCCAATACTGTGGCCGTTAGTTTTTCTTCCGCCGTCGTTGAGTTGCCAAACAAAAGCGTAATGCATCATCGAAACCTGCAAAAGATTTCTTTTCGTCCCAACCATTAATGGATTCTCTTGCATTCTCTTTCATTGTCCTCAGTTTATTTTCATCGGCAAATAACTGCGTTATGGCGTCTTTAATCGCTTGGCTATTCTTCTCTGGAATTATTATACCGTTCTTTCCGTTGTCGATAAGGCCTCCCATTGCTGCCCCGACCGCCTCCGTCGCAATCACCGGACATCCTTGATTAAGCGCTTCATTGATAACGATCCCCCAGACTTCTTTCAACGTGCCTGTTGTAATGGAGGGCAGGATAAAGACATCGGCGATCGCATAGAACTTGTATAGACTGTCCGTCGCGATATACCCGGCGAATACTACGTTCTTCATTTTTGCTTCGGAGACTCGCGCCTTGAGCAGTGACTCTTGCGGACCTCCACCGACCAAAACCAATTGGGCTGAAATACCGGGGTCGAGGGTAGAAAACGCCTCCAACAAATACGTGAGCCCTTTTTCTTCAGAGAGCCGACCGACGAACAGCGCGACCCTTTTTCCAGCGATGCGGTATCGGTCTAACAGTTCCTTTTTTTCTGCGTCGGTCACATGCTTGTTGAATAAAGAGTTGTCGGTCACATTCCAGGAGTGGAACAGTTTTGCACGATCGACCCCCAGCCCTGTCAAATATCCGTCGACATGATAGCCGTACGTGACGATGGCGTCGGATTTTCGGTATATCAATCGGACGAGCGGAAAAGTGAGAAAATGGAAGAACGTTTGGGGATGGAACCAGAGGTTCGTCCAGAGGATAAACGGGATCCCGCGGGCTTTCGCGATGATGAATGAGGCTAATAATTCAAACCTTCCGTTAATGCTCTGAATAATGACGTCGTACTTTCCTTTAAGCAGTTCGATGACAAGTGGAACATTTATTCTGATCGTAGAAGTCAATGATATTCCTCTTGTTCGTTTCCAAACAAATCGCCCCATGGAAACGGTGTTTCTCTTTTCAATCCACGATTCATTTCCCTCAGAAAAAAAATAAAACACGACGTCGTGGTTCTTGGCGAATTCTTCGAACGTTTTTTTGTGGAAGTGTGCGGCGATATTCGTGATAAACGCGACTTTCATGATCGTTGAGCAAAATTCGAGGATGAGCGGATCAAAAAATGAGTTTTCGCAAGGAAGGCGTCGGCAAGCCTCGAAATTATTGGCGAAGTCCAGAATTATTCATTGTTCTTGACCGCGATATAGGATTTAGGCAAAAACATAAAGCGCTCGACAATGACACCGCACCCAGGAAACAACGCTTTGAATTCCTTCTGAGACAATAATCTTCGTTCTGCGAGGAACGCGTCAATAAATTCCTGGGAAGGTCTTGTGAGAAGTCCCCACACGGTAAAATTTCTCATCATTTTGGATTGCCACGATAACGGCAGCCAATGGATAAACGGCGTGATGACATGGGGCTCGATAAAAAATTCTTTTGCCGGGGTTTGAACGTAAATACGCTTGCCGATACGCAGGATCTCCTTTGCAAATTGCTTTTGGTTCTCCCAGGTGTGAAGATGCTCGATCACGGAATTTGAGTATGCGATTTCCACCGAGAGGTCGCCGTCCTTTAAATGCAGCGCATTGCCGGCTTCAAACGTAAAATTTTCCAGCCCATCGTCCCATTCAACCGGCTTCGAAAGGTTGAGAACCCGGACGTGCGGTTTTACTTTGAGAAATTGCCAGTTGATCTGGCTGCCGCCAACATCGAGAATATGCGTCTCGTCGGAGAGATGAAATTCCTCCTCAAACTTTCGCATCCTCTTCTTTCTGAAATAACGAAAGAAGATTTTGTAGACGCTATGGATATTCATGGGAAGAGACCCCTTGACTCTCTATGCGCAGAACGCGCACCGAAGAAACGGCCGCCGCTAAGACAACGAGTTAATAATTTCCTTCCATTGCCGATTGAAATAAGGGAGGGTGAATTTCTCGTTACGGACGTACGCTTGTGCCTTGTCGGCATACTGTTCTCGATTTTCGATAACGTGGTCGATCGCTCGTTCATACCTCGTCAAATCGTAGCATAAATATTGGCCCGAGTTCACGAGGAGTTCCCCGCTTCCTGCAATTCCAGTTCCTATTACCGGAGTTCTCATAAGCAAAGATTCGTGCGCAACCCTGTTCCAGCCTTCGGAGAAACGGGAGACGCAAAGGGACACGTCGCAGGCGTAGAGGAGCTTCAAGTATGTGGCGTAATCCCCCGAGAAACACATCACCGGGATATCCGGTTCTTTTTCTCCCGACCCCACGAGAAAATATTTGTCGTATTTGCCGAGCGCTTCGTAGATATCCATAGCGCCTTTTGCGCGGGTGACACCGCCGATATAGACCAACGTTCTGCCGTCTACAGGCAGGCCAAGATCGCGCCGCACCTTCATCCGATCGCCCAAGTGGTCTGCGCTTACTGGAAGGTGGAACGGTGTATACGAGACGACAATATTTTTAAACGGGAATGATGCAAAAAAAGCTCTCCAGTATTCTCCGAGGACGACAACAACGTCAACCACCGATGCAAGGCGAAGAACTCTTTCTTGATATTTCCGATGGAGCCATTTTACTCTTCCTGCCGCGGGGTTAAAGTGATGCAGGATCAGAACTTTCTTCTTATGATGCTTTAAATTAACGAGTGGAAGAGATCCGGAGTTGAAGAGAGTGACGTCTGCATCCGGCCGGTGATTCCATAAATAGGGGATCTTACTGGGAAAGGTTCCGGGAATCCATTTGCTCCTGACAATTTCATGCCAGACTACGGTATGTTCTTCGCGCAAAGCCTCCAGCACCATTCTTTCATGAAGGGCGCCGCCGTACCGAGCATCCGAGATTCCATAGTATGCGATTTTCATTGTAGTGGTGTCGTATGCCTTAGAACGGACCCTCTTGCATTAAGGATGGGGGAGCATCAAAGCGCTCCCGTTTCTATCACGCGCAAGGAATCCGGCTACCTGCTCACGATGTTTTTTTAATTGATATGCCTGAATTCCGACCCAACCGACGAGGAACCAGATTGGGAGCGATGCCTCGAGGTTATCATTGAGATATTGCGTCAATGCAACGACAAAATATCCTATGCCGACCGCGAGCGCAGTAAACGAGAGAATGGAAATTGGCGCAGAACGGCTCTGTCGGTTAAGCCGAGCTGAGCGGACCCAGGAAAAAATGATCATTGCCATCCACGCAATTCCCCCAAAAATTCCCATATTCCCAACAACGTGAGACAGATTGCTCTCTCCGCCGATAAGCTGTGTCGTGCCGAACGTCGCAGCGGATCTCTCCCCGACGCCGAATCCGTAGCCGAGCGGCCGATTCACGAATGCATCGATAAAATTATTCCAGCCCCCAACATGGCCGGCGGTCGCCTCAAGGTCGGAAATATCGCTCACCATGTCCGAAAATTTTTCGCTAAGCCCTGGAACAGTCATAAAGAAAAGTGCGACGAGAGCGATCAGGCCGACCGAAATGGCGGGCCGTCGGAAGTTCACGGCGAGGATGAACAATGAAGTCAACAGAAAGACCCCAGTCGCCGCTCGTGCGCCCGTTAAGACTATGATCAGCGAGCCCAAGAAAAAAAATTGGAGGTCTCTTTTTTTCCTTTTGTAATAATAGGAAACAAGAAAGAATATGTTTGCAAAAAAAAGCGTGTTCCCAAGCGAAAGATAACTTCCGTTGAGGTCCCTGATCTGGCTATAAGGAGTATAAAGAAGATTGAGGAGGTCCTCGGTCGTCACTGTTTGACCGAATTGACTCGTCAATGAAAATGACGCATAGTAGTTGTCGGCAAGGCTAATAAGGCCGTATCCGAAAAGAATGTGGTTGATAACGCTGATGACTCCTGAGAATAAAACGGCCAAAGAGAACGTCCGAAAAATTCCGAGCACCTGATCTTCGTCCAAATTCACCGACCTTCCTATCCAATATATCATTCCTACGTAAACGTAAACACGGAACTCAGTGAACTCGGAAACCAGCACCTCGGCGAAAGGAGAGAAGAACAGAAGATAGATGACGCCCAGGGCAAGAAGGCTGATAACGGCAAAGTCGAAGCTGTTGAGCGATCGTTGCCTCCGGACAAGCGCAGGATTGAGCAACACGCCGGCGAACAAACCGACAAGAAGCATTTCCTTCCAGAATCTCAGAAATGAAAGGACAAAAGAAGGTACTCCTATATAATAGAGAACTCCCAGTATAAACAGATGAAAGAGAAGACCGACAAACAAAACTTTCAAGATTTTTGCAACCATATGGTGTGCTGCTCCGTTCATCGTGTGCCTTTTCCATCTTGTGCAAAAGCGGCCTCTTTGCCGGCATTATTTTCACTGCGAAGATCCGTCGTCGTCCCTTCGTACAAGCCGCGCCATATCCACGAAAGTTTTTCCCATCTTTTTTTTGCCACAAAGAAAGCGCTCCGGAGCAGCGTTTCAAGGAACACGGCTGCGAGGGACATCACTTTTTCTGCCGGAGGAGAGTGCTTCCGAATGGTGAAAATACGGTTTCGCGTCGATAAATAATACTGCCGCGACGATACTGTGCCGCCTCCCGAATGAAGCGTGTTTTTTCTCATGCTGGCCGATTCCTTATGATAAAGGAGGGCGCGTGGGGTGTACATTAACGAATAACCTTGTTGAAGCACGCGCAGACAAAAGTCCGCATCCTCGGAATAAATAAAATATCGGTCGTCAAAGAGTCCGACAGTTCTAAAGACTTCTCTGCGGACGCACATACAGCAGCCGGTGACGAATTGCGATTCCTCGACCGCATCGTATTTACCATTATCTTTTTCCAGCAGGCCACGGTGTTTAAATCCGAGGATACCTCTTTGCACATCCCCTCCTGCAAACCAAAGGAGTTCTTTCTCGTCGTAATAGAATATCTTGCCGGTCACAACGCCTATGCGTTTGTCCGATTCGGCAAGAACGACAAGTTCTTCGACAAATTTCCTGTCCGCAATCGTATCATTATTCAACACGAGCACGTAGTCGGCCCCGTTCTGCAAAGCATGCCGGATCCCTATATTGTTCCCGCCGGTAAACCCCTTATTCTCTTCGAGCGGCAGCAAACAGATCGATTTCCCGAATTTTTTATCCAAAAGGGATCGGGAATCGTCCGTCGAGCCATTGTCGACGACGACAATCTCTACGCGGTCGTAGGACTGAGCCAACAGCGATTCAACACATGGAATCGTAAACTCGGCGCCGTTCCAGTTCAGAAGAATGACGCAGACTTTTGGGCGATGTATTAGCGTTTCACCCATGCAGAGGGAAGGTTGTTTTCAAGCTCGATATCTTTGAATTCGATCGTTTTCCTGGGTCCGATAGACAGCGCCCACTTTGCCATTCGTTCAATGCCGTTTTCAAGGGTCACTGGTCGCCGTTCTCCGAACACCTTCCTGAGTTTATCGTGGGAAGAAAATGCATGGAGGACTTCTTGCCGCGCAGGGAGGTAAGTGATCTCAGCCTTTTTGTTCATTGCCGTAGCGACAACATCGGCGAGATAATTTACGGAATACGGGGTGTCCGCTCCGATATTAAAGATCTCGCCCGCTGCACGCGGGACATCCACACTTTCGGCAATGATCGGAGCCACCTCGGCAACATAGCTGAAGGCTCTCGTTTGACTGCCGTCGCCGAATATGGTAAGAGGCTTACCCTGCATCAGCTGGTTCATAAAAATACCGATGACGTTCCTGTAGCGATCCGCGATATTCTGGTGTTCGCCGTAAACATTGTGCGGCCGAAAAATAATATACTCGAGCCCGAACATGTGTTTCGCCGCCTTTAAATCGAGCTCGACGGAAAACTTCGAAATTCCGTACGGATCTTCCGGTGAAGGGATCATATCTTCGGTCATTGGCACTTGACCGGTGCCGTAGACGGCGATCGATGAAGTGAAGACAAAGCACTTCGCTCCGTTCCGCACCGAGGCGTTGATAAGATTAATCGACCCTATCGTGTTATTGGTGTAATTGAAGCGCCTGATGAAGTGGCTTAGGCCTTCAGCTGCATACGCTCCGAGGTGAAACACAAAATCAAAGCGCTCTTTCCGAAAAAGCTCCTCGACGAGCGGTGCGTCCGTAATGGATCCTTTAATGAACCGTGCGCCCTCTGGGATGTTCTCCGTAAATCCTCCGCTCAGGTCATCGAGGACGACAACGGAATCTCCTTTTTTCAGTCGTTCGGCTGCCACATGGGACCCGATAAATCCCGCTCCTCCCGTGATCAATGATTTTGCCATAGATTCTTTTCCTTGAATGAATGTCTGAACCTGTCAGGTGCCCAAGTTTTTAACGCAAAGAATTTGAAATGCCCACTGGGGTCTCTGTCGCACAAGCAGCTGTGTGAGAAGCGAAACCCGAAACCAGAGCGGCTGGGGACGCCACTTAATGTTCGTACGATCCCCCCGAAGAAATTTTATTCCGTTGATGCCGACAATCCGATAACCCCTCCTTCGCATCTCATCGACATCCCATCCCGAAAGATGAACCTGGAACGGGTTGCCGTCGTATGCCTCCTGCCGAAGAAATCCGTTCGGTGTGAAAATGATCACTTTTTTCCTTGCAATGCGTTCCATCATTTCCAATAATCTATATCCGTCTTCCTTTTTTAGATGTTCGATAACGTCCAACGCCATTACACAGTCGAACGACCGTTGCGGAAAATGTTCGCCGATATCGAGGATATTCATTTTTTTGTACTCATGGTACACGCTCGCGGAGGCTCCCTGGAGGAGCCGCGGTTCGAAGTTGTCGACACCGACGCTGTATTTAAGCCGTTGGGCAAAGCGCTTCATTTTCGAAGAATCTCCGCACCCAATATCGAGCAGCGACTCAATCTGACCGTCGAGTTCACGATCAAGAAAATCATAATACTCTTCAATAAAAGAAGAGAAAATCATTTTGTCGATTCGACGGAGGACCGTAAGCATGGATGTTAACGCTGAATAGTGGATGAAGCGAACTGCATCTCTTTACTTTTCCCAACCCTTCCGCGAATATACGCCCGCAACTCCCCCATCTGGCTCCGGCCGAGGAACAGGAGCAACGCGATCCCCGCCACGAAAATGACGGCTCGTAGTGCAAGAGAAAAGTCTGCGAACAATGGCGTGATGATACCCAGAAGAACATAAAATGCAAACAATGCGGTTTCGAGATAGCGGGGCCTGAAAGAATCCGAGGCAATTTTTCTTCGGACGACAAACCAATGAACCGCAAATCCGAAAACGAGACTTCCCCAGGACGCAAACGAAAGGCCGAGCGCGCCGAAGTGAGCCCCGTAATAACTCGCCACTCCAATAACAACGCCGTTGAACACCGACAGGGAAACCAGTGTTCGCTCTTTATTGGCCGAAAGAAAGAGGTTCCCTATAAACGAATGCATCATAATATTGCATGCGATCCAGGCCTGAATTGCGAAAGGAGTTATGCCAGGAGCGAAATGTGGTCCAAAAACGATGAGGACAAATTCTTTGCTGAACACTGCTACGGTCAAAGCAAATAAAAAGCCGACGAACATTAGTCCCAAAAAAAGCTTTTGCACCTGCGTGATAAAGACTCCTCGGTCATCGATGAATGATTGGGCGAGGATAGGGTATACGGCCGTCATTAAAGAGCCCGAAACAAGAGCAAGCGGAGCCAGCAATCTGTTCCCGATTCCGTAAAACCCAACCTCCGTCGTCCCCGAAAACCTGCCGAGAAACAGGATGGGGAGAAGCGTCACGGGGATCGACAGGATGTTCGTTCCGAACAAGGGAAGACTTTGTTTCACAAGCGATGCACGAGTCAACTCCGATACATTGCGGTCTGTCTCTTTCGTTTTAAAGTAACCACTTCGCCACTCGATAAGGAGATACACACTCGCTCTGAGGATTTGAATAAACGAGAACACTGCAATGACGACCTTTATTGAAAAGAGGTTTTCCGGTAACCCAAAGATCACAATCGCCCAACAGACCGAGCTTGCGACATTAAGGAAAGAAGAAAAGTGCATCTGTTGGCGACCAAATGCGAGCGCCTCCGCAAACGCCCAAAGCCCTTGAGCGGTAACGAGCGTCGCGCCCGCGATCAAAAAACCTGGCTGATTCACATCGGTAAAAAAGAAGAGGTAGCCGACGAGGCCGGCCGACGCGGCCATAATTCCTCCAAGAAGCAGTGGCAGGGCTTGTCGTGCAATAAAAAAAAGGGCATCATTCTTTCGGGAGACAGATCGAATGATAATTTGAGGAAGGCCAAGCACGGCCGCCACCTGTGCAATACTCACAGCGGTGAGGATAAGGATATAGCTTCCATAACCTTCCGGCGCTAGCATCCGCGCAATCCGGACGAGGCAAATAAACGACAATAATTGCTGGACGACATTCGAAAAGGTGAGGTACGACCAGTTTCGCAAGAAAGTTTTCAGACTCGGCTCTCGAAATTGATGGAAATAAAATCATGGATCCTTAACGACAAGAGCAACACCGTTAAGGAACGTCTTTGTTCGACTCCCCTAACATTACATCTGTCGTATACCCACCTTCAGAAGGAATGCAGCGAGTGTCCCCTTGTATCGAGATGAGACCGTAACGTAGCCAGCGGCGGCCACAAACGAAAGGACAAAGACCGTTGCAACGATCGTTGCACGCTTTGGTCTTGTTTTCCACGCGGCTGGCCGTCCCGCGTCCATGACTGTGATGATGGGAATATTCTTTATTTCTTCGATTTTGATCAACTCATACTGTTTTTTTAATTCTGTATAGAGGGCAGAATTGATTTCAACTTCCCTTCCCAAACGCGCCTGTTCAAGCAATAGCTCGGGAGAATCGAGAACCCGGCGATTTTTCTCTCTGAAATCTTTGAGAGCGTTTTCCGAACGTTCAAGATCCCCCTTCACTTCCTGTAATCTCGCTTCTATCCATTTTCGCTGTTCCGTGGCGTTAGTTGTTCTTTTTGTCCGGATGAACTTATCGAGCTCATACACGATGTTGTTTACAATGTCGGCAGAAATCTTTGGGTCTTTTGTTTCAATCGAAATTGAGACGATGCTTGTTTTGATATCCGATTCAACGTCGAGTTTATCGCGCAGAACTTTCAGCGCTTCCTCGTACACCTTTGCAGGGGTCTTTTCCTTGATATCTAAAAAATCGACCAGGTTCACCGAATCTTTAAGGTACTGAGAATAGTATCGATCATAGATGACATTTTTAAGTACCGTCTCACTCGTGATGATTCGCGGATAGAGCTTCACCAAGGATACCTCGCCAGGGTTCAATCCAGCCAAGGTTGCAAGGTCGGAAAGGTTGCCGAGTGAAGCCAGTTTGCTGCGTTCTGTTTCGGGGAGCAGCGTCGCGGTCGACAAATAGTAGTTAGGGAGGAGAAGGCTGACGATGGCCGCCACCACCGTTGCGCCAACGACAACGTATGTAATAATCTTTCTTGCTCCCCAAAGTGAAGCCGCAATTTCAGCGACATCAATGGAAGGTTTTTCTGTCGTGGACGGTGTTGACTCTTCGCTTTCCAATTTCTCGCTCTCTCATTGTAAAAAAACTTTAGGAACAAACCCGAGGGATGCTATTTTGTTACCTGCACGATTGCCACTGTAATCGCCGCGAGGCTCGCCATGACCGTTGCCCATGCAGTTAAGATCGGTAATGTTCTGTCTTCCTTCTCAACCTTTTGAGGAACATAGACAAGACTTCCGGGTAAGATCTCGGGGTCGGGGAACGGCCACGCACGGGGTTCCCATTTTTTTCCGCCTGGAAGAAAAACGACTATTTTGCTTCCGTCCGCATCTTCTTTTAATCCTCCGGCTTGTTTAATATAATAATCGACTCCTTCGTTTTTCTTATACACCACGGGAGAAGGGACAAAAACCGATCCCTTCACATAAATGAGATCTTCAAGGTATGCGACATAGATAGAATCTCCTTCCTCCATCGCAATGTTGTCGCGCGATGTCGGATCCTCAAGGGCATCCTTGAAATCAATCGGTATCCACCCAGTTGAAGCCTGTTCATTTTGCCCCTTCCGGTTTAACCTCAAAGAATCAAGGAGCCCTTTGCTTGCAACCGCGAGTTCCGTCGCCTCGGGAGGGCTCCAGCCTACGTCAATAGATTTTCGAATAAATTTCGACCCTTCGAGATACGCTCCCGGCCTCAGGCCTCCCGCCCTTTTGATAATGTCCGCGAGCCGCTCTCCTTCATTCCTGATCGAATATAAGCCTGGGTACAAAACATACCCAGCAACCTGGACAATTTTCTGCTTGGAGTAGCGGGGGTCTGCTGGAACAAAAACAAAATCGAAATCCTGGAGCAAAAACTTTTCAGACGACTGTTCATCCCAGTAGTTCGTGGGCATGTTGATTTTGTAGACCTTGCTGTATGTATTAATTTCCGTCGAATCGATCCTGGAAATTTCCCAGCCTTTCGTCGTCCCCTCTTCTGTAATGCCACCCGCAAGGATGACGAGGTCCGCTACGGTCATCCCTTCATGCCGGGGGTACTTGCCCGGATTTCGGACAGCCCCGCCGATTGTGACTGTGTGTTCAGGAAAAAACTGGCTCTCTTTATAGATGATGACCGTGTCTTCGTTTTTCAGAGCAAGATTATTAAGCTCGTCCCCTTCCAGTGCAAGCTTCGGGCTAAACGAAATGATCTGCCTGCGAAGGTTCGGCAATAGACGCAACAAATTTGCTCTTTCGGTAAAGGTGTTCCGGGCGAGACTATCCGCTGCGAGAATGAGGTCTTTTATCCTCATCCCCGGAAGGAGTTGAAACACTCCCGGCTTTCGAATACTGCCGACGATCGTAACACGGTCCTGTGGGAGTTCGGTCACACGGAAGATCGTGACAATGTCCCCATCAGCGAGAAGTTCGGGACTATTCTTTAGTTCCGAAAGGCTATTAAACTTGAGATCAATATCGAGAAGGTCTTTATTATACTCTTTCCGTTGATTGAAAGGGACAACGCGCTCAATATGGATTCGACCGATGTACGCGTTAAAACGCAGGCCTCCGACCAGATCGATCATATCCCCCAACGTTTCGTTATTCCGCAGTTCATAAATCCCCGGTCGCACAACAACGCCGGAAACCGCCACACGCCGTCCCGCGGGTGGAACAAAAACGATATCGCCGTTCTGTAAACGCGTGTCGTTCGCTTTGTCGCCTTTGATGATATAATCATAAAGATCGAACACAGCAGGCGCCTTGCCTCCACGAATGACCTGCACATTGCGCATCGACCCGTTCACGCTCGGCCCTCCCGCAAGATACAATGCATTGAGAGATGTGGACATCGAAGAAAGAACGTACCCCCCCGGCTTTTCCACTTCGCCGAGGACAAAGACTTGAATTGTCCTCAACCTGCCGAGGGAAACGTCCAGAAATGCAGCCGCGCCGGACGAACCATTTTTTAGCCCCGAGTAAATTTGCGTCATCCTGCCGAGGAGCCTCTCGCGAAATTGTTGTATCGTTGACCCATAGGCGCTCACAGGACCCACCTCGGGAACGAGGACGTTGCCATCGCGGTTGACCTTCAATTGATAATTGAGCTTCGTGTCTCCCCAAACAGTAACGGTCAGTTCGTCTCCCGGTCCGAGTTGGTACGATTCCGGCGTAGCGACGTTGAGCGTCGGCTCGAAGGTTGAAGGAGGATTTTGAAAGATGTCGTAGCCAAACGGCCTCAGCTCTTCAGCACCTTTGCGGTTTTCAAACCCCGGAATGATAAGCCTTTTTTTAGCAGGGCTCGGTTGGAGGCGCGTTGGGGGCTGGGCGTATTGCTGACCGGGAGTTAAGTTCTCTTGGGGAGGGTTCGCATTTTCTGGGTTCGTCGTCTCGCTTTTCTTTTGAAGGTAGTCTTCGAGACTGATGTTGAGTTCGGCGGCGCGTTGTATAGCTTCGTCTCGGGTGATCCCCAACTCTTTCAGCTTCTGATCGATCTGGTCGGGAGTCATCTTTTGAAGGGCCGACTCGGCTTCCGTCTTGATTTGATCGTTCGTCTGGCTTTTTACCGCGGCCGTGCTAAGGAGCACGCACAATACACAAAAGAGGACACGCAGGAAAAAAAATCGGCAGTGATTCATTGTATAGTGAACGAAAGTGGAAAATCTTTTCGCAGAGATGAGGGTATAAATAGGGACTTTCCTTTCCCTTGTACAACTAAGGGTTGTTTGCGGGGCGGATCATTATCAAACAAGATAAAGATTCTAAATGATTTTTCCAAGCATCTCGAGCACAGGTGCCGCAATAACGATAAATCGCCCGAAATACATGCGGTATGAGGAAGAAACATGCGAAAGATATTGAGGAATCGGTTTTAAAAAAAAAGCCCTTTGCCATCGGAGGCAAAGGGCTTTAAAAATAAATCAGGCATCGACCTACTCTCCCATACAGTCACCCGTATAGTACCATCGGCTCTGCGGGGCTTAACTTCTCTGTTCGGAATGGGAAGAGGTGTAACACCCGCGATATAGACACCTGAATTGTAAAATTACAATCGAGAAGATTCCCGTTCTCTCGAACGGGATCGAAACCGAAGCATCCCGGCAAACCTTGACAAGGCTGAGCCGGATGTGTAACAAGAGCTTCAAAACCAATGTGTTGAAATTTAACGGACCTTGTCAAGGTCCGATCAAGCGCACTTTCCAATTAAGTTTATTGATGCACACGTTGTGCAGTCAATAAAAAATATTGGCAAGTCGCACGACTTATTAGTACTACTCGACTCATGCCTTACGGCATTTACATCTGTAGCCTATCAACCAAGTCATCTCCTTGGAGTCTTTAGTTCCGTCTTGCGACGGAAAGGGAAGCCTAATCTTGAGGCGGGTTTCGCACTTAGATGCTTTCAGTGCTTATCCCATCCGGACGTGGCTACTCTGCGATGCCACTGGCGTGACAACAGATACACCGTCGGTCCGTTCATTCCGGTCCTCTCGTACTAAGAACGACACCTCTCAAGCTTCCTGCGCCCGCATAGGATAGGGACCGAACTGTCTCACGACGTTCTGAACCCAGTTCACGTACCGCTTTAATTGGCGAACAGCCAAACCCTTGGGACCTTCTCCAGCCCCAGGATGCGATGAACCGACATCGAGGTGCCAAACCTTGCCGTCGATATGAACTCTTGGGCAAGATCAGCCTGTTATCCCTAGCGTACCTTTTATCCTTTGAGCGATGGCGCTTCCACGCGCAACCATCGGATCACTAAATCCTAGTTTCCTACCTGCTCGACTTGTAGGTCTCGCAGTCAAGCTCCCTTGTGCTTTTACACTCGGCGCATGATTACCAACCATGCTGAGGGAACCATTGAGAGCCTCCGTTACAATTTAGGAGGCGACCGCCCCAGTCAAACTACCCGCCTACCACTGTTCCTACTCCGGATTACGGAGCGAGGTTAGAATTCCAACAAAACAAGGGTGGTATTTCACTGTTGGCTCCACCGAAGCTAGCGCCCCGGCTTCAAAGCCTCCCACCTATTCTACACATGCTTTGTCCGAACCCAATAGTAGGGTGCAGTAAAGGTGCATAGGGTCTTTCCGTCCATATGCGGGTAACCGGCGTCTTCACCGGTACCACAAGTTCACAGAGCCCGTGGTTGAGACAGTGACCAAGTCGTTACACCATTCGTGCAGGTCGGAACTTACCCGACAAGGAATTTCGCTACCTTAGGACCGTTATAGTTACGGCCGCCGTTTACTGGGGCTTCGGTCGCGAGCTTTGCCTTGCGGCTGACCCGCTTCCTTAACCTTCCAGCACCGGGCAGGTGTCAGTCCCTATACATCGACTTAAAGTCTTAGCAGAGACATGTGTTTTTGTTAAACAGTCGCTTGGCCCGTTTCACTGCGATCCCGCACTGCTTCGTGAAGTAAATCCACTGACTGTGCGAGACACCGCTTATCCCGAAGTTACGCGGTCAGTTTGCCGAGTTCCTTAACCACGGCTCACTCTAGCACCTTAGAATATTCTTCTCATCTACCTGTGTCGGTTTGCGGTACGAACTGTCTGTAGTCTCTCATACGAAGTTTTTCTCGGCAGCGTGGTTAGATCCAGTTGTGGCCCTTGCGGGCACCCTATTCCCGTCTCGGGATTAACGAGCGTGCGGATTTGCCAACACACTCTCCCTACGCGGTTAAACCACCTAATCCAACAGGTGGCCGGACTTCACTTCTGCGTCACTCCTTATGATCAAACGACTACAAGCAGGTACAGGAATATTTAACCTGTTTTCCATCGGTTACGCCTTTCGGCCTCACCTTAGGATTCGACTAACCCTGAGGCGATTAACGTTGCTCAGGAAACCTTAGATTTTCGGTGTCCCAGTTTCTCACTGGGATTATCGTTACTTATGCCTACATCTGCGTTTCCATCCGCTCCAGCAAGAGTTATCTCTCACCTTCGATGCAGATGGAATGCTCCCCTACCACAACCATCGAATGATGGTGTCCGTAGCTTCGGTACGAAGTTTGAGTCCCGATAATTGTCGACGCTGGGTCGCTTGACTAGTGAGCTATTACGCACTCTTTAAATGATTGCTGCTTCTAAGCAAACATCCTAGTTGTCTGAGCAACCTAACATCCTTTCTCTGTTAACTTCGATTTGGGGACCTTAGCTGGCGGTCTGGGTTTTTTCCCTTTTGGCGATGGAACTTATCTCTCACCGCCTGACTCCCATGAAACGTATCTACGCTATTCGGAGTTTGTCTGGGTTTGGTATCGTTGTGACGACCCTAGCCCAATCAGTGCTCTACCTTCGTGATACTATAACATGAGGCTAGCCCTAGAGCTATTTCGGGGAGTACGAGCTATCTCCGAGTTTGATTGGTCTTTCGCTCCTACCCTCAGTTCATCCGAGCGGTTTTCAACCCACATCAGTTCGGACCTCCATGGCGTTTTACCGCCACTTCATCCTGACCAAGGGTAGATCACACGGGTTCGCGTCTGCCGCACGTTACTAGAGTTCGCCCTGATTAGGACTTGCTTTCGCTACGGCTTCTGGACTGAGTCCATTAGCCTTGCAACGTACGAGCAACTCGTAGGCTCATTAAGCAAAAGGCACGCTGTCACTCTTCAGCCAGTGCAAGCACCAACTGAATTGCTCCAACCGTTTGTAAGCATGCGGTTTCAGGTACTATTTCACTCCCTTCTTAAGGGTTCTTTTCACCTTTCCCTCACGGTACTTGTTCTCTATCGGTCACGAGAGAGTATTTAGTCTTACCAGATGGTTCTGGCAGATTCGTACAGAATTTCACTTACTCCGTACTACTTGGGATACCTTCAGGAGCCATTTCGTTTTCGCCTACAGGACTTTCACCTTCTGTGGTTTAGCTTTCCAGAAAATTCAGCTAACAAAATGGTTTCTTACTCCTCGACTGTTTTGCGATCCAGTCAAAAGGTCCCGCGACACCAACGGCACAACGGTCGCAACCTTTAATGTGCCGTACGGTTTAGACTGTTTCCTTTTCGCTCGCCGCTACTAAGGAAATCGATTTTCTTTCTCTTCCTTGGGTTACTGAGATGTTTCACTTCTCCCAGTTGACTCTTGCGCGCCTATGAATTCAGCGCGTAGTTTCCCGACATTACTCGGGATGGGTTGCCCCATTCGGACATCTCCGGGTCAAAGGTTGTTTCCACCTATCCGAAGCTTATCGCAGGTAGCCGCGTCCTTCATCGTCTTCTCGTGCCAAGGCATCCTCCGCATGCTCTTAGTAACTTAACCAAAAAATCTTTTATTGAACACACAACGTAGAATCCCGCCTTCCCGAAAAAATCTTCCGAGTCGACGGAACGGTGCATCAATAAACTTATATGGAAAGTTGATCTATGAAGCTTGTTACATAATGCTTTTGGGTTTCGAAAAAGTCTCGCCGCAACGTTTGTTCGTCCGCCATCCTAAGACGACGGACAACTACTTGCTGCATGAAGACTTCTTCTTCTCGAATGTCAAAGAACAAAAAAGAGAAAATGACGATTGACAATTTCCAATTGGTATTCGCCAATCGTCATTAACTTCGTGGAGCTAAGCGGGATCGAACCGCTAACCTTCCCGATGAAATCGGGACGCTCTCCAATTGCTGAGCGCTAACTCCTAATTATTTTCAGAGAACAATTATGATTTTGAATTACCATTTGAAAATTGGCAATCGAAAATCATTTAGTGGAGCTAAGCGGGATCGAACCGCTAACCTTCCCGATGAAATCGGGACGCTCTCCAATTGCTGAGCGCTAACTCCTAACTATTTTCACGGAACAATGATGATTTTGAATTGTCATTTAAAAATTGGCAATCGAAAATCATTTAGTGGAGCTAAGCGGGATCGAACCGCTAACCTTCCCGATGAAATCGGGACGCTCTCCAACTGGTGAGCGTTAACTCCTAATCATTTTCAGAGAACAATTATGATTTTGAATTACCATTTGAAAATTGGCAATCGAAAATCATTTCGTGGAGCTAAGCGGGATCGAACCGCTAACCTTCCCGATGAAATCGGGACGCTCTCCAATTGCTGAGCGCTAACTCCTAATTATTTTCAGAGAACAATTATGATTTTGAATTGTCATTTGAAAATTGGCAATCGAAAATCATTTAGTGGAGCTAAGCGGGATCGAACCGCTAACCTCCTGGTTGCAAACCAGGCGCTCTCCCAGTTGAGCTATAGCCCCATAGCTGCGGCGGTTGTTGCGCTCGCCATCGTGGGCCTAAGTGGAGTTGAACCACTGACCTCACGCTTATCAGGCGTGCGCTCTAACCAACTGAGCTATAGGCCCATTGGGTTAAATTTAAAATTCAAAGTGCAAAGTTTAAAGGTAAAATGAAAAATTCAAAATGATGCGATTGAACTTTTCACTTTGCATCGTCACTTTGCCTTTTGCATTTTGAAATTTGAATTATCCCAGAATTCGCCTTTTGGAAAAACGAATATCCGAAATAAAAAAGTGTGCACAGCAGCAAGTAACTACAGCCAAGGAATTGTATTCTAAGTTGATAGTAGTCTCCGCTTTCGCGGAGGACGTTCTCCTTAGAAAGGAGGTGATCCAGCCGCACCTTCCGATACGGCTACCTTGTTACGACTTAGCCCCAGTCACTGGTTTTACCTTAGGCACCTCCGTCCCTTGCGGGTTCGGACAGCGACTTCGGGTACCCCCAGCTTCCATGGCTTGACGGGCGGTGTGTACAAGGCCCGGGAACGTATTCACCGTAGCGTGCTGATCTACGATTACTAGCAATTCCAGCTTCATGAGGGCGAGTTGCAGCCCTCAATCCGAACTGAGACCACTTTTTTGGGATTGGCTCCACCTTGCGGTATTGCAGCCCTTTGTAGTGGCCATTGTAGCACGTGTGTGGCCCTGGGTGTAAGGGCCATGAGGACTTGACGTCATCCCCACCTTCCTCTCTACTTGCGTAGGCAGTCCATTTAGAGTGCCCAGCATTACCTGATGGCAACTAAATGTAGGGGTTGCGCTCGTTGCAGGACTTAACCTAACACCTCACGGCACGAGCTGACGACAGCCATGCAGCACCTGTACAAGACCCCTTGCGGGTAATCCCCTTTCAGGGACTAAAATCTTGCCTTTCAAACCCAGGTAAGGTTCTTCGCGTTGCATCGAATTGAACCACATGCTCCACTGCTTGTGCGGGCCCCCGTCAATTCCTTTGAGTTTCAACCTTGCGATCGTACTCCCCAGGTGGAATACTTAATGCGTTA